>Ga0172380_10000005_pt1 | contig 518809 bp, 810 predicted proteins | sample Leawe162metaG_FD_119747 | JGI IMG/M metagenome (GOLD analysis project Ga0172380, IMG submission 119747) | Leachate microbial communities from a municipal landfill in Southern Ontario, Canada - Leachate well 162 metaG | ecosystem: Engineered > Solid waste > Landfill > Unclassified | place... | reverse complement strand
CTTCCTCATTGGCCATTCGTAATGAATCTCCATCAGCGGTTAAGTGTGCAATTGCTCCGAAGCTGGTAAGAATACCGTTCCAAGCAACAATGTCGTTAGACATAAAAGAATAAGGGTTGTAGTATGCTTCCATTTGTTATGACTTTAAAGTTAAAGTAGATAAATATAAACGTATTTCTTCGGGACGAGAATCAGGTTGTTCAAAATGAAAGGTTCCGCATTTTAAACACTTGGTTTGTTTTTTTGAATGAATATACTCATTGTTTCCAGTACATTCACAATCCCAAAATAATCTACTTGTTTTTATCATAACGTACTATACGAAATTAAAAAAGGAGACGTTACACTTGTAAGTCTCCTTTCTAAATAGTTAATGTTTCCTTGCCGTCTTTTTCCTTCGTTGTTGCTCGGCATATCTTTTCAATTCAGCCTTTTCAACTGGATTGAGGTATTTACCATTACGCTCCTTATGTAAAAGGTCTTTCAAAGAATCAAAAGAGGTATGACCTTTTCTACTACTGCTTACTCTGTTTCTGCGATGAATATCAAATCTCATAGTTTGTTTTTTTGTTTTATTATTCTTCGGTTTCTTTTACTCCATTATAAACATTTTGTACCACCTTGGCAAAATTGGTTTTATATCTTTCATCTACCTTCTTTGCCAATTCCAATAGTTCTTGTTTTTCTTCTTTGCCATCTAAAGCCATAGCAGCATCCCTCCATTGGCTATCATCCAAATAACCAAGCATGTGCATTGTTGAATCGTTTAGTTCGTTCATAGCTTAATAAATTGGTGAGATTAAACCTTTTCTTTTCATTCTACGGAACTCTCGTCCGGTTACAATATCACAAGCCAATAAGCGGCTGTTGTTATACTCTTGTAATGTTGGCATTGTAATGCTTTTTCTTTGTTGTATCATGTGTTTTGGTTTTTGTTATAAGGTACTATACGATTTTTAATAGGGAGACGTTACACTATATTGGTTTAACTTTGTAACGCATAATAGCTACTGCAAAACATAACCACTCCAAGGCAATAGCATGAGAGACACCGCTCCCCAATTCATTGTTTATTGTGGTTTGATTGAAAGTGATGACTGGGGTAATATGAATATCGTAATTGTCTCTTTTTTTGTATTCATTAATCCACCTAAATTTCCATTTGCGGTTATCAAGATTAATAATGAATATTGTGATAGCATACAATAAAATCAAATTAATGAACAGGTAAATGTTTGTTCTAAAAGCAAAACCTATTGCACATGGCAAAATGAAATACAATAGAAACTTTATAATTACTTTTTTAAGCATTGTTTAATTTATTTGTAGCGTATGAGTGAATCGAACACCCGACTTTGCTGCTATACCACTTAGCTAATACGCCATATCATTAACAATCTCCATTACATGGGAATCCACAAGTACCTCCCATTTCACAATTTTGCATACATTTACCATCCTCATACCATGTTGCATTACTAAAATTGTATTTTTTGTTCTCAGCACGTTTTATTTTCCTTTTAGTTTTACGCACCCTCAAACGTTTCAACTTCTCAATCTCATAAGCCAAACGCTTCTCATTAATTTTCTCAATGATAACCTTCTTTTTATTTATGTGCTTCTCATCGCTCATACAGTACTATACGAATAAAAAAGGGAGAATGTTACACACACCTCCCCTCTTAGTTGCCGATATATTAGGATTTTACCCTAACTCAATTTCCTCACCTTTCAATTTCACCTCTCCGATATTCTTTACCTTAAAGTTACGGATAAGACCTGATTTTAAATACTCACGTCTAATAACGTTCTTTGCAATGGTCTTTGGTGCGGATTTTACAGTTTTCTTTGTTCCTTCCTCGGTTACAAATTTGCTTCCATCAAGTTCAATACCCATAATGTAAAGTTCTTGTGTTTCGTAATTGTAGCGAACAGCATTGTTCTCTGTTAAACTCAAATACGCATTACTTTGAGCCTCAGAACGTGTTTTACTTGGTTCAATCAATGACTGCTTCAATTCAGCAATAGCTACGTTCCAATCGGCTTGTGTGTACTTGTCCGAAGGGATAAACTCAACCCCCTCAGTTAATGTTTTAAGGTCAGACTTTTTTAGGTTTTCATAGCTGAAACCGATGTTAATACGACGCTTGCTTTTTTCACCTTCAATGTTCTCATAACGATTAACAGCGATAAAGCCAATTTTCATTGTACTTAACATTTCTACTAATTTTTTAACGTTCTCTTGCATGGTTTCTTTGTTTATTGGTTATACAGTACTATACGTAAAATTCTATTAGTATGTTACACCTACTTAACTTAAATTTGATATATCCTTACTGTAACTTCAATGTTTTAAATTCCGTATAGTACATAAACTAAACTACACACCATGAACGGATTGCCTTTTAACATTTGGACTGAACAAAATACTTACAAAACAGCTAAGTGCAAAGCGTGTGAGAAAAAGCTCATAGAAAAAGATTTAATCGTTAGTATAGCTCATGTTAATGGAGGCTATACCGCTATCTCTAATTATCATCCTTCATGTGCTGAACCTTTTTTAACAAAATTTGCTGAACACATAGGAAACCTTTTAAATAAACTCAATGAGGTTACTTTAACAATAGAGAAAAATAAAATAATAGATAATTGCTTTAATGAAGCCAAACAAAACTTCGCCAGCACATTAGAAAATTTAGGTAACGAATAACTGTAACGTAAAATCCTTTTAAACCGTATAGTACAATATGAAAACATCTATTATGACAATCTGTTGGCTATTAGTCATCCTTTTTTGTAAAGACGAACATCTATTTAGAGCAATAGCCGCTGGAGGTTTTTTTATGTTTGGTTGGTTCATTGTTGTTATACAAGATTACATCCAAGCATACATCAAACTAAAAGAGGAAAGTACGAGCATACTAACCAAAACATTTTTCGCAGCAGCTCTTGATATTATAGCGGAATTAAAAAACAAAAAGTAATATGCAAGACGTAGTATCGGCATTTAATGATTGGCAACGAAAAGACATCGAACGTCTCAAAGCCTTAAGACAACAGCAAGAAAAAAAGCGTTTGGCTATGCTTAGTTTATTAATCATTGTTGGTGTAGTATTGTGCGGCTTGTCTTATTATTACACTCCACTAATCTTCATAGGTGGAATACTTGCTCTAATCGGTGGAATCAGTTTCGGTAAATTAATTAATATAACACAGTAAAATCATGTTATTATTTTACGTTAATAATTTCTTTAAAAAGAAATCGGTTAAAGCCGCAAAGTACAAACATAGAGGTCGACCAATTGTAGACACGCTGGACTTTGTAGCTTGTTATACCATCTTTGATGAAATTCGCGACAACGGAATCTCTCCATCAGGTAAACCCTTTTTTGATATTTGGTATGAGGAATGCGAAAAACTCTTAGCAAGGGACGGCTACATTACAGACTACGAAACTATCCGAATCGGTTATCAAACAAAGTACTTTAAAATAATCGAAGTTCATAGCTCGGACAGAATCTCTCAATTAATAAATATATTTTGTGTAACACCGTTATTAGATTATGAGTATAGTACGCCATGATAATACTTGTAGGAACAGATACTAATTTTTATGCAACGTTTAGTACTTGCAAACAAATGTATACCGTTTACTATAAGAACAAAGTTTTGGTTACCGACAAATACAAATACTCGGACATAAAGTCCTACCTCAATTAAAAATACTCAGCGTCCATAAAAGCCTCGAAGGAAACTTCGGGGTTTTTTGTTTTGTGGAATTTCCCTGGCGGAGACACGGACCTGTGCACGGGCCGGCGGCTGCAGTGGCGGTGGTTTGGATTTTACTTATATACGATAATTCCAATACGGTTTCTGCCTACCGTCCTAGCTTAGACCCCTATTGGGATACAGGAGGGCTTAATTAAGGTCTTAACCACTAGTGGACAGCTTAGCCCCTTAATGTACCGGTTAGGGTCTTAATTAGGGGCTTAACCTATCGTATCAAAAATTAGCCCTAAAATGACCCTACCCCCCCTGTGGATGGACCCAACGCGCATTTTTTGGCCCATTTTTTTTCCAAAAAAGTAGCACCAAGGTTTTAAGGCAAAAAAGAGGGTGTACCCTTTTCTATATGATATACAAAATTCGACCTACCAAAAATTTTTCCCAGAAATTTTTTTGCCCAAAATTTTGACTACCTTTGAATAGACCAATGAACGATTTTCAATTATACCAAGATTCCACTTTTCATCATTTCGATACAATTGAAGTTACATGTGACTTGAAAAAAAATCCTCTTACCGGTAAAAAGAAACATGGAGGATGTGAATATAAAAAATCAGTAGACTCAATTAAAGTAAGAGGCTTTTTAGTGAAAATTCGTAACTCAAAAGAGAATAAATTCAAAAGCGGACTAGTTTTTTTTAAACGTACTGATAATAAGTGGTCACTTTCTTTTTTCAATCGAGACAAACCAATACATACTTTAAGAATAGTTTTAACAGAAAAAACAAAAGCCGTCTAAAAATTGTGTGGATTTAACATCTTAAGTAATTTTTGATAAAATATCGCATTGTCCACATCAAACTGTCTTTGTTTTTCAGTGTATTTTTCAACCAACACGTACCTAGAAAAAACCTCTTCAAAATTATTGAAAACAAACCCATCAAATGCGCCCGGAGACAATCTGCTTCTACTATTTAATACGTCAATCTTCATTACAAATAATTCATTCTCTTTAAAACCTCATTAAAAATTTTATCAGCAATCTCTTTATTTCTTTTAGCTTTACTGTATTTCTCTGTTAAAACTACTCTAACACACTTTCCTTGCGTCTCTAGTACTTCTTGCATTATTATCTGTTTTAAGTCTGAAATATTCATGTTTATAATTATTTTAATGTTGTATATCCCCACAATACATTATCATTTATCGGTTCAGCCGGCGCTATCAATCTAAGATTCTGTAATAAACGAATATCATTTTCGCTTATTGTTTTTCGTTTAGAAGCTTTACGTTTACACTTTTCAAAAAGTATCTTTCGTTCAACCGGAGGCTCAAAAAAAGTATCCCTTATCATTTTAAAACACATCTCAATAGATTTCTGTTTGGCTTCTTCTAGGCTTTGACATTGGATTCTACGTGAATATGAGAATTTATCGTTACGATAAAAATAAACAAAGTAAACATTTTTTTTTATGATTGGCCTTTCAGAGCTACCTGACCAATTATCAATATAAAATATAACATTAAAGAAATGAAATCTGGCAAACCATTGTTTCATGTTTTTATAAGAATAATCCTTATTTACAAACCAGTTAAGTTTTTTAAGTTCCATTTAATTTAAGTATATAATTTGAACGGTATACTAGTTTCTTCTTGTTCCAAATATCATTAAGTTCATATTTAAAAGGACTTACCAAACCACTTCCATAAAATGATTTTACTCCAAACAAAGATGGTGTTATTGTAAAAACATACCTACCAACACGAAGTGTAACAAAAGGAGAGAAATCAGTCGGAGTATAAAACAAACCTGTGTTGAACCATTCTGCTTCATTCAATAAAGGACAAAAAAACTGTTCAGACAAAATTCTCACCACATCATTAGTAACTCCTTCATTAGGTAGTTTATCATACAAATCATTCCAAAATTTATTTGGAAACAAATCTAATATATTCTCACAGGCAATATATCCACTTTTTTCCAAAAGAACTCCTTTGGTAAAAACATACTCTGGGAATAAATTTAAAGCTCCTTGCATTGTTAGAACAAATATAAGAAATTTATTCATAAATTTGTATATGGATTTTACTCTTGGAGATACTGTAAGCATTAGACAAAAAGTAGACAGTATAATTATAGAGAAGGATTTTATTCCGTATTCTGGGATTTTTATGGAATATGCAGAATATTACAACAGACATTTTTCCTCTGCCATATATGTAAATTCCTACATTGGGTAAATTCCTACATTGGATTGACTTGTGTTTGTAAACACAAAGAAAAACTAATACCAAGCAAGATAGTATTAACAGAAAAAACCAGAGACTTTTATGCTATTTAGGACGTTTCCTTTTCTCGAACAAAACAACTCTTCTTGGATTGGGCATAAAGTACAATGCTTTTAAAATTTTGTATAATTGTTTTTGTGCACCTTTCTTTGCATCTGCTATGGAATTGAATTTAATTTTATCACCTTTTTTATTCATAATATCAGAGGAAAGATAAAAATGACCATCAATTATAGGATTGGCTGTTCTTGGTGTAAGTTCTTTCCAATTCGAAATATAGAATCTAAAATTATCATGTAAAGGTAAAGGACACCTAGACATCAAAGAAACCCTACCCTTAAAAATAGTGCTTAATTCCTTTTTGGTATAAAGGGATTTCCACTTTAAAGGTTTTAAGTTTTCAAGTATTAACATTACTTTAATTTACGTTGTTTTCTCTTTTCAGTAAAAACCTTCCTGGTTGGTACCGGCTTATAAAAGGTTTGTATTATTAACTTTTCACACAGTCGATTAGCCTTCTCTTTGGCATCTTTTAAACTTGTACATTTTATTGTTCTAGAATAACCTGATGAATTATTTCCATGTTTATCCTTAAAATATTTTTTATAATTAAGATAAAAGACGTTTTTTTCTATAATAGATTTACCCTTGTTATAGTTTTTGATATTGGTAATAAAAAATTGATATCCAAAGACTTTAAACGTAGCTGTCCTATCTATGATTTTACGTTTGTTCTTATTAAGACTTTTAAGTCTTGGATTCCACCACCTTAGTTTCTTTATTTCCATTTTACTTCATAAAGAGATTATATATCATAAAAGAATTCATTAGTATAATAAACAAAACCAATAGAACAGTACAAAAGTTTTCAGAGGCTTTTGAATTTTTATAATTAACAAATCCTTTCCCGGCAGTTTCTTTTAAAATGTTTATATAATTTGGAAAAAAGAATGACGTTATAAAAGAACTTAATATCATCAATAAAAAGAGCATAACAGTCTCAAAGAGGAATGTTCCAGTAACCCACACTGCCCACGGTTGGTAAAGTTTTGGGTCATGTAGACCCCATCCAACACTACCCAAAAGAACACAGAACAAAATCCAGGATACTACTGATATTCTTTCTAAATTCAAGGCTTTTACGTTTATTAAGTTTTTTATCATATTGTTTCCTTTCTTTTTCGTCTCTTTTCCAATAATACTTTTCGAGCTGGTATTGGTTTAAAAAATGATTCTTTGACCATATCAGAAAATATCGATTGTGCTTTTTGTTTTGCTGATTCAAGATTGGCGAATTTCTTTCTTCTTGAATTGGTCTGTTTTTCAACATAATATAAGTAAAATGCTTTATCATCAACAATAGATTCTTCACCAACATAGGATTTTACATTGTTAATTATAAATTCAATGACTTCTTCATGATTGAATTCTACTATAGCAAAGTATTCAACAACATCAGATTCTTCTTCTTCATGTTTAAAAGTTCGCCAATTTAAATCTTTTAAGTTTGATAAAAACATACTCCCAAAGATACTTAAAAATATTCAAATTTCAGAGCCTATTTATTCTTTTAGATGGCCTTAAACGAAGAACATATCAGAAAGCATATCAGACGTTTATTCTTAACTGAATTAACCGGTAAGTTCAAGGACCAAGTTGAAATTATATACCGTGATAAGAATATTGTATGTTTAATTCCCAAAAGTCAGATGACTTCCCATATTTATGGTCAAAAGGCCAAATGGTGTCAAGTAGATAAATCTGGTTTTAACATGTGGTCAAAACAAGGGTTGTTAATTAGGTTTTTACTTAAAAGTGGGCGTAAAATCCGATTTACATATTATTTTAAGAATTCAAGACAACCTCAAGGAGCTTATTATTGGGCAAATGAAAATGGATTTCATGTATTAGAAAAAGAGGGTAATAATCCATTTAATGCCACACCACTAAATCCAAATAAAGTACGCGATACTGAGGAGGACATTTTAAATATTATTCAGAATGATATTCCTTTAGAATGTAAGGAAAAAGTATTAGAATTCATAAAGAAAAATCAAGAGTCTTATGACTATTGTTATAATGATGATGAGTATGTAGCTGACTCGGTGAAATCTAAGAGGGCAGAGTTTCACGAAATTTACGATGCTTATGATGATATTCTTGGAGAAATATACAGAGAGGCTGGTCATATGGTTTCTATATATTTTAATAATTCGACCAGAGAATTTGGTTTAAGTTATTTAAAAAACCATGGTCAAAACAATAACTACATAACAACAAAGGAAACATTTAAAGATAAGGATGTATTTTTAAAAAGATTATTAGAAATTATAAATGAATTTAAAAAGGACCTTCCAAATGTAACAGACCAAGCTGCAGAATAATGAATATAAGAAAAATCATACGTAAAATCCTTTCTGAATCTGAACGTTCCGGAGATAGTGCTTGGGGTGAATCTCACCAAGAGAGGTTTGATAGAGCTATTTATTTAACGTATGTACAACTACATAAAGATAGAGACTTTAAGCATGTTTCTGCACAGGATTTTAGTGCTTTTATGTTATCGAAAATAGAAGGAGATGGCGAGAATTTAGAAAGTAAAATCGTGAATTACGATAGGAATAATTTATTTAACAGGCATCGAGTAGCAGATTCGAAAGAGACTTGGACCAACAAGAAGGATAGGAAAGTTGTAGCTGAGGTTTTTGAGGAGACGGATGAATGGGGAAATTCTGTGGTTTCTTACTGGATTAACAGTGGAAATGGATATCATTATTAAAGTTGGATTTTACTCTGGAATTTACATTTTGATTTTAAAAAAATCTTGCTCGGACGGCTTCGCCGATTATATTAATCTATAAATTGTTTATATCTTTTATAGAATTATCTTTAAAACATTAATCCGGATAAATACTTCTATTACATCTCTCATCTACATAGCTATAGGTGGCTTTATGTAAAGCTTTAGGTAAGTAGCAGCTTCCAATGATTTTGTTATTTGGAGAGCCCACTTTGTTTTTCCATAATGTAATTTCTAAACCTTTAAACGTTACAAAATCCATGGACACGGTATCTTCTTTGATTTTGCTCCAATCTAATTCCTCAAATTTTAGTTTTTTCATATTATTGATTTTTTCTTCTTTGTTCTTTTTCTTTCTATAAGCACTTTTCTTTCCGGAATGGGCTCAAAATAAACTTTGAATATTTTGGCCATAATGATTTCATCTGCTTTCTTTTTTGCATCTTCTAAAGAATTACACAAAATTAAACGCGATTCTGTACCTCTTTTTTTTGTATAATTTATTACAAACTGGTTGTTTTTAAGAAAAATTGGTTTAGTGTTCATATGATTCCAAATACGCCAATTCGTTATATTGAACGTAGATTCAAAACTCTCACCCGGTAAAATCAAACTCATAGATAAAAAGATTTCTCCTTTATGTTTTCGAGTTCTGGCGTTGGCAGTATTTGTCCATCTTCGTATTTTTAAATCTCTACCTATCATCTTCCTCAATGTACTTTTTAAGTGTAAGAAAATCTTCTGGAAATTGTGCATCCATGCCTATCTGTTTCATTTTGTCCTTATCGATAGGCAAGGTCTTTAAAGAGCCGCTTGTGCTTTCTGTATTATACAAATAGCTATCCGAAGAGAGTCTATCAATGACCTTTTCTTTTTGTCTTTGAAGTAAAGATTCAAGCTGTCTAAGCGTTAATTTTAGTTTCATTTAATTCTTTCTTTAAAAAATCGATTATATCAGTTACAGTTACATCTATAAGCCACCAGTCATATGGGTTGTCTTCTGTACCCTCATCTATAATACTTGAGCCGAACTCATTTTTAAGCTTTTCTGCTAATTGGTCAAATTCAATTTTTTTGCTCATTATTCCATGTGTTTAAAAGCAAATATACAAAATTTATTCTTATCTTTGAAACACAAAATGGGGCGAATAAACAAATATGATAGTGTCAGGGTTATTTCTGCTATTTCTAGAAAAGTTTATACTGGTTTATTCATGGGTGATGGTGCTAAAGTCATATCCGGAAAAATAACAAAAGATACGATTCGATTACATGTTAATGTAACAAAACCTGATTTTGATTCTTATCTCAATATCTTAGCTTGTTCAAATGAGGTTCTTTTTTGTAGAATAATTCTATTAGAAAAATATATTGATTCAGAAACCATTTCAATGATGAATAAAATCGGAAAAGTTTCACAAAATTATTAAAATAATTTGGGAATTGCATTAGACATAGAAGAATACGATAGTATCATTGTTGAAAATAAGGATGGTAAGTACCATGGATTGTTTCTTATGGGTAGTTTAATTAGAGACATGAAATATGAAAACCGGTATGAGTTTTATCGAGTAACTTTATATTGCAATTCTTTGTTTCCTGAAATGTGCATTCCTAATGTTAAAAATGTACACATCTCTCGAATTATACTAACAGAGAAGTTTAAGCAATGAAAGAAATTCAGCCATACAATAGCGTAACTGTAAAAACCAAATTTGGAATATTTTCAGGATTGTTTGCTAGAGGAGGTAAGCATATTAATTTAATGGCTCCACCAAATACATTTGCTGGTTATTATATGGTTCAAATTTATTCAAATTCTAAACTAAACGAATTTTGGCAATTAAAAGAAGTATATGAAACAAGAATTGTATTAACTGAAAAGATATGGATGTGAATTTTAGTTTTGGAGATACAGTGCTTATTATAAATGAAAAAGAAAATTACAGATTTCAAGGAATTTATTTAAACGAAATGGGAAAATCCACTAGATTCAGTTCTGAAATATATCGAGGTACTCAATGTGTTGCTTTTCCAGTTTTTAAAGAAGAAAAAGTGTTTTATAACAGAATAGTTTTAACAGAAAAATCATACCTAGAATTTAATAATTTAAGTAGACGAAAATAAAAATGCATGAATTATATGATAGTGTTATTGTACAGAACGCGTATAGGTCTTTTTCCGGTCTGTTTTTAAAATATTATAAAAATGATGCGGTTTTTTTCTGTTGCATATATGTGAACGGAAAACTTCCTCATTATAATGTTTATCATGGAGAGAAAGTATTTGGCGGCAGAATTATATTGACGGAAAAACATAAAAACACTCCTTATTTGTACAATGACGTTGATATTGATATATCACGAGTAATATAAAAGAATGATACACAAAAGAGAAATAAATATTAAAAAATACGACAGCGTTTCTTTGTTTGTTGACAATAAAGAATATCAAGGATTATATCTTCATGGTAATGTTGAGGGGTTTAATTGGGATAGACGAAACGGTTATTATGTACAAGTAGAAATATTTCAAAAATACAATGAACCCATATTATGTGTTTCTAACTTGGATGCCGATAGTGTTCAAATTGTTTTTTCTAGGATTTTACTTACAGAGAAGATAAATTATGATAGAAAGAAAAGATTTTAAACAGTTTGATACAGTAATTCTTTGTACTGTTTTTTCGAAAAATTATTATAAGGGAATTTTCATTGATGGATACACAGATGGTTTTAGGAATAGTATAAAACGTTGGAATATTATTATAATAAATCCAGATATGAAAACAGCTCAAACAATTCATGAGGTAGCAACCATAATTCACACAAGAATTGTATTGTTAGAAAAAACAAACACTGTTACAGACGATGACATAAGTATATTTTAAATGAAAGACTTTCGTACATTCCATACATTTGATAGTGTTATTATTGAAACAGAACTCGGAAAAATATATTCCGGATTATTACATTCTTATGTAAGAAAAATTCCAACTCTACATAATGAAAAACTGGATGCAGCCGCATTATATATTAATGGACAAATAGAACACATTACCACAAGACAAAGAATAGCGACAATATATCATTCTAGGATTTTATTAATAGAAAAAATCAAAGGAGATAAATGAAAGGACAAAACAATATACATTATTTTGATAGTGTTATTCTTGAAAAGAATGGGAAAAAGTACAGTGGTTTATTTAAAGAAATGCATTATGCTATGAATGTAAATAAGTTTTCTTTTATTAAATTTCCAATGGTGATACATAATGTAATAGAGATTTTTCAAAAGTGTGGAGTTGAAAATTTAAAAATTAAAAGCCCGGACTTTATTGCACATGCTCGAATTATATTAGTTGAAAAAATAGAAAATGAACGTTGATAGCATACATAGATATGATAGCATTGTTGTAATTTCAAAATACAAAAATTATGCTGGCCTATTTTTAGGAGGAAGCGTAGTCATGTCAGTGGAAAACGATGATGCTCATAAATTTTTTTATAAAGTTTCGTTATACGATTCAAATATAAATTCCAAAGTAAAGATTGATAAAATAAAGAACGTATATTTGGCCAGCATTGTATTGGTTGAAAAATGTAAAGGGCCAGAATTAGAATTAGATTTTTATTCTGTATTAGACACAATATAAATGAGAAAAAATAAATTAAAATTAAGGGAGCTAAATTTGTCTTGTTTTGATACTATAATTATTCAAACTAAAAAAGGTAAAACTTTTAAGGGTACATATAGTCAGGGTGAGGCAAAAGAAAGTTATAAAGGTGGCTTTAGATATTCTAATCGCTTTGAATTTGAAGAAAACACATGGGGTTTGTACACACAAGTGGAAATTTTTCGAATGAACGGAATTTGTCCTCTTTTTGTATATAATCCAACGGCTGTTTATTCTGCAAAAATTGTTTTGTTAGAAAAAATACAAAAACGGACACAAAGTGATGGACGTAGTATAGAAACTTTAATTGATAATGAAGAAAGATAAATTGATACACGCTAATGAGAAATGAGTATTTAACTTCAAGAGTATCAGATTTGGAAATGTTTGATAGTATTATAGTTACCACTATAAAAGGAGAAATATTTTATGGCTTATTTGTAGGTGGTAATGCTGATGTTGTTCATGAAAGTGAAAATGTGATACATCTTCAATTTTTTGCAGTTGGTATTTCCAATAATAAAGGAAAAGTTTTTAATGACATTAGAAATGTATATACTGTTTGGATGTCAAGAATTGTATTGACCGAAAAAATAACATATAAGAATTATGCCAAAATGGGGTATTAAAAAATATGATAGTGTTGTTGTAATACAGCATGGTAAATGCTATACCGGTTTATTTATAGATGGAGACATAATGAGCGACCCAGCACCACATTCAAAAAATGGATACTATTTTAGAGCTGAAATATATCATACTAGTTTTTATCCAACTTTATCTTTACATAATATAGACAATGTGTATAATTCAAGAATTATGTTGATAGAAAAAATTAAAGAACCGAATGAAGACCCTTTGCAATTAATATTAGTATAATGAAAGTAAGAGAAAACATACCAATGGACTATGATACTGTTTTAGTGATTTTAAAAACAAATCAAGAATACGTAGGTTTAATTCACTCAATAGAAATAACTGATTTTTTAAATTTTTCGGTAATAACATCTTTTGAATTAATAGACAAAAACATGCGTAGTTGTTGTCGTATGGCTAATATTAGGTCAATACATCCAACTAAAATAGTATTAATAGAAAAGAATATTCGCTGGGAAAATTTAGAACATCACACATTAATGACTGTTAATTAATAGAACTAAAAAAGATGTTGTATTTGTTCCATTGAGGTGATGGGTTCCATTAATAATTTAATATATTTTTCAAAAATTACCTTGCGTTTTCTAGATTCACTTTCTCTTTCTTGAAATATTTTAACTACATACCATAAATAACTTTGTGGAACACGTTGTGTACCCTTTAAACATACATATTTGCAATGTTGACATTCAAAAAAATTAATTTTAAAATCTCCTTTTATAATTCCATTTACTCCTGGCCAATCAGTTAAATCTATAGTGCTTATATAAATATAAACATGTCTTTCTTTATAACACATAATCCTGCGATATGTTTTTTTTAGCCACTCCATGTTTTAAGTAACTTTTTCAAATATAACTTTCCTTGTTTCTTTTTCAGCAACAGCAAAACCATTTGTATATATTTGACCTACCTTTAAATGTTTATATGGTATATCTCCGACATAGACTTCGTAGTTAATTCCTATTAATTTTAAATTGTCTTCTCTACATTGTTTTAAAAAACGGAAAACCCTTAGAATATCAATATTTTTAGGTAAAATCCCATCATTGAGAAATATATCATGTTGAACTTCGAAAAATTTAAAGGCCACATCTGAACTTGTCATATTACAAAGATATGACAATTTTATTTGTTCGGGATAAAATTCCATATTTATTACTAAACGTTTAGATGACCATAAGACTTATTAATTATAGAGATTTGTACGATTCAGCTGGTAATGAATTGAATTTTGCTATTAGCGCAAAGAGTGCACCGGTAAATCTCCAATCCAATCCAGTTATAAATTACCCTTATAATGTTAATGGAAATCCTATACAATATAATGTTTCTTATCCTTTTTCTGTCTTTCCTAGTGGAAGCACACAGATTATTGAAATTACCATGGATTTTATAGATTCAGGACGTTTTTATTTTGCTTATGGCCAAATGCCTTTAGATGCCAGTGGAAATATTGCTCCTTTGCCTTTAGGGGACCAATATTACGGATGGATTGAATTTTCTAGATTGCCTACTGATAATTGTGTTTGGATAAATTTATCCAATGTAGATTTAGTTGGGTTGCCTTTAGCTCTTTCCGGAAGTAGTGGTTGGTCATTGGGATATAAAAAATCCATTAATAATATAGTAAATAAGCTTTCATCTACTTTTTCAGGAGCTGTAATAAGTGTTCAGGATTTTAGAAAAGTTATTGGACCAAATATAATTCCAAGTGCCTACACAACTTTTGATTCTTTTTTTGACATTTTAAGCCAAAATAACGCACAGTTGTGTATTAATACTGATACTTTATCAGATGGAACTCAAAAGCAGTTTAAAGGGGGCTTTAATAATGAATTAGGGGCAATTATTTTAAGTTCTTCAACATCCGATAACTTAATTATTTATTACTCAGCAATTACGAGTGATATTATTTATCGTTGTGATGGTGCTTCTCTTTATTATAATGGTGTTGAGTATCCTGAAAATCGTTCTGGTAATACAGACAGCGTCATAACAACTAACTCATTATTTAGAAACATACTCATAGGACTTAATGAAGGATATTTTGAAGTAAATCCAAGTTATTCTAATAACATTAATTATAGTGTAAACTATTCGTACTTAAAACCTTTTGGCGTAAGTGGACATACAGGAAATATGTATGCTAAGATATTACATGAAACTTCTAACTCTTATGGTTTTCCATATGCAGATTCTAATTTAAAAACATTGATACAAGCACCATTGAATGATTTGATTTCTTTAAATATTATTGATGATAATTTAAAAGCTTATTGCTATCAAAACGATGAAGAAGCTACGCAAAATAGTCCTGGTAGTGGATTTTATCAATTTGGATTTGGTGCTGATTGTGGTGGTTTGGGCAATGTTAATATTGGAAATTGTAATTACCCTGCCTCTACTAACATATCTGGAACCGGTGGTTTTTTGCCGTTTGTAACAGAGTATGTTCCTATGATATTTAATCTATCCTCCAAAGAACAAAAATATATTTGGATAAATCCTTCTACGCTTGATTATAAAATGGTTGATTCTGATGGTAATGCGTGTTTAATATATTCTTCCGGAGCTTCTGCTATACCTCAAATAAATGACATTACAAATACGGCTGGACAAGTGACTGGGCAAAAACTAACTTGGGGAGGTGGAATTTCTTGGAATCCAAAAGCTAATTCAGCGGTTAAACAATAGGTCTGATAAAGATAATGATTTATAGTGTTTAATATAGTGAAACTGTTTTTCAATAAGCACATATCTTGTTTCTGATAATGCTTTTCGTTGTTTTATTTGTCTTACTAAAATGTTTTCATCACTTTTCATGTTAAAACCTCTAAAAGTAATATAAGACTTTATACAATGTTTACATTCAAAGAAATCAACATTTGATATAAGTACAAGTGCATTATATGTTTTTTCAAAAGAATGAATTCCTAAAAAACATAGTATTTTATAAAATATTTTTTTCATCAATAAAATGTGGCGATTAAATAAAAACATCTTCTGCCATATCTGTAATCATGATATAATTAAGATTGATTTCTCCGGTTAGCGGATTTATAAGCAGTTTTGGTTTTTTAATTTTTAGTTTAAATTTTTCTACTATGACGCAACGTTTTTGCTCTAATAAATCATGTCGTTTTTTATATAATAAAAGACGACGTACACCCACTGCTAACAATCCATTAATAACTAATAAATACTTTGAACAATGATTGCATTTAAAAAAGTCTACTGGAAATTCTGTTAAGCCAGAATTGTCTAGTTGATATTTGTGATTTCCAATAGTACAAAGAAATTTTTGAAATATGTTTTTAAAGTTCATTATATTTGGAAAAGATTAGAATTTCTAAGACTACGACCAGAATCGCTAAGACTAGAATTTCTATTATAAAGACTTTTAGAATGCCATAGTGAATCTATAATTTGTCTAAAGTCATGTGGATTAAACCTAGTTGAAAATGTATTAAAAATTAATCCTTCTGAAATTGTGAATACATATTTATCAATTATTATAGAATGATACACAGTTAAATTTATGTTGTCTACATGTTTTAAGATTTCATATTTTTCAGAACCACATAATGGAGAAAAAATATTTTGTGCTAAATATTCGATAAGTTTTTCAGTAAGATACATTGAGTCTTTAAAAGTTATTAAAGGGATATTTTTAGAAAACTCTTCCCATGCAGAATGTGGAATGTGAAAATTTTGTAATTTTCCTCTAGATTTTTTTTCAACTAAAATTTCTCTAGTATGAACATCACTATGTCTATAATTAAATGAAATCATTTTATTTTACATGTGTTATTTCATTTTCCCAATTACCACACTTTGTACAAATCGCTTCTCCAACACTTCCGATAAAAAACCAGTCATGTTTACAATATTTAAGTGCCCCTTCTTTATAAAAACCATGTATGTGAATTTGTGTTATAAAATGTGGTAGGTTTTTTATATTCTCATAATTTAATTGAAACTTTGATATTTCTATATTTTCAAATACAATCATCTTTGATTTAAAAAAATAATTGATAAAAATTCCACAACTTATTTCTAAATGGGTATTTTCTTTTTTGATTAAATGAATTTTCTCTGTAATAACCAATTTCAAAATATAATTTCCAAAAACCAAATGATAATGCTCTTTGTGAATTATGACTTACATTCCAAATTGGAAAAAGTTGCCATTTATCTGACCACCGAATACCATATTCACAAAATATTCTGCACCAAGAACATTTCTTACTTTTCCAAAACGTATAGTGTTTTCGAGCGCGATAACCCATTCCTTTAATTTCGCTTAACTTAGCTGTAAGAAAAATATTCATTTCAGCAGAATGAATTACACTAGGTTCATCTATATAAAGATTTTCAGATTGCATTTTTTAATTCATGAATCCGGCTACTAAAAATATCCAAGCTTCTTGAATGGAAACTACGAACCATTTTTTATTTAACCATTTTAATCTTTTCTTGTCTATATAAGATGTAAGAGCAAAAATTACAAATATTAAAGGGAAAAACATCCATGCCATTAATTTTCCAGTAAAGTAAACTAGGTCTTTAGGTTTTTGTGCATATATCATAAATACCATTGTTATCAACAACATGTATAACATTAAAACAGTTTCATTTTTCATTATAGTAAATTTATAGTTTTTGTCGAACTTTTCCAACATTAAAGGTTGTTTTGATGCTTAATGTAGGAAAAAGGCTACATTATAGATTTTGTACTAATTTCATCATTCTTTTTAGTTTTTGTAATATAGAATTTGTTCTTACTGGTCTGCCCATAACCACATAACCTTGTCCGGGACCAAAAATAGAAAGAGGCGGAGGAATGATAATAGTTTTTTCTGTTAATACTTGACGACTAAAAAACTTTGAACACTTGAGATAAAACCTTACTTGTTGATTTAAGTGGTCATTAATCCAATGATGTTCATCTTCTAATTGAATGTTTGTTAAAAATTCCTTTGATGTTAACGTTTTAAACTCTTTTTCGAAAATTTTAAGAGATGGTTTTGTTTTCGTAGCTAACATCCAGAATTGCTTTTTTTCTTTCTTATTACAATCTTTATATTCAACTTTGACTATTATTCTATCTTTATTGAAAATTATTGTATCTGGAGCAGCTCTACTAGATATTCTAAAAAATTCATGCATTGCATTATCTGAAACTAAAAAGTTTTCTTTTAATTTGTAAGCTGTACATATTGTTTCATTCATTATTTACAAAGATAATAAAATCTAATGTTATATAACTCCGTTGTATGATTTTAATTCAAAAAGAAATTAATCATATCCCTTATCAATGTATGCTTTATTCTTTTGTGCTTCGTGTATGGTTGTATGACTTTGTGTTTTTTTCACTATTAGATGTTCTGTTTAAGTAAACACTTTAAAGTATTGATTGACAATATATTAAATATAAATAAAAACAAATAGTTACGCATTCACCTAGGGAATGTATTAATTTAAAAAAATCTTTAACATTAAGGTTGGAACTTACTTTGTTGTTCAAATCCAGAACAATAACATAATCTAAAAAACTAAAAATATTACTGGGCTAGAATTTTATGCACATTTTAATTTTTTTGAAAAAGTATAGAAAAAAAATAAGTATCTTTGTTTATAAGCAAACAAATAATCTGACATGACTATATTTAATCCAGATAATAAAGAAAATTTAAGTACTGGTGAATGTTTAAAACCAGCAATGACAATTTTATCTGTTAATGATGCTGCACAATATTTTGAAAGTTATGTTGAGTATATTCAAAAAACAATGGATATCCTTAAAGAACAAGAAGGAAAAAATTATGTTAACCCGAATAAAACAGCAGAAAAAATAGCAAAAGATAATCTTGCTTATTACGCTGGTTATTATAATGAAGAAACCCGTCAAAGAGTAGAAAGGCTTTTTAAGTGTCAACATCCTCTTTTCGGTTCAATTAAAGAACAAGGACCACCTTCTAATCAAGAAGCTTTTCAATGTGGTAAAGAAAATAAAACTTTATTAGAAATTCGAAGTACTAGAAAAGTTTTTTCAGAGAAAATATGAACTTAACAATTAAGGAGATGACCCAAACATGTTTTGGATGTCCATCAACTTGGGATATAAAATTTTCTGATAATACCGAAGGATATATTCGGTACCGGTGGGGATATTTATCTTTAGGCAAACAAGAAGGACGAGGTTTTCAGAATACTGAATTAGAAGGAGAACAACTTGGTGATTACTTATCAGGTGTTATTGATGTTAACACAGTTGTTACCTGGCTTTCTACTAAAAGCATAATTGTGAAGTAATTTAAATGTTGAGTTTAAATCATAATCAACTTTTTTCAGAAGGCGATACTATTTTCTTTCAAGATAATATACGAAGTATTCGTGGTATATTTTTACGCTATCACAGTACTTCTTCTTGGGATAAATTAATTTTAAAACTTAACAAAATTAAATATAGAAATTTTGGACTTATCATACATGATAAACTAATTTTTGCAACTACGAGATTGGTTTTGACCGAGAAAACGCAAAGATTTAATTGGTCGTAAAATAAGCTTGTTAAAGATTTTTAATCTTTTCTATAATCATTTCTCTTTGCAAAATCTTTGCTTGATTAATAAAATTAATAGCAGTTTTATGAAGGTGTGGGTAAATCCATTGTTCATTCAAAATATCTACTTCTTGAACTAAATTTTGTTTTTGCAATTCATCAAAACCACTAAAACTATAAATTACTGGGTCACTGTTTGTTGCTAAGACCCAAGAGTAGCGGTAATAATGAAACACTGGATTACCACGATAGTCATTTATTTTCTGATTTATCTTATAGTTAACAAACATGAAAATTCTATTTTTTTTATAAGACCATGAATAATATTCAGATTTATATTCAAAATCTTCAAGTACTTTAAAAAACTTACATTCAACATTCATGATAAGCAAATTTAGATAAAGTTGTGAAATAATTATAAAAAACTTTACTTTTAAGAAAATGCTTTTTATATTTGTATTTATATTCAAGAACATGTTATAGATATTTACATACCGGTACACTAACAGATACAAGGAACCACCTTAAAATCTTTGATTTCATGGGTTCCGCAAAACAACATAAAGTATTTGTTGATAAATTGTCTAAGTTTTTTTTACAATTCCCATTTAAAATTTTGTCAGGATAAAAAAGTTAACTACTTTTGAATTCTATTTTTAAAATTTAAATTAATATTAAACATTATGGACAAATTAAAATTAAACACAGTGTTAGGTAAAACAGAACATTTATCTTCACAATTCAAAGCAAGCATTAAAGATTACATTCAATTCTTTAAAGATAAATCTGGTTCTTTTAAAGGAGAGAAAAAAACATACGAACCAAAAAATGGTACGGTAGACATTCCAAGTGAGCGCGGAAATAAACTGGTTGTAACAACTGTTGCAGAAAAACTGAACTGGCTTAAAGAAACAAATCAAGAGTATATTGACCTTTTGTTTTCTCAAGAAGCCACCAATGCTTCCGGAACACCAAAAGCAAAACTAACAGTTGAAGGGGTTGAATTCGGAGAATTCTCTTCTTTGGAATTGTTACGCTTAAAATCATTTTTAGAAAATGGAGACTTAGAAGAAATGTATAAGCAAATTCCAGTACGTAATGATGACGAAGAGTGGAATCAAACAACAGAAGAAATGTACCAAGGTAAAGCGATTTTTGAAAACAAAAAACAAGCTGGTACAAAGAAATCTATCGTAAAAGAAAGTTACGTTATGATTGACCCTAACGTTAAGGATTTAAAAGATTCTTCTTCTTACAAAGCTCCAATCGGTTCGAAAGATACTGTTATGGAATTGGGAGATTATACTTTTCAAAAGTTTACCGGTGAACTTTCTCACAGAGAACGTGCTGAAATTCTTCGCAGAAGAAGTAAATTGCTTAGCGCTACCATTGAAGCTTTAAAAGTTTCAAATGAAGTTGATGCTGTAAAATCCAATATGAATGCTGAAAAATTATTCAGTTATCTTCATGTTGGTAAAATTGGAAAATAATTAAAAAATTAGAGTAAGGACTATTAGCCGCATGCGTTTGTTGAGTTTTTCAACAAGCGTCCTCCTTAAGCGAAGCTTAGATATCTCTAATACTTTTTTAACGTTCTTTTAAAAATATAAAAAATACTGACGTAGCCTTAGCTTTATTTTTAGCATTACATTCAAAATTGCGGTTTTAGTGTTGTGTCAGAAGCATAAGATTCATGTTAAAGACGAATAAAAAATTGAGTAAATAAACAAGAGAGTGGCGGTTCAAATCCGTCTCCGGCCTCCAAAAATTATAATACAAATAAGGCTGGACAGTTTGGTGGGCGAAACGCTTGGATGATGAACATAAGACTCAGTTAATTTTTATTCATGCAATTCAGTATTGCACAACCCCCGCAGATAGGATAGATGCTGTGGGGGATTTGAAGAGATATGAGAAATGGTATATCAGCCACATAAAGACATCCGCAAGCTTTATTGGTGGTCTAACGACATTGGAGGTTCGAGTCCTTCTCTCTTCACTTATTTAATGGAAAAGTCATATAAAATAAAACCACTCAAGTGGCAAGGAGAAGTAAATGAATCTCAATCCATGGAGGCCAGAACTCCTTTTGGAAGTTACAGAATATACGAGAAAAGCAACGTAAGGGAATGGGAAACAAAATATTCTTGGAGTTTTTGTTTTGATGAATACTATGATGAAGGTGACTTTGAATGCAATACTGTCGCTGAAGGAAAAAAATCTGCAAATAAACACTGGACAGAAAGAATAGAACAAGCTTTAGTAAAAATATAATTGTTCAAATGGGAAAATATAAAATAAAAATTTCTTATAAAACAGGAGACAGCTTTAATGACTATGAAAGAGAAGATAATCTAGAATTGGATTGGGATGACTTAAGTATTGCTAAAGCAAATCTTCAAAGAATCAATGAACATTATCAACAATACAAATCTTTAAATGGATATAGCACTAAGAGTAAATCAAGAGAACAAATTTTTAAAGATAACAGAAAGAAAGATTGGTTTGTAGGATTCGAAAGAAATGGTAGGACAGATGATTATATGGCAGAACATTGTATTATATTAAAAACAGATGGTGATGCTGATTTACAACTGAGTTGTTTTTGGTGTGGTTATTTCGAATCTTTACGTTCAGCTGAAATCATTATTGATAATTCAGATATGAAAATTGAATTTTAAAAAATGGATATTCTTAAGCAACTAAAGGAAGCAAATAAAAAAAGACAAGGTCATTATCCTTCTGGATGGGACTTGCCTAGATGGGGAAATGCAGTAGCAGGTGAAACCGGTGAGTTGTGCAATATCATCAAAAAAATTGACAGAGGGGATTTTACATTAAAAGAGGCAAATGAAAAAGAAATTTTAGCAGATGAAGCTGCTGATATAATTTGTTATCTGGATTTGTTGTGTCAAGAAGCAGGTATAGACTTAGGAACTGCTGTTGTAAACAAATTCAATAAAGTTTCTCAAAGAAAAGGTAGTGATGTTAAAATCTATTACTATTAATTTATTGAAGTTTCTTCAAATAAAATTCTTGTACCATTTTACGAATAACTGCTTCATTTTTAGATAAATCTCTATTAATGAACTTATTACAATAAAAATCAAATAAATCATCCGGAATATCATGGCCAATGTTTTCTATGTAAACATCAGCATTTCCGAGCTTTAGAGCATTTAATTGGTCATTTGGATTAATAACAACATCATCTTTTCCTATTATAGCCATTTGTTGACCATATGGAGACATTTCTGTGATGGACTGAGGTATTGGTATTAAAAATAAGTCTTCATCATTAAAAGCTGGATTAAACAACAAGGCCGGAATATGGTTATTGTTTGATAGATAATAAGCTAAATATCCTCCCAAAGAATGACCAATTATCCCATCTGGATTCATTTTATCTACTAATTTTTGTAGACCGGTCCAAATACCTGGATTTTCATAATCTAATTTTGGTGCAACAACATCATATTGACCCTCAAGCTTTTTTATAGCCTTAGTATCTGGATTACCTCCAAGTCCATGTAGATATAAAATTCTCTTATTGGTCATATCTATTTAAGTGATGATGTGGGCTATCTTTTCGTTTTTCGTCTTGAATCTCTTGGTTATACTGTTCTAAACATTCTTTAATTGAGGCATCTAATTTTTGGTTTCGATTGTATTTTACCTTTTCATTTTTACCGTCTTCATACCCTTTGTGGTAAAAAAAAGATGCTATATATTTTATCAAATTAGTATCCATTTTTGTTCACTTTTAGAATAAATATCTTAAAAATTAAGGGTACCTTTGTAAAAAGTAGATATTTATCTAATATGGATTATAAGATTTTTTTAGACGACATCAGAATGCCAACTGATATTTATCCAAAAACAGATAATAATAGTTGGATAATAGCTCGAAATTTAACTGAATTCAAAGAATTTATTAATAAAAATGGAGCTCCTTCATATGTTAGTTTTGATAATGATTTAGGAGAAAATCTAGAAGAAGGTAAAGATGCTGTTAAATGGATAGTATTTGAAAAAGAACTAGATATACGAAATACAGACTACAAAGTTCATTCCGCTAATAGTAGTGGTGTTAGAGAATACATGATAGGAACATTAGATAATTGGAAAAAACACTTGAGCAACGAAAAAAAAATAAGGCAAGAAGTAAGACAAATTTTAAAGAAGAGTCTTTTAAAAGAAGAAGAAGTTAGAATTAAATTCAACATTCCTATTCCAGAAGATATTTTAAAAATTAAAAATCTTTTAAAGCAAAAGGGATATAAATTATTTGTTGTTGGCGGAGCTGTTCGAGATGCTCTTTTAGGAAAAGAACCAAAAGATTACGATTTAGCAACAGATGCTTTACCTGATATTGTTCAAGGAGTTGTTTCTCCATTTTATAAAACATTAGAAACCGGTAAGGTTTTTGGTATTATAAATGTTTTAACTCCAAGTGGAGAATATGAAATTGCAACTTTTAGAAAAGATATTGGAGCAGGTCGTCGTCCAGACTCAGTAGAATTTACAACTATTGACCAAGATGTATTAAGACGAGACTTAACTATTAATGCTTTATTTTATGATATAGATAAACAAGAAATTGTTGACCTTGTAGGTGGAGTATCTGATTTGAAAAAAGGTATTGTTAAAACAGTAGGAAGTGCCGAAGATAGATTTAATGAAGACCGCTTAAGAATTATGAGAGCAGTTCGATTCGCTGCTAGATTTGGTTCTGATTTAGACCCTTCTGTGGATGCTGCTTTACAAAAAGATAGTAGATTGGGTGGGTTTCCAGAATTGCAAATGGGAGATACTGTTTCTGCAACCTCAAATGTTTCTGCCGAAAGAATAAGAGATGAATTTATTAAAGGTATAAAATCCGCTAAATCTGTTGTTCATTTTTTGAATTTAATTCAAAAATATAAATTATTCGATTGGGTTTTTAAAGGACTTAATTATAAAGAAGATTTTATAGAAGAAAGAATTATTCCTGTCTTGTTAGCTTATTTATTAATAGATAATGATTCTGAAAAATTAAAAAAACAATTAAATCAATTGAAATATTCTGTTGATGAGATTACTCAGATTTCATTTTTAAAACACTTTTATTCTCTTAATTCTGAAAATGTTATAAAACTAAAAAAGGCTCAACAAAATTCCAAACTTTCTAATTCAGAAATACTGACATTTTCTCAATGGATGCAAATGAATCCAAAGTTCGTAAATACTTTTTTGAATTTTAAATTAAGTATTAATAGTAAAGAATTAATTGATAAAGGATTTACTGGCAAAGCACTAGGAGATGAAATTGAAAGAAGAGAAACAGAGAATTTTTTAATTAAATTAAAAGGTATTTAATTTTCTTTTCTTCCTACAATTGCACAATTACCAATTCTTGAGGCATTCATTGTTCCTTCAGAATATCTATAAAGCAATTGTCTAGCCATGTAGGAATCAAATTTCGCGCATTCAAAACCAACAGAAGATACTGTACAAAAAATACAAGTATCATTTGTTCCTATTTTACATAAGGTTTTTATTTTGTCTTCCGGAATAGCACAAGAATTACCATTAGTATAATACAATTCAAATACTTTTTCTTCTGAGTCGTTTTCAATAGAAATACCTTCTTCTAATATGGTAACAATAATTTTTCTACCATTTAATCTTTGTAGCATGTCTGGTAAATATGAACCTATGTTAGAAAATCCAAACCCATCTATCTTCTTTAAAATGATAAGTTTTGATTTTTCGTCATTTTTATATTCTAAAGAAAATTCTGATTCTAAATTTGAATGTATTATAAGCTTATTCATTTCCATGGTCATGGAAGTTTTTTTATCATTTAATTCTGTAAATAAATTATGATAAAAATCCCATAAATTTACTTCTCCTTCTTCGGTAAATAATTTTATTGGATTAAATAATTGAGTGAATTCTAATTTCCCGGCTAAAATCTTTTTGTCCATTTTTCTATTATTACTTTATTGTCAAATCTTAAAGTGCACTTTTCTGCTCTTTGTATTGTATTGTTTAATCCAATATCTAATTGTTCCAATTTATCAACTACATCAATAATAGTATTACAAAAATTAATATAACTTAAAGCGAGGTTGTTTTGTAATAACTCATCCTTTGTATAGCTTTGTAAAACATGAAAGTTATTTAAAACAGGACATTCATTGCTTGTTAAAAGATAACTATTATATGAAAATTGAAATTGTAAATTTTGATTTTTATAATTTATTGAACAATTGAAAGTGCTTTGAACAAATTCACTTACTTCTAATAAGTCAACTTGAAAATCATTTAATAATTGTAACAATCTTGGATACACTCTATTAATCATGTTCTCTGCTAATTGTACAATCTTAGGATTTTGTTTCAAATAGTTTATTTGTTTCTGTTCGTTATCTAAGCTTTCCCCTGCTTCATCATCAAGAACTTCAAGTTCTACTTCATCTTCTTGATTAATTAAACCATAGTGTTCTTGCATTAATTGTTGCATCATAGTGGTTATTTCTGTCCTTTGTAAAATATCCCCTTCGAATACATGACTTTTTTTAGCGCACATTTGTTTTTTCTATTAAAATTATTCTTTGTAAAGGTATATTTATTTGTCTTGCAATATTTAATACATTGTTTATTTCTTTTAATTGCGTTTCAAGAGGTTCTATAGAACTTATTATTGATTTGCAAAAATCTAAATATTTTTTTGATGGGCTTTCATGTTCTTTCGTTATAGAATCCGTTTCTTTTTCAAAATAAGGACAAATGCTTTTTCCCAAAACTTCTATAACATAAGTATCTGCCTTTTTTTCATCCTTACCCTCGTTTTCTAAATTATAAAACACAATTTCTCCATTTATATTTAAACACATATTTTTAAGACCTACAATAGTATCAAGTCGAACTTCTTCCATGCCTAATTGTTTTAGCAAACCAATAATTTTTGGATATATAGTGTTGGCCATTAAAATAGCTAATTCAATACATTCTGGATTTTCTTTAAAATTTTTTATTTGTGATTCAGTTGCCATCATGAAAATATTTTTCAAATAATACAGTTCGTTCTATTGGCATTGATAATTTATTTACTCTAGCCATTAAATCTTTAAAGCCACCAAAATAAGTATGTTTTATTTCTTCTCCTATCTTTACAACACTTTCACAGTAATGTAAATAAAACGTTATAGCTGATTTAAAAACACCACCAGGGCACTCTATGTTTTGAATAGAATATAATATTGGTTCTATTTCGCTTTCATTAAAAACTGTACCATTATGTAAAAATTGTGTAGTAGAAGAATTGTCAAAAACATATTCATTTTTATGTGCAACACTCTTGTTTTCGTAATGCTGATGCTTTGCAAGGTAATACTTTACTATTCCAATTCTTAAGTTAGTAGATTGTACAGAAATTTCAACTTCATAATGATAATCATCATTTTTATCATAACCAAGTTCAAAATTAAATTTAGACATTCCTAAATATTTTGAATAAGATATTATAAAAGGATAAACCTCTTGCACTAAAAATTTAGACATTTCTATTGCATAAGGATTTGTAGATAAATATGTGCACTCCTCGTTTTTAAAATACATAATTACATTTCATTTCTTGCAAAAACGTTAAAGTGAGTTTCATCAAAATCGAAAGACCCACTATCAATTCCAACAATTTTAATATCCTCTATTAAAAAAGAAGCTAATTCTGTATTTATTTTTTCTGGTTTTGTTCTCCATTTGTTTATTTCTGCTTTAGCTGATATTGGTATATATGGATATGTTTGTCCAGTTATTGTAAGGTCAGCTCCATGCAGAATTCTAAGGAAAATTCTGTATGTTTCTAACAAACTATTGTTGTGTAATAAATGAGTTCTTTTTGAAAATAAAAGTTTAAACCACTTTGGTGTAATAAATTTTTCCAATATTACATTTCGAGTATTATTATCTAATAGTGTAATTGTCATTTATTATCGCGTTCCATCTTTAAAAGCTTTTATTGTTGCCTCTTTCATGTTATTTAAATCTCTTAAGGTTAAATTCCATTTTTTTGCATAAGCTTCTATCGCTCCCAACAAGTCACACAGTTCGCAAATTTCTAATACTGGATTCTTTTGCTCATTTGCATCCATGAGTTCTTCGAACTCTTCTCTTATTTTAGAAATCTCTCCTAGATTACCTTTTTCTATTTGTTTTAGATGATACCCCATTTTTATTTAAATTTATAATTGATGATAGTCTTGGTTCTGCACAACCGGTTCCATAAATCCAACGTAAGAAATCACACTCTCTCATACCATAAGAACCTAATTCATATTGCTTATTTAAAAAGTTATAATTAATGTCATATCCATCTTCTGATTTGTCGATAGATAAAAATTTCTTATTAAGATACTTACTAAAAAACACTAAGCATTTTTCTGTGATTTCTTGTAAAGATTTTTCAGTTACAGTTTGTGTATCAATTAATTCTGTTTTAATAAAATATTTTGTGTGTGTACTATCAAATATTTCATCTCTAAAACAAGGTGTGGTTGTTTGAAATCTACCTTTGGGTAAAAATTGTTTTAAATATAAATAAAGAAATGATTGTTCTCCAGAAGCAACAAGAACTTTTTGATTATATTCAATTTTAAAATCCTGTTTTTCTTCTGGCTTTGTTATATCGGAAATTGGTTTAGAAACCGTCCAAGGAGATTCAATACGGGAGAATCCTTCTGCTTCGTAGAATAAATTTGAATCATGTATAATGCCATAATTAATCATTTTTTTTCGTTTGATTTTTTGTGTAAGTCTTGGATTCTCTTTAAAATTTCTTCATTTGTAAGGTTGTCTATACTTGTTACATCATCACCGATAATGTAATAATCCCAACCCATCAAATATGCGGTTCTTAAAATACTATTTTTTTTAAATAATTTTTGATTTGAATCATCTTCATCAGCACACTCTTCCCAACCTAAGTTATAAGCGGCAAGAATTAATCTTTTAAAATGTTCTTTCATATAATTATTTTGCTAGTTCTTTTAATTTCTTTTCCAATTCAATTTTTAAAGGCAAATATTTCTCTCTAAAATATTCCCATTCAAATTCATCACATTCATTTATTTCTTTGTGTAAATAATTTGCTGCTGCAAAATCATTTATTTTACCATGCTCTATTATTTGAATTGCGAAAATTAGCATTTTCAAAGAATGAAATATGCTTTTAAGACCATGATAAATATCTCCTTCGTTTAATTTAAACTTTCCTTTTTGCCAGCTATTAAAAGATTGTGCAATAATATTTTTTGCAAGTTTCTTTTTGTTTATGATAAATTTTAAAATTTCTTTTTCTTGTAATCGTGCCCAAGCTGGAGAGAATACACATTCTAAATTCATTATATCATGTCTCTCAAGGTCACGTTTGAATTTATCCGGAGTAATAATGTGAACGTTTAAACGTTTATCATCAATTAAAACTTCTTTCTCAATGTGCTCCAATAAATTAGCTCCGATTAAAATAATGTCATAGTCGGAATCAATTCGGTTTGTGCCATATATTCTAGAGCCATATAAATAAATGTTCCTAGTTTTTAATGGATGAATTTCAACTTCCGTTAATATTTTAGATATGTCAAAACTATTTTCTTTCACATTGCTCTCCTTAATTCAAAGATAAGAATAAAATTTCTATTTATTGATTAAATGGAGCTGAAAATATTACCACCTCAATCCTTTTATGATTCAATGTGGACCAATGGTTTACAGCCAGAACTTATTGGCTTTTGCCAAGGCTTAAACTGGTTCTTTATTATTATGTTTATTAATATTTTGTACGGCTTAAAGCACACCAATCAGTTTAAGTGGTATGATAATTTCATAAGAGAATCAAAGCTTTATAATTATAGAATTTGGATTGTGGCCGTCATTACTGCTTTGTGCTTTATTGGCTTTAGATGGGCTGACCCAGCTGAAAAGGTTGACATTGCCTACATTGGTTCATTGGTGAGGTCTGTGTTTATTGCAGTTATCTTTAGTGGTATTTTCGTGGACATCCCAGGATTCGCTATAAAGCGATTATATGACTTTTTAGAGCCAAAAGACTCAAAAAAGAAAGAGACAGATAAAGAATAATTTTTGAAATATTTATAATAAACCAAAGCCAAAATGGCAAAAAAAACAAATATCCAAACAGCTTCTCTTCACAGAGATAAACCTAAAAAAAAGAGAAAAGGCATACATGCCAAAACAAAAGTTTCAAGAAGTAAGAATTCAAAAAATTACGCTAAGGCTTATAAAGGTCAAGGGCGTTAAAGATACGGACTTAGGACCGTTGCCGTTACAATAGGCAAAAACCCTACTAGTGTCGCTACAGTAGGGTTTTACTTTTAAATAATTTCTAGTAACTCCATGTTTGTTATTGGAGATAGATTTTTTTTAATTAAAACATGAAGATTTCCGTTTTTATAAACATCCACAACAAATTTTTTATAACCAATGGAATCCGGTCTTGTTTTCCATACTGGAGCTTCACAAGCTTCGTTATACAGTAAAGAATAAACCTTTTCAAAATCTAATGTTTTTTCAACTAATACTAAATTGTGATTTTGTTTTTTAAACATACATTATGACAATTCTTATTTGTCTTTTATGGTGAAAGATTTTTTTCCGGCACTTTCTGTGTTTAATACAAGATTATTATTTTGTAATGATATAACTTGAAATGTGTCTTTTAGTTTTTCACATGTTATGACAATGTTTTTGTTTTCATTATCAAGAGACCATTTCCCAAAATAAGAAACTTTATTATCCTTAAACACATAATGGTGTTCATACACATTATTAGTTCTGAAAATAATAATAACTTTAGAGGTTTTATCATTTGTTGCTTGTGTGACCCATTGTTTGTCACACAACAACGTTTTAAACTTTTCATCTTTAAACGTAAAGCTCCCTAAGCATAATAATGCCATTAATAATAAAATTGTATTCTTCATTGTCTCTTTTTTAATACGTACAAAGATATTGTTTTGTTACAAACAAACAAACATTTTTTACTTTTTGCGGGTTTTACCTTCATTTTAACTAACGATTTTCAGTTCTGGATAGATGTGTTTATCTGGGTACGAATAAGTGTCTTAAAGCGGTTTTTTTAAGTTTTTACCTAATATTTATAAGAAATACCAAACAAAATGAAAAACTTTTTAAAGAAATTACTTGGCAAAAAAGAACCAGTAGTAGCAGTAGAAGCTCCAACATCCATTTGTAAGTGCGGTTGCAATAAAGAAGGGTGTAAGTGTGACACTAATTGTTCTTGTGTCAATTGTGGTTGTAATTGTAATGAAAATTGTACATGCAAAACACAGGTGATTCAAGAGCCTAAAAAAGAAATTAAAAAACCTGTAAAAAAACCGGTTAAGAAAATCATTAAAGTTAAAAAAATCAATAAAATTAAGAAAAAGAAAAAGTAATCTTACTTAAATAGATGAACCTTCACTTCTAAATTATTTTGATAAGCTAAATCAATCATGTGTTTAGTACCTCGACTAGAGTTGTCCCAAAAAGCAACTAAAGCATTTGCATATTCAGCCATTTGTTTATTTCGAATATAACCAGCTCCTTTTCCTTTATTCCAATCTGCTGGAAATTTTGAAACTTGATATCCTTTTTCTTGGGCATATTGTTCGCCTAACATATCAGCACCTCTAGCTGTACCGGACACAATTTCAATATTATTTTTTTCAAATAAAAATTCATCACAAACATTTTTTAAAGTATTGTAATCGCTAAAATTTCTAGAACCTGCTATGATGAGTTTAAATGTATTTTTCATTGATAATGCTTTGCTTTTTTTTAAAATAATTTTGCTACTAACAATTTTTGCTCCATTTTCAATTGCCTTATTATAAATAATTTTATTCGTTAAATCATAGTGGGGATGTCCTTTTTTAACTCCCTCAAAATACTGGCGTTTTAACCCAATTTGTTCTGCAAACAAATGTAATTCTTTTAAACTATCAGCGACTAGATGAACGGTGTCTACGTATATCATATTTTTCTAAAAATACTATTCTGTGGTTAGGTTCTTTATACAAAAAAGCTACTGCTCGACAATATCTATCTGTTTGAAAAATAATTTTCACTTTTTCAGGGTAACAAGATAAGGTTGCTGCATCTTTTAGTCTATAAAAAATTTCAATTTTTTTATCTTTATATTCTATTTTGTGTTCTTCGAGGATATGAACCAAACCACAAACTTTAGATAATTGTAAGGCCCCATTTGCTTCTTCTAGTTGTTGGAAAGTATAGTCTTTATACTTCAAAAAAGTATCTACGAATAAATCTATATTATTTTTTATGTGAGTATTAAAACTATGTTTCTTAATATCTTTTCTGGAAACATAACAAGAATATAAAGTTTGAAAATCTCTTTTGAAACTTAAAGAACAAAATCTTATGTAATTATTACCATAGCCACCATAAAAAGTTTCGGAAGAAATACCAAATTTCTTTCTTTTTTCTACCTCTTTTTTCCAAAGTTTTTTTTGGTATGAGTCAGATATCTTCAACTTATTATTTGTTTCTTTTTTCATCATTACCAATCTCCGGAGTAAATTATTTTCTAAGAATTCCTGGCTTTCAATATCATTTCTTCGATTTTTTCTTTCACTTTCTCTGACCCAACATTTCTATTAATTTCAGCACCATCTTTAAGCACTAAAATAGTAGGAATGCTTTTTATTCCAAATTTCGCAGGAGCCTCAGAACATTCATCAACATTTACTTTTAAAATTTTAATGTCAGAATTATCATATGTTTTAGCGAGTTCATCAATAATTGGTAAAATGTTTTTGCAAGGTACACACCAAGGTGCCCAAAAATCAATTACCGATATTCCAGTTTTTGTTTCGTTGTCAAATGTAGCGTCTGTAAGATTCATTTTTTTTATTTTTTAATTGTATGTATTTTGTTATTTAGAATTTCTTTAAAACTATGATAGGTGTTGGCAGTTCTTATTTCAGGTATATCAACTCCATATTTTTGAACGTATTCTGTCATTAGTTCCTTATTCATTTTGGTGTTCTCAGAAAGAAATTCAGCAACTTTTAATAACAAAGTTTTATTTTTCTTCATTATCTTTTTAGCTGTTTTTAAACTATTGTCGATTAATTCTTTAACTTGTTTATCTGAATCTTCGTGTTTGAAAAAATGCGTTTGATTCATGTTTTGACTAGGCACACCTATTAAGGCAGGAAAACCATTCATTCCATATGTTTTTATGTAAGAAATAGCTTTTTCTGTAACCATTTCTATGTCTCTAGATGACCCGTTACTTAAAAGTGATTTACCAAACACAAGTAATTCGGCAACATAACCTCCAAGTCCAACTACAATATCTCTTTCTAGAACCACACTCGTTAAAATTCGAGGATATTTTATTCTACAATATCCATGTACTGTACCGGCAGTTTGAGAAATGACTTCTTCTGGAATTAAACGTAAATACATTGCGCACAATACAGCATGACCTGCTTCGTGAACTGCTATGTTAGCTTGAAAATCATCTTTTGTGGATTCTCGAAGATTATTAATTTTTAGATTTAAAGGATATTTTTTAATAATAGTTTTCTTATTAACATGTATCGCAACTTCGTATTCACTATTTTCCGGGACAAATTTCCATGAAATTTTTTGTGGTGTCAAATCATTAATAATAATATCTGACATTATTTTTGAGATATAGCTTTCTACTAAATTGTTGATTGTAGTAAAAATAGGTCTTGTTCCTTGTGTGGGAAAAACACCTTCTTTATAGATAATATCGTTTATAGAATTATCTAGTTCAATAAAAATGTGGTACCGTTCACTCATTCGTTGCTTAAATTTCTCCAATTCTAAAGCAATCAAATTATAGTAAGATTTTGATGAAAATGCCGGATATAAAATATGGTTATTTCCTAACCGTGCTATTTGTTCCACTCGAAATCTTTGTTGTAGCGCTTCCTTAACTTCTGTTATGGAAATTTTTAAAGAGTGTTCATGAAAAAGGTCTGCGTCAGAATCAGGATTTACATTGTTTGCCATAGAATAAACCTCATCTAAATTCCCCACAATAAAAATTAAAGCTTGTGAAAAATCATGTATAGTTGGCTTGAGATTTTTAGTTATAAGCTCATTTAAAAATCGTAAAACTTCCAAATGATTCATGCTCAACATTTTTCTTTTTAAAGAAGACTCTGTTTCAACATGAAAGCCAATTATCATATGTTTTATATAATAATAAAATTCTTCGGGTATAAATAATGAAGCATCAACTTGTTCATTATCTTCATTCGTTAATTTTGCTTTACCTTTTTTTTTGTAAAAAATTTCCGAATGTATTTTTATGTTTTTTGTTATTTTACCTTTGGAAGATTCGACTCCACTGTCAACACAATGTTGTAGTTTTAGAATTAAAGTTATGACTTTACTGCCATAATAAGTATCATTAAGTATGCTTAATTTACCACTATCCAACAAATCCCACAAAGCCCTTAAACCACTCCTATCAATTTCTTTTCCTTCGCTTGATACTGTTCTGCCCAATTGAAATTCATCAAAAACAATAATGATTGGCTGTGAACTGCTACTCTTTAATTTTTCTGAAAAATCGTCTTTTAAAACAGAATTTTCAGACGAATAATCCCCTACATCAAATCTAAATAACTTTTCATTTAATCCTATTAATTCGGATAAACGTACAATTAAAGAGGTTTTGCCAACCCCTGTTAAACCCCATAAATTAACAATTGCTGGACGTATTTGTCCTTCTGAATATATAAACCAAGCTTCAATCGAATGAATGATTTCATCTATAATTGAATCAATGCCTACAAATTCCTTTTTAAGGGTAATTCTAGCTGTTTCTAAAATATTCTTTTTGTCGATTAAAATTTTCGAAAGAATGTTACTTTGTTGCTTGCTCATTTAAACAAATATAACAAACTCGTTCATCATAAACAACGCCCCAGTTAATTTTTTTGCATAAAAACACACTATTTATTATAAAAGGAGGCGCTATGAAAAATCTAGCCAAAAACAAGGTAAAATATATATTATTACGATACCAAGTTGAATCCAAAGAATTAAGTGCTGCTCTTCGTTTAGAACTCTTGAAAAAGTGGATTAGTAGTTGTGTTGAGTTTGAAGAGTACGAAATGGCCTTAGCTCTAAAGGGTAAAAGAAATGAACTAATTAAAGACCTACGACATGCTAGAGTGGGTTATCGACATTTTTTAGATGCCGTTGTTTTAAGGCTGAAATGGAAAATAAGGAAGTGGAAGCGTAAATTCCTTTAAATAATTTTTCTTCCGGTATTCTATTTCTTTTTAAATCTTCTACTCTTCGAATATATTGTCTCATTTGATTTTCCATTTCTTCGTTAGAATAAAAAGAATCTTCATCAAATTTTTCAAACATAACCTTTCTTATTACAACTTCATAAATAATGTAAACCTCAACTACATCATTATTTTTGTGACTTTTGGTGATTCCACAAATGCTATATCCTGATTCTAAAATTTCTACACATGATTTTTGTACAAGATTGGCTAAAGTTCCAGAATCTTCATTATGACGAACAACACACTCAATGGTTCTGTGTTTTAATATGAGATGAGTGCGTTTAATTTTATTTTAAATTATTTTTTATTTGTGCCCCATGTCGGGTTCGAACCGACCGTCATTAGATGTTAGGGCACCCATAACGCACCATGTGGGGCATTTTATCTACCACCTATTGCATAGCTAGTAATTTGTATGTTTTCTTTGTTAGCCCATGCATTTATAATACTTAATGCTTTTTGGTCAGGTCTTTTATTATATTCTCCTCGAATTTGAACAGCTCTATTTTCTCTAACCTCTATTGTTACTAAACTGGCTCCAAATAATCTTAAAGAAAAAATAAAACATGTTCCTTTAATGCAAGAACTAAGATAAGAAAAAACACAATGATGCATAGTAGAGCCTTCTTTATGAAGTTCTTTTGCAGAAGTTATTTCAACTACTTCATAAAGTTTAAAGCTTTTCTTATCCTTAATTCCTTCTTCAAGGACAAATGGTTCCATGCCGGTTCCTAGCCATTCTGCAGACATATCTGCTTTATTATGCTTTCTAAGTTCGCGGTGCCAAGCATGAGTGTCATCTATTAAAGTTTGAATATTTCTTCCTTTTATTGTAAAATTTGGCATTTCGGGTTGATATAACCTTTTTCCATTAACAATTACATGTTTGGCAACAAACTTCTTTTCATTTATAAAATCAATAATAGTTCCAACTTCATCAATATTCAACATTGGTATACCAATAAAAAAGTGAATTACAGTTGTCCAAAATTCATTATTTTGAAAGTTATGTCGTAAGCGAGACATTAAAATAGCATTAGCTAATCTTTCATCTCCTCCTAACCCGATTACTTGAGCGCGTCTTACTGCATCATCTATTGAATATCCAGGAAATGGTGTATTAATAAATTCGTGCAACATCTTATTTGTAGCCTTAATTGGAAATTGATATAATTTTTTAGCACTTAAACCAGAGGCAATATGTAAAAACCAATCCACATGTTTATAATTGTGTGTTTTGTCTGTCCATGATTGAAATAAAAATTCCGGAACTTCATACTCACAAAACAAATGTTCTACAAGAGATTTTAATTGTTTGTAAGTATTTCTACTTTTCCATTCCCATGTAGTGATTTCTTGAATCCAAAACAAATTCATAGTTAGGATTTTGGAAATACTTTCATAATATTCCTCCATCATTCTGTGACTTTTAATCTTATCTAAATGTGCAAGAGCTATTGTGATTTTTTCTCTTTCAGTTTTATCTTTTACACAAAATTGACCATTAGTTCCCTGAATCAACAAAGGATTAATGAGCGATTTTAGTTCTTTACTGCATTTGGCTGCATCTGAAATAGTGTAATTTTCTTTTGATAATTGTCTTAATGTTTTTGGAAGAGATAGATATAATTGACCATTTGTGGGAAGTTTAGGCATCGACTCAATAAGTTTTTGACGATACTTTTCTTCTTCAATTTGTTCATTTGTATATTTAGCATTACCCATGTAATATTAAACGATTTTATTCAGAATCTGTTACAAATGTAAGATTTTTTTCCACAATATCTGGATAAATTTTATTACCCTCAATTAGCTTTTTAATCTTTAAATAATTGGCATATTCAAAGAGTAATTTTTTTTGTGCTTTTTTTGACTGCACTTCTAAATCGCTTATTTCTTCTCCTTGTGTAGGTTTAAATTGTTTTAGAGTTTTTTCCAATAGAACTCCATAATAAGCGCCCTTTTTTTTCTCAGCAACTTTCCTTATTAATGAATTGCCTCTTTGTTCAAGAGTAAAAATTCGTTCAACGTCACATGCAATATTACCTAATTTTTTCCAGTTTTTTCCATATAAAGAATAGGTTCTCCAACCATCTACTGCTTCCCAACAAAATTGACCACGATGAAAAAAAACAATACCAATTTTCCCTTTACAATAACAAGAAGAATCTGGGATATCTAATTGAAGAATATCTCCTTCATAAATGCGCTTTCCTTTTATAGTTAAGCCGGTATCAGCACAAAGAATACATTCATCTATATTGTAAAATTGACCATCAAAAAAAACCAATTGTTCTTTATCTCTCCAGATAATTTTCGTAACCGGATAAGGAATGGTCCCCCCTAATTTATAAGCCACATATTCAAACATGTGCCCCCCTTTCTTTTAAAGAAAATTCAGATAAAGCTAATGGTAGGTTTTTACACAGCTGTTTTGTTTTGTTGGTTGAGATGATACATAAAGATGTAAGTTGATTGTTTAAATCAGGTTCTCTAAAGCCAGCAAAGGGTATTTTATTACCAAGAAGATTTTCTCTTAATTTTTCTAGTTCAGCAATAGATTCAACAGATAGAAATACTATCGTTTTAGAATTGTGATACCAGAGTTCGTAATGTGATTTTTGTTGCTTTTCGAATTCATGCAACGAATGAATGGATTGAACTGCTTGACTTCCAGGATTTAAGTCGCGCCTTGTAATAATGTAAAGTTTATTAATCTATTTCATAATAATTGTTTTTTGTAAATATACGCAAATTATTTATTAATGTAAAACTTATTTTTTGTTAAATCTTCTGAATAAATCTTTGATGTTTCTAATTTTAAATCATTCAAATGAAATCCAACAGAAGTAATGAACATATTTTCATCAGTAATAACTTTTAAATTTGTATTCAGTTCAATGTATTTCGAAAGTAAGCCCCACTTTTTCCCATCTGAAATACAACGTACATCTTTGTTCACAAAAGGTGCAAGTTCTCCTTTATTTTTTCGTATTTTTTTTCCTTCTTGTATTTCAAGAATATGAATAAAAGATACAATCTCCTCATTTTTTTCTAAAGATTGTTTTATAAAGTTAATTAAATCAGCAGCTCTTTTTGTGGAAATTTTTTCTCCGGCTTTGTATTTCACAATTAAAATTTTTGGAGTGCCAAGAACTTTACTGTCTTCAAACACATCAGCTGCTTGCATGAATTTAGTTAATAACGATTGGCCTGATACCGCTAGAATTTTTATTTCTATTTTTTTATTCATGTTATTTCAAATAGCCAACTCCATTACATTTAATGCATTTATAAGCTCTTCCGTTACTATCTGTTTCACCCAAACCATGACATTTTTTGCAAGGGTTAAGTTTTTTATGTTCTTCATTACAAATATATTCAACCATTTCATCAATTGAATGAAATAAAGGAACTTTATGCATTTGACATCGCTTACCAATATAACGATTGTTTGGAGCATCTAAAGGGAAACCAACAACAAGTTTATTTGAATGCATAAATTCACCAAACTCTATGTTGGTTGTAAATGCTGGCATGGTTTCTAAATTACGCGGTATCCAAAAAACCACCAAATCTGCTTTATTTAAACCTTTTACTTCCCAAGATATTTGTGTTTCAAAATCATATGGACTGCCTTTTACACGGTTTTCCGGAGCATAAGCGGTACTTTTAAATCCTTTCTTTTCTAATGCTTTTATAAACTCTGGTCTCCAAGATTTTACAGAAGCTTTTCTGGGAGTTGGCCCAGCTAAAAAAATTGAGAACTTAGAAGAAGTTAACTTCTCAGAAGCATAAATTACTTTCATATTGTTTTTGCTTTCGATTTATTGTATTTAATAACCGCTGCGATTATTGAAACAGGAGGACAAATTGCACCGATAATGGTCCAAACTATCAACCACATATGGTTATCGCTTAAATACGAAGCAAGACAAAATGCAATTATTGCATCTAACAATATAATTGTTAAAATATCTTTTAATGTTAAAACTAATACGGGGTGTACAAAATAGAATATTGTACAAAATGCAAGAATCACTGCAATTGTTAATGCAATAACGATAGAGGTTGTTTTCATGTTGAGATTTTATTATTTAAACGTTGAATTTAACGATTTGTTACAAAACAAATGTAGTCAAAAAAAGCCTTAAAACAAATTTTAATGTGATATTTATTTCATAATGGATTTGAAAAGCTTTTTAATAAAAAAAGGAAATCACAGGTCTGGATTTTATCCAAACATTCATTTTGGTTTAAAGAATCTTAAGTACCAAGTTTTATTCACCGATAGTTGTCTGTATAAATTTAATGATGTTGATGATTTTGATATTAATAAACTTTTTGGAATATCATTTGGATTTCATCATAAAAATTCTGCCAGATTTGGCTGGAATGTTGAGGAAGGTCAAATTGCCATATATGCTTATTGTTATAAATTAGGAATTAGATATTCTAGAAGAATAGCAATTATACCAATAAATAAAATTTTCATTTTTGAAATAAATACATATGATGTATATTTTGAATTTAAAATTACAAATTATGATGGTAAAATAATTAGTCTAGCAAATATTGCTAAAGCTAAATGTTGTAAGTGGGGATATAAATTATTTCCTTATTTTGGAGGTAACAAAACCGCTCCACACACCATGACAATAAAAATGAAAGAATTTAATTAGTTATAAATTGGCTTCCCAAAATTAGGCTTCTCTAAAACTATTTCATTGCAATGTTGACAATGTTTTGGATGATTAACTACACTATAAATAAAATCTTCTTGAAAAAATCCACTGTGTTTTAAGCAATCAATACAAATTATAGGTGTTTTAGTTTTCTTATTTTTCTTAGCCATAATTTATATTTTTAGAATTTTACAGTACCTCGTTTGTTTTTTTTACGAAATCTTGAGATAATCTAAAAAATTTTTTCAAATTTTTATCTTTTAAATTAGCTGTTGGAAGCTCTATGATAATTTCGGTTATACATTTTACCCATTCATTCAAAAGTTTTAATTCACTTTGTCTTATACTAATTTTCTCATTTGCAACAGAAAGGTCTTGCATTAATTTTAAAAATTTAGGGCTTTCTTGCATTGTTTGCCCCTTTTGTTCTGATACGATTTCCATATATTTTGAATGGAAAGTAAAGCTCATAGCCATGAGGTGAGCAAAGTTTTCATCTTTGAAAATACAAAAAGTGCCTTTTTTTTCCTTTTTAAATGATATTGAATCTTTTTTTGTTGTCATTGTTTTCATAATGTAAATATATCTGATTATACAAAAAAGAAAAGTTTAGCCATAAAACTTAAAAAGAAACCTATTTACTTATAATAAAAACTTTGAATTAAAAGAAAATGAGTACTCACTTTCAAAAACATCCATTTACAGGGTCTACAGACCATGATTTTGGTGGCTTATCTGCCAATCAATTCATACAAATGAATTCTGGAGGAACTGCTTTGCAAGGAGTATTAATTCAAGATGCCTTAAGTGCTACTACAGCAGGTTTATGGAGTTCATCTACTGGTTCAGATTCCATTATAGCAAATAACAACAGTGGAAACTTAGCAACTGGAATTTTTTCTATCGTAGGAGGTAAAGGCAACTCTGCAACAACATCTACTTATTCTTTTATTGGGAATGGTGCCCAAAACGTAGCAACAAGTAATTTTGCTGCTGTTGTTGGAGGTTACGGAAATAAAGCAAATGGAATTAGGTCATTTATTGGAAATGGAAGCAGTAATAAAGCAACACAACAATTTACAGCAATTCTTAATGGTAACTATAATTCTGCAACAACTACAGGAGCTATTGTTGTTGGCGGACAATATAACTTAGCTAATGGTAGTAATTCTATTATAGGAAATGGTTATCAAAATTCCGCAACAACAGATTATTCTACGATTGTTGGAGGTAAACAAAATCATTCTTCTGGATATGCTGCTTTTGTAGGTGCTGGTATTAATAATCGTTCTTCTTATTACTATACATTTATAGGAGCAGGAAATGGAAATTTAGCTTCAGGACAACATTCTTTTGTTGGAGGAGGGTTATTAAATTCAGCTATTACTGGAAACTATTCTTCGATTGTAAATGGACAAAAAAACATTGCATCAGGAAATTATTCTTTTATAGGAAATGGATATAACAGTGTGGCAGATGGAAATCACTCTAGTGTAGGTGGACATGCCAACACCGCTTCAACCGGAGCATTTAGCTCTGCTATTGTTAATGGTAAAGGGAATTCTATTACTGCGCAATATTCATTTATTGGTGCAGGTAAATTAAATACAGTAAACAATGCATATGGTGTAGTTGTAGGTGGTTCTGGAAACACTTCTCATTTGCTAGGTTCTATTGTTGTTGGTGGTATAAAAAACACTTCATCAGGTATTACTGCATTTATAGGAGGAGGTACAGGAAACACAACTGATTCTAGGTCTGGATTTATTGGTGCTGGATTTGGAAACATAACATTAACACATAATTATGCAACTGTTATAAATGGTTATCAAAATAAATCAAATTTTGTTGGAGCATTTATTGGTAATGGTTTTAAAAATTCAGCTTCTACCGGTTCTTATGCTACTATTATAAATGGTGTTTATAATACAGCTTCTGCTGCAAGAACATTTGTTGGTAATGGTTATAGAAATTTAGCAAATCAAACAATGTCTACCGTTGTTAATGGTAGAAATAATTCAGCAATAACATCATCATATGCTACTATTGTAAATGGTTCTGGAAACACAGCTACTGGTGGTAAATCATTTGTAGGAAACGGTTTTTTAAATTCAAGTATATCAACTTATTCAGCAGCCTTAAATGGTAGAAGAAATAGTTCGTCCGGAATAAGTTCTGTTATTTTAAATGGTTCAGGCAATACCACTGTTGGCTCTTATACAACCATTGAAAATGGTATATCAAATTCGGCTGGAACATTTTATTCTACAATATTAAATGGTAGACAAAATACTACTAATGGAACTAAAAGTTTAATTGGTAATGGTAGTGGAAATACAACATCAGGAACATATGCTGCTATTATAAATGGTAGGTCCAATTCTGTTACAGGTAATTTTTCCACCATAAACAATGGAGTTTATAACTCCGTTACAAGCGGTACTTCTGCTTATTCTACTGTTTTAAATGGATTTAACAATACTAGTTCAGGATTATTCTCATTAATTGGTAACGGTAGTGGTAATACAGCGAATAATACAGGCTCAACAATTATTAATGGTTTTAACAATACTGTACAGGGTCGTCATTCTACTATTGTTAATGGAACTGGACATACACTTTCTGGGTCATGGTCTACAATCATAGGAGGTGCAAATAACGTAATTCCATCTTCAACAAATAGAAGTGCTATAATTGGAGGTAGGGCTCTTACTGCATCAACAGATGATTCTGTATATGTACCAAACCTATATGTTAGAAATAAAACTTTTGCATTCACCGGTACAAGTCCAACAGCCGGATTAGCTACATTAGCATCTGGATTCGTGGTAGTTACTACAACAGCAGTAACAAACGCATCGCTTATTATGTTATCAATACAAATTCCAGATGGTAGTGGATTTATGGGAATTCCTTTCATCTCTGGAAGAACAGCTGGAACATCATTTATTATTGGTTCTAATAGCGCCTCTGATACTTCAAAAATAGGTTGGCATATTATAGAACCGTTTGAATAAAGAAAAGTCAACTAAATAGTTGACTTTCAATCAATTTGTGGATTCGGAGGGATTCGAACCCTCGTCCAAATAAGGAATTTAAAAACCTTCTACATGTTTAGAATTTATTTAATTTTCGATTAAAACCAGGCATAAAATCAAACCAAATTTCAACTTAGATATTTTTATTATTTTAGTTAATATCATCACTAAAATAACTTGCTCTTTTATAATGCAAGACACTTATCGCGAAGCAAGAGTGCTATAAGGCTTACAACGACTGAAATAAACTGAGTTTATTAAGCAGCCATAGCGAAAGTTTCGCCAGATAAAATTTGAGAGTTAAGATTAAAGTGTCATATTCACAACACACTACATGCTTATTTTTAAATTGCGCTCACTGTCAAAACCGGTCGAACCCAATTATTTAGTAAATATACATTTTTTTTAATCATAATTCAACAAAAAAGTCATATTTATATATTATGGATAAGGAGCCTAAAAATAATGAAGAAAATTCTCAAGTTAAAGAGAATGAAAATATAAATCACGAAACCAATAACTCGCCGGAAAAATGTGAGTATGATGAATGGTTTTCTGAATCCCCAACCATATAATAAAATAATGAATTTAAGCGAAGCATATAAAAATAAATTAATGCGTTTGTCTGGCATTAAAAGTGATACTTTATTAGAATCAGCTAGAACAGAGTTTTTAAAAAAGGATTTTACAGAAAGAGCTGGTAAGAAATTTGACCGCTTTGTTAAGTTTTATTCGAAGGGAATTTGGGATGCTGAAAAAGAAAAAGATAATTTCATTAAAAACTTTATAAAAGACACTGCTTTTAAAAATGGAAAATTAATACCAAAAGATATTTGGATTCAATTGATATTAAAACGATTTGATAAACTTGAACAATCAGACCCTTCTGAAAATAAACAATATCTAAATTGGATAATGAATATTTACTTGAATGGAGAATTAGAAGAAGAAGACTTTTATAAAATACCTGAAGCTTTAAGATTGTTTGACAAGAACAAAGAAAAATTAGATGTTAATCAAAGAAACATAAATTCTTTTAATGATTTAAGTTCTTTATATAATGTTGTTTCTAAGTATGATTCCGAAGAAGAAATGAGTGCTTCTGAAAAAGAAAAACTTATTAAATTAGAAGGAGCGGAACAAGTTTATAATGATGATAATTGGAAAATAATAATACCAAAAACTCAACAAGCAGCTTGTTTGTATGGAAAAAGCACAAAATGGTGCACAGCTTCAAATGATTATAATAATAGATTTGAATATTATCACAAACAAGGACCTTTATTTATACTTATAAATAAGAACGTTAAAAACGATAAAGCTGTATTGAAAAAATTGCAATTTCATTTTGAAACTGGACAGTTTATGGATACAACCGATAAACGAATTAATGTTACACAATTTTTTAGAGAAAATCCTGAATTATTAAAATTTTTTACTAAAATTGGACAAATAGATGCATCATTTAAAATTGATAATAAATTAGTAACAAAAGAAGAAGGATTGGAAATATTAAAAAGTCTTCCAGAGAAAATAAGCCTTATTAATAAAAAAGGTTATTTGTTTTTTGAAGAGTTTTTTAAAGAAATGGGAGCTACAGAAGAACTTAAAAATGTAATTTTAACTGATGTGGAATTTATTAAAAGTATTTTTTTAAAAAACAATTTTGATGATTTGATAAACTCTTACATCACTTTAAATTTAAAAAAAGAAGGGTTGAATGTTATTAAATCGTTGCCTTGGTTAAATGAGTGGCTATCAGATAAAAATACTAGTTATGAAAATATACAAAAATTTATTATAGATTTAGTTTCTTTAGGACCGGAAGGGCGAAAATTTGCATTTAAATTAATGGAAGTACATGGGGTTATTTGGAATACTCTATTAGATAAACATAGATTTGCCCAGTATATAAATATATTATTAGTTAGAAGTACCTTTGGTGCGCCAGGGATTGAATTAGCAAAAGCTATTTTGAAAAATGAAGCGCTTTTAAGTAATCTCAAAAAACGAGGAGTCGCAGACAATACAATTAAATTAATTAATACGTTTGTAGATAAAATAAACGAAAGTAAAGAAGTTGAATTTTATCTAAATGTTTTAAATTAAAAAGGTAAAGTTTCATTATCTTCTTCATGGTTATTCAGATTGATGTCTTCTGAAATTGGTTCTGAAAAATCAGCATCTTTTTTGAGAGTATCTATTTTCCAGATTTCCAAAGTATTAAACACTGCTTGTCTACTATCTTTCGTTAAAAATTCTCTTCCTTTTAAATTGAAAAAAATTTTAATCTCATCTCCGGGATTTAAATTATCCAAAAGAGAGGTATTTTTTTGTATTGCCTCAAAAGATAACACTTGAGGGTAAGGTGATTTTTCTTCTGAATTAACAATTAATTTTCTCTTTTTGAACTTATCATTGATGTGTTCTGTTGGCTCTACTCTTCTAACTTTAGCTATTATTTCCATTTTCTTGATTTTAATTCAAATGTATCTAAAACTTTTTGTATTTCAAATATAGATATTGACTTTTATCTAAAATTTTCTTTTATTTGAATAATAAAGAAAAAAATATGTCGACAAATAATGCACCTAACGAAAATCAAGTAATTTCAACTGAAATTGTTAATGATAAAATTAATGACGTAGTTGCTTTAAATCAATTGATTAATGTAATAGTTGATTACTATTCATTTACCAATAAACTATCAGAAGATGAAGATGATGAAAAATGGAAAGCTTCTGGGGAGGAATCTGTTATTCCAGATAAAGTACACACTATTATTGAAAAGACATTCGTAACTCAATTGAATAAATTCGTACAGAGTTAATGGAATTTCATGATTTTTGTAAATTATTAGATGTTTCCTTAAATCATTCTTTAGTAGAAGAGTCAAATTTCATTCGTTTATCATTGGCACAAAGAAATTTTCTTTCCTTTTTGGAAAAAAATAAATATACCATTGTTTATAAACAAAGACAAGAAGGAGTAAGTTTTGCAATGTCTTTATATATTTTGTGGAAAGTCATTGTAAATCCAAAATTTAAAGTAGGAGTTATAGCAAGTTCACATCAAGAAATTCAAACTTTAAGACAATTAATTAATGGAAACTTACATGTTTTAGAACAGATATTCCATTCACAAGGTTTAGAAAATACAATTCTTACTCCAGAAAAACACAATCAAAAATTCACAGAATTTTCTAATCATTCCAAAATACAGTATTGGACAAAAAAACAACGCGATGCTGGGAGAGGTTATTTACTTGATTTTATTTATATTTCCGAATTAGGTTTTAATGATAATTACGATGACTTAATTCAATCTTTTATGTGTTGTTTTAATCCCACTTCAAATAAAAGTAAATTTATAATTACCACAACAGATTTAAATAATCTAAAAGAGGATTTTTTTATGAATGGTGATGGAATTATGGAATACTGGACCGATTCTTTTGATGGTAAAAGAAAAGTAATAATTGAAAAAAAAATTACAAAGTATAAATTTTAAATTCCAATTCTTTTGCTAGAGTACTATAATAAAGATTAATGTCTCTTTGAACACAAGAAATATCTTTATAGTTCTGCAACATGTTTATCACTAACATCTCAAATACTGAACTTGATAAGAAATCAACAGAAACTTTATAACCACAAATACAAAGTGCTCCGGTTTTTTCTAAAAAACTATTTATCCTAGCTCTATCTACTTGTAAAACTAAACAACTACCAAAAAATATTATTTTATCTTTACAAGCGCCTTCTAGAGAATCAGCCATTTCTTCTAAACTAACAGTATCTCTTCCAACTGTTATCTCACCTTCAAAACCATGAAATGCTAAATAACAAATCGAATAATTGGAATACTTTTTATACTTCCATATATCAAGATAATAAAATACAGTTTCTTTAGTTCCACAGTGCTTATGTATGTGTTTGATATCACAATTTTTTTCAAGAAACATTAATGAAGAATCTACGCTAGATTTTTTTCTTAAATCTTTTTGCCAATTACCTTCGAGACAGTAAATGTGTTTTTTATAACTTTTAGCGATTTTCATCTTCTAATTTTAATTTGTAAGATTTGTTCAATATTATATAAATACACAAGTATAAAATTGAAGTTGAAAAATGAACTATTGCAGCTCCCCATTTTTGGTCGTAAATATCTGTAAATGAGAATGATACGATACCTAAAAATAGAAAAAGAAAACCTCTAGGAGAAACCACAACCTTTCTTTGATGCTCTCCATTAGAAACTTTACGAAAAAATGTAATAGCACAAATCAAAATGCCAGTTAAACAAAAACTGGTACCAAAAAGACAAAGAAGTAAAAAAATAACAGTCATAATTTTCTTAGAGTTAATAACAAATTTAAAGTAAAAATGCCTATAAAACAACAAAAAAATACATATTTATAAAAACCAGATAAAATTTAATATGCAAAAATTTACTAAAGAAGAATTGAAAAAATATTTACAAACCGAAATAGAAAAAATGGCTATTTTGGAAGGGTGGATAAAGGTTGACAATACTTCAACCAAAGAATTAAGTATTCAATCTGAAAATTCTAATTCTGAAATAGTTAAAGAAAGCGAATTTGTACAATTAGAAGATGTTAAATTATTAGCAGAAGAAGTAAAACGAATGAAAGAACTCGTAGACTTTCGAAGTCCATTATTAAAAAAAGACGAATAATATGCCAACAAGTGAGACAAAAAAACAAGTAAGATGGTTCAGAACAGATGTTAATTTTGAACGTTCTTTTAAATTCTGGTTTGCTTTACAGTGGCAAAATAGCTATTTACAACTCTTTGTTGTAGCGTTGGTCATTACAACTTTAGAATTCATAAACTTTGGCTGGGTTATAGATGCTATAAAAGATGGTTTTAACGATAGTATTATGGGAGGGCTGTTCTCTGTTATGGGTTGTTTAATTGGACCCACCATGATGTCTGTAATTGCCTATAAAGGATTTTATCAATATTTCGATGACCTTTCTAAAGGTCGTTCTAGATAATTTCAACTTGCTTATATCAATTTAATCCTTTTTATTTGTTCTAGCAAACAAACAAAAATTTTTATGGAAGATTTGGAATTTTTCACAAACATAGATAATATGCTTAGTGAAACTTTATCTACTAAAACTGTCAGTGAATTATGTACAGAATTAGAAAAAGATATAAAATTAAATAAAGGAAGTTATATTAATAATTTTGAATCTGCTCTTTCTATGGGAGAAAAAGGAGAATCAATAGTTCGAAAATTTTTAGAAAACCTGGGATATATTTTTCTTTCTAAATGTGAAGATATATCACATGATTATAAATTTTTAAAAAATGGAAAAGAATATATTTTTGAAATTAAAACTGATGTTGCTCATTTGTTTGAAGATGAAAAGACTGGTTCTCTTAGAGACACCGGCAACATGGCTATCGAATATGAATCAAGAGGGAAAAAATCTGGTATTTCTGTAACTAAAGCAGATTTCTTCGTAACGTATTATCCTCAAATCAATGAAATTTGGTTAATAAAAACAGAAAAACTGAAAGATATAATTCGCGAAAACAAAGATACTATTAAAAAGGTGGAAAATGCAGGCGATACTAATAGTAATACAAAACTTTTTTTATTAAAAAGAGAAACTTATAAAACGAATTTTAGAATAGCAAATCCACACAATAAAATGTAATGAATCCTTGGTCTTCATATGGAAACTTTCATACTTTTGAGCCAATTTATAGAAAGAATGTTTTTATAAGAGAAATTTTAGTAGAAAAATTTCCACCTTTTGTTAAAGAAATAAATTTAACTATATCCTCCATCCCAGTTCAAGTTCAAGAAAGACGAATTAATGCTACTTGGAATGTAGAAATGGCTCAAGATTTGGCCACCTATCATTCAATTGATGCAGAATCTGAATTGGCAGCATTACTTACAAACCCAAATTCAGCAACAAGAATAGTTATATGTGAAAAATATAAACTTGATGCACCCACATTTATCACCGATATGTTAGCACAAGCAATTTCAGAAGCAATAGACAGACAAATACTAGATACGCTATTGTCAACGATGTCATAATCATCATAAAATACCTTTTTTAAGGATATTTATTGGTGAAGTTATGTCTATCTCAATTTTTAATAAAAATGGCCTTAAAACCCTTTTAGAACCTATTTTAGAGGGTGTTTTTTCTATACAAGAGTTAGATGTAGATAGTGTTGTTATCCCAAGCAGCTATGTAAAAGACCATTTAAATCCAAAAATTTGGCATGATAATACATTAAATCCAGAAATAAGAACCCAATTACTAAAAATTGCAGATGAATATATTAAATATTTAGATGTGCAAATAAAACCTGAAAACATATTGTTTTTAGGCAGTATGGCAAATTATAATTGGAATGAAACAAGTGATTTGGATTTACATATAGTTTTTGATTTTAATAAAATTTCTGACGATGTGAAATTAGCAAAAGATTTTTTTGATGCTAAAGGTTCAAATTGGAAAAACAGTCATGATATTTCTTTGAAAGGATATGCAGTAGAGCTTTATGTACAGGAGAAAAATGAAGAAAATAAATCAGTGGGGGTGTATAACCTTGTAAATGATGAATGGATTCACAGCCCGGAGAAAGAAAAAGTAACAATTGATAAAAAACTCATAAAGAAAAAATCTTCAGATATTGCTACGCAAATAGAAGAAATTGAAAAAAAATCTTTGGATGAAAGTCCTGATTGGAATGCAATATATAAACAATCTAAAAAATTAAAAGACAAAATAAAACAGATGAGACAATCCGGCTTAGATAAAACCGGAGAATTTTCTGCTGAAAATTTGGCTTTTAAGTTCTTGCGAAATAATGGTTATTTAAAAAAACTAGGGGATATTTCTTCTCAAGCTTTTGATAAAAATCTTTCCATGAATGAAATTAAAACCGAAGCTGTAAATATAAAAAATTTGCAAGAAGTTATTTTTACAAATAAAAGAAGACCACAAATTATTATAAAAGTTACAAAAACTCCGGATGGGAAAATAACTAATGTTGAAAATGAATTTAAAATAAATTTTCCTTTTAAAATAGGACAAGTTTTAAATATGAACCATACTGTTTGGGCTTGTAATAATCATTTTCTTGTTGACAATAAAGATACGTGCCCTGAGAAAAAAGTCTTTGGAATAAAACAAAAAGATATACCTCAAGGTCATCCATTAAGAATGTTATATCCATCAAAATTTTTAAAAGAAATGATTATTAAAGAAATGTACACAGAAACTCAATCATTGAATGGTAATTTATCTAACTCTGAATTGAAAATTAAAAAAATTGCTAAGTTAGGTAATTTAGATATTTCTCGTTATGATTTAAAACAACTCGCTATAGGTTTTGATATAGAAAAAGAACATGGCACTGTTAATCCAACTACTAACGTTACAAATGATGATGAAATTAAAACTTTAAAAATAGCAATAGCACACTTAAATGAAGTTCCTGATTATTATACAAAATTAAAAAAGTATGTTGAAGGAGAAATTTCTGAACCAAACAAAAAAGAAAACACAATGTTTCAAAAAGCTCCATCTCATAAACTGGTAATCAAAAAATCAGTTGATAATATTGATGCTAAAAAGGCAGAATTAATTAAAGAATTTATTCTTGATTGTTGCACAGAACTTAATATTGAGACTCCTTGTTCTGTTTTTATGACCGCTGAACGCGGTGGTCCAATAACTACAACTGCAAGTTATAATCCCAACAATGACCACATTTGGATTTACACAAAAAACAGAAATATGTTAGCTGACCCACTAAGGTCTTTAGCTCATGAAATTAGACACTATAAACAAAAATTGGATAATGTTTTAACTGAAACTTCTGGAGAAGATGGTTCTCCACATGAGAATGAGGCTAATTCATTTTCAGGTTACATGATTAGAAAATTCGGAAAAAAACACAGAGATATTTATGAATAAAATGAACTCTTGGTCTATGTTGTTTATCCTTGTAGAACTTGTTTTTGAGTTTCAATTTTAGTTCCAGAATTTTTAATTTTCAAATCTAATTTATCACATCTCGAATCGATAAATTTACGTACATTTTCAAATTCTCTCGTATAATCATCCATTAATCGATTTGTTCGAATGCGCGTTTCATCTTCTAGCTTTAGAATACTACGTCGCAAATCTTCTTCTAGCTTTACTATCTTTCTACCTTGCTTTACAAACGCAACTACCACTAATGCTATAATGGCAACTACACTTAAAGTAGACAAAATTGATATTAAAATTATTGTTGGTGTTTCCATCTTTTGTTTCTCCTTTTCTTTTTAATTAAAAGACCAAGAGTCATTTTATCATGATGTAAACTTATTAGAAAAAATTTCAAAAAGCAAGAGGACCAAACATTATTTAAAATAATTTATATTTCACAATAATATTTGGCTTTAGCAATCATTTTCTCATCTCCAGAGGCCAACATGCTTCGCATTGCTGTCGAAGATATGTGTTCATATTCTTTATCACAATGTATAAAAACATATTTAAGATTAGAATCAAATTCTTTTATGAATGTAAGTTGATTTATTTCATAACTTAAATCATTACCATTCCTTAATCCCCTGATAAGGGTTATGTCAGCATCTTGAGATTTTTTTGGTATATAATCCGTAATCACCCCCTTAAATTCTTCCACTTGCCTATAATAAAGTTTATCATCCAATCCATTTAAACCTTTATCTGTTGGTTTCTCCGGATTAATTCCTTTTGCAATAATCACTTTATCAAAGATTTTTTCAGCCTTCTCAACAATGTTAAGATGTCCTTTGTGGAAAGGATTGAATGAACCGGCATAAATACCAATTTTTGGTACTCTTATTTTGATATAATCTATAAGAGCGCGAATGTTTTCTGTATTATTGGTAACAACATTCTTTAAAAAAGATTCTAAAAATTCAATACGACCTTTTTTATATAAAGTATAATCGTATTTTTGAAATTCTAAAAATATCTTTTTTTCCATAATAAGCATATCCTGGAAATTTCCTTCTTTTAAAATTTGTAAATCAAAATCACAAAATATTTCAGACAATTTAGAAGACGGTGTATGTTTAATAGTATCTCTTATTAAAGAAATCACTTGTTCTATTTCGTTGGTTCGATTTAAGTTCTGAGAGCAATGAGAAATAAAATATTTTATTGATTGTTCTTCATTATTTTTAAATTGAGGGTTGTAAATAGCGTCATGATATAAAGCAGTGGCTAATAATATTTGCTTATCTATCGAAGATAAATTGTAGTTATATTTGGAAGCGTCGTATTTGTCAATCATATCAATAATATGATTAATATGTTCATAGTTATGATAAAACCTATGTTTTTCAGTTAACTTCCATTGTAAATCTTCTTGAAAATGTGGAGAAATCCCAAAATATTCAAATGTTTGGTGAGCACTATGATGAAATAAAAACTTATGTGGCAATCGGATAATTTCCATCTTCAAAAATAGTTAATTGAGTAATTTTCTTGAAAAAAATTATTTTCAATTCCGTGTCTTCATTTTTCCACCAACTTTTTTTAGAATATAATTCATTAATGAAATCACGAAAATCTTTTTCATTCATTCCAGAATCTAATAAAAACATTCCGGAAGCAATAATGTCATTTAAAGTTCTTATTTCGCTTTTTAGAACCTTGGCGTAAGAAAAAAATTTATCATCAATTCTAATATCAACAACTTGGTCAAGAGAATATTTCTTATTTACTGGACGAATAATTACAAAAATATCGCACAGAAGTTTATTATTCCAATTTTTTAGAAAATCTATCCTCTCGTATTGCATGCGTTTTTATTAAAACGCTTTCTTTTTCAAAGCTTGCATTTGTGGTTTTCCAAGTTCTTCCGGATGGTGACAAATGTCAATACAAAAATTTGACAAATCTGTGTAATCCATTTGAGCCATCTCAGAAATGATTTGAGGTAAATCATGACTAGTAACATCAGCCGTATTCAACATAGCTCTCCACAATGTTGGACCAAAGAAATAATGCCATTGTTCATGAGAATACTTATCTGCTTCAGCATACACATATTCTAATTCATATGGAGGAAGATTAGGTATTCCGATTGATACCAAATAATCCAATACTCCTTTTGAAAGTTCATGAATTAAAACAGGGAAATTCATTGCAGAAGCTTTGATATCTTTGTTTTTAATATCAACTTTATTAAAGCCTTGTAAAACAGGTCGAGCGCCACCACCCATAGCCATCATATCGCTTTGAATGATTTGCCAATTAAAGTAGTTTACTAATGCAGAAAGTCTGTTGTATTTTTCTAATAATTCAGGATTAATATCATTTAATTTATCTGCTACTATATGATATGCTGATGTCCATTGATGAACAGCTGCTCCATGAACAATAGAATTTAAAATTCTTCTCTTTTCAATTTCTGGTTTTAACTCTTCTTTTCTTTCATCACTAAGCATTTCGACATCATTATCGCTATCATCAAACTCTTCTCCGGCATCTTCATCAGAATTTTCCAAAAATGCTCTTAAGTTAATGGAGTCAGGTACATTATACATTTCTCTTACTAACTCAATAGCTAAATCCGTTAATTCAGGTTTATTTGGCTCTTCGATTTGCAGTAATTGTTGCATCAATCTCATAGCTTCCATCGGACCTTGCCCTTGCCCACGTTCAGTGTAAATTCTTGCGCATCGATTAAATTCATCTGCGGCAATAAACGATGGATTATATTTGAAAAAATTATTTTCAGAGAAAGGAAACGTCATACGGTCAAGCATGTCGACAATTCTTCTGTGTGGTGTTAAGTTTCCTGCATCAACATAAGTTTCAAATCTTTGATTTTCTACTTCTGGACGTAATATTTCGTTATCTTTTGCCATGTCTGTTTTAATTAAGCTTTTGGGGTTGGGTCTAAATTTGGGTTTGGAACTTTCCAAGGGTCTTTATCTTTTCCAGGATTAGTTTTTGGGTCTGATGTGCCCGGATTGGTCTCAGGTTTAGTCGTTGGCCTTGGGAGTACAGCAGGCTCTGTATTATTATTGGTTTTCATAGTATATATTGTTTAAACTGAAAAGTACTAAAAATGTTACAAAATTACACAAAATATTTTGGAAATTTATTAACTAATTGAAGAAGTTGATTATACATGTATTTTTCCCTATATCCTCCTTTGTCTGGGATTCTAGAATCAACCTGAACCACATAGTCAAACAACCAATTTTCTTGAGCCAAACGAATTGTATCCAAAGTTTTTTGGTCAGTATCAGATAGCTTTAATTGATTTATATTTATTAATAAACTTTTAAAATCTTCTGTGGTTTCATTTTCATGAACAAACGAAAGATTTTCAGAAGGCATTTCTGCCAAAATCATATTCTGCATCCTTCTCTTTCTTTGTTCTTCGTTATACATAAACAATTCTAATTCATTCACTCTTCTCACGTCTGTAATGACTACTTTTTTACTATCTCCAATTTCGGCCAATGCTCTATTTGTCCAATGATGCATGCCATTATTTTCTTTCATTGTCTCTCCAAACCATATCATATATGGTCTTAAAATTTCCTTTATTTCAAGAGTTTTTGGATTTAAAAAATTAACATCTTCAAGCTTTATGTCCGTACCATTATTAACTAATTCATTAAAAACTTGAACCTTCATATATTCATCAAGGTCTTTTTTTAACATATCCCCAAAGGAGATACGTTTAAAACCAAGCTTTTGAACCATTAAATTTCCTAATGTATCTTTCCCAGACCTAGCATATCCGCAAAATCCGATAATAGTTTTATCTTTTAATAATTCAAAATTTATTTCTTTAGAATTAGACGTTAGTATTTCGCCAGGTATTTCTATATTAAACTTTGCCATAATCAAATTTAATATTATTATTTAATATTTCAAAGTATCCAGACATCAAAAAATAGAATTTGTTTGTGAAACCATTTCTTCTGTTATTAGCAAATCACACTTATCTTGTTCTGTATCGATTTTAAAATACTTTTCTAAGAATTTTCTAGTTGCAGAAATAATATTAACCGTTGTTTTTTGATTATGTTTGGCTTTTAATTGGTCAAAATAATATCCATCATTCCCAACTAGACTAATACTTAAGGTCGCTCTATCATTTGTTGTAGAATCAACTACAGAATAGATTATATATTTTCCCTCAGCAGTACATTTATAATATGTTTTTACGCAATGATTCATAAAATCAGATTCATCATAAAATCGTTCTGGAGTATCTAAAATTGAAAAACTTATTTTATTTAACATGACTTCTGTGTGTTTAAAATGAGCAACATGCTTTTTTAACATTGTATTTATTCTTTCATCTGATTTTAATTGAAAGGTTTTATTTAAATTATCATGTAAATTATTTAACTCTGTATAAGATTTTATTTTAAAAATATCATCAATAGGAAGATTTAAAGTTTGTAACATATATATACTATCAATATAACAATGTAGAAGTCTTGTGAAATCTTTTAAATTGCTGTCATTTAATTTAAATAAATGCTGTGCTGTTTTAAAGTCTATTTTAAAATTTTCTAATCTTCTTTCTATGTGTTGAAAACTGTTTTGTATTTCAAATAATAAATTAATTCTCCTTTGAATGGTTCCAAAATTTTCATAATAAAGTATTCGATTTAAAGTTTCAATATTATCAAACGAAGATTGATTATTTAAGAATCCATAAAATAATGTGGCTGCACTATCAAACCTATGCAAAAATAAATCAACGTAGAGTTTTTTAAATTTAATACTCTTTAATTGTATTTTAATGTTTTTATTAATTGGCACCCTACTGTCATTAAATAAAGTTGGATGTCGAATGATTTTTGGAGAATTTTTTGTGAATTTTCTAACTCTTTTTTTGTTTTCTTTTTGTACATCTTTTTTGATTTTTTTGTTTTTGTGAAACTCAGTTAGAATTTTATTTTTAAACATTATTTCTAAAATGTCTTTTGGATTTGTAGGTTTTTTTCTTAACAAATCTGTTAAAGAACACATTAAAGTTGACTTTTGAAATAAATTTAAAAGTTTATTCGAACCATATGAAATCGCAAGAGTAGCTAGAGGTGGATATAAATAAATACTTAACATTAAAGGGATTCTTTGTTTAAAATATTGTATCCATATATACCGGTAAGCAGAAATATTTTCTGAACAACGATTGAAAGAATTCCAATCATATAAGTAATCGTGCTTGAAAAAATCAGGATAATTAAAACCTCTAGTTGTTGACTCTTTAAAAAAGGATTCAAAATACTGCTTGCTTTGATTATCATTTAAAGACATTAAGATTTTTTGGACATCTCTTTGGTCACACTTTTGCTCTACTGCATTTGAAAAGTCCAATAATGGTTGTATGAATCTTTTTTCAAAATCATTTTGATTAATCATATCTTCATATAACAAATTAGATGATAATTCATCTATTAGAGCTAAGCATGCAACTGTTAAGTTTTTTAATGGTATTGTTTTTATGCCCTTGCCAATTCGTAGCTTAATTGCTTTGTTCTTTTTTGAAACATATAGAGACAAATTTCCATGGTCTTTAAAAATTAATTTTTTGGTTGTGACTGAAATCATTACGCTGGTTGCAAAAGAGTACAATGCGTAAAAATCTTTTTTTTCTACAAACGCAAACCTTCTTGAAACAACATTGGCTTCTGTGTTTTTTGAATTTAAAAATCTCAGATTTGAATTTGAATTATACACTTCATTACAATGAAGGCAATTCACATTTTCTTTAAAAGAAAAATTATCACCTTTCAAACAAATGTTGTCAACCGAAGATTCCGTGCAATATCCACACTTACAATATATTCCCCATCTTTGATTAAGATATTTTTTTGAATATCCTGCAAACTTTTTTTTGACAGTAGAGATTAAATTACCAGAACTATCATAATTACTTGTATAAGAATCTTTATAGGAAGGTTTTTTCTCTAAATCAAAAATAATAGATATGTAAGATTTTTTGTCCCTCATACCGCAATTGGCGCTTCAATTTTTGGGAAGGGTTTGTAATCTTTTATCTTTATATCTTCAATTGTAAAATCCTCAATACTTTTTACGCTCGTATTAAGCCACAATGTTGGTAATACCGGCCAATCATTACCAACTTGTGTTAACAAAGATTTGTTCTCATAAAAATCTATAGACTCTGGATTGTCTCTTAATTCTGGAGATATTTTTTTTAATAATTCATTTACTTGTGTCTTGTGGTTCTTGTATATGTGCGCATCCCCGAATGTGTGTATAAAATTACCAATAGTCATATTGGTAACTTGAGCAATCATTTGTAATAATATTGAATAAGAAGCTATATTAAATGGCACTCCCAAGAAGACATCTGCTGACCTTTGATAAAGCTGTAAGGACAATTTATATTTCGGCACTCCTCTATTATCTAATTTTTCTTCTGTTTTAAAATCAGCCGTATCCACTTTAATATTTTTTTCATACACATCTAATCGTTCCTTATAAGATAAAGGTTCAGCATATAATTGAAACATTGTATGACAAGGTCTTAAAGCCATTTGGTCAAGTTCTCCCACATTCCAAGCAGAGATTATTATTCCACGGTCTTCCGGATTTGTTTTAAGTCTCTCTATGGCATATTTAATCTGGTCGATAAAACCAATTTTTGCTTGAAAAGTATTTTCTTGCGTTTTTTCATAGTCCGTAAATTTCCACTTACGCCACTGTTGTCCATATACAGACCCTAGATTACCCCATTTTTCTGCAAAGCCATCATCTTCTTTGATTCTTTGAGTAAATTCTTGTAGTGAAATTAGGTCTATTTTTAAATTAAATTCAACATTCGGATTTTCAATTTTTATTTTTTCAGAAACTTCCTTTTGATACTTTACCATATCTCTGTGAGCCCATTCATTCCAGATGTTTACGTTATTATCTACTAAATATTTGATATTGGTCATAGAAAATTTTTGGTATTTTTCATCTTTTAAATGAATACCGAGAAACCATAACAATTCAACAATTATACCTTTAGTATATGTAGCTTTGGCAGTAAGTAAAGGAAATCCTTTAGATAAATCATATACGCTTTGGTGTCCAAAAATAGATATTGTTCCGGTTCCAGTTCTATCTTCTTTTTCTTTTCCTTCGCTAATGATTCTTTTGATAAGTTCAATGTATTGCTCCATTTTTTCTTTTTTGTAAAAATAAGAAAAATAGCCTTTGACTTTAATAAAACATAGGATATTTATAAACATTAAACAAAGAATTAATGCCATCTAAAAACACAAAACAATTAAACTTTTTTCTTTTAGTAAAAGGATACAAAGAAGGTGGCACTATAGGTCTTCAACGCGCATTAAAGCTTTTAAAGGGATATAAACCAAAACTAACCACTTCTTACCTCGCAAAACTGATAGACACTGCAAATCGAATTAAAGAGGCTGATTTGGTTGATTTAACCTCTGGTATTGAAGGTCAAAATCCTTTAGGGGATAACCGAGAGATAAAAGCTGGTTATTGGGCTTTGTTTAGAGGAAAATATAAAGTACCTGGCCAAACAGATGAAGTACCTAGAGAAGGCGAATTTATAGCTTTAATTAAAAGGGTTGATAACCAGAAAAAAGTAGTTAATTTTCATCATGACGGTTTTAGAAATAAATATGGTCAAACGATGATTATTCCAAAAAGAGCAAATGTAAGTAGTGTAGAATTTATGTATCTAGATTACGCTTTGTTTGATAATATCATTAAAACCGGTAAAACTCCACAAGAAGTGGCAGAGCCAAAAGAAATTATGAAAGAGATAAGAAAAACAGTTCAAAATATTCTTAAAGAAAGTGAAGATTTTATACCCGACAATATAATTGATACATTTTACCAAAGAATAGTTAGGGCTATTAAAGAAACTGGTTTCAACGTAAAAAAAGATACTCCTTCCATAACAAGAGAATTAGATAGAATCAAATCTATAAATGGGGGTAAAATTCCTGATAAGATACAAACTCTTTTGGATACCATAGATAATCCTATGGATTTAAATACAATGAAAACAGAATTTGATGCATTAGATGCGAATGCTCAATGGGATTGGATTTTACAAAACAAATTAAGTATAAAAAAGATTGGAATAGATGAAGATACAGCATATGCTCTCTTAAATGATGATGAACATTTTAATAATAAACACATACTTAGATTTAAAAGCGGCGGAGGTTATAATCCAGCAATTGCATTATTAAAATCTCTTGGTTTAAATGCTGATTCTCATTAATCAGTCAAATTTTAGATTTAAAATCCATTATTTTTAACTTCGTTTCTAAAGTTCTCTTTTGAATTTCATCTAAGGGATTAGTTTTATTAATTGTAAAATGTATTATAAACAATACAAATGATGTTATGTAAAATACAGAATCTGTAATAACATAAGAGCCAGTATAATCTAAAATTGTTTTAAATAAGAAATCGTATCCAAAAGGAAGGAAGAATGTTCCTAACATAAGTAGGATTTTACGAGAAAAAGAATAGTGTAGTATAAAGAATAGTGCTGAAAGGCAGTAAAAAATAAAATCCGTAATCCAATAAGAACCGGTTAATTTCATTAGGTTTAGAAATAGAACGTCGTATCCAAGTGGAAGGAAAAACATTCCCCCCATTAGAGTTACGGTTCCGAGCCATTCTGTGCTGTTTGGGGCCGTCATTTTGTTCTTGAGTGTCTCTTTCTTTCTGTTCACGTTTGCAACTATCAGAATCCATTCATTGGTGTTTTAAGTTATCAACTTCACTTATCAGTCTAAAAATATAAATATTCAAAATAAAAAACCCCAAAAATATTATTTCTGGGGTTCATTTGTGGCAAGAGGAGGAATCGAACACTCCGACTCATGCTTTTTCAGGGCATTGCTCTTAAAGATTCTCTTTGCAGAGAACCACCACTGAGCTACCTTGCCATATTCTTAATTGGTGTGGATGGGAAGATACAAACTTACCATTCTCTGGTTTTTCAGGCCAGCACTTTAATGTATTATAAGCTACATCCACGTTTGTGTTGACGAAAGGAATTGAACCTGTTACTCTTCGCTTGTTCAGGGCGACGCATTCGCAATATGCTACATCAACATATAATTAATCATTTAAAAGAACTAACGATACAAAGATAAGTATATTTTGAATTAAAAACCAAGAGTCTAGGCAATTTTTTTTCATATTTATACTAAAAAGTTATTAACACAACAAAAAGCCAGATGGAGAATAAAGAAAAACAATTGAGAACCCTTGTCAGAAACATAATGTCTGAAATGGATAACGTCAATGAACATGACCTTATTATGAGAGCTGGCCTAGATTGGAATAGAGTAAAATCTGAATTTGCTAATAATGTAAATTCTTTGATTCAAAAGATTGATGATGACCAATATGATGATGCAGAAGATTTAATTGGTAAAGCTATCGTAATGCTTAAAATGTGGAAACACAAAATCAAAAAAGGAAAAGAAATGGTTAATAGAGAGCCACATTCTATTACTTTAGACGAAGAGAATTTATAATACATATCTATGCATGAGATTAGTCATGCTCGGATGTTTTCTAATTATAATCTCCCAATTTTTCTTAGACAATAATTCAAAATTACAATACTTAGAATATTTTTCTGAATCGAATATTAATAGGTGCTCCCAACCTAGTGCAGAAATCTTATCTTTATTATCTTGAATCAAATAATCATACTCCGGCAAAATTTGCACCAGTTTAGTTAATAAAAAACAATCACCAATTTCAAAAATTGATGTTTTACAATGATTTATCAATTCTGGTTTTTTATTTAAAATCTCTATCCAATCCAAAGCTTTTATTTTAGATAAATCTAATTTGTGTACGTACTTATCCCCACTTTTTAATAATAAAGTTCTAATAGCATAATGGTCTAAAGTATCCAAATTTAATTTGTCTATTATTTCTGCTTTATCATGAAAAGATTCTAGTATTTTTACCACTTCTCCTTTAGAATAAGAATACCTTCCTATATCGATTTTAGCAATGAAAGCAGAGTTTATCTCTAACATCTTGATGGCATCTACGGCAGATAGACTATTGAAGTCTATATCAAAATAATCAATTAAATCCGGATGCATTATAAAGATGGGAATAAGCTCTCTAAGAGTAAAATCATGCTTATTCAAATCAATACGTTCTAAAATAAACTTATCTCTTATAATAAGCCTAATTAGCTTCATTTTGTCTATTTTATCCCAATCTATATGGTTTTTAATTCTTTCACTAGAAAGAAGTACTTTATCCTCAATAAAATTGGGGTTAATATATGGAGATAGAATTTTAAAAATAGGTTCTGGCAGTTGTTCCGGCCTTATTAAGGCGGCATAATGACATATTGCTTTTTTAATGATTTCTTTATTAATTTGTATAGAATCATTCTTCATATATGTAAATATGAACTTGTAATGATTTAAAGTAAATTCTTGAATGTTTGATAATATAGAATATGATATTTTAGGTAGACTCATTTTTCAATTTGAGCCTATCAGTAAAACACGTTATGAGTATAAATATTTAGCTAATGGAAGAATTGTGCTTATTACAAATGAAAAAAATAAAACTAATTTCAAAACAATTAAACACCAAAAGCTAATTAACGATGTTTATAAAGATTATGAGATAGAAGAATATGGTGAAAAATATAACATAAAAAAAAGGTATTCTGATAATGGTGAAGAAATTTTCTTTGAACAAACAAATTTAACAACCGGTAAGATTCACACAAAAAATACTTTATGGAAAAACAACACTCCGCGCTTATGGTCTACGGAATATGATGGTAATAAAAGTATAGGATTTTATATAGAAAAAAACAAATTAACTGGATTAACAAAAAATATAGAAATATGAGCAATCAAGAAAATGACAAAGCAGTGTTTGAAGTAGATGCATTAGTTAACGAAACTTATAATAGCATCGCTAATTGGCATAATGAAGAACCTACTAAAGAAAGTTTAAAACACCTTGCTTTAGAAATAGTTGAAAACATTGCAAAAGCCACATTAAAACATGTTGGATTAAATGGTAGTGATATTGCAGTTTATAAAGATGAAGAAACTGCTAAAAAAATCGCTAAAATTAAAGGAGAAGAAGCTTAATTATCTTTGAAAAATCTTTTTTATTCCTCCTAATAAATTGTAGGATAATCCAACTCCAACAAATGGACCCATGGTGATATTTCCTTTACCATAAACTATTCCATATCCAAGTTGTGCACTTACACTAAAATTATTTTGTTTTGGTTTGTTTAATATTGCGCCTTCTAATTTACTAACAGTGATATTTGGATTTTTTGGAGTAACGAAAATTTCATCAAATCCTGTCTTTTTGTTTTTTGCAACTCCAACCGTTAAGTCTATTTTTAAGATATCTTTTTTAATTTGTGTTGTTCCGGGCAAAATACTAATAGAATATGTTTGGTCTGATACTTTAACTTTAGCATTAAAAGAACTTGTGCCATTTAAAATTCGAGAACTATCTGCATTTATGTATTGCCAATCTAAATCATAATTACCATTACCTTTATCTGTTAACTGATTATTAACTTTAGCAGTATCTCCAATATAAACCAGTTGTGTTTTAATTATTACTTCCGGTTTTCTGTGTTTCAAGTCTTTGATTTCCTTCGCAAGTTCTGCACTATATTTTTCTACGTCTTTAATTTTTCCTTCGAAAGCAACCACGGATGTTTGTAGATGTCCACTCTTGTTCTTTTCAACAACCAATTCCTTTTTAAAAGCTTCTTCATTTTGTTTTGATTGATTTTTAAGAGCACGTAAATCTCCGAAAGATTTAAATTGCAGTAAAACCAAAAGAACAACAGCAGCTAATAAAGTAAAAATTACTAAGTTTTTTTTTGCAAAAAAATCTTTTATTGATTGTATTAAATTTGTTTTCATTTTTTAGTTTGTTTTAAATAAGTTTCTACCAATTTTCTTCTAACATAATCAAGTACAATTTCAGATTCATTGATATATTTAATGGGAACTTTAAAATCAGTTGTTGGCATCCATCCTGTTTCATTTTTACTATTATCTAAAACTCTTATTTTAGAATTTAATACAGCACCAGATTCTTCTGGATATACAACTCTAGTTACTTCATACTTTCTTCCTTTATCTAAAAAATCAGTACTTTTTCTTGTTTTAATTTTTCTTCCATTTATGTCGTAATCATCTTGAAGTTCGCCTAAAAATTCAACCATATGACCGTATTCAACATCATAAGCTGGTGTAGAATATAAATTTAAAAGTTTTTCATATTCTCCCAAACCCATTCTTTTTACTATTTCTTCTTTATTCTCTTTAATGTTCGTAATAGCGTTTTCTTTGGATGTATAATTAGTTAATAAAGAATAATATTTTTCATATACCACAAGAGGAATAAGTCCCTCTGAATTTTTAAAAAACTGTAATTGAGTTGGTTTATATTTATTAATTATCTCTGTAATTTTTTCTTTACTTTCACCGGCGATTTCTAACATATGAATATAATCATCCAATATTTTGTATTGTCCTACTGCATCAATATTAGAAACTTTTTCATCAGCCTTATAAAGTTTAGCAAAAAAATTAATAACCGTCTTTGCAATTTCTGGATTATGCAAATCTTCTAATTCAAATTTATAGTATGGTTTTTCCTTACCTTCTACTACTCCGACTTGTTCTCCTTTGTTGAAAATTCTATAAAATTCAAATATACCCGGCAATGGCACTCCTCTTATTATACTGAATTTCCCAAAATGAGAAGGGTCATCATAATATTTAATCAATTTATCTTTCTCTGGTTTTAAAGTCTTTCTTATATCTTGTGGATTAGATTCTCCAAAAAGTAATCTTAAAAAATTTACTTCTTTTTTATCGGCATCTCCTTCAATAAGATTTTTTATATATTCTTCATTGTTTTTTAATAAATCTCTTCTTTCTTTTTGTGTCGTTACAGCAAGTTGTTCCGGCAATTCAAATTCAACATCTTTTGATGTTTCTATACCGCCTTCTCTTTTTACTTCTTTTCTTGAGGCTATAATTTTTCCGCCTGGATTTTTCTTAATAAATTTATGTTTATCTGATTTTGGCATTTCCAAAAAATTCATAAACTTCTTTACTCCATCTAAACCTTCTCCAAAAGAACGTGTTATTGTATCAAAATTATTTTCTATTAAGAATTTAAAAATTTCACGATAAAATTTAGAGTCTTTTGAATTTACATTTGTAAGTTTTTTTAACACATTTTCAAAATCGCTTTTGTTGGTTAATATATAACTTTCCAAATTAATGTTTTGAACTATGTTTTTAAAATCTTCGATTGGTAGGAATTCTAACAAGTAAGTTATTTTAGAAAGAAATAAATTAGGTTTTTTCTTTGCTAAATCTGGAATCTGCGTTGATGCTGCTAATAAAGCATCTTTAAATGAAGCTGATTCTTTATAAGATTCTATGTTTTCTATAAAGTATTCAATTCCATATTTTTTCAAAGCTTGTACAGCATCTATTTTTCTATTTTCAAGCCACTGTTTACCGCCTTCAAGTCTACTAATAATTGTTTTGCTATTTTCAATAAAATCTGGTCTTAATAAATCAAGTTTATTTAAAGTGTCAAATTTTTTATTAGCAAAAGGCCAACTTAATACAGTATAATCTGAAGTTTTATCAATTGTTTCCTTAGCTATTGGTGTTGCTAAAAATTGAACAAATTTATCATATAAATCATTCCAACCATATAAATTACTTCCAATGTTTTGATTTCCTACTTGTTTTCCCTCAACTATATTTTTAGTTTTTATATCTATGGATATAGACATAATTGTGGTGATTGGAACTTTTTTACCACTTTCAGGGCCAAGTAATGTATATGTAATTCTGGATGATTCTCTATGTGAAGAAACCATGCTATATCCACCAGTGCTTGATTGACAACCTACTCCATAAGCTTTATTGGCATCACAAAGTTTATCAAAGAATTCACCAGCTCTTTTTTGGTTTACCTTTACCCATACACGACCGGAACCATCCGGAATAGTATAGACTCTCTCTACTAATCCTTCTTCTTCAACCTTTGTAATTGGAGGCTCTGGATGGTCTTGAGAATTTGCAGCAATATTTTTTTTGTTTTTTTCTTCCAACTTTTTCTTAGAAAATTCATAAGCTGTGTTTAAATCCATCTTAGGTAAATTACCTTCACCTCCAGCAACTTTAAACCAAGCCATAACAGTAATAAGTTTATCTCTGTCGGCTGTGCCTATGTTTGTTGGACCACCCAAACCTTGGATTTGTTCAACAAGCCATTTCACCATCTTTTTGTTTATGATTTTAATTTCGCCTTCACCACCAAAAGCGGCTGTATAGATGGAGAAAATGTAATTCAAAACATCTTCTGTAGTTTTAGGCATCCCTTTTGAGCCCATGAAAAAATCCTTTTTCCAGTCATCAGTAACTTCGGAAATTAATCCAGATTTAATAAAAAGAGATTTTAGGCTTAACTTATTCATTTAACAATATAAATTCTTAAATAAATATGATAAAAAAAGGATGGTTTTAGGATAAAAATCCGTCAGTAGAAGCCCATTTAAATTGATTATCTGTGAGAAAATCTTGGACTTTGTCTAAACCTTTTTTGGAAATGATTTTGTATATATAATAATTCCTCAATTCTTTAGATAAAACATTGAAAAATTTATTAGGCATAAAAGTATATAATCTATCTACATATTTGTTTAAATAGATTTTTTGTTCTTGGTCTGTGAACTCTTGAAATTGTTCAGGTTCTATAAATTGAACCTTGTTATTTAGTAAGTTTTGTCTATAAATCTTCCTTTGTGCCTCAGTAGCCATATTATAAACAAATGTTGGTATGACTTTATTTGATTGAATCATTTGGTCGGTGTAATAACCCACCAATCGTTGGTCAGATATTGCTGCAATTGGTTCTGGAAGCGGAGAGCCATGTTTGATTAAATCTTTATAATAATAAACTTTGAGTTTGTTTTCAGAGTTTCTAAAATAATAAGCAGGGAAACCTTGTGAGCCATGTTTTGATAATCTTTTTTCAATCGTTTGTTGGAGATTCTCAGGTTCCATTTTTAAAAAGAATTTCTCCTCAATAACCCAACCTTTTTCTGAATAAACTTTAATTTTTAATTCTTGAAGTCCAGGAATCATTTCAATAACAGAATCTGGAATTTTTAATCCACTTGCTATTCTAGATTCTAGTGCCGGCATAAATTTACGAAGTGTATCCGGATTTCTTAATGCCATTGCACCTAATAAAGATAAAACCGTTTCACTTAAATCAGTACTGCGCTCCAAATATTTCATAATTGCTTCTGATAATACATTAGCAATACTTGGATTGTTTTTCATGAATTCACCAACGTTAATGGGACTATCATTCATGTCCATAAATTGGTTTGACTCAAAATGAAATTGAAATCTTCTGTTCGCATCATTTTGATTTAACTTTGTTTTGTCTATCAAAATATATAGCGGTCCATCTTTTGTGTAATTATTATAATTTTCAGGAAATCTAGTACACCATTGACTAGTGCAAGCATAAAACTTAGAAGCCTCAATTGATTTTGGAATGATTATTAGCCACCTTTTATTTTCGAAAAATAATTCGGCTTGTCCTGCATTAATAAAATATTTATCATTTAAAAGATAAGACTCATCAGTTTTGATTTGTCCTGTACCTCCAAATTGAGAATTTAAAGTATATAATTCTGGTAGAGAATTAATTTTTCCAATATCTCTATTGTTTGCAGGAAGAATATTTTGATTTTTTAATTCCTGATATACTTTTAAATATTCTTTAGCCTTATACAAATCTTCTTTTCTTAATTTACCTTTTTTATGTAAGGATAATAACCATTTAGAATATTGACCAAGCTTATCTGGAATTCCGTTTTTTACAGGAGTGGTAGGGTCTGCAGTTATAATATCGTGGAATAAATCAAGACGAATATCCTGATAATACTTTTCATATATATCCGAAACTTTGGATTCTGAAAGTATTCCAGCCAATTCTTGTAATCTCTTTTTTAGATTTTCATCCATACTACTCATAAATAGTTTTTTTAAAAAAGGAAAAGTCAGGATTAACCCTGACTTTCCGAGCTTTTTTTAAGATGAAGTTTATCGAATTTCAACACTTAACTCTGTAATTGTTTTATTCTTTACCGTGTCTTGAATTTCATTAATTTCTTCATTCGTAAGAGTACGGTCATTCGAACGATATATAATTCTATAACATTTCGAAATCTTACCATTTTTGGCAAACTCATCTATTTTAGCAACGTTTTCTATAAGGTCACCACCGGTTTCTCTTACGATTTCACAAAAATTATTGTGTGCAAATTTTTCAGTTGTCCAAAACGCAATGTCGCGAGTTATTGGAGGGTAACTTGAATATGGTTTAAATTCAATCATTTCTCCCGAAGCGAATTGAGATATAAAACGTTCATCATCAGACCAAAAATATCTAATGTCTGTTATTTTAAATAGAATCATAGCTAGTCTTTCTAAACCTAGACCAAAAGCCCAAGCTGTCTTTCCTTCTAGACCACAATTTTCCATAATTTTAGGCTGAACAATACCGCACCCTAAAACTTCTAACCATTTATCTTGAAACATTACTTCAACCTCAAAGGAAGGGTGCGTAAAAGGGAAATAATCTTCTTTGAAACGATATTCACACCCAGGAAACAACACGTCAATAAGGCCACTTAAAACGTTTTTTAATTCTTCTTCTGCATTTTGACCTTCTTCCATAACAGAAACACCTTCCATTTGATGAAATACAGGATAATGAGAAGCATCAATATCATCTTTGCGATATACATCACCGGTAACAAGGAATTTTTTATGACCAGCATTTAACAAATCGTTTTGATGAGCCGATGTATGTGTTCTTAATACATGATTTTCATCTTGATAATAAGTGTCACTTGCTGACCTTGCAGGATGGTCTTTTGGAATAAGCAGTTTGTCAAAATTTTCTTCGATTTTAACAACTGGGTTCAATTCATCAAATTTGTTGAATGATTCTCCAAAATAATCATAGATTTTTCTTTTTATGATTTCAATTGGATGGTTCTTTTTGTTGTGTAAATTCTTACCTAGCTTAGAGCTAATTCCGGGTGTAATGTTTGATGTCATACAGTTTAATGGTTTATTTATACAAAGTTCTTTATTAAACGTAAGATAACCAAAAAATGTTATAAAAAAGTTGATTTTTTTTTGTTAATCAAATTTCATATTCATAAGCTCTAACAATTCCTTATCCATAGTATCAGCATATCCGCTGGCAAATATTGCAAATTCTGTTATTAACTTTAAATATCTAGGGGCTGGCTCTCCATTACCTTTACCTCTGGTTTGAATCGCCATACCAGTCTGACTATCAATTTCTATGGTAACGTGAGACTCATTTTTCTCGTCTCGCAAAGAGATTATTAAAGAACGTCCCATTCTTACTTTATCAGCATATGAACCTACACAATTCCTCATAATTTCGCCCTCTAATTTTAAATCTTCTGGCTGTAATAATACAAAATAATGTGTACCATCCTTACATCTATACAATATCTTATCATCATCTTCATTATCCTTATTTTTAGCTTGTTCATCAAATTCCATACTGTTATGCCATTCCTCTGAGAGTACGTGTGCTTGTTCGAATGACATGCCTGAAATGTTAGGTCTTTTCTTTTGTGCCCAATCTATAATAAATAAAAACCCCTCTAAATTATTTAAAAGAGAGTTATTCTTTTTTACCTCTTTAGCAATCCAAACATCATATTTATGAGTACCAACAAGTCGACCTATTTCAGTTATTTTTTTAACTAAAGGAACATCAATTTTAAAAGTTTCAAGAAGATATTTTTCTTTATTCGTCAACTCTTCATTCATAATAATACTTATTTTCTAATATGTTTTAAGATTTGTTTAACACAATCATCTATGCTTGCATTCTGGGTGTCTATGGTTAATTCCGGCGCAATAGGAGCTTCGTAGGGAGCACTATCGTGTATTCCTGTAAAATCCTTTATTTCTCCATTACGAGCTTTTTTATAAAGCCCCTTAACATCCCTTTGTTCACAAACTGATAATGGGGTATTAATATAAATCTCAGTAAAATCGTCACTGATACTTCTTACATAATCTCTCGTTTCAGCATATGGAGAAATTAAACTGATAATTGGAACAATTCCTTGGCTCTGTAAATATACGGCCATTTTTCCTACATCTTTTCCATGTTTAACTCTTGCTTCCTTATCAAATCCACTATTTTTAAAAATATCCCTAATTTCATCTCCATCCAAAATCATTGCACTACACCCCTCGGCTTTTAATTTTTTAATTAGAACTTTTGATATAGTTGTTTTTCCACTGCCACTTAAGCCGGTCATCCACAACAAACTAGTTCTGTATTTTTTTCTGGTAATCTTATCCCATAAAGTTTCAAAACCATAATATGTAAGAATCTTCACACTTGAATCAGCAAAACCAATAGTTGCGGCTAAAATCCAATTACCTGTTGTAATGTAACTAACTATTACAGTGACTATCATAGAGTAAAATCTATATGTAGTGGATTTCAAAAATTTTTTATAATCTATCATGTATTTACTGTTATTGTGATTTTACATTCTTCCTCTGAAATTATTTCGTGTGTATAATTACCAGTTAATGTTTTTTTGTCTTCAAGTCTTTTTCCGTTAATACGATAATTTTTTGTAAAAGAAAATGTGTTATTATTTTCATTTAATTGAAAATTACTAATTGTATAACAATTCATTACAACTCTTAATTTGTGTTGTAATTCTGTTTTTGTTCTTCTTCTGAATTTTGTTATATCAAATATAAATTGCTTTGTTACCAACGTCTACACTGTTTGAATTAATCACTTTCTCTTGTAGTAATATCTGGCGAGATGAAGACAGTATTTTTATTTGTTTTAGAAGTTTTCTTTTTCTTCTTTTTTTTATTTAAAGCTCCTTTTGGTCGACCACCTTTATTTTTTTGTTCAGCATTTTTAGTGCTCACATTAGTATTAGAAATAGGTTCCATCTGACCTGAATTTGAGCTAGAAACTGGTATTATTTGAGCTTCATTTTTATCTAATATAGATAAATCATCCTCAATAGCATTATTTGTTGCCGGATTATCATTAACTGAATATTTCTTATAAGCTATCATGCCAGTTGGAAACTCATCGAAAAGTTGAATATTCCTTTTTTTCGTTTGAATAATAACTGATTTTGTTACTGCTCCCACATCGTTAACTAATACAGAATCTCCGTACTCTAAAGTAAAATTTACGTTTTGACCATTATTGATTACCATAATGTTAACTGTAACATTATTTGGTGATAAATTTTTAATTAATTTCATTCCCATGATTAAAGTGTTTGTTTAATACAAATCTAAATAATTATATCCAAAAAAGAAAGGTTCGATAGCGTTTAAACTTCGAACCTTTAAAGTATTAAAAGAAATTTTTTACTTAATGTTTGGATTTGGCACAAATACTTTAGACGATAAGTCTAAAATGTATTTTTTATTTTCATCTAAAAAATCTTTTTTATAAAAAACATATTCAATTCCAAAAAGAGACCCTGGTTTTTGAACTGTTACAGTTTCTTCTAAAATATTTTTAGATTCATTTATTGGCTCAGGAGTTTGTTCAATCAATTCAACTTTCTCTTCAATTTTGTCAATTGGTAATGGGTCAATTGATTTTACTGGTTTGTTCTCACATTCACACTCATTAAGCGTTAAATTGATTTCTTCGCTTTCTTGAATAGATTCATATAATTTGAAGCTTGTTAACTTTTTCCATCTATCCTTTAAATATTCTTCTGATGTTTTTTCTGTTATAAGGTATCTTTTGTTAACACCATTTTTAACGTTTTCTGCCTCAGAAAATATTTTCTTTTTTGTTAAATCAAGATTAACTTTTGGAGCTTCAACTTCTTCTTTTAAGCCAAGTCTTTTTAATTTGTTTTTATCGCCTTTTGTAGTTGCATCCCACTCTTCTTTGCTTCCTGGTTTAATTCCAGGCATTCCAAGAGGATGTGTATCTTTAAGAGCATCAACATTAACCTTTTGCCAAAATCCATCTGAATTATAACCTTCGCTGTTAGGAACAACATTGTATTCTTTTGTTATTGTTGGTTTCTTTTTACCTTTATATTTGCCATAAGAAGTTCCTTTAAAAGCAAAAGGGGTTAAAAACGCTCCGGCACCAGCACCAGAAGGACCTGCTGTTGTTACTTCATTTACATCAGTTTCTTCTTTATCATCAAAAAGCAAAGACTTGTCTTTATCAACTTCTTCATCAGATTTATCAAAAGGATGTGTTTTATCTAAAGGAATAGTGTTTTGTTTTTTAACGTTATCTGAATTTTTAGATTCGTTAAGAGCATCAGATATATCTTCGTTAGAAAATATACTTTTAATAGTTAATTTTTTCATTGATTCTTGGTTTTCATTAACGGTTGAAGTTGTACTTTTATCTGTTGTATCCTCAACACCTAATTTGGTATTAGTAAGATATCCAACTTCTTTTTTTGCACCTATTGCAAAAAGTTCTTTCATTTGTTTTTCTAATTCTGTTTTTTTAGACCCATCAATAGTAATGGTTTTAGTAAAAGTATAAGGAATTGAATTACTATCAACACCCCTGAAAAAACCGGCTTCTGTTGTTTTATATTCAACATTAACCATTTTTCCATTATATGAAAAATTTATATCAGATTGGATTCTTTTAGCACCTAACATTACTTGTTTTTCAAGACTTGTTTTTGTTTTACCGGCTACTCTAATTTTAAATTGATTTTGTTCAACACCAGCACCATACTTTTTTTCTGTACCGTATTCTCCAGCAGACTTACTAACTTCCTCATAGCCTAATTTAGAAAATTCATTTTCAGTAGTAGATTCAAGTAAATCTTTTGCTACTTCCATTGTAGTTTCTTTTATTTCTACTTCCTTCTGAAATTCATCAGACCTTTGTACTTCTGAATTTGTTGAAGGTTCGTTATCTTTCGGTTTAGCCATTATAAGGTTATTTGTCAATAAATAGAAAGAAATTACTAAAATCTAATTGGATATAAATGAAAAATCCGATGTTTGTTTACATCGGATTCACTATTTGATTAATCCCTTGGTTTTCCAAGCATTCCAGACATCTCTAGGTATATTTGGAATACCAGGATTATCTAAGTAAATATTACCTTTATAAAGATAACCTTTAAATCTTTTTCTTGCTGTTGGCGACTTTGTTTCTCCTAAACGATTTGGTTTTTCACTTGAAACAAAGGTTTCATAAACGCGGGTAGTTTTTAACCAAAAATTATAATTCCACAAAGTGTTTAAATAGTAGAATCTTAATTTAGAATATTTCCACCAATCTTTCATTTAAAAAGGCAATTGTATTATTATAGTACTAAACATTAAAGTAATACTAAAACATATTAAAACTCCTAAAAAACATACACAACTGAATGTGATTGCTCCTAAAACGAATTTTTCCATAAGAGATGCTTTTTCAGCATCATCAGATTTTTTAAACTTATTGTATTCTTTAAGAATAAAATAAGATATATAACCAAAGGCTATACTTAGTAAGCCCAAGAATATTTTAAGGATTATCTCCATTGTTTTCTGTATTTTTATTGTTTTTAGATATAAGCTCTGATAATTCTCCTATTTGTTGAATAAATTGATTTGATTTATTATTCTCTATTGTAAGCAGAACAGTTTCAATCGTTAAATCAATTTCTGATAGCTTTTTAAACATAAGTGTTGCTTGGTCTACAAGACCGGAAACCCCCTTATCTGATAGGTTTTTATTTATAATTAAATCCAATTGCACAATAACTTCATCTTTTTCAGCTTGAAGTTTTGATATAACTGCATTTAATATGTTATTTGAACTTTTCATTATTAAAAATCTTCTGCTACATCAGCATGCTTTTTGCCTTTTTTCTTACCTCCAGCCGCTTCTTTAGCCAATTTTTGTTGCTCTTTTCTCTCTTCTAAAATTCTTCTACAAGCCAAATCTACAGTATCAGAAGTGTTCATTACTTTGTCTGCACCATAAAAACGCATGTTAGATTTATATTCTTTTGAGTCTGGTGGGTTTTTTCCAATCTTTTGATTTTCCATATTTCCCATATCTATACCACATAAAGCTTTGTCTAACATGATTAATTTTTGGTCTGGAGCAAGGTCTTTCCAAACATCATAAAATATAGTTAAAATAAAATCATAAGTATCATTAATCATTTTATCCATATCATTACGCTTAAAAAGGTCAAAGAGACTATAGCTACTTCCATCTTTTTTTGGTTTATTTGAATATAAAAACTTAATTCTTGTTGGTTCTATATATTCATTGTGTTGTGTTGTACGCTTGATATGATTTGCGATAAAAAGCATTTCTTCATCTGCATCTTCAAACTTTTCGATACTTTGATAAATTGGTGTAGAGTTTTTTAATTTTAATTCTAAATCTTTGTCCATTTTTTAATGTGTTTAAATGTTATAGGACAAATATAAAAGGCTGAAATGACAAAATCAAGTTAATGATTAACTTTAATTTTATCTGTGTATTCTAGTGTTGGTAGGGTCCATTATTCTGTTATCACGAGCTATCATGTCAGAATTTCGAACGCCTTTACTAGTTTTGTTAGAACTTTGAGTTTTGTTAATGTGAGTATTAGCCCATCTTTGACCAGCATCTCCTCCCCAAAGTTCCCATTTTTGAATTATAGGAGAGTTGTTTATGTTTTTTCCGGCACTTTTTTCGTTTCTAACGGCTTGTAAGTTATTGTCAAAGAAAGCCTTCATACGCTTTAATTGAGCATGGGAAATTGGTTGTTTAGATACTAAGGATTGAGCCTTTTGTAAGCCAGACCCCTCATTTGAACCGTCTGATTGAACAAGCTTATTTTTTTGAACTATGTTTAAAGCGTTTTGTGCAGTTTGAACCACATCTTGAGATGGGGTATAAGTTTGCTGGTCATATAAAAATCTAAAATCTTCTGATAAAAGTTTTGATATTTCTTTGCGTAACTTAGCTTCAAACAATGAATATTGTTGAATATAACTGGCTAAATTTTCATATGGAATATCTCCTTTTAACATTTTCTTTACTCTATTTTTTTCTTTACTTGTGTATTCTATTATAAATATGGAAATCTTTCTTTCAATATAATTAACTTCCTGTATAAAAATATTTTTTTTAGGCAATTCCAATTTGTATTTAGCATTACCTCTATGTACTGAAACAGGTCCCGATTTTTTGATAGAACCATAAAAACTAAAATTTCCAGAAACAAAGTTCAAACTCTTAATGAGATTTTTAAAATCTGCAACATTATTAAAATATCCTGGATTCGCTTCAATATCTTCTAAAGATTTATTTAATTTACTTTTTATAGTTTCATTTAAATCTTTAATTAAGTTCTCACTTAAACTTGAAGTATAATTATACATTATATCTTCTAAATTAATTTCACCATTTATTTCTAAGTCCTCTAATTCTTTAAAATCGGAAATTGGACTTTTTTTAGATAAAAATTCATATAAATCTTTCCAAGGTAAAATTAAATACCCATCTTTATATTTAAATTTTTGTTCTTCTTTTAAGGTTTTTTCTATTTCTTCTTCTTTGGCAATTCCATGTATACTACTTAAATCATATAAAAAAGTTTCAAGAATATCATCGGAATTTTCTAAATTTTCTTCTATAAACTTTTTAATATTTTCACTTTCTTCAAAATTATAATCTTGTTCAACACCTAATATCTCAGATAAATATTTTAAAGTTTGAATATTTTCTTTATCTAAATAAGAATCCATATAATTCAATTCTTCTGAATCCAACTCTTTATCAGAGGCTGAATAATGTTCATAATATCTATTGTATTCATCTAAGCCAGAATATTTTTTATCATACTCATCTTGTGTAATATCTAAATGTATTCCTTCATCATCAACATAAGATTCTTTGAAATCTTTGAAATCTTTTTTGATAAATAAATCTTTTGGGTCTGCTTCTTCGTCTATAATTTGCTTAATCTTAGTTAGAATGGGCTGATTTAAAACATTCAAATCTTCTTGAGTTAATGCAATATCATATTCGATTTTAATATTAATTGGTAATTCTCTTTTTTCTTCATCAGTAATATATCCATAGTTTATTCGGTCATCTATTGACAATAATCTAATTTCTGAATCGCTTAATCGATATCCATTATCTAATTTATCTTTAATTGGTAGACTTTTAATTTCTTCTGGCGTTAATAAATGAGCATAACCATATGTAAGTTTTACTGTTGGGCTTAATTGTTTTAATTCTTCGTCTTTTAAATCGACACCATTTTGTATTTTGATGTTGACAGGAATTTTTACATTTGGTAATGCAAACAAATCTGTTTGAAATTTTTTTGACTCAGGTTGTATTATTGAATTCCAAAAGGTTAATTTATGTCCTTGAATGTCTGTTATAATAGAAAAAGTTTTAAAAATATCTATTATATAAGGGAATAAATCGGCACTTATTAATTGATTATGAATACCTTGTATGTCTTCTACAATACCAGTTTTAGAATTATATTGTAATGCAACAACAGGTTCTAGTTTTTTGTTTAATAAAAAATAACCTTTATTATTCACACCAATATCCCCTAACCCTACAAATCTTTCTGCTCTGTTTAATTGATTAAAGCACCAGCCATATTTTTCTCCAACATTTATACACCAATTTACTTCTGTTGCTTGAATCCACTGATAATCGTTTGGATATTTTTTTACAACTTTACCACCTTCTATTCTTTCTCCAGTACTTACATTAATGTTTTTTAAACGTAACCATTCTTTTGCTTTATCATATACCGTATTAAACGGTTCAGTAGAATTGATTTTATTATATCCTGATTTTTTAATCCAGTTTGTTATTACTGCAAGCTTATCCTTGTCAGTCATAATTTCAGGATTGTTTTTGGCTTGTTGTGCAATCCAAGGGATATATTGATTTTGATTTATAGATAAATCAGAATTATTACGAGATGTTTCTTTTGCAAATTCTAAAGCAAAATTTACTATGTCTTCTGGAAATTTTTGAGCACGTAATTTATCAATTCTGTTTTCAAAAAGAATACCGGCAAGCAGGGAAAGTCTGTCAATATAGCTTTCTGTGAGATTCATAATAGTTTAAGATATTTAGGCAGACAACATCTTTTTCATAGCTGTTTTAATATCTAAAGGCATTCTTGAATTAAAACCCATGTTATTCAAATTCCAATTTACTTCTTCGTAAAATCCAAGGTCATTAATAGGAGACCCTGATTCGATGGCTCTTTTTATCGACAACTCTAAAGCCTCACTTGCTTGTAAATATGTATAATTGGGATTATATAATTTTACATTTTGTTCAGCAGTGTTAGGAATAAATGTGTTAACAGTTACTCCATGACCACCGGTAAATTGAGCTGTTGGATTTAATTTTGGATTAGTAATCCATTCATCAATTCTAGCAATTTCTTTTAAACGTCCTGATTCTTTTAAAAGAGCTTCTTCATCTACTTTCTTGGTTTCAGTTTCTTTTATAATTTCATTTTTTTCTTCAAAAGATTGAACAAGTTGTTTCATTCTATCTCTTTGATTATTGTTTTTTTTCATGTCTTTTTTTTTAAATTACCAAGTTATAAATCCAAGTCCCCAAGAATTATAATTTTTCGATTTTGTTCTAGTTTGATAAGATGCAATATCAGAATCAACCGAGGAAAGACCTATCATTCTATTATCTACATCTTTAGGTAAATCTTCGTCGCCAATTAAGTTGTTATATTCATCTACAATTTCAGCAATCATTTTATCTTCCCTTGGTTTCGAATTATTCAAAAACCAAAACAAAAATTCTTTTATAGTATCACTATCATTGTTATCTGGTTGCTTTTTTGACCAATCATAAAACAATTTATCTTTCACCTTTAATTTCATATCTCTACCATCATTTGTTGTAAATGACAATGAGAAAACTTTTTTATTTGAATTTAGTGTAGCATTAGCTATTGATTTCACATCTGTTGGAGCTAACCTATAAAAAGGTTGCTCAGATTCATTGATAATATTTTCAAATAACCAACTTTTTACGCTGCGTTTTTTCATTATAGACACATTTAAGATTAAATAGGTCCAAATAAGTTAAATTTTAGCTTAAAAAAGGTATTTTACCTATTATGTTTTCGCTTTTAGGCTGAATCTTTGGTGTTTAAAAAAATCCGTGGCTTTTCCTAAATTACTAGTAATAGAGTCATCAATAGTTTTAAATGTCAATCCATCTTTCTCTTTAATCAACTCTTTATTGGTTATTTGTTTCCATCTCTCGATAACATATTTCCCAAAATCTGATAATGATACATTGTTTTTAACCAAAGTTATCCTTCTTTCATATTCAGGCATGTTATGTTGGACAGATTGGTTTGATTGAACATCAAACACCGTAATAAAACTCTCGTTGGCCATAAATTTTTGTTCTAATCTTACCGGTTTTTTGAATTTTATCAATTGTTTTGTGTCTGTACTTCTATCGTATCTAACCAAAGTTTTATCCTCAATTTTAAAATAAGAAATTACTTTGTCAACTTTATTAAGTTCAACATAATTATACAGGCTATTATCCTTATTGTATTTAAAAATATATTTACTTTTTGAGGCCAATGTTTCTAGTGTTTAATACAAAAAAATGAGGTTTTAACCACAAAGGAAATGCTTAATTAATTTTCCTACCCAATAGTTTTTCTGAACTATTTATTCCTAAATAGAAACAAGTGAGTGTTTTCCAAACAATAGAGACCTTTGATACACCAAATGGTGGTAGAGATAAAATCAATTACAACTTTAGTTTAATTGGTGGAGGTATCACAGCAGTTACAACCGGTGCAACTATTGTGTCCGCTGGGACAAACATAACAATGTCATCAGGGTTTACAAGTCCAGCTATATACCACTTTGGAATGTCGCTAAGCAATAATATTTCTCTCAATTCTATTTCAGCAAATACAATTTCCGGAGGCACATTATTTTCTGGAAGTACAAATTTACAAACCTTATTTAATACGTTTAATTCACAGCTTATTACCAAAGCTAATTTAAGTGGAGCGACATTTACAGGTACAGTTTTAGCACCAGGATTAAGCGCAACAACTTTAAGTGGAGGAACAATATTTAGTGGAGCGACAAATCTATATAATATATTTCAACAAATAGGTTCTGGAACTCAAACAATCGTAGCTCCAGGCTCCAACATTAACACTGGAGGAACAGCTACAAATCCAATTGTAAGTTTAGTTGCGACACCATCTATTAATGGTATATCCATTTCTGGTACTGGTCTTGCTAATGGTTTTTCGGCAAATACTTTAAGTGGCGGAACTATCTATACTGGTAGTACCAATCTACAAACATATTTGGATATAATAAATGGGCAAATTTCTACTAAAGCTAATTTAAGTGGAGCGACATTTACAGGTACAGTTTTAGCACCAGGATTAAGCGCAACAACTTTAAGCGGCGGAACTATATTAAGTGGCAACACGAACTTATATTCCATATTTCAACAAGCAAATACCACAATTCAGGTAGTAGGTCAAGGCTCGAACATTCTAACCGGTGGTACAGCTGCAAACCCAATAATCAATACTGTTGCTTCCCCTTCTTTTAATGGTTTAACACTATCAGGTACAGGACTTGCAAATGGATTTAGCGCTAACACACTTAGTGGTAAAACAATTTATTCTGGAAGCACTGATTTATCTTTGGTATTTCAATCAATATTCTCAACCGCAATACAAGGAGTAGGAACTTCAAACTTTATCCCCCTTTGGAATGGTTCTGCATCATTGATAAATTCTAGTTTGTTTCAAGACCCAAATACGGGAGTTACCATATTTAATAATCTTTACGTAACTGGAGCTACTACAACGAGCACTTTAGTTGTAACAGCCACAACAGTTGCCCCAATTAACATTCCAATTTTAACAGCAGACCCAAGCACTCTTAATGATGGAGATTTATGGGCAGTTTCTGGTTCTACTGGAAACGCATTATTAAAATTCAGAATAGGCGGTAGTACAAAATCGGTTGAATTGTCTTAAAAAACAGTTTTAAACTTTATTTTTTTATACTAAACCTTATGTTTGTATAAAATAATATCATGGAAAAATTCAATATAGTAAGTGGTTTGCCAAGAGCTGGCAGTACTTTGTTGTGTCAAATCTTAAATTCTAATCCTAATTTTCACGTTACTCCAACTTCTGGAATAATTGATATGCTTAAAAATATGAGGAGCACTTTTTCTCATAACCCAACCTTTAAAGCTCAAGACAGAATAGAAACTTATGAAAATTTCAGGAGTGGACTTAAAGGATTTTTAGATGGATATTTTAATGATAAAAAAATTGTTTTTGATAAAAGTAGAGCATGGGTAAATAATTTACCATTATTAGATAATGTATTATCAAACCAAGAATCTAAAATAATTTGGTGTTATAGAGACCCAGTAGAAATTATTGGCTCCATTGAAGCTCAGTATCAAAAAACACTTTTATTGGAAAATGCTGATGAACAATCAATCCCAGGAGCTTTCGCAACACTTGACCGTAGAATTGGTGTTTATACAAACGAAGATGGAATAGTAGGATTTCCATTAGTGGCACTTAAAGATGCAATCGAAAATAGAAATCTTTCAAGAATATTATTTGTAAAATATTTTGATTTGACCAATAACACACAATTTGTTATGAATGCAATTCATGATTTTATTGGAGAAAAAGAACACTTTAAGTACGATTTACAAAATATTAAACAAACGACCTTTGAGTGGGATGGTACTTATAATTATAAGTTTTTACACCAAATTAAGGAAGGTGAAATAAAATGGAAAAAAGCAGACATTACGTTGCCAAATAAATATATACAAGCAATACAAGAGAGATTTGCGCCCTTAAATGATTTAATTTTTAATGGGAATGTAGCTAATTTTGCTGGAGAAGAATTTGCAGACCAACCCATCAACATGGTTCTTGTGCCAAATCAATACATCGAAAATACTACAAACGACAATCCGTTTGCTCCTTAAATTTGATTAAGTCTTGGATTGTTTCGTAACAAGTTAATTAAATCATCGTTTGCAAGATTATTAATAAATTCTGCTGAAGTGCCACGACTGGTAGATAATCGTAAATCAGCAAGTTCTCTATAAGGTATTTCTTTTTCTTGTAAGAAATCCATTACATTCTTTTTAAACCTATCTGAACCTTGTACATTACAAGCTGCTTTTATTTGGTCAAATTCTAACTCACCATATTTGTTAGCTGTTAATCCCAACATATAAAGTTCAGGGTCTATTTTAGTTCTTTCTTCATCAATATCACTTACCATACACAATACATATTGTCCATTTGAAACACGGTTTACATAAGAACCAGCACAATTTTTCATGTCATTAGCATATTTTAAAAGTAGTTCAGGAGTCTTAATTAATTTTACCGCTAACTTACCTTCGTATTCTTCAAGTATAGTATATTTTTTAACGAAAGAAACAAAATCTTTATTTTTGTTATCATTTGATAATAAGTTAAAATGCTCTGTAAGTTTATTGTGATATAACTCTAGTTCATCTATTTTTTTAATTTTATAAAATTCTTTATCTGGGTCCCAAGTTAAAGAACGAATCATTCGTAAACTATCATCGTATGAAGTGAAATCAAAATTAACTAATGAATAATAATCTAAAGGAATTTCTATTTCCGATTGTACTTCTGAGCTTTCTATTTCTTTTATTGCAAATTTGTCTCTAGTAAATTTTAAATCAGAAACATGTTTGTGAGTTTGTATTTTTCTTCTTCTCTCTAAATAACTAGTTGCCAAATGAATGATTTGATTTAATTTCTTATAATTCATGTCAGCTCTAAACTCAATACTTGAAAACAAATAAATTAATAAATTAATATTGTGTTTTTTTACAATATCAATAACATTATCATAAGATACGAATTTGGTATATTTTATTATTGTTTTATAATCAGCAAAATTTTGTATACTATTGAATATATAAGGAGAAACACTTTTCTTTGTAATGTCTTCTCTTAAAAATATGTCTCCAGTTTTATTGCTTGAAGTTTGTTTTTCTTTATCAAATCTGGATGCTTTATAGTTTAAATTAATTTCTTTACCACTTTTAGTTATAAATGCATAACCTGTTTTTTGTTGGTCATAAGAATCTAATTCTTTACTAATTTCTTCATTTTTATAGTTAACTAAATAATTAAATATTTTTATCGGAGAAGTTGCTTCATTATCAGATAATTCTTGTGGATTAGGTAAAGTACAATCATTCATCATATCAAACAAAAAGACAGTACCCTTCGTAAGGGCAATAGTTGATAGATTAGAATAGCATATAATACCCAAAAATATTGATGCTACTTTAGTAATAATATCAAGTCCAGATTTACCTACCATTTGACTCATTAATTCATCGATAATATTAATATTACGTGAATCAGAAACGAAATTTGCGATTCTATTTAAAAATAGGTGTACTTCAAATAATCTATCTGTTATTTTAGATTCTCCATTTAAGAAAAACTTTTTTGAATTAGACATAACCTTATCTAAATTAAACTCCTGTTCTTCTGTTGTGAAATCCTTAAAGAATAATTTTTTATCTGCTTTATTGAATTTAATATAAGATATAGCCTCTTGAACTTCTAAAAAAGGTTCACCTTCAGAAGACACAACTAACATTGAACGCTTTTCTTTAAAAGAAACCGCTCCTAAAAATCTTTGCTTGATTATTTTAATGTAAGTATCCGTTTCTTCAAAGAAATAAGATTCAAAAAATTGTTTATTTGTCTCTTGAATTAAACCATAATTTTCTTTTAATGAATAATCTGTTTTACAATCTTTGCAAGATACAGCAATACGCGTTAACGCATTTTCGTCAAAAAGATTTGTGATATCTGAAATGTCTTGTCCATTTCTTACGCTGATTTTCATTTCAGTTGCAGTTGTTTTTCTATCTGTTGTTATAACAGAGCCGCATCTGCAAAAAAACAAATCACATCCGTTTTTTTCATCATCGTAATGAAAGGTAAAATTTTTAGAAATTTCTTCTTTGGTTATTAATTGCTTCATTTTGTTTAATTGATAATTCAAATATATATTTTAACTTTTTTAAAAGCAAAAAATCCGACAAATTTTATAATTTGCCGGATTTCTTAAAATTAAGAATGAAAATTAGAGTTTTGAGAGCTCGTCGTCGATTCTTTTTAATTCTTCTTGTAACATAGCTTTTTTAGCTATTTTAGCTGCTTCTCTCTTAATTGTTTCAATTAATTCTTTCTTAGTATAACTTTCTTTTAAGTTTACTTTAGGAGCATCTTTAGTTTCGCCTTCTTTATTAGAGTTTCCTTGGTCAGTTTGGATACCTTTAGTGATAGGTTCTTTATCTTTGGTTTCTGGAGCTTTCTCTTTAACAACTGCTTTGTGTTGTCCAGCTGTTACGCCTTTTCCACCTTTTTCAGCACCTGCTTCAACATAAGTTTTAGTTTCTTTATCAGTAAGAGAATCCATAGTATTCATTTTCTCTTCACTTTTTTCAACAAATGGTTGAGAAACTTCTTTTTTAGGATTACCTTCTTTTGATTGAAAATTAGCTTTAGCTTGACCGGCAGTTACGCCCTTTCCACCTTTTTCAGCACCTGCTTTTACTTCAACAGCAGTAGCAGCTTTTTCATCACTACCACCGTCTTTAGCATTTGCATTCATTTTAACATCCGCTGGAGCCGTTTTGTTAGCTTTTCCTTTTTTGGTTTCTGTTTTATCAGCATTTTTAAATACTAATGCTTTATCTGAATCTTCTAAACCATCGTTTTGATTCATATCTTGTTCAATTGGGTCTTCAAGAGTTTTATATGCTTCTTCTTCATATAATTTTTTCTTAATAGCTTTTGCTTCTGCAAGAACCATTTCTCTGAATTCTTTTGGGGTGATTTTTTTAATAGTTGCCATTATCCTATGTTTTTGAAATAAATAGGATAGAAAAAGGGAAATTTAGGTTTTATTATTTAGACCAGGAAAACTTATTTCCAAAAAGCAACTTTATTTTTTCACTTCTATTAAATTCGCTTTCTTTAAGTTCATTTAAATAGTCTAAAGGATGCTTTTTTAGAAGTATTATTTTATGCTCTTCTATATCTTTTTTTATAGTTTTTGCGCTTCGATTTCTCTTAATTAATTCTTCTTGAGAATAAACAGAATTAACCAATACAACCCAACCATTTTCTACGGCGATATCGAAGTGTTTAACAGCATGACAAGCCTTACATAATAATACAAATTCAGCAGTGTCTTTATCAATACCGTCGTACCAATGTAAATGTAGTTGTAAAGATTCTTTGTTATCAGAAGAGTAATTACATCCATAACAATCAAAGCTGTTTTGATGTGCTTTTTGTCGAATGTCATCCCAATGTTCTTTAGATATAGATTCTTTAAAATCTTTTTCAGAAAAGGAAAATGAAGGAATTAATTTAAATGGTTTCATTATTCAAAATATTGACCATTCAAATATAATGAATTTTTAGTTCTTAACAAAACCGACTTTTAAATTATCTCCAACTACCATAAGGTAGCAATTTCTGCCATTATCTCTAATGCCAGACATTCTATAATTGTAAAAAGTAGCATTTTTCATCGAATAATTATTCACATATGACTTAGCCACCTCTTCGTTTTTCATGTTTTTTTCAAACTCTTCTCTAGTAATTTTCTTCAATTTATGTTTGTTTTTTCGACACATGAAATAAACGTATTTTTTATCATCAACTGATGAGTAAGAAATTAAATGTGACAATTGACCATTAAAATTCAACTCTTCAGGTTTTAAATAAAATTGCTCTAAATAACTCTCGTGTTTCCCTACTACATCAATCATCATATCAAAAATGTTGGATAGTTCGATTTTCTTCTCTATCCACATTTTTTCAATATCTAACACCATCTGATATATAGTATCATTCTTACTTAAGCCATAAGCAAAACGAGGGTCAAATTTCAATGATTTTTCAAAAACATGAATTCGAAATACATCCTTTTTGTTTGATACTATAATAGTACGTATAAGTTTTTCTTGAGAATTTTCTTTCATTAGAGATAAATATGTATCTAGAAGTTTAAAAATAGCTGAAAATTCAAAAATGTGAACAGAAATTAGTTTTTTACTCATTATTTATATTAAACATTCAAATGGAAGAAAAAGTAACTAAAATATCTGTAGAAGATTTGAAAAAAATTATCTCAAAAGAAGCTAAAAAATTTAAAAAGAAATTGTGTTTAGAGGGAAAAAAAGCTAAAATTTTATCTGATTTAGAAAATCTTTCAAAGGAAAATTAATTTAAACCTAATCTCGGAATAAAAGAATTTTCCGTGTATTTATTAAAAAACATATAAAAATGAGCAAGACCGTTAAAATAACAAAATCACAAATTTCTAATCTTATTAATGAAGAAGTAAAAAAATTCAAAAAGATTAAAGAACTTGAAGATAGAAAAAACCAAATTGTATCTCAATTGAATGAGATGTATGAAGTTGATGAACTTGAAGAAGTTTTTGGTCTTGGTAACAAATTAGGACAATTCATGGGTACTAAGTGGAATCAGCAAAAAGCAGAGCAAGCATTTAATCAAACATATGCTAAAACTATTGCTAATACTGCAAAACAATTAGGAACTGATGTAAATACATTAAAGACTGCATTAATCAATTTTATGATGGCAAATGGTGGTCTAGCAATTTTAGCCGGTAATGGTAAAAATGCAAACTGGAATGCTCAAACAAAAGCATTTGATAGACTAGCAAGTAAAATGGGAGGTCAAGGTGCCTTCTCTATGGGAACTGCTGGAGAATAATATTCCTACGACGTTTGTACTGATTCGCAATAAGTATGAGCACAAAAAAACCTACTCTAAAAAAGTAGGTTTTTTGCTTTTATAAGGTTGGGTGTAAAATCCTTTTTTCGTGTTCTGTTAAGGTTTGCATGCCTTTATCTTCGCTGATTTTGTCAAGGACCATATCAATATCTACAAAATCTTCTAAAAACCCTTCAACAATACCTTGTAATTGAAGATTATCTTGTTCGTTGTTTATCTGAGGTTTAAGCTTACTAAATAATACCGGCTTTGTAATGTCTGCATATGAGAAATCAACTTCCCATTTGATATATTCTTGTAATAGCTTTTCTATAGAATGTTCTCTAATAAGGGCATACATGGCCATATGGCCACTTTCCGTGACATATTCCACATAACTAAAGCTCTTATAGAAATCAACCATTAGCTCATAAGAAATCTTATCAAACTGAGAAACGATTTGGTCCATTTCTTCAGGGGTGTGGTTCGTTATGACGTGAATAAATTTCATCCTTATTACTTTAACGTAAATATCTTTAATTTGTTACAAATACGTAAAATCCTTATTTACAGAGTATTATAAAGTTCTTTTTAGAATTAAAGTGGTTTCCGGAGTAAAAATGCTGTTTCTTTCTAATAATTCACTAAACATTTCTTCATATCCATCCAATTCAGAACCTTTACCTATGAGTTGAACCGGTTCATAAAAGTCATAATGCCAATATAAATGACCTTTTTTTTGATATTTTTCAATTAATATTGTTCGCGTTCTTGATAAATTAAAATACTCATAATCTTCTAAATAATATATCGACCACACATGTTCATTCTGAATTGTACGTTTTTTAAAAAAGTGACCAAATGATTTCTCATCAATTTTTGTTATAATAATTTCTTCATTTTTAAAGATAATTGAGGCAGTAGTTTCAACTATTTGTGTTGCAATTGTTATAGGCTTTCCTAGTCGTAGCATTAATCAATTTGTTCTATTTGAAAAGAAGTTTTTATATAAGTTGCTGGTCTTTTTATTTCAACATTAACATTGATGATTGAATTACCATTTTCTTTTTCAGGATACTTTTCCATAATCACATATCTAGTATGTTCATCATGATTAGTGATATACATATCACTAATACTGCTGATTTCAAATTCTTTTCCAAGAAGATTTATCAACTGAGATTGAAGTATATTTTTAGCCAAAGATTTTATCATTGCTCAAAATCAATAAATACATTATACATAGTAGCATCAATATAATCTACATCAAGTTCTATAGTGTAAACACCAGGAGATATAAAGATATTCTTTTTAATCTTTTCTACAATAACAATTCTAGAATAAACATTAGTTTGGTGTCCCCATAGATTATATTTCCAATCTAAACCAAAATTTATTTGTGGTGTTATCATTTAAATATCCTTTTCAATTAATACCCTTTTCTTATACACGTTTTCGCGTTCGATTTCATCGAAAAAAAATAAAGTACCGGTTGGTGCTGCTAGTGGTTGTACGGATACGAGGTCTTGAGCAATCATTTGAGAAAAAACTCTTCTAACCATTGGTATGCCTACACTTTCAAAACTAGAATTAGAATTTCTATATACTTTATATTTTTTATACTTTTCAAAAATAACTATTCGTGTATATATATTTTCAGGTTCTTCGTAATATAAAAGTTGACTTGCTTGGCTTTCTAATAAAGAAGCAATATTAGTATTAGTAGTAGTATGTAATCCATCTAATAATCCAGAGGATGCCCATTTATCAGCAAGAGAATTATTGTTTTGTGTTGGAGGAAAAAATGAAATAGGCATGTGTAAATTAAAACTTTTTATAGTTAAAAGTCAATTATGCCTTTAATAAAACTTCTTGTAATTTTGGGTCACGGTATAAACCAGTTAAGGCTACAATAAGAGGCTCATCTATTTTAACAAGGTCTATTCCATCTTCATACCCTTTTACTCCCTCGCCTTGGCTTAAATTTTCTAAATTATCATTAATATAATCTTGAACTATTGGACCATTCAATTCCCAATTATATTTTTCGTCGAATATTGGTCCATCATCATCTTTACCTAAAAAAACACTTTCATCCTCTGCTCCGGAATATGGTAAGTAATCATTTTTTTCAACTGAATCATTGTAAAAAAACCATTTTGAATTATCTTGTGTATTTTTAAGAATAGTAATTTCATTGTTAAAATAAATTGCTACAAAAAGATTACTACCTGGAACTTTTGGTTCTAAAAATTTTGGGTCTGACTGATTCCATGGAGCAGATGGGTCATTAACTGTACTTGCTGGATAATTTTCCAAAAGCTTAAACAGTTCTTTTCTTATAACTTTTCGAATGTTTTTCATTTGAAGATAAATAGCTCTAAAAAGATGCTTTTAAACCCTATTTAATACAATATGAGCAATCTAAGAAAGATAGTGAGGAAAATGATTATGGAAAGCCTAAAGCAGAACGTAATCTATTCTGGTGTGGTTATTGAAGACCCTTCTGAAATTGCTAAGATTGAAAAATTGGTTCAGCAATACGTTCCTATTAATCAAGGTTGGCGTAAACCGCATAATTTTCACATGACAATAAAAACCGGAGAATTTCCGGAAAGTTTATATTTAAGAGGAGACTTAAATAAAGAAGTTACTTTAATTATAAAGGCGATTGGTAAATCTGCTAATGCAATTGCAGTAGAAACATTTGGATATTATTCAGTAAACGATATGCCACATATTACATTAGCATTTCATAAAAACTCAACACCAGCAGCAAGTAAAGATATTACAGAGTGGGAAAATATTGATAACATTAAAGTGAAAGGAATTATCCGAGAAATTGGAGAGGGAAATAAAATTGTTTTTAGAAATCTTACCTAACAATTGTATCCTCACCGGGATTCGAACCTGGATTTTTCGTTTAGGAAACGAACGCTCTTCTCCATTGAACTATGAGGACATTTTAAGAACAGAAAGCAGGAATCGAACCTGCGAATCTTCAAGTTGTTTATACTTGGTCTGGTCCCTTGGATTCGGGTGTTTTACCAACTGAACTATTTCTGTTTTTGTACCCTCGGAGGAATTCGAATCCCCATCTCTAAATCCGTAGTTTAGTATTCTAATCCGTTGAACTACGAGGGCATATTTTGTTGAGGTCCCGATTTGATTTGAACAAATGTGGCAGTTTTTGCAGAACTGAGCCTATCGACTTTCGTCTCCCCTCGGCCACGGGACCATTTTAATTTTTGTTTTTTTATTTTATTAGTTCTTAAAGCTGATTCTCTCATTTTTTGTCTGGCCTTTTTTGATAGTACTCGTTTTCCATCATCTAATTTTTTTTTGTTTTTTACAGAAATTCTTTTTTTATGCTTTTTACCTTCTTCGCTATTCCAATATTCCTGTATTTTTTTAGACATTGTTTTTTTGTATTTTTCTTCTCTTAAAATTATATTTCCTGGAGGATTATATCTTCCTTCTTTTATTGCTTTTTTAATAGATTTACTAAGATTTTTTTTATGTTTTTTTGACCAAATGTAATTGGTTACTCCCTCGCCACCATCTGTTAAATTCAACAGTGGTCCGGTTTTTAAATCTCTTCTACCAATTTCTAAAATAGTATTTATTTCTTTTTTTATAACATTTGATTCTATATCAGACTCAAAAATTTTTTTATAAATCACTTGTCTATTATTTAAAATGATATTTCTAATTTTATCTAAAACAGGAGATTTTATTTTTGTTTTTGTAGCTCTTTTATAATGTTCGTACATTCTATTTTTTGTTCCTTTACCAATATAAAAAGGATTTTCTAAATCAAATAACATATATACATAATATTTCATGTTTTTTTTTCTATCTTAACCTATAGGCGAATATAATATTAAAATAAAAAAAGTAAAATAAGCGTAGCCGCGATTTTGTTTTAACTCATCATTTATCTCATTTTCCAATGGCCTAATGGCTGCCCTAACCCGCTCTCATAGATAAACCGACAATCTTAAGCTGTTTAGGTTGCTGCTTCTGTAGTACAAATGGCGGTTTTCAGGACCCCCTCCTACATTAGGTTTTGCAGTCGCGAACTTCCTCTAATTAAATTAATAATAATCAGCGATGAATCCTTTGTTTTACTTTTTTTGAGCCAATAGACGGATTCGAACCGCCGCTGTCTTATTCAGTTCCTGATTACAAATCAGGTGCAATCGACCACTATGCGATATTGGCATTCTTTAATTTTTGTGGAGCGTATGAGAATTGAACTCACCCAACGTGCTTGCAAAGCACATTCGCCAGCCTTGGTACATGACACCCCATTTTTAGTTGGTGGAGGATGCTACAGAATTAACCGTAACTTCTGGCGATGCATCTTTGCCATATCCCCCGTTTGTGGAGCCTGTGGAACTCGAATCCACAACCTCTTGAATGCAAATCAAGCGCTCTAAGCCAATTGAGCTAAGGTCCCATTTATTTTTGTACTACGTTCAGAAGCTGGTTTTCACCACCCCGTGTACTTTAGGTAGAATGCTTTGCAACATTCGGCTTCCAAGCGGTACCGACCGGACTCGAACCGGCGACCTCTCCCGTGACAGGGGAGCATTCTAACGCAGCTGAACTACGATACCATTAAGTTTTACGTTCTCCAACGTTTTGCGGTTCCGAGGAGAATCGAACTCCCACCCCATGATAGACAGTCAAGTATCCTAAACCATTAGACCACGGAACCATTTTATTTTTTGTAGTTTCGAGCAGATTCGAACTGCCAACCTCTACATTATCAGTGTAGTGCTCTAACGCGATTGAGCTACGAAACTATGTGTACTGTCTATTGGACTCGAACCAACAACCCTTTGCGTATCAGGCAAAAGCTCTAAACCAATTGAGCTAAGACAGTAAAGCTCGGACTTTTTGCTGCTTGTCTCAACAAGCACCCAATTACTTGGGAAGTTTTTTTATTCCGAAAACTTTTTGTCGAGATGACAGGACTTGAACCTGCGGCCTCATGCTCCCAAAGCACGCGCTCTTCGCAACTGAGCTACATCTCGATAGTCGGGGTAACAGGACTTGAACCTGCGACCTCTCGGCTCCAAACCGAGCGCTCTTCGCAACTGAGCTACACCCCGTAATTGGTGCCAGAACTCGGTTTCACCCGATTTTGATACCTGCACAGGTATCTACGCGTCACATTCCGGCATAATTTCCAAATACTTTTTTGTCTTCAACATTCTTCTTCGAATGTTATTATTTAAATCGTAAACAGAAGTTTCATAATCATCTTCGTAGATACGACATTTTAAGTTTCTACTGTTTATTATATACACTAAGGATAAAATTATTAATGTATTTTTAATCAGCTAATTATTTCAATTTTTCATATTTTTTTTTCTTTTTTTATACTTGTCTTTCCAAGTTGTCCGAAGATTCAAAATCTACAATTTTAAAGAGCAGGTAACCGGTATCGAACCGGCTCTATTCCAGATTGGAAGTCTGGTGCACCACCACTTATGCGTTACCTGCGTATTACAATCCTCAAGGACCCTATTACCAAGATTTTCTTTGGACTTATTTTATCAGGACGATAAAATAAGCAGGATTGTAAAGTGTGAGAGCTGATGGAGTCGAACCACCCGAATCGAAAGATAAATGCTCTACAGGCATTCCCGCTACCCCTACGGTATAAACTCTCATTTTGTTTTTGCACACGGTGTACGATTCGAACGCACGCGGAAATTTAATTCGTCAGTTTTGGAGACTGATGCCATCGACCACTAGGCTAACCGTGTATTTTAATTGGTTGCGGGAGAAGGATTCGAACCAACGACCTTTGGGTTATGAGCCCAACGAGCTACCACTGCTCTATCCCGCTATATGTAGACACTACTGAATTCGAATCAGTGACCCTCGGTTTGTAAGACCGATGCTCTAAACCAACTGAGCTAAGCGTCTATTTATTTTTTGTAGCCTCTGTCAGACTCGAACTGACAACCTTCTGCATGTAAAACAGATGCTCTTCGCAATTGAGCTAAAAGGCCAAATGTGCGCTAGTTGCTGCAAAAATATTTTGTAGGTAATTAATCTACTCTGTATTTCTACCATTCTTTATATACCGACTAGCAACGGTTTCTAATTTTAAAAAGCTGTACAACTTTTTAATTTCGAATTGGAAGCGCAGGTGAGACTCGAACTCACGTTCCATTTCTGGTTAGGGCTTATGAGACCCCGCTGGTAGCCTAACTCCAGTCGACCGCGCAATATTTTTTAGTGTACCGTAGACAAGGCTCGAACTTGTGACCCTTCGCGTATGAAACGAATGCTCTAAACCAACTGAGCTACTACGGCATGTGGAGCGGAAGAGGAGAATCGAACTCCCATCTTTGCATTGGCAATGCAATATAATGACGCACTATACTACTTCCGCTTTTTGTAATTAGGAATTATTTCACAACCATTCCTAATTACCTTTTTAATGTTACCAATATGTCAAAAAACGTTGCAAACTTTTAAGTCATTGCTTGACTAATTTTTTGGAAAATAAAAAACCCGAACTTTTTATAGTCCGGGTGTGTTATTTTTAAATTCCGTAAGTTTTATGTATTCATCATGAAACTCCTTGGTTTAACACACCCTTATTATCGCGGCTATAATCGCCGGCCATAATAATACAAATTGCCCCCACTGTTGTCGGCATAACCGGCCAAGTAGTTGAAGTTTTTGTTGTATATGTGAACCTTTGTTTCATTGAAGATTTCTCTTATTTATTTTAAATAGTAAGAATTTTTTATTTTTCAAAAAATTTCTTTCCTACTTATACGCAAAGATATAACGAATGTTTCATTAAAACCAAATAAATTTTGAATATTTGTTTTAATTAATTGATTATCAAGCAAATAAATTTTAAAAATTAAAACTCTTTTTCTTGTTTTTCTATCAAAACAAACCTTGTGGAGTTACCAGTAGGAGAGTATTGTGTATCAAAATCATATAAATCATCATATACTTTATTTGCTTGCGAATCATTATAAATTCTTTTTGTAAACGATATTCTATCCGGTTGAGTTTTAATCTTAAATTTTGATTTATAACCTCTGGTTTCAAAAAAATCAAATAACTTTTTATCAGATAAAGAATAAAATAAATCTCCTATATTACCCCTAAGACCTTTTTGTTTTTTTAAAATTTTTTGGGCAGTTAAAAAATCACCACCAGCACAACTTTTAGAAGGACATCCATGCTTACATTTAAGTTGTGAATATACTCCAATCAAATGTACAGTTTTCCCTTTAGTAAGAATACATAAACGTTCTTTTTCTTTTAAAGTATAACGTTCATTTAAAGTAAAATCCACCTCAATGCTAAAAGGATATAAAAAAATATTTTCATATTGATATCTTGGTTTTCCTGCATAAGTCGTTTTTTTATTTGCCAATTCTAAATCACTTCTACATACTAAAAAATTCGCAAATTTCTTAGTTAAGTAAATGTCATTTTTTGATTGATTATATTGTGTAAAAAACTCTTTACTCATACAATTTTTTCTCTTTTATGTATTGCCATACTCCAGCCGGAACCATATAACGTAAATCTTTATTGTCTTTAATTCCTTGACGTATAAATGTAGAGGATAAATCAATTAAATTTGCGTTAAGTATTTGAACATTTTCATGTTTTAAAAACACAATATTAGAATTTGTGTTGGGTCTTGAATAAGCATAAATTTTATAATCATTAAGAATTTTTTCGGATTCTTTCCAATTATAAATACCATTCAGATTATCTGTTCCCATTAATAAAACAAATTCATCATTTGGATGTTGAGTTTTTAATAAATTTAATGTATCAATAGTATAAGAAGGTTGTGGTAATGCAAATTCAACATTACTGACTTTAATTCTTTCGTTGATTCCTATTGCAATATTGACCATATTCAACCGGTCAGCTTCTGCAATTAACATTGACTTATCTTTTAGAGGATTCTGTGGTGAAACCACAAACCATACTTCGTCCAAATCCGTAAATTCCAACATGTAATTTGCCACTATCATATGTCCAATATGGACTGGATTGAATGAACCGAAAAACAAGCCTATTTTCATAATGTTTTAAACGAAGTTAAGAATTTTTTGTTTCATTTAAAAGCATTGTTTTTATAGCCTATTTATTCTTATAAAATCATCAACAAAAATGAAAAACAAAGAATTAAGAGTAGCCATTCAAAAATACCTATCAGAAAACTACCACGACCTCGGTGCTTGGACTGATTTTGACAGCAAAGAAATGATGGGTTCAGCAAAACAAGCTGCTATGCAAGATATTAAAAACTCTGGGGATAAGTTTGTTGATTTAGGAGATAGCAAATTTGAGAAAGATTTAGATGTTGATTCTATGATAGCTGATTTAGAGGCTGCAAAAAATGGTAAAACCGGTAATTCTTTAAAACAAATTGAAAAGCAATTAAATCAATTAAAAAGATTTGGTAGTGGTTCTTTGAATGAAGAAGAAGAAAATACAGAATATGTTTTTGATACAAAAAATCTTTATAGTTTTTTAAAGGATGCATTTTTTCAATTAAAAGAAGTTGATTATTCCGAAGCTGCAAAAATATTAGAAGCAGAGTTAAGTAAAAACTTTGATGTGAAACCAAAAACATCAGAGAATATTAATGAAATTATATATTTTGACCAAGCTGATGCTTATGCTTTAGATGTTGCAAAATTAATGAACAAAGATAAAACTTATACTTATAAAGAATTTATAGATTTATTTACTCAAAAACATCCTATACAGCACTCCAATAATATGAAAGCTATTATAGATTCGCTTAACAAAATAGGTTATACAGTCGAAAATAGCTTAGAAGAAGATTCACAAGTAATTAGAAACAGAGCCGGACAAAGAGAAAAAATACGTAAAGATATTCCTCTAGGGAAACATGCTCCACACTCTGATAGTGCTGTTGAAGAAGGTATAGGTGTAGGATTAGGTGTTAAAAATGGCATGAATGTAAAATAAACATATAAAAAATAAAAAAATATGAATCAAAATGAATCCAAAGGTCTTTGGGACAATATTCACACAAAAAGAAAAAAAGGAGAATCTCCAGCCAAACCTGGAGATAAAGACTACCCTAAAAAAGATGCTTGGAAAAAAGCTCAAACATCTTCAAAAAATGAAAACCATAATTATGTTGAAGATGATGAACAAGAAGCTGGTAGTTATAAAATAGCTCTTTTAAACATAAAGAGTATGGCAGAAGATATTAATAATTTAGTTGATGAAGACGATAATCTCCCAGCATGGGTTCAAGATAAAATCACAATAGCAGAACACAATATGGATGCTATTTTAGATTTTCTAATTTCTCAAAATCCAGATGTTTTTAATGATTATGAAGAAAAAACCGAAGAAGATGAATTAGATAATGGTGAATTAGAAGAGGCTTATAATATTTTAAAAAAACAAAATAGATTTGGTTCTAAAAATGAAAAGTTTAAATTATACGAAGTTGATGAAAATCATTATTCAAACTTAAATGAAGCTGAATATAAAGGCAGAAAAGTTAAGCTTGGAAAAATAATGAGAGGTGATGTGAAGAAATTTAAAGTATTCGTAAAAAATCCAAATGGCAAAGTTGTAAAAGTTAACTTTGGCGACCCAAATATGAGGATTAAGAAAAACATTCCAGCAAGAAGAAAATCTTTTAGAGCAAGACATCGTTGTGATACTCCAGGGCCTAGATGGAAAGCAAGATATTGGGCTTGTAGAACTTGGTAACAAACTTATGGAAATGAGTTTCATGGGTAATTCCCAGAAAAATGAGGGTTTTTTAATTTAGAACGGCAGAAGTATTTCACCATCGTCAAAAGGAAGTATTTCTATTTCCGGGTATCTTGGCGTTCGTTTTAAGCGCGTATATTTTTTTGGTGCTTTTTCGCATAAAACTTTTCTTTTTTCTTTTCTGCGTTCTCTTGCTAATTTGGCTTTGGTTTTACGTATTAATTCTCTTCCTTCTGACAATAATCTTTCCAAATACATTTCTTCTGATTCAATTTCGTGTTTATATGTAATTAATTTATAATCATAATAATCATCATCTGTAAAATGACCACCTTCTAAGCTAAAATCATCAGATTCTTTTATAAATTGAATTATTTGTTCTTTTTTATATTCTTTTGTTTCTATTGCTGCGGCATTGGCAATTTTATGTAAATAATTATATGGTTTACCATCAAATATTTTTGTGTCAAATCCTAAAGTACCAAATATGGATAAATCTATTCTACCAGTTTCAATAAGAATGGTTCCTCTTTCAATATTTTTTAAAAGAAAATCCATTTCACTTTCTGAAAATTTATGTGCCAATCTACCTTGCATCACAGCAAATTTACTGATATATTTACATATAGCAAAACTTTACTATAATGGGAAATGACGAGCTAGTAAACAACATCCTTAATCGAATTAAGGTTATTAAAGAATCTGCACATGTAAACGAAGGTGAATATGGCGGAAATGGAGAGTATCACTTACCTGAAAATCATAAAGCTGGAATACGCGTACCTAAAGGTGGCTCATCTTGTGTGAATTGTAAATTTTTAGGAGAAGACAAGAAAAGTTGCAATAATAAATATTGGATTCAATGGAATGGTGGAGATTCAAACTTACCAGCACCGGCAGATGAATATTGCAGTGATTGGTGGGAAAATTAAAAAAGCTTGAGTTTTTTCTCAAGCTTTAATTGTGTTACCAACCTTCTTTTGGGATTCCGGCCTCAGCAGCAGCTTCGGCTTTCTCCTTACCAAGGATGAGTGCCATTTTATGTCCATCTTTGCTTTCTCCTTTTGCCATATAACCACCTTTGGCAGTTTTATGTATTACAGGATTAACCATTACTTCTTTTTGTTTTGTTTTAAGGCAATAAGCTTCTAAAATCATTTTGATAGTTTTTAAGTGTAATGATAAATAGACCATTATTTTAATAAGTGTGCCTCCAGAGGGACTTGAACCCCCAACCCTCAGAGTAAGAATCTGCAGCTCTACCAATTAAGCTATGAAGGCAATGTTGTTATTCTGTAAAATCCCACGAATAATCATCGTCATAAGTTGAGTGTACTGATGTTACTTCGGATACATCATCACCACAACCACCTCTGGGTATTCGGTCTCTAACTTGCCATTCTTCCCAATCAATAGGAGCTCTTGCTGTTGTCCATCTTTCATTGCCTTCGCATGAAATGTACCAAATTTCCCAATATGAATATTCTTCCATTGTATTTTGTTTTTTAATAAGTGCTCCCGGCAGGACTCGAACCTGCGACCCTCTCATTAAAAGTGAGATGCATCTACCAACTGAGCTACGAAAGCATTTGTCCATCCGGTGGGAATCGAACCCACTTTTATTCTGATTAAAAGTCAGGAGCAAAAACCAAATTTTGCTACGAATGGAAATTATGTTGTCCTCCCGCTTGGAATCGAACCAAGCCCCATAGTTTAAAAGACTATTGCCTACAACCAGTTTGCTACAAGAGGTTTGTGCACCCAGAGGGACTCGAACCCTCAACGCCTTACGGACCCCACCGGTTAAAAGCCGGTTGCTCTACCAATTGAGCCATAGGTGCAATAAAAAAGCCTGAATCTACAAAGAGACTCAGGCTTATGAAACTTTATTAAAATAAAGTCAATACGCAATCGTCCCTTGTGACCAAGGTTTCTTTTTCTTTTTTATTACGATTGCTACTACTACTAACATTATTTCTATTTTTTATTTTTGTTATTACTTTTTTATTTATTCAAACTTGGATATTTCGCATCCAATTCATCGATTTTACTAAATGGAGAACCACCAATACCGGCATAATGAATATCATCAAAACCGTTTTCTTTAGTTATCATTGAATCTTTCTCATCAATTGAACCTCTGAATTTTCCTGTTCCTTTTTTATTTTCAATGTTTCCAGTACTAGGATTATACGAACCCCAATCAGCTGGTCTATCACCACCTATTGGTTCAACAAAATATAATTTACCAGTTCTGTACGACGTTACAATAAAACGCCCACTCTCATCCCGTTCGGTGAGAAACTTCTGTCTAAATTCTACTGTTGTTTTCATTTTACTTTTTTTTATTTATTATAGTTGCCAGACAGCTCCGACCTGTCCACCTCTTCCTTACCAAGGAAGTGTTCTTCCAAATGAACTATGGCAACTTATATTTTAACATCATTCTATCAAATCCTACTGCAAATCCTATTCCTTCTTTATATGCCCCACCACCAACAACTTGTTTCTGCGCTCCCAAAGATGGAATTGAAATTTCAAAACCTTCTGTGATGTAATAACTCAATCCTCTTTTTACGCTTTCATTTACTTCAATTTCGTTAGTTACTAACTTCACCATATTTTTTGACAAATCAATTAATTCTCTTTTTGCTTCTTCAATGTTTCTTGGATTTATCCATTCAACACCAAATTGAAAAAACTCTCTGTATCTTCCTGCTTGTGGTCTCTCATATCTCCAACATCTTTCAAAATACCACAACTTCACATCTTTTTGGTTCTTCCAATATTTATTTGCAATCAATTGTACCGTTGCAGTTCCTTCTGGTCTTAAACAAATTTCTCGTTCACCTTTATCTTTGAACGTATACATTTGTCCAAGAATTTCTTGTCCTGCTTTTTCAGTGTAAATTGCTTGCGGTTCAACACTAGGAAGAATTATTTCTTCATATTGTTTTTCCTCTGCAAGTTTAATCAAATCGTTCAAGACCTTTCTTCTATTCTTTGCTTCTTGACCTGAGATGATTCTCACACCTTTTGATTGTTTTTCAATCTGTAATTCCATTACAATTAATTTTATTGGGTAGAAGATGGGAATTGAACCCACGTTAGAATTTCTTCATTCCAGTTCCACAAACTGGTCGGTTGCCATTACCGGTTACATCTACCATGTTAACTTGTTCAAAGTACAAATTTAAACTTTCGCCCATCCAAGAAGGATTCGAACCTTCGTTTGCCAACTGATAAAAATGAGTAGCTACACAACCACTTTCATCTTTTAGATGGTTTTGCTCTTGGGGCAGGAGTCGAACCTGCGATGGAGTATGAACTCACCAGATTAACAGTCTGGACTTTTCGGCCACTAAAGCAACCCAAGAATTTGCGGGGGAGGACGGACTCGAACCGCCAACACTTCCGCTAACAACGGACCGCTCTAACATTAATAGCTACTCCCCCAGTGTTTATTTTTTTGGTTCTTCAATGTCGACTACTTTTCCAAAAATTTGTGTAGTCCATCCATTTTCAAATCCTTTATTGTTTGCTATCATACATCTACCTTGTGCATCTTTTTTTGTAATCTTGTGTGCATCTATGTAGCGTCCTTTAACTTTGCAGAAAACTATATCACCTATATCATAGTCATCTGCTTTTTTAAAGGTTAATAACGAACCGGATTTAATAATTGGCATCATTGAATTACCAAAACCTTTCATTTTACCTTCTCCAACTGTACTTAATTCTTGTTGGAGTCTTGCGTATTTATTCATTTTTTATTTTTTAGTGCGGAAAAAGCGAGATTCGAACTCACGAAACACTTCTGTTTACACGCTTTCCAAGCGTGCGCCTTAAACCACTCGGCCATTTTTCCAGTTTGTTGCGGAGGTTAAGGAAATCGAATCCCTGTAGGTGTTATCCTAGCCGTTGTTTAGCAAACAAGCACATTACCGCTCTGTCAAACCTCCAATAAATTACATTTCAAAGAACAATTTTTTGCGGAAACTGAGAGAGTCCAACTCTCACGGCATTTTACTGCCCTAGCCGTTTTCAAGACGGTGTACCTCTGTCTACTGGGAGCTTCCGGATATTTGTGGATACAGGTAGAATCGAACTACCGACCTCTCCGTCTTCAGCGGAGCGCTCTTCTCACTGAGCTATGTATCCATGGGGTACTTAACGTGTACCATTCGAACGTTGTGGAAATGAGTGGAATCGAACCGCTGACACAGGGATTTTCAGTCCCTTGCTCTACCAACTGAGCTACATCTCCAATATTTTAAAGAACTTCATTAAAACAAAAAACCCTGACGTTTAAGCGGCCAGGGTGTGTTGTTTTAAATCTTTTTTACTCTCATTATCTTTCAAGAGCACAAAGCACACCCATTCGGCTTTTATTACTAAAAGTCGATTTATTAAAATGGTTATGTGACGTATTTGTTCTCATGTTATATTTTGTAAATATACGCAGATTTTTTTAAAATCCAAATATTTTTTAAATTATTTTTTTTTGTGGCGAAAGAAGTGTTTGAACCCCCTTCCTTTCATTCTAACTATTTTATACAACTTTCTTTGGGAAAACCATACAAACTAATCAAAATAACTGCTTTACCGCATAAGCTATTTCGCCATTTCTTATCCTTTAACGCAAACTTTTAAAAAAGGTTACATTAAAAATAAGGTATCTCAGGTTTTCCAAAAATTAGCCATTTTCATACTCAGGGAATCGAACCCATCATTTTTCTTTTTTACAATCTTAAATTTTGCAATTTTACGTTTTAGCCTTTTTGAGTCAATGCTATCGTTAAGATTTCATATCTGAATTGTAAACCATTTCTGATTCGGTGGCCGTTTCTTCTGAAACTTCCTCAAAACTATCTAGTGTATCGTCGCTAGAACCTATCCGGTAAAGGTCACCGGCACCCGATGTACTGGCCTGAGAATATTTTATTGTGCTGAAACTAAAGATTCAACATCATCATATGAGAACGTAAGTTCTACAAAACCTTGATTCAATTTTTCAATTTCATTTTGCAATGTTCTGTATTTTGTTTTATAGTGTGCGATTTTTGATTTTACCTCACTTGAAGTAACAGTTGGAACATATTCCACAACAATTGCTTTTCGTGTTCCATTACCAAGATTTTCAAACTTGGTCGATTTAGCTGCTTTTGTTCTCACTAAAGAACCTTCAAATACTCCTAGTAATAATTTATCATTTTGCATTGAGCGCACTTTATCGTCAATTTTATTTTCTTTATTAAATTGAGCAATTTTTGAATTAATTTCTTCTGAAAAAGATAAAGCTTTTGATAATCTATCAACAGCTTCATTGAATTTTTGACCATCCTTTTCATCGGTTAATGATTGACCATCTTCCTTTGTAATTCCTAAAGGAGCTCTGTATGTTTCAGAATGAATAGCTTGAACTGTTTTTGCTAATTCATTTTTCAACCTTAATGCTTCTGATACTGTAATTTTCATAATGATTATTTTTTCTCTCTTAATTATAGAATACAAATGTAAATAAAATTTTATAAAAAAGCAAATTTTAATTAAAAATTTTAATCTTCATCTAGATTATCTAAATCTTTCCTTAGTTTATTTTTAGCCTGTTGCCTAGTTTTTTTCTTCTCGGCTTTTCTTTCTAATTGAAAATCGTCTCTTGCTTTTTTTGCATCCGCAGGATTATTATAATTTTCATATGAAGCACCAGATTCAAGATAACTTACGTGATTTCTTTTCTCCCCAGTCAAACAATAAGGTTTCATTTTCCTAGGTTTTGTATATTTTTTTCCAGAAGGATTTTTCTGTTTTTTACTTCTACTCATTGTTATGAGAGATTACTTGCCTTTACAGCAATTTCAGCATACTCTCCTAATAGTGCCGTTATAAAGTCAGCATCAATAGTTATTTCTCCTTTATATCCATTTGATGCGTATGTCAATCCAAGTGCTAACATTGCACCTTTTCCTTTCAAGTCGCAACCTCGCATAACATATTGTTTAATGCCATTGGAGGTTTGTGCTTTTTTTGAAGTTTTGTTTTTCATATTATCATTTTTCTGTTAACGAACATTTGTAATTCTAATTACCAACGTCATAAACAATCCACCGTTAAATTTACCAATAACCGCGTTCGCGATTCCAGTTGTACATTTCTGTCATTTCTTTTCTTATTTTCCAAAAATAGAGTTTAAACAAACGATAGTGTTTAGAACGTTGCAAAATGTTCTTTGATTGTTTCTTCATGTCCGGTTAATTTAATACCCTCTTCTTTAGAAAATGAAGATTTGTGAATTGTCATATTAACAGCATCAACATAACAACTAAATTTTCCTTCTTCTCCAACTAAGGCTAAAGGATTAACACCTTTTTCAATTAGTTCTTTTTTCCACTTAGATACAAGTACGGAATCAATTCCAAAATCCATATTTTTATCTTTAGAATATTTTTTTACAGTATCAATCCAAGAGGAATCTTCAAATCTATTTTTTGGTGCATATTTTTCTCCAAAACCAAAATCTTTATACCCAAGAAGAGTTATTTTTTCTCTATAACCCAATTTATTTAAAGAGTTATCAAATGCATTATTACTCATTAGTTCTGGTATCATTTGAAAATAAACATCTGTTATACCTTCACTTCCTGGATAATTTCTACCATCTCGCATTGCTTCTTTTATAAGTAATACTTTATCAATTTCTGCTTTTGAATTACAAGAAAATGCAATAGAGTTTGCTGTTTTTATTATTTGTTCAAAATCTGGTCTTTTATGTAAGTCGAAATTTTTTGTTGTAAAACAAGCAAGCATATTATGCTCTCGGATAAATTGTAAAATTTCTAACAAATTTGGGTGCATCGTAGGCTCTCCACCACCAATAGCAATTTCCATTACTTTTGAATTTGCTAGAGTTTTTATAGTGTTTTTAATGTTTTCTAACTCACCATGTTTACCTTCTTTTGTAGATGATTGATAACAAAAAGTACAACCATAATCACAGTTATCAGTAATTTTCAAATCAACAAGTTCCGGAAAAGCACTTTTATTTGTCGTAGAATTTATTTCAAAAGAAACTCTAAGTTTATCACCACTTCTGTATTTTTGTAAAATAAAATCATTATTAATTTCATCATAAACACAAACTGGTCCTTTTCCTTCTGTTCCAATAAAATTCAATACTTTTTGTACTGCTTTAATTGATAAATTATCTGAATAAGTTTCGCGTTCTTCTAAATCATGTGGTTCTCCTGAATTATCATTGCCACCAAGAATTGCAAAATTCTCCTTAATTAAAACTTGAAAGAAATGTTTTATAAATTTTGCATGCAAACTTCCATCTGGATGTATTGGTAATGCTAAAACAGATTGATGGTCTATATAAGGAATGCCGGAAATATATTCATCCACATCATAATCTGTATCTAACCATCTTTTTATCATTTCTTCTCCAAATACATCTGAAAAATCTTTTAAAAGAATTTCAAATTGTAAATCTTTTTCAACCTTTCTAGAATAATCTTTAAAAGTTTTAATTTGAGGAGAACATTGTTCTCTTTCATTATAATTAGAACCTTGTTGTGATTTATCAAATTTATCTTCTGGATTTAACCACCCAATCTTTTCAGTTAAAATAGTTGTTGCATTATAGTGAGCCATTTTACCTGCTTGTAAAAGAGTTGCAAAAAGATATTCTTTTTTTGATTGCTCCTTGATAGCGGTGAAATAATCCCAACCAAAACTATCAGTTCCTTCTGCGTCATCATCCGCTCTGAAATCTCCTAGAAACACAATACTATGTGATGATGATGAATTATTTGCAAAACCGTATCTTATACTTTTTATTTTCATAATTGGTTATTTAAAAATCATTAAAACTACCATCACAATCGCTTGAATATTTATTTTTCATTGTTCTGCGTACACTATCTAAAGTTTTGTGCATTCTACCATCTTTTGTTTGATAGTAACGGTCTCCGTTTTCAGTTTCCATAATACGTACTATATCTTTAATGTTCCATTCTCCGGTTGTGTTATATTTATCTATTATTTCAACCCAAGATTCAGCTTTATCGTATTCGTAATCTCCTAAAAATTTATTTGTTTTTTTATAATATCGTTTTCTTGCCAATTCTTCTGCTTCTTCTTCTTCTTTACGTTTTTCTGTGATTAATTTTTCTGAAAGTTCTTTTACTTTTTCAGAAGCTGAAACTAAATAATCTACAGAATGAGGATTTAATTTTACAAGTTTTTCTTGAGCTTTTTCATCAAATTCTCCTAATGCGCGTAAATATTCTAAATAATTTTCACAAGAATCGTCTACCAAACATTCCGCCAATTCTATCCTTTGTTCAATTGAAAAAGTTTTTATAGGAGAAATATATTTAATGATTCCATAATTATTTTTAACTGCTGTTAATAATTTTGGAGCATCCTTTATAAAAGGACTTTTTTTAATTAACCAAGCTTCTTTTTTAAGAACTTCTAACCACAAATCTTCATCATCGTAATCTAGTAATAAAATATTTTCAGGAAATGTCTTAACTGATTCTTTAAATATCTCATGTGTAATTTCTTCTCCTTTGATTAATAATTTTTTCAAACCATCTTGTACGTGAGAAACATAAGATTTAGTTTTTTCTAAAGATTCAGGAACGTGTTTGTAAGCTTTTTCTCCATATTCCATGAATAATCTGTTGATAAAATCTGATGAGAATTCTTTTAAAAAAGACAAAATCGAAAAACCATATGTAGAAACGGCATTTATTTTGTCGCTAGGAGTTAGTTTTTCAAAAAAGAAAAAATCATAAATTTTATTATCACTTTGTAAACCATCTATCATTTTAAATGGTTCATATAATTCAGGATTATTTAAAATGATATTTGTTAAATTAATCTCTGTGTTATCATGATTTCTAAATTCATGTTTACCAAAATGGAGTTGCGTTTTTTTGCCAAAATATTTTGTATATTTTCCATTTTTTGGAGTAAAAATATATAAGTACCCTTGTTGCGCATAGCTGTTATAAGAATCCATCTTGAGCGTACACCAAGAAGTGCCACTTCCAAAATGAACAGAACCATGATAACTTAATACTTTTGTAATAGTACAATCCTCATTATCAAAAATTAAATCGCCACCAGCTTTTAAAAACTCAATATTTTTTTCATTTTCATTAAATCTGTTTACAAGCCATTTATTTAATGTAAATAAAAATGATACAACAGAGTCAAATCTATTTATATCTCTTAAATGTTCTGGTATGTCTTGTTTTAAATCTGCATGAATAGAAATTGCTTCTGTTACAGTTGGTAAATCATTAAGATTTAAAGAGGATTTTGAAAATAGTTTTAATAGCCAAGTAGAATATTTCTTTTCTGGCGTTGGGTCAGCCTGAATAAGCTTTTCAAAAGATTCTCTATCGACCTTTGAAAATTGATTTTTTAAAAAATCTATTCTTTTTTGTGCACTCATACTATCTATTTCTTGAACGAAAAATAGTGGAAAAAGTTACTAATTAATAAATGCTAACATTAAATCATATGATTCTGATTCTGTGATAGTTATGCCTTTGGCTTTACAAAATTCTATAATAGCCACGCAACTCTCTTTTTTTGCTGGACAATTACCCCAACCTTTTAATTGATTAAAATAGAGATTATCATCATCTGGGTTTCTAAAACAACCCAAAGTTAATCTTTCGCCAGTTTTCTTATTATAAACTCTGAAACCTAAATAATGTTTACGGATAATAATATCACTATAAGTTGCAATACAATGATTCATGCGAGTACCTTCGTGATTTAAATCTCTCAAAGAAGCTATTAGTTCTACTTTTATATTTCCATATTCACCATTCAACTTTAAAAATGGTGAAGTTGCTTTTTTAAACTCTGCACTTTTAATGTCATCAACACTTCCTTTGTATTCACTACTTAATGTGTCGTGTAAATGTTTTATTCCAGTTTCGTTCAAACCAATAATATCATTTTCATTTTTATCAAACAAACGAAGCATTCTAATTGTATCAATATACAACGTAAGTATATCTTGAGTATCAGATTTGTGAAGATTATTATGAAAAAAAGATTCTACTTGTTCTTTAGACAAAACTGTACCTCCCCCATAGTTAAAGTTTAAACGCGTAAAAAACTTTTCAAGCTCTTCGTCACTTGCAAATTCTTTTAGCTCTGCCACATACTCAGGGTAGTTAATTTCATTTTGTTTTTTGTCTTCCATAATTTATGTCTTCTTTTTATCTAATATTAATGTAACTAAATCCCTAAAAATACTTCCTTGTAATCTGCGAACTTTTTTATCAGCAACGACCGCATCTAATACTAAAGAAGTTGTTTTTTCTTTTTTGTGTAACAAAGATACGATATCTTCGTCAATTGTTCCTTGACAAATTAATCTTATTATTTGAACTTTATCAGAAGTTGTGGAAGCTCTATGAATTCTATCCTCCGCTTGTTCTCTATCAGCCGGTGTCCATGGCTGGTCTATAAACACTGCAATGCTGGCTATTGTAAGTGTTATACCTACTCCGGCAGCTCCTATGGTTCCAACAAATATCTTAACCGAATCATCTTTCATAAATCGGTCAACAGCTTCTTGTTTCTCGGAAACGTTTTTTTGTCCTGTAAATAAAACAGCATTATCACCAAAATAATCTTTTATTCTATCAGCAGTGGAAAGGTATTCTGTAAAAACCACTACTTTTTCATCTCCAGCAATAATATCTTCTATTAAAGTAATACCTCGTTCAGCCTTAGCTTTAGATGTAAACATTTTAAGTCTTTGAATTCTAGATAGGTGGTCTGCATCATTTGAAGTTTCATCAGTGTCATCAACAATCCCTTTTTCTACTTTAGCATATTCTCTGAATTCTTCTGCTGTTAATTCAATAGGTATGTGAGTATAGGTTTTTGGAGGAAGAAATGATAATACATCTGATTTTAAGCGTCTTAAGAAATATGGTGATATTCTTTGGTATAATTCATCTAGGTTTGAACTACCAGAATAATCCCAACCAAAATCATCTTGAAAACCAGCACAATATCGAACCCCAAAGTGATGTGCACTTTTCCATTCAGCAGGGTCAATAAAATTCAACAAAGAAAAGAATTCAAACGGAACACTTTTAATTGCTGTACCGGTTAGTAAAATCTTCTTCTGAACGTCTATAAAAGCCTTTTTAATGACCTTTGTTCTGTTTGTCTTAGAGTTCTTTAGATAATGAGCTTCATCGCACACAATCAATTCATATGCATTTGGGTCTAGGTTTACACCATCTTTATCTTGAAAAGTTGTACCCACAACTCTGGATTTTATAGCTTTTTTCTTTTTACAAGAAGGACATTCGTCATATTTTTTCTTCGTATTGATTTCTTTCCAACCACATTGTACATAAGAACACTTATGAGATATGCTCAATTTTACAAATGTTTCTAATGCTTCATAGTTAATTATATGAAACAAAGCTTCTTCTTTTGTATATATTTTTTCGGTAGAGCGCTTTTTTGGTTTGTATTTGTATATGAAAGCTTTTTCGTGTGTAAATTTTTCTATCTCATTTCTCCAATTGAGTTTTAAAGAAGCCGGACATACAATCAATGTTTTAAGTTTGTTTTTTACAGCATATGAAATAGCACTTAATGTTTTTCCAACTCCCGGTGAATCTCCTAAAATACATTTACCATCAGCTTTTTCGAAAAACATTACAGCTTGTTTTTGATAGGCGTATGGTTGTAGAGCCATGTTTGGAATTTCAAACTTAGAAACATCTAAGTCTTTAGCTCTGGCTTTTAATGCTTCTTCTCCTCTATTTTGTCTTTGTTTGAATTCTTGCTTTAATTTTTCAATATCTTCAGGTTCCATATTGGTGAACTTGAATTTTAAATTATTGCATTTGATAAAATCTATTATCTTAGATAGTCCAGCCTCATTAACTACTTTGTACCAATCTTGAAATAAGGTACCATTTTCTCGCTGAATGGTATCCATTTTAGTTTGTTGTTGGTCCTTTGGAAGAGATTTAATAAACTCGTTTAAAGCCTTATTAAAAGGAAATCTGACCTCAAAATTGGTCCTAAGCTTTTTTATCTCTACTGACATAATGTAAATAAAATAGATTTTATTAAAAAAATCAATCCAAATTTCAGTAAATTGTAGATATTTATGGTAAAACAATTAATATGTCAGGTGAAATAAAAATTAAAAGGAGTGAATTGAATTCACTAATTCAAAATGAAGTTTTAAAACAAGACAAAAAAACTGAGCTTGAAAGCAAGAAATCCAAGTTAATGGAAGAAATGCAACGATTAGACGAAATGAACACTGCTACCTCAACCGGTGCACAAACAAACACATCTAGCACAATGCCAAATAGTGGTTCACAACCAACTCCTACAACAAACGAAAAACAAGAAAGTATTTTCGATGCTAAACCAGGAGAAACGGTTATTTTCAATTTTCAAGATGTAACCATTAAAGTACAAAGGCAATTAGATGATTTATTTAAAGTAACTGATGCAAGCGAAAGTAAGAAACTTAAGGATGGCGATTATATCAAAATTCAAGGTAATGATACTTTGGCTAATGGGAAGAAATTCAAATTTGTTATTCTTAGACAAGCATTAAATTATGAATCAAATCCACTTATTTCTTGGAAAGTAATAAAAAATTAATTAAGTTTGGACATGAAAGAAATAAAAAGATTACAAGCACAATTAAATGAAAATACTTATAAAGATTTGGAACTGTTTTGTATAAACAATACAAATTTCACAGAAGTTCAAGCTGGTAAGTTTATTAACCTTTTAGAAAGAATAAATAACGATTCCAAAGAAATAAAATTGAAAAACTCTAAAATAAGTGAAAGTTAATATGATTGAAGACATTGAAATCAGAGCATTTTGGCTCGAAATAAAAAACTCCATTTAAAATAGAAAATCACTAAATTAGGATATCAATAAAATAAAAAGAGGCCAATTTCTGGCCTTTTTTTATTTATAGTTCTTCTAATTATTTAATGACTATCCACACATCCAAACCTCAAAGTATAAAAAATTATAATTGTCCGAATTTTATATCATTAACATCTGTACCTATAATATCTTCATTATTATATTTATTACCTTCTTTATATAAATCCATTAATTGATTTAACTCTTCTCTGTTTTTAACGGTAAAATGATAACCATTATGTTTATATGAAGGAACAATATTTTTAGCTTTGGCTTTATCAGCAGCTTGTTGAGTCAATATTGTAAAAGTAGCCGGAAATAAAACATCATCTGGAAAAAGAATAATTTCATTCATTACATTTTTTATTCCACTAAGTTCTTTAAGTCTTTTTTTAAATGATTCAGATAAATTCATGATATTTTTTTTAAAGTCCTGCTAATCTTCGCATGCGTTCCATGCTATCCATTATCACTGATTCTCTTTTTAAATTCTTTCTACTTACAGAAGGAACTCCTGTTCTAGTAATTAAACTTCCCTCAGAAAGCTGTCCTGTGCCAGGTGTAGCAATTGTAGAATCTGGTATATTGTTTGATTCTGGACCCGCTAATGTTCCGCCAGGTTGTGCTATTGGAGGCGGTGCTTGGTCGCCTTTATCTTCTGGTTCTGTAATTGTAGAAGCAACTTCTGCTTCCCAACTTTTATAAAATTCATATAGATTTGCAGGAATGCCTTTGTTACTTTCTTCAATATTAAATTTTGCATCCATAAACACACCATTTAAAACAGAAAAACTCCATTTTATATAATTATCAGCTTTTAACATAATGGTTCCTGACCAGTAGGCATCAATGCCACTTTCACCATTATAAAACTTCATAGAATATCCATTATCTTGTTTGTCAAATTTCACAAGTGGACTTACTGTTTTTTTAAAATTCTCTTCCCAATCTGCTACTTCTGCTGCTGTAACTTTAGGTGCTTCGTTTTGATTTTCCATTTTAATTTGTTTTTTCTTTCATTCCTGCTTTAAATAAATATTCATCGATTTCATCCTCGTTTTTTAATGCAGGATTAAAAACTGGATTAAGTTTGGACATAGGAATTTGAGGTAACTCTCTGATAGGTTCTCGTATAGGTTCCTGTGCGACTTTAGTTACTTCGTCTTCTATCAATTTCATTAAATCTTTTCTTGTCATTATAAATCTTCTGTAAAATAATTAGCTTTAGTCCACAACGTTTTGTAGTGTCTTTTTAATAAATCTTTAATAATATCTTTTACTTTTTCTTCATCGGTAAGTTTACCGTCTTTTATCTTTTTGTTCAATTCTGTATTAATGATATCTTTAACAAAATCCTTTAATTCTGATTTTGCCATTTCCTCATTTAATATTTTTTTTGATTTGCTCATTTATTCACTTCTTTAGAAATTCTATTAAGCATTTCCAAAATTCGTTTATCCGGATAAACATCAGACTTATCGCGTCTTACAGTTGTATGTGTCCAAATTCCAGGTAAAGTTTTGTCAATTACGTTTTGGTTATATTCAAACCAATTATCATCAAATGAAGGTTGTACTTTAATGTTGTATTTTTTAATTAAAATATGCAATAATTTTTCAACATTTGAAAGTTGCGCATCAGTAAATGATTCAAAATAATTATACCCTCTAAATGCTTTATCTAACTTATAAACACTTGCTTCTTTAATTTCCGTTTTCCATTCTTTTGGCCAAGCATAATATTTATTTTCTACTTTTTTCAGTGGGCCATAAGAACAAATTTCAAGTCCTACAGAAGTTTTGTCTAATCTACCATTAGTATTGTTTATACCAAGATGGAAACTCCAAAATTTAGGGTCAAAACATTCAAAAACTTCACCAGTATTCCTATCTATAACATAAGCAGTAGAAACACGAGTCTCATCTGCATTCCATCCACCAATTACATTTTTTGCATTTGGACCACCGGCAGTAAAATGCAAGAATATTTGAGTTTTGTTTGTTTCTGTTTTGATATACTGTGAATCTGGTTGTCTAACAGTTTTATTAACTACTAAAGTTCCATAGTCCACAGTTGTAGCCGGAGCTATACTTGGAGTTACCACAGAAGCGTCCTTTGCTTTTAAAGCATTATAAGTAACTTCTCCAACAACACCATCAGCTTTTAAATTATGATGTGATTGAAAGTCAATTACAGCCAATTCACTTCTTGAGCCAAAATCTCCATCAATAATCAAATCATAACCATTTAAGGAAAGCAATTTTTGAACTTCCGCAGCAGATTCTCCTTTATCGCCTTTTTTTACAGGTAATTTTATCATTAAAAGTAATTTTAATGATAAATAGGCTTAGGAAATGAAAACAATCAATTTTTTATTATGCCGGCCATCTTTTTCATACGAAAGATTTCGCCTTCTAAAGTAAGACCTTTACGAACTAGAGAATTGTCGTAAAATTCAAAAAAGTCTTTTATTTGTTTAGATGAGACTTCAAATATTTTAGATTTAAATTCTTTATTAAAATCATCATCTTTAGTGTTGTTTAGAAACTCATTTAAAAATTCATTTACATTTCTTTCCTTCATTTCAACAGAAGTAATGTTTTGACCATTTTTAGAAATGTTGAATTTAATTAGATTTGAATTGGAAGTATTACTTTCGCTTATTAAAACATAATGGTCATCAGTAAAATCATCCTGGTATTTTACCTCCAAACATATCTCAGGAGTTTCTCTTGTTATTTGTGCTTTAACATTATGGTCTATTAACTTTTTCATTTCTTTTTAACTGTAACTGGTGTAATTTTAAAATAATTACCATCCATTTTTATAATATTCTCTTGTATAATTTCTGCTTTCTTAACCTTTTCATTTTCTTTAATCAAATCTGGTTTAGAAGTCAAAAACTCATTCATGAATTTTTTAATTAAAACTTTACAAACATCAGAAGCAATCATGGTAACGGCCTCTTTAAAATCATTTTCATTAACAAGAGTATGTCCTGCCGGGATATTAGTTTTGTTTTCTTGTATTATTTTTGAATTATTTGGAGTTGATTGATTCGCTTTCATAGCCTTTGCAGCTAATTGAGCTTTAATATTTGCCAAAAAATCAGTTCCGGTATCATCAGCTGATGGAGTAATATTGTGAGAATATGTCCTAGCATTTGTATTTTTATCAAAAGAAACACTTGGACTCTCACCATATAAAGCTTTTTCATATAAATCGAAACTTGGTCCAGATACAGAAGGTTTTTTTATTTCAGCAGTTTCAGTTATCTGATTTTGAGGTTTCTTTTTTGTAGGAGTTTCTATGGGTATAAAACCTTTATTTCCTGTTTCTTTTTCAATAAAAGTACTTAATTCTTCTTTTACCACACCTCTTTTAATAGCTTCAAGTTTAGCGGCAAATTCCAGATTTCTTACTGGGCCTTTAAGCATAGATGGGTCAACAGGGCTCATAGGCGCTGGAATACCCATATCTCTAAATTTTTTTAATCTTTCTTCGTTAATATTCTTACTCATGGTTAATTATCCTTTCATATATATTAAATATCTTCAAAATCAGCAAAATCATTACTTTCACTATCTTCATCATCATCTGATACAGTACCTTTTTCCGGCATTTTATCAGTTATGATAGTTACATTTGAAACAATCCAGCCATGCACTAGCTTAATATTATTCTTTTCTAGCATTTTTTTAAATCGCTCAATTTCAAATTTTAACATATCAGCTTTGATAGTGAGTATATTTCCCATCCTACCATATTTTCTGAATTTTATGCTTCTACTAATATCTTTGAAAATTATTTCTTTAAATTCGATATAACTACTTTGTTCAAGTTCTTGATAAGATATTTGGTCACCATACCATTCTTCAAAAGCATTTATTGAAGAGTGGTATTGTAAATCAATAAGAACACATATGGTACTAGGTCTTTCAGGCTTCATTATTTGTCTATGTATTTATGTTTAATAACTTGATTATTTATTTCATCCCACCAAGCATAATATTTGGGATATAGGTTTTTCTCAGATATAAAGAATTTTTCTAATTCTTGAACAATTTTAATTTTATTGACTCTTTTTAAGAGTTTTATTTTTTCTTCTTTGATGATATCATCTGCCGTTTGTATTTGGTCAAGCTCCTTTTTCATTTCTCGAAATTCGAGTTTAAGAGCAGCAACTATTTCTTTTCTGAACTTTTTTTGGTTCTCCAATATTTGCTTTCTTATATACATTTACTATTCAAATATATACAGACTACATTCAATGTAAATAGCAACTTTAAAATAGGTATAAACCTCAAAATTTTAGAGTATTTATCATAAATAAAATATAAGTGGATTTAATTATTAAAAAAGGGACAGAATTATTTCATGCTACCGGAGAACCTTTCGAAGAGAAAGATTTAAAAGGTGGTGGGTATGATGGCCTTATATGGACAACTACTGATTCTTCTATTGCACAAACTTATATTCCGGTTGCTCCAAGTGAATGGTTTGTAAGTACTGAATCTTTTCTCCGACCAAATGAAAACAAAGAATTAATAGCTCTTCAGAAAAATATGGGTATTGAATTTGATGACATCACTTGGAAAGGAGGAAGAGCTCAATCGTATACAGTAATACAAAATCCTTTTACTGCTTTAGAGAAAGAAGAAGACAAACCTGATAGTAATTATCTTGATATACAAAGAAAAAAATTTGATTATGTAAATAATTTTCTTTCAAACACACTAGGTTATAAACCATCTACTCCTGATAAATATGGAGACCATGGTTGGAAATTAAAAGTAAGCAATGGAGAGGTTATGCCGGCTGATTTTAGATTTAAAGGTCGTCTTTTTATTCTTGTACCAAATGTTGATTTGAAAATTTACGATATGACTGATGGGGAAACAATAGAGGGCGACCTTACAGATGTTCAGTATCATTCACATAAGGTTTTTGCCATGGCTAAAGAACGTGGATTTGATGGTGTAAAAATTAATGATTTTGCTCAAAGTAATGACCAAGGAAATTTTGGACACACATCAATTGGAATATTTCCAAAAAGTTTATCAAAAATGCACAAAGAAGTTGTGCAGGATGTTATACATCATGACTTGGATTCTCATTATCAATCAAGAGATTGGAAAAGTCCGGAATACAAAAAACATAGAAATATTGCAGAAGTAAGAAAAGTCGTTCAAAAATTATTTAAAGAAAATTTATTTCTTTAAATCTTCTAAATCTGTATCCATCATTAATTTTACCAAATCCTTAAATGAGGTTTTTGGTTCCCATCCTAATTCTTTTCGTGCTTTAGTTGAGTCTCCCAATAATAATTCAACCTCAGATGGTCTAAAATATTTTTCATCAATTTCAACTAAAAGTCTTCCAGTATTTTTATCGTATCCTTTTTCATTGATACCTTCGCCTTTCCATTCAATGTCCCAATTTAAATATTTTGCACTTTCTTCAATAAAATCACGTACTGAATGACATTCGCCGGTTGCCAAAACATAATCTTGTGGTTTCTCTTGTTGTAACATGCGCCACATACCTTCTACATAATCTTTTGCAGAACCCCAATCTCTTTGAGCGTCTAAATTTCCTATAGTTAAAACTCCTTCGTTGGTAGAATACATTTTAGCAAATGTATGAGTCACTTTTTTTGTAACAAAAGTCAAACCCCTTCTTGGACCTTCATGATTGAACAAAATACCATTGCATGCAAATAAATTATAGGCTTCTCTGTAATTTTTAACTATCCAATAACCATAAATTTTTGCTACACCATATGGACTTCGTGGGTGAAACAAAGATTCTTCATTATAACCTTTTTTAGGCATATTATATCCCATTCCTCCATACAATTCTGAAGTTGATGCTTGATAAAATTTTGCAGTAGGACAATGAGTGCGTATAGCATCAATAAAAGTTAATGTTCCTAAAGCATCAACATGACCGGTGTAATATGGTTGCTCAAAAGAAACTTTTACGTGTGATTGTGCTGCAAGATTATAAACTTCATCAGGTTTTATTGATGACACTAAACCAGCAACACTTAACGGGTCAGTTACATCACCAAAATGTAATTTCAAATTTGGATGTTCGAAAATATGGTCAATACGTCCTGTATTGAAACTACTTGACCTTCTAATGATACCATGAACTTTATAATTTTTTTCCAATAAAAGTTCTGCAAGATATGAGCCATCTTGCCCAGTGATACCAGCTATTAATGCAATTTTTGTATTTTCTTTTTCCATAATTTTATAAAACAGTTTGTTTTTCTTCTCCTCTTTCAATTAGTAATCGTTTTTCTCTATGTTCATCCAACATATATTTATATTGATTTGGATTATCATTACATAAAGTAGGATTTGCTTTATAAGGACAAAAGAAACATGAATTTTTCTTTCCAATCAATTTGGCTTTTTCAAATTTTTTGTTTAAATGTATGTTTCGTAATGTTTCAGCAACAAGAGTAACTGCTTCTAATATATCTTCATCAGTAGAGAAAATTTCTACTGTTTGTATTTTTCCATAACCTAATTCCGGGCATTTTTTTAATTGTAATCTGTTTAGAACAACATATTTACAATCTATATCATTAATAGGTACATTAAACTTTCTTGCATAAAAATATTTATACAATCGCATTTGTGCCATGAATACTTTATCTTTTTTCTTTTTTTCTACATCCCACAATTCTCCGGATGTTTTCCAATCAATGATTAATATTCTACCGGTTTTTTTATCTTTTAATATTAAATCTATAAATCCTTTAAAATGAAAATTTGAAAATAATTTTTCATATAAAGCCATTTCAACACCTATTAGGTCATATTTTTCTAAAATCTTTTCAGTAGATAAAAGCGTTAAAATATTTTGACCTTGTTTTGTAAAATTATCTAATTCTGTATTATATTCTTTAGTTCCCATCATTTTATCCATCATTTCTTTAGTGAATGTGTTTGTAAAATGAGAAAGTCTTTGTTCTAAATTTAGAGAATCTCTAATTCCAACTTCTATAGCTGAATGTATAGAATTACCAAAAATTAAATGTATTGATGTTGGTGATATAGCCAATTTCAAATACTTCTCAATAAGATGTTTGTGACCACAATCTTTATATTGATTAATTTCACTGAAACTTATGTGAATCGCGTTTGAGTCTACAGTTTTTAACTGTTCGTAACTTATTCTTATCCATGATATATTCAAAAATAAAGGGTATAAATGATAAAAACAACATATTTATATGAAAATTATTTTATGAACACAAAACTTTGGAAAGACATCTTAAAAGAAACTGACCCAACTGGGCAAAAAAGTTATTCACAAGCAAGAGTATATTTGTTATTATCTGTGGTAGCCTATTACGTAACACTTGGTATTGTTACCTGGAAAGCTATGCATCCGGCTACTGATATTAGCGATGGCTCTTTAAGAACCATTATTGACGCTTTGCAGTGGGCAATTCTTTTGTTTGCCGGATACGCGTTTGGTGGTAAAATCATTGATAGCTTTAAAAAAATTATGAGTAAAAAACCCATAGATACTCCTCCAACACCTCCCCAAGATAACGTAGGTTCATAATTAAATGTTGCTTAGCGAAGGATATAAAGAAAGATTACAAAAATTAGCAGGAATTGTTCTGTTAGAGGTAAGTAATGCCGAAAAAGAGGCTGCTTTCAGAAATAGTAATCAAAGAATACCCTTCAATAAAGATTTAATGATTCAAGCCATTAAAGAAGGTAGAGAAATTGGTATTTTATTTCAAAGTAATAATGAAAAGTATAAAATGCCAGTTTCAAAGTATAGAATTATATATCCAGTAGCAATTGGCACGTCAAAGGCTGGAAATCAAGTTTTAAGAGCAGTACACAGAATGGGACAGTCAGAGTCTGCTGCTATGAAAACTGGTCTTAGAAGTCAAGAAATTGAAGATGAATGGAGAATGTTTAAAATCTCTAATATAAAATCAATGTGGTTTACTGGTAATTTCTTTAGTGTGCCTCCAAAAAATTATAATGCAGCAGATAAAGGAATGGTTAACGTAGAGGTAGCAGCGAATTTTCCAGAGATAAAGAAATTTCAAATAGATTTGGCTAACAAAGCAAAAGAGCAACAAAAACCAAAACCGAACATTAAAGCTTTATTTAAAGAACCGGAACAACAAGTTCAAGAACCTGAGCAAACTGATGCCGTAACAAAACCTACGCTTAAACCAAAAGGAACAATAAAGCCTATTAAAAACATTTCAAATAAAGGAAATAAATAATCTTACATTAAAGACCTCTAGAAGAGTAAAACGTATTTAATCGTGTTTGTATCTCTGTTTGATTTGCAGTTCCATTTCCAGCCATAAAATGACGTAAAAGAGCATTGTCAAAACTAGATGCAGGCGACCCATCAGAGTAAGAAAAATCACAACCATAAAAATCTAAATTAGTTAAAATCGTTGCTGCATCTGCTGACAAAGAATTTGTAACTGCATTTTTATATATGGTATAATTTCCGCCAACAATTACGTTTGCTAAATAATATGTAGTCGTTCCATTAACAATTCCAGGTGTTGTTGAAGTTACACCATCAAAATTGATAGCTCCTGATACTCTATTGGTAGGAGAATCTGCGTAAGTTAGATATGATGTTCCTTCCGCTGCTGGTTGACTCTCATCAAAAGCACCCATAAATCCAGCCTCAGAGCCAAAAGTTGCAATGGCCTCTCCTATTTGAGTAGAGATAAATGCACTATCAGCTGCATATTGAACTCCGTCATCTACAGGATTCCATTTAAGATTTAAATAACCAGCACCTGTATTATTTCTTGCACCGTTACTATTTAGTATTGGTGTCCCAACAATCACAAAATCTTCACCACTTGTTGTTATTAATGGCTTTAATTGTTGTTCTTGAGTTTCCATACCAGCAATCAATCCAAACAAATCTAAAAGACTCCAATTTCCATCTGAATCAATTCCATCAACCAATGTATTTAAATCCGTCATTAAAGCATTGCTTGGTTTAACTGATAAAGAATCATACCAATCTTCTATTAAAGGACTTGGAGTAACACTTGCTTCATTTGAAGCAGCTGTAAAATTTAATACAAAATTTCTATTAAATCTTTCATTTATCCCTTTAAGCTTAAAATCAAGGGCGTTATATTTTATTTGTGTTGAAGAAGTTAAATCCGATACTTCCTTTGTTTCAGAAGGACCAAATTTAAGAGATTTTACTTTCCCTCCAACGGAGTAAAATAAATATCTAACATTACGTTTATTGTTGGTAACGGTCATACCAATAAATATGACCGTTTTTTTTTCTTGTAATTAGTTATTTACAAAAATAATCTGCTCCATACGATGCAGCCCATGCCTCAGATTTAATCTTTAATTTATAACCAAGATAAGAAATATAATTAGTCGCTTCTTCAACAACACCATTAGATTTGAAGTTTGCACTTTTATTTAAATCTCCATGTAATTCAAATTCCATATTAATTTCTTTGAAAAATTCTTGGAAATTTCTTGCTAATTCACCTAACATATCTATTTCTTTTAAAAGTTTATATCTGTAATCGTAGATTTTCGGCAAATCAGTACGAGATACAAGTACATGTGCACCGTTTCTTTCAACGTATAATACAATAACAGAAACAAATCTCGTGTATGAAAGATGATTTTGTGAGTCTGCACCAATAAAAGCTTTAACACTTCTTTGAATGCCAGATTTTTCATTCTCTTCAGCAATTGTTTTTTGAAAAGTTTTTATATGCTCACGCACATCCGATTGAAGTGGAACTAAATGTCCTTTCTCTCCTTGAATTTTCCAATTAAAATGGTATCTATCATTCATGATAAATTTACCATCTTCGGTTGTTCCCCAATTAAGGGCCGGAATGGAATCGTAGTGTAAAGCACTTTTTTCTTTTAATTCTTTAAAGAAATTTTTATTATATTTTTTTGACATATTATTCTATTATTACAAAGTTAAACAAAAAACCCGTTAATTTCAAAATTAACGGGTTACTTAATGGTAAACGTTAATTTTTATGTATTATAAGTTGTGATTAAATGAGGCACAAATTTGATATTTGGATAAGTAGAATTCATTGCTACGTGTGCATGACTCAACCAATCTTCTCTATCTTCAAAAAAGTGAATTTCATTCCACTTTCCTGTTGCAGCTGCGTCTAAAATTTTATTAGTTTTATACTCTTTAATTTTTGGACTTCCTGGCCACAAAACTAACCCCTCATTAGGTTCTGGTACATTAAGAAATTTAAACATTTTTAAAATATCGGCTCTTAATTTTTCTCCTCGTCCTGTCAGAATCATTTTGTGATTTGCTGATTCATACTCTTTGGTGATTTCATCATTAACTGCATATCCTAAAGTCTGTGGATTCGTATAAAAATCTCGTGGATGTTTAACTACAATTTCATCATTATGCAATTCTAAATATTGTTCAGCTTTGGGGTCTTTACTAAAAATATGCGAAAGTTGTCTTTCATCAAATCTAGAGTTGTTTTTCGAATTAATGATAACTGCATAATCTCCTTCTTTTTTAAAATGCACTTCTGTCATTAGAATATTCCAAAATATTGCTTTTATAGCTTTAAATTGTTCGGGGAAATACTTATCTGTATCAATTGTAGAATTGTTCTCTACATCAATAAAATGCGTAAAATCCGGAGTATTAATTAACGTCCGGTCCATGTCAAATATTTTAAGTACTTTATTCATCAATTATAAATATAAAAAAAGAAGGCAGAAATAATTCCTGCCTTCTTAAAAACAAACGTATAAAGTCTTATTAATTAACAGGAATATTTTTCTTTTCTGGGTTCACAGTAGTTTTTTCAATTTTAGGAATTTCAATAAACAACATTCCATCCTTTAAAGATGAAGTGATTTTATTTTTATCTAAAACCTGAGAAATATTAAAAGAACGCGTAAAAGAACTAGATGAGAATTCTTTTGTAGTAAAATTTCTATTTGTTTCCTCTGTTTTGCAGGATACAGTTAAAACATTACCTTCCAAAGAAATATTCACATCTTCTTTTTTGAATCCGGGAATAGCTATTTCTAGCGTTACTCCTTTTTCGTTTTGAACGATATTTGTGGCTGGAAAGTTACGTTTTTTATTAAAAACGTCTTTAAACATAGTATCTGCTTCTTTAAATACAATACTAGCTTCTTTCATTAAGTCATTTGTCGCTTCAAAAATGTCTGAAGGTGTTATCCAATTATGATTTTTTTCCATATTATTGTGTTTATCTCACACATTGCAAATATAGTGCTTTTTCTTTAAAAACTGCCAAAATGTCAATAAAGTTACTTTATTGAGTGTTTCCGTTAAAATGATGAACCAAATTTGTTGTAGCCTCTGCTAGATTTCTGGCATTATCAGCCTTAAGTGTAAGTCCACCAGGATTTTCCATTAACAACAATCCTCTTTCCCAATTGGAGAGTCTTTTCGTAAAACCACTCAAAAGACTTTCTTGAAGTCCAGCCGTTTTCACTCTTATATTTTTTGGCAATCTAGGTATTTCGTTTTTATAACCAATATTCCTAGCTCTGGCTTTTAATTCTAAAAGTTCAGATTCAATTTTTGTTATTCTGTCTTGTTCCATATATTATTTCATTTTTCTACATTCAGTAGGAAAAACTCTAATTGAGTTAAATTGTGTATCGAAAGTTACATGAGTAATGTCCAACATGTATTTTTGGCTTTCCGAATCTGTGACAATACATTTTCCATCGCCATCAGGGTGTTTGAAAACTTTAATTAACTTGGAAGTTGCACCATTAAAACTTTCTTGTTCATCGAATGTTATTTCTACTGGATTCCAATTACCAGTTGTTTCATCTCTCTCTGGAGAATCAAAAATATAACCTAAATATTCCATATTGTTTTTTTATGTTTATAAAACAAATATAACGGGTAGGTTTTAAAAAAACAAATTGAGTGTGAAAAAAAATTATTCTATTATTTTGTAGGTAAAAGTTGGAATGGCCAAAGCATCCTCTTTATAATCACAATCAAATGAATATCCTAAGTATATTACATCTAAATCAAACTCTCTAAGTTCACTTCCTATTGAATCTAATAAGTAAATTTTAATAATATTGACTTTATTATAATCGTTTAACCATGTATCTAAATGGATAGCAGTGTGAACCTTAATTGACTTTTCTCCATTTTCAAAATTTGAAATTTTAAATCCCTGAATGCTCTCGGCATTCACAATTTTATCATCTATTTTCATTTCGACAATAAATTTATTTTTTCGAAGATATTCCATATTGAAAAATAATGGAATATTATTGAGATGACTTACAGTATTGTTTAGAGATATTGTGTGATTAATAAACTTTTCAATTAATACACTTTTTCTTCTTAAAACATAAGACTGTTTACTCATGGAAAGTATTTAATACCACTTATCTTTATACTTAAGTATTTTTTGCATTCTAATGGCATTTAGAGGCAAACCACTACCATTATCTAATACAATGGTGTAATTTTTGGATAAAGCATTTTCAAGTGCCTCAAAACTTAATCTAGTGCCATTTATAGAAAAACCTCTTTCAGAAAATTTAACTTCAAACGGATGTTCTGTTTTTGTATCAAATTTGACTATATAAGCTTTTTTCATAGGTGTTTCAAGTGCTTGTGGTTGTACACTTGTAGGACTAACATTGTCACCTTCGGCAAATTCTCTTTTCATTACCGGCATAGAAGAATTTTCTGTTTGTACAGCAATTTGCTGTGTTGTTTGACTTTGAGTTTGTTTCTTTCTTAGGCTATCTTCAAAGCTCTTTTTTTGGGTATCAATACCTTTTTGCATAGTATCAAGCTTCTTAATTCTTTGTTTTTGCACATTAATATTCATATTTTCTGCGCTTCTTTTTACTGGCTCACTTAAAGCACTCATTAATTTTAATGAATTTTTAATAGCTGTATCAGATTCTTGTTTTTCATCTTTAATGAAAGAATTCATTTTGTCGAAGGTAACCAAAACTTCATCATCAGTTTTTTGTTCTTCCTCTTCTTGCTCTTTGAGTATTTTTTTAATCTCAAGTTCAACAGTTTTATTTATATATTCCGACAATTTCATTATTCATAAATATAGGTTAAAAATGAAAAAGGCCACTTTTTTTAAGTGGCCTTGTCTGTATTTAATGGTTATTTACCCAATAAACTCTTCATGTGTTGTTCGAATTTTTTCTGAGCTTTCTTTTTGTATTCTATTACCTCTTTTTTTCTATTTGCCTTATTTTGTTGCGTAGATTTCAATCTAGTACTCCTTTTTGTATTTCTTTTTAAGGCAGAAATTCGTTTTTGATGATTTTTTTTGTCTTTTTTCATAAAAAATTATTTTTCTTAAAATTAAATTAAAATTTAAACAAAGTAAATAATTATCTCTTTCTTATTTCATCTCTAACCTTAGAAGCCAATTCATATTTTTCACCCTCTAATGCATGTTGAAGAATATTATTCAATTCATCTATATCCATATCGGCTAAGTTCTTTTTGGGATTTGCAACTGGTCTTTCTTCTTCCGGAGTGCGAGTTAATAATTCATCTTGATTAGCACGTAATAGATTTGCAATCTCATCTGACATATCTTCTCTATTCGCATCCAAATTTTCTGGAGATGGTGTTTCTCCTTCTTGTGTTTCAAATGCGTCAATATCGTTTCTTATTGTCGAAAGTAGAACTTTAATTTTTTCAATAGCTAGTGGACCATCATGAATTGTATTATCCATTAGTTCCATGAATTCTTCTGGTTCCATTGAAGCCATTCTGTTTAATACATATGAAATAATGGTATAATCTTCACCCTCTTCTTGAACAACAAACAATAAAGCATCATGTAAATATTTCCACAATCTTGGTCCTATTAATTTTAACCAATGCTCATCCATATAAGAATCTGCTTGTTTAACAACTTGTTTTGCAACAGCTTCTCCATGTTTTTCTTGTATATCTGCAAGATGCTGAAGTAATAAAATTTCTACTGCTGCTTTAGCAACTTCATGTAAAAGAATAGGGAAAATAATAGCTGATGCCTCTGCTTTACAGGAATCTCCATCACATTTCAATTCTGATTTACCCCACATTTGTCTTTGACCATACATTTCTTCAACTGGAAGCTTCCATAGGAACAACTCAACATTAGGCATCATTCTAGTGTAAAGCGGATAAAGTCTTGCATCAATTCCGTCTAAAGAATTTTTTAAATCATCAAAAATTTGATGTGCTCTATAACCAGCACCCATCATCAATGTGTTATTAATAACTCGTTTGTCAACGTTTTTCTTGATTACTTCTAATTCTTCTTCTGTAAATTGTTGTTCAACCTCTTCTTGAGGAGTGTCATCATCCGGAGCATCAATTTCACCAGGATTTTTTAATTTAGCATCAATCATATCCATGATTTCATCGGAAAGCCCAAATTTTCTTTGAACGATTGTTTTTGCTAAATTTTCAAGATTACCTCTATGTCTCATTTCATACGATACAATCATTTGTAAAGCATTCATAATTTCCATAGTATTCATATTCCCAACACCTTCTTCACCAATGTGTCTTACGATTGCATTGAATTCTTCGCTACCAATTTTTTCTATTGTACTTTGGTCTAATCTTCTTCTTGAGAAGAAATCAACAGCACTAAAAGGCGTTTGTTTTTCACCTTCAATTCCTTGTTTGATTGAATTGTGGGGTTGATGTTCTCCACCATCTATATCTAGAGGAGCTTCTTGAAAAAGACGTTTCATCCTTTTCTTTTCATCTTCTAATCGTAAAATTTTATTCCACTCCTTTAAAAGATTTTCAGCTTTTATTTCAGTAGCTTCATTTTTAGCTTTAGCTTTTGGATTTGGCTTTGGGAAAGTACCTGGTTTAGGTATTTTAATAGGGTTAGGTTTTTTAGTACGCTCAGGGGTTTTTGTTGGTGCTGGTTTAGTAACCGGTTCTGCTTTCTTTTCAAAAAACAATTTTTTTACACCTTCTGAGATAAGATTTTCTAACTCTTTTTTAGTAATTTTCCTCTTTTTCACAATAATACTATTTAAAATTAAATAGTGCCTAAAAAGGGAAAAAAATGGAGATTTTGTATGTTAAAAGTTGAATTCGCTAAAATCAGTATCTCCCATATCGTTTTTAAATGAGCCAATTATATATGATTCTATTTCTGTTTCTTGAGGTGCATTTTGGACACCTTTAGAATTAGTCCAATTATTAATCCAACTGATTGGGTTGGTTACACGTTCAAAAATAGGATTTAAACCAATACCTTTCATTCTTAAATTGGTTAACCATTTCATGTATTGAGTTAAAATCTCAGCATTTAATCCTAAAAGGCCACCATTTTTAAACAAATAATTTGCCCACTCTATTTCTTCTTTAGCAGCATCCTCAAACATCTTTATAACAATAGGCTCACATTCTTCTGCAATATGTGTAAAACCTTCGTCAGTATTTTTACGCAATAAATTTATAATAATTTGAGTAAAGCCTAAATGACAATTTTCATCTCTGTTAATTAAAGAAATTATTTTAGCATTTCCTTCCATTTTTTTGTTTTCAGCAAAACAATAAGAGCAAGCAAATGAAACGTAAAATCTAATACCTTCTAAAATATTAATAGACACAAGTGTCAAGTATAATTTTTTCTTTTTATTATCTAATGAATCATCCGGAATGTTTTCAATAAGACTATCATAATACTTAGTAACAGAGCCTGTTCTTTTTATGATTTCTTCATCATTTAAAATATTATCAAACACATCGCTGGGAGCTGGATAAACATTTTTAATAATATAAGTGTAAGAATATGAATGTAATGTTTCGAAAAACTCCCAAGTTTTCGCAAAAGCTTCTAATTCTGGATTAGAACAATCTTCCAATAAGTGAGAAATGCCGCGAGACTGTATAGAATCTAACAAAATTTGATAACTTAAATTTTTGGTAAAAATAAATTTCTCATGTTCAGTGAGATTATCATAATCAGTTTTTTCTTTACCAGCCAAAGATACTTCCTCTGGTCTCCAAAAAAATCCTAATTGTTGTTTAAATAAACCAAATAACTGTTCATATCTGAACTTATCATATCGTTGTAAATTAAGACCTTTTCCGAAGAATAAAGGTTCTTTTGTAAAATCTACCTGTTGTAGATTTATTAAACTTTTGTTTGCTCCCATAATAAAAATATTCTAGACAAATATAAGAATAATTTTTAGATTGAACAAGCACCAGATTCACATCCGCTATCTTCAAGTATGGCTATTCTTTCTTTTTCTTCCGCTTTAGAGTTTTTTACCCCTTCATCCATTGAATGTTTGATTTGTTGGGAATAATCGTCAGTTTTGTTATCATTAGTATTCGCATAGTATAACGTCTTGATACCCATCTTGTAAGCATACAATAAATCTTGAGCTAAAATTGAAGTTGGGATTTCTTGGTCCTTATATTTTGTGATATCGTAATAATGATTTGAACTTAAAGATTGGTCAACCCATTTTTGCATAACAGCCTGAACATTTGTAATTCCTTTATTTGACTGCAAATCATATGCTAAAGTATATTTGTTTTTTAAACGAGCAATTTCCGGAACCACTTGTTTTAACAAACCTTGTTTCGATTTTTTAATAGATACTAAAGCGCGAGGTGGTTCTATTCCATTTGTAGCATTAGTTACAACAGCAGAGCTTTCTGCCGGCATTACAGCTGTAAGTGTGGAGTTTCTCATTCCAAATTCTACTACGTCTTTACGGAGCGCATCCCAGTCAAGCGTATATTTTCTTTTAACAATTGTATCAACTGCTTTTGCGTATGTATCTATTGGTAAAATGCCTTGACTATATTTTGTACGATTAAAATACTCACATGGTCCAAATTCTTTGGCTAATTTTACAGATGCTTTAATTAAATAATATTGAATATGTTCCATTACTTCATCCAATAAGTATAAAGCTTTCTCATCATCAAACTTCACATCATTCTTAGCAAAGAAATATGCAAGATTTGTTATTCCAACTCCAATAGAACGACGCTTCAACATTTTTAAAGCAGCTCTTACTGGATAATCCTGATTTTCAATAATAAAATCAAGAGAGCGTACAATGTTCTCACAAATACTTTCTAATTCTGAAAATTCTTTAAATTCACCTAAATTAATTGCAGATAAAACACATAATGCAATTTCTGATTCACTATCATCTGTATCATCAATATGATTAATAGGATAAGTTGGCAATGTAATTTCTTGACACAAATTCGACATGTAAATTGATTCTAAAAAAGAACTATGAGAGTTAACATGGTCAACATTCATAACATACATACGTCCAGTACCTATTCTTTCTTGAACAAAAGAGTTCATTAAATCTCTAGCTTTTATTTTCTTAGTCTTTATTTTTTTATCATTTTCATATTTTTCATATAAAACTTCAAACTCTTCATTTGTTTTAAAAAAAGCTTGATATAAATCCGGAACATCACCAGGAGAGAACAATGTTAATTCTTTGTCTTCAACAAATCTTTTATAAAACAATCTATTGAATTGAATTGAATAATCCATCTTACGAACACGATTATCATCAGTACCTTTATTGTTTTTTAGAACAAGTATATCAGATATTTCTTTATGCCAAAAAGGAAAATGAGTTGTTGATGAACCGCCTCTTACTCCGTTTTGAGTACAACTTTTTGTTGTAGCTTCAAACATTTTCAAGAAAGGTATAACACCAGTATGAATTACTTCTCCACTTCTGATTCTATCTCCAATAGAACGAATACGACCAAAGTTCAACCCAATGCCTGCACGTTTTGCTGTATAATATCCTACAGCAGAATTAGAATGAAATATAGAATGTAATGTATCTGCAACATCAATTAAACAACAAGAAGAATATTGTCTGTTTGGAGTTCTTACTCCAGACATAATAGGAGTAGGTAAATTTATTTTAAACAAAGAAATATCATCATAAAAGCTTTTAACGAATTTTATTCTTTGCTCTGGGTCATAATTCATGTAAATAGTTAATGCAATCATCATATACATAAATTGAGGTGTCTCAAATGATTTACCTGTTGACCTATCTTTTAATAAATACTTATCAATTACTTGTTGAATACCTGCGTAAGCAAAATTAAAATCACGTTGATGTTTAATGTATTTATTTATTTTATTTAATTCTTCTTCTGAATATTTTTCTAAAATAATTTTATCATATATTCCTAATTTGATATTTTTCTTTATTACATCAAATACAGAAGGAAGATTATCTTGTACTCCAAACACTTGTTTTCTTAATAAATAATTTGCAAGATTAGATGCAACATATTGATAGTTTGAATTTTCTTCTGTAATTAAATTACAAGCAGATTGAATTAATACTTTGTGTATATCTTCTGTGGAAATCCCATCTGTAAATTGCAATCTAGCATTCATTGCAACATCTGATGCGCTTACTCCTTTTACGTTCTCTGTTGCCCACAACAATACATTGTTGATTTTATCATAATTTAGTTCTTCTTTTGTTCCGTTTCTTTTGATGATTTTAATTGATTTGCTCATAGTAATTTTATCTTAATTGTCATTTTAAATAATACATATTTTTTTTAGAGGGAGGAGAAAAGGGGACGGTTTCAAGAAAAAACTATAATTTAATAAGACATTTTTTTTAAAACCTTAACTTAAGTTATAGATTTTGTGCAGCATTAAGATTGGCTCTATGTTGCGCTTCAATATTCATACCTTTTACACCTATTTTCATATCATTTGATTCATCTAAAGTTATATCGATTTTCGATGTATCAAAATGTAATGGTAGAGAATAACCATCTTCGCCATTTCTGTTTTTTAAAACAATCATTGTTGCTTTTTTCTTTTCTTTCTCTTCATCTGGTCTTGCAATACCAAGAATAATATCTGCTGTTTGTGCTTTTCCTAAACTTTCTGAAATGGTGTCTAAACTAAATCTATCTTTATTAATAGCAGCTCTTCCAGCTTGACTAGCTGTCCAAATAGGAATATTCATTTCCATAGCCATTCCACGTAATCCTTCATAAATAGAAGTTAAAGCAAATCTCTTTTCAGAAAAACTTGAAATTGCTTTCATAATATCAGCATAATCAATAAAGATAATATCTGGAATTATTCCGCTTCTTTCTAAAACTTTTAAATGTGATTTGATTGTATTTACAGAAGCTCCACCTGTTGGAAATTCTTTGATAATTAAATTACCGCCTCTAGTTTTTATCTCTGCTACTTTTTCTTTTATAATATCAGTATATTCAAAAACATCTTTAATAGGTATACCATTTAAACAAGAATCTATTCTATTGCCAATAACACTTTCTTGTAACTCCAATGTGTAGTAAACAACATTCTTACCAGCTTCTAACGCTGTACAAGCAAACTTTACTAACATCATTGATTTACCTCCTCCTGTTGGAGATAAAATAATACCAAGTTCACCACCGGCAAGACCACCTCCAATTTTTGAATCCACTCCTTTCATGGCTGGTACCGGAATTCTGTGTTTTTTCAACATTCTTTTATCAACATCATCAATATAATTATGTCCACTGCTTTTTGGTTCTCCTACTTTTAACGCTTCTGAAATAATTTGAGATATATTTTCATAATCTCCTTTTTCCCAATTATCAACAGCATCAATTAAGCCTTTTTTTAAAGATTGTTTACGACAAAAATTAAGAGAAATATCTTTTACGTTTAATTTATCAGTAATTCTTTGTTCTTCTATAAGACCAACTAAATCAAGTAAATTATCTTTTAAAATACCTTCTGCTTCTTTTTCGTTAATTATATCTCTTAGTGTTTGATATTCTGGTATTATGTTATACTTGTTTACATAATCCATAATATGTCGAATAAGTGTTTTGGTGTGAACGCCATCAAAATACTCTGGTTTTAAAACATCTATGATTTGAGAAGAAAATTCTCCTTGTTTATCCTCAATAATAACTTTAATAAGTTTCTTCTGAAAATTTAAATCCAACAGAGTTAACGGTTGATTTATATTTTTTATTGCACTTTTAATATCTGCGTTTTCCATATTTAATATTTCTTATGATATAAATAGAATATCATATTTTCCCGGCGTTTCAATCAATAAAATTTATGTGTTTGCTCAATCATAAATTTTATACAAGATAGTTTATCTTAGTGTACAAATATATCTAGTTTTATATGAAATAAAAATATATTTTAATATATTTTCGATAACTAAATTTGCTCACATGTGGATAGGTGTGATTATCAAAAATCACTTAGAAGTTTAAAGATTATTCTTTTTTATTTTCATTCCACATTTTATCAATCTGCTCTTGCTTAAGTTTGTCTACCACTTCTTTTTCATTCTTTCTTAATTCTTCTTGAATTTTTCTTACACAATCAACCATTAAAAAATGTAAACTACTTTTTTCAATAGATTCTGGGGAATATTTATCAGCTGGGAAATCTTTTTTTGCCACTAAAACTTTTCCGTTATATTCTAATTTTAAGGAAAAGAAATTAGCAATTTTACCAGCATCTTTTAGTTTTTCAATTAATTCTTTGTCTTTTTTATCCATGACATCTTTTTTTTAACTTCCTAACATTTTTTTAGAATATTCTGTTTCTTTTGCAACTAGTCTATAAAATGGTCTGAAAAAGAATTCCATATTTTCTTGCCAAACAAGCTTATCGTATCCATCTTTAATCATCATTTTCATTGCAGTGGTTATACTTCTTTGTGTAAAATTATTATCTTCTACAATGATACATTCGCCTATTTCTTGTATCTCTTCTATTGCTTTATCATTAAGAAAAGGATTGTGCAAATCCATTAAAATATAATTTCTTTCCACAATTCTTCGACAACCAATGATTTTTTCGAAAATTTTTATTTTTTTATTTTGATACAATTCTACGCCTTCCTTAATAAATCTATCTACATCATAAACTTCATCGCAAAATCTTGGAAAATATTTTATGATTGACTTCATAGCGACACCATCAACGCCAGGAATATTATCTGAATCATCCCCTTCAAAACATCTTAAAATTAAAGCATTTTCAGGAATATATCCAAATGTTGTTTTAAAATTTGAATAATTTATTAATAAATCATCCGAAGGTCTTAAAACAGAAACAGATTCTGAAATTAATTGATAATAGTCTTTATCAGAACTAAAAATTATTATGGTTTCATCTGCTTTTTTTTTCAAAACATATTGAGCTATTAAGTCATCAGCTTCAATTGTATCAACCTCGACTTGTCGAATATGTAATTCTTCAAGATAATTTTTTACTTTTATTTTTTGTAATAATCTACTATATTTCTTTTTTGATTCATGGTCTAATTCAGACTCTGATAAAAAATAAGAATCTTCATCCCAGCTTTTATCTCTATTCTCTTTGTAATGAGAGTAAATTTCATATCTCATTTTTCCACCCATTGGTCCATCCCACATGACAATAGTTCTATCCGGCATTACCTTATTTATAACAGAACGCAAACTTTCTAGAAAACCAAATGAACCACCACAATGTTCGCCTTTAGCAAACATTTGTTCACGTTTCATAAAATTTCTTTTTAGATTCCAGTCACCATCAACTATTAAAGTTTTCATAGTCTTGTTATAATCATTTTTTCAAATAAAATTTCTCTACTTTGAGCATTTTCATTTTTGGTTTCGCATAAATTTATAAGTAAATCTAAAAAATTTCTAGCTGCATTATTAGAAATTTGATGTAATAAATTATTTTCAATACCCATGTTTTGTCTGCGACATTCATCTTGAAATTGAACAGCGATATTAGCTTGATAACCACAATATAAACTTGGGTCACGGTGTAAATTTTTCATTAAAATTTTCGTTGCAGATGCAACATCATTTTCAATACTTTCAACAAGTTCCTCTGCTACTTTATTGCATCGTTCTGATTGAAAAATTCCATTTGGAATTTCTGACCAACACATAGAAGCTTGGCCTAATGCGAAATAAACATTTGTTTCCAAATTAAACTTATTGTTATCCATGTATTTTAAATAAAGAAATTCTGGATATTTTATCAATATCCAGAATTTTATAAAATTAATTAATCTAATGAAACATTATTCCAGTGTTTGTCATATTCTAACATCCAACCAGATTTATATTTTTCTTTATATTGATCAATGGCTTTTTTATCATCTTTAATGAAACCATGAGGTGTACAAATAACTTTTCCATCGGAAGAAGCATCTGAAATATGGTTCTTTAAAATAGTAAATGATGATTTTATTGCAAATGAAATCTCTTGTCCAGCTTTCACTGCTTTCACTTTAGAAGAATTAGATGTTACTCCACCCATTCTAAACACTAAGGTTGCTGCCAAATAGATTGCATCACCTCCATAAGGAACTAGTGTTGTTACACCACCTGGAAATGCTGGAGGCGATTGATACGCATGATTTACAATTACAAAAGTAGAATTATAAGGAGAAGATTCTTTTCTGGTTGCAGAAATTTTATGACTTAAATTACGAGTAATTCTTTCGCGTAAAACTCTGGCCGTAACCATCATCCCGCCACCTTTAGCTTCTTTTATTTCTTTACCATCTTCTACTGCTTTCATCATAGCTTCCAAGTCAGCTTCTGATGCTCTAAACTCTGCCTTACTAGGTGTGGCACCAATAGAATCCCATAAAAATATAAGGTCTTGTGGTAACCTACCTTCTTCTTGGTCTCTGATAACTGTTTGCATGAAATCACACCCTTCTTCAATCGTATCAATATCATCTCTATACAAACAATTTTCCTTATCAAATCCAGCTTCAACAATTCTATCCCAACTCCATTTTTTTTCTGTTATTATAAACACTGGCAATATTCCTTGCTTTTGTGCATATAGAGCTGCTTCTATAAGTAAGGTGGTTTTACCAGTATCTGATTTGCCAGTAGTCATAACAACGTGTCCTTCTGGAATACCTGGCAATCCGGTTAATTCCTGAAATGCTTCACTCATTTTAATCCAAGATTGTGGTTTAAAAGATACAGTGTTGCTTTGAACTCTTTTTTTATAGTCGTTTAAAGAAAAATTACTTTTGGATTTTATCTTAATCTTTTTTGGATTTTCTTTTTCACTTGATTCAATATTTTCTCCTGAAAATTTTGCCTCAAGCTCAGTTTGACTTAACTGCGTAGTTTCTTCATCATTTTTTTTCTTTGCCATTTTTTGCTCCTTTTTATATTAATAATTATTCGTCTACTTTATCAAATTTTTTCCAATCAAGAACTTTTTTACTATTCTCTTCTTTAGTGGTAAAATAAACAACATCAGTATCTTTCTTTTGTTTACCGAAATTAAGTGTTGCACGACATTTTCTGCATCTTACGTATGCATATTCATAACCGTCTTCCTTCGTTGTGTGCGCCTGTAAGTGCAAGTCATCGTTCTGACAAACACCACAGCTATCAAGGTCACCAAAAGATAATTTTGATGATTCTAACACTGTTTCATGAAAAGAAGGTCCAGATACTACAAATGTGTAGCTGTTTTTACCGAATTTCTTCTTAATAATCATTTCAATTTTTCCCATTGTATTTTTTCTTCATTTAATTATAAAACCAATATGATATTGGCCATTTTCAACAAATAAAAAGAGTAAAGACCTAAAAAGCAAGTTTTTTGAATAATATTATCCTAAATGACAGTAAATATAAAATATGGCTTTATTTATAAGTAACAGGATTTGACCGGCATGACTTACCTTCTTCAATTAAATGATATTTATCGTCAATTTTTTTGGGAAATTACCTTATTATCTTCAGAGCCAGAATACGTAAGAAAGAAGCCTCAATATAAATTTTTAACAACTAACGTACATATTGATTATGAAACCAACATGATTCAACTCATGTTTAATTCAGATAATAACAATGAAAGTATTGTGTTAAACAGAAATGTGATGGTTGAAAAGATAGATTATAAAATTTCTCAAGTTTCCAATGAACCAATTATTGATTGGGTGTACCAACAACTGTTTTCAAGTAGCCATTTTAGCAATTTAAAGAATTTTCATTTAATGAAATTAGACGATGATGGAAAAGTGATAAAATCTTGGTTATTAAAAGAATGTGCCTTGATTGACTCAACTATCTGGAGAAATGGTAATAAAAAAATGGTTAATGAAACCATTACAATAAAACCCAATATTATATTACAATAATTTAAGAAATTACATTTTCCTCTTCTGCCCAAGTACACTCATAAAAATTATTTCCAATAGAATAGTCAACTTGGAAATTTAAATCTCCCATATGTGATAAAAGAGTTGTTATATCATTTAATAAATTCATTTCGTCTGGATGAATATCAAACACAAAAGAATCATGTACTTGAAATAAAAAATTAGATTCTTTATTTTCAAGCAAATCTTTTATTTGATAAAGTTTTTCTACTAAAATATCTGCTGCCAATGTGGAAACGAAATTACTAAAATGTGCCCATTTTTTTCTTGGTCTCACAATAGTTCCAAAACTGTTTATCATATAACCCAATTCTTCAAAAGGCAATTTAAATTCATCTGACTTATCTAAAATTGGTTTTAAAAATTCTTTTACCTTAACAATAATCTTTTCTGAATCTGTTAGGTCTGAAACTATTCTTTTTAAAACTTCATTACCACCACCATATATTAAGGCATGATTTAATGACTTACCAATTGACCTCTGTTTAGAATTGATTTCATTTTTTTCAAAAACTATTCTAGCAGTTTCAAAATGCAAATCTTTATCTCTGTATTTTGCGATAAAATCTTTATCTTGAGATAAAAAAAGAGCTATTTTACTTTCAAAAGAATTGTAGTCAAAAGTTACAATTTTCCCTTGTTTAAATTTAGAAATAATGATTTTTCTTTCATCACCTTCTTTTTGTAATTTTTGTGGATTAAATTCATTGTTTACACAATTTATTCTGCCAGTAATAGTCCTTTTGTTTGAATAACTTAATTTGATATGTTCTTTTAGGTTGGTCTTATCTGTAAAATATTTTTTATCCAAAAACAATTCACATTTAGATAACCATTGAGTAATAACATCTTTTCTTATTAATCTATCAATATATTTTTTTTCATTCTCTGATATGATTTGATTTTTCTTTAATTCAAACATTAAAAACGGAATAAATCTATCCCCATCAACATCCATAATAAAATCATAAAAGTTTTTTTCTGATATTTCTTCATTATGTTTTGACCAGAAAATATTTTCAATAGTATTGAAAATTAAATTATGATTTTCAGATATATATAAGTTTATATTTGAATAACTCAAACATATTGGATTGTATTTTTCTATAATAGTTTTTATGGATTTTTTTATGTCTAATCCAGCATATTTTAGACTTTCAAGATTTATTCCAATAAGTTTTTTTGCATCAACTGGATTATAAACAAATAAAGCTTTACCTGAAAAATATATATATAAATCATAAGGTTTTGTCAAATGTTTTTTAAAGAAATCTGATAGACTTCCATCTAAAACGTAATCATATGAAACATACATATCTGGTAACCAACGTAACAAGAAAGATTTAACGAGAGATGCGGTTTCTTTTAGAGAAGTTTTTTTATCTTCTTTACTATTGTAAACCCAATATACGTTAGTATCAATTTTCTTTTGTGATATTCTTTGTTTTGGGAGTATTTTTTTTACATTTTCCCATCCAACTATAATCGTGGGATAATTAAATTCTATTTTATCTTTTGTATCAGATAAAATAACTTCAACTCCAGATGAGTTAAATTCTAAATTGAATGTTAAAAAATCCTCTTCTGAGAATGTAAGAATTTTGCAAATTTTAATTTCTTTGTTTAACACAAAGCAAATATAAATAAAAAAATTATGAAATCACTAAATTGTTTAAGCCTAAATCTTCATAAAACAATGCTTTATCTCTAGCAGCAGGAGTACTTACATTCGCTAAATTGTTCCCAATAAAGCCTCCATATGGTCCTAGTTTTGCCCATGCTATATTGTATTCATAATGCCATACTTCTTTAGCCACAGTTCGTACAAAGCCGTATTTCCAGCTATTTTTTACTAACCAAGAATATACTTCTTCATTTAAATCATGAATATGATGTGCATCTTTTATACGTGTACCGGTTTGTATATCTAAAGCAATTCCATTACCATGACTTGAAGTGGCTGGTGGTGCTACTAATGTAGTAAAATATGTAAGTTGAGGAACCAACAAAGGACTATCCACTCCTACTTGTGTGCCTTTATTTGCACCTGTTTGAATTATTACTTCTGGAGCTTCTGCTGTACCAACATTTAACCCCTCTCTTAAAAATTGTGCTCGTAAGCTATATTGACTGCTTGCGCGTACTCTAAATCCTTTAGAAGATACTGTATCAATAGTATCATAAGGAGGGCGGTATCCACTAGCTAATGTTAATACTAAGTTTGTTCCTTTATTGTCAGCATCAAAAGCTTTTTTCATTTCTAAATAAGCAACTGCTGTATTGATTTCAACAGCACTGTTGTTAATTCTGGCTAATGAAATAGGAACTTTATTGTTATTTCTATAAGTTCCAGGTATTAAATCCAATTCATCATTTGATGATGCTGGTAAATTATTTGCAGGTTGTGCACCAAATATATTTGTAGGTAAAACAATATTTGGAGACGTAACTCCAACTCCTGGTTGTACAGTATTTGAAGTTGTTCCTAAAGCTTTTAAAGACTCTAGAGTAATTGGACCAATTCCTTTCATTGATGAGCCGTCAAATCTCATTTTAATGCCTTCTACTGTTGTAGACATATCATTTGGTTTAATAGAATGTGTAACATTCATAACTTGATATAAACCAGAAAATATAGGCATTCTAGCTACGTAGAAATATTGCATAGGGGAAATTTGTGCATTTCCTAAAAGCTCCACTTTCATTTTGTAGCTTCTTCCTTCCATAACTGATAAAATACTACAATCAGTAGTTACTGCTTTATTAGAATTATCTTTATCAACCAATCTTTGTAAATTTAAAATACTTTCTGCAGTGGGACGTGATTCATCAGTAGAAACATCTAAATTTTTAACAACCGGATTAGTTGGTGAACCAAAATCAATTTCAAATGCGTCAAAATCAATTTTTTGTTTAGCTTCTAAATTTAATGGTGTACCATCATTTTGTTTGGTTCTACTCTCAGGTGTTGGAGTAAATAAAACATGAAAAACGTTTCCAACATTTGGTGGAAGTAAATTAGTATCAGATGGGGTAAAAATGTTATTTATATTTGTATAATCTCGGTTCCCAGGAATAGGAACAAACATAAAATTATTTTTAGTACATAATTGTTGAATAATATTCAGCAATGTTGTATTTGCATTTGGTTTATATAGAGGTTCGATATTTATAATTGAATGTGCTACATTTGTTCTTTGTGATGGAGGTAATGGAGGACTCATTATTCTTTCTGTTGGAAAATCATAACGAAACCCCATAGAAACAACTGTACCACCAGGATTTGAAATTGTATCAATATCATTTACATTGCTTTGTTCAATAATTTGTCCAGATGCATTTATCTCTACAATACTACCATAATCATTTTCTAATTTTAATGCCATTTTTCCTGGCGTAGCAATTTGTTGTTCGGATATTTTCCCTGAACCGTCTGAATTGTTACTTGATTGTACACTTACATTTCCCAACACACCCCATTGGTGAAAAATATGATGCATTTGAATGTATAAAGAATTCTCAGATGATTGTGCTTTTCCTAATACTTGACTTAAAACATTATTTTTTTCATCCTCTATCTTGTTCATTCTATTTTCTAAATCAATACAAATTCGTCTTAAGAATATTCTTTGATTTGTGCCTCTTCTATCTGTTACCACATCTTTTTTAAATAGACCCCAAGCTAATTGTGGATTAAAATCTGTTGATTTTGTTACATGTGAATATACCAAATAGGTAATACCGTTTCCAATAGTATCTTCAGTATATTTGTCTTTTATTAAAACACCCTTTCCTCCATTTAACAAATCGGTATTAGGATAAAAAATAGAATTGTCATTTATTAATGAAATTTCATTTAGATTTTGTAATCTTGAATAATCAAAAACTGTTCTATCGTCTATATATTTATTAATAGTTTCTAAACGAACTATTTCATCTGGATTCTTATTTTCATCTGTACTAGCATTAGTTAATTTTACTATTCCCAATGGCTCATCAGATTCTTTACTGTCTTTATCGTTAAATTCAGAATCAGAATCATTATTAAAAACAGAATCTATTGCTGACCTGTTAGTAGAATTGTTAAACACAACAAAACTATATTTATTAGATACATTTTGAGGCAACATCCACAATGTGTTATTATTATATATGTAACCACCTAAAAAGTTATCATAATTTATACTATCAGTAATTCCTTTAGGTTGTCCTTCAAAAAATATTGAAGTTGGTCCTACAAATCTTCTAAAAACATTATCTACTGTTCCTAAAGATTCAAACGTATCGCCGTTTATAGGGTCTGATTTTTTTACACGAACCTCAAATTGTTTTACTTCGGCAGCAGTTAATGGAATATCTTCTTCTTCACCATCTTTTAGAAAATCAACGCCGTCTACATCTAAGAAATTATTAATAAATCTACAGAAGTTTTTTAAGTCACTATAATCTTCCGTTGATAATGAAGATATAATTGAATCAGAAATATTTTTTAATTCTTTATCTGCAAGTTGTTTTATTTCTTCCGAACTGTCGTTGTCAGCATGTAGTGATGCAACAGATGTATCATAATCTCCAGGTTTGTTAGGGTCAAAAGAACGAGTTAAATACGCTGCAATACCTGACCTTAAAAGTAAATTTTCAATAATTTGTTGAGAATTACTGTCTTTGTATGGATTAGGATTTATAATCTCTAAATTACTAATTCGAGCATTTAATAAATTTTCCTGAGAACCTAAACCATCTTCATTTTGAGATGTTTGATTTGCGGCAATTCCTTCACTTATAGCTACAATGAATTTTCTTACAAAATCCATTTCAGAACCTAAGTCATTTATTCCTGCATCAACTGCTGGAATTTGTTCGCCGGTATTTTGGTCAATAGTTAAAGGGAAAAAGCGACCAATTAATTTATCACCATTAGGTAATTTATTTTGCATCCTTATGGGATGGTTAAAATATCCTGTATAACCAGCATCTAAAATAGAACCTAAAATAAAAGCACCATCAGCAGACACTCTAGAAAATACTTCTGAAATAGTAACTGCTCCCAATTGAGTAGAAGACGTTTCAAATAATCTTCTTTTAGTTTCTACATCTATAAGTTTTAAATTGTTATCAATAATTTGTATACCAGCTTTAACATCATTTTGAAATTCATCTGCTCTAGCTCCTGCTTCACTTCCTAATGTAAACATAGTCGCAGCAACTCCATTTGGATTTCCAATTAATGCAAGTATTTTTCTGTGTTCATTAAGTGCTAATTGAGGATTTGACTTAAGAGATTTTAAAGTCTCTTGAAATTTAATGTTGTCTCCAGCAGTTCTACTTAAACTTGGTGGTAATTTAATAGTAATAGTTTTAAAATCTTCTAAATCATTTTGTCCGGATACCCCTTTAATTCCTTTTATCGGTTGTCTGCCTGATACTTTCCCATCTATTACATCTCCGGCCTCAAAATCTTTATTTATTAAACCATCAATAGCATTAGCTTTTAAAACAGAAAGCTGTTTTTGTAATTTATCGAATTCCTTTGTTATTTGTTTTGTTTTTGTTTCAATCGTTTTACCAATTTTAATAATATCAAATATAGATTCAATTTTATTTTGTGTTACAACAGTAGGACTTGCGCTTGTTTTTTGTTCTAAATCTTTTTTTAATCTTTTTTTAGCTAACAAATATAAAAATGGTATATCAGATAAGAACCCCCATTGATTTGGTACAAAGGATGCTTTTATTTCAAAACTACCATCACTAGAATTGTATCTTGTATGAGTTTTTTTAAGATTCATAATCCATGTTACCGGCTTTCCAAGATAACCTTTAAATGTGAATCTGAATTTTGGTGGTGGCCAATCAAACAATAGTGAATAGTCCACTTTAGTTCCAGTCGCTTTTGAGTCGTTTAAAGAATCAAATGTTGTATTACCATATAAATCTTTAAATGTAATATCTACAATAGGTTGTAATGATGCTTTTGTTTCAATGTTAATATCTATAATGCCAAAACCTTTATTTTGTTTCATCATACTAACTGTGAAAGTTCGCTTTCCAGTCAAATCAACCAAATTTGTTCCTAATAGAGGTATTGCTTCTAGCTTTACATCTAAAAACAATTTATCCATTGGTAACGAAGTTGGTAATTTTTGAAAACCCATTTCTTACTTATTTTTAAGATTTACAACTTTTTGTTCATATTCTAAAAGAGCGTCATTTAAAGGATAAGGAACTCTAATAATACTATTATTGGGTATATCAAATTCTAAAGGATACTCAGGATTCGCAATTGAAATAAGCCAATTATACATATCTTCACCGTATATTTCAGCTGATATTGTATCAAATCTCATTTTATCGTAATTGTAATTAATAAACTTATCTGTTTCTCTATTGGAAATAGTAATTCCGGGAACTGTTTGAATTGTTCTTTGTGGTGTTATTAATTGTCTATATCTACTAATTGCCATATTTAAGTAAAGTTAAATTAAAGAGGTTTAAAATAAATAATACAGAACAAAATAATCTTGAACCTAAAATAGATTATTTTTGCTTCGATGGAGCTATTGGTGCACCGGTTGATTTGATTGTTTTTTGATAAAAACCACCAATATCTGTAGCTAAAGGAACATTTTGTCCTGGTTGGGAATCATAAGTGCCCACAACATTAAAGCTTAAGGAAACTAAAGTCCACATAGGTTGAGTTCTGCCTTTTGCACCATCAATGGTCCAAGGGGCATCACTATAATCATAAGAAACGCTGTTTATAATAACATCATGATTAAACCAATCACCTAATTGAATATGACATACTGGTGGGAATGTAAATGAAAACCCAGCACTAGAAGAGCTTCTAGCTGGCCTTGTTAATTTAGCTATAAATTCCATTCTATTAAGAAAATCAACTTTGTCTCCTGAGAAAAATCCAGGTTGAAACAATAAATCTTTTTTCATTCTAGACAATCTTTGCGCAGTTTCTTCTGTTCTTAATTCAATATTTCCTGATGTGTCTTGTATTGTACCATTGTTAATTAAAGTTTTATATACATTTCCATTTAATGTATCAAATTCTTTATACGCTCTAGTTGGTCCTAAACCCTTTCCTGTTGTAATCTCTTTTTGTTTTGCTTCTAAATTTGAAATTTCTTGTGTCAATTCATTAATTCTACTTTGTATACCTGCTAAATCACCAACATCCTGACCTTCAACTCCTGAAAGCATATCATAATAAGATGCTAACTGATTTTGTTTATCACTTATTTCAACTTCAATATCAGAAGATTTTTCAGTTTTATTAATTTGGTCTGTAAAGTGTTTATTAAAAGTTTCTTTCTTAGCAGTTTGATTTGCATAATCGTACCCAATATCAACTTCTTGAGAATAATCAGTTAAAACATAAAATGATAAAGAACCTTCTCTACTAGAATTTGAATAAGTATATATCGGTTCTGGTCTACCTAAATAATCTATCTTATTCCAATTAGCACTATCGCTATTTGCAAAACTTTTTACGTATGGAGGAAAACTCATTGTATGAACAAGTCTCTTATTTCCATTGTATATTGCATAATTTTTAATTCTTAATTCTAAAGTTCCGGCATCCTTATTTGGTTGATATGGATTTGCAATTGTATATCTATTATAAGCAAGTTTATTAGACCCATCTGAATTTGTTCCAATGATAAAAGAAGTAGAGTTTTGAGAATCATAATTTTTTGCCATAGCAATAGATGAATCTTTTCTAATGGTATTAATAATTCTACTAACACCTCTTTCATTCTTGTTAAAATTTGCCGCTACTCTATCGCTTGGCACTGTGTTTGACATCATAGATGCCGCTGTTCCTAAATTCCCATCAAGAGGTTTTAAAAGTTTTGTTACCGGCGATGAATTACTTTCTGTAGTAGGCAAACCTACATATACTCCTTGGTTTTGAACAACAACATTTGCTGGAGTTGTATTAGTTTCAATTTCTCTTTTGCTAGAAATTCTCCCTAATAAAGATAACATTTGTTGAAATCCGTCTGTATTATGACTTATTAACGTATTATATCCTGATGATTTATCTGCATATCTAACAGACATGAATGCATTCTTTTGTAAGTTATATAATTGAATTGCATTTGTTATTTTAGCTGTTGGTGTAATCCCATCAGAAGAAGATAAAGCTAAACCATATTGTGCCGGCAAATTTGTATTGTTATCAAAAAACTTACCTCTCAATTTCATTAACCCTCTTATGGGAGCGCTTATTATTTCTAAATTAGAAACTCCTATAAATGTACTTGTTCCAGCTAAAAATACATTAGTGCCTAAACCATTGGCTTTATCATTTTTACTTAATAAATTATGTCTGAATACATTTGCAACGCTTTCTATTGGGTTGGCGGTTTTTACATTTGCTGCAAGCAATGTATTTCTTATTGGATTAGCTGTAATATCTAAATCAACACTGGTAACGGAATTATGCGCAAGCAAATTATTACGAGTAATAGATGCGGTTAAATCTAAATTTACATTAGTAGAAGTGTTTGCTGCTAATAAATTGTTTCTTATAATTACAGAATCTGAATCTAAGTCAATATTTTTTGGATTATTTGTAGCTAATAACGATGCTCTTGTTGGAGCAGAATTTACATCCAAATCAATATTAGCAGAGCTATTTGCAGCCAATAAAGTGTTTCTTGGCGTTTGCGCAGCGTTATCCAAATCAATATTATTTGGGACGTTAGATGCAAGTAAAGTGTTTCTTGGCGTTTGTGCAGCATTATCCAAATCAATATTTATAGGTGTATTTGCAGCTAATAAATTATTTCTTGGATTTTGTGCAGCATTGTCTAAATCAATATTTATAGGTGTATTTGCAGCCAATAAAGTGTTTCTTGGCGTTTGCGCAGCGTTATCCAAATTAATATCTATAGGCGTATTTGCAGCTAATAAAGTGTTTCTTGGTATTTGCGCAGCGTTATCTAAATCAATATTATTTTGGACGTTAGATGCAAGTAAAGTGTTTCTTGGCGTTTGTGCAGCATTATCCAAATCCACACTTGTATCTACATTAAAAGATAATTCTGTATTTCTTGCAGATTCTGCTATTGATTCTATTTTAGAATCAACTTCTTTATTTGTAGACAATAAATTATTTCTTGTTTTTTCTGCTGAATCATCAAGATTAATTTCTGAGCTCACGTTTGTGGAAAGCATATCACGCCTTGTAGGTGTGGATAATTTATCTAAATTTACAACATCTTCGGGATTTTTTGAACTTTGTGTTTTTCTTGCATTGTCTGCAATTGCATCTATATTTATATCACTTTCTTTATTAGAAGCAATTTGTTGTAAACGAGATACATTAGCCGTTTCATCAAGATTTTTTAAATTTTCAACATTTTGAGATTTATTTTTTTCTCTTGCAATATTAGCAATATCATCTATGTTTGTATTTAATTCTTTGTTTTTTGATAAAATATTATTTCTAATATTGTCTGCAATAGAATCTAAATTAATTTCAGATTCTGTATTTTTGGAAATTTGTGCATCTCTGTTTTGAGCTGCTTGTTTATCAAGATTAACTTCATTGTTTGTATTTTTTGATAATAAAATATTTCTTGTATTATCAGCAGAACTATCAAGATTAATTGTGTTGTCTACATTAGAACTTAACAAACGCTCTCTCACACCAGAAGCAGACGCATCTAAATCAATTGTAGAATCAGTATTTTTAGAAAGTAAATTTTCACGAACTTGCAAAGAATTTTGGTCAAGATTTATATCTTTTTCAGAATTGTTTGCTAAATTTTTTTCTCGTACATCACTAGCACGTTTGTCTAGGTCAATAGAAATTGGAATATTTTTTGATATTAAATTTTGTCTAACAGAATCAGAAACATCATTTAAATCTAAAGTAGATTTTAATAATACATTTCTAGAAAGTTGAGTTTGTCTGTAGTTATCTCCTGATAAATCTAAATTTATTTGATTCTCTACATGTTTAGAAAGAAGATTGTTTCTTACTACTTTAGCAGTTTCATCAATATCAACAGAAAATTGAGTTTCATTTTTTGCTAATAAATCTTGTCTTACTTTTGTATATAAAATGTCATATAAATTGTCTGGTTTTGGGATGTTTTTTGACAATAATTTTTTCCTTACTTCAGAGGAATATTGACCAAAGAAATATTCAAATTTTTCCCTTGATTCTTGTTCCTCTAATGTTTCGTCAAAAAAATCAGACATTGTTTTGTTTATTTTAAATACATTTGAATAAAAAATACATATTATTATTAACTAATAATTTTAGTATCATCAATAATAAGTTTTTGTAAGGTACGACCATCTAGTTTTAATTCTATTTCTATTGGTGCTATTCTTACAGTAGTTTCTTTTTCTGATTTTCCACCTGCAAAACCAGAAATAGCATTTGCTAAACCGCCTATTGCAGTTCCTACTGATAATCTTTCAGCAGCATCTGCCATTGATTCTAATTTACTAGTATCAAGTCCTTTTATAGCTTCTTTTAATTCAGTTATACCAGAAGCCATAGAATGTGTCGCCATAGAAGCAACAGACATTGCTGGGGCTAATATAGACATAACAGCAGCTAATGAACCTAAAGCAAAACTCATTAATAACAATGATGGAATCGCAAATAAACCAATACCGGCCAATCCTAATAATCCAGGCAAAATTGATAATAAGGCACTTCCCATTGATGAGAAACTATCCCAATTAATTTCGGTCATTGCTTTAAAACCTGATGCTGCAACTAATAAAGAAGCTCCAAAAACCATTAAAGATAAACCTGCTATTGCAAGTGCTCCAGCACCAAATAAAAATGCAATTCCGGCAGGTGTCATCATTATTGCACCAATACCTGCAAGAGCCAAAACAGCTAATGCTGCTATTCCCAACGAAGCAAGCATTTGTGTCCATGGAATACCTGACATCATTTGCATAGCAAACGCAAATGGCACCAAAGCAGCACCCATAACCACCATAGCAAAACTACCTTTTAAAATATCTGCTGGACTTACTTGTCCCATGATTTTACTCATTAAAAACATTGTGCCTGCTAATCCAACTAAAGCCAATCCAAAAGTAACCAATTGACCTCCTGTAGCATCACCACCAAAAGCAGCTATACCAGCAGTAATTGCAACTAATGCACCTCCTATTAACAAAGCAGAAAGACTTAAAGCAACTGCACCCTTAATAATTTGTGCCATATCTTTTCCAAAAGCTTTTAGTCCTGATGCTAAACTTTCAAGAAATCCTCCTGGTTTACCTTTATCTGGAATTGCATCAGCTCCGGAAGGACTAGGGATTCCTCCACCGCCACCACCTTTTTTAAACATACTTGTAATTCCGCCGCCTTGCCCTCCCATTCCGGCAGCAGATTGAAATCCTTTACCAAAAGAAACACCATTGGCAAATTGTTTTCCAGCACTAAATAATAATGCTAAACCACCTAATGCAACTGCAAATACTGTTTTTCCTATTACTCCAAAACTTGAAAATGCTGCATTTAACCATTGTATAAATCTTGTTAAAGCTTTTATTACGGGTTCAAACACAACAAAAATGTTCATGATTGAATCTTTCAAATTTTTAATACTTTCCTGAAAACTTGTATTTTGTTTTGCTTGTTCTTCTAAATTACCCTTTTCTTTAGCTTGTCTTTCTAATTCCATTTGAATGTTTCCTGTTGTAAGCTTCCCAACATCATCAACACCATCAATAGACATTGAAAGTTTACCATCCTTACCAACACTATTAAGCAAGAATGCTTTTTGTTCTTCTGAAAGACTATCAAACAATCCCGGAGGAATTAATTCTGTTTTTGATGCATCTTGATTCATTTTTGTAATTTGCTTTTGCAAACTATCAACACTCATACCAGTTGCATCTGCAACCATTTGTAATCTATCAAAATCAACAGCATCAAAAGCCATTTGACCTGTTGCTTTATCAAACTTACCAATATCTTTACCCATTTGTCCAAGAATTTTTTGTAATTCTTCTGGACCTTTTCTTGCAGCAGATAATAAATCCATTGGATTAATATTTGCGAAAGAACCACCGGCTAATTGTAATTGTGATGCCATATCAAGAGCACCTTCTATATTTCTAGCGCGTTTAGACATGTCAAAAATTTCATCAATATTTTGACCAAGTCTTTCGGCTTGTATTGCCATTCTCTTTAAACTTTCTTCTCCACCTTGAAAACCCATTTGTCTAAACTTTGGTAAGTTTTTGACAATATCTTGCATTACTTTTCTTCCATTCACTCCAAAGTTCATTGCAGATTTCATTGTGTTCTCTGCAAATTGACTTACATCCTTAGAAGATTTTCCTAACAACATCATTTGACCACCAAGGTCTCCGACTTCATTTGCAGACAATCCTGTTGATTTTCCAATGGCTGCCATATCTTTTGCAGCTTCTGATAATATGTTGAAATCTGTTGTTCTTAAAACACCACCAAGATTTCCCATTAATTCTCCAGCTTCTTTAACTCCAAGACCAAACTGTTGAGTATAACTAGTAAGGTCAGCCATACCCATAGAATTATTTTTAAAGGCTATTCCGGTATCTTTTTGTGCATCTGTTAAAGTTTGGTCATAACTTAATACAGAGTCTCTAAGGGAATTTAAATTGAATCCTCGTGTTAATCTTTCTGCAATTGTATTAAGAGTTTTATCCCACTTCAAAGTTGTTTGACCATTACTTTGAAGCATTTCATTTGTTTTTCCTAATTCTTTTTCAATCTCTTTTATGTTTTTTACCGCCTTTGAATCAAAAAATTTTTCTAATCTATTAAAACCTTCTTTATCTTTTGTTATTTTTCTAAATTCTTTCATTGCCTCTTCTGACATACCTGAAAAAGTTTTAGAACTTATAGCATCAGCAATTTCTTTTGCTATTTCAGGCATTGTAGAAGATAAATTATCAAGCATAGTATTTAAATTTGCATTAAAATCTACACCCATTTTTGTACTTTCTCTTCTAGCGTTTGCTAAAGCAGTTTTAAAATCTTTATTAACTGTCGCAGAAGCATCTTGTAAAGCATCATCCAAGACTTTTACATCCTCACTCATTTTTGATAAATCTTCCGCAGAGAATTTAACCTCCTCAAAAAATTTACTAGAACCCATTCCAAATAATTGATTTGATATTGAATCGACAAAACCTTTAGACGACTTCATTGAGTTTGACCAATCTACGCCAGATTTAGTCATCCTTTCTTGAAGTTCAAGAAGCTTCTTTAAGTCTTTAGGATTTAGTTCTTTTGCCATTTAGGATAAATATAATTGAATAAAAAACTCACTCAATATATTTAAAACTAATTGATACAGGGAAAAGCGGAACATTTAGCAATAAAAAAACCGGTTAATTTTTAGTTTAACCGGTTTTTAAGGTAAGAAAGGCAATTTTAGTGCCCAAAGAGACTTTTTAAGTAATTATATTTAGCTCCAGTATCATAAGACTTCATTCGCGTATTGGCAAATTCTAGAGCCTCATTCACTTCTGGAGAATTAGATAATGAATTTAGTTGCACATCAGTCATGAATCCTGTCTTTTTCAATTCATCAACTTGTGTTGTTCCATATTTTGTTTTTAAAACACTATCTCTATATTCAAGTGTTTCATTAAAAGCTTCGAATTTTGAGTTATATTTCTTTTTATTGTCATGAAAACCAACACCACTATATGTTGCATCATGATAACCGAAAGTTTCCATAAAAGAGAAAAACAAACCTATTAACATAACTATGGCTAGGATTCCTAAAATAGCAATTGAAATCGATGATGGTAATTTATGTTTATCACAAAAATCATTTAAGAACAATTCAAAAGCTTTATTTTGTAAAGACAAAGTAATAAAAACCAAAAATCTTACAAAACCCAACACTGGCATTGGAACCGGAGGTACTTTAAACAACCACAAGTAAAGACAATAAAATGGGAAAGTTATTACTTTAAGTAAAAAAGAAAAAATAGCTAAAATCCCTGTTTTTTTTACAACAACACTTTCTTGTGTTTTAAGGGGTTTAATTGTTTGTTTTGTCTTATTTTTCATAATGCTCTTTTAATTTTAAACGAAAAATAGAACAAAAGGTTACATTAACCTAGTTGGCCGGCAGGATTAGAATTAGGCTTTTTTGGTGTAGTTTTAGGCGTTGGTTTTTGCAATAAAAATGCTAAATTTTTATCATTACTAACATATTGATAATCAGTTGATTCAATTGGTCTTATAATAGACCCAAAGGATAATTTGCCTTTTTCAACCAAACCTATTATTTGCCCTGCAGTATATGGACCTATTTCTTGGTGTTTTTTAAGAATGTAATACTCTTTTGACAAAGGAGACTCAATAGCTTTATCGCTATGTTTAGAATAGCTAATACCGCCAAATAAACCATTTTTCCATTGTCCTTGAAAGATTACTTTTCTCTTTTTTTTATCCCAATCTAAGATATCAGCATTAAATTCTCCATTAAACAGCCAACCTATTTTTAATCTATCTTTAGATAAATCATAACATCTTAACATTTTCTTGGAAAATCCAGAATTTGCCAAGAATGGCTTAATATCTTTTACGAAACCGGTTGGAACTAACTTTTTATTTTTAATGGAATAAAAAGTTGCAGAGTTACTTCCTGGCTCACTGTGAAATCTTTGATTTGGCGCATTAGGAGAGCATTCTTCTCCAGACTCTATTGATTGTAGATATTGATTGATAGTGGAATTTTGAGAATAGTTCCTGTTAGCTTCCGCATCGCTTGATTTATCACTAAACCATTTGTTTGGATTTAAAAAAGAAAGAGATTCAAAAAGTACTTCTACTTTTTGATTTAAATTTTCAAATTCTTTTACTGAATCTTTCATCCTATGTAAATAGTTCAGAAAAGAATAATTTTAAACCAAATTAATGTTTTAAGGTATTGTAATGAAGTAGTTGTTTTAGAGATTCTTCACCTTCTAAAATTATTTTATTTCTCAGTTTCATTGTAGCTAAACTTTCGCTCTTACTACAAGTTTCAACTAGAGAATTGAAATCTTCCTCAAGAATAGGAATCGTTTTGTAATCTACAAAACCACGAAATAAAATTTGTCCAGTATATGAATATGGTTTTTCTTTAAACTCTTTAGTTTTAAACGCGTGAAGTGATATTAAATTTGAAACTGAAATTTCCACCGAGGATTCTCCTAGTTGAGTTTCCAATATTTTAAAAGCTTCAACCTTTCCTTCGAATGCACAATTTTCGCATTCTTTTTTAAACATCTCTAAAAATTGTTCTTTTGTAATATTATCCATAATTTATATTTTTCAATAAAATTAATAGAATAAAATCAAAAAGTCAATATTACCCAAAATGTCCCATACCTTTCATTGTATGGTAAAAATCAAGCTTATGAATTTTTTGTAAATCTAAAAGAAAATCTTGCTTATCAGCCTCTTTTGGGTTGTTGATAGTACAGTAGTTTAGCAATTTGTCTTCTGGAACATTCTTAATTGCATTATATATTTTCTTTAAATCATCAAAATAAACATCTCCAATAGAAGATAATTTTTCGCTAGAAGATTTTAACATTTGTAAGAGTGGTAATGCTTCTTTATCCATATTTAATTCAAAATCATCATGATATAAATGGTGACCCATAATTGGATTGTTTTGTAATTTTTTATCCACCTCTTTAATAGCATCTAATACATTACTAAATGGTCCTATTTGAAATTCAAAATCTTTTCCAGCACCCAAGGTTGGCTCATGAGTTTTGTTTTTCCAATATACAAATATTTTAACTCTCCATTGGTTATTTTTTTCACCGAATATTATACGAAATGTGTAATCTGGAAATTTATGAGTAAAAACCCATAAATTCATGCCATTTTTCTCTACAAACCTATTAAATAAAAAATCTTTCAAAAAAGGGGCTGTTTTCTTTAAAAGATTGGCAATTTTAATAGTTTGATTATCAATATTTGGCATCATAATTTACACTTGTAAATATTTTAAAAAAAGACATAAATTTTTATTATTTTTGTAGAGATGAATATTCCACCATTTTCCAAACACTTAGAAGACTTTCAAAAAAGGATTCAACATCATTTACCAGAACAAGTTGAACGTGTGGTGATTATTGAAAAATTTGAAATTGATTCTGCAAGATTACTTTTTGATTTTTCAACTACTCCTGTCGGAATTAAATTTTTCGATAATAATGGTAGACTACACAGAAATAATAATAATCCGGCTGTTCTAGAAATGGGTCTATTCATTTGGTATAAACATGGCAACATACATAGACAAAACAATAGACCGGCTATCATAAGCAATACACCTAATGAAGAAATAGCAGAAGAATATTGGGTTAATGGCAACAAGCACAGAGAATATGATTTACCTGCTGTTGTCTATAAAAAATCACGTAATCACGCAGTTTGGTATAAACATGGAATGATTACTAGAGAGAATAAAAAACCAGCCCTAATAAATGGTGATTTTTTATTCTTTTATAAGGAAGGAGTTTTGATGAAAACCAAAATAGATTATAACAATAAGTTCTTCAATTATGTATTAAACAATGATTTTTTAGTTTCAGGAATTATTTTTGTGATTTCATCAATAATCACATTTACTTTCTTGATTTCTTAGCTTTCGATACAGCTTCTTGTTCTGCTTTATTTTGTTTTTCAATTTCTTGAGAAATTCTATTAATTGTCCATTTTCTATCTATCACTGACATTTGATAAGCTTGTGCTCTTGTAACACCTTTTCCATAATAATATGCCAAAAAACATTCTTCATTTACTGAATTTCTATGATTTGGTGGTAAGTTCATAAAAGATTCATCGATTCTAATTAAGTCTTTTATAACGTGACCACATGCATTACATGTGTGCATGGTCATTTCCTCAAACCCAGGCTCAACCTTATCCATAAATTCCCTTAAACACTTAGAATCATTAATCCTCATTTTTTTAAGAAAATTGAAAATATATTGTTTATCATTATTTTCATTAATAGAAGTTATCTGTGTCATATAGCGACTCATTAACTGTCTATCTTTAATCATATGACTTTGAGAAACTTTTAAAGGAGTAAAATTTATTTGTATTATATTTTCAGAAGACAAACTAGAAGGTAGTAAAAATTCGAACTCTCCCATTTCATTAGGTGGAACTTTTAATTCTTTTGCTTCTACTGATGAAATACGAAAAGTACCTTTAGCTTCCGTGCTACACTCTGGGCATTTAAAATCCATTTCAACCTCATCACCATAAGTGGAAGAACGTAAATACAACAATATAGCATCTCTATCACAAATAAGAAGGTCTTCATAATTCAATTGACAATCTAATATGATATTATTAAATAATAGTTTAATTGCATGTCCATTATGAGAGAAAAATGGGGATGCTAATAATATTTCATCATGACCATTTAATTCTCTTACTTTTAAATGACTATAATTTTTTTCATAAAAAAGCCCCATAGATGGTAGAAAAATTTCATCAAATGGGACTTTTAATAATTTTGGTGTTGGTTTCACAAGTTTTTAAATTTTTGCATTTGGCCAGAATAATTTTGCTGTTATAGGCACAACATCTTCATAAACATGACCACAATGTTTACATTCAAATTCTGTTTCCATATCAACTCCTGGTTCTACAATTCCGATATATTCTCTTAAATAATAACTATCAGCAATTGGCATTTTTGAAATAGCATTACTAATGTAAATTTTATCTCGGTTTCCATTAAATTCCATTAATTGCAAAATGAACCTTTCTGTAAGTAAATTAGAAGTTCCTGTATTTTTCTTTAGTTTTTTTACAGACTCTACTTTTTTATTCAAATAGTTTTCATCTTTACCGGTTAAAAGTCTAAATTTAACTTGAGCTTTCATTTTTGGAAGCTCCACTAAAAATTCTCCATTTTGGTCTGGTTCTATACTCATTCCTTTATGTTTTAAGGATGACAATTTAACTTTTGTCGGATATTGTTCTGTACACTCAGGACAGCTCATTTTAACTTCATAATCATCTCCATAACCTGTAGAACGTAAAGCCAATAGAATGGCGTTCTTGTCCCCTATAAGCATATCTTCTGGTCGTAATCCTTTGTCAATAATAGCATGTTCCAACAAAACGTCTAATACTCTACCATTTTTTATAAGTTCAGGACTTGTTAAAATATTTTCATCTTCCGCTGTTAGATATTGTACTTTAACAGATTTTTGATTGTTAGGGTAATATTTCCCTTGAGATGGTAATTCAATTTCATCTGTTGGAACCATAAACTCCGTATCCACAAATTCAGCTGGAATACCTGAGTTTTCTGACATTTGTTTAGCATATTCCATTTTAGATGAAACATTTGGGGTGTGTGTCGTATTGGTGTCGTCCACTTTTTTACTCCCTAAATTAATAGCTTGGTTATTATTTTCGCTCATTTTTGTATGTTTTTATATTAATAGATAGTATTAAGAAATTTTTTGGGTTCTTGAAAATTAACATACTATTGCATAAAAGTAAAGTATTGTATAAATTTAAAGTAATGAAGAAACTATCGATGAGGACCATTCTAGAAATTCCAAACGAATTTGGTATTGTTGATTTTGAATGTCGTTTAAATGAGCAACCTAAAATAACATGTGATGAAGAAGAAATGCCTTATTTTATAAATTGCTGGACACCTACAAAATATAATTGGGATAATATAGAAATTAAATTTATTGATGTTGAATATAAAAAACAAAAATTTCTTGGGGAATGGTTAAATAATTATGTTGAAACATCTGCTGAAAGAATGAGTGAAAATAATTGTAAAAAAATAATTTCGATAAAAGTCATTAACCCAATTGGTGAAGTTACTAAAAAATGGACTTTACACGGAACAATTATAGAAGAATTATACCTTGACAATACAAATGCACAAGATGTATATGATAAAATTATTTTAAATAAAAATACACTTAGGAGAAAAATATTATTTGAAAAAAAAGGTCATAAACTAAAAGATATAAATTATAATTTAAAATTATCATTTGACAGGGCCACATTAACATGAGAAAAATTGTTGCAGAAATAACAATACCATTTGAAGAAACTCTATATTCATTTAGAGCATTAATTGATACTCCTTCAATTAAAACAGAAGTTCATGAGGTTTATTTTCCAAATAACAGAAATAGACATGTTAGTAGACATGTTTTTGAACCTATTGAATTCACTTTTATACATTATTATGATAAGTATTGTGATAATTTTTTTGAATGGGCGTATAGTTATGGTCAAATACCATATGGTACTAAAAAAAATATTATAGTAAGAGGAAACCAAATAGCATATGCACTAGAGGGTGTATATCCTACTGCTATTAAAACAGATTCATTTATTGATAATGATTTAGAATACCAACTACAAAATGACAGTATAAAAAGAATTGTTTGTGTAGAGAAAAAGAAGAAAGAATTAGAGCGTGTGACTTTAACTATAACTCTTAATATAGACAATTTTATAATTTACAATTAATCCGACAACAAATATTTGAATTTAAATTTAGTTTTTTCATACTCCTCTAAAATCTCATTTTCCCAAACTCTTTCAATATCATAACCAGAATTTTTTGCTATAACATTCTTTTTTAAATCATTGTAAAAGATTTTTTTTTGAACCAAAGACATATCTTTAATTTCCTTATCTTTTGCATGCCAGTAGTTACCATCAACCTCTATTAACATGTTTTTTGAAGGAATATAAAAATCATAGATTTTACCTCCAACAATTTTTTGTGTTTCATACTTAATATTGAGTTCTTCTAAAAGTTCTTTAAAAGATTTTTCTGGCGCTGTTGGATTCTTATCCATACTTTTTGCCATTCCTTGGATGTAAGCGTCTTTTTGAGCTTTTGTTCTGGATTTTATTTTTGCGGCCCTTTTAATTCTTTTTAAAATAGAAGCTGCTGTCTTTTTCTTTGCCATCCCTAATAAATAGGGAATTCATTTTTTTTTTATAAATGTTGTATAATATCCACAAAAATCTCGTAATTGTGGATGTTATCCAACATTTAGATAATTTTCATAAACATTTTTTGACCCTGTTTTAAATCTCAACTCTCCATATACCCAATATTCACACTCTCCGTTTTCTCTTATAATTGCTGGTTTAAAATGACCTCTATGTCTATCTCCATGATTATACCATTGCATATGTCCATCTGAATAAACCATGGCTGGTTCATCGTTATTTCTATGACGCTTACCTAATGAATCGTAAAATGTATCACAAAAAAATTTACTTCCCTCGAAAATAATTTCTCGCTTTACAATATTCGTGTTTTTATAATACCACAAAGCAACAATACCATTATCACAATCAGGTTTTCTGAAAAATTCTGTTATTACAAACCTTGATTGCACTACAATGTTTTAAAATCCCTTATGTTATTTTTTTTAAAAGATTTTTCCATCAATTTTGAAGCATCCAATCCTTGTTCTTTAAAATATTCTTGAATGGTTGGTATTGCTAAATCATAATAATCTTCTAAAACTTCTTCATATTTTTCGATTTCTGATTCAGATAAACCGGCTTGATTTAATTCATAACCGCGTACATATTTTACATCCTCTTTATCAAACTGTTTTAATGAGTTTGTTGACTCCTTTAAGAAGGAAGGGCGTAGAATTTGTCTTTCTGAGGTTGTACCATCATCTTTAATGTACGTAAATTTAGCTTTTTCCATAGAATTTATATTTTTTTTGTCTAATTATTTTAAACCGATGAAAATGTTAGAAACGACAAAAACATCCGTTGAGTTAAGCAAATTTAACGATAAAAATCTTGATATGCAAAAAGATAACCACCTTATATTTGGGTATGCAAACTGGCATGAATATATGCAAACAACATTAGGATTAAAACAAGCAGCATTTAATGGTTGTGCTTCTTTTGTAGCAGTAATGACAACATTTATCAGTAATTATATCTGGAGCGATGCCAATGCAGTGTATTTTATGTTGTTTTTAATTTTATTCGATGCAGCTACGGGTATTTTAAAAGCTATTAAAAATCGTACATTTTCTAGTGCTAGATTACCAAGAATATTAGTTATTATGATAACCTACACTACTCTTTTAGCAGTAGCTTCCAATGTAGCAAAATTTAGTTCTTTTTATAGTTGGTTACCTGGAATATTATACGGAGGCTTTATCGCAACTTTAATTGTAAGTATTTTTGAAAATTTACATGTGTTGAAAATAGTTCCAGACAATATACATACTGCAGTAAGCAAAAAATTAGACGCTTTACAAAGTTTAATTTTAGGAGACAAGAAAAAGAAAAATAAAAAATAATTAAAACACTTTTCTAAATTCTGCACTTGCATTAAAAGAAAGCCATCCTTTATCTTTTATAAATTTAGTTAAATATATACTATCCTTTTGTAATTTATTAGCTAAACTTTTATACATTCTATCCCACATAACTACCTTTTTTACAGTAGCTCCATCTGATAAATGTAAAATATACATTTTTGTATTCTTTTTAGTTAATTTCTCTTCAATTCTATTTAAACAAAAATAATAATAATTTTTTTCATCACTAAAATTCGTAACCGGTTCTACTTCTAATCCATATTCCTTAACGAATTCTTTTCTTAAATTATGTATTTTTCTTAATAATTTTAAATCTAGATTACATACATCTAAAAATTGTTGTTGTTTTACATCATCTAAAGTTTTTTGAAACTTTCTATAAACAGTTACTGTATTTACACCATGGTTACCAAAAATGTCTAACTGCATGACGTTTTTCAATTTAGCTTTTCTCCATTCTAAAATTTCTTCTCTAGAATCTGACCAATCATCAAATAATCCCGCCTTTAAACATGCTTCAAAACTACCTTTATTAAATTTCTTAAATGGTATTGCAAAAAATTCGTCTTTGTTTAAGTTTGAAATTTTCTTAGATTTTAATTCATGATATGCAATCTCTCCCATTCCATTAATACCAGAAAATCCCATAGCAATTCTTTTATCTTCAATAAAGGTCCATGCCCATTTTGATTGTCTTGCCGGAGGAACAATTTCGATTCCTTTTGACATAGCGGATAAAAGTGCTGCTTGTAACCATTGTTTTTCCTTGTCTTTATCACTGTTGTTTTTAGGATGATTTAATAACGCTGTATAAAACTCAGTTGGATAATAATGCTTTAAAAATAAAGTTTGCATTGCAACGTAACTATAGCTTAAAGCATGACTTAAATTAAATGAATATCCTAAATATTTAATTAACCAATCTTCAATAGCAGCTACTTCTTTTTCTGATAGTCCTTGTTTCTTAGCTCCTTCGATAAATTTGGTCCACAATTCAACGTAACCTTTGTAATTTTTGTTTTTTAATTCATCCTCTGATAATTGTTCTCCACGCAGCTTTTTTGCTATTATTTTTCCAGCAGAATCCATGTATTTTCTTAAGTTATCACCTTCTCCCAATGTCATTCCTGCTAAATTGTTTGCAATAAACATTAGTTGTTCTTGAAAAATCAAAACGCCATTTGTGTCAGCCAAAAGAGGTGCTAAAGAATCGTGAGCATATGTTCTTAAGTTAGGATTAAATTTATTTCTAATAAATTCTTCATGTGCACCAATTCCCATTGGACCTGGACGATATAAAGCATTTGCAGCAACCAATTCATTAAAAGTTTCTACTTTAATGCCTCGAATTAAAGCATTCATTCCTTCTGACTCAAATTGAAATACTCCTTGGTTATTTCCTAACATTAATTCTAAAAACAAATTAGGGTCTTCTAAATTAACGTAATCAACTTGTTCTTGAATATCTATTCCTCTTGTTTCTTTAATAAGTTTAATAGCGTCCTTGATTACATTTAATGTTTCTAATTTCAATCTATCTAACTTTAAAATTCCAAGGTCTGAAAGATTCTTTCCACTTCCTGATTCTTGAAATCCTGATACGATTTGTCCTTTAGAAATATTCACTGGCATACTTTCCCAAATAGGTCCAGGGGTAATAACTATTCCAGCGGCATGTTTTCCTACGTTTCGAATCTGACCTTGTAATTTTAAAGTTAATCTTAAAATTTCTTCATTGTCAGGATTTGTTAACCATTGTTTCACTCGCTCAGAACATTCTGGACTATTTGGCCAAGTTTCAAACCACTCCTCAAGAGAAATATCCCAAGTTGGTTTTGTAGGCATTTCTTTTGTAACTGCAAAAACATCTGATTCAAAACCAGAATCCCCACCTAATGCACGAACTACATCTTTTAAACAACCTTTTTCATTGAATGTTCCAAAAGTTATTACTGGTACAACGCGCTCTTTTCCGTATTTATCATATAAAAACTGTAAGGTTTTTTCATCAGTTCCAGCTTCAAAATCAATATCAATATCAGGAAAACCTTTTCTTTCTGGATTTAAAAATCTTTCAAAAAATAGATTAAATCTTAATGAATCTATTTTAGTAATATCTAAACACCACGATAATAAAGAACCTGCTGCAGAGCCTCTACCTGGTCCAACCGCAATATCATTTTCTTTACAAAATCTGATTAATTCCCAAATAACCATAAAGTAATCTAACATCTTTTTGTCATCAATTACTTTCAATTCATAATCAAGTCTATCTTTATATTTTTGTATTACTTCATCATCAATTTTTACAAGACCATTTTTTTGATATATTTTTAATTTTTGACTTAATTTTGCATGTGCCAATTTTGTGATAATTCCTTTTGTTGTGTCTACTTTAAAATAATCTACGACATCTTTTGTTGGTTCGTATTGAGGAAATTTTTCAACACCAGTCTCAAATTCAAAATTACATTTTTCTGCCACTTTTAATGTATTATCTAAACATTCTTGTAAAAAATGTTCTGGATAATTAAAACCAAAGTCTTTATTCATTTTATAAAAATCATCTCTATTCGCATAATAAAGATGCCTAGCATTTAATTTAAATGCTGTTGGGTCATCAACAGTTGTATGTTGATTAATAGAGATTAAAACATCTTGTAATCGATTGTCTTCTGGGTAAGCGTAATGAACATCACCGGTAAGAATCGGCATTAAAGAATATTTTTTAATCATTTTTAAAATAAAATGATTATATTTTTTTTGTTCTGGAATTTCATTAAATTGTAATTCAGCCACAAGGTCATCACCAAATTCTCGCATTAAAAGTTGTAGTCTTTCCTCTGCTTCTTTTTCTTTACCCTCATTTACAAGTCTGGCCAATTTACTTGCCATACAACTAGTAGTAAGTAATAAACCACTTTTATTATCTATAAGCCATTCTGTTGTAATTCGACCACGATAATAATATCCTTCTGTGAAAGATTTGTAAATCAGTTTATTTAAATTAACAAAACCTTCTTGATTTTTAATAATAATCGATTGATGTGTATCTTTTCTTTCAATTCCTTGTAAACTTTTATCATCATTTATTTCTGAGATTTTATCATTTACATAAGCTTCCATTCCAAGAACTGGTTTTATTCCTGCATTTTTACATTTTGTAAAAAATTCAAAAGTTCCAGAAGCATGTCCGTGGTCCAAAATAGTAATTGCTGGATGATTATATTCTTTTGCTAATTCGATATAATCATCAATATGTGCTGCTCCATCCAAAAGAGAATAGCCGGTGTGTAAGTGTAAATGAACCATAGGTTTTTTATGCATACATCCTTCGTTTTTACAGGTACATCTAGCCATAAGTGTTTGTGTTTTTTGTGTTACAAATATAACACAAATAAAGTGATATCATAATTTATTTTAATAGATTTTTAGTAAAACCCCCAGATTTATTTTGACCTAGGAAGATATTGACTTTCAGATAAAAACCCTTTAGATTTGAAATTAGGTAATTCACTTATTGTTGAACCAAAAAAAATTATGAATGAATATGAAGTATCAACTCATACAAAGAAAAACGAAAGGCCAGGAAGAGAGATAAAAATCGACGGGTCTAAATTTAAAAACCCTAACATTTGTTTTAGGCTAGGGACAGCGGAGGATAAGAACAGACCTCAAACCGTATATATCAATGTGACTTTCTGGGTTGACATTAAAGATAGAGGTGATATATGCGATAATTTCGATAAAACCATCTCTAGGCACTATTCAAAAGAACTAAAAGATATTTATAAAATACATCTAAAATCTATTCTTGAGAATAATAAACTGTTTCCTTTATATTATGATAATATTTATATACATGAATTTCCTGAAAATTTAAATTATAATAATAAAAAGAGTTTTACCTCAATAGAGTTAAATCTTCATACCGCCAATTGTTTAGATAGAGATTGTAACTATTCTCTAAAAGATAAAGAGGACAATGAATTGTTTAATGAAATGATGAAAATCTCTGAAAAAATAGCAAATACAGATTTATTAAAAGGGAAGTTAGATTTTAGCATACATAAAAATAAGTAATGGAAATTAAAAATAAAAAAATAATAGGTTGGTTCAGCTGTGGTATCACCAGCGCAGTAGCTTGTAAATTAGCAGTAGATAAATATGGTAAAGACAATGTAGTTTTAGTATATTTTGAAATAGATTCAGCCCACGAAGATAATGCGCGTTTTATAGCTGATTGTGAAAAATGGATTGGATTACCGGTAGAACGTCGTAGGTCTTCAAAATACAAAGACCAATTTGATGTTATTGAAAAAACGAGATATGTGAATGGGCCCGGCGGAGCAAGATGTACAAAAGAATTAAAAAAAGATGTGCGAGTTGCCGTTGAAAAAGAAATAGCAAATTTTGAGAATCAAGTATTCGGTTTTGAATTTGAAAAAAAGGAGATAAATAGAGCTATTCGATTCTCTCAACAATACCCTCATACAAACCCTGTTTTTCCTTTAATTGATTCTAAATTAACCAAAGAGCAATGTGCCGGTATTTTATTAAATAATGGTATTGAATTGCCCACAATGTACAAATTAGGATTTCATAATAATAATTGTATTATGTGTGTTAAGGGCGGCAAAGGATATGCAAATCAAGTAAGAAAACATTTTCCTGAACATTTTGATAAAATGGCAAAATTGGAAAGAAAAATAGGTCGCAGTTGTATCAAAAATAAATTCCTTGACGAACTGGGTCCGGAAGAAGGAAGACATGAAGCTCCTATTTTACCGGATTGTGGCACGTTTTGTGAAATAGAGTTTGCAGATATTATAGATAAAGATACTGAGAAAGTATTAAACGGAGAAACGTCTATAAACGATATAACAAAATCAGAATAATTTATAAAATTAGAAATTTTATTAAATCAATCACATAATGTGGAGGCTCATCCATAATGTCATTTTTATTTTCGATTGAACCTTTTACCCATTGTGAAATTTCACTTATATCATTCCAATCATATTGTGTGATTAATTTTTCATCAACAAGTTTATTGCGCCATTTATCCCAAGTTTTTTCATAACCATTTTGATTCATATCAAGAATAAAATCTGCTACAATAGGGTGTTTTTTCTTTATAGCATTAAGGATAGATATATCTAAATGCTTGTTTCTCTGTTTATCAAATACATCTGATAATTCTTTAGCTAATTGAGTAATTTTATTTTCATTTCTTAATTTTTCTAATAGAATTACATAATTTATTCTACCATCTATTTTAAATTGTTTAACAGTATAAATGTCAGCCAAATGTTTAAGTTTTTTACCAATTATTTTTTGACAATTAACTGCTTCTGAACGGTCGCGAGTTATTTTTAAAATTTTATTATCTCCAATCTCATATGCGCTTCCATTCATTCCTCCGCCAATTAAATCAGCGGATTTTATATTCAATTTTCTTAATATTTGCGATATATAATCTTCTCCTAGTTCAATTGGTATATCTTCTAAGTCATTTTTAAATTGTGCATAATAATTACCAAATCCAATATCATATAACCCCAAAACACCATCTGGTTTAAATCCCCAGTGTTCAGGATTTGTAAAATCATCACTCTCTATATGATTAATTAATAATTCATCAATTATATCTAATAATTGAAAGAATAACCAATTAAGTTTTGAATTTTCAATTTTCGGTATTGTTATAGTTGTTCTATCACCTTTTTGACCATAAGAATTGGTCTCGTAATATTTAGATAAGGTTTTTTTTAAAGAAAATAACTGTAATTGTTCAACAAACATTTCTCTAATAATGCTTCTGAAATTATTATTACAATCATGCTTCATCATAGTTTAAATATGTGTGAACTTATTTTTTTCAAAGCTATTTACTAAAAAAAGAAATAATGTCACAAGAAAGTAAATATATCATTAGTGAATTCTATGCTTTTAATCCTGAAAATTTAAGGACTATAATTAAAGAAGCAGAAGAAAAAAATTTACCTGTAATATTAAAAGGGATTTTACAAAAAGCTAATACTTTAAATAGAAATGGAAGAAAATATCCATATGATATTTTAAAAAGAGAAGTTGAAAAATATCAAGAATTAGTTAGAGAAAGAAGAGCATTAGGAGAATGTGACCATCCTGATTCGGCTGTTGTTTCATTATCGAATGTTTCTCACTTAGTTACTAAAATGTGGTGGGATGGCGAAACTTTATACGGAGAAGTAGAAATTATTGACACTCCATCAGGAAATATTTTAAAAGGTTTATTAAGAAGCGGAGTTATGCTTGGTATTTCATCAAGAGGTGTTGGTTCTGTAAAAAGCCAAACCGGTGCAGATGTTGTTCAGGAAGATTTTGAATTAATCGCTTTTGATTTTGTTTCATCTCCATCCACTCCAGGCGCATATATGTTTAAAGAAGGTTTCGAAGCTGGAAAAGTTGGTTTAAAGAAAATTACAGACGAAAGTTTTAAAACTTTAAGAGCAGATGAGGTTGAAAATAGCGCAAAGACAATCAAATTAAAACAATTATTAGATGTTGCTAACCAAAAATTTTGGACAAAGTAACAAATAAAATGGAATTTGCTTTTTTATCTACTATTTATGTTGAAATAAAGCATCCTTAAATAAAAACAGAGATGAGTATCAAAAAAAGTTCAATACAAGAAGCATTAATCGAAGCTAGAGAAATTGAAAAATCTGCTATCGAAAAGGCTAAAAAAATTCTTGAGGAAGAATTAGCTCCAAAAATTAAGGAAGTTGCTAATCAAGCTTTAAAAGACTATGAACAAGAATCTCTTAAAGAAGGATTGAATGTTGAACTTCCACAAAATGCTGAATTAACAATTAAAATTTCTAGTGAAAATACACCTTCTAATGGAGATGTAGAAATTCCAGAAATTACAAATGATATTGAAGGTGAAATTTCTGATGAAACAGAAGAAACACCAGAAGAAATTACAAACAACAACAACGAAGAAGATATGGAAGAAATCTTTGAAATTGAAGGTTTAAATGAACCTAATGATGCTGTACAACCTGCACAACCAAATGCAGAAGTTGCTCCAGTAGAAACACCGGATGCAGTTCAGGGTGCTGAGGCTCCTGCAACAGAAGAAGCAACAATTCAAACTGTGAACAGTAAATTGGATGATATTTTAAGTAAAATAGATGCTATTTCTGCAGAAGGTGGAAACCAAGAAGGTGAAGGCGAAGTTTCAATTATTGAAGATGAACCAGAAGGAGAAATTGCTCCTGATGCTAACACACAAGTTCCTGGTGGAACAGCAATTCCTGATGAAACTCCGGTACCTGCTCCAGCACCTGCTTTACAAGAAGATGAATTTGAATTAGATGATGATACTGATGAAGAAGTAGTTTATGAAATGGAAGACGAAGGTCACATGGAAGAAACTGATGTTGTTTATGAATTGGAAGACGATATGAATGAACTTAATTCTGATTCTATAATGGAATTATTTAATGAGCTTGAAATTGTTGACGAAGATGCAGAAGAAGACGATGCTAACATGGACGAAGTTCTTGGTGTATCATTCTCTACTGAAAACAAAGCTGGAAGAAGAGGACATATAAAAGCTCAAAAAGGGCACCACAATCCTCAAGCTCCAATGTCACAAAATGCTCTTAAAGAAGGTATTGATAAAATTAAAGCTCAATATGGGTCGAAATTCGACGAGCTCTCAAAGGAAAACGAAAGTTTAAAAAAGGAAAAACAAGGATTATCTGCAACTCTAAAAGAGTACAAAGAATCTTTTATTGTCCTTAGAAAACAAATCAATGAAGTGCAGATTTTTAATGCAAAATTAGCTTATGCTAACAAGCTCTTCACCAATGGTGGTCTTACAAATGATGAGAAAATTAAAATCGCTGAGGAATTTGATAAAGTTGAATCTATCGAAGATGCAAAAAAACTTTACAATAATTTCCTTAACGAAATGAAAGATTCAAAATCTACTAAAACGACATCAATTGATAAATTAAAATCTTCAAGTCCGGCAGTTATGATTTCTTCAAACACTCAAACACTTTATGAAAGTGATGAGATTAGAAGAATGAAAAGATTAGCTGGAATTTCTAAAAAAGTTGAAGAGTAAAAAAAACCCATAAATTAAAAAAAAACAAACAAAATGAGTGAATTATTAAACAGTGGACAGGTTGGTTTAACAACCCTTAGAAACTTGTCCGAACAAAGAAAAACAATCATCAAGAACTGGGAGAACTCAGGTTTACTTGAAGGTTTAAATACTGGCAAAAAACAAAACATTGCTCAGTTACTTGAGAACCAAGCTTCTCATATGTTGAACGAGGTTACCCTTGATTCATCTGCAGGTCGTTTTGATACAGTGGCTTTCCCTATGGTAAGACGTATCTTCTCTCGTTTACTTGCGAACGAAATCGTGTCTGTACAGCCTTTGGCTTTACCTTCAGGTTTATTGTTCTACATGGACGCAAGAGTATCTACTAACCAAGTAGCACCTCAAAATACTGCAAACAATCAAGCTGGTCCAACTTTCAGCAACAACTCTGCTTACGAAAGATTTTATGATAACCGTGGTTATGATACTTCTTTTGGTACTGCAAGTACTGCTTATGGAACACAAGTGACTGTAGGTTCTGCTGATACAACTACTGGATTAATCGAAAGATTAGTTGCTTTAGGTACATCTTTCGATGTAAGCAAAGCTCAATCATCTGCTTCATTAGCAATGTCAGCTGTAACTGCTGTTGTATATAATGGTACAACTTTATTTGCTGCTGGTGCAAGCATTAAATATTATTCATCACTTCAAAAATGGGGTGCGGATATGTTCTCTGCTCAAAGTACTAGTGTAGTTCTTGATGTACGTCCTGCTGGTATCTATGGTTCAGACTTTAACTATGCTTTATTGCAAAACTTTAGTTTCATCCCAACTTACCAAATCTACAATGACCTTGAAGCTAAATCAGAAATGTCTGAGCTTACAATCCGTTTCTCTTCTGTAACCGTTAACACTGTTACAAGAAAAATGAGAGCTCACTGGACTCCTGAACTTGCTCAAGATTTAGAAGCTTATCACTCAATTGATGCTGAAGCTGAGTTAACTGCTCTTCTTTCTGAAGAAATTGCTGCTGAAATCGACCGTGAAATCATCCGTGACCTTGTACAAGAGGCTATGTTTGAAGCACGTTGGGATTATGCAGGTTTAAAAAACAATGCTAACTTCTTCGGAACTCAAAAAGATTGGAATCAAACTCTTATCACAAGAATTAACGAGCTTTCAGCTCAAATTCACAAGGCTACTTTACGTGGTGGTGCAAACTGGATTATCTGTTCAGCAGAAGCCGGTGCAATATTTGATGACCTTGAATATTTCCACGTAGATTCTTCTGCTTCTCCAGAAACAGAAAAATACAACCTTGGTGTTGAGAAAATCGGTAACTTAGGAAACAGATATGTGGTTTACAAAGACCCTTATATGCCTGCTGGTACTGTGTTGATTGGTCACAAAGGTAACACTTTCTTGGAAGCTGGTTACGTGTATGCTCCATACATTCCACTTCAATTAACTGCTACTATCTATGACCCGAACGATTTCACACCTCGTAAAGGTATCATGACTCGTTATGCAAAGAAAATGATTAACAACCGTTTCTACGGAGTAATCCTTCTTGATAACTTGAACACTTACGCACAAGTTTACTCTTAATCTGAGTAATGCCTGAATAAGGATAGAATTAAAAACCCAGGAACTTAGTTTCTGGGTTTTTTGTTATTTAAACCAATCTAATTTGTTTATGACAATTTTTGCGGTATCATTTTCAATAATAACCGGTATTCTAATCATGTGCTTGGTAGCAAAAATACCGGCTTCATAATTTAAAATTGTAGTATCGCCACTAATAGTTTGTGATTTTAATTTCATCTCATAAGCAAATGCCATATTTTGATACATTACAACAATATTTTCTTTACCGAACTTCGTAATAGTATTAGAACTAGTAAATTTAAGCATATCTTCAAATTTACCTTGTTTATAAAGCATTTGAAAGAAATTACCAAATGAAGACCCATAAATGAATACAGGATTAGCAAAAGGCTTATTTAAAACCTCTGGTTCAGGAGTTATTAAAGCTTCTGAATCTATTTTGACAGCATTTTTATCTCCATTTTCACATGCCGTGAATAATGTTAAAATACTAATTGTTAAAATTAAAAGAATGTGTTTCATATTGTCCTTTTAATATTTAAACGAAAACTTAGCGGGAAGGTTACATTTATGAATTTAGCTCACTTTTTCAATAAAAATCTTATCGGGCATGTTTGTGTCATTAAATACAAACTTCGTAACATCACATAACCATAATTTATGATTTAAAATAGACTTATTAAATTTTTCTAAGAGATAATAACCACCACCTTCTTCTTCTCCTAAATACAAAAGTTTTAATTCAGAAGAATTTTCAAAAGGAGTTAAAGCAAAATTCATTTTTAATTCTGAATTACCTTCTCCAATTATTTCTAACATTTTATCAGCTCCTTCAACCATCATAAGTTCTTCTTTAGTTCCGGGCCATTCAGGAATATCTGCATACCAACGTTCGAGTTCTTTATAAAATCTATATGTCTTTATCATTTTAATAATTCAAAAATTTCATCATGGACTTTTTCATTCACCATTTTTTTCCAAGAATCAGAACCATTTTTTATTTCATTTCTTATTTGAGTTGCGCTAATATTATAAATATCTGCCGGCGGTACATGTTCTGTTGTTTTGTAACCAACACCTCTGCCCCAATTAATAGATTCAATATCCGGTATTATCATAACTTTCACATCCTCACTATCTGAATAAATCTTTTCCCATAATCCTTTTACTTGTAAAGAAGTAAGGGGATTTTTTTCATCAGGAAGCACATCTCTAATGGCTATTAAAACTTTTTTATTATGTTTTAAAATTTCATTAAATAAATACATATGTCCTAAATGTGGTGGTTGCCATCGACCTACAAATAAATTATAAATTTCTTTCTCCATGCATTAAATTTAATGCATTAAAATATAAAAATCAAGATTTTCATTTAGATAATTGATGAAAAAGCTTTAACAATTCAATGTTTCGGCCTGATAAATTACCTGTTTTTTCGAACAATACAAATCTTATAGGAAAATCTATATCCAGTATTTGAAATTGTTTTAATTTTTGAGCTAGGAGGTTTACAGAAATACCTTCATTTGAATTGTGTTGATTAACGAATATATCTGGAAATTTATCAAAAATTTTATTTAATATTTCTTCTTTAGACATTATTTTATTAAATCCAAAATAGTAATTTTAATTTTAATAAAAAGAAGTGATAGACGAGAACAATAAAAAATTATTGAATCCCATAAAGCTACTACATCAAGCATATCAAAATGTGAATGAGCGTCTGGACATAATCCTAATAAATGAAATATTGTTTCCATATTCTGTGTACCCCGACCAAGAATCGAACTTGGATTAAGAGTTTAGAAAACTCTTGTTCTATCCATTGAACTATCAGGGCATATTATTATTGCAAATATAAAATTTTTTTTTTAAACATCAAAAAATTCTTCAATTACTTGGGCTTTAGGAATAACAAATTTTTCAATTAATACTGAAAATTTCGAAATCTTATTTTCTCCTTTTATTTCTCTAGAAATTGAATACAAATCAGTTAAATTTAAATTCAATTTTCCATCAAGCAATTGTTTAAACCTAGTTGTTGTAAGTTTTAAATTTAATCTTAATTGTTTTTTGGATAATTTTTCATTTTTCATGTGCTCTGTTACGCACCCGCCAACAAAATGCGCAAAATTATTTTTACTTTTCATATCAACTTGAATAAAAACAATAGAATTATTTTTATCAAAGCTAACTTTGCGATTAATTAAATGAAAAAAAGCAGCTGTATTAGAAGCAATCCAACAACCATATCTCTTAAATAACATATTTAGGTCAACATCAACAGATATTTTTTCAGTAGATGATTTTGAAAAAACATATAAAGGAATTATAACACAACTTAAAGATACTGAACTTTTTTTTTCTGAATCTTTTGAAGAGCAGTCACTCGCAGAAAAACATATTACGAAATCTTCTGGATTTAATCCATTGGATTTCATAGATTTTTTCATTTTTTCAGCAAAAGTTTTACTTATGTTTATCATTACGTTTTATTAATGGACTTTTTTTGCCTTAATTGTTTCTTTATTTTCTTATTAGTAGTTCCAACATGTTCTCTCAAATACAGCTCTTTTTTATACCATTGTTCTTCTTCGTCATTACGAATATCTTTCCTTCTCTTTCTAAATTCACTTAATAATTGAAAAGTACTCATTTTTTTTAATCTCTCCGGAACCTCTATTCCTTCCCAAAGCACAATTTGCTGCATTTGATTAGATGGAGAAACCTCATAAAATGATTTCTCGAATTTTATTTTTTTAACCCCACAAATAACTCCAATTTTAGGAGTTTTGTTTTCGATTTTGATATATTCAATTATTCCATTTCTCCATCCAGGTATTTTAGATTTAGATGGTTTTTTCACGCGAACCATCATGCCAACATATAATAAATTTTCACCCCACCCATATCTGGACAAACCCCCTGTTTCACTAAGATAAAAGTCTTCATTTAAATACTTTTGTCTCAATGTTTCTTCGCGTTCTTTTCTAAGCCTCTCTATTTTTTCGTCAGGACTTTCCATAATTGATTAAACGATAAAATGTAATAAATGTTACTTTTGGTCATTCATGTGTTTAGCAATGAAATCCAGATTACTTTTTACTCCAGTAATCATTTCTTTTTCCATTACATTTTTTCTCTTTTCTAAAACATTATCAAAATTCTTTTTTAGCATTTCTGCAACGGTAGCATTAACATTTATATCATAATAATAACTGTGTTTACTACTAGCTAATGTCAAATGAACATCTTCCATAATAAAGAATACTTCTCTTATGTCGTTTTTTATATAGCGTTTTCGTGATAAAGGAGCAAAAAACATAACAGAAGATTTGTCTTTAATTAAAGCTTTAACTATTTCAATAACTTTTTCTTCTCTTTCGTTTGGAATATATTTAACACTTAATTTTTGTTTAAGTTTCAAACGTAACTTTCCAATTTTAAATCTTATTTTATTATTAAAAATCATCTTACTACTTCTAATTTATGACATTCTTTTAAGGTAGGCATATCAAACTTTCGAGACATATTAATAATAGCTTTTTCAGGCACCATTTCTTTTTCAGGTCTTTCTTTGTTTTTTCGAATAGATTCTTCCACACTACAATCAATATATACAATTCTAATTTTCATTCCATAATCCATTGCAAGGTCAATAAGAGGAGCTCTTTGTAATTCAGTTATAGATGTAGCATTCCATGCAACATCAGCTCCAGTACGAAAACTTTTACGCAATTCTTCTTTTGCTTCTTGCATTACAGTACCTTGTCCATCAGTATCAGAACTAGGGATTTTCAATCTTCGTCTTATACTATCTAACTCAACTATGGCTCCGGTCCAATTTTTTCTCAACCATGTGTTTTTACCAGAACCAGGCAAACCACACATTATTGTTAACCAACCTTTTTTGGGTTCCCATATTTCGGCAGCATGATAACTATCTCTACGAAAACAATGTAATCTAGACCAGTCATTTGCAAATGGATATGGTTGATTTAAACAATTAAGCTTTTCTGCTCTCTCTTTAAATATTTCAATACGAAGAAGCATATCATCTAAATCTTGACATATTCTTCCTTTAAAATCACATTCAGCCAATAATGAAAGTTCATTTAAATTACATCTTAAAGAAGCTTCTATAATAGCTTTATCCGGATTAGGTTTTACTTCTGCCCAAATAGGTAAACCGTGATATCGAACAAGTGCAGAAATTTCTTCTCTCTGTAAAAAGGGGAATTTTTTAAACAACAATTCTCTTGCAAGTTTTTCTCCTAATTTTGCATGACCCGGACTTACCCAATCCTTAGACTCTTCATCAATATAAGTTGTGTCTGGTTTTGCAATATCATGTAAAAGAGCTGATAATAATAAAGTATCTTTTTGAGTTTGATTAAAGTTTTTTGTTTTAAGAGCTTGTTCCATTTCGTTGGTCACCATTTGAGTATGAACATAAACATCTCCTTCAGCATGATGAATCTTGCTTTGCTGACAACCTTTTAGGGCTGAGATGCACCCTAAAGCTTCATCATCCCAATTCCAATATGATTCTAAAGATTTCAATATATCTATTTTATCATTCATTATTTTTTTTCTATTAAAACTGTTCGTACCCCCTCTAAAAAACTTACAAATTCTAAATTACCTTTAAAGTGACTATGTACCCAAACCGTCTTAATGTTCTTAAGTTTTGCTGCTACCATTTCTTCTCTTATGGGTTCATTTTCTTTTTCGTTCAAAACCTGAAATAACTTACTAATTTTTACACAAGCATGGAAACACTCTTCTCCTATAAACTCTCCCCATTCACTTTTGTAATTTTTGTCTTTAGATAAATTTTCTTTAAACCAAAACTCAACCCATCTACCAGAAACTCTTACTTTATGAATTGTTTTAATTATGGTTTCTGACATTTATTTTTATCTATAGTATATAAAACACCATAAAATAGCAAAAAGACCATTGCCATTTCTGACCTTTCATAAGCTTTATTATAATCATGTACTACAAAAGACCAAATAATTGATGAAATCAAATTCGTAATACAACACACAAGTGCAATATATTTAAAAAGTGTACTTATTTTCATTTTTATTTATTTTTATAATTGTTTTCATATCCATACCAACCATATTTTTCACCGTTAATTAATGTAGCTGGTTGCCAATTTTTAGTCCAATGTTCATCTGTTTGAACATGGCCTCCTCTAACTAATTTAAACACATTGCGAAATTCATTTGGTTGCGTTTTTATAATTCCATCATTTGTTTTAAATGCAGTTGAATTTCTAATTACGAAACCTTCACATGCTGGCTTGTTATTGTTTTTTGGATTATAACCACCTAATGCTCCGGAAGTGTTTGTGTAATCTTCCCAATCCATTTTTAAAAACGATTGTAACCATTCTTTCAAACAATCATTCTCTGATTTTTTAGGATTAACAAATGAAGAAAGTGTATTATCATATTTTAACTCAGGTACAACTGGAAAATCCAACATTGCTGCATAAAATTTAACTTCTTCCCAAGAAAGCCAAACTCCTTTTTCTCTTACTGCAAAAACATAATAAAATGATTCAAGTTTACTATAAGCCACTGAATGTATTCCATACATGTTTTCTCCAAATATTTCAAGGTCTTTTAAATCGTTCTTAATTAAATTCCATCTATCCCACAAAGGTTTATCCCAAGGATGCGCACTAGGAGCTGTGTGTGACCTCGCAAAAACTCCATCTTTTTTTAAACAATCATTTTGACCATCTAATTTTTCAGTAACAATTAGATTCATCTTAGAAACAATATCTAAGTACCCAGCGGACAATATTCTATCATCCGAAGTTGTTCCCTTCGAAATTGGAAAGTGTAATGTACGTGAATATTTAGTTGATTCTTCCATTAAAATATTTACTCCAACATATAATTAATTCATCACAATAAATACAAACTCCTAATGTTTTATTACTCTTTTTAGAACCATAATCAAAAATTGCAGTTGATTCTTTTTTACAAAAATCACATTTTGTTTTTATAGAAAAAGAAAGTATTCCATTTTCTCGTTTCCATTCATTTAAAACAGCATATTTTATGTGCAAAAAAATCTTTTCTATAAAAACTTCCCTTGTAAGTTTGTTTAAAAAAAAATTATTATCCCACACTACTTTAGGTTGGAAATTATTTATCTGCTCCACGATGTCAAAAATACTAAAAAATAATGATATTTCAATATAATTTAAACGAAAAACCCAGCTAAAAGTTTATTACAATAAAAAAGGGTTAAAACCTTAATTTTAACCCTTTTAAATATATGTTTTAGCATTAACGAACTACCAATTCATTTTTATCATTTACAAGACAACCCAGAATTTTTTGACCACGTTTATATTTAATAAAAACAATCATTTTTCCATTAGTGTCATAAGATTTCCACTCTCCATGCTTTCTGCCATTTTTAAAATTAGCTTCTGACATCATTCTTCCATTATCATAAAAACTAAGCCAATGACCGGTTTTATTACCAGATAAATCAAAATATCCAATTTCTTGAATTTTGCCAGTTTCATAATACTTAACTAATGTAGAATATTCTTCATATTTGAAAAGTTTAGTTTTCACATTACCATTAGAATAATAATCAATGTTTTTCTCAGTAATATTTGTAGCAAATGATGTAAATGTTACAAAGAAGATTAATAATAATATTAGCTTTTTCATATTTCTGTGTTATTAAATTGTTATCTGTATGTTAGATAAATATAAACAAATATATGAAAAAAAGCAATATATAAAAAACTTAACATTGAAAATGTTCAAAAAAATATGATTTTTATAGAATTAACTACTTTTCTCCTATGATTTATACTTATCCTCCTTAAGAGACACGGTCTTATTAAAAATAAGAGATTCATCATTCGTATCTCTTACGTAATAACCTACTCTTATCATTTGAACTGGTTTTCCAGGAATACAATTTAAAACAGCCGGTTCAAATATTGCATTGTTATTAATAACCAAAGAGTTGGCATCAATATAGTTTACAAAATCATCTTCAGACTTATCCGGTGTGATATGAGTGAATAATTTTGAATATTCTCTAACTTCTGCCTTAACTCCATGTTCGCAAGAAACCCAATGAATTGTTCCTTTAACTTTTCTGTTAGTGCCTAATCCAGATTTCGTTAAAGGGTCATATGTACATTTTATTTCCGTAATAACATCTCCATTCTTAATCACTTCTTCTGCTTTTATGACATAAGCACCTTTCAATCTAACTTCACTCCCTAATTTTAATCTGAAAAATTTATTATCAGCTTCTTCTCTAAAATCGTCTCTATCAATCCACAATTCTTTTGAAAAAGGAATTAATCTTTTTCCGGCAGTTTCATCCTCTGGATTGTTCTCAACTTCAACCATTTCAACGCCATTATTCCAGTTTGTAATTGTTATTTTAACAGGATTCATTATTCCCATAAATCTATTGGTAGATTTATTTAAGTCATTTCTTAAACATTCTTCTAAAAGCAAATAACTTATTAAAGATTCTTTTTTTGTAACGCCAACTCGTTCACAAAAATCTTTAATAGCTGTTGGAGTATATCCTCTTCTTCTTAATCCTGAAATGGTTGGCATTCTTGGGTCGTCCCATCCTGAAACAAATTTCTCTTCAACCAATCTTTTTAATTTACGTTTTGAAAGTACTGTATATTCAATGTTTAAACGAGCAAATTCTGTTTCTTCCGGCAATGGATTTGGTAAATTCAAATTTTCCAAAAACCAATTATAAAGTGGTCTATGAACTTCAAATTCTAAAGTACATAAAGAATCTGTGATTCCTTCAGTATAATCTGATAAAGGATGTGCGAAATCATACATTGGATAAATTTTCCAAACATCTCCTGTATGATGATGTGTTGTATTTATAATTCTATACATCACTGGGTCTCTTAAAATCATATTAGGAGAAGCCATATCAATTTTAGCTCTAAGAATTTTTGAACCTTCTGTAAACTCTCCGTTTTTCATTCTTTCGAACAAATCTAAATTTTCTTCAACGGTACGCGAATAATAAGGAGACGGTTTTCCAGACATAGTTGGAGTACCTTTTAATTTTGCAATTTCTTCTGATGTTGAATCGTCAACATATGCCAATCCTTTTTTGATTAATTTTATGGCTGATTCATAAAGAAAAGAGAAATAGTCAGAAGTATGTAAAATTTCTGCCGGCTTATAATTTAACCATTCAATATCTTTTATAATAGACTTTGTATATTCATCTGATTCATTAGAAGGATTTGTATCATCAAATCTTAAATTACAAGGTCTATTGTATTTTTCAGACAACCCAAAGTTAAGACATATGGATTTCGCATGACCAACATGAAGGTGGCCATTATTTTCTGGTGGAAATCTAAGTTTAAATTTCTCAACATTTCCTTTTTCAATTATTTTTTCTTCAATAAAATTCATAATTATTCTTCTTTTTTTACTATTAATCTCCACCAATATGTATCAACATTTGGTTCTACTATTGTGTCTGTAAAATCATTATTTCTATAACCTGTAACAATATCCTGTTTCATACTATAAAATGTATATAAATATACCAATGCTCCTTCATTTAAATAATTTTGAATAGAATCAATAATATCAAATGCTTCTAAGCTTCTGTGTGAACGAGTTGGTATTTCTGTAATCCATTTTCCTTTTTTATCAAAAAAATCTTCACATGGAGCTGTTGCAACAAAAACGTTTTTCATAGAAAACAATTTATAAACAATAGTATTAAAATGTTTTGGCTTATAATATTCTGAATGTTCTTTAAATAATTCTTCCGCAGTTTCTTTAAAAAGTTCTATTGATAGTTTTTTATCCAATAATCGCTTATTAACCTTAACAGTATTGCCTATTTGAACTGTAGCATTTTTTATTTGTTCTTCTCTCGTTTTCATAACCATAAAGTTACGATTTTTTTTGTTTGTTACCTAAGCTGGATTCGAACCAACATCTCATCGTCTCAGAAACGAGAATAATAACCATTATACTATAAGGCAATTTTAGATGCTCCACTTGGAATCGAACCAAGGTCTTCTGCTTCAAAGGCAGCGATAATAGGCCATTATACTATGGAGCAATTTGTTCCTCGTGATAGAATCGAACTACCACTTTTGGTGTCAAAAACCAACGTCATTGCCATTAGACCAACGAGGAATATGTTGTCCCACTAGGACTCGAACCTAGACTAAGAGAGTCAAAATCTCTTGTGCTGCCATTACACTATAGGACAATAAATAAAAAAGCCTGAAACTTTAAGTTCCAGGCTTTTTGTAATTTGTTAAATTAATAACGTCAAGACAAAGCAATTCCGGAACCCTTATTTAGAGTTTGTTGTTGCTGTTGTTGTTGAATATTAATTGTTATGTTAACCATTTCTATGTCTTCTTTTTTTCTTTTTACCTAATTTTTCTATTGAGTATTCATCATACTGCTTTCGTTCTCTAACATCTATCATTACCCTAAGTGATATAGTGCCTATTCCTGCTCCCCACGCAGTACTAAATGCATCCCACTTACTCGGAACGCCTTTTCCCATCCACTTGTCCCATATCAATTCTTTTGCCACTCCTGCGGTTACTCCTGATAAAAAACCAACTCCTACCGCTAATCCTGTTCTTCCTTTTGAATATTTATAAACTAAATCACCAGTTACCATTGTAATTATCACACCAGAATAAACATGTTTTGCGTCATCTGGAATTTTTTGCCACAAATTTTTAGTTTGAGATTTGCACGCTAAACTTAAAACTATAAAAAATATTAACAGAAATTTTTTCATTTGCGTTTATATATAAATATAAACACAAAAAAATCTACTAACTGATTTTTATAAAATCGTCGTTCTTTATTGCTCTCTCAATCCAACGGTTCAAATCAGAGGCTTTTACCTCTAAACCAAAGTTAGCGCCTGCTAAGTCCGGAGCAGCTTTATCAATGTCAAACATTGAAATAACTTCATCTCCATCCATTAGAGTTAATGTTTTTTTTACAGTAGTTGCAATAGGAAACTGATATGTTCCCGTAGACAATTCTACTGTGTAATACAAGTTTGGTTTGTCAAAATGACTTAATTTTGCATTTACCTTACTTTTATACAGTTCTTTTTTTACTTCGATTGCATTAATTTTTACTTCTGTTGTTTCCATTTTTTTCCTTTTTTTGTACCGATGTTCGGACTCGAACCGAAACGCTTTCGCACTGGCTTCTTAAACCAGTATGGCTACCATTACATCACATCGGCATTTGTACTCTTAACGGGACTTGAACCCGTGACTCCGCTTTGAGAAAGCGGTGACTTAAACCACTTGTCGATAAGAGCATTTTATTGTAGCCCATACGGAATTCGAATCCGTGTTTCTGCCGTGAAAGGGCAGCGTCCTAAACCCCTAGACGAATGGGCCATTTTTATTTTTTTTATTTTTGCTACCATAATTTTCAGTTAAAGCATGACAATTAGGACATAATAATTGTAAATTTTGTAATTCATTATTAAACCTATTTCCATCTTTGTGATGTAATTCTAAAGGTATGTCTTTATTTATCCATTTTGTTAAATTACAACATTCGCATTTTTTTTCTTTTAATCCATCTTCTATAAGTTTTTTCCCTAATTTATAAGAACTTATATGTCCAGTGCTATTCATATATTGAATAGCTGTTTTTTTTATCGGTGAAATTTTATATCCCTTTCCTCCTTTATTCCCAACATAATTTATGTTCCACTTTTTTAAATAATTATCTAACGTAAGAGGTCTACAATCTAAAAACTTACAAATAAATGATTTTGGTCTATTTTCATTTATTAATTTCAAAATTATTTTTTTTTGTTTTATTATATCATTTCTCATGATTATAAATAGACAAAAAATGTTATACACACTATATTTCTAAAATAACATGTATTTCAAATATTCAAAGAACAATTTTGTACTCCGTGAAGAATTCGAATCTTCATTCCCTTTCGAGAGCTTGGTCCTAAGCCAAGTGCGTCTGCATTCCGCCAACGGAGCATTTATTTTTTTGTAGCCACAGAGAGATTTGAACTCCCAACCTTGATGATATAAGCATCCTGCTCCAACGCGATTGAGCTATGTGGCCATTTGTATTACGGACGGGGTTCGAACCTGCAATTTTCTTTCGAAACTAGATTGAAAATCTAGGTGCTTCAGCCAGTTTGCATACCGTAACATTTGTGCTCCCTGTTGGGCTCGAACCAACGACCCTCAGATTATGAGTCTGATGCTGCTAACCAGCTGAGCTAAGGGAGCTATTGTACCAGAAGAGAGATTCGAACTCTCACGCTTTTTATAGCGCCATCTTTTGAGGATGGTGTGTCTACACGATTTCACCATTCTGGCATATGTCAAAGAACCATTTGTACCTTCGAGAGGATTCGAACCTCCACCCACCTGTTTAGAAAACAGAGACACTAATCCGTTGTGCTACGAAGGCGTGTTGTTACATTTTTTGTAATTCTAATTTTAAATCATAAATTTTTCTTTGATGAACAGCAACATTGATTTCTTTTACATCAGATGTTTTTTTTGTCAAAGAAGTTCTTAATTCATTTTCTAAAGTTTGAATCCTTTCTTGTAATCTTAATTTTTTCTTTTCTACTTTTCCCATTTCTCTTTTTTTGTACCTTCGGCGGAACTCGAATCCGCATGGAATTAAATCCGAGGGTTTTTAAGACCCTTGTGTCTCTGTCCAATTTCACCACGAAGGCATATTTTTTTGAGCCTCATATCAGTTCGACCTGATGACCTCTCGTTTACGAAACGAGCGCTCTTACAACTGAGCTAATAAGGCAATATCAATAAAACAAAAAACCCCGACCTTTTAAAGCCGGGGTTCTTGAAGAACGTTTAGTTATATATAATTAACTTGTAAACGAACATATCCCAGCTGGACAACTTTCTATAAGTTGTTCTAACACTAATTGTCTTAGTGTATTAACCGTGTATGTATTTACATTTTTCATTTTCTAATTCTAAATAAGCTGTGAGAGACCCCGCACTGTATCTCCCATTTATATGGGGTTCAACTTATAATAAATAGTACAATTTTATATTCTAACGTCAAATTTAAGGTAAAGTTTCAATAAAACAAAGTTTTTTTATGTTTTTTTTCTTAATTCTCTATAAATCAATAGAATAATTTCAGTTTTATTTTATGTTTTCTTGAATTTTTGGGAAGAAAATTTGCCAATAAATCATCATTTCATTTAAAATTAGCTCTAAGCTTTGTGAACAACTCTCTTTTTTTGAATCTTCAATAAAAATATCGCAAAATCTTTTCCAGAAGAAATTAAACAATTCTTCAAATGCTTTTGCCCAATCTCCTTGTTCAAAATATTCTTCTATTTTTATTTTAATTGTTCCCCACTCAATTTCTTTCTCTTTATTGAAACCAAGCCATTCTTTGGATTTTTGAAACTCTATGAATTTATATGCATTTTTAAGTTTAATCATAAGCTTTTTACAATTTTTCATTGTTTCATCATCTAATAATGTATCGGTTCCAATTTGAGTTTGAGCTGCCCAATATCTTATTCCTTCTCCACCAAATTCTTTTATGTAATAATCAGTGGTGGTACAATTTCCTTTACTCTTTGCAAGTTTATCACCATTTTTATCAAGCGCATGTCCAGTGATAATAATCTGTTTCCATGGTATTTGTTTATTGTGGTGATAAGATTTAATGATGGTATATAGCGCCCAAGTACTAATAATATCATGTGCTTGAAATCTTAAATCAAAAATAGGACATTCTAAAGAAGCAATACCGGTATGAGATGCCCATGCTATTTGAGGAGTTAAAGAAGAGGTAAACCATGTATCAAACTTTAGTTCAGATTCTCCTGGAATTGAAATTCCATAATCTCTGCGTCTAGCAATTGACCAATCTCTATCCATATCATTAATCCAACTTAAAATTCTATTCTTGAATTTTTCAGGTTTCCATTCTATTTTTTCAATTTGTTCTATAAGTTCTTGTTTAAAGTCTTTGGTTTTAATAAAATAACCTTCCCCTTCTTTTTCAATAATATCACCATTATCTCTAATGTGTTTATTATTTTCAATTTCAGAATTAGGAATCGATTTATTACAAGAAGTACAAAAAGAATAATTTTCTTTTCCTTTATAAAGCAACCCTTTCTCTTTGAGGTCATAAAAAGACAGTAAGGCAATTTCAGTGGAAAGCTTATCAAATGTGTTATAACTATGATTAGAAAACCCCATATTTATATTATTGAAAAATTCCATATACATTTTAGAAGTTTCATTTGAAAGTTCGATTATCTTTTGTGTATCTGTTATTCTTTTTTTGTAAGCAAACTTTTCTGTTGGTATTCCATTGTTATCATAACCAAATGGGTAAATCAACTCTTTATTTTTCATTCGTTGATATCGCGCTATAAAATCCATTTGTGTATAAGAAAAAGCGTGACCCATATGTAATTTACCACTTATCGTTGGTGGTGGCATATCTATTTTGTATTTATTATCTGTTTTCATAAAATTAATTTTTTAAAAATAAAAAACTCCGACTTGTTTAGCCGGAGTCTGAATGTATTATAATACACTAAAGTTTAAATATAGTCCGGCTGGACGACTTGTAAAAAGTGCGCCACGACCACATTAAGTGTCAAATAGTGATATGTATTTTTAGTAATCATATAATTATAAGTAGTCTATTTTTCTTATTATACGTTAAAGTTAAGAAAAAGTTTTAAAATTTAAAGCTTTTACTAAAATTTTCTTTCTTTTTCCATTCTTCTTAAAGTTTCAAGAGGAGTTTCATTTTGTCGCATACTGTAACTACACCCAGTGGTTCCGCCTTTCCAACCTCCAGTTCTTTCACCAACTTCTCCGGTGTATTTTTCTAAATACTTGGATTTATTTCCTTGTTTTTCAAAAAATATTTCTCTTTCAATTGGACCCCCATATTCAAATTGAATATCGATACTTTTACGAATCATCCGTGGAAATGGTAAAATTTTTAAAGCTTTCCAACGCCATTCCATTTCATGCACAGTAATTATCGCTAGTCTTTGTTGTATATTACCATTCTTTAAAATATAAGTAAACGGATATTCTTCTTTCCAAACTTCGTTTTCCCATTCTTTAGTATAAAAATCAAATTTCTTTTTTCTCAAATCATGTTGCCAAGTACCATCTTTTTTTAATTTACTAGTTCGTTCCCAAACCCAATACCATGGCATGTTAAAGTATTTATTACTAGTTTTCCCCCTACAAACAACAAATGAATTTATTCTTAAAAGATTTTCTCCAAAAAAATAAAAACCATATTCCGGAGGGTCACATTCGTCAAGACCTGAATATATAGGAAGATGAATATATAGACATCCATAACCATATGGAATGAATAATAACCATACAAGAGACCAGAAGCTTAAACCGGTAAAAAACACACCTATAATAGGAATTAATAGAGTTGGGGTTAAAATGATGTAGAATCTTTCATCAAAATAAGAAGCTGGACTTAAAGTAAACCTACTTCTGTCAATACCAATGTAAAATGAAACCCAGTCATTTTTAAATAGTTTCTTCATTATTTTTTTCTCCTTTTCGTTTTATTAGATACGAATTTAAAGAAAAAAATGGTAATGTGTTTTTTAAAATGAAATAATAATCGTTTTTTCTTGGATTATCGGGGAAAAATTTTTCAACCAGAACAATTTGGTTAGGTACTAAATATTGGTGCCAAATGAGTTTTCTTCTTCGATAACCACCAACACATTTATGAGGCATCGGTTTTTCAAAGTTTAACCGAGAACAAAATTGACATTTATATTTTATAATGAATGTTTTCATTTAATAAAAAAGGGAATAAATAAATTTATTCCCTTTCTCTGTCGTTGTTTTTGAAATATTATCGTTGACTTTCGTAATTTTTCAAAGTGGTTTTGAAAGTAGTATAAAGTTCGCGATTGATGCTGCGATTTTTATAGTTATTTTCGATACGAGCTTTGATATCAGACACGTAATTTCTTCCGCGACCATTATCATCTGATGCTTTTGAAAGAGATGTTTTCTTTCTGATTGCATACTGTACAATTTTAATTCCATTTTCAACACTTTGTACTGTTTTGTCAGTGTTGGTCGTGTTCCTTTTTGTTGTTTTTGAAACAGATTTTCTAATCTGCTTGCGATTGTTTGTTTTTTTTGCTTTCATTTTTATGGTTTTTGTGATTTTAAGTTTTCAAATATAATATTTTTTTTCGAAGTAACAAAAAAAATTATCAACACATATCTGGCTTTTTGTAACTCTTAAAGTACTGGCTATTGCTACTCTATATCATAATCATCTGTGTCATCATCTGGTTCAATGTAGGTTTTGTTGATTTCTGCAAACTTTTCCAGTATTGATTGATGTTTTTTATATTCACCACATTGTGGAGTTAAATATAATACATGTGGAACAAATTGTCCGGACATTGGATATAAATTATGTATCATGTTTATAAGATGAACAATTTTATCTCCAAACATTTCTAGATTTGCATAATATTTTTTATATAAAATAGTAGGTGCAATTATATTTTTAAGTCTTATCTCTTCTACCATTTCAGATAACCCATTAAAATCATATCTACTTCCTAGAATAGGACTAAGCATTGCCTTTGCATCTTTAGTACTTAAAAGTCTCCATGTTTCATTTTTCGTTTTGTTTTTAAGATATTCTAGCTCTTTTGGAACTTCAAAATACGTTTCAATACTCGACTCATCTCCTTTTCCATAATGATAAACAAATTTACCGTTCTTTGATAATAAAGTTGTGCTATCACTAAACATTTCAACATTACCTTTTTTCCATAGTTGATTAAATCTTTTTGGGTCATAATTTTTAAAATCATCTGATTCTGCAATTAATTTAAACCCTAAGAGTTTCAACATTTCTGGTGTACCATAATCTAAATAACCTTTATTGTGTTTACTATAGTTTATAATCATAAAATCATAAACTTGTCTATCAATCCACATGAATCTCCATTTTTTACATTCATCTAGATTTTTAATCTTTGCAGCAACTTCTTGCGCTTCATCTCTATTATAAGTAAATTTACCGTCTACCAGGAATGTTGCAAACTCTTCTATACTAACACCGAAGTGCTCTGCAATTAATTTTGTATTATCATCAATCTCAATTGCATCAATCCCTCCATAGTCATTATATTGACCAAAAATTGGTAATGTGGCTGCTTGCCATTTTTTTGACTCATCACCTTTATTTTCTTTTAAAGGTAACAATACACATTTATTTCCTGATGTTATTGCAATATTACTTATACCACAATTGACTGACCAACTACCCATGTTTATGCGAAGACTTTATGTAAATCTGGTTCTTCAGTGTTTATTGTAGCGATTTTCCTGTTTAGTTGAAACACTTCTGTTTCTAAAGATAATTGTTGCCACCAAGTTGAAAATAATTTTACTACTATTGAATATCCTAATTCAAATTTAGAAAAATTTTCTTCTGTAATATATGGCAACATAGCATCTAACAAATGTTGCTCATGACCAATTTCGAAAGTCTTATGACCATCTATATAAAGGTTGGTTAACCAATTTTTTTGAAAATCTAATTTACTTTTCTTCGCATATTCTTGAATAATTTCATCCATAATATGAAATTCTTCTACTGCACTTCCTTCTAAAGCTAATAACGCGCCGGCCTGAAAAGCGTTATCATTGTGTTTGAAAACTTTTGTAATGTGATTTAAAAAAGATTTAGTAACATCAGATGGTATCACCTCATCTGTAATAATACCTAATTCTTTCATATATCCAATTCGCATCATTTCAAGATGAGGAACTTTTTTTGTTTCAAGTCCCATTTCTTCATTAATGTTTTCTAAAACTTCATTTTTTAATTTTTCCCAATCATGAACTCTTACTGCAGAATCCATTAAAAGATGGATGGCAGAATTTGATAATGCCGAATATTCTTTAATTGTCCAAGATAATGTTTCTGCACTTAATTGTTCTTTATTAAGTGAAAAGAAATTAGTTTTTCTTGTAAGACCAACTGCTTCTAGTTGACTTCTTAACTCTTTTATGCGTTTTTCCATTTTTAAATTAATATGATTGTTATTAAAAAATTAAATGCATTATTTCCGTATCCATAACGAGGAATACCTTTTGGTGCAATATTATTGTAATTAGGATTATAACACATTCCAATTTCAACTGGTAGGTTTCCTAATTTTTGTATCTCACTTTTATGTTTTAAAAGAATGTTTGTTATCCCCTCTTTGTCGTGAAAATTTAAAGCGCTAGGTCCAGTAATTCCACCAATAGATAAAGACCAATGTTTAAGTTTGTATCCAACTTCTAAATATACTGCTTGTGTATTATTAAAAGGTGAAGTTATGTTGTAAAATTTACCACCGGCAAGTGTATAACCACCTATAAGATGAAATCCTTTATGCTCAATTTTTATTCTATTTTCAAGAAAATGTGTATTATTCCAATCTAGATAATCTGTTTGAATATTAGAAATATCACCGTTAAAATAATAATCTTCAATATAGAAAGAAATGTATTTAAATTTTAATGCTGAATAAACATTAAAAGTATTGCCATATCCAATGTTAGTTCCAGTTAGAGATGTAATTCCATAAGCACCTATTTCAAGTTTTTTATATGTAATTCCAACTAATCCAAACACACAAGGACTGTAATTTCCAAAATCGATTCCTCTCCAAATATTTCTACTTGATAAATTTACTTCATAAAAACTTTCGATTTTACATTTAGTTGTATCAACATTAATTGAATCTTTGTTTGAATATCCTGATAAGGATATAAAAAACAATATGATAAAAAAGATTTTTTGCATATTACATACTTGTCATAAAATCTTCAATCATACAAACAGTATCAATGAATTCTTTGCTTCTTTTTGTTAAACGAGTTTTTGGACCCAAAATCATTTCGCTTACTTTTATATGTTTTACAATTTGTCCAGGATTTGCTTTCATAATAAAAACATCATCAGCTACATATACAGCTTCCGCAATATCATGTGTTACAAACACAACTGTTGGTTGATATTTTTCCAATATTTTTAGCATCATATCCTGCATTTTAGACCTAGTGTTAATGTCTAAAGCTCCAAATGGCTCATCCATTACAATCATGTCAGGATTGGTCAATAAACTTCTTCCAATGGCTACTCTTTGTAATTGACCTCCAGATAAAGAAGGATACATTGCATACTTATTTTCATGACCTTCTAAACCTACAGTACGTATCATTTCCATGGCTCGGTCTTCTCTTTCGCTTCTTGCAATTCCTTGAATTTTTAATCCGAGTGCAACATTATCTAAAACCGTTAACCAAGGCAAAGACGAGTATTGTTGGAATACCATTCCGGTTCTATCTTTGCGTTCGATTTTTTTACCACGAATTAAAACATCTCCTTCTGTTGGTATTTGTAAACCACAAATATATCTTAAAAGTGTTGATTTACCACATCCGGACTCTCCTAATATAGCTACTGATTGTGCTGCATTTGGTTTGTCTTCTATAAGTAAATCTAAATTATCAAGAACTATTTTCTTGTTGTTATCGTAAGTTTGTTTAATGCCTTTTAACTCAATAAGGTCAGGTAATTCTGTATTTATAAATTTAACTGTTTCCATTATTTTTGGTATTTGTGTCTAAAAATCATGTTATCAACAAGTTTAAATAATTTATCTTGTAAAAAACCTACTATAATAATCACAAATAAAATAGCAAATACTTTATCAAGTCGTGATTGTCTTGCTGCTGTAAAAATCATTGCTCCTATACCGTGTTCTTTATTTATCATTTCTGCAACGATAATATAAGTCCAGCTAATAGCAACTAATACGCGAATATCATCAAAAAGTTTTGATAACACAGCAGGAACAAAAACAAGAAAAATCTTTTGTAATGTAGAACCACCTAAAGTGTGTATAGTTTGAATATATACTTCTTCAACTTCTGAAATTCGCTGAACTACAACTGGTAACAAATAAACAATAATACCAAATGCTAAGAAATGGATTTTCATTCCATCTTGAATGCCAAACCAAGCAATAAAAAGTCCGGTAATTGCAGTTAATGGAATAAATCTTGTTGCATCTACATGTTTACTTGCAATATGTTTAAAAAATGGAAATAATCCAATAAGAAAACCTAATGGTACTGCAATTAGAATCGCCTCAAAATAACCATAATAATTTAATTTAATTGAATACATCGTATTTTCAATAAGAAAATCTTGTGTATTTAATTCTCCAAAAGAAGATAAAACTTCTCCAGGAGATGGTAATACTGCTGCTGGAAATCTAAAAGATAAGAGTTGCCATATTAATAAAAATAAGATTATTCCTCCAGTTTCTAAAGCAATTACCCATCGTTTATCAACGACTCCTCTAAGTTTAAAAAGTTTGTTTGACATATTGTTTAAAATTAAGAAGGGCTCGATTAAAAGCCCTTCTTGTTAAAATTAATTAGGTAACAATTCGAAATCAGTACGACGGTTCTTTCTTTTTCCTTCTTCCGTATGATTATCGGAAACCGGTTTATCAGGACCATTACCTACAATCACGAAACGATTAGAATCAAATCCATGTGTTGTTTGAAGATAATTTGCAACTGATTGTGCTCTCTTATAAGATAAAGATTTGTTTTGAGAAGTATTACCGGTATTATCAGTATTTCCTTCAATCCTTATACGTGAATTAGAGAATCCTTTTGCAATGTCGATAAATTCATGGTCGATAATATATTTTGTATTATCATCAAGCTCCCATTGGCCAGTCGCAAAAGAAATGCTAACTTTTTTAGAAGAGATAGCTTCTTCGGTCTTCATTTTATCAGTAGTAGCTGTAAATTTAAAATCAACTTCTGCTTCCTGACCTTTTTCATTTGATAAATCAACCATGTTGATAATATCTGAATTACCTACATTTCTCCAAGAAACATTTTTCTTTAAATAACCCACTTTTGAATATAAAATACTCATGTTGTTATATAGGGCTTCGCCAGTTACTCCTGTAAATTTACCTGTAACATTAAAGAAATTTTGATTATCTCCAAATGTACATAATCTTGCATTTTTAATAGCTGTTAAGCAAAAATCTTCTGGTTGATTTAAACCATCTGCTAAAATTTTTGCAGCATCTTTACATTTTTCTTCTGATGCGTTTAACTCAGCATTACCCTTTAACCAACCTTCAACAAGTTTAGCAAGTTTTTTAGCGTTTTTATCTAAGTAATCTTGTTTAATAACAAATACATCGGCAATAATATTTGTAGCTGTTTTTGTATTAACTAATACTTTTGAGCCTTTTACTTTAGCAACACAATCTTCATCATCTGGACTCCAACAAACTGCTGCATCAACTTCTCCTTTTTTAAATAAATCAGCAGCATCAATTGCATTTGCAACTTCTATAATAGTTACATCCTTCATTTCAATTTCACCTGCTTTAAATAAATTAAGTAAAAAAGTATGTGATGGAGTCATAGGTGCAACTGCAATCTTTTTACCTTTAAGGTCAGATACAGTTTTAATACCTTGACGCACTACAATAGCATCACCACCGCGAGACCAATCACATTGAAAGAAAATTTGTGGTTTAAATTCTGATAATCCACCGGCTTCGGTTGGGAATGCATCAGCAGTTGCCCATAATAAATCAATATCTCCGCTTTTCCATGCATTACGAGAATCATTGAAATCATCAATTAATTTAAATTCAACCAAAATCCCATATTCAGTATAAAAACGAGATTCTTTATTTGCTTTAAATCCGTTATTAAAATACTGCGCACCGGCATAACCACCCCAAGTAGGAACAGCGATTGTAATTACATCTTCTGTTTCGTCTGCGGATAATGGTGTGCTAATATCTTCTCCTTTTGAGGATTTACCAGAAGTTTTTGAAAACCAGCTTGAAGGTGTAAAATACCATACTGCTGCTAAGATTGCCACGATTCCTAATATTTTAGTCGCTGGCCCAAGTGTATACTTTCCCATAATTTTTGTTTTTTTTGTTTTTTATTTGTTTTTGTTTTGGATTTATTTTTTGTTTTATTTTTGAATTTCTACGTCTTTAACATTATTATTTAAAAAAGAACCATATTTGTTTTGTCCTTGATTGGCCTGTATTTTAACTGCTGAGTTAACCGGATTAGCATCTAATTGTTTTAAAATGTCATCATATTGATTGTCGTCAAAATTTTCTAATAATTTTAAACCTCTTTCAATATTTACTTCATCCATAGTTTCCATACTTGCCATAAATTTAGAAGAATCACGCAATGCTTTATCTATTTGACCACGGAAGTTACCTATTTTAGTTTCAATTTCTTCAATCGCCATATTTTTCAATTCAAGTTCATCTACATTTCCTTTATAAATGTTCATGGCCTTTTGAAAAGCATTAGTACCGGCTAATAAAGACTTATACTCCATTTCTTGAACTTTAAGGTCATTTTCCAAATCAGTAATTGAGTATCCTACTTTTTCATGTAAATTTTCCAAAAATCCAAGTAAGTAACGCATTTTACCAGTTAAGGTAATTAATTTTGAATTGAATTTATCAAGACGACCAACTTGATTTGCATGTACTGCCGCTTTCTCTTTATTTCCTTTCTCAATTTCTTTTCTGCCCCAGTCTTTTTCATCCTTCATTTCAGCAGTATTTTTTTCAATGAGCAATTCATTGTTTCCAACAGCTTCATTTAAGTTTGTAATTTGAGCATCCATCTCTTCGCGAGATTGTTTCATATTTTTAATATGATTTTTAACTATGGCCCAAGGATTAACTTTTACAAAAGCCGATGTTAAAGCTCTAATACCAATAACAAACGCTGTTGTAATAAGTCTTCGAATGCCTCCGCCGATTTTACCCACTCCAAACGTAATACAAAGTATTGCACCTAATATTCCTAACAATACTGCACCATGGATAGCTCCAAGTAAAAAAGGTACAGCGGAATATAATGCATAAATAAGAGCACCACCTACTAAAACTTGAGTGATATGTTCCGGTTTAAATTTCTTCTTATTTGAAGAATCATTTGATTGAACAACTGGTAGATTCATTTTATTTTGTTTTGTTTTTTAATTTACGATTTAATTAATATGCACATTTACTCCATCAATGTATTTTTGAATACCTGATAAAAATGTTGAGAAAGTCCCTTCAAAAGCCATTTTTTCTTGCATCAACTTATTTTCATTTACAGATGCGTCTGTTCTAAGTTTTTGCATTCTTATTAAGTTTTCTTGAATTTTTTTATTTATATCTTCAATACTTTTTTGGAAATCTGCATTTTCTTTAATTACATTATCTGCCTGAGTATTGAGACTGGTTACTGAATTTTGTAAGGTTGTTTTGTATTCTTTTTCAAATTCAGACTTTACATCATTAAAAGTGTCGATATAAAATTTTCCACTATCAATAAGTTTTTGTTTAGTTAAACCTACTGAACTTTGTGCATCAAAAACCATTTCATATTTGGTTTTATCATCTATTGATTTGTTTTCTAATTTTTTTACTGCAACAATAAATTCATGCAGGTCTGGGCCAGGCATATTCGCACTATCAAAAATGCTCTGTAATTTATTTATCAAATTTTGGTCTACAGCTCCAGAATTGCTGTTAGTTGTAGAATTTTGTAAAAAATTACTAGTATTAGTAGTATTTATAACGGTATTATTTTGAGTAGTATTCTTCTCATTATTTGAATTAGAAGTATTTTGCTCTTCTGAGCTTTCATTCTTTGTTACAAATAACTCTGTCCATCTTTTCTTTGCCATTTTTTGTGTTTTTTAATTTTAACGTAAAATCCTTGAATTTGTTACAAACATTAACTTTTTCGCATCAATTTCACAAATAACATTTTGGGCAGCTGATGCGTATCTGCTTTTTATAACTTTTAAATTAAATTTTCTATTGTTTGTTAGTTTCTCTGATTGTAGATACACATCACACATATACATTAATGTAGTACCAAAATAATCAGTATTGCTATTTGTAGTTCTTATTTGCTGGGCTGTTAATATAACTGGTATATTAAAGTTATATGCTATTTTTCTTATATGTTCCAAAAATCTTTTTTTATTTAAAAGAGTTTGATAAAATATATCTGATTTTGATTCATCTAGAATAATAGTTTTTTCAGTTAACACAAAACGACTAAATACATTTTCTGGCCTTTCGCTAAAAAATTTTAATGATATTTCATAAAAGCTATTATCTATAACAACAATACTATTGCCTGTTAAAAAACGTAGATTTTTTCTAATATTTTCATTAATATAGTAATAATTTAAATTTTCAACAGAAAACGTAATTAAACAACCTATATTTTGATTTTCTGTTTTTTGATTTTTAATTTCTTCTAACAAAACATCAGAATGTTTTTTATCTTCTGAAAATAAAAAAACATTGATTCCTAGATTTATATAATGATATATTAAAGAACTAGCAGTAGTAGTTCTACCACCTGCTGCACTAGAAGCAATAGCAATTACTTTACCGTTTTCAGCTAAGTTTGCGTCAAATCCTTGTATTATAGTAAATGGATTAATCAAGAGTGATTTCTATTGTAGTATTTTCTTTCATTCCTTTTGCGCGTAATTTTTTATAGATAGGACTTGCTAAATGCCCTAACCCCTCAACATCTGATGTTGCATCAGTTAATAAGGTAATTTTTGAAATCATCTCGGAATCACGCTCCATTATTTGTTGTAAAGAAGTTGCAACACAATGTGATTTTGCTTCCCCAGAAACAAATACATTATCCGCTTTTGAAAAAATATTTCTAAATGCTTGTTCATTAAATTCTTCTGAATCGTCTTCTGTTTGAAACATTCCAAAATGTTCCGTATTTCTATTCATTCCTTTAACATAAACGATATAAGATTTTTCGGTTTTTCCTTCCCAAATATTCAAAACATCATTTAAAGCAGGGAAAAGTTGAAATCCTGTTGTCCCATGAACACAATGGTCTGGCCAAATTGTATGTGTAAATTTATTTTTATCTTTTAATGTTTGAAGATACTTCAATGCAATTTCATAATCTTCTTCTTTTGCTGTTGTCCAAATTCCATTTTTCATATCATCTACTGTGATATTAGTAAAAGGTTTTGGAAGTTCTCCATTAAAATTTTTCCAATACCTTGCATGAGCAATGTCATCATAATTATGCATATCACGACTAACATGTATTTCGTCAATATGTTCTATATTTTTTAATATAAAAGAAGCTAATCGTTCCATATCCTTATCGGCTCCTTTAACATAAAGACTTCCGGTTGGTAAACAAAAATCATTTTGAGGGTCAATGATTAATAAGACATTTTTCATAGTAGGTATTTATTGTTTTAACGATTTTTTCGTTAAAATGTTACTATAAATCGATTCGGTTTTTACTTTTGTTAATCTCTTGGCATACAACTGATTAAAACTCTCAATTATCCTTCTTTCTACTTCTTTTGGAGATAAAATCTTAAATTCCTCTTTACTCATGCGAAATTTATTATTTTTCAAAGTTTTATTCCTTTCCATCAAATATGCCCACTCCATCTTAAAAACTTCTTGGTCAATTTCTTTAATAATTTTAGGCATTGGAAATTGCAAATGAAACTTTTTAGCTATTGCTGTATGAAGAGTATCTTCACATTCTTTAAAACTTGGCATTCTTCTTTTGACTGGTGTAGCTAAATCTGTAATATATGCTTCCGGAAAATCATGAGTTAAACCTTCTAATTTAAATTCTTCTGGGCATAATTCCATTACTATAAGTGAATGTTGACCTACTGAATACAATTCTTCTGTATGTCCAGTAAATCTACACATTAAGCTTAGAGCATGTGCAATATCTTCTATTGAAATATCTTTTAAACGTGGGTTAAAAACGTAAAATTTTTTTCCACTATAAGTACGAATCCATTCTGGGGTTTCCATTATTTACTCCTTAATTTGAGACAAATATAGTGATTTTTTGAATATTTACATATTATGGGATTAAATATAATATCAGATAAATTTAAGGCTGTTTCAACAATTTTAACGGCTGTTTGTGCAATTTGCTCAATTTCTTGGATTATTTTCAAGGAAATTCACACTTATAATACTCAGAAAGAAGATGTGAAATTTACAAAAGAACAAGTTATGTCATTTAAAAATGATATGGATAGTTTACGAAATGAGAATGAAAAATTAAAAGCAGAAATATTTTCTTTAAAAATACACTTAGAGCCAGTATTCGATTTTATGAATAATCAATTATATGATTATATGCACAACAATATTAGATTTAAACAAACTTCAGATGGTAAATTATTTTTTATTATAATAATGGATATTATTACAATATCATTTATGATGATGTAACGCGTAACTATTATTATATTGCAGAAGACAATAAATCTTACTGGTGTAAGTAATTAGCAATTTTTTGTAACTATATCAAAAGCTGCTTTTGTTCTTTTAGAATCTGCTAATCTGTCCCACAATTCATCTTCTGTTTCTTTATCTACTGTGTCTTTAAATTTGATATTGTGTTTTTTACAATACTCAATATCAACATCTAAACGAATTTCTGACATTGCTTTTTTTACAAAATCTTTTACATCTTGTGATATTCCTTCATTTTTCATAGTATTTTATAAATAGAATAATACATTTTTATTTTTCACTTTCATCCACATTAATATCAATAATTGGTTCTTTAGATGGAGACCAATCAATATTTATAGTTTTTCCATCTTTACCGTAAGGGTGAATATAAAAACTAGTAGAATTAAACATTCTTAATTTAAATTCAATTATTCCTTGATTATAGCCTTCTTCCAACATAGGTAAAAGATTCTTTTCAAAATGAGTTTTTGCTGTTTCTATTCCCATTTCCGTATTTATTTGTGTAGTTGATTTCATTCTTTTATATATAAATAAGCGTTACAATTAATAATATTCTTCTTCAATATAACCATTCTTATATTCTTGAATTTCTTTAATTATGCTTTTTAATTTTTCTATTGATGTAAGTTTGTCAAACTTTTCCCAATTTCTGTCCTTTCTATATGAAAATTTATCTTCATGAGTGAACCCTTTTGTTAGATTAATTAACCTTTGGTTTAAGTTTTTTTCTTCAAAATGCATTATAGTAAAGGTAATTATTAAAATTGCAATATAAAACACTTTTTAGATGTTTTTTGAAGACTATTTACAATAAAAAAGAATCATGGGACTTCAATCAAAAAATTTCGAAGCAATATCTTTAAGTGGTACAATGACAACATTCCAATTAGGTAATGGTATTACAGCAAATACAGTACATCAAATTTATTGTTTAAGTACTGGAACTATAACTATAAACCCAATGGGTGGTGGTAATTTTATTTGGTCTGGTACAACCAATTCATATATTGATGTTGTTCCAGCTACTCTTACTGTCAATTCTGGGACTTTTATAGGTTTCAGAGCAAAAAATCAAGGTATTTCTTATACTACAACTCAATTCTAATTAATTGATTATAAATGGAAATTTGCGCAGATAATTGTTTAACCGGAATGACAACTTCCGACATTGCAAGGCTTTATCGTAGAATACGAAGAAAGCTTGGTGAACCTGTTATGGGTGTTGAATTACGTGATGAACAATTACAAGAATGTGTATGCGAAGCTATTGAAGAATATTCAACATATATCAATGATTGGGCACTTGAAAATAGAATGTCTCAAATGCTTGGTTTGCCAAAAAATATTGATTTTACTTTAAAATTTGTTTCAAATAATTTTGGTTTTGAAAGAACTTTTGCAAGAGCATATTCCGATATAGAAGGAACTTCTTCTATGTCTTTAAGAGAATTAAAAACAGCTGCTATAATTTTAACTGCCGGAACTCAAAATTATTATATCGAAGCAAATCGAGAAATAATCGAAGTTTTATGGCACACACCAAGTTTTATAAATTTATATGGGTTAGACCCATTTTCAAACGCAAATATTGCCTTTACTGAATTTGGAGCCAGTTTCGCAGGTGCTCCTTTAGCATCTGTAATGCCAATTTATGATACATTACTAACTTCTCAAGCAGCAACAGTTAGAAATAAAGTAAGAGGTTCTGAATATTCATATAGAATTGTTGGTGGACCAAATGGTACAAAAAAATTAACTTTATATCCTATTCCAACTAATTCAGCAAATTCTTCTTTGGTAAGTCCTGGGTTTTATACACCAGGAACTGTGTTTTATAATTATTATGACACAATAGGAGTTGGTGGTAATGCTGATTTGTCTGGTTATACAGCAAATCCAGGATTTACTGGAACAACTGATGTTTTTGGAAATATAAGTCAAGGTAATGGTTTAGTTTCCGGACCATCAGATGCGAAATTATATAACTTAACTTATAGTGAACTTAATGACCCTGCAAAAAGATGGGTGAAAAGATTTTCTCAAGCAAATGCTAAAGAATTATTAGGATTAGGTATTAGAGGTAAATTTAGTGGTGAATTACCTATTCCTGACGCTACTGTTACATTAAATGCTGATGCTTTAATAACTAACGGTAGAGCTGATATGGATGCGTTACGCGAAGAATTAAAGGCTACATTAGAAAGATTAAATTATAAAGCAATTCTTGAAAATAATGCTGCTATTCAAGAAAGTATTAATAAAACATTTATATATAGTCCTTTAAGTATTTGGAAAGGATAATAAATTATGGCAAATCCTCCTTATAATGAAGGCGAAGAAAAGCCTGAAGAAGCAAAATCTCAAGATATCTCTAAAAAAGGTATTGATTTGTTCTTTGGAGAAAAAGAAAGAGCTTTTTTTGATACTGTAGGAAGAGAAATAACCAATGATATTTTAAAGGAAAGTTTCATTTTATATAGAGTTGATTATCAAAAAACTAATACTCATAAACTTTACGGTGAATCAAAGAAAAAAGTTTACTTAACTCCAGTAGAAGTATTTGGAAGAATAAATGTAGAATCTGATTCTCCGGAATACATGGTTCCTGGTGGAATTATCAAAAAAGGATATGGAAAAATTACAGCAAGTGTATACAGAACACATTTAGCTGAATTAAACGTAAATATCAGAATAGGTGATTATACTTATTTTAAAGGTCATTATTATGAAGTTATTGATGATGGTTCTTCTAATATTGCAAATCAACAATCTTATGCAGGAGATATAGCTTTCTCTATAAAAATTGTTGGAATTAGAGTTAAGGATGATGTATTTAATGCTAGATAATATTCTTATCTAAAATCTTTATTCGTAATAATACTTTATTTCTAAATTTATCTATTGGAATTTCTAAGGAGAAAGTTTTCAGGAGTTTGCATAGTGAGTCCTAATAAAGATTTTGTAAAACCTTTATTATCACCCACCATTGATTGATTACTATTCCTTTTTCTCGGAGCCAAGTATCTATCGTATGCCTAAAGTCAAACACTATAGTGCTTTAGGTTGCGGTCAACTTTCAAAGGTATAGCCCTCCGTTCTATGTACGCCTCTCCGCTTAGTGCCGGCGCTGTGTTGAGTAGAAACCCCCAGTAACACATTAAGAAGTAATCGCTGCAAAGGCCAAAAATTGGCGTGTCTTTTATATATCCCGTCCAATTACTTCTGTTCTATGACCAGTAAACATAATTGGGAGCTTTAAAAAAAGCAAGTTTTGTTTAAAATAAACTATTTATTAAAAATTGTTATTGGGTATGTCAATTCAAAAAAACATAAATAATCTTCTTAATCAAAGCTTTGAAAACAACGATTACCTTCCTAAAAAACTACTTTTAGAGGATATTGACCAAGGAGTTGTAGATTATATTAATTCTTTAAATATTTCAGTGATTAATGCGGATGGTGTTCTTGTGAAAGTACCACTCATATTCTTAAATCAAGAAAGATGGGCAGAATTCAAGTTAAATTGGAAATTTTTAAAAGATGAAAGTGGTGAAGAGCTTAATATGCCTTTTATGGCTATTAAAAGAACAACAGTAAAACCAGGACAAAATCCTTTAAAAAGAACTATACCAAAAAAGAAGAATTTTACTTTTGTTAAGGTTCCTCTTTTTGATGGAACCTTAAAGGGGTATGATTTATATAAAATACCTCAACCTCCAAGAGTAGATGTTCAATTTGAATTAAGATTCTTAACTCATTATTTGCAAGATGCAAATATTTCTTACGAAAGAATAATTATGGATGGTTTTTCAGATGGTCAAGGTTATATGAACATCAATGGTTATCATATTCCATTGATGTTATCAGACCCAAGTGAAGAAAATACAATGGATGATATTTCTTCTGATAGAAGATTTCAAATTGTTTTTCCACTTTCTGTTTATGGCAAGTTAGTTGACCCTACAAATTTTGAAAGAGTACCAACAATTACTAAAATAAAAATAGACATAAAGGAACTCTAAGTTTTGAGAATTTCTTCACTATTTATTGGAAATAAAAAACAACATATATAAATGGCAACAGTTTTCGTATCACCCGGTGTTTACACAAGAGAACAAGATTTCTCAGTTTTTGCATCTCAAATAGGTATCACAAGATTGGGTCTTGTTGGTGAAACAACAAAAGGACCAGCTTTTGAACCTATCAAAATTTCAAGTACAGACGAATATTTGGCTAGATTCGGTACAACCGACACTAGAATTCAATTGCCGTATGTTGCAAATTCATTTTTAAAACAATCACAAGAACTTACTATTACAAGAGTTCTTGGTAATGAAGGTTTTACTAACTCTGCTGCTTGGATTATTCAAGCTAGTGGTGGAACATTTAGTGGTTCACCTTTATGTGTTATTAGAAGTAAATCTGCTAACGAAGGAGTTTCTTTCTTAGCAACTGCTGAGAGTGCTGTAAAAATTGCAAACATCACAGGAATATTACTTCCTTTCACTTTAAGTGCTACTACTGGACCTTTAACTGCTCAAACTTTAAGTGCTATCACTGTTTCTTTAGATGAAACAAGAGATGATTATATCGTAAAAGTTTTAGGAAAAAATCCTAAGAAATTTACAAATGACCTTGGTTTATATGTTGAAACTATTTATCCACACTTCACAAGAGAAGCTGCTCAAAGAGGTAACATATTAACTATCAATACTGCAATTACTTATTCTACTGATGCTATTTATACTGATTATTTAGATGGGTATCAAACTCCAGTAACACCTTATATTGTATCTAAAGTTGCAGGTGGTATTGTTAGAGAATTATTTAAATTTACTTCTATCTCTGATGGAGATAGTGCAAACTCAGAAATTAAAATTTCTATTGCGAACATTGATGATATTACAAAAACATTTGATGTTATCATTAGAGATTACAATGATACTGATGCTGCAATTGTTACATTAGAAAGATTTAGAAGTCTTACATTAGATTCTACACAACCAAATTATATTGCAAAAGCAATTGGTACAACAGATGAAGAATATCCAAGAAGGTCAAATTATGTGACTTTGGATTTAGCAGAAAATCATCCAACTGATACAGTTCCTGCCGGATTTAAAGGATATACTTTTAGAAGTTCTGCAATAAGCGGTTCTACAAGTCCACAAGTTTATTACAAAACTGTGTATTTCTCTGGAGATTCTGTATTTAAAACTTATCTTGGTGTTTCTGAATTGGGTTATACCGGCTTTACTTCAAGTCAAGTTTCTGTAAGCAATTCAATTAAAACTTTAGAAACTGATTTGTGGCAATATCTTGGAGCTACTCCAACTGGTACAACTACTGTTAAAGGATTCCACATGGAAAGCACTGCGCCTTCTGCAAGTTATGTTCTTGGTAATGAAATCGCTGTAAGCGCTTATACAAAATCAGAACGTAAATTTACTTTGGTTCCAGCAGGTGGTTTTGATGGTTGGAATAAATTTAGATACCCTGATTTTACTTCTGCTGCAATTGATGCGAATAACGTAATTGCAATGGAAGATGCAATTGATGAAATGTCAAATCCTGAAAAAGTAGATATAAATTTATTTGCTGTTCCTGGAATTGATTATAAAAATCATGAAGCTGTTGTAAAATATGCACTTACTACTGTTGAAAACAGAGCTGATTCAATTTATATTGTTGACTCTCCAAGAATCACAGAAGGTCTTGTAAAAGGAACTGCTTCTGAGGCTGTATCTGACCTTCAAGATACTGGAATTGATTCTAACTATGCTGCTACATATTGGCCATGGGTTCAAATCAACGATTCAAACTTTAATAAGTTTGTATATGTGTCTCCAACAATGGAAATTGTAAGAGCGATTGCTTTAACTGATAATGTTGCTTATCCTTGGTTTGCACCGGCTGGATTTAATAGAGGTCTAGTATCTTCTATGGTTCAAAAAGCTGATGTGAAATTAACTCAAGATGATAGAGATACATTATATCAAGATAGAATTAATCCGGTAGCAACTTTTGTTCAACAAGGTGTTGTTATTTATGGTCAAAAAACTTTACAAATTAAACAATCTGCTCTTGATAGAGTAAATGTTAGAAGGCTTTTACTTCAAGTTAGAAGGTTAATCGCTGCTGCATCTCAAACGTTATTGTTTGAACAAAATGATGCAACTGTTAGAGACCAATTCTTACAAAAAGTTGAACCTATCTTATTACAAATTCAAAATCAAAGAGGTTTAGATGCGTTTAAAGTGGTTTTAGATAGTAGCCCTGCTGCTGACCCAAATACTTTAACTGGAAAAATTCAATTGAAACCTACTCCAACTTTAGAATTTATCGATTTAACGTTCCAAGTTTTACCACAAGGAGCAAATTTCGAAGATTTCTAAACTAAGAATCATAAAAATTAAAAGGGATATACTAAAAATATATCCCTTTTTTGTTGTAATTTAAAATTAAATCTTTTTATTTTATAGGGTGTCAAAACGAGAATATAAATTATATTTGATAAACATCCACAATACAAGTTTTTATAAAATTGGCATTTCTGTAAATCCAGGAAAACGTGTAAAACAATTACAAACTGGAACTCCTCAACAACTCAATATAATCTCTATTTTTAACAGCAAATACCCCTTTAAAACAGAAAAATCATTGCATAACAAATTAAATTCAAAAAAAGTCACTGATAATTTTAATTATGATTTTGAATATTTAAAAGGTGAATGGTTTAATTTGGCTCCAAAAGACGTTTTAGATTTTTTACCCCTATGTAATAGCATAGAAAATACTATTGATAATTTAAAAAAAGCAGGAAACCCATTTATATAAAAAATATTTTTTAATAGATTATTAAGTTTTTTTTTCTTCCGTATTTATATAAAAACTTAATAACACATGGGCGTAGTAATGTTTAGACCGGTTCCTGTTGAACAAGAACCAAAACGTAAAAATAGATTTTATCTAGAATTTCCAACCGAGCTTGGTTTTGAATCTTATCTAGTTCAAACATCCGGGAAACCAAAAATCACTATTAATAGTACAGAAATTCCTTTTATGAATACCTCAACATTCGTTGCTGGTCGTTATAAGTGGGAAACTATTGATATTGAATTTATTGATGTAATTGGTCCTTCTACAACACAAAAGGTAATGGAGTGGGTTCGCTTACATGCTGAATCAGCTACCGGAAAAATGGGATATGCCGTAGGATACAAGAAAAACCTTGTTCTTAAAGCACTTGACCCAGTTGGTGTTGATGTTGAAAAATGGACAATGGTTGGTTGTCAAATCACTTCTGCTGATTTTGATTCCTTCGATTACGGTTCAGATGATGTAATTAAATGTAAAATTACTGTTCAACCAGACAGATGTCTTTTAGCGTAATTTAAGATACATATTAAATTGTAATGAGACCGGTAAAAAACACCGGTCTCTTTTTTTGAAATCTATTTATCTCAAAGTAATATTTTGTATAATTTCTCATGGCAAATTTGACTATATCTAAGGATTTTTATCGTATTGACCATGTGTTGTTGAATAGTGCAGACACTTATACTTTATTCAATCCATTAAGTCTCTCTGCTATTACTTATATCGCAAGTTCAAGTACTGTTATAGAAACTTGTACAATTTATAATGAAGCTGTTGGAAAGTATTATGTAAATATTACACCGACTAGATATGCAGTAGATTCTACTTATGAATTAAAATGGTATGTTATATATAATTCAATGTCACCGGTTAAAACTTTGACAACGAGATTTAGATTGAATTTAACAAACATAAGCGGTTCAGTGGAAGTTGAAGCAATGTCACAAATGTTTGATGTGGAAGTAGCCTATCCAGCCTATGGAATTGAAATAGAAATATTATAAAATATATAAAATGCAACAGAATATAAAAACATTTCAACTAAAACAAAATGACACCCTACCAGCATTAGAAATTAATGTGAAAACAAGAGGGTGTTTAGATTCTGTTATTGCCTTTAATTTAAGTGCTGTAACTGCTTGTACTTTTTCTATGGCAGATGATTGTGGAAATTTAAAAATTTCTTCAATGTCTGCTTTTATAACAAGTTATTCAGGAGGATGTATTCAATATGATTGGGTAACAGGAGATACTGATACTGCTGGAAAATATCGAGCAGAATTTGAATTATTTTTTAGTGATGGGAAAAAATTAACAGTACCAACTTTAGGGGTTATTGAAGTGAATATTTTAAAAGATGTAAATGACGTATAATGGGAGATGGTAATTATTTTTATCCTATAAAAAGGGAATTTTTAAATCTCAGTGGTGGCACTGTTACTGGAAATACTTTGTTTACAGCGAATCTTTCAGCAACAACAATATTTTCAGGAGGTACAAATTTATATAATATTATAACAAGTATCGTTACGGGTTCTACAACTTCAGGTGGAGCATCTATTAGTAATGGTATCAACACATTTACTGCCGGAACTTCTTCGAATGCATCTGTAAATATTACAGGAGCAAGTTTAGATAACTTAACAGTTTCAGGGAATTCTAATTTACAAAACTTAACAGCCTCTACATTAAGTGCCACCACTTATAGTGGTGCAGGAATGACTATAAAAGGCATGTTAAATCTTGATGATGACATTACTCTGACTGCAAATCCAGATTTAAGTATTAAGTCAATTTATAATCAAAGGATTTTATTTCATGATAATAACACAAATGCTGAATGGTTTTTACACACACAAGCATTTGGAGGTGGCGCTGGTTATGGAAATATAGGATTTGGAACTCAATCCAATAATGCTGCTAATTTCTTTACAATCAATACTGCTGGAACAACTAATATCACAAGACTTGGTGTAAATACAAATACTCCAAGAGAAAGATTTGAAATTAATGGTAGTGCTTATATAAGTGGTAATTTAACAGCATCGACATTAAGTGCAACAACCGGTTTATCTATTGGATTAGCTACAACACCAACTGGTCCTTTCCCAATTTTTGTTGGTATAGACCAAAATGCCAGAACAGCTTTAAGATTAGATAATTCACAAGCAGGTAGTGCAGCTGGAGCTGGTGTTGAATTTAGAAGTAATGGTGGTAATGCATTAATCGCTTTACTTTCTAGTTCTAACGTAACATTTCCCGTAAATTCAGTTAGTAATGTAAATTTTGCCAATGGAGGATTTGCATGGATAACAACATCTAATAATATTGTAAGAGCAAGATTATTAGATGACGGTAAGTTTGGTTTAGGAACTCTTACACCAATAGAACAATTACATGTTACAGGAAATACTTTAATTGGTGGTGGATTAACTGCAACAACTGCAACAATTAGCGGTAATACAATAATTCATCCAACATCAAATATATTTACTAAAACAACAATAAGAGAAAGTATAGCTGTAGCAAATCAAGCAGCTATATATCTAGGAGTTGGAACCCCATCTACAACAAATCACACGCTTCAATATAGTTCAAATAACCAAGTGTTAAATATGAATACTGAAGGTTCTATAACTTTTAGTAGAAATAATGGTGCTGCTAACATGAATATCAGTAATGGTGGTTTAATATTTATAGGTGGTGGAACATCAGCAACAGCAAAACTTCATTTAGGTGTTGGTACAACAGCTACTGCACCTTTAAAATTTTCAAATGGTTCTCTTTTAACTTTACCAGAATCTGGTGCAACAGAATGGAATGGTACAAATTTATTTATAACAAATAATTCTTCTGTTAGAAATCAACTTGCTTATATAAGTGATTTAACAGGTTCAACAGGATATGTTCCTTATAGTGGAGCTGTTAGTAATGTTAACCTAGGCACTTTTAATTTATCAGCAAATACTGTAAGTGCAACAACACTTTATATAAGTGGTTTAACAAATATTGGTAATGCAACATCAACAAATCAAAGAATTGTTAGGATAGGTCAAGATACAGCTTATATGGATTTTGGTTCATTACCACTTTCAACTGGTAATCCTGGAATTTGGTTCAATACTGCAACTCCTAATGCTAGTAATTATTCATTAGCATTAGTTGGTTCATCTATAAATATTAATTCACCTAACGGTGGCGATATTGTTTTTAGACACAATGGTACTTCAGCAGGTTCTATTAATTGGAATAGTTGGAATGTTTCACCGATTGCTGTTACGTTTGGTTCTTATACTTCATATAATTTTACAAAACCAAATAATACAAATCAAACTTCTGGAACTAGCGTTAATGGTTTATTACACACTTTAGGGTCAAGACAATGGGTTGGTGGAAATATTACTGATAATCAAAATGAAGTATATTACACACAGCCTCTTTATACTTTTACAACACCATCAACTGCAACATCAGTTTCCACAATAGCAATTGCAGGAGCTCCATCTGCTTCAACAAATACTTATTTATCTTCAACATCAGCTTTATTAATTGAAAGAGGATATGTTGGTACAGCTGTAACAAATTCATATGGTATATTTGCACATGCCCAGAGTGGTGCCACAAATAATTTTGCTGGAGCATTTAGTGGGAACGTACAAGTATTAGCTGGTTCAATAGCTAATCAAGGAATTGTTATTAGAGATTGGACTGCTGGAAATACATTAGGAGCAATCTATATGGGTGTAGTCCCATCAAGTACAAACTATACTTTATTAGGTGATGTTAGCAACATTAATACATATCTTAATGCAGCATCAGCAGTTCATTTTAGAATAGCAAATGTAACAGCTGCTCAGTTTACAAGCACATCATTAACTTTTGCTGAAGGAACAAATTTGAGTTTTGGCACATCTACAGGAACTCGAATTGGCTTATCAACAACAGCAAAATTTGCTTTTTGGAATAATATACCAATAATACAACCAACAAGTGGAACTTCTTTAAATAGAGTTTTAAGTGATACTGGTTTAATTGGAACTGGTGCTACTGCTGCTTATTTTGATTTGCCAATTTCTTCAACAACAATTTCTGCTGATACAATATTTGCATCAACGGGATTGGGAATTGGTGCAACTCCAAATGCGACAACAATACCAATAAATATTTCTAGAGCTCAAAATGGTGAAACAAAAATATATGTTCAAAACACCAATGCAGGTGCAGGAGCAGCTGCGAGTTTACAGTTTTTAAATAATAGTAATGATGCAAAAATTTTGCAAGCATCTACTGGAAATAGTAATTATACACCAAACGCTTTAAATTTTTATCAATCAACAACAGGTGGTTTTGATTTCTACACAAGAGCTGTTTCTACATTAAGAATAAAAGATTCTGGAGATACTGTATTTAGGTCAATGTCCACAACTGGATTTACAGTTCAATCATTAACTTCAACTACTAATGTGTTTGTAGTAGATACATTAAATAGTAGAGTAGGTGTGAATGTTTCCGCTACAGCAGGTTATGCATTTGGTGTTAATGGTGGTGTTCATGTAGCGGGTAGTGGTATTGTAGTGAATTCAGATTTAGCAGCACAAAGTGCTAGTAGAAATTTTGTTTTCATACCAAACACAACAGAAGGAATTATTGTTAATAGAAGAGCAACTGTTACGCCTTGTTTAACTTTAGGAGCAGATGCGAATTCTAATGCTACTTTAAATGTAACTAATGCAGATTATATATTTAGTATTTCTACTATTGAAAAAATGAGATTATCAACTAATAACGTTTTTTCTATTAATGTTCCTACAAGCGCAAGTGCATTTACTGCTACTAGTATTTCTAATGGTTTGCAATCAATGACAGGTTTTCAAACCAACTTAACAGGAATGACAAAAGTTTCTGGTTTAACAGTTGCTGGGCCTATTATTGATTTTGATGGTACATCTACAAATGCATATTTAAGAAACACAGTTGGAAATTTAAGGATTGTAGCAGCATCAGGTGCAGATACAATATTTGATATTGGTGCTAGTGCAGCAGTGTTTAGAGTTAGAGCAGGCGATTTACAATTTAGTGCTGGATATAATATTACAATTTCTACCGGTTCTACTGGAACTAGAATAGGAACTGCTAATTCTCAATTTTTATCTTTTTGGAATGCAACACCAATTATACAACCTACAAGTGGAACTTCTATCAATAAAGTATTAAGCGAGACTGGTTTAATTGCTACAGGTTTAACTTCGTATTTTAGTCATCCACTTGGAGTTGGAACTTCTGCACCTAATGGACAATTACATGTAAGTGGAACAACATCTGGTTCTTTATTTAGAATTACAAATTCTGCTGGTAATACAGGATTTTTAATGGATAACGGTGATTTAAAATCACAATTTTATGGTAATGGAGGTTTGGATTATCCTGGCGTTACATCTACTGCAAGTAATCAAATGGGAATTGGTTTTTCTAGTAATGCTGTTGGATTAATTGGTGCTAGTGTTGCACATTTGATTTTATCAGGTGGGAACATTGGAATTGGTTTAGGTTCTTTTGCTGCTCCTTTAGCAAAATTAGATGTGAGTGGAAATACTTTATTTAGAAGTAATTCAACTTCTGGGTTATCTGTATTTAATTCAACAGGTACAACAGCTGTATTTCGTGTTGATACTGTTGGTGGTAATGTTTATGTAAATAATTTAACAGCAGCAACTGTAAGTGCAACTACATATTATAATGATACAGAACAAATTTTTGGAAATGTTATAAAAGCTACTGCTCCAATAAATACAGGCAATACATGGACTAGAAATACAGATTATGAACAATTTATATATGATGGTGTTAGAACAAAATGGTTATCATCTAGTGAACAAAGATTAACTGGCGCAAGAAATAGTAGTGCAACTACACAATTTTTAAGTTACGAAGATGGAATGTTTTATAGTACAACTCCATTTAGAGTTCCTTATGATGCTACAATAACAAAATTGGTAATGGCAGGTTCTGTATCTGAAACATGGCAAGCTTTTATTACTACAGGAACAACATTAGCAACTGACTTTGTTGCGATTTTAGGAATGTCTTCAAATGTGTATTCTGCAAAAACAGATTATAACATTAATATTAATTCAGGTCAAACATTGTATATTGGAATGAGTGGTTCAAGCATTGCATACCCAAGAGTAGATGTTTACTTTAAACAAAGAGGATAATAATATATGGCACATTTTATAATAAATACTACAGGTACATTAGACCCAGTTGTTTTTTCAGACTTAGGTTATAGAGCTTTTTATACTGCAACTACACTTAATTATAATTTAACTTCTGAGTTTACATTAACTCAAATTACAAATTCTAAATCTGTTCAAAGTGCTATTGATAATGGGTATATTACAGCAAAAGATGAACATAATAATATTATATATAATTCTAATAGAGTTGATAGTGTAAAGTTATCTGCTGGTACAAATGTTAATATATTTGGTTCTGATTTCAATCCTGTTGTTAGTGTAAACAACAATACTTTATTTAATTCTGTTTCTGCTAATACAATTTCTGGAGGCACAATTTATTCAGGGAATACAAATTTATATTCTATTTTCCAACAAATCGGTGTAGGTGGTGACGGGTCTTCAACATCAGTTCAACCTGGTTCAAATATTACTACAGGAGGAACAGCTAGTGCACCCACAATAAATGTAATTGATTCACCATCTATTAATAGTTTAACCACATCTGGATTAACAACAATAAAATCTAATTTTTTTGTTACTGGTAATACAACTGTAAACACATTAACAGCAAATACTTTATCAGCTACAACATATTTAGGTAATGGAGGTAATTTAACTGGAATTACAGGTGCGTTTGGAATTACAATTGATGGTAATGGAAATGTTTTGACTACTGGTCAAAAAGGTTTCTTTATAGTACCATATAATTTAGGAATAACTGGCTGGGATATTGTTGCAAATACAAGTGGAAATTGTGCGATAGATATTTGGAAAAATACAACTTTTCCAACAGTATCAGATTCAATAACTGGAACTCAAAAACCTATGTTGAATAATATTCAGTTTCAATCTAATACTGGCTCATTAAATACCTGGATTACTGGTGTTACTAACGGTGAAATTATAGTATTTAATTTAATTTCAGCAACTACAATTTCTAAACTTACTTTAAGCGTGAGAACAATTAAAAATTAATAATATTTACTTAAAATAGATATGGCAATAAAAGCAAAAAATTTTAGATTTAATGGTACTACTACAGGAATCACAACGTATGATTCAAGTGTTACTAATTTAGGTTCTAATATTAAACAGTATTCTGGAGCAACTGTATCAGATGTATTTGCTGGACCAGCAAAGATTGGTATGGCTAGACCAGTCGAACAATCAACATCTATTGCTGGTTTTTATCCACACGTAATTACTTTTTCTAATGAAATTGATTGGTGTTTTTTAGCTGAAAATGCAACAGCTTCTGCAACAAGAAGAATTATTATGTATGAATATAATAAAGATACATCAGATTTTAACTGGAAAGGATTTATTACATTAACATATCCAACAGTAACAAACCATACAATTAGAGGATTTAGGATTGTTAGAGAATTATATACTACTGGTACAATAGGTGCAACTGGTACTACAGTATCAGGAACAAGCACTGCTTGGGTTACTGATAGGATGTCAGTAGGATGTAGAATTGGATTTGGCTCTTCTGACCCAACATTAGTAACTGAGTGGGCAGAAATTAGCGCAATTTCAAGTAATTCTGGTTTAACTCTTTCTACTTCTTTAAGTGAGACATACTCAACAGGTACATCCTATGTTATTGAAGACATGATGGTTTTAACGACAACAACAAATGCAACAGCTGCAAATGGTGGTCTGTTTGTTGCTAAAGGTATTCGACCAGAAATATTTACATCTGTTGGAACAACAATTCCAGCAGCAGTTGGTACTGATAATATAAGAGCTGTTTATTGGCTTGCTGATGCTGCTGTGGTCACTAATACAGCAGCATGTGGAGTTACACTCCAAGATAAATCTTCTTGGATTAGTGGAAACACCTATGTTTTGGATACAGCTACTGTAAAAGTTTTTGCTTATAATTTCAGAAAAGCATTAACTCTAGCATCTGGTAAGGACACAACAACAAATGTCATTAAAACTGGTAACCAAGCTGTGACTGGCACAATCTCTCAAGCTAATAATGGTCGTCTAGGAACTCTTCAACATGGACCAGGAGCGGGAGTTGAATCACTGTATTTTGTTACAACTACAAGGGTTTATAGAGCAGCTATATCTGGTATTACAGCTGGCTCAACAACATGGCAAAGTGATGTTATGGTAGAGATTCCACCTGGTGGAACGGTTACTTATTTAGCTGGCTCTGCTATGAATTCATGTGAAATATCAGGTACTATTGATAGATTAGTAATTGCATCAACTGGTGCTGCTGGTATTAGAAGTTATGTAACACAATATAACACGGTTTCAAATCCGTTCGACCATATTTTCTTAAATGATGATAAACAAGAAGACATCACAACTAGTGATAGTGGTGGTGTACCCCATCCAGCAATTTTAGCGAGTGCAATGTCGATTTGGTCAGAAAATGGTATATTGTATCTTGCAAGAATTGGTACAACGTCAGCATTAAATCAACTATATACATTACCAATTGGCGCTCATCAGAGATATGCTGAAGCTAATAATCAAATGTTAATCACACCTAAATTTGATATTAGTGATTCTAATAAATTATATAATCTTTCAGTTAAAGCTGTTAATAAATTAGGTACGGATACTTTCTCGTTACCGACAGAACCATTTAAATCACATTATAGAATTAGTGGTATAGATGATAATACTGGTAATTGGACAGAGTTAGATGAATATGGTGATTTGAGTGGTATTAATGCAACTGAGATTCAGTTTATGTTTATATTTAAAATATTAGGTACAACCTGTATTCCAGCTAGAATTATGGGATTAACATTTACATATGAAGATAATACAACAGATAGTCATTATGAACCATCAGTTGCCAACTCATCTGTTACCAATAGAATATTTGGCTATAGACAAGGAACTCTTTGGTCTAGCATTATTCCTAATATGAGAATTAGAATTTATAACGCAGAAACAGCAGTACTTGTTTTAGATGATGATGTTTTAACATCTGGTTATGGAACATTTGAATATTCAACAAATGGTGGAAGTAGTTGGTTGACATGGGATTCTAGTCAAGATGCAGTTGGGAATTATATAAGATATACCGCAACATCTCTTCCAAATGGAATAAGAGTTAGGGCATTATTAACACAAGGATAATTATGATACAATTAGAAACAAACCAAAAACTATTACATGATGAAACTTTAAGAGTTTTTGAAGGAGGGATATTTGATAATTGCGACTTAGTTTTAGTTATAAAAGATGGTAGTATACAACCAGATTATCAATATCAAGCATGTTTTATTAAAACAGGAGAAATTTATAATGATTGATGATATAGTTTTTGATGTAACAGATTTTATTTTAGAATTACCTTATGGTGATGCTGGAGGTAATATTGAATCATTCTCAATGGATGGGTCTAGTTATGATTTTACAACTTCTGGAGAAATAAGTTGCATATTTATTATTTAAAAAATGGATATAAGAACCGGAGTAACAGTTTATGATAATATTATGTCTTTAGACGTAGATGGAAATCCTTTGTCTGCTGCTACTTTTACAACTTCTTTTTTTATTGATGGTTCTGTAACAACAGCAATTACTTTAACGATTGCTCTTTCACAAGCATCAACCGGAACTTTTACAGCTTCTTTTTCTTCTACAACTTATGGATATCATCAATATAGATTATTAAATGATATAAGTAATGTTGTTTATATGTCAGATACATATATTGTTAAGCCTGACAGCGAATTGGCCGGAGGAGCAACTGTTTATGTTGGTTTATGATAAAGACGTTATTACAAAATTTTAATAAAAGAAAAGTTCTATTTGAAAAAAAATCAAATCAAAATTTATTTGGAATGAAATTTTGTGATTACAATTCACATTTAGAAACTATGTTATTAGTTGAATTTGACCCAACAGTAAGTACAAAAATGACATTAGAAATGAATGAAGAAGAAAAGTGGATTGAAATTCTAGAACCCATTACTATTAATATAGTTGATTCTTATGATAAAACTCAATCTGCTAATTTCATTAAATGGCTTCGTAAGTTTGAACAAGGCAAAAACACCAAAGGAGTTGATATGTTTTTTTTTTATTTAAATTCTAAATATTATAAACATTTTTTATCATTACGTGGATGTCAATTAAATTCAATTACATCTATTGATGGTAAACCATCAATTATAATTAATTTTTTCGCTTTTTCTTTCGAAAGATAAAATATCATTTTATTAAGGAAAATAGTTGATTTTTTGCCAAAATAGGTAAAAATTAAGCTATTTATTGTTAGTTAAATACAATGACACAACAAGAAACAATAGAATTTATAAGATGTGCTAGAGACCCTGTGTATTTTATGAATACGTATGGTTATATTTTTGATATTACCAAAAATACTATTGATAGATTAACTCTTTTCGAATATCAAAAAGAAGTTTTAAGTAATTACACAAATCATAAAAATAACATTATACTTAAAGCTCGCCAGACAGGACTTAGTGTAATTACATCTGGATATGTATGTTGGAAAATGCTTTTTAATGAGAATGAAAGAATTCTTATTGTAGCAAATGATGGTGCTGGAGCAAGACGATTTTTAGCATCGGTAAAACAATTTTTAGATTACTTACCTCCTTTTCTTTTACCTGATAGCATTCCTACAAATAATACACAACAAATTATCATATCTAATGGTAGTTGGTGTAAGGCGGTAGCTTCCGGTGGAAATGCTGGACGTGGAGAAACATTAACAATGTTAATTTTAGATGAGACTGCGTTTATTGAAAACGCAGAAGAAATTTGGATGGCTGCAGGTTTGGCTTTATCTGCTGAAAGTGCTAAGTGTATTATGATTTCTACTCCAAATGGAACTGGTGGTTTATATCATACAACTTGGACAGAAACAATTAAAAAACAAAAGACAGATAAAAAAGCTTTTGTTGGAACAGAAGTGCATTGGAGTAAACATCCTTATTATGCAAGAGGATTAGAAGAAAGAGTAGATGAACATGGAAGAAGATTTTGGTGGAGTCCTTGGTATGAAGAACAATGCGCATTGATGAAATATGATAAAATTAAAATCGCACAAGAATTAGATTTATCATTTGAAGGCTCTTCTGCTGTTGTAATTGAAAATTGGATTATTGACAAATATGAAAATAATATTTCTACAATTAAACCTGTTTGGTATTACGATTACAAAGAACCAGCAGAGCGATTTATTAAAAGAGAAACTACATTTTATGTTTGGGAAAAACCAGAACCTAAAGCAAATTATATTATAGGAGGGGATGTTGCCCGTGGAGATAGTGCTGACTTTTCAACTTTACAAGTAATTAATGCAGATACTTTAACTCAAGTAGCAGAATATCAAGGTAAAATCCCTCCAGATGTTTTTGCACAATTAGTGATGAAGGTAGCAATTGATTATAATATGGCCTTTGTTGCGATTGAAGGAAATAACCATGGTTTAGTAACGACACTTGCGCTTAAAAATACTTTAGGATATCCTTCTGATAAAATTCATCATTCTAAATCAATTAAAAAAATCTATGTAAGATATGGTGGACTTGATTTTATAGACCAAGATAGTGAAATTCCAGGTTTTCAAACAACTTCAAAAACTAGACCTTTACTAATGAGTTGTGTAGCAAAATATATGAGAGAAACACAAGTAAAAATTTATTCAAAAAGACTATTGACTGAATTTCGAACATTCATCCATAAAGGCGATAAACCTGAGCATGCTGATGGATATAATGATGACCTTATTTTTGCATTTGCGATAGCATTATTTATGAGAGATACTGAATTTGATAATGTATTTAAAAGTAAAGAATTTTTTAAAGCTATGATTGAATCCATCAGCTATCAAACAAATGGTAATCCTAATGCGCCTTCTGCTAATATACAAAAGGAAATAAAGAAAAATATACAAACTCCAGATAGTGATTTAGGGTGGCTATATGGACCTATTTCCACCTAACCTAATGGTTTACTTTGACTAAAAAACTAATTTATTTGTAATATAAAACTTGATACAAAATGGCTGAAAAATATGATGATAGTATATTCGCAGGGGTGTTTAGAGCTCTGAGAAGACAGCGACCTCAAAGCGCGGAAGAAACCAATAAAAACATACTTGTAAGCACACCGGCTTTAAGTAATCCTTTTGCATCCAAACAACAAAAACAACAAGAATTTTTAGATATACAATCTTCAAAAATTGCACAAGATTTATATTCACGTTCTTTATATTATGAAGCAGATAGATTTACATCTTATCAAGATTATAGAGCAATGGACCAATCTCCGGAAGTTTCTGCGGCATTGGATATTTTAGCTGATGAATGTGTAACGCGTTCTGAACAAGGTGAAATTTTAACTATATACAGTGAAAATTCGAGAGTAAAAAAGACTTTAAAAGATTTATTTTATAATGTTCTTAATGTAAATTATAATCTTGGTTTTTGGTCTAGAGAATTGTTAAAATTTGGTGATTTATTTTTAAAATTGGAAATAGACCAAGAAAGAGGTGTTTATGATATTATTCAATTACCAGTTGGAGAAATTCATAGAGAAGAATCTCCAACGAATGAATTGGGTAAATGTAGATTTAGATGGGATGTTGGCAATATGTTCTTTGAGGAATGGCAAATTGCACACTTTAGATTACTTTCTGATAGTAGTCGATTACCATATGGTCGTTCTGTTTTAGAACCAGCTCGAAAATTGTGGAAACAATTACAATTAGCGGAAGATGCTATGTTGGTTTATAGATTAGTAAGAGCACCAGAGCGTAGAGTATATTTTATTGAAGTTGGAAATATAGACCCTGCAGATGTGCCTCAATTTATGGAGAAAACTAAAGCGCAAGTTAAAAAAGCTCCTTTAGTAGACCCGACAACTGGAAATATAAATTTAAAATATAGTCCTATTACTTATGAAGAAGATTATTTTTTACCAGTAAGAGGAGATAAAAGTTCTAGAATTGAAACATTACCAGGTGCATCTAATTTAAATGATATTGCGGATATTGAATATCTACAAAATAAATTATTTGCGGCTTTAAAAGTTCCAAAACCTTATTTAAATTATGCAGAAACTATTCCGGGAGGTTCAGCACTTTCTCAAGCGGATTTAAGATTTTCAAGAACTATAAACAGACTTCAACAATTCATTATTATAGAATTAAGAAGAGTTGCAAATATTCATTTATATTTTTTAGGTCTAGAAGATGAAATAGATAATTTTCAATTAACATTAGCAAATCCTTCAACTCAACAAGAGTTGCTTAAGTTGGAAACAATGAAAGCACGTTTAGAAGTGTTTCAAGCTATGTTTACTCCTGAACCTACTTCTCCAGTGTCTTATACTTGGGCAATGCAATATATTATGGGTTTTTCTGAGGCTGAAATAAAACAAATTATTAGACAGAAGAAAATTGAACGTAAGATGTTTTCTGAAATTGAGGGCGCTGCTGCTGAATATATTGAAACTGGAATATTTGTAGACCTTGATAAAAAATTCAGAAGACCAGATTTTGTACCAGGAGCACAACCTGATGCAGCTAATGGTGACATGGGTGGTGGAGCTGATATGGGAGCAAGTGCTGGTGCAGGAATAAGCAGTAGTCTTGGCGGTGGCTTAGGTGGTGGAGTTGATATGGGTGGCGGAGCTGATATGGGAGGCTTAGGCGGTGAAGCCGGAGGAGAAAACTTAGGAGCAGAAGCTGGTGCAGAAGGTGGTGAAGGAGGAGAAGAAACGATTCCGGAAGAACCACTTTCAGAAGGAGCACCTAAAAAAAACCAACCTACGAAGTTACAAAAAAATAATGCAGCTGTAAATCATAGAACAAAAATGCTAATGGAAAATATTGAAAATCATCTCAAGAGCCTTGAAGATGGAATCAATAAAAAAGAAGGTGAAATTTTAGATTAAAAAAATAAAAAATGTTTTATGACGATTATAATATAGATGAGCAATTTCAAAAAATCAGAAAGCTGTTAAACGAAAGTGAATCTGAGTTGTATAAATTTATAGGTAAAACTAAAAATGATACAGCTTCTGTTAGGGCTCGAAAAAAATTGAAATTGATTGAAGAATTAATCTTGCCTCTTAGATTAAGTATACAAAAGCAAAGGCAAGATAATAAGAGTCAATATTAATGAGAGATTTTGTTGAAAAGCCAGAAGATTTTGATTTAATAATGCATGACAATACGCGTTTTGTTATTATTGAGAAGACAGAAGAAATTTCAATTAGTTTTTTGAAAAGAATGAAAATCTATTGGGGAATGACAAGAAAATTATTACTTTTAACATTAGACGCAATAAATATTTTTAAAACAAAATAATAGTGGAAGGAACTATAACAACATTATATAAAAAAATGGTTTTATTTGAAAAAATCTCAAATGACCTTAATTTAGTTGTTTTGTCTCCAAAAAATACGATAGTTGCTTTTGAAGGAAATACTAGTGTAAGTTTTGAATTTAAAAAAGGAAAAAGTAAATGAATTTCCATCATAATATTATAAAAGAAAATAAAGATTCATATACTCGAAAAGTATTGTTTGAAAAAAAACGTAAACGATTTGAATATGAGGCAGGTTATATTTTTGCTCCTTATATACCTATGTATAATACGTCAATTATTGTGGATGATTTTACTCCATCTAAAAAAGTAACTTCTAGATATGCTAAAATTCAAGTGAACCATAATCTATATGGTGTTGTTTCATTTTGAGTTGTTTACTTTTTGACAATCTCTATTTAATTTTAAAAAAAAATACTTTTAATAATGGAAAGTACCAATACACAAGGACAAGGAAATGAAAAAACCACATATTTGCATTTAGCAGATGGAGAGGGTGGAGGTAAATTTGAAGTTGATTTGGTTACTTTTAGAGAAAAAGGACAACAAATTAAGTTTTTATCTATTAATTTTATTAATGAAAAAGGAGAGGTTACGGCTAAGACTTTTGACCAAGAATCTTTTGGTGTGATTAAAGCGTTTTTTAATCAATTAGACTGGAATATATAGGAGTGTATTTTTCTAATATATTTATGTATAACATATAATTCTTGGACGATGAAAATAATTAAAAAAGTTTCGTTTAGAAGAGCAAAATCCCTGTTGGAAGAATACAAATTAGTTCAAGAAAAATTTTTTGAAATTAAAAGTAAGGGTGGTAAAGAAGGAATTGCGAGAATCGATTCTATATCCAAATTAAATTATTTTATTGTTTTAGAATATGTTAATATGGCTGAAAAAATAGATTATTCCAAAATTTTCCCAAATGATGATTTTATTGTAGATGTTGAAGGTCTTTTAAATGAACAAGATAAAGTTATTCAACACATTAATAAGAGAAAGTTATATCCTAAAATGTTTCATAAATTAGGATTAATTCATGAAGTAACCGGTTGTTTTTTAATTGCGACTAGAAAATCAGATATTAAAAATCTTTCTACTAAAAATACAAAGAACACAATTTCAATCAGAATGAATTATGCTCATATGCCACAAGAAGTTGAGCACATGTGTGATGATTATTATAAAGCAAAATCTGAACTGGTAAATAGAGAACAAGAAGAATTTAAAAGATTCAACAAATTAAGTTTTGAAGAACAAGATATTATTTTATATAATATTTTACAAAATGCAACTACAGGTTCTGTTGAATTTTTTTATTATCCAGCTATTCACAACAAAACAGAATCTTTAAGTGGATATAGTGGAGTTAAAATTGAAGAAGTGTTTAACCAAAATCTGGATAGAATTACAAGTGTGGAATTTTTGAATTCATTGTTGACCAAAGCTATTGATAAGGAAAACTATGAATTTTGCGCTAAAATCAGAGATAGACTGCAATTTTTACTAACAAAGTAATTTTTTGTAACAAAATTTATATTGATTCGTTTAAAATGAGACCAACGTTTTAAACCTATATGAGACAATTAAAAATTACTCCCTCTGTTACCAATCGAAGTTCTAAATCGGTTGAAAAATATCTTACTGAACTTGCCAAACTTCCCATGATAACACATGAAGAAGAAATTGAGCTTACAAGGAAAATTAGAGAGGGTGATAAAGCTGCTTTAAACAAAATGGTATGCGCTAATTTACGTTTTGTTGTCTCTGTGGCCAAACAGTATCAGAATCGTGGAATTGATTTACAAGACCTTATTAATGAGGGCAATTTAGGGCTTATTAAAGCTGCCTATAAATTCGATGAAACTAGAGGTTTTAAGTTTATTTCGTTTGCTGTTTGGTGGATTAGACAATCCATCCTTCAAAATATCGCAGATAACAGCCGGTTAATTAGAATCCCTTTAAATAAAATCTCTTTACAAAATAAATTTTTAACTGCTTATTCTAAATTAGAACAAGATTTGAGTCGACCACCATGCGATGAAGAAGTAATGGAGAAAATGGGTCTGGGTCAAAAAGAGATAAGTGATTTAATGAAAATTATGCAAAGAGTTCAATCGTATGATTCTCCTCTTTCTGATGATGAAACTTCTCCATCATTATTAGATGTTATACAACCTCTTGACAGTGACATTTACTCTCCAGACAAGCCACTGTTATTAACAGAATCTATTAAAAAAGATGTGAATAGAGCCATTGCTACATTACCAGAAAAAGAAAGAGAAATGGTTGAATTATTTTTTGGTTTAAATGGTCGCCAACCCTTGTCTTTCTCAGAGATAGCACTGAAATATGATTGTTCTGCAGAACGTGTTCGACAAATCAAAGAAAAAGCTTTAAGAAGATTGCGAAGGTTTAGTAGTTCGAACTTGCTTCGTAAGTATTTAAACTAATATCTACTTTTCTCTTGTCCTAAAATTTGGTTCACTACTTGTCAATTTATTATATTTGCAATAGAGCAAATAAATAATGAGACAACTTAAGATTACCAAAAGGATAACTAATAGAGATAGTGAATCCATTACAAAATATTTTAATGAAATCAGTAAGATTCCTCTCCTTACTGATACCCAGGAAATTGATTTAGCCAAAAAAGCTACTAGCGGTGATGATAAAGCCTTAGATAAATTAGTTCGTGGTAACCTTCGTTTTGTTATATCCGTCGCAAAACAATACCAAAATCGTGGTCTTCCTTTAGAAGATTTGGTGAATGAAGGTAATTTGGGTTTAATAAAAGCAGCCAAAAAATTTGATTCTAATCGTGGATTTAAATTTATTTCTTATGCTGTTTGGTGGATTAGACAAGCTATAATGCAATCACTTGCAGAGCAATCCAGATTAATTCGTATTCCAAGCAATCAAACTTCATCCATATATAAAGTAAATAAAGCAATTTCTAATCTTGAACAAATTTTAGAAAGAGAACCAACAGATGATGAAGTGCAACAATCCTTAGAAGGCATTGATGTTAAAGTTAAGGATGTAAGAATGATGACCGGTAGAACGGTTTCATTAGAAACTCCTATTTCAGAAGATGATGGCGCTTTAACGTTAATGGATTTTATACCAAACAAAGATAGCATCAGTCCTGATAGTGACCTAAATAAAGAGTCTATGAAAGCGGACTTAGAAAAAGTGTTGGATAGACTTACTCCAAGACAAAAATCTGTTGTATGTATGTATTTTGGTTTATTAGGTCAACAGGCTATGACTTTAGAAGAAATTGGTGAATATTTTGAGTTAACAAGAGAAAGAGTAAGACAAATTAAAGATGGCGCTTTAAAAATATTGAAATGTCGCGTTAACAGTTCTATTTTAAGACAACATTTTGATGCCTAATGCAGATGAAATATTATTTTCCAAAAAAGGTCATGTAAAATATAATGATGCGTTATTTAATACGGACATTAACTGGGACACAGACAGCGTATCGATACATGTATCATATGCTTTTTTGCTTAAAGATAAAACATTAGGAAAAGATAATATTGTTTATTCTGATGACCCACTTATTGTTGTGGGTTTTTGTATTGAAACAGACAAATTCAATGTTTGTTCAACTGCAATGAATTCGAAAATATTTTTTTGGGTTGATAAAGCAGAAATTTCAGAAATACAAACTTCTCTGGAGCATTGGCCAATAGAAGAAGTTAGATTACATCATAAATCTATAAATGAAAAATGGATGACTATCAAAACAAATACAACAAAAGAGTTAAGCAAGAACAAGACGAAGCTCAAAAAAAGAGAGTTAAAAGGAAACAAAAAATAGAATCCGATAAACTCAAAGCCAGATTGTATTTTGAAAACTTAAAAGAACATTCTTCTGGTTTAATTACTTGGAAGCAAAAAGATAATTCGTATATTTGGGATGGTTATATTGCTGAACAGAAAGTATTTAAAATCTCTCAAGGATTATTTAAATATACTTTATCATTATATCCAGGAATAAAAATCACTGATAAAAAACATAAAAACATTAACACAGCTTTTGAATTTAAAAATTTAGAATTAAAAGCTGAAGTAATTGCTAAAAATTTACCTTTAATTGATACCAGAAATAAATAAATTTGATTTCATTCCTCTAATAAAAGAGCGTAAAATTGAACATGGTTATGGAATGAATTCTCATGTAGATTTAGGAGAAGGATTTGTTATTTCTATTCAAGCTAGTTCAGGTCATTACTCAAACCCACGAAAAACGTTAGAATTATTAACAGACTATGATGAATTTGAAATATTAATTTATTATAACAATAAAGGAACTATTGTTGTGAATGAAGATGTGACTTCTTCTGATTATGAAACTTATTTAGATGATGTTGATTATAGTGTTATTAAGCACTGTGGTGCTTATGTTATTGGAGGCACTCCTGTATCAGGATATCTTTCTGGTTTTAAAATTGATTCTATTATTAATACAATAAAATCTATCGTTTCCACAATGAATAGTCGTACAGTTTTGTTCGAAAAATCTTTGTTCCCCACTTCTACTTATATGTATTTTTTAAAAAAATAAAACAAAAAACATGAAATTAAATTTAATAAAAGATTTAGTAATTCTAGATTGCGAAACCACAGGATTGTCAGTTTCCAAGGATAGAATAATTCAATTAGCAATAATTAAATATTTTGCCGATGGCAGACCTCCAATTGAAAGAGTTCGATATATTAATCCAGGAATTCCTATTCCGGAAAAAGTTACTGAATTGACTGGAATTACTAATGATATGGTGCAAGGACAACCAACATTTCAAGCTCTTGCAAATGGTTTATTGGCTTTGATAGGCGATGCTGATTTTTGTGGCTATAATTCTAATAGATTTGATATTCCAATTTTAATGGAAGAATTTGAACGTTGTGGAATACAATTAGACATGTCAGAGAGAAGATGTGTGGATGTTCAACGAATCTTTCATCAAATGGAGCCAAGAACATTGAAAGCGGCTGTTCGTTTTTATTGTAATGAAACACTAGATAATGCACATGATGCATTGGCTGATACACGAGGAACAATTAAGGTTCTAGAAGCACAAATACAGAAATATGAAGGTGTTAAGTATGATAAGGAAGATGGAACTCAAATAGATTCTCCAATACAAAATGATATTCAAATTTTACATGATTTTGTAAACGACCCTAATGAATTAGATTTTCAAGGTAAAGTTAAAATGAATAACGCCGGCGTACCTTGTTTTACTTTCGGAAAATATCAAGGTCTTCCAGTGGCTAGTTCACTTGCTAAAGACACTAAATATCATACTTGGATTCAAAATGGTGATTTTTGTTCTGACACAAAAAGAATCATTCAAAATTTAGTTAATCTACACGTAGAACAAAATCCTTAATAACAACAACAACGATGAAAGTATTATTAGGCTGTGAAGAGAGTCAAGAAGTGTGCAAAGCGTTTAGAGCATTAGGACATGAAGCATATAGTAATGATATGTTAGAATGTTCCGGAGGGCATCCTGAGTGGCATTTACAAATGGATGTGTTTGAAGCAATAAGAATGAAACAATGGGATTTGGCAATATTTTTTCCACCTTGCACTTATTTGACTATTAGTGCTAATAAATGGTACAAAGACCAACCTCCAAGAAAATCCGGTACTTTAGTTGGTGCAGAAAGAAGAGCAGCAAGAGTAGAAGCAATAAAATTTTTTATGGATTTGTATAATTGTGAAATTCCAAGAATTGCAATTGAAAATCCTATTGGTGTAATGAGCAGTGAATTTAGAAAGCCAGACCAAGTATTACAACCTTGGATGTTTGGACATGGAGAAACTAAAGCAACTTGTTTATGGTTAAAAAATTTACCATTATTAACCCCTACTAATATAGTAGCTGGTAGAGAACAAAGATTACATCGTTTATCACCAACAGAAGACCGCGCTAAATTAAGAAGTAAAACTTTTCCGGGTATTGCGAAGGCTATGGCTATGCAATATTCAACATTTATTGAAAATGGGTAGATTTGAATTTGGAGATATTGTTTTAAGTCGAGACAATCAAAAACATCTATATAGAGTGACGAAAGAGTATAATAAAGTTGAAGATTATTATATGTTTCAAAGAATTAATTCATATAATGTATTTTATTTTCAACAACCAGAACCAGAAACGTTTGGTGCAGCAGAATATTTTATCGCACAACCTTTAAAAAGAATGATTTTGTTTGAAAAAAAATGAACAAATCTAAGTTTAATAAAAAACAATTAATTTTAAAAGATAAAAAAAATCATTTTAAAAGTTTCATGCCTAAACGAATGCCAAAACCTTTTTTTAAAGTAGGTGATGTGGTTGGGTTTAAAGGTTTTAATACAGGAGAAGGAGTTATTGAATCAGTTATTTATGAAAATGATGAAATAAAATATATAATTAAGAAGAGCTCTCTATATTCTAATGCATATTTTAATGAATATTGTGAATGGGAATTGTATATGATGCCTTTAACTAGAATAGTATGTGTTGAAAAAACCTTTAAAGTTCGTGTAAAAGATTTTAATGATTTATGGACTTATGGGATTGGTATTGGAACCTCCACAACACAAAGAATCTCTTTTTGGCAAACGCCTATATATCAAACTGTAAGTGGTACATCAACCACTCATGTGATTGAGATGAAAATTTAGTTTTGAAAATCCATTAAAGTGTCCCTTAATTCTGCTAAATGAATGATGTTATCATCAATGTTTTCAGCTAGATTAGACTCAATATTTTCTTTAAAACCGATTAGAACTTTTTGACTTTCTTCATCAATATTTGTTTTTAAAATAGAGTTGATTAAATCAATATTTTCTTTTTTAAGGTCTTCTAAGTGATTTGTTTTATTTTCATTAGTTGAAAGAAGAACTTTTAAAAGTTGTTTTTCATTTTCATTCAAATGAGCATATCTTTGGTTAAAATTATTTACGGCTAAATTAGTAACAAAGTTCCAGGATAATAATTTTGGAAATTCTTCTGTTTCCGGCTCAATTGCTGTAGTTTCTGAAACATTTCTCTTAAAAGATAATTTAAAACGTCATCATAGGCTTTGTTGGATTGGTCTACATTAGTAAAACCCTTTCTACATATGGATTCCATAAGAGTGTGAATACTTTCGTATAATTCACCCTTTTTTCCTTCTACGTGACAATTTTCTAATAAACCTATTCTTATATTACGATTAGCTTCAATAAGCTTATCCCAAGAAACGCTTTCCATTATTTTTAGATTTTCAGCAATGTATCTTTCTGCTAATCTTTCTTTTGTGAAATGACCTTCTTCTAAATTTTTAAATACAATATGTTGAAGCTTAAGTGCTGGTATTTCTTTTACACTTTTTAAGAAAGAATTTAATATACTAGATGATTTACCACCTTCTGATACTAATTGTTTTCCAGAATACTTAAAAATAGTATCTCTTATGGCTCCATAATTGAGGCTGATTTGTTTCATTGTACTTGATTTACCAATAAATAGCTTCTAAAAAGTGGATTTGAAGTAAAATTAATATAGCTTTTTAAGCTTTTTGTAATTCTTTTTGTAATTCTTCTTTTTTTAATTTCCCTTCATCCAACATTTTGTAATAAAGGTCAATTCTCTCTTCTGTTAAACGTTCTAAGTTATATCTTTCTTTCACAAATTGATGTAAATTGTTGGCCAATGTTTCTCTTAGGTCTTTATTCTCAATTACTTTCTTGATTTGACCATACCATCCTTTTTCATGCATTGGTTTGTTGACAAGAAGACCATTTACGTTATGTTTAATCAAATCCTTATAAATACTGAAGTCCTGGGCAATTAAAACTTTTTTCTTCATACCGGCCTCAATGATTTTCAATTCAGATTTTACTTCATTAAAATAATGTCTTCTTTTTGCTTCTTTACCTTTTTCGTTAATATACTTTTCTTCTTCTTCTAGAGGAGCTAAACATATATCGCAATAGTTATAGTGTTTTCCATATTGAGTCAAAGGCAATGTCCATCTTCTTACATATGTCTCATCTAATATGTTTCCATGTGGATATGGTTCATTTTTATATTTTTTCAACCATTTTTGATACTCAGCAGAAATGATATTTGGATTATAATTGTCTGTAAAAATCTCTTCAAATTTATTCCAAATAGTTTCAGCAGGAGTAATTTTTCTAGTTTCTTGTGTTACTCCATCTTCATTTACGATGGTAACGTGTCCTCTTGTGTCATAACCACACATAACGATTTGGTATTTACCTTTAAGACTTTCATCATTGTGTAATAATTTCATCGAAGGCTTCAATAACATAAGGTCATGTTGGTGACTAGAGCCGCCTATCCAACTAATTCTTACTTTATCATTTATTCTAGTATCTTCATCTTTCCACATTTGCTGATTCATATCTAAACCATTTGGCATAACAACAACATTTTTATTATATGCCATAATTTGTTTTGCAAATATATCTGTTGTGGTAGATACATAATCTGACATTCTTAATGTCTTTGTGATTTTTTCAGATAGCTTTTCTTTAACTGCTATTCCATATAACGGATGAGTAGTTGGAGGTGCCCAATAATCATCTAAATCCATTACTAAAATAACGCCGGCATCTTTTAAATCTTTAAAAAATACATCCATGTTTTCGTGAGGACCTAATTGTCTATGAAAATGGATTAAATCAAAACTTTTAAAATAATGAACATCATTAAAATCAGGCATTACATTAATTTCTACATAGAAATCATCTGCAAAATCTTTATCAATTTGTTGCGCCAACCAGATTGACCTAAAATGTCCTACACCTGCTAAGTCGCTAGGCATAATTAAAATTCTGTATTTTTTATCGTTTTTCATAAGTTTAAATTTTAAGCTAAACAGCTCGTTTGTGCATTGTTGAAATTAACATAATTTGTACCAATTACCGTTGAAATATCAGTGGTAATATATCCGGCAGTGCAATCAATTGCAGTTCCGGCTAGTGGAGTACTTAATATATATGATGGTTGTACATATGTAGAATAAGCACTTGTAATTGTAGAACTACTAGCAAAATCATAAATAACTATTTTTGATTTTGAATATTTTTCTGTTAATACTGTTCTTAATTGATAATATTTTTTAAGATTAGCTACACTAAAATCAAAAGACACTTTAACTGTATTTATTTGTTCTCCTTTATTATTAAAAGATTTTTTAATCTTTTGAATATCACATCTAAGCCATCCACCATACTCTGTTAAGTATATAAAACAGTCATTTGTTGAAGAATCGATATAAATTTCTCCTTCTTTAGAAAGTCTGTAATCAGTAGAAAGATTTGAAAAAGTTAAAGGAGTAGCGGGTGAACTAACTGTTTGAAAATAATTTATAGATGGCGCAGTATATGTTAATGATTGTTGTACTGGATTACCAATATTGTACGACGCTAAATTACCTATTGTTCCTGTTAGTGCACCAGTCACAGTGATTGGTTCTCCACAAGATTGTGCAGATGTAGTTACTTGTTTGTTTTCAGATGGCATGTTACTTAGATATTATCGTTGTCATTTATATAATCAGTCGCATCTTTTTTTGCTCTTTCTAATTTATTTATCATGTCCGGAGCATTCTCTTCATCTTCTTCTTTAACAGAAGATTCTGAAATTATTGCTGCTGTTGCTTTTTCTACACTTGCAGCTTTTTGAGCAGCTAAATTCTTTAAAAGACTAGTTGGATACGTTACTCCTAGCTCAAGTCTTAAAGAAGAATTGTCAAAATTTTCAATTATGATAAATCCTCTTCTTTTTTGAGAATCAAGAGCAGCTGTAATTTGTTCTTGACACAAAACGAATTCGCCTTGATTCAATATTAAACCTTTTGATTCTGATGAAGAAATAGATACAGCAATTTTTGCTCCATCCGTTGTTTTGTTTGAATGTTCAATTTTCCAAATTTTCATGTTTGTTTTATTTTATGTTAAAAGTACTTTTTTGTAAGAAAAAGTAAATTCTTATTATTTAATTAACCTTTTGGATTAATGTAATGGAATTTAAAAAGGAATTTACTGCCTGATTTTTTAAATCGAAAAGGTCAGCTTCTGAATGTTTAGAATTCATGGTGAATTTATTGGTCACCCCTTTTAATGTAACAGATACGGTAGTATTAGAATTTTGTTCAAAATTTACAGTAATAGTTAAAAGAAATTCAAATGGTTCTATTGAATTATCTGTTTTTTTAATGTTTAATTTTGTGCTAAAAGTATTAGAAGATATTTTTGTGTAACCCTTACTGATTTGCAGTAAATATCCTTCCATTTTAGAAATGTTAAAATCAAGTGTATTAACTATATCTTCTGCGAAGTCCAAAATATATTCTTCGCAATACCAGCTTAATGTTCTTTCTTCGCTTCTTCCTTGAGTTGCCTTAAATTGAACATTTTCTTTAACTAATCCAGCTAATTTTATTAAATGATTTTTATATTGTTCTGAAATAGTCATATTACATTTTAGGAAACTTTTCTGCAAAGTATTGATTCATCATATCTTCAACACGTTTTTTAATAATACCATCTAATTCTATTGGTTTTAAGCCCATATCATTAGATAGAGGTAAAGAAACATCAGCCACCGGTTCAATTGCATCTACAACTGTTTCTGAGGGCTCTTGACTAGCTTGTGCTTCTTCTGGTGTGAGTCCATCAACTGGTACTTCTGATGGATTTTGTCCATCACTAATAGGTTTGCTTTCAAATTTAGATATTCCTTCGAAAGGATTGAAGGTTATTTCACCTAATTTTTCAAATTTTACAATGTATAAATCAGCACTTTTCTTACCATCAGTTGTCCACAATTCTAACATGGTTCTTTTTTCATCAGGATTTGACATCAATCTGAAATAAGTATTAGATAATGCTTCTGCTCCAAGGCTAATTTCGTTTTCACTAAAAACAAATAACTGCTCATTGCCAATATTGTTTAAAATAGCTGGTATTTGAGGTTTATATGCTAATTCATCTTGCTTTCTTTGAAATTCAGCTTCTCTATTTGCAAGGTCTGCTTGTTTGTCGGAAATTTCTTTTTCTTTTTGTGTTAATTCACCTTCTTTTTTAGCTAGTTCTGTTGCTTCTTTACTAACAGTGATTGTTTGTGCAATAGTTTCAGGTGCATTAGCAGTTGGTTGTGCCGGTGTGATATTGTTATTTATAGTTTCTTCTGGTGCTATTGGAGCTTGTTCTTCTATTGGTTGAGTATTTGTATTTTTTAAATGAGATTTTATAGCATTTTTAATTTCACTGAATTTTACTTCAGTAATATCATCAGAAAGACCCTTTTCTTTAATCTTTGTTCTGATTAAAGCTTCAATTTCAGCAGAATTTATTTTTTGACCCATTTTTGTTAAATTTTTCGCTCTAACATAAATAGCTATAAAAAACAGCATATTTATAGATAAACCCCTTGAATGGCAGGTAAAAACAAGAAACACAAAACTGGTAATTCTGATTATAAGAATGAGACCAAGAGAGTAATTGAAGTTATATTAGGCGACCTTTACTTTAAGCCCAAAAATGATAATCAAAAAATATTTTATGAACTCTTAGACCAAAAAGAAATTATTATCTGTTCTGGTCCGGCAGGAGTTGGTAAGTCAATGATATCAGTTTTGAAAGCATTAGAACTTTTAAAATCTTCTAAAAATGAATTTTATAAAATCATTATCTGTACGCCAGCGGTAGAAGCAGATGAGAAATTAGGATTCCTTCCAGGAACTGCGGATGAAAAATTACAACCTTATATATTTTCAACTCTTTATTTGTTTAATAAATTAATAGGAGAAGAAAGAACAAATCAATTAAGAGAGAATGGTTATCTTCAAATACTTCCTTTAGCTTATGCGAGAGGTATTAATATTGATAATTCTATTGTTATTGCAGAAGAATTTCAAAATGCAACTCCTCGACAAGTTAAAACGCTTATTACGCGTATAGGCCATCATTCCAAATTCATTATTAGTGGTTATTTAGAACAATCTGATAGATATAAAAAGAATACAGATAGTGGTTTGTATGATGCTTTAAATCGTTTAGAAGGAATAGAAAAAATAGGTATTTTTAAATTTAACGAGCAAGATGTGGTTAGAAATCCTCTTATTACAGAAGTTTTAGAACGTTATAAGGATAAAGAATAATATTTTTGCCTGCATATTTATATTAAAAACTATATTATTATGTTATTAGAAAGAGTAAATTGCCCATTTGGATGTGTAAATTCCATAATGAGCGAATCAGTAAAAAGAGTTTCTGTAGGAGGCTCTAACTTATTATTAGATTCTACAAAATCACAACCAGCATTAACTGAAATGATAAAAGTATATAATTGTTCTTGTTGTGGAAGAAGTTTTGAATCTCATCAACCTTCAACTTCAAATGGTAGAATGATTATGTAAGACATAAATCAGTCTTATTTTAAAAACCGTTAAATAATTTTTAACGGTTTTTTTATTTTAGGGCATATAAGGAAATAAAAAAACCACTAAAAATGTCTTCTTAGTGGTTTTAATTTTGTTGTCTATAATTAAGATGTTGCTCCAGTCACTAATGCGCGTAAAGCGGAAAGTGTAGTGGCATAATTCATTGCATATAGTGTAGTGTATTGATTTTTCTTATCATTATGTCCTATAAATACAGCTTGATAAGGAGTAGAACTTGCTGTTGCAGCTGATAATACTACTGTTGTTGCAGCACCGGACGTTATGAGATTCAACGGACTTTCTCCAAATATTGTAAATGGAATTCCGCTAAACGCTGTTGTTCTAAGGGCATTTAACCAGGCAGTAGTTGAAACACCTGCGCCACTATAAGCGAACCTAATAGTATTACCTAATGTGTTTGCCGTAATTGTGTTTAAAGCAACTCCAGCTGTTGCAGCAGAAGTAACAAATGTCCAACCTGTTGATACACTTACCAAAGGAGTAATAAAAGTCATACCAGTCATGTTGGTTTCTCCTTTGAAACCAGTTCTGAATGTAGCTGCACTAAAAGCATATACGTTTCTAGTATAATCATAAATCGTAATACCTTCTCTTGTTAGAGCGCTGAAGTTTTTGATTTGAGATAATGTACTCAAGTCTTTCATTGCAACAAGCATGTTGGGTACGATTTCTTTTTTATAAACTTTACTACCATTTGTGTATTGTACACTAAATGGATTTCCTGCTTTTGGATTAAAAAATGTAATCATCGTTTTGGTTTTAAATTTGTTTTGTTATAAATAGTGTTTTGAAATCTATAATTGTACTTTTGATAAAAATTTTTTTTTAAAAAAAAACCCCGGATGTTTTTTACCGGAGTTTTTTTACAAACAACTTTATTTTTTAAAAAATTAGCCTTTAACAATACCTGCAAGTTGAGCCATTCTCTTCTTTTCAGACTCCATCAAAGAATTAACTTCGGTGTTTTCGCTAACATGAGTATCTTTTTTCATATTATCGTTAACTTTGTCTTCTGTTGCATTTTGAACAACACTCTCCCCTTCGATAGGTTCGTCAAGGTTTTCTTTAATACCACATTCTTCCATTTTTGGAGCTCCTTCTTCTTTTTTAGAGCTTTCTGTGTCAAATTCGAAAATTTCATCACCTTCTTCATTAGCCGGTTCGTCATTTTCTAAATCATCACCACCTTCAATTGGAGCTTCTTCTGGAGACATATCATCAGCAGGCCCTTCAATTAAACCTAATGCCATTTTAAGGTCATCAAGTGCTTTAACTAAATCTGCTTTACTTACTGTGTCAGAATCAACATCCATGTCAGCATCAGTTTCTACATCTGCTTCAACATCTGTGATTTCTTCTTCATCTTCCATTTTAAGGCTTGGATTGCCATTTTTTGTGCTAAAGTTAGGCTTTCTTTGTCCAGCATGAACTCCACCGTTTTCGGTTGCATTCATTTCTGAACCAGCTGTTACTTCGCTAATTTCTTCATTTTCATTAAGCTTTTTAAGTTCGCTATTGATTTTATCAAGCTCGCCTTTAAGCGTAATTGCTTTTTTGAATTTCAAAGCTTCTTCTTTGATAATTCTACTAAGTTCTGATTTTGTGATAGTGATTTTTCCCATTTTTTATTTTTTTATAGTTGTTTGTTTATTTGTTTTTACCAAGCAAAGCTTTAAGTTCGCCTAATTCTTTTCTTAGAAGTTCATTTTCTTGCTGAATAGCTGCTGAATCTTCTTTTTGAGCAGGGTTAATTTCGTCACCAAAACCAACACTGTTTTTATCGTTATATGGATTTTCCATACCCATATCTTTAGCAAGTTGCTCGATATGAGAAATACTCATTGGATTTACAAATCCAGTATGATTTTTGTTTCCACCATCAGTTGGGCTATTAAAACCGAAAGTTCCTACAAGACCTTGTCCTGCCATACCCATACATTCGTTGATGTTTTTTAATTCCTCTTCGATTTTTTGAATTTCTTTGAAAAGTTCATTTTTTCTGGTTAAAATGTAAGCTTCTTCTTTTATTAGTTGAAGAACATTGTCTTTAGATATTTTATTTTTAGCCATTTTTTTAAACACTTTTAATTAAATATGAAGGAAAATTTAATATTCCTTTTTCAACTTGACTTTGATATATAAATAGGATATTTTTGTTTAAAATAGAATACGAAAATGGAAAAGAAGTTAAATAAAATCAAAATTGTTGTACCTTTCTATAATCCAGGCGAATTTTTGGATATGTGCATTAATTCTATATTAACACAGAATTATGAAAATTACGAGGTTTTGTTTATAGATGATTGTTCAACTGATGGGTCTTATAGTAAAATACCGGATTGTAAATTTAAAACTAAGGCTGATGGAACTCCAGAATTGGATGAGGAAGGAAAACCTGTTATTATAGAAAAACATCCTTTATTGGAAATTACTAAATGTAGTAATGTACTGGCTTGGCGTTCTAGTCAAAGAAATACAGCACTTGCCAATATTCATAATGGAGTAATGAATTTTTGTACTGACCCTGATGATATTGTAGTTATTTTAGATGGAGACGATTGGTTATTAAATAAAAATGCACTTTCATATATCAATGAGTATTATAATGAACATGATTGTTGGATAATGTACGGAAGTTCAAAGTGGACTGATGGAAGAAAGTGTTGTTCAGCACCATATACTAAAGAAGAGTTTCCGCGCTTAAGAAAAGTACCATTTAAAGTATCTCATATAAGAACATTTAGAGCTGGAATTTATCATGAAATTGGTAAACAAGACCCAGATTTTAATTGTTTTAAAGATGCAACTGGAGAATGGTATAAATCAGCATATGATGTTTGTATGTTCTTACCTTTGTTAGAAATAGCTGGATTTGAAAAAACTAAACATAATGACAAAGCTTTATATGTATATAATAGGAACAATCCTATAAGTGATGATAAAGTTGACCAAAATTTACAATGGAGTTGCCATGAAGCAATTACTAAAAAAAATAAGTTTAATACAATTGAAAGTTACAAATAAAATAGTGGGAATTTATGCTATCATAAATGTGTTAAGTCAAAAATTATATATTGGCAGTTCAAATGATATGTACAAGAGATTTAAACAGCATAAACGTGCCCTTATTAAAAATAAACACAATAATTATAAACTTCAACGTGCTTGGAATAAATATGGGTCAGAAGTATTTGAATTTCAAATATTAGAAACAGTATCTGAAAATTTATTGTTGAATAGAGAAGATTATTGGCTTAACTATAAACAATCTTATTCTAGTCAACATGGGTACAATATCAATAAAAAGGCAAATGCTCCCTCTGTTGCAATGATATTAAAAATTTGGAATGAGAAATATGGAGCAGAAGAAGCATGTAGAAGAGAAAAAAAATGGCGACAATTACACAAAAATGCAATTACAGGAAAGAGTGTTAATCGAGGAAATATTAGAAAGGATTTGTCAAATTATAATATAAAAATAAAATCTAAACCAATTTTGCAATATGATTTAAATAAAATATTAATAAAAGAGTGGAATAGCATTAGAGAAGCGGGTAGAGGTTTAAATATAAATCCAACAGGTATCTCAAGAGCTTGTCGCGGTATATTAAAAACTTCCAACAATTTTGTTTGGAAATATAAAAAACTAAAAAAATGATTTTCAAGATTTTAAAAAGGAAATTTGAAGTTTCAAGAAAGATGCTTAAAAATAAGCGTAAAAACATTGTATTATTTGAAAAATATAATCCAAATCCCATTGTTGCAAATCATGTATTTTTTGCTGTTCAAAACAATGTTAATCAAAATTGTGGAATAATGGTTACTCAAGATAGAGTCGTTTTAAATAAAACACAAGATACCAAAGGTGGATATGATGTTACTGGTGGAAATAAACAACTTTTATTAATGTCAAATAAAAGACCAACTAGATTTAACAGATTTGCAATTGCTTTCTTTTTGGGTTGGAAATGGATTGAGAGGGAGGAATTATAATGGGAATGTTTCCAATCACTACTTTAAATGTTGATAGGCATTTGGGTAATAGAAAAGTTTTATTTGAAAAATACAATAATGTTTTTAAAAATGTTTTTTTAACAGATTTTAAATCTCCTTATTGGGGTTATGGAGAAGTTAATTGGATTTCATTAGAAGATTGTATAAAAAACACATCAACAGACTTTTTGTTGGGAGAATTTTTTGGTGCACAAGAATTACAGGGTGGTAGCGGAACTGTTGTTGACCTTAAAAATAGTACTCACATAATAAAGAATATATATATTCAAGATAAAGTTGTGTATGGCACAATTCAATTTTTAAATACTGATAAGTCTCAATTTATTCATGAATTATATTTGAATAACTTAATTAGGACTTCGTTGAGAGCAACAGGAACTATTGAAAATGATGTAGTGCAATTTCATAATATTATCTCTTTTGATATGATTTTGGATAAGTAATATTAATATAAAAAAACAATATGATAAACACAGTAATTTTAAGTGAAAATAATCCAGCGAGATTAAGGATTTTACTACAAAGCATTAGAAAAAATTCTTTAAACTCATTCAATTTGAATGTAATGCATCGTTCTGCCAATTCTGATTTTGAACCTTTATATGAAAAAGTAAAAGAAGAATTTTCAGATTTAAATATTAATTGGACAGGATATTCTAATTTTAAAGAAGGTATTTTAAGGTTATTTCAAAGTAATGCTCAATTCAGTATGTTTTTAAGAGATGATGATATTTTATATTCGCCAGAGAATTTTGCAGCAATCCCTGATATTTTAAATGCAGACCAAGATGCGTTTTGTTTTTCTTTACGATTAGGAAAAAATACAAAAGTATGTAGAAATATGAATACTAATAATACTTTATTTGGTGAAACATTTCTTATGGATGATAAAATTATGAAGTGGGATTGGTTAAAGCATTATTTAGATTATGGATTCCCTTTTTCTACTGAAGGTCATATTTTTAGAACAAAAGAATTTATGAAATTATTAAAACAAGTATCTTTTAATAATTTTGATGAATTGGAAGAAAAAATGGCAGAAGTGTTTGAATTTTTTCCGAAGAACATAATGTATTCGTTTACAAATAATGTTATCGTGAAAGATATTGCTGGGCCTGACCAAAAACAAATCAACGAAATGTACCTAAATGATAAGCCAATTGAATTATCAGAAATGAGTTTTGAAAATGTTGATGGATGTTGGGCACATATTTCTAAGCCTAGTAGAGAGGTTAAAAAAGAAGAAGAAACACAACAAGAAAAATAATACGATTTAAAATGTTGGACAAAACTATACTTGTTTTTTATATGAATGTTGGAAATATGAGCCAAGAAGACGTTGGAAATTATATAAGACGTGTTAAAAAAGAAGCTCAATTAAAAGATGGGGATGAAGACCAAGTATTAAGTATTTTTGTACCCGTAAGAGATATGCCCACAAAAGTAGAATGTTTAAATGTCCCAACTATTTTAACAACTGAAAAACAACAAAAACATTTTTTAGATAGAATAAAATTTATTGATAAAAAATTAGATAGAATTTCTTCTTACTTTAATGCAGAAGCGGAAAGTAGAAATGTAATAACAGAGAAACGAATATAATGGATAATTTAAAAGTTGAATTAAGAGAATCTAAATTTGGCAAAGGTGTTTTTGCCAAAAGCAAAATAAATGCTGGAGAAATCATAAGTGAATTTGAAGGCTCTATATATACAGATGAAAATGTGGTAAGTAATGTTCCGGCAAATGGACAAAAAGATTGGACTGAACATTTAAATGACCATTGTATTCAATTTGAAGATGGTAAGTGGAAATACGCTACCAATCTTGCAATTTATTTAAATCATTCGTGTGAACCTAATTGCGGGATTAAAAATTTATTTCAAATAGTAGCAATGAGAGATATTGAAGTTGATGAAGAAATAACTTGGGATTATGAAATGAGCGAGGATAATGATACTGAAAATCCAGATTCGTTTTACTATTGGGTTTTAAATTGTAATTGTGGAGCTGAGAATTGTAGAAAAAAAATAGGGTCGTATAAAAATTTACCATTAGAAAATAGACAAAAATATAAAGGTTTTATTTCAGAATGGCTCATTAAAAAATATGGTGAAAACGATTAAAGTAATTTAAATTATTATATGATTGATTTTATAAAAAAGGAATTATCTAGAAATAGTGTTGATTATAAAAAAGTAATAAACAACAATGTTTCAGTATTATATAATGAAGATACATTGTTTGATGTGAATTTCATTATTCCTGTTAGGGGAAGGATGAATTTTGCCGCCCCTATGTATAATAGTTTTTTAAAAGCAAAAGAAAAATCTAATTTAAAGATTGCTTATACTATTGTTGAATTCTCTGACATACCGGAACATTCTAAATTTTGTAAGAATCATAAAATTAATTATGTCTGGATTCAATCAGAGAAGAATGAATTATTTAACAAATGCTTATGTCTTAATGTTGGCGCTTTATTTACAGTTAAATCTAAATATTTTTTGTTTCATGATATTGATTGTTTGATACAAAGCGATTTTTTTGAGAAATTGTTTCAAAATATTGCTACTAAAAATTGTAAAGCTATTCAATGTTTTCATGGTCGTAGAGTATTATATTTAAATCAAGATTTAACAGATAAAGTTATTCAAGGTGCTATCAATATTGATTCATTTAAATTAGGCACAGAAGGCATTAATTTACCTCAATTTATTGGTGCACCAGGAGGTTCAATCTTTATAGAAAAAGATTTATTCTTCAAAGTTGGAGGTTATGACCCAGAACTTTTTAAAGCTAATGCTCCGGAAGATATATTTTTTTGGAGCAAAGTGGATTTAACTCACAAAATGGAAGTATCAGATAATCCTGAAATTGATATCTTTCATTTAAATCATCCACCTACTTACTACGACAATCCAATGATTCAACACATGACCAATATTTATAATGTGTTTAAAGACAGTACAGAAGACGAAAAAAAAGAAATTATTACATTAAAAGAACAAATATTAAAAGAATTTTATTATGAGTGAAATGACAGAAAATAATCGTTTACAAATTAAATTAATTGATAATCAATTTGCACATGGAAAGAGTTTTGGTACTGGAGATTTAAATATCCCACCGGTTAATTTTGATTGGTATAGAGGTACGCAAAAAATAGGAGATTTAATTGTTTTTTCAGAGGATACCCTAGAATATGTTGACCAATTCGATGAAAAATTTAAGGTAGGTTTTATTATTGAAGCCCCTGGAAGCAATCAAAAACCATATGATTTTATTTCGAATCCAGATAACTATAATAAGTTTAGCTACATATTGACTTTTAACAAAAATTTAATTAACTTAAATCCTGATAAATTTAAGTTTTATGCATTTGGAGGTTGTTGGATTCTTCCTAATGAAAGATTTATTTATCCTAAAAGTAAAAACATATCTATTATCGCATCTTCTAAAAATACTACTACCGGTCATAGATTGAGACATGAAATTATTCAAAAGTATGGCACTCACATTGAGGGGCTATATGGAGGTGGTTATCAATTTGTTCAAAATAAAATAGAAGCTTTAAAAGATTTTAAATACTCTATTATTGTTGAACAAGATAATTGTGATGCTTTATTTAGTGAAAAATTAATCGATTGTTTAATGACTGGAACAATTCCTATTTATTGGGGTTGTAAATCTATTTCAGATTTTTTTAATCCTAAAGGTATTTTGTCTTTTGATGATATAAGTGAATTGGAGCCAATTTTGTTACAAGCTACAGAACAAAATTATATTGATAGTTTAGATGCAATCAAAGAAAACTTTGAAAAAGCTAAAGAATTCGTAATTCCAGAAGATTATATGTGGGAAAAATATTTTAAAAATCATTTTGTATCGTAATGTCAAAAACTTTATTATTTGGAGGAAGTGGATTTCTAGGTAACGTTTTTTTACGTGAGTATCCGGATATGATTTCTGTTGGACGAACATCACCTTTTGAAGGTGTTAAAAATACACATATTCACATATCTGATATGAGTGATTTATCACAATTAGATGATGTAGAATTTGATAAGGTTATATTTTTAATAGGCAATTCAAATCATCATTTATTGAATTCAGAATGTATGAAAAGTATTGACTATAATGTGATTCCTTTAAAACAGGCTCTTCATTATATGCAAACACGTAAGCTTAAGAAGTTTGTTTGTTTTACGAGTATCCTTCTTTATGGAAATGAACCAAAAGAAAGAGCAGTCAATGAAAGTGATGAAGTGTATCCATATCAAAATGAATACTTGTTCAGTAAATATTTAGCAGAGCAAGTAGTAGAATTTTATAAAGATAAGGTTCCAGTAATTAATGTTAGATTAAGTAATATATATGGCGATACTTCTTTAATACGACCTGATTTAGTTCCAACATTGATTAATGATGTTTTAACTAAGGAAGAACCAACTGTATGGAGTTTGAAACCAGCAAGAGATTTTATTTTTGCAACAGATGCTGCTGAGGCTATTGTAAAAGTTTTAGATACGGATTTTACGGGTCATTTGAATTTGGGTAGCGGAGAAATGTATTCCATTGCTGATATTGTAAAAATTATTGAAGAGTTATCCGGTAAAAAGATTAAATCTTTAAATCAAGATGTAACCGGAGTTATGAAATTTAAAACAGACATTTCGTTAATTAAATCTTTAACGAATTGGGAACCAAAACATTCATTATATGATGGGTTGAAAAAAACTTATGATACAATGAAAGAAAATATTTTACATGAAAAATAATCATATATCAATTGTTATAAGTACAAGAAATGCTGGCGTTTATGTGGACAAATGTTTACAAAGCGCTTTAACTCAAGATTATCCTGATTTTGAGGTTATTTTCATTGATGCTTGTTCAACTGATGGTACTTTCGAAAAGGCTAAATCTTACGAAGAAAAATATAAGAATTTAAAAGTTATTCAAAATGATGTAAGGAAATATCAAGGTGAAAATATTCGAATTGGTACTGAAATGTCTCCTGAAAAAAGTATAATTATTACTCTGGATGGTGATGATTGGTTTCCTCATGAAATGGTTTTGCACAGAATAAATTCAGAGTATGCAAAAAGCGATGTTTGGATGACATATGGTACTTATGAAGAATATCCTTATAGAGATGTAAGATGGCACTATCATGAATATCCTTTGGAGGTTAGACAAAATAAAACGTTTAGACAACATGCATGGTTGGCTTCTCATTTGAGAACTTTTAGAAGAGAGTTGTTTTTGAAAATTAATCCAGAAGATATGAAAGACCCTACAACTGGTAATTATGTTTCATATGCTCCGGATTTAAGCTTTCAATGGCCGATGCTTGAAATGTGTGGGGTTGATAAAGCAAGTATATTCCTGATATTCTTTATGTTTATAATAGAGAAAATCCTTTGAATGAATCAAAGCAAAGTCAAGATGAAATTAATAGGATAGAAGGTATGTTACGCGCAAAAGAATCTTATAAAACTTTAGAAAAACTTTATGATGAGTCATAATAAAGATATATTTGTTTTTACCATTGCATACAATTGTGGTAAAATTCTGAAAAAAGCCTTAGAAAGTTTTTTTAAGTATCATCCTGGACAAAAAGTTCATGTGTTTGGTACATATAAAGATTTTAAAGAATTAAGAGAATTTCAGGAGAATGTTGAATTTATTGAATTGTCCGCAGACGATACATTAAAAGAACTTTATAAAAATGGTCATTTAGGTACTGCTTATATTTTTACAAAAGTTCTTAAAAAAGAATATGGTGATTATACGAAAGTAATTCATTTTGATAGTGATGTTTTGTTTATGCAAGAATCGATTTCAGATATTACTGATAGTTTTAAAGCTGGTTATGCTTTAGTAGGTCAAAGAAGAAGTTATGAAAAAAATAAATGTAATAGAAATGACCTAGTTGGGCTTCCGGATGTTGTGGGTACTTGTTTTTTTGGTTTGGATTTAAGTAAATTATCAAATTATGACTTTGCAACATTACATCGTATGGTTGTAGGATATTACAATCCTTTTAACCATCCAATTATGGATTTCTTTGACCCAGTATCATTCGATGTATTACATAACAAAGGTACAATCAAATATCTTGATAATAAATTTTATGGTTCTTCTGATGAAAATGGTAGTTGGGATAATGGTTATTTAGAATTAAATAATTTATTTGATTTTGGTGAAAAATTCATACATTTTGCAGGGGTTGGTTCTGGACAAAACTTTGTTAACAATGGGAATGGCTCAGTTCCTGATTCTTATGCTGAATGGGCAAAAAAAAGGTATTCATTATATATGAAGATTTTTTATGATATTGAAATTGGGGTTTCTTATGATGAACCTGCGTATAAAAAAATTAAAGAATTTTTAAATGAAAAAGGTTAAAGTATTTTGTTCTTGGGATTTAGGAGTAGACATGTTTCATGATAAACAAGTAGAAGTGTATGTTGATTCTGTTCCTATGAATTCTATTCCTGTTGATACTGTTCGTTTTGTTTTGCTTATAGAGCCGCCAGAAATTTTAAATTTAGAGGCTAGATTATTATTTGGAGAAGAAAATAAAACATATAATTATGTTTTGACCCATGATGAGAATATCTTAAAAAGATGTAAAACTGCACATTTGTTTGAATTTGGAACGACTTGGTTAAAAGAATATGATTTTCCAAAGAAGAAATTCAGTGTATCGGCTTTAGTTGGCGGTAAATTGATTACTCCTGGACACACTTTAAGACAAAAGGTATGGTTTAAAGAAGAAAGAATCGAATCTATTCCAAGAAATTTTTATTTAAGTGGAAATCTTGGTGGCATTTCTAATATTAATAACAATCCAGTATTAGGAAGCACTAAACATCCTTTGTTTAATAGTCAATTTCATATTTGTATTGAAAATACAAAGAGAAATAATTGGTTTACAGAAAAATTGATTGATTGTTTACGTACAAAAACAATTCCAATTTATTGGGGATGTCCTAACATAGGAAATTGGTTTAATACAGAAGGATTTTTTATGGTAGATACTTTTCAGGATATAATCAACGTGTGTAATTCCTTAACTGAAAATACTTATAATGAAAAGTTAAAATTTGTGGAAGAAAACTTTGAAAAGTGCCAAAAATTCTTAACTATTGCAGATAGATTACAAGATAAAATAAATACATTATTAGCCAAATGACCTCACATAATACAATAGCTATATACGGTTCTCATGATGCGTCTGTTACCTTTGTGGATAAGACCGGTAAATTACGTATTTATGAATACGAACGTTTTACAAAAAAACGATATGCAATGTTCTCATCTATGTTTGATGATAGGAGTGGTATGGGGTCTAACGATACAGAAAGAAGACAATTTTTAAATTTATTAAAACAAAATTTAATAGATACAAATATTCAACATATATTATACGCACAACTAAATACGTCTGACATTAATTTATTAAAAGAATATTTTCCAAATGCTGAATTTGAAGCTATGGACCATCATTTTTCACATGCATATTCAGGTTTATATTCTTCGGGGTTTAAAAAATCTCTTTTGTTTTCTGTTGATGGTGGTGGCGTAGACAATAATGTTGTTACTACTACTAAAATTTACAAAACAGACAATGAGAAATTAGAAGAAATTCATTGTAACAATCCTGATTATGGCAATCCTTATTCAGCGGTTGCATTTTTAATTTCTGAAATAAAACCAGGAGCAGAAGGTGAAGGTTGTGAAAATTCTCTTGTTTATGCTGGAAAGATAATGGGTCTTTGTGCTTATGGAGAAGTTCGTCAAGATTGGGTAGCGGCCTTTGATGAGTATTATAACCATAAAGATTTAAGAAAATTATGTTCGAACATTAATATTCCTTATGGTTACAATTCTGTAAGTGAAAAAGTTGGTTATGATTTAGCAGCAACATCACAATTTGTGTTTGAGAAAAAAATGAATGAACTTGTATTGCCTTTGGTTTTTAAATATCATTTAAATGTAATCTTGGTTGGTGGGTGTGCTTTAAATGTATTGTATAATCAAAAATTATATGAAATTTTAAAAACAAAAAATTTAAATTTATTTGTTCCTCCAAATCCAAATGATTGTGGTCAATCATGCGGTATGTTTTTAAGTAAATTTTTTAATGAAAATTTTGGAGAATTTGTTTATAATGGCTTAGAAATTTTAGACAATGATAAGCTGAGTGAATATGAAGCCGTATATGAGAGTGAAGAATTTTCATTTCATAAAATTGTAGATTACTTGAAAAAAGGAAAAATTATAGGCATTCTACATGGCCATTCAGAAGTGGGTCCAAGAGCTTTAGGAAATAGAAGTATCATTTGTGACCCCTCATTCCCAAAAATGAAAGATATTTTAAATGCTAAAGTAAAATTCAGAGAGTGGTATAGACCTTTTGCACCGGTTTGCAGAGTAGAAGATAAAGATATGTATTTTGAAAATGCATGCGAATCACAATATATGAGTTATGCTCCTTTGGTGAAATCTGAATTTAAAGATAGTTTGTGTTCAATCGTACATGCTGATAACTCTTCTAGATTACAAACAACTACGAAAGAACAGAATAAAATGTTTTATGGCATATTGACAGAATTGAACCTTAGAAATGAAACAGCAGTTATTTTAAATACATCATTTAACGTAAGAGGATTTCCTATTTTAACTAGTTTAGAAGATGCTTTTTATGTTTTAGATAATACAGAGTTAGATTTTGTTGTAACAAATAATAAAATTTTTAAAAAGAAATGAAATACATAATTGTAGCTAAAAATATTTTTGATGGTACATCTACGAATGATGTTCCTAATCCTTTGGCTATAACAGAAATTGCTACTGAATTAGTGATAACGCGATTGTATTTAATAATGTTATTACAAGAAGGTGCAATTTCAACGGATGATTGTATAGTTACAACAGAAGAAAGAAAATGTTTATATACTAATATTTTTAAAAACGTATTGGATTATAAGCAATTTATTCAATTGGGTATTCAGCCAGAACAAATTATAGACTTTTTGGAAAATAGTTTATTTGATAGATTGTCCGCTGGTAGTGTTGATAGTAGATTAATACCTTATAAACCATTTTATAAAAATTGGGAAAGAGATAAAGAACTAATAAAAAATGTTTCTTGTAGTTCTTTAGACGGTTACGATTTATCACAACCTTTTGTCGCATTAGTGATAAGAAAAAGGGCAGCATGGTCTGAAAAAAATATGTCTGATGGGTTTTGGACAGAATTAATTAATAAATTAACAGAAAACAAAAAAACAGTTTTTGTTTTTGGAAAAGAAACAAATACTTGGGCTAATGGAAAAAATGTACAATACATAGCTAATTATCAAGATTGGTGCACGATTGTGCAACATGAAAATTGTAAACATGTTGCCAGTACCATGACTGGAGGAGTATATCCTTGTTTAATATTTGGCAATTCAAATATAGACATGACATTAATTGATAATACTCAATTGATGGCGAAACATGGCGGAGACCCATCTTTTTATGATGAGTGTATTAATTTTTCAAAAGTTAAAATAGAATATATAAACGAAATACCAACAATAGAACAATTTTATGGAAGAATCACAAAAAATCTATGATTATATAATCATAGGCGGAGGAATTACAGGTGTTGCTGCAGCAAGAAGATTGCAACAAAAAGGTCAAAATAATTTTCTGTTATTGGAAAGTGAAAATGAAAGTGGAGGATTATGTAGAACCAAAGTTGTTGATGGTCATTATTTAGATATTGGTGGTGGGCATGTTTTACATTCCAAATTTCCAGAAGTTTTAGATTGGATTTTTGACCATATTCCAAAAGATGATTTTAATAAATTTGATACGAAAGTATTAATTGATTTAGAAGGTCATCCAATACAATTTCCAATTGAATTAAATCTTTGGCAATTACCAACGGATATGCAGGTTGATTATTTATATTCATATATTAACGCTGCTAGTAAAGATATTAAGTATGAAAATTTTGAATCTTGGATTAGAAATTATTTAGGAGATAAGATAGCTGATAATTATATGATTCCATACAATCAAAAGTTATGGTGTATGGATATTTCTGAACTTAATACCGATTGGTTAGTTAAGATACCTGAAACAGATATGAAATTAGTGTTAAGGTCAATCATAGAAAAAAATCCAAACTTTACCGAACAGGTCGTAAGTCACAAATCTTTTTATTATCCTAAATACGGTGGTTTTCAAGCGGTATTTGATGCTATTAAAAAACCAATGGAATCTGCTATTGAATTAAATGTTGATGTGAAAACACTTAGATATATTCCGGAAGAAAAATTATGGACTATCAATGAAAAATATGTAACGAAAAAAATCATCAATACTGCACCTTGGACAAAGTTCGATATTCAGATTGAAGGTTTTGATTTCAAAAAAGAATTTGCCAATTTACAATATTTAAGTGATGTAATTTCTTTATGGGAACGCGAACCATATACACATAAAGCACATTGGATGTATATACCAAGTCCGGATGTTGAACAACATAGAGAGTTCTATATCTGCAATTTTGCACCATATAGTAAACCCGGAGGCGTAATGACGGATATTAATAGAAAGAGATGGTTAGCAAATGGTAAAAAGTGGAAAGCAGGTACTCCTCTATATGAGCATGAAAATATTTATTCATATCCTTTACCAACTAAAGTTTATAAAGAATCTATGAAAAACATATTAAAGTTTTCTAAAGATTATAATTTGTTTGGCTTAGGAAGATGGGGACAATGGCAATATTTTAATACAGACCAATGCATTAAACAAGTGCTAGATTTTTTCGAAAACGAAAAAGAATTTGATTATTTTAAAATATTTTAATGAGTAAAATCTTAGTTACTGGAGGAAATGGTTTAGTTGGCAATTATCTAAAAAATATATTGCCAGATGCCATTTATATTACTTCTCGTGATTTTGATTTAACCAATCAGCATGACGTAGAGCAAGTATTTGAATCATATAAACCAGAGGTTGTAATTCATTTAGCTGCCAAAGTAGGTGGTATAATTGATAATATTGAACATCCTTCAGGTTATCTAGATGATAATATTTTAATGAATACTTTGATGTTAAAGTATGCATATAAGTATGATGTGAAGCGTTTTACAGCGATATTAAGTTGTTGTGCATTTCCTGATGTTTGTCCTGTATATCCAATGAAAGAAGCGGAAATGCATATTGGTCCACCGGACATAAATACATTTTCGTATGGATTATCAAAAAGAGTAATGGCAGTTCAAATAGAAAACTATAATAAAGAGTTTGGAACTCAATATAATTATATTACTCCTTGCAATTTATATGGTTTAAATGAAAAGGTTAATGAAAATAAGAGCCATTTTATTACAGCTTTAATAACTAAAATTCAACAAGCAAAACTGAATAATGATTCTAAAATTACTCTTTTTGGAGATGGTACTCCTATCAGACAATTAATGTATGCAAAAGACTTGGCTGGCGTTATAAAAACCATGCTAGATTGTGATATAACAGAGTCTTTTAATGTGGCTGCTGATGAGGTGTTAACTATTGAGGAAATAGCAAAAATAGCTTTAAAAGTAACAAATTCAGAAGATTTAAATATTGTTTATGATAAAAGTAAACCAAATGGTCAAATGCGAAAAGACCTGGACATTGAATCTTTTAAAAAATTAATGCCACAATACAAGTGTTTGAACTTATTTGATGGACTTACAGAATATTATAATAATCTGCAAAAAATCAACTAAAAAAACATCAATTACTTTGCGTTTTGCCCCAAAGGTAATTATATTTGAATTATGAACATAAAACTCGGAATAATACAAGGGAGATTAACTCCACCAGAATCAGGAAATCAAGATGAATTTTTTATTGGAAAGTCTTGGAAAGAAGAATTTGACAAAATAAAAAAACTTGAAAATATTACTCTTTTTGATTCTTCCTATAAAATCAATCAAATTTCTCACATTGAATGGGTGGTAACAAAAAATAATTTTAAGAATAATCCTTTGTTTAAAAATTCACTTAAAAAATATCCTATTTTTTCAATTAGTGCCTATAATATGATAGATAAATCTTTTTATAAAAAAGATTTTATGGAGAAAAATTTAAAGCCTATTTTGGAAGCAGCGAAAAAAAATGATATTACTCATGTTAACATTCCATTGAAAGAATTATCTAACATACAAAATCCTGAAATTAGAAAAGAATTTATTAAAAACATTAGAGAGTACGGTAAAAAATATAAAAATATAATTTTTTTATTTGAATTTGAATGTTCTCCGGAAGAAATTTTAGAAGTTATAAAAGGATTTAAAAATTTTAAAATCACTTACAATACCAATATTATTACCACTTTTAAAGGCAAAAATAGTCATAAATCTTTTTTGACAAAACTTCATAAGCATATTGTTAATGTTAGATTAAAAGATAAAGGTGTTAAAGGTAAAGTATTGGAATTAGGAGAAGGTGAAGTTGATTTTAATGAAGTTATTTTTAATCTAATGTTTGTGTATAAATATAAAGGTTATTTTACTTTAGAACCTACTCGTGGAGAGCCCAAAAAAGAAGTCATACATGCTGCAAAACATATGAAATATTTTATTAATATGTTAGCTAATTTGAAAAAAATGTATGTTACAAACAATAAAAGATATCAAATTGCAATGGCATAATATGAGAGGTGAAGTATCTATACATTTAAAAGGAGGATTAGGAAATTATTTATTTGAAATAGCTTGTGCTTATGCATATTCTTTAAAATACAATAAAGAACTTGTGTTAACGGTTAATGATTCTATTGTAGTTCACAAACATTTAAATGTATATAAAAACAATATTTTAACAAATGTGAAGTTTACAGAAAATCATTTAAAGAATTCTGAAACTTATACAGAGCCTTTTTTTCATTTTAATGAAATACCAAAATCAGAAGGCAACTTGTATTTAAATGGACATTTTCAATCTGATTTATATTTTAAAGATTATAGAAATGAAATTATAAATTTGTTTTCTTTTCCAGAAGAACAACAAATTGCGATAAAAGAAAAGTATAAAAATGTACTTGATAAAAACACCTGTTCAATTCATGTAAGAAGGGGAGATTATTTAAATTCTCCAAACCATCATCCTGTTATTTCTTTAAATTATATTATGAAAGCAACAAAACAAATGCCGGAAGATTCTGTATTTGTAGTGTTTTCGGATGATATTACTTGGTGTAAACAAAACTTACCAAATTTACCGGATAAATTTGTTTTTATAGAAGGTAATTTAGATTATGAAGATTTATTGTTAATGACATTGTGTAAAAATAACATTATATGTAATTCTACTTTTAGTTGGTGGGCAGCGTGGTTGAATACGAATGAAAATAAAAAGGTTATTGCTCCGAAAAAATGGTTTGGACCTGCATATTCTCAATATGATTTAAAAGATTTATATCCATCTGATTGGATTTCGTTGTAATATGGGAATACCTTGTAATATAATATTGCCTTCTTATCACATACCTAAAATTGCTGTTTCTATTGAAGAGGCGTTGATTCAGCTTAGAGATAATTTTTTGCTTGAAAAAATGGATACTTTTATATTGGACAAGATGATGGGGTATATTAAAAGTATGAATTATTATTATGAAACTTCTTTAAAATTAGAGAGTATCGATGATGATGGTATTGTTCTTAATGATAGAAACATTAGATTTAGAATACCATTTCCTATAACAAGAACAATATTGATAGAAAAAAAATATGAGTACAAATAAAAAAATATTAGTTACCGGTGGAAGTGGCATGGTAGGACAGTATTTAAAAGAACTGATGCCGGATGCCATATATGTTTCTTCTACACAATGTAATCTTATGAAACAAGAGGCGGTGGAGAACATGTTTTATAGAATAAAACCAGATGTGGTTATACATTTAGCTGCGCGTGTTGGTGGTATAAGTAGCAATCTTGTTCATCCTGCTGAGTATTTTGATGAAAATATTTTAATGAACACTTTGGTGTTAAGAGAATCTCACAAGTCTGGTGTTAAACAATTTATAGGCATTCTAAGTACTTGTATTTATCCCGACAAATGTTCTGTTTATCCAATGTTAGAAACAAACTTACATGACGGTCCTCCAACTCCTACAAACTTTTCTTATGGTTATGCTAAAAGAAGCCTAGCTGTACAAATAGATGCTTATAATAAAGAATATGGAACAAATTATAGTTATTTGATTCCTTCAAATTTATATGGTGAATATGATAAATATGATGTTGAATCTAGTCATTTTGTTTCAGCATTAATTAAAAAGATACATGAGGCAAAAAAACAAGGAAGCGATAAAATTACTTTAATGGGTACTGGAGCTCCATTGCGTCAGTTTTTTTATGCGAAAGATTTTGCAACGGTTATTAAAAAATGTGTTGATGAAAACATTACAGAAAATTTCAATATTGCTTGTAATGATAATTTAACTATTAAACAAATAGCTGAAATTGCATTAAAAGCATGTGATGCTGAACATTTGTTAATAGAGTTTGATACAACGAAACCTGATGGTCAATTTAGAAAAGATGTATCTAATGCCAAAATGATGTCTATAATGCCAGATTTTGTTTTTACTGGCCTTGAGGAAGGAATTAGAATTTCTTATCAAAGAGCAATAGAATTAAATAAATTTTAACAATGCGTAAACCTCATCCTTCATATGAATCTTTTGTAAAAGAACAATATCCAAAATATGGAGAAACTTTTATAGAATGGTATGCTAAAAACCACAAAATCAATAATGAGCATATTTTAAGTTTTATAGATGGTCAAACAAATCATGTTTTTCGTCAAAATGACGAATTTCAGTTATTTGTTTATTATCGTAGAGATTATTTCACAAAAAAATTACAGTTATGTTCTAATTTACTTAATACGAAAATGCATGATATTGGTCAAGTTGGCATGACTTATGGTTTAGATAAATTAGCTGATATAATGGATTTATATGAAGAGTTAATTCAATATATTAGTACACAGCATAATATTGGAGTGTGTTCGTTGCCTTCTGGTTTATATTCTAATGGTTCAACATATACAACAGGAGAACATACGTTTCGTAATTTGGCTGAATTTACAGAATATTCAACTAGCGGAGAAGTTGTTGTGTATTATTTTAAAGTTTTAGAAGACTTTTCTCTTTTAATTAGAATGACAAAAAGAGAACCTTTAACAAGGAATGTTTTATTTGAAAAATAATTTCTTTAACTTTTCCTCTCTTTACTTTATTTTATTTCCATTTTAAATTAGTTGAAAACAATTAATTCAAATGAGCAATTCACTTATTCCTTTAGCAAAAGATACTATCGATAAAAATGATATTAAAAAATTAATAGAATGGCTTGAAACATTCCCTCGCCTTACAAAAGGAAACGTCACCACAGAGTTTGAACATAAGTGGGCTAAATTATTTGGTTCTAAATATGCCGTATACGTTAATTCAGGCTCATCTGCTAATTTAATGATGTTATATGCACTGTTGATGACTCAGAAGCTTAAAAACAAAAAAATCTTAGTACCAGCTCTTTCTTGGGCAACAGATTTAGCTCCGGTAATTCAATTAGGATTAGAACCAATTTTAGTAGATTGTAATTTAAATGATTTAGCAGTTGACTTAGAACATTTAAAAGTACTCATAGAGGAACATAAGCCCTCTGCGTTGTTGTTAGTATCAGTTCTAGGGTTTTCGCCAGAGATGGATAAAATTGTTCAATTATGTAAAGAAAATGGTGTTATTTTATTGGAAGATAATTGTGAATCTTTAGGTTCTGAATTTGATAATATTAAATTGGGAAATTTTGGTTTAATGTCTAGTTTCTCGTTGTATTATGGTCATCATTTAAGTACGATTGAAGGTGGTGTTATTACTACTAATGATGAATATATGAATGATATTCTACGAATGATTCGTAATCATGGCTGGGACAGAGATTTAACAGCAGATAAACAAAAAACTTATCGTCAAGCTTACGGAGTAAATGATTTTAATGCTCTTTATACTTTTTATCATCCTGGCTTTAATTTTAGAGCTACTGATTTACAGGCATTTTTGGGGTTGGGTCAATTAGATAAATTTGAACCTATGGTGAAAGTAAGGAATGAAAATTATTTATTATTCAACTCACTTATAAAAAACAATTATTGGAAACCAAATCCTAGTGACAAAGCTTTTATTTGTAATTTCTGTTACCCAATTATTCATCCAAAAAGAGACCAGATAGTAGAGGCTCTTATTAAGGCAAACGTTGAAGTAAGACCATTAATAGCCGGTTCAATGGGCAAACAACCAATGTATACTGATAGATATGGTGTATTAGAACTTCCTAATGTATCTGTTGTAGATAATTATGGTTGTTATATTCCAAATAATCAGGATATGTCTCAAGATGATGTACGATATATTTCTGATGTAGTTAATTCTGTTATAAACGAATAATCATTTAATGGGAGAGGTGTTGCGAAATTTTGAATTTAGAGAAGTTCCTGTGGAATTTTCATCCGTCGTTAATAAGTCTATTATTTATAAACGAAAAGTTTTTATTGAAAAAACAGTCTTAGACACAACAGAGTCTGCTTTATATGCAAGTTATATGGCTTCTTTTATGGAAAAAAAAATAAAAGAAACAAGTTCACAATTTATAATGTTTGAAAAAAACATCATTGCCTTAAGACGGATAGAAAAGAAATTTTTACTTAAAAAAAGTAGAAAAAAAATGTATGAAGTTCTTTCTAAGTATGTTAAACAAATAAAATCTAATCCAGAAGAAATAACAGCAGATATAACATCATTAGAAAATATCGAATTTAATCGACCTTGTTCTGATGATGAATTTAAAGAACTAAAAAAGCAATTTGATTATTATGTTTATCAAGATTCTGTCGATGAAATTGAAGGAATAAAACATAAAGACATAGATGGTATTGATGCTCAACGTTTGAATTATTGTAATAGCGATGAAATTTCTGAGAAAATCACACAAAGATTTGTGCAGAGTTATGTGAGCGAAAATAAACGATTGCCTGAAAATTATGAACAAGACTGTTTTATTAAAGCGGTAGATAGGCTTCTTGGTACCTCTAAAACAAGAACAGTGCTTTTAGAGAAAATAGATAATCCTACTAATACTTCATATTCAAGATTTATTAATACCACTTTGCGTATACAAAAAAACCAAAAGAAACAGATAGAAGATGTTATTAGAGTTCATCATCGTTTATTAGAAAATGTTTTGCATACTAGAAATATATAATGTCAGACATTAAACGTATATTTAATTTTGAAACTAACTATAATTTTGATGATTTAGTTGATGATTTTTTGGAGAGTGTGATTTTAAAGTCATTTGTTATGATTGAAAAACGTACTCGAAAAGGTGCTACATTTCCTTCTCAAATTAAAATTAAGGATGGTGAACCATTTGATTTTTCGCACAATTTAAGACAATATGATTTTACATTAGATTTTGCTGAATTACAAAAAGAAAAAGATTTATTGGCACACAATGTTGATTTGCCAAAAACAGATATAGATACTGCTTTAGATTATTATTCTCAATTTAAAAATATTAAATTTTAATGGCTGAAGTTATTGAAATAATAGATTGTTTTGTTTACACAAAAAGTGTAATGATAGAAAAAAAATCTATTATGAATAATAAGACCAATAGATTTCGTTCTAATTATAGCCCACCAGAGAAAGCATTTAAATTGATTTTAAAAAAAGAAGATTCTGAATTAAAATGTGTTCGTTTCGATTTACATAGTAATTATGACAATCATTATAAACGAGATTTTGTCAAATTACAACGGGAGCTTGAATTAAAAAAACATGATGTGTTTTATGATGGCGATGATATTAATCAAGTAATACAATATTATTCTACATTATAATGGGGAGAACGGCAAAATTTAATAATTATGAGGAGGCCCTTGAATATTACAAGAACAACCATCCAGTACAGACTAGAAAAGTTTTTTTGGAAAAATATTCCCTTGAGAAAGAAATGGAAAAAATAAATTCGTACTATAATGACCAATATCAAAATTCGAATCTAGACACAGAATCCATACTTACCCAGAGAAGAGAAAGATTATCTCAATTATTATCTAAGCCTGTTATAGGTACTCGTGCAACGTCTTTTGATTATGAAGTGAAACGTTATGAAGAACTTACTCAAGAAGATATTTTATCTATCTATGAACTTTTTTAAGTATTTTCTTGCTTCTTATATAATTGTTTATTAATATTGTTCTTAGCAAACAAACAAAAACCATAAAACTTAATGGAAAACTTTACCGTGAAAACACTCAATGATGCTGAACAAGTATTAATTGCAGCAACCAAAAATGGGATTACACTCTCAGAATCTTGTACTAAACTTAATAAAAAGCCAGAATTTATGACTGGCATTCTTAGTAAAATTGAGAATGCATTTCAGGAGGGGGTTATTAAGCAAGGAAAAAGAGATGCATTGATTAATTTGTATTCTCAATATACAAAGTCTCAGATTACTAATAGTCGTAAATCCAAAAGTAGCGTATCTAAAGCTTTTAGTGCTACTTCTAGTCGTCCTACAAGACAAACCTTTATGAAAGGGACTAAAAAGTCAAAGAAATCATCAAAAAATTCTGGAGATACCATCTTCTTAGAAGATGAAGAAATAGACACTGATATTTCTTTAACTAAACAAGAAAAGGAAATGTTGGAATATGATGCTGAAACAGATGATAATTACGAAGAGCGAAGTGTTGGAGAAAGCCTAAGAGGTAAAGACTCGTTCGTGGACAAACACGGTAACAAGCTACACAGAATAACTGGATATAAGTACAAAATTTATATTAAAGGTGAAAAACCATTAACCGGAGAATTCTGTAGAGAAGAAATGGATAAGATTTATCGTCTTTATTCTAGTATGGATGGAGCCGGTCTTACATTGAGAGCTGTATCTAGAGAATTTAATTTCTTAAACTTTAGAGATTTCAAAAGAATTTTAAGAGCTTTTAATATTACAAAATCTTCTTTACCAATTGCCCCTCATATTTTAGAAGAAGCTACTGAGGACGAATCAATCGCAATGGTTCGTAGAAATAAAGAAAATAGTATCTTAAAGAAACTTGATAGTGAGCGATATAAGTATTACGAAAAGAAATTTTTTGATACACAAAAAGAGATTGTTGATATTAAGTCTAATTCTGAATGGGTTGAACAAATAATAAACAGTTATTTTACAAAAAGGAAACCGAATTTTACTTTTCCGGTTTCTAGATTGCAAAGTAAATTGACAAAAAGTTCTAAACCAGATAATTCAAAAACAGATAAACCTTTGTTTGCGATTTTTGGAGATATTCATTATGGTAAGAAATTTGCTAATGCAATGTTTGGTCGTGGTTATAATAAAGATATTGCGCATGAAAGAATTATGCAGATAGCAAAACATACTATCGAAGAATCTAAGGTTTTGAAAACTAAAGAAATTATTTTCATTTGTTTAGGCGACTTGATTGAGTGTGCGTTAGAAGATGGAATGCATCCTGGACATTCAACTGAAATGGATTTACTTCAAGAAGAACAAATTTTCTTTGCAATTGATTCTATGTTAGAAATGTTAAAAGAAGTTCTTAAAAATACAGATTGTAAAATAACTTTTTGTAGTATTCATGGTAATCATGATAGATTAGGAATTCACAGAGATGATGACAAAAGCAGAACAGCAGGTAAAATCGTTACTGGTATGATTAAAAAATTAACTGCCGAAGAAAAGCGTATAGAAGTTGTAATGCCAAAAAATAATTTATTAAAATTAATTAGAGGTAAAATATGTGTATTCGCACAACACGGTGATAGTTCTCTTAATAAGAAAAAACCTAGTGAATTAGTGAATTTATGGGGTGAAGGTACTTCTTGTTATCACTTACTTCTAAAAGGCCACTGGCATTCTTTAAAAGCTGATGAAGGGACAAATTACTTAACATTAACTGCCCCTTCTGTAGCTTCAACAGATAAGTATATTATGGAAGAATTAGGTAATAATAATTTGCCAGGATTTATCTTGGGTCACGAACCAAATTGTTATGGATTCGATTACAAAAAAATAACTTTATATTAAGCAATATTGTATGATTAGTGAGAAAAAAATAAACTTTTTTATTACTCAAGGCTTTGATAAAAATGTAATAGATTTATTTATCAATTGTGGGATATACAAACACTTATTGTGGTTTTTAGGAGCTCACAAAAAGGGTGGTATTGAATATATGAATACGGAAGAAATAAAAATCGTAAATCATTTTTTAGAACGTTCTAAAAATGTTTCTATGGATTTGAGTTATCCAGAAATGCTACAACAAGCATATCTTTTCAAAAAAGACGAAGAAAGAAAACAAAAGAATATATTATATACTTTTAAAAATGGGTATTATATTTCTCTTTTAAATTCAAATGACTTAATTGAAGAAGGTGTTCTTATGTCAAATTGCGTTGGAGGTTATCAAAAAAGAGTTTTACATAAAGCAGTAGGAATTTTGGCTTTAAAACAACCTTCTGGAAAAACAGTTGTTCACATTGAAATTAAAAAGAATGGAATGATTGGCCAAAATTATGCAAAAGCAAATACAAAAATGAATCATTCAAGTTGGATGATGATTTTAGAATTTTTTAATCAACATTCTAAAACAGTAGATTTTTCTAAATTTTTTGGTGAGTCATATGTAGCAACTAATATGGACGGTTATATTAGTGAAATTTCTTTATCTGTTCCAACATCAATTAATATTTCTTTAAGTAATAAAGGTAAAAAGACAGAGCAAATACAAGGTTTTGAAATGAAAAGATTTATACTTTTAGAAAGACATAAAGAAGCTTCTGTGAGAATTAATTCTAAAGCAGAGATGCTAGATTGGATAACTCAAAGAAAGCAACAAGCTATACAGATGTATGATGAGTTGTATTCTGAAATAACAAATACCTCCGCATCTAATTTATATCTTTCAGATAATATAAAAGAAAGAATTTTCGGTTCTCAAAAAGGAAATTATTTAATGAAAGGAAATGATTATAATTTCTCTGAATTAAATGAAACCACACCTACAGAAGAAGGTGCTGTACGAGCAATGGAAGATGCCAGACTCGGAGAGATGATTCAAGCAATAGATAGAGTGGTAAGAAATGAAGACCTTGCTGCTGCCCCAAGAGAAGAAATTTTTGGAAATAGACCAGTAAATTTAAATGCCGAAATCCCTAGGGCTAGAGCTAGGGAAATACTTCAAATTCAAGAAGTTGAAGAAATTCCGGTTGATGCAGAAGTGCTTGAACAGGGTTATGATATAGGAGATGAGAATATTGTAGTAGAGGGTAATGCAGATGTCCCAGCAGATTTCCCAATGAATGAGGTGGCTCAACCGGCAGATTTTGATACTATATTAAGAAGAGCAAGGAGACATTAAATTTTTTTTTAAAAAAGTGTAACTTTTTATGTTTTTTTCAGTTTAAATCAATAAAATAATCTATATTTGTATTATAAATTAATAAACAAACAAACAAACTAATACCATGGCGCAAAAAATCAAAGAAAAACGCTTCTTCATCCTAGAAGTAGACAAAAAAAACAAGAATCACAGAATCTTTACAGATGCACTTGTAAAGACTTGGCTTAACTCTGATAAGCTAAAAGAAAACGGTGAAGGACTCGATATTGAGTGTGCAATCGAAGATGATGAATATGATTATGAATACTTAAAAGACGAATTCAACATTGGTCGTGTTGTACGTTTGGAAATGGAAGGTAAAAAACTTTTCGGAGTATCTCAATTTAAGGTTGAAGGCGATTCTCCATATGTTGATAAAATCAACAACGAAGAAGGATTCCTTGATAAGTGTGCTCTTGTTCCTAAAGGAAAAGGTGCTGTTAAAAATCAAATTGTTCAGGATGATTATGAGCTATATGGCTTTAATTTAATCTGGGCTCACGAATCCTCGTTTGCTGAGGATGTACCGGTGACAGAAGCTGCTGCAAAAGCATAAAAATAAAATAATATATTTCAAAACCCCATCTTGTAGGTGGGGTTTTTTTATTGTTTACTTTGTGGTCATTATGGATATTTTTGTTATAACAATTATATTCTAATGGACAAAAAAATTAAAACTCTTGGAATTTCTCTTGACGGTGTTGTTAGAGATTTTCATTCTCAATTTGATAAAACTTATAGAAAGTTTTTTATTAAAAACGATTCATTGGTTAGTGCTGATGAAAATTTTCAATATATCTTACCAGAACATACTGCTGAAAATCAACTGGATAAATTAGAAAAATTAGTTGATGAAAAAATTCATTTACCAGTAGATACATATGATTTAATGAATCATTATTATTTTGATTCTAAAGATGATTTTAAGGATTTCTTCCAAAATTACGCTTTTGAACTGTATGGAGTTGCTAATCAGTTTCCGCGTTCATTTGATACTATTAATAGAATCCAGGCTTTTGGAAAAGCTAATGGTTTATTTGAAGTTGTGCTTCTTATTAAGGGAGATGATAAGGTTGTAAATTCAACATATCATTTTTTAGCCAAAGGTGGGTGTAAAATCAATAAAGTTGTTTTTGTAAATCAAGATGTTGATAAATGGAATTATTGTGATGTGTTAATAGATGATAGTCCAGAGAGTTTTGAAAGTAAACCTATTGATAAAACTTCAATTAAAATTTCTTATCCATATAATGCTTTTAGTGATGTTGATTATTCATTTGAATCAGTTAATGCTGTTTATAATGAAATGTTTCTTTTAAAAATTTTTAATTTAGAAAAATACGAAGAAGTTATTGCTAAACAAAAAACACAAGACAAGAATGACTAATACTTTTAAACATGCAAAATTAGAATTAGATGTTCTTGTTAACTATTATAGAGAACAAAATACTACGGCAATCGTAGAGGAATTCATTCCAGAAATTTTAGCATTAGTTGAAAAGTTTGGACAGTCAGGTCAAAGTGGTTCTTCTGCTCCATTGACAGCAGCAGTGTTATGTAATACCATAGAAAAATTATGTTTACAAGAACCTATTTCTCCTATTACAGGAATAGAAGAGGAGTGGCATGATATTACTGATAGAAATGAAAACGAACCAATGTGGCAAAATAAAAGATGTTCGGCTTTATTTAAAGATAAAGATGGAAATGTAAAATATATAGATGCTATTGTTAAAAGAACACCGAATGGTTCTTGTTGGAATGGAAGTTTTTGGGCAAGCAAAAAAGATTTTTTATCAGGTAATTCAGATTTGAAAATTCATGGTAGTCAATTAATAAGAGGTTTTCCTTTTGAGCCAAAAACATTTTATATTGATGTGATAGAAGAAGAAGTGGCACCAGATGATTGGGAAATGTATGCAAAAGATACAAAGCAATTAGCAGAAGTGTTTGAATATTATAAACCAAAACCTATTGTAAGAAAAGTATTAATTGAAAAATAATTTTTTTAATTATTATTCTATAATAGTTTACTTTACTACAATACAATATAAATTTGAATAAAAATATAATAGCAATGTCAGAAATGCAATTAAAATCAGAAGAACAAATCAAAAGCGAACACAATAATTTTGTGGAAGAGGTTGTTCAAAAAGTAGCAAACAATCAATGTAAATATTACATTTATTGTCCGCCAATGAATGTGGCTAGTGGTGGAGTTAGTGTATTGTTTAAAAATGCACAAATTTTAAAAGAAGCCGGCTACAACGTAGTGGTTGTATATGAACCAAGAGTTGACCAAAAAGCATCTTATGATGCTTCGGTTAAAGCAAAAAAGAGAATTGAAATTTATGAGCCTTTTAATCCTAGTTGGTTAGGCAATCTAGCTGAAAGCGTTGAATTACAATGTTTGGGTGAAGGTGAAATAAAATTTAATGACGGCAAAACTGTTGAGTGTACTCCTTTAACATTAAATGCAGAAGATTTCTTTTTTATTCCGGAAGGTTTTCCAAATATTATGGAAAAGACAGCTCAATTACCTTGTAAAAGAATTGTTTTAGTACAAAGCTGGTATTACATTCTTAATTCTTTAAACATTAATCAAAAATGGCAACATTTTGGAATTAAAGATGTAATTAGTGTTTCTGATGGTATTACAGAATATTTAAATGCCGTTATGCCAGGTTTATCAATTAAACAATACTCTCAATCAATTGATAGAAGTTTGTTTAAGTCGGTAGATATGGTTGACAAAAATCCTGTAATTGCTTTTATGCCAGGAAGAAGTCAAGATGCAGTATTGAAAAGTTATAATGTAATTAAAACTTTCTATTCATTCTTCCCTCATTTATCATGGATTCGCGTTGATGAATTAAAAGGTTTATCAAAAGAGGAATATGCTGAAAGATTAGGTGCTGCTGCTCTTTGTTTATATACTGATGAAATTGCTGGATTTGGTACTATGCCTTTAGAAGCGATGGCATCAGGAACTCATGTTGTTGGTTGGACTCCATTAGGAGGAAAAGAATACATGAAACAAACTAATGGATTTTGGGCACAAAATGGTGATATATTTCAATTGGCTGAATTACTAGGTATGGCTGCTGAACGTTGGTTAACCGGTAAATTAGATGGTGAAGCTGTTACTAAAGAATACGAAGATACATTATTGAAATACGCTCCTGAAAAAGAAAAGGAGTCATTTATTAACATTATAAACGAATATAAAAATGAAAGAATTACAGAACTTAACCAGCTTAAACGATAAGAATATTCTTGTTGTTTTACCAATCAAAAAATTTGTAGATGTTTTTGTAAAAGAATGTGCTTACTCACTTTCTCAACAAAATCAACCAGTTGATGTATTGGTATTGTACGGAGGAGATAATGCAACAGAATTGTCGCAAATCAAATCGATATTAGATAGCCCATCTATAACAGTGACTGAAAAGAAAGAAGACGGTACAACAGAAACTAAAGAAATTAAATCTGAGAAAAAACTAAATTATGTATTAGAAAATACATCTAGTCATACTTTTCAACAATTATTTAATGAGGCATTAAATTATTCTATTGTTAATAAGTATAAATTTTTCTCTGTTGTAGAATCAGAAGATGTTATTGATGTGGATTGGTATAAAACATCAATGAAATTTGCTGCAAAACATATTGATAAAGATGGATTTTTACCTTTATTAAGAGAAGTTTCTAATGGTAATTTCTTAGGATTTTTCAATGAAGCTTGTTGGGTAGATGGTTATGCAGAAGTTGCTGGTGTATTTGATTTACAATTATTAATGCGTTTTAATTGTATCAATACAACGGGTGCAGTTTTTAAAACTGATTCTATAAAAAATTATTCTACTTTGATTGACGGTCAATACAAAGCGATGAAAGAGAATTTTAAAGTATCTTATGCATATGAATTCTTTTTAAGAATGATTTATGATGATGTGAAATTCTTTACAATTCCTCGCTTAGGATATGAACACAGAATTGATATTCCAACAGAAATGGTTGACCCTTTTTCTTCAAAAGTACCAAGAAACCTAACAGCTTTTCCGGAAGATAAAGGTGGAATGAGTCAGGAAGAAATAAAATTCTGGAATGAATCTGCTAAAAAAGAATATTTTATCAGCAGACATGACAGAGAAATCAAATTTGAACCTAGGGTTGTCGCTTAAACTAATAGAAAGAAACTTAATTATAAGTTTCTTTCTTATTCAATTTCATCTATAATGGCAAAACGACAATTAAAATCTTTAAAAGATATTAAATTTGATTCTATTGGAGAGGAGTATATTTATTTATACGAAACTTTAGCCAATGATTTAGATAAAGAAAGTAATGGGTATGAGCCCACTATAGAAGATTTAAGAAAATTATATAAATCTGTTTCAGACGAAAAAGATAATTATGATGATGAACTTAAACAGAGGTATGAGAAAAATTCTATTTATTGGTCTGATAAACAAGAAAAAGCTATTGTAGAATACTTAAAAGAAACCAATCAAATTACTAGAGATAAAATTTTTAATAAAGAAATTTATAATCCCTTAAAGAAATTGGTAGAAAATATTATTTTTACTTATAAACTTTTCCGTACAGATGTTGAAGTAAGAGAATTACAAATAGATTGTATGTCTTTTCTTGCTACTAAATTAGAAAAATACGACCCAAATACTGGAGCAAAAGCTTTTGCTTATCTTGGAACAATAGCAAAGCATTATTTGATGGGAGAAAAGAGAAGTGCTTACAAAATGACTAAAGCAACTCTTGATATTGATGAAAATGTGGATGCAGCAAGTGCTAAACCAGAAAATCACTACGAATTAAATGATGTTGAAGAAGTAAAAGATACAAATTCTTTGGTTTTTGATGGTATTGTCAAAAAACTTAAGGATGAGATGAAAAAACCTAAAATGTTATCAAATGATAAAAAAGTTGCAGAAGCAATAATTTATATTTTTGAAAACCACGATATGTTAAAGGTGTATAATAAAAATTTAGTATATCATTTATTAAAAGAAAGAACCGGTTTACAAACAAAGGAGATAACATATTCCTTAAGTCGATTTAAAAGTTACTATAAAATTTTCAAACACGATTTTTTAAAATCCTTGGAATAGATTCTGTTTTTTTTGTAACTCCTATTTATATAAACACTTATTAGAGTTAATATGGAAAAAAAAGTTGATATTTCTGCACATGGGTTAGAAAAACTCCTAGAAAAGTCCTTGGATGGATTTCAGGAGGAGCGCGATTTAGCATTAGAAAGGTATAGAAGACAAGATGAAATGATGACTAGTGCAGATGATTTCGTTCTACAAGGTAAGTTTGCTGTTGATTATTTAAAAATAGCTGCCGACCGTTCAAATGCTATATTCAATTTAGCGAAACTAGTTAAGGATATTGTTCACAAAGATGACTCTTCTGCTGGTGGAAAAGGAACTTCTGGGCCCGGCATGGGAGACACCCAAAAATCTGAAATTTTGAAATTACTTAAGGATATGGAAAATCCTAAAGATGAGGCTGCGGACACTAAGTAAAATCATTATCAAATGGCATTTCAAAAACCAATAGAAAACCCACTTACAGAGCAACAAGAAAAGCTGTTATCACAATTATCAGCTTTAAAAAATTCTTTTTCCCTTAAGTTAAAAAAACCAAAGTTTTTAGATATTGACCAACAAATTAGCACTTTTGATTATGCTAAAAAAATAACAGAAGCTACTTTAGGTGCAGCAACTATGGATTTGTTTTTAAAAACATTTATAGATAAATTGTTCGACCCAAACAGTAACAAGCTAGAAAAAATGGTTTTAAAATCTTTAGCAAAATCCTTAGATAGTAATGGTAAAAAAATCAGTAATTCTCAAACTAATCAAGAGTGGTTGTTAGACAATGCTTTAATACCATTAAATATTGTTTTTAGAGTTGCTAAAGCACAAATGGCTAAGCGTATTATAACTATGATGTTTGGCCCAAAAGAGAAGATGAGTGATAATCCTGCAGAACAATCTGTTTTATTAAATTATGCAGTGTGTTCATCAGATATGTTTTCAGTATCAAATCCTACAAGTGATTCAGAAGGTGATTTTGAATTTAATAAAGTAGAATTAAGAAAAAGATTAGAAAAAGGTGAAATGATTTTTACCATCTCTTGTCAAGACGTTAAAATTAAATTACCAGATATAATTTTAAATCAAGCTAATGATGTTATAGCAAATAATTCAAATCCTAGTAAGACTAAAATAAATCCATCGATTATGTTTGAGCAAATCAGTAATGTAGTAACATCTGAAACTCAAAGAATTAACTCTCAAGAAAATGCAAACGCAGTAAGAAAAAGTTTTTTACAAATATTGGTTGAAAACATCATTAATTTGATTCCAACTGCTATTTCGCCGCATCTAACAGGAGTAATGTCTCAAATTAATTCTGGACCAAATGGAAACTTAGGTGTTTCACATGATGATTTTTTACCTTCTCCTTGTGATGTCAGAGCGATGTGTGTGGGAAGTGATTCAGAATTTCAAAAAAGAACATCATTTGTTAGTGCTATAATGAATTCTATTTATGCTTATTTACTTTCTATTATAATTCAACGCCTTATAAAAGAATTAAAGAATTTAGTTAAAAAATACTTTGTACAAAAAACACAAGATAGAATTAAGAGAAAAATTGCTAAACAGCAATTTGCTTCTAATGAAGAACTGCAAAAACTTGATAAAGCTGCGAAATTTGCAACAGCTACAAAAAGTTTAAATGACATATTTAAATTTGATGAAGGAGTATCATAATTATGGCTTGTATAAAAATTGATAAAAAATTACAAAAATCTCAAGAAATTGCAGATTTCTTTTCTTTCTTGTTGTCAGAACATAGATTGAGAATACCTAGATTAAATCTTAAAAAAATATTGTTGGGGAAAGCTAGACCAGGTTTGGATAGTGAAGTTACTGCCACAAGTATTATTTCAAGATTTACAGAAATTGGAATACCAACCGGTCCATTAGAAAATGGGAAACCAAATGTTATGGAAGCATTTACTCGTATAATGGTTGAGGAGATATATGACTCTTTACAAAGTGAAATGCGAGTGGATGTTGCTGTTGATAGTGGAATGATAGTTACATCAGCCGGAGCCAATTCTGGAGGTCCTGTGACAAGTACAGGAGCAAATCCAACACCTCATACAGCAACCGGAATTGCATCATAAAAGAGCATGGATAACGTTAACGTAAATAAAAAAACTAACACTCAACTTCTTAGAGATATCCAAGATATTGTTGATGATATAAATAAAAAGAAAGAAGAAGTTGAAACTTTATTAAATGTAATTGATTCATTGGAAAAGACTTATTATACTTTAATAGAGGAAGTGAAACAAAACTCAAAATAATGGGCAAGAACGATTTTACCAGCATGTCTGAATCTCTCCTATCTATGGGAGGTCAAGATAATTACAGAGGTGACCCTTCGTCATCTTTGAGGATTATCTATGCTGCTGTTGTTCGAAGTACTGATGATTATGCCGGCTTTAATCGTTTAAAAGCTGAAATAGTAACTCTAGATGAAAATGGAGCTATTAAACCCGGAAAAGATAGAGATACCCCTACGGATAAACTTCCAATTTGTATACCATTACTGTCTGAATTTTCTCACATACGTCCTCAAGTTGGTGAAATGGTTCTTGTTATCAGTGAAAATCCTTTGGATTTAACGTCAACTAGATATTGGTTAGGTCCTGTAATAAGTCAACAAACAAAATTACCTTATCAATCCTATACAGATGCATCTGAGATTTTTAACATCAATAATTTTTCTCAAAAAAATACTGCTTCAAACCCAACAACAAATAATTTAAATAAAGCTGCTTTTTATTACCCTCAACCAAGTGATATTGCTTTACAAGGAAGACAAGATGCTGATATTACATTTTCTCCTAGGTCTGTTTTGATTAGAGCTGGAAGGTTTAAAAAAGGTACTACCGATTTAAATACAAACACTCCTTGTCAAATAGAAATTAAACAAGTAGAAACTGAAAATGTGAATCCAAATTCAATTAGAATTTTTGACAGATTAGCATTATCTGAAAGTACATTTGTTCCTTATTCTCAAATAAATTTTCAATCTACTAATATTAATATATATTCTCCAGAAGGAAAATTTAAAAAACCTAACTTAGGAACAGATGTTGAGCTTAGTACAAGATTGAAAGATTTTGGCAGTTTAGCTGATTCATTACATCCCACAGTATTTGGTGATGAATTAATTATACTTTTAAGATTGATATTAAGATTTTTAATTACACATGTACACACTCCTCAAAGTCCAGCGGTTCCAAATAATTTAACCCTGCAATTAGAACCATATCTAACTGGTACTAAATTACAAGATTTAATTTCAAATGTTGTAAGGATTAATTAACTAATTCGCAATTATAGGGTTTAATCAAAATTTTTATTTTTTGAACATCATCATTGCTGTAATCACAATCTCCAAAATCTATATTTAATATCTCTTTTATATCGATAACCCACTCCTCTACAACACATCCTACAGGGTCTAAAGATTGAATTGATAAACTAAATAAAAAATTTTCTTTTACATTTAAATTTTTATGTTCTTGACAAAAATCAATTATTTTATATATTGCTTTTGTTGTAGATGGACCAATTACATCGAATAATTCCAATTCTATATTTGCCCATTCATATTTATTTTGTGTAAAAGATATTTTGGGTCTATTGATTTTTTGAATAAAATATGATTCTATTCCAAACTCAGGCGGTAATATTACAATAAATCTATTATTTCTTTTTGGTTCTTGTTCAATAGGAACTGGTCTAAATCTATTTGGTCTTGGTTCTTCTATTAGTCGTGGAATTGCTACTGTTTTTGGCTTTGATTTAATTATTTTTTCTATTAAAACAAGACGTGTTTGTAAATATTGAAGTATTTTAGGTATTGTAACGAATATTGGCATATTTAAAAAGTATAAATTAATTAACCGATTCTTACTCGGATATCACGCTCTGGATAACGAATTTCAAACATTGAAATAGCAGTTGAATATATACAATTGTCCAAATAATTGATAACTGTTCTAAAAGTACCAGGTGCTTGAACTAATGTTCTTTGACCATTGGCTTGAGCAATTAAGGTGTTTGAATAAGCTCCACCATCCATGTTGTAAAATCTTACATCTACAACGTTAACAACTCCAGGTATTTCTCTTAATACATCAACAACTTGTGAAACATAAATGTTTTGATTCATATTCCATTTGTTTATATCAAAGAAATCTTTAACAGCATTAATAGCATTTAATTTTATTTCGTTTCCATTAAATACTTTATCAGTAAATAAATCGATTTCAACAGAAAGATTAATAACTTTTCCATCATTTATTTCCACGAAATCATTTAACATTCTATAAGGTTCTATATAAGTAACCAAATTACTCTTTACAGTACTTAAAGAGTTTGTTAATAATTTTCCATTAGCATCTTTAGAAAGAATATAAAGTATTATTTTATTATCTTGTGTATCACCATGTATTTTAAATGGTGCACCAAATTTTCCTGGTAATTGATATGCTCTAGTAATATAATCTTGTAATGTTACACATCTTCTTTGTGCAGCAAAATTTCCAGAAATATTATATCTTAATTCATCAGCTGTTGGCAGGTCAGCTCCACCAATTGCCGGTACAACGTTAGTAGCAGTAGTAGAGCCAATAACTTGTTGATTTAATTGAGCACTAGACCCCATTATTACGGAGTTAATATTGGAAATTTGTTGTAATACATTAGACCCAACATTAGATAAATTTCCGCCACCAATTCTATATTTTACATATAAAGTTGAGGTTGCTGGTAACATAACTCCTAAAGAGCCATTGTCTAACATATCTCTAATTTGGATTTGACCTGTTTGACCAATAGGAATACTTTCTAAATATCTTTCATATGAATCATTGAAAGCTGTACCTCCGCCAAAAGTTAACTTACAAGTTCCATCTGCCATAAATTCTTTTGTGAATCTTTGTGTTACATTTATATACTCACCGGAACTAATACCATTAACCGCAGCTATAGAAGTGTCTTCTACAAATACTCTATCTTCTGGTAAATCATCTACTTCCCAATATTTTAAATCAATATCATTAAATTCATCGTATGTTGGTTCAGTTGCAAAATCAGTTCCTGGTTTTGCTATAACACTAAGTATTTCTAAAACATTTGTATCTGGTAAAAACACTTCAAAGAATGGTGTTTGAGAATCAGCAACATCAATTGTTAAAGAAAATGTTTTTGTTTGTCCAGCTTTGGCAATTTCTCTTTTTGTAATTCTGTATCTTAAAATATCTTGATTAGAGTTAAAAATAGGTTCTATTTTTCTATTTGCTATTCCATTTTCAGAAAAGTCACTAGAAAAATCAATCTCATTTGTTGTCTCGAAAATTTGTGCTGCTCCTTTAATTTGAACTCCTGGTCTGAATAAAGGTAAATAAGTTTCGTCAGGACCATTTGCTGTTGGAGGAACTTCTATTGAAAAATCTGCTATTGTTATTGCTGGTCTAAAACCTGGAGCTTTATAACCTAAATTTTTTGCAAGACGGTATAAAGATGTTTTTTCCTGAGCTGTTTCAAGAAACATCTCATTAAATCTCTTATCTGTATGATATGAAAGTAAATCTGAGACATAAGCCATTAAATCAACCAATGACATTCCAATGCTTACAGAATTGAAATCTTGCCATTGTTCAGGATAATAAACCTTTAATATGTTCATCAAATCCTCTCTAATGCTATTAAAATCTCTATTTAGATAAGTTTGATTTTTTGCTATGGTATTTCTATTACTACTCGTTGCCATTATTTATTAAGTTGTTGTATCTAAATTTGGGTTATCGTTTGTTGGAATGTTAAGTTCCACTGTTTGTACAGTGTCAAATAATTCTGAAATGCTAAATATGATTTTTATACCCAACAAATTCTCTTCCGGTTTAGGAGTATATTGTATTCTTTGTATTTCAATTTGCGGTATAAATTCACCTACCTTAGTCTTGATGTCTGTTTCCAAACGTTGCTGCATTATTGTATCTAGAGGTTCATCTAAGTAGTCAAAAATGGGAGAAAATAGGTTATTTCTCATTACTCTTTGTCTTCTCTTTGTGGTTAATAATGATACTAAATCGTCTCGTAAAGCTCTTTCTGTGGTGGTATTTGTTTGAAATACTCCACCATCTTGAGTTTCCTCAAATGGAAATCTAATATTTATTGATTTTCGAGCCATTTTAATTGAATTAAAGATAAATAGGAATGGAAAAAAAGTCAGTGTTTCTACCTAATAATATTAAGCTAAAATATATTATCTTATATATTTATGAAAAACTTCATTATAATATGGGTAAATATCGAATATATCCTAACAAGGAGAATACAATTCAAAGTGGACTTATATATGAGAACTTAAATGCTTCTCAGGAGAACGTATTTTCTCTTGTATATGGTGGAGGTGGAACAGATACTGCTTTAGCTAAACGTAATTCAATTTCTAGACATTTAGCTTATTTTGATTTAGCTGATTTACAAGTAAAATATTCGGATTTGACCATCAATAGTGCTTATACTGTATCTTATGTTTTGAAATACAAGAATGCAATTCCGTCTGATAAGATGTTAGAACCGGAATTTGTATATGATGTTTTGAATAAAAATATTGCCGCTGGTTTTGACCTTATTTTTTTTCCTATAAACAAGGATTGGAATGAAGGAAGAGGAGGTTCGTTGGATGACCAAAAAGCAATTACATTTAAAAATACATCAAGTATTTTAAGTGGCTATTCCAATTGGTTAAGTGCCACTACATTTGTAGGTTGGGATAATCCAGGTGTTTTCACTAACCCTTCTGCACAAACAACTAATTATGTAACACAAAATTTCCCAATAGGTTCTGAGGACATATCAGTAGATATTTCTAGTATGGTAAACGGATGGTTAAGTGGAGGCTCAACAAACTATGGTATTGGTATTGCATATACAAGACCTTTTGAGTTGATTTCTGGAGATACTAGGTATATTTCTTCTTTTTATTCACACAAAACAAACTATGCTTTTAAACCATATATCGAAGTAACTTATAATCAAGTAATACGCGATGATAGACATTGGGTAACCAACAATAGAATTTCAAGATTATTCCTTTATTTGTTTAGTGGTAATCAAGCTACAAATTATTATTCAGCAGGAACTGTTACTATAAGAAATAGTTCAAATACTATGGTATATAGTGGTTTAACTCCTACTCATCATTCTAAAGGTGTATATTATGTTGACATTAATATGTCGGCTGCAACTAAAGGACAAAAATATAAAGATATTTGGGAAGGTGTAACGTTTGTTCCAGGAAGAGATAGTACGGATTTTACAAATTACTTTGACATTAGAGATAACTATTATAATAATAATTCGAAACGCGTTAATGATTATGCTGTTGATATTTATGGTGTGCCAAATAATGCACCATTGGTGTCTGGAGAAATATATCGTGTTTATGCGGATGTTAGGATGTCTTTTTCAAACCAAAAACCATTTACTGATTTTGGTTTAGAATATAGAATTTCCATGGGATTAGATGAATTAGTTCCTTGGACTGCAATGAATAATGCTATTGTTGATGATTGTTTATCTTGTTTTTTTGACTTGGACACGTCATGGTTATTAGACTTACAAACATATAAAATTGAATTTAGAATATCAGAATTTGGCACAAAAAGATTAATATCTGATACTCTTAGATTTAAAGTTATAAATCCTATTACAATATAAGGGTTATAGTTGACTTTTTTGTGTTTTTAATTAATTTAACCATCAATGATTCAGAGTGAAGTTATAGAGATAAAAAATTTTACCAAAGGTACAAGAGTAACGAACTTCTTTGGGATTGACCACCCTGATTTCAAAGATTTGCCTTTAGGGTATCTTATATTTGATGCATTAGGAAAACCTTTCAAAATAGTAGATAATCAATTTGATGTTAATAATACTAGGCTCCCTAATAATAATTTTAAACACAATCCTTCTGTAAAATTCATTACCGGTAAAACTTCGGTTCAAACGTTAAATTATGAATTGGACGAAAATCAAAGAGGTTCAAGTAGACAGAAATTTATTAGTATAAATCAAACTACTTTTGGAAATCAATATACTTTTTGGACTGAATTTCAAAATGTTTCTGTTGATGACATGTATGCTAGTGTTACTCTCATTAAGACATATAATTCATTAAACACTCTAAGTGTTATAAATAGTGTTGAGGGAGAAACTGTATTTAAAGAATCTCCAACAGGCGTTGTTTTTGGAAAATTAGAAGCAATACAAAAAATAAATGATGAGAATGGTAATAAAATTAGAATTCCATTATCTAATGTTCCAGTAGCAATTTTTAAAGCTACGGATGAATTTCCTGATATAGCATCTGTTGATGATTCTGGAAATAGAATAACTTTAAATTTAAAAGAAAATTCTTCTAAAGGACAATACTTTAATGAAGAAACTTATAAGTTTGCTCAAAACTTTTTAACTTCAACCGAGCAATTAAAAAATGTTCCGGACAAATACAGATATTCAGCCTTAACAAATGAAAAAGGAGAATTCATCATTTATGATGTTCCAACTGGTACACAAACTTTTATGATGGAAGTTGATTTGTTAAAACAAGGTATGACTAAAGATGAAATTGCATTGAATTTCTTTCCTTATCCTACTACTGAAAGTCCAAACGTATCAACAATACCCCATTTATATTTTCAACAATTTGCTATTAATGTAGTTCCATCTTGGGGAGATTTTCAAAGTGGATATACTCAATTGAATATTTCTGCACCATTAGATTTAAGAAAATGGGCCACTTATATATTTCCACCAGTAGCTTTTGCGCCAAATGAAAAATTAGAAGTTACAGTTGCTAAAAATGCTAATAGAAAATTAAAGATTCAAGTCAGAGATATGACCGCTCAAAATTTTCCCATTAGAACATTAACAGTATCTAGAATAGATAACGATTTAGATAGAGATGATGGTTCTCAATATGTTTGGTACAATGAATTTGCTGAAAACAGAAGACAAGTTGAATACACAGAATTTGGATGTTATGTATTAAAGTTACCTGCGAATTTATATGACCCCAATGGTTATAAAACAGATGATAATGGTTTTAAAACATTAAATAAAGGTCTTTGGTTAAGTTCTTATCAATTTAAAGAATTTATTGATGAATCATTAGCAACAAGAACAACTGGAAGTTATTCATATTGGATGAATAATGCATTTTATCTTGTAAGTCATTTTGATTTAAATTATGTTGCCGGCAATGATGTTGAACATCCAAGTTATCCTGCTCCAGCAGAATTAGGTCAATTCCCTTATGAAAAACCTTGGTCTTTAAATTATCCAGTTCCATATTCTGTGCCTTCTAAACCTATTATACAAAGATTTGTGTCAGGGTCAGAAAGAATTAAATATTCTACTGATAGATATTACATGGAAGAGCCAGCTTATGAAGATGGAGATTTGTTGGGTATGGAAGTTGATGGGGTAGCCGGTGGATTTGGAATACAATATGTTCCGGACCCAGCCGGAGATGGTCCTGGTATTTTTTTTGGGAATCGTATATCATTAGTTGCTTCTAAAAACTTTATGTATAAATATGAATCTGGTGTTGCGTGGAATGAAACTTATGCAAATGGATTTGAACCTTATTGGACTGAGCCTACTTTAACAAGACCTTTTGCAGGATATTCAAAAGTTAACAACGGCGAAAAATATCAACGAGTTGAATGTGGTTATGGTTATTTTATGAAACCACAAGGATGGCCAAGATATGTTCGTGCTCCTTGGGGTGCAGATATTCCTACACAAGATATTCAAAATGGGCAAAATTCTGTGTCTAGTCCTAGAATTACTCCTAAAGGAATGGTAGGAGATATGTATACACCAAAAGATTGGTTTAATGATATATATAATATTGATAATCAAAATTTATCTTTAGCATTAGGTACACAAAATTTCATCAAAAGAGGTGGACTTGATATATACAGAATTATGAAATCGGGTAATGAAAATATCGTTAAACCTTATAATTTTGTTATTCCAACATATGCACGTTTGAAAATCAACAGAGCACCTTTGGCTTATGGTGTTCGTTTGAGAAATGATGGTGAAATACCCGTAAAATTAAAAAATAGATTTGGAGCTGGTATGTATTATTATGATAAAGATAGTAATGTAAAATATGCAGAGAGAAATGAAATTATAGAACTACATCCTGGAAAACTTATATTTTTAAATGGAGATGGAGAACATTCTAGTAGTAATGTCGCTGGAATGTTGTGGGGAGTAGCTTTAACTTTACCAGGTAATGCTGCATTCAATACCGACTTGAATAGATACACAGTTGCTAATTATACTTTTAATGTATCTTATAAAGATGCACCGGTTAATAACGGAAGTGGTAATTATGAATTTTATTTTTCTGTTGGAGCAGATACAGGCATTCCTACATATTGGGTAAGAACAGAAGGCGAAGGCGGCGACAAAGGTGTTGTGCATGATGGTATTAGTAGAGATTTTGATTATAACGGAACAACATATAGAGATAAAGATAATAAAGTAACCAATATGTTCTTTGAACAATATGGTGATGACTTATCAGAGTATCATGGATATTATAAATAACAATGTATAACAATAGAAAAATATTATTACCTAAAAGTTCATTTGCACTAGCAAATGATGAAGATGTATTTATATCTATTGAGTTAAGTAGAACTTCAAAGGATATAAAAAATGAGCGAATTAATAATATATTCAATATTACAGAACAATATAATAAAGAGCGTCAAGACTCTTTAAAGTTTTGTATTTTTGGATTAGTTGAATCTAAATTTGTCAATACAGAAAATGTTATTTTTGATATTAAAGAGTCAGAAGGATTGACATTAAACTTACCAAAAATATCACATGATAATGTAACTGGAAAAACATTTGCTGTTAAAACATTTGAAATGACACAAAAATCAAATGGAATGTCTAGAAATTTATATGGTAAAAATAAATCTGCTTATTCTTTTATGTTTGAAGTTAATAAATCTGAATTAGAACAATCAGATAGTTTAATTAGACAAAATAATGGAGTACCAAAAACTAGATATATTGATTTTAGTACAATAGATACTGAACGTAATATTTTATTTGTTCAAAGAGTTCCTTATTTATTTTATGATTTAGATGGAAATATTGTTAAATTTGGTTCTCAAACAGCAGATGTTGATGATGATGGAAATGTTATAGAAATTGATAATGATTTTCCGTTTTTATACGATAGACATTGGATAAAAAAATATTTTGATTTAAAAGCGCCTTTATCAGTATCTTTTCCTCAAACTACTTTAAATCTCCAAGAAACAGACGGGAATGTTAAAATAGATGTAACGTTAGATGAACCTAGTGCATATGGACTTGAAGAAGTTTCTGTTGTATTAGATGTAGATAATACTATTCGTAATCCAAATTCAGATTTTAGTTATGCTGCTCAAAATATCAAATGGAATATTGGAGAGCAGGTTAAAACTGTTAATTTAAATATTTTTGATGATAAATTTGTAGAAAGTGCGGAAACTCTTTCTTTTAAATTAACTGACTTAAAATTTTGTGCACCAAAAAGTGATTCAGATTCAAAATTGACAGTTAATATTTTTGATAACGATGTGCCTTCTAAAATACAATTTACTTCTGATGCGGTTATTTTAAAAAGCAATCAGTCTGGAGTTCTTATTTCTTATTTCTTTGATAAAGCAATAGAAGTTCCAGGACAATCTATTGTTTTATATGCAACATCTAATAGTACAGCGGTAGTAGGAACAGATTATATTTTAAATAAAACAACAACAACATCTTCTGAAATAACATTAACATTTAAAGAGGGAGATATTTCAGGCTCTACATTTGTAACTATTTTAGATAATGATGTTTATGATTTAGAGAAAGTAGTTGAATTGGCTTTTAAATCTCCTACACAAAATATTGCTTTAAGCAATGTCGGAGCAGTACCAAATTTAGGTCCAGTTTCAAGAATAAATATTCAAGATAGTTTAATTACTAAATTTAGTTCTTTTATTTTGATGAATAATCAAAATAAAAAAATTGGAGCTGTTAAGGCAAACAAATCACCAAAATCAGTTCAAACTACCCAAGGATATGGAAATGTATATAAATGGAATTTAGATGCTACAGAAGGATTTTCTCCAAATGTGGGAATGTATCACCTTACTATTGTCAACAAAGGAGATACTGTCGTTTATAATAATAAGTTAATTTTAAAAAATAATCCTTTAACTGCTATAACTATTTCAGCTCAACCTTTATCTGATATTGTAATTGAATTACCATCAAACAAAAACTTTAGTAAACCAAACAAAAGTTATTCAAAGGCAAGATACTCATTTTTCTTTTCTACAAAGGAAACTTTTTCTTTACAACCGGCTCAGACTGTTGGATTTAGCGTAAGCACTCAATACACTTATTCTAATGTAATTTTTGAATCAGAAAAAGACTCTGGACCTTCTGGAAGTAAAAAATATTATTTAACTACTAAATTAAAGAATTTTTATTTAAACTATGATAAATTTAATAGTGCCTGTACATTAAATACTTTAGGACAAAACAATGCATTTTTTGACAAAGTTACAGAAGCTTTTACTAATAATTTAATTTTTATGGGGTATAACCCATTTAATAATTCACTTAGTAGTAATGTCATACCGGCTCCAAATACTAAAGACAGTCTTATAGAAACCACTTTTGAAGATAGTATAGTATCTGTAGCATGTTCGCAATTTTTATCATTTGGATTTGGTAGATTGCCAGGACCACCATATAAATTCAACTATATTAAAGTTAATTTAAGAGATATATATCCACAATCCAATGTTAAGTTATCGAATTCATATAACAATTTCAAATTAGATAGTACAAATAACAAATCTAATATTGGATTTTTTAAATGGAATCAAACATCTCAAAACACAAGACAAACTATGATGTTGTCTGTTTTGAATAATGGAGAAATACCGGTTACAATTTCTGGTACTACTGTAAATCCAGGAGAAAAATATTTTATTAGAGGACTTAATCAAGATTTAAATAAATCTTCCATTGTTTTACCAACAAATGAATCTTATAAAAAATCAAATTCTTCTTTTACTATTTCTAATTACATTTTATCTCTTGAAAATATCTCTTATTTTTCTCCAAACGGTATGTTGTCAGGAGCACCAATGACAATGACATTCGAAGCAACAAATAACTTAGGTTCAGGAGCATTAAGTGGAATACCAGAATATTATGCAGTCACTGAATATAACCAGATGTATGTACCAAGAGTGTTAAGCAACGTTGCTTCTACCGGTGCTACTGTTGATTGTTCTTCAGTGGATTTTTCATATAATGGTCACATTCAATTGACAGATGTGTCCATAAAAGGTATTTTGCTTCCTAATTCTAAAAGCTCATTTAGACGCGGATATTTTACTCCATTATCTGGAGATATAATATATACATGTACAAATAGTAATTCAGTGAGGATACCTTTTAAACAATTATAAAATTTAGATTTTGATATTTATACATTAAATGGAACCAATATATAAAATAAGCCTGTTTTTAGATAAAAGGGATTTGGGTATTTTACAACCTGATGGTACTTATAAAACTAAAAATCATAGTGATTGGTATGTTACTGTTCCATTGAATAGAACTTTAAGTTTAGTTGATGATTATGTTTATACTTATTTAGACCCATTCAGAACTTTTATGCCAAGACAATTAGTGAATCCTTATTTTGTGGATTATGGTTTTTTTGAGAATATAGAATCTTATTCAGCTAGTACTAGTGGAGCACATAATATTGTGACTAAAGCTCCATTATACAGAATTGATATTAATAAATAAAAATTTGTTAAGAACTAATGAAATACGAATAATACCACAGTTTTCTGGACAAACAGAAATTGATGATAGTGAACTAAAGCTTAGAAGTGGTTATTTAGTTTACACATCCTCTATAGGTGGTGGTACGGTTAATGAATTTACTGTAAGGGATTTTTTAGATAATCCTAATAATGAAAATATAGCTGTTCAGTTCTTTAATTATTTACAAAGCAATTTTTCTAAACCTGAATTTAATGAACTGTATTATAACAATACAAAGTTAGCAAATGTATTTAATGATTATTATGATAAAATAATTAATAAAAATACAAAACCAACATTATCAGCAGCAAAATTACAATTAACTGCAACCACAGCGATTACATATACAAATACGACTTTTGTTACACCTACTTTAAGAAGTAATAAAAAAATTACAGTTGTACTTGGATATAATACTGGAGATAGTTATTATATTAATGTTCCTATTTGGACTTCTTCAAATATATTAGATAATTCTAATTATGATAAATACAGAAGAGATTCATTAGGACCAACTGTAAGTGCTGAAACAGCGGAGCAATTTCGATATGCTGTAAAAAAAGGAACTACAATATCAAATCCTAATGTAATCATTAATACTAATTCTTTTGATGATTATTTTCCTTTATATCCACTACCATTTAATGACACTAAATTAAAAATACAATTTAAAAAAGATAAACATATTATTAAAAAAAATAATATGAATAAATTTATTCCAATAGAGATTGTGTTTGATAAAGCAGCTCCTATAAATGGACAATTTTTCCAACTGTTAATTGAATCAGCTTTTGGAAGTGATGCATCTGCTGAAACGCCAACAGGTATTGATAATGCTTACTCTGGAACTGGTAAAAGCATGCCTGCTTCTATTGGAAGTGAAATATCTTTAGTGGATGGCAATAATCAAAATTTAGTTTTTAAAAATTTTGTAATTAACTCAGGTCAAACCTCAATTAATGCTATTGTTGAATTGAAATCTCAAAGATTGATGGAGATGAATAATTTAGAAATAAATTTAAAATTATTATCTCAATGTAATTTAGATTTTAATCAGTATGCTCCCCTACAATTATATACGGTTTCTGAAAAAACGTTTAAAATAATTTCTGAACAATCTGCAACATTAGATTTTAACGTTAATACTTCTATTGATTATGTTAAGGTAAATCATAAGATATCACCTCAAATATTTTTACAGTCTTTTGTTAATCTTAATTTTAATGATAGCGAATCTGAATTTTGGTTAAATCCATCTACTTCTGGAGCTATTCCGGGATTGGTAGTTGCTTCTCCGCCACCACCGCCTCCTATACCTCCTCCTCCAAAACAGCATTCCGGAACATCGCAATCATCATTTGATATAACAAAAAACACTTTATATGCTTTATTGTTGAAACTTGGTTATGCTATCAAGTCTCAAAGTGGACCTTCTGGTAGTGTAGTCGTAATGAAAGCAGCTAATTCTGCACTTGATTTTGTTTTTAATGTTACGTTTAGTCCTCCTTCTAAATCAAAGCAAAAAAAGGCGGAATATATTGTTAGAGGATATGATACCATAACTTTTGATGCAACTGATTCTGTTCAAACATTACAAATTTTGGAAACGTTAAATCAATTTTTTGCACCGTTTCCAATACAAAACTTTTAAAATATAAACTATTTAATATTATGAGTATAGGAATTTTTGGAACTAAAACCCTTTCAAGTGTAGGTGTCGATGAAGTTGACGTATTATATGCTTTTAGTGCTAGTAGAGAAGAATTGGGAGATGTAGCTTTTCAACCTTTATTTTCTAATATTACTGATGCTGATTTAAAAAAACTATTAGGTGCTGATGGTATATATAAGTTAAGATTACCAGCTGAAAAATTCAATCAAATTGGATTTTATTCAATATTGATTAAACCTAAAACTATTGAGACGGTTATTCAAGATTGTTCATATGTTGTATCAAGTGATGATAATAGTATAAAGATTTCTAAAAAAGGTATAGTAATACCTTCTGCACAATTTCAAAAAGCAGGAAGTATTGTTGGATATCAAATAGAGTATTTTGACAAAAATGATGTTAAGATTAAAAATCTTCATAGAATAGTAACTTCATCTGAATTAGTTTCTATTTCTACTAATAACAATACTATAAATCAAGGTGCAAATGCATATACACTTGACCCAGGCGGAACTAATTTATTTTTAACGTTAACTCCAGATGAACCAAGTATAATTTCTTCTAATGCAACTGTTGATATTGGTCAAAAAGGTCAAAAAATTCTTATGTCTAATACATTTTTTGACCCAGTATGTATGGAAGTTGAAATGACTGATATGACAATTAAAACTTTAGGATTTGGTATTTTTGGAAATTCAACTAGAGATTTAGAAACTTCTATATTAAGTTATTTTGATGACCAAAATCGTATTTACAGACAATATAATCTATATACTACTAAAAAGAAATTTGGTGAGGGAAATATTGATATACGTGAACAACGTAGTATCATTAATTTAAATCAAGATTTTGCTTCTGTAAGTCAAGGATTGGCTACGTAATATTATTATTCCCAAATTACAGTTACGTTTCCAAGAGTTGATGTTGATACATAAGTTAAACCTGAATTAAAATCTAAATGATATTCAAAGTATCCTTGTACTGTTGTTGTATCAATGGAACAAATAGCTGTGCCAGCTGCACTTAATCCGTCATAAAATGCTATTGAACCCCCTCCTGAACCTTTACTATTTACATTGATGACATGTAATGTACCTGGACTTGTTTTGAGAACTCTTGTTTCGTTTGTCGCAATATTATAAAACGTGGGTTTTGTATTTTCAACACCCGCTCTATTTATTGTCATAGCTCTAGCATCCATTATTACATTTGTTGTAGAACCATTTGTGTTCACGTTTTCAGCTGTAATATATAAATGTCCTGTATTAATATTGGTAGTACCACTTGAAGATAATTTGTGTAATAATTTATTGTCGAATAAAAAATAAGTAAAAGTATTTGAATAATGTATTTCATAAGTATGCACTCCAATGTCTATACTATATGAATTTCCATATAATCCATTAAAACTTCCTGAATTAACATGAGTGTCAATAGTTCCTTTTCTAGAGCCTACGCCAAAAGTTGTTCCAGATAAAAAGAAATAAAAACCATTATCAATATCATAAGCTCCAAATTTTCTCCAGTTATTAGTGGTTCCAGTATCTCCAAATCTCATTGCGCCTCTAAAAAAATTTCCAGATGCACCAACAAATCTTGCTATTTTTGCACTTCTTAGACTAGCACTTCCATTTGCAGTAGTATTTGTTTGGAAAGTAACTTGACCACCACTAAGATATGGTGCTCCATTATTGGTACCACCAGTTATCCAAGTACCAACATCTAAACTACCACTAGCGCCAGCTAGATTAGAACCTGCTAAACGTATAACCTCGTATGTTTTTAAACCTCTGAATTGGTTTATATCAACATTTTTTTCAAAATTTGAATCGTATAAATTTCCAAAATAACTCATATCTTTTTTTTTTTTTTTATTTTATATTATTATCCAATTTGCTCCAGTACTTTGAACTTTAATTGAATTAGGTTTTATAATTGATTGTGTTGTGTTTTCATCTATAGTTTGACTACTTGTACCACTTAATGTTACAGTTCCAGAGCCCATATTTTTTACATTATAAATTCTTCCAGTTGCACCAACTGCTGTTGGTAATGTTACTGTAATTGTATTAGCAGTAATATTCATTGTATAATCATTCGCTGTAATCGCATAATCAGAATTTAATTCTCTGTATCCTAAAGTAAGGCCAGTGAAATTTGCAGTTGTTGCTGTTAGATTTTCAAGGACAGTATTACCAGTAAAATAAACATTTATTCCACCAACAACATTTTGATTTCCATTTAATAAAATACCACTAGAACCACTTAACACTAACCTTGCAACTGAAGCTGCTACTAATGCAACACCTGTATTGGAAAATCCAACTCCAAATTGATTTGATGCTGTTGAACAAACTGATGGATAACTAATTCCACCACCACCATAAAATTGTGATTTTAAATCACCATTATCCATTACAAAACCATTATTACCAGCAGAATTTGTTATTCTAAAAAGCGTACCGCTTGTATTTCCACTTACATGTAATTGTCCATTAGGTGCAGAAGTTCCAACTCCAAGTGGATGACTAAAATACGAAGTTAAACCTGTAGCAATTAAACCAGTCTCACTTAATACTTTATTAATAGAGGTTCCACTTACTGGTTGAATTATTGGAGTATTATTCCAAAAAGCAAATTTTTGTGTTGTGGAAAGTCCAATTTTAGTACCAGTAGTTGCATTAAACCCTATGTCCTTTGCATCTGCAAATTGCATTGTACTACCATTAGTTTGCAAAGAAAAAATAACCGTACTATTTGAACCCAATCCAAGACTTACAGTATCAGTATAAATTGCTGCACCTGCTCCAGTATTTCTAATAGTTAAGTTTGTTCCACTTTTTACTAAAAACAATTCAGATGTAGCATTAGAATTATTAATAATGGTGTTTCCACTAATAGTTAATGTTGTTGCAGTTATTCCACTACGTATATAAGCATTACCATTAACATCTAATCTTTCAATTGGTCCAATTGTATTTATTCCAACAAGTCCTGTTGAATGAGCAATGAAAAATCTTGTAGCAACTAAACCTACATCGTGAATACCAAATGATGAGGCAGGAATAATTCCAGTTCCACCACCACATCCTAATGCCCATTCATAAGAAGCACCTCTTGTGAGTCTTAAACTTGAGCCTCTATTACTATCACCAACAAATCTTCCAACAACATCTGTTGTTGATTTTCCAATAACATCTAAAGCAAATGCAGGATAAATACCGCCAATACCTACTCTTGAAACATTTGTATCTACAACAAACGCTGGTATTGCAGTAGGGCCAGTAACAGTAAATCCTGTTAAAGTATTTGAAGAAAAAGATGTTCCTCCACTAACTGCTAGTGCTATATTTGTTAATGCACCTGATTGCGCATTGATGAACGCACCATATGAAGTCGTAACGCCTGTTCCTACAACACCAGTTTCAATTAAGAATGCACTAGTTGCAAGTAAAGAAGTGTTAGAAGCACCTGATGGTGCACCTGCAATAGCCATTGTAGAAACATTGCTTGCTGTACTTACTCCACCAAATGAATAAACAGGTTGTGTATAATAAACTTCACTTTGATTGGATGTAATATTTCCTTGTAACCATGAACGTGTTCCTAAATTGTATAAAAATCCATTAATTGGCGTACTAATGTTTTGGAAAGTGTTATTAGGTTTTGTAAATGTAAAGTTGGTAACAGCACCTGTGTTAGTTACTGTTGGTGTGAATGTAAGTCCAGTATTTGTTCCAACAATAATGTCATTACCAAATACACGCATAATTACGCTACCAGATAATACCGGAGCATTTAGATAGGTAATTGTATTTGAGCCTGCTAATCCATAATTATTACCATCTGGAGTTGTGGGATTAAAATATAATGCTGGATTAGCTGTTAATCCAACCCAAGAACCAATATCTAAAGTAGCTGTGTTTTGAGTAACTCTTAAAATACGTTGATTAGTAGTTGAGCCAGTACCAATAAGAACATTAGCATTATTAAAAATTCTAACAATATTTGTATTACCACTATTTGTAATTTGAGTATTTGTAGTAGAAGATAAAGTATCTATTCCTTTTATATATAAAGTATTCGCAGTTAAAGCAGATACAGAAAGTCCAGTTGTAGTAGTAGTTCCTGTTATACTAACATCGCCAACAAATCCAGCAGCAAAATTATTTTGAATAAATGCATTAGAACCAGCAATAGTACTATTAACCATTAAATTATAAACGCTGGTAGCTGTAGATGCAGATGCAAAAGCAATGGTCGGCGCTTCAAAAACAGCGCTAGATATAACGTCAACATTTCCTCCTGCCCAAGTTTGTGTTGAAGTAACTAATCTGAATAATTTTGTATTAGTTCCAGTTGGTATACCTGTTCTTGCCCTCGGAGTGAATGAAAAAGAATCACTTGAACTATTATCACTACTGCTAATAGTTAATCTAGCAGAACCACCTGCAAGCAATATAATACCATTCGTTGAAGTTTGAGAATTTAATTTTATATTTCCATCCCAATTTAATGTATAGTTAGTTGATGATGGATTGGCAACACCTAAATATAAAGCAGGCTGTGTTGGTGTACCAACCAATGCTTGAATTGAAGTTTGAGAAGCTGTTTGAGCACTAATACTAATACCATCTCCGCCATTAAATCCAGCAACGTAATTTGTAGTAAATGTTACTGCGGTAGTTCCACTTAAAGCTTCATAATAATTAGCATAAGCATTAGATACAACAGAAGGAGCTGTAAAATCAATTAACGTACTCTTCCAATAATTTTCTCTTATAATAGGCATTGTTCCAACTACATAAGATTTAGTGTAGTTATTATATAGCCATCCATTTAGTTCTGTTGAAGCTGCGTTAGATGTTTGATTTGCAGGACTAAACTCAAAACGTCTAAGATTTTGATTTGCCCCGCCAACAAAAATTCTATCATTGCCACTAACTTGTATTCTCGCATTAGAAGAAATTGAACCTTGGGCATTAAAATAAGTATCAGAAGTATTGGTTCTAATCGTATAATTTATAGAAGAAGGAGTTGCAGCATTCATATATAATGCAGCATTGGATGGTGCGCCTATTAAACTACCTATATCTACAAAAGCTGTATCTTGACCAACTCTAAATAAGCGTTGACTAGTTGTAGTCGCAGTACCAATGTTTACTGTCCCATTAGAAAATACAGCAAAAGCATCCGTATTTCCAGAAGTTCTAGCTAAGATACTATATGTATCAGATGTTAACGGTCTTATATTTATACCACTTTCAAACGGTTTCATTTTCTTTTAATTTGTTTATCCATGTATAACTATGTCATATGTATCAGTTGTTGCCACTGTTATGTTTACTGACGTTGTTCCGGTTCTGTTTATTGTTGCTTCTGTTAAATCACCACTAGAGTTCCATAAATTAACAGTGATAAATTTCGTACCTAAATTATGTGTTATTGTAGTTATATTACTAGCACTTAAAATTTGTGTCGAAAAAAAAGAGCTTATACCACTACTGATTACAGAAAAAATATTATACAAATCAGTTCCAGCAGAATATATAACAGTTCCAACATTTTCCGCTAATCTAGCAGTACCACCACTTAGTGTAGTTGCTGAAAGACCTACAATTGTTGCTGTGGAAGCTGTTAATTTGCCCGTAGCATCCACAATCAATAGAGGAACTTCGGAAGAATCTCTAACTTCTATTATGTTTTCAGTTTGTGAATTATTTTTTTGAACAATTAATTGTATTTCGTCAGTTTTACCTCTTGCTTCAAAAAGTGCCTTTGGTTCAGTAGTTGCAAAATATGAACCAGACCCTCCAACACCCATTCTTATGGTGTTAACAGAATAACAATTTATAACTTGATTAGGAGAACTGAATCCACCTAATCCAGCAGATGGATTGGCGAATGTTCCAAAATAAAGTGGACCATTTGTGCCAGCAGTAAAACCAATTTGATTTGAACTATCAATAAATATTTGCTTTGCATTTGTACCATCCCAAACTTGAAAACTATCTTGACCTGATGGATAAACATCAGGATTTCTAATAACAAAAATTTCATTTGTACTATTTCCACTAAAAATACTTGTTCCAGAGGTTGATAAATTATTAAATGCTGGAGAGTCAACTGTTGAAATTATTGGAGTTGATATTGTTCCAGCCGTTGTGATATTTGTTCCTGGTTGTACTGCTGTTTGAGAACCACCTCCTATTTGTTGAAATATAGAATATAGATTTGTGCTTCCACTAAATATTGTAGAAGCAGATAATGAACTAATTGTTGTCGCTGATAAAGATGTATCTCCTGAAACTGTTAAATTGTTAATTGAAAGACCTGTGATATTAACAGATGGACCATTTACGGTTCCACCGGTAAAAGTGTTAATACCATTTCGTACTCTAGTAAGGTCATTATTATCAGTAGTAGAGAATATGTTATATAGATTGGTTCCGGCAGATAACATTATTCCGGAGTTAATGGAATTAACTGTTATAGTTGGGTTTAAACTGATTGTAATAGCAGAAGTGGTTCCTGATATGGCAATATTATTTCCAGCTGTTATTCCTGAAACAACGGCTGAAACTGTATTCCCTGAAATTACGGCAACATATCTTTGTAAAGTCTGTAAATTAACAGCATCTTTTCCAAATTTGGGGTCACCTAAATTTGAACCTTTTCTGTTCTCAAAATCTATACCATTCATGCTTACACATAAATAGCCAATAAAGAATTTTGAAATATCCAAATTTTATTGTAACTTTTAGCCCAAAACACCGTTTAAGTAGATATACTAAAACAAAAAAACATGAAAAAGTCAATTTTAATTACAATTCTTAGTTTATTCGCTTTTGGCGCTATTAATGGGCAAGCATTTATGCACACAAGTCCTGTATCGCCAAACACTGTTTGTGTGGGAGCTCAAGTTACTATGAGTTTTTATGTTACTGGTACAGGAACAGTGGCTCCTTATGGAAATTATGCTGTTTGGTTTGGACCTACAATAGGTACAGCTGCACCTATAACACCAACTATATTAACAACTAGTTGGCACTCTATTAGCTCTCAAGGAACTATTGTGGCCACAGTACCATCTGTACCAAATGGTACATATTATATGTTTGTTAAACATAGTTCAATTGCAGTTGGTAATAGTTCAAATACCACCATATATGTTTTAAATATACCAACTTCAACAATTTCATCTGTTGGTTCAAATTCTATTTGTCCTTCTACAAGTGTGCAACTTACTTCAACCATTAGTAGTGTAGGAACGTATTCGTGGAGTAATAGTCAGACCACTTCAACAATAGCTGTGAATGCTCCAGGAAATTTTTATTTAAAAATGACGAATGTGTGTGGTACTACTCTATCTAACACAATTACTATTACTCAAATTCAAACACCTACAATAGCTATTTCTGGGTCTACCATTGGATGTGGAAGTGTTAGTTTGAATGCAGCTGCGTCAAGCTATACGGCTATTAATTGGAGTAATGCTCAAAATGGTACAGTGTCTATTGCGATGAATTCCGGTAATTATTATGCAACGGCTGTTAATGCTTGTGGTTCTGTTGTTTCCAACACCATTGCTGTTGTTGTAAATACAGTTCCAGTGGTTTCTGCCGTTTCAAGTCACTCTGTTTTATGTTCAGGATTTTCTTCTACTTTGACTGCTTCTGGTGCCAATACATATACTTGGATTGCCGGTCCAAGCACTAATGTATACACAGTAAGTCCTACCTCAAATACAACTTATACCGTTATTGGAGAAAGTGCTAATACCTGTACTGCATCAACTTTGTTTACGCAAGTTGTTAGTATTTGTACTGGATTAGATAATAAACTTTTTAATGATATTATTAATAGTGTTTATCCGGTTCCAGCAAATGATAATTTGAATATTGAATTTAAAAATTTAAATGATAATTCAAGTGCTATCATTAATGTTTATTCTTTAGATGGACGAAAAATTCTTTCACAAAATTTTGAATCTAATATGAATAAAATCACTTTAAATGTTTCTAATTTACAAAATGGTTATTACATATTAGAAGTAGTATCAAATACGTTTAAAACGACAAAAAACATCATTATTAGCCGTTAAAATACGGTCTAAATTAAAGAGAAGGGATACATAAAAAGGTATCCCTTTTTTTATTATATTTGTCCAATGAATGTTGGAGATACAATATCTTATCATGGTTTGCCAAATGCACAAGGCGAAACAATAAAGGGTATTCTTTTAAACATTTTTCAAACGCAAAGTTCCTTGCGACCAACTGGACTTAATTATAATATGGATATTTTGTCTAATAATGGACAAATTTATTCTTGGATACAAATTAGAAAAATAAAGAATAGAAGAATTGTTTTAAATGAAAAAATATCTATTTCAAAAGAAAAATTACAAGTAGATATAGATAAATATTATTTTCAGGATAGACAATATGAATCTATTGAAAATTCATTTGTGATTTTTGAAAAATTAGTATATCCTTGGTAAAAAAATGTCTAATTCATTTAATATTGGGATACGAAGATATATTAAAAAACGAATTTAATGATTGAATTTGAAATAGGAGATACAGTATGTGAATTTGATTACCTTCATAATAAACCAGGATTTGATAAAGGTTTTGTTGTTTATTGTGACTTTGATAATATTTCTTTAATTAAAACTAACATAAAAACAGTGATTAATTCATATAATAGAATTTATTTTCTTAGTTCTGTTGTTTTGTTAGAAAAACATAAACCTAGATTAGAGGACCGAATAGTAGTTTTTTAAATATGTTTAAATTAGGTGATACAGTAATAGGATTTGATAGATTTACACGGAAACGTATTAAAGGTTATGTACTTGCTATTCTTAATATGAAAGATTTAATTACTGGAATTAAAACACGAGAATTAATTTTAATAGGACATAAATTGAAGTTTCATAATAATAGAAATCCAGATGTAAATTTCATAAATGCTAGAATTGTATTAATAGAAAAAATATGTTTGAGATAGGTGATACAATTTGTAATGTTTATGATTGTACCAAAATTGGAGAATGTAAAGGCTTTGTTTTAAAATGCAATGACACATTTGTGGAATACATTCAATCAAATATTAAATTGTGTCTTAATACTTATAAAGCGCATTACAAATTAAGTAAAATGGTTTTAATAGAAAAAACTTTTAGATGGCCTCGATGAAACTTGAATTTAAAAATGGAGACACTGTGTGTAATTCTCCAACGTCTATATATGTATCAATATATAAAAAAGCAATAAAAGGAATTGTAGTAGATTGTACAAGTAATTATAATTTGTCAGTCATTTCACCTAGCGGTAATAACACCATTAATTCTAGTCCTTATTTATTTATACCAAGTAAAATAGTTTTATTTGAAAAAGTAGTATATTCAGAAGAGAATGTTGTTCCGTTTTAAAAAAATTCAATGAGTTATAATTATTCTATAAAAATCGGAGATACGATATGTCGCTTTAAAGAAGAAAATAGAAAAGGATTCGTTGTTAATGAAGGGAAGCCATTTGAACTTTTTGTAATGAGACCAAATCAAAAAGAAATATTTTATGCAATTGAATTACAATATGTTCATTGTACAATTGTGTTGTTTGAGAAAAGTTATTTATGAATATAGGTTCTACATATATAATTAACACGAATATAGGGCAGTCAAAAAAAGGTTTTTGTGTACGTATTAGTTTTGCTTATATACATTTTTATGTATTAAAAGAAAAAAAAGTTGAAAGTATGTTTTTATTTTTTCACGAAGGAAAAATAATTATTCCTGCAAAAATAGTGTTGTTTGAAAAATATTATGATGCACAAATTACTTAAAGAAAACTTTTACTATACCATATTGACTTTCGGTATGAGGTCTAATAGTATTTAAAACTCTGTATTTAGTTCCGTTTATAGCTAAACCTTTTTTATTCACATCAATAGATTTACTTGTAATAGGTTCTGCGGTTCTTACGTGTAACTTTCCTAATAAACCTACTGGAGACCATTCTGGTCTGTTTGCACGAGATATATATGCTTCTGATGATGGATTATAATCAGGATTCATTTTTGGAACCATAATTTGTTCTACTTTAGCATTTTCAGGAACCACTCCTTCAAAAATCAAACCTTTAGGAAAGGAAGCGTGTGGATATTCTTTATATAAATTTCCTTCTTTATCTTTGAATACTATGTAGTTTATTTCTTTATCTTCACTTAACCAATCATATTTTGTATATGTTTCAAACACTGTATTATTCCAATCATCTTTAATGTACATACCTGACCAGCGATGTTCAGCTGTGTCTCCAATAAATCCAGGAGCTGATGAAATAATTCCTAGTACATCATCATTTGCAATTTTAATTTTATCATCAACCAAAGAAACGAAATATCCGCGTCTATCTTCTTTAGAAGGATTTCCATCTTCCCACTCAAAATACTCGGCATAATCGGCAGTTGCCGTTTGAAAACCACCTTCTGCAACAACGTATCCAACACTACCTGATAATGAAATTGTATTATTTGCTACGTTTGGAGTTGTGGTATTTTGATTTCCAATAACTAAAGAGAAAGATGCTCTTGTTTGTGCACCTCCACCCATTGCAGCAGCATATGCATTTGCTGCATAACATCCTTTTCCGGCTATTACACCACTACTACTACCAACTGCTCTATTTCTGTATCCAGAAAGAATACCAGCATTGGAACCGCCAATATAATTGGTAGAACCTCCAACAATCGCACCGCGATTATTTGCACTTCTATTTCCTTGTCCACCACCTATAAAACTAAATGTACCATAAGAGTTAATTGTGTTTCCACTACCACCAACAATACCTGATGAGCCGACACCATAAGTTGAGCTAATTAAATTATTTTTTCCTCCTCCAATAAAACCATAATTACCATTAGATTGTATTCTGTTTGTTTGTCCACCTCCAATTGTTGCATAAGTAGTAGAAATACTATTTCCACTACCTCCTAAAATTGCAGAACTTATAGCACCACTAGCGGTTGAATTTTGTCTACCAGCACCTACAAAACTTCTATTATCTCTTGCGCTATTTCTATAACCACCTGACACTACTGAAGATGGTCCGGTAGCATTATTTTGTACTCCACCAATAACTACTGAATATGCTGCTGATGCGCCAGAAATTACATTTCTTGTTCCACCTAAAATAGCAATATTTGTAGATGTTGCAGCTGAATTTAAGTATCCAGCCCCCATAAATGAACGAATACCGGAGGCAACGTTTTGTTGTCCTGAAATTATGGCTGAATTTGTTGTTGTAGCAGTATTTTTTATACCAGATACTAAAGAATCACTTCCGGATGCACTATTTTGTCTTCCGTTTAATATTGTAGCATAACTTCCACCATTGGAAATAGTATTTCCAGAACCTCCTATGATTACAGAATATACTGCAGTTGAATTTGTTGTATTGTTTGTACCGGCTAAAATAGTTGTGAAATTTCCTGACGCTGTGTTGTTTTTACCAACTAAAACACTAGAAAAATAACCCGATGATGTATTTCCTGTTCCCCAAAATGCTATACTAAAATTATTTGATGCTGTATTAGAAGCTCCAGCTGCGAATGAATTAAATCCTAATGCGGCGTTATTTAAATTTTCAGCCACATTATTTCTTATAACAGAATAAGTTCCTGTACTTGAAGACCAAATAATAGTTTGACCGGAATAAAAATTATTAATCTTTATTCTACCTTGATTCAAGGTGTCTACTCCATAAATAAGTTCTCCAATTGCCATTATCTAATGCTTTTTTGTATAAATATCTTAATAAAAATTAACCCATACTCATTCTTTTTATAGGAATGTATATGGTTGAAGAAAGTCAATATTAGTGTTACCCCATAAAATACTGAAAACAATATCAATATTAGTATCTGTACTTAAAAAAAAGTTAAATGTTTGCGTTGGGAAATTTAAAGGGTCTGTGTGTTGAGCAGTTAATGTATATTGTCCACCATTTATTTTACCAAATGTAAAATACCCATTTGCATCTGATGTTATAGTAATTGTAGAACCAACTCCTCCTCCTAATGGATTTGTCACTTCACTTATAGTGTTTGGGTCATTTGGAGTGTCTGAGCCTAGGTCAACAGTTGAATTAGTAGATAAAATTGTTAATGTTAATATAACATTTTGAACTGGAGACCCGTTAATCTGATTTAACCATGTATGACCAGATAGTGTAAATGTTCCATCATTGGAAGTTCTAGCATATGTAAATTCACTCCATGTGGTTACATTTTGCTTTATATTAAAGAGATTTATTATTTCTTTTGTATTTCCAATCCTGTAAATAAAATCTGCATTTGGAGTTAGAGCTGCTGCAACCGTTCTTACATATTCAGCATTTCCAAGTTGTCTTTGAAATTTAAAAACAGTTGTTTCACCTGTGAAAGTTGTGTCTCCTGTACTATAATTTACTTGTACTTTATAATAATCACCATCTTCTACATTTTTAAAACTAAAAATGGGAGCAAAGGTATTTAAAGTTCCTTGGACTGATGGTTGACCATCTACAACAAAAATATCAGATTTTTTTGGTGGTACAAAATAAGTAAATGTAGCCCCACTAATAGTAACACCACTAAACGTTCCTCCAGTTATTGTATGTGTAGCAGAAGCAGATTCCAAATATGTGGTAGCACTATATGGCATGTCATATATTTGTACTATTTGGTCTCCACTATATCTTTGTATATCTCCAATTGTTTGATTAACATTTGTTTCAAAGACAAATTTTGAATCAATAAAATATTGTGATTTATCTAAAAAGAAATCTTGTGTATATTGTCCAACAGGCTTAATTTTTTGAGGTAAAGTTAAGGTGTGTGCTGAAACTATTAAAAAAGTAGCTCCTGTTACGTTTTCATAAACTGTATAAAATGGAGTTGTAACTGCCGAAATAATATTAATTGTCGCTTGAGTTAAAGCAGATGTTGTCCCAGTACTTACAACAAGTGTTGGAGATATAACTTGACTCAAAGTTGCGCTCGAAAATATAGTTGGATTTGTAGTTGAACTTAAAACAGTTGGATTGGATGTGAATGCTGTATAAATTTCATAATCTATTTTATAGATATCGTGTTTCATTTTTGTTGTACCTGTAAGAGAATTAGTATTTGCAGATATTGAAAATGTAACCGTCTTTATATTGTTTAAACTTGCTGATATACCATCTGTTGTTTGTTGGTAATAATTAAATGTGGCTCCATTTAAAGAGTAAACAGGAACATCAAAATTGAATGGCGAAGAAACAACTTCATTATGTTTAACAATGGTATTAGATAAAAAAACCTGTGACATGCTAGTACCACTTCCGGAAGTTCTCGAAGTTATGTATTTTTCTATTGCCATTATGATATATTATCTATTGCTATTGAGCCTATAGTAAGGCCGGTGTTAAATATAGAGTTTTCTCCATAAAACGCAACTACTGTATTTCCGGAGAAATAATTACTAATTTGCGTTGTGTACATATTTGCTGTTGTAAAATCCTGGTCAGTCTCAGGATAAAAATTAGAAACTACTGTAAAGCTAAAATTACTTGGGTTTATCGGAGCTGCTGTTGTGGCCACAACAGTATTTGCCGGGTTTTGCGCAATAATATTATTAACAACTGAATTCTCTATTGAAAAAATAAGAGATTGTGGTTGAATATTATTATTAACTGTTGATTGTACAATAGCAACTTCAAGAGTTTTTTCAAGCTCAGGAGGTAATTCTTTTTGAAATTCAGACCCATCATTGAGGCCAGTAGGATAGATAAATTTTTGTCTTTCAAAAACTGTATTTCTATAAACAGTAGAAATGTTTTCTAAAATGGTTGTGGCTGGAACAAAATCTTCCATATAACCAAAGAAATTTCTCTCTAACAATTCCAATAACCTTTCCATTTTTCCAAAAGTTAATCTATTGGATTCTTGGTTATTGGTCCATAACATATAAGTCATATAAATCTTTTTCAAAGACATATATTGTCCCATATGATTGGAATAGTTACTGACCGTCTTTCGATTTGTAGGGTCTACGTTTGAAGCATAAAGAAAATCAATCCACTGTGAGATAGTCATAGCAGTAATGCTATTTGGAAGAATATTAAGTATAGAATATGGGTCTGGAGTCCATTCGAATGGTACTGTCATTCCAGAGAAAGCCAATACTGTAAATGGACTTGCTGTTAAACCGGTTGTGCCCCAACTCCAAAGTCCAAATCCTAAAGTATACCAATCTTTTACATCACATTCAATAGCAGAAGCTGGATTTAAAGACAAATCGACTTCTTTAGAGTTTACTAAATTTCTTGTTCCAAATTCTGTGTCTCCAGTATAAACTTTTACATTATCAACTATTTTCTTTAAAGTAAATTCAGGACTCCATTGGTCTAAATATGATTGACCATTACCTCTGTGTATCCCACCTTCTTGAAAAATATATTTTGAAGCATCAAAATTAATATATCCATCAGTATCTATTTTGTTACTAAGAGTATCTTGTTCTGCCGAAGCAGGGTCTATTGCTTCTGCATTTTGTGCACTAGCAGTTTTTACAATTTCGTAAACAAATTCATTTAAATTAACCAAACATTCAGGTGCACCGATTAATTTAAATAAGAACATGATGGCATCTCTTGTTCCTTTTTTCTTATAAAGCCATACAATGTTTACAAGCATCTTTCTCCACAATTCGAAGTTGTAATCTTGTAGGGTTTTACCATCTTCATCTTCTGTTAAAAAGTAATCAAAGATTTCGGTATCTGTAAAGGCATCATGAAAATCAAAAGCTAATAACCTTGAGAGCTTGTACATGAATTTATCAGGAACACTTTCAATTCTATCATAATCAACAGTATGCATAAAAGCAAGGTTATCGATATAACCTTTGATGCTATCAAATTCTTCTGCGTATGTCGAAATTAATTTTTGATAAATTTGAGTATCTGTATCCAATTCCGTGAATTGTTCCGGAATCATGGTTCGAGTCATCCAAGAGGTTTTTACGTCATCTACTCTTGTTGCTGCTAATAAAATTGATTCTACATAATCATCATAATCATCTCCATATGTATCTAAATTGAATCCATCGATACTTCTTGGCCATGTAAATGTTTCATATGTGGATAAAGTTTCATTGTCTATATCTGGAATTTTAAATGTTCCATCAAAAGCCAATTGATACTCTAAATTTGATATGGTTCGTTGATATTGACTATAATCATTAACTGTTGGTCGAACATAAATTGGTTCTGTGGTTGCAGAAGTACTTCCTGTGAAAATATACCCCTCAACAGTAAATTGCATATATCCGGTTGTACCAGTAGTATATTGATACCCTATTATATTATATGTATGAGTATTGGCAGTTCCGCTAAACTGTATACCATACGTATTATAATTGTTGTATAAGGTTTTTGTGTCTGTTTCTGTTACTCCGGAAGCAAATATAACATTGCCTTGATTTGAAATTCCGGATAAAGCTAATTTAAAAGTAGAAGTTCCGGCTACTGTATCTGTTGTATATCCAAAAACTGTATTTGAAGAACCACTAGTATAAGATAATATAGCGTAAGGAAATGTTTCTATTAATGTATTGATAGCTCTTGAAACCTTTGTGTAAAAACTACCAAAATAAGCGTAAGATTGTGGATTGGTTACATCTGGATTAAGTTCATTTTCACTTGTTCCGAAAGGTTGAATCTCTGTGGATGTATCTCCTGAGAAGTTATCTAAAGTTGAAAAATTAGAAAAAGAAACGGCACTTGATGATAATTCTAGATTATCAAAAATGTTTGGACGTTCAATTCTAAAATCACCAAATGTGAATACAGAATCAGAACTTGTGATTGGAAAACGTTTATCTTGTCCTGGGCTAGAAAAAATAGATAGTGTATTTCCGGTATTTATTAGAACTTCAGCCACAATATTGGTTTAATGTAAATATTCAACCAAAAAAAAGCAAAGTAAAATTAATTCAGGTATTTTTTAAGATTGTTGAATAGGTAAAATATGGTTTAGAATTTACTTAATTTTATTTTTAAAGTATATTTATCCAAAAAGAATCTAATAATGAGTTTTTTAACAAACGAGCCACAAACTTTTATAAATATTAAGCTCACTGATGCAGGTAGGAGACAATTGTCTTTGGGTAAACTTGTGTTTACAAAAGCTGTATTTTCTGACCGAGAAATGGATTATTCTGTTGGTCGAACTCCATCTTTTAATTTATCAAATAATAGAGTTTTAGCTCCAAAAGATTCTCAACCACCATTTGCAACCAATTTTGATGGTTCAGATGGGTTTTTATTAGAAGGCAATCAAGTAACCTCAGCAAGACAATTAGCAACGGCTACAACAACAACTGCTGGTTTCTTTACAGGTTCTACAAACGCTTATGCAGTAGACCAAAATCGTTATTTAGGAAAAGCAACTTTTACCTATTCAGCTTCAACAAGTTTGAATGGTGGTAATACATTAGTTTTTGATGCCGGTGGATACACAGCTCAAACAGGAGATTTAATTTTTATTCCATGGGAACCAGTTCAAAATAGTGGTAAAACATTTGTTACAAACACAATGTTGGCTTCTGGTAATCCTACTAATTCTTTATGGTATCGTGTTTCGGCAAGCACATCTGCTTTAAACGTTACTTTAGATAGAAATGTACCAAATTTTGGAGGTACAATTAACACAGCACAAAAAATTAATTGCTATTTTTATCCAAATAACGGCGTTGAATCTTATTATGGTTCTGCTGTAACACAAGCAACAAGGGTTTGGAACATGAATATTGTTCGAACAAATAACGTTGAAGGTACATTGAATATTGAAAGTGGTTATACTACTTATGGTTCTGTGGAATATTGTGGCACAAAGCACTATTTTGGTTTTTCATCTGATACAAAAGCAATTGGAATCATCCATTTTACAAATGAATATTCCGGGAATACATATGCTGAACAATTCATAGAAAGAACATTTATAATGACAATGCCAACAGTAATGTGGCACAACATCGGTTCAGATAATGGACAAGGTGTTGAATATGGTCTTACAACCTATGATTATTATGGAGATTCTTACTTTGATGTAAGTGCTAATACTACTTTTAGGTTTTTAAGAGATGGAATTGGTTCTACAAGTAAAGTTGTTGGACGCGTATATCACAAATTAAAGATGGCAGTTATAACTGACCAAGAATTACTGACTGCTTTATCTTATAAATCAAACAGAAGTTATACATTACCAGAACCACAAGTTACTTTAGTAGCAAATCCTAAGTTTCCACTTACGACTTCTCAAGCAACCGGTTTATGTAAAAGCGGATATACATATTTTGTTACATATCTTCCTGAAAATCATCAAAGTTATATTTCAGGAGCATCATTTGGTTATAGTACAGCATTACATTCTGAAAATGTTGTTGTAATTAATGGAGAAACAGATACAAATGGCAATGCACAATATTTAAGTTTATCATTTCCATCAAGGTCATTCCCTTATTTAAGAAGTAGTTCAAACACAATACCATCTTCTTCATATTCCGGAACCGGCTGGAATGCAAATAGCGTTCAATTATTGGTTAATGAACAATTAACCTCAGCAGCTTATAATAAAGGTAATGTTCCGGCAACAGACTGGAAACGAGTATCGGATAAAAGCATTGGAGGTAATGGAGTTTATTCCGGAGAAACAACTGGAGGAGGCGATTTAACTATTGACCCACTTAAGTTGGCAGGTTATAATTTTATTGTTTCTCAAGAAGATTTTGATTCAGGTTCAACATATAATTTGACTTCTAATTTTACTGGAGCATCTGAAACTTTATATTTTGGTAATGAAGCAATTTTCTATGGTAATATCGATGTGAGTATTTTGGCAACAACTTATAAAACATCTATTGTTGCAACTGCGAAGAATGACCAATTGAATTCAACAACCAATTATACATTTGATTCAGAATTAGATTCACAAACATACATAACAGAAATAGGAATACTTGACCAAGATAGTAATTTAGTTGCAGTAGGTAAACCAACCTACCCAATTAGAAAAAGTTTGGGTCGATTCTTAGCCTTTCAATTAGAAATAGATTTTTAAAAAATAAAACAAAATGGGTGCAATAGCTTCAGGAACGACAATAACAGCAACAGCTTATCTTACAGAGATTGGAAGACAATACTTATTCAATAGTAATGATAATCCAAGGTATATTACTTTGGCAAATGGTCAAACAATCGATAGATTGCAAATTGAACGCTTTTCACTAAGTGATTCAGATGTAAATTATCGTTTAGCTTATCAATTAGATTCTGGAGATGTTCCGGATTTATCAGGAGAGAACGAAACTGCTGTTAAAGGAGCAAAAGGTAGAACTCTAGAGAACTTAATTTCTCCAGGCGATACTATTTTAGTTAAAGATACTGTTGATACTGTAGAATATAAAACAACATATAATGATATTACTTGGAATTTAGGGACTGCAACCGCAAATCTTCCAGCAGTCGTTACTCAACAATTAATGACGTTTATTGATGGACTATTGGTTAGTGATGGTGTTTATAATGTAACTCCAAATAATTACGGCAAAATCCAATCTCAAAATCAAGAATTAATTATTCCAATTAAAGCACCAACTGCGTTTGTTCCGGGATATAGATTGAGAATTTTCTTTCCAAAAACAGGTTCAAATTATAACAAAATGACTTTTCAATTTGAAAAAGCTGAGCCATTAAAACCAGTTGTAGTTAAAAGTACTGCAGTATTCTCTGTAACTGATTTTGGAACTGCAACAGCAAATATAAATCCTAATTCATTAGGTGGTGGTAATTCTCCAATGATAAGTGGATTTGGTGGATAATAATAAAATATAAAAAGACATAAAATGGCAAACTCAACTGTAAACATAACAACTACTCAAGCTCCGGCTTCCGATTCAAGTTTTTCAGAACAACAAATAAATTCAAATACTGGACCTACTCCGGTATTGCCTCCAAATACATCTTTGGAAAATAATGCGGTTCAACCCATTAAATCTCAAGATGCTGCTGTTTGGACACCAATGACACAATTTGAGGATGGTTTAAAAACTGCTTTGAAAGATTTTGTTGATACAACTATGGAAGGTGTTAAATATGCCCAAGACTTTAGAGGTAGAACAAAAATTATGAATTTTTATTTTACAGGAACAGCAACAAAATCAATTAAGCCTTCTGAAATTGGAACTTTTAGAATTATATTTTCTTATCCTCCAAATATTGCAAGTCAAAATACAACAGTAACAAATACATCAACTCAATAATAAAAATTAATCAATCATGGTAGTAGACCCAAAATATACGAAAGCTGTAAGTTCAGTATTAAGCGTTCAAACAGAAGAAAGTGACGTTAAAGATGTCTTTGGCGGTAGCTTAGGTTTTACGTTATGTGATAGAGATTTGCTATCAGATAAGAAAGGAAACTATTTTGTTTCTTTCAATTTGCCAACAGCAGAATCTGATTTAACAACAGGTTCAACTTTATCATTATTGTACCCTGAATTGCAACAATTGAACGTAGACAGAATCGTTATAGTTCCAATTCCAGCATCTGAATACTCTGAATTTATTGATGGTCGTACCATTGAAATGAATGTACCTCAAAATGGAACTACATTTCCAACTTTATCAGCAATAACATTATATTCTAGTACTTATACGAGTGATAAAATTGTAAAGTCTGAAACTAATCCATTACTTGGAGATAATGTTGTTTTCTTATTTTCTGATTCTATTAATAAACCATATACAGGTCATACCATTAATGAAATCGGTGTGTTAATATCGCACTCAGCCAATACAACTTGGAATCCAGACCCAACTAATTTTTTAAAGAGACCTTCTGCAGTACAATATCAAGAAGTAAAAAGATATCTTGATACATATAATGTAGCAAGCGATTTAAGAACCAATATTAATTTTTCAAATAACGTTGGAAACTTTTATCCAAATAACAGACCAGGATATAATTATGATATTCCTTGTGGATTTGTTGTTTTAGATAAAGGATATGCTGTTATTACTCATAGTGCTATTACTTCAAATATTCCTTGGAGTTCAGGACTTACACAAAATGCTGTTCCTTATGTTGATGATAGTCAAGTGTCAGGTAAAACAGGAATTTATTTTACAGGTGTTACGATAACATCTGAGCCGGCTGCGGAACTTATATTTGAAGACATCAATACGAGTTTCAAACAAACTGCGGTATGTTTAGCATTGCCAAAAGAATTTTACATTTCAAACAACTCTACTTGGAATAGAGAAGCAGCAATTGCTGCCCAAGATGAGAATTCAACTATTATTTCTTATGACCCAGTATATATTAGTACTGTTGGTTTATATAATACTTTAGGAGAATTAATTGCTATGGCAAAATTATCAGAGCCTTACCAAAAGACTTATACAAATCTATTCAATTTTACGATTGATTTAGAGATGTAAATTTTGATAGTATTACTCAATCATAAAAAGGCTTAAAAAAAGATTCTTCTTTTTCTGTAAGAACCATTCTAATGTTTTTGAAATGTAATTTACATTTTGTATGATTAGTACATTTTAAAAGCCCTAATAACTGGGTCGAATCAGCTTTGTTGATGCTATATCCAGAAAGATAAAGGGGCTCAATAGTAAATCCGTTTCTTACTATAAAAGAATTTTTTTTATTTATAAAATTATAAATTTTTATTGGACTATATTTGTTCGAACATTTTACAATGTAAGTTTTGTCACAACCTAACAATAATGTTGAAGTTTCATCGAAAAAATAAATTTCAATTGTATCGCCTAATTGACAATTTAAAGCCATGTTTTTTCTGTTAAAACAGTTTTTGCTAATGAGATTTTTATAAAGAAATTTTTAAATATATCTGAGTTTTCTTGCGTAACCGTCGCTTTTTTTAGTTTTCTATCCCAACAACTTTTATATACAACAAATATTTTTTTTTCTTTAAAATATACATATCTATGTAGACTACTAGAATTTTTTGCTATTGTATAGTCACATTCTTCATTGTTGTTATTTATAACAACATATCCTTTTGAACCAAATGAAATAGACTGACGTTTCTTTCTTCTGTTAATTAATCTAATTTGTATTGTGTCTCCTTCTATAAAATTATACATAACGTAATTTTTCTAATAATACTATTTTTGTTTCTTTTATTTTAAAAGAACTAGCATCAAACTTATCTATTCTTTTGGCATATGCCTCGTTAGCCGTAAAAACATAAACTTCTTTTTCAAAAGGCCATTTAAATAGTCTTATTCTTTTAATGTTATTTAAAGCTAAATAAACATCACATACTTTTTCTTTATTATGTCTAGGTAATTTAAAAATGTATCCTTTAAAAGATTTTTTATAATTTTTCTCTGCGTTAAAAAAAGATATTTTAACTGTATTTCCTAATACCATAATAAGCTTTTTTCGATTAACGGTATTCTTTTTCCTTGTACATGAACAGTGAAAAAATCACCATTTTCACAATTCCAAATAATTACATCATAATTATCAGAAAATGTTTCAAAACATGTTGCTCTTTTCTTGGAAGTTGTATCCATATAAACTCTTATAACTTTATAAGAAATTTTATTATTTTTCACTAAACGTAAATCTAACGATTCTTCGTTATCTTGAAAAATATACGCAACACATCCCTGCTGATGTTTTAAAAATTCAGGCATGTTGTTTTTAGTTAAAAAAATCTCTACTGTATCTCCGATTTGAAAATTATACACGATATTTTTTTTCTATTAAAACCACACTACTATATTTATAATTTAACTTAGGAGTATTATAGTAATAAATAAGTATTGGAAAAGCTTTGTTTTTATGCCATTGATAAACATAAAATTGAGTATCATATGATAAAATACCAAACAATTGATTGTTACATATTATATTAATATTTTGATTTGCAACAGTACCTTTTTTTTCAACAACATATCCTTTAATAGAATTTATAAAATGGTTTGTGCTATGTATTATAAAATATATTTCTACTGTATCACCTAAAGTCATTTTGTTATTTATTTCTTCTATTATGAGTGCCAACAGCTACTTTAAATGCACTAGGATGGATAATTGGTAAAATTCTATTATTGCTTTCATTATTGTTCTTCTCTATCAAAGTTTTTCTTGTACATTTATTGTGATACATTGCTACATCGTGGTAGTATTCTTTAAGGCGTTGTTGATAAAGTTTTTCATCTCTTTCTTTATCTAAACGTTCAAATATGTTTATAATGAACTGGAACATCTTAAAAGTTTGTTTATGTTACTTTGTATTTCAAAGATAATTTTTCTAGTAATACTATTTTAGCATATTGAAATGGTCGTTTTTTCCCATGTTTATGTATTAATGTAGTAAATTTATCCTTACCTAGCATACAAAAAATTGCAGTATAACCACATTTACCATGTAAATTGTGTGGCATAAGTTGAATTTTATCTATATGTCCTTTTATTAAAGGACCGTTCTTCTCTTGGGTTATAAATGTAGTACCTATATCATACATTTCTTATTATATTTTTTTCTAACAATACTGTTCTGGTTATTCTAAAGGAATAATCTAATTCGCGTGAAATTTTATAATTTTTATTTTTTGTCACAAAAAAAATTTCATTATAAGAAACAGCAGCAACTCTAGTCATAACATGTATTATACATCCTTTTAATAAAATAGTCTGATGATTAAGAATACCATCTACTAATATGGTACTACCTAACTCGTGATTATTTTCTATTTGCGATGTATTATGGCTCACCGTTCCACTTTCTTTGTTGTATAGTGTTTATGTTGTTTTTCAATTAATACTGTTCTAGTTATTAAAAGAAGAGAATTAAACCCTCGCGCACATTTATAACGTTTATTTTTTGCAATAAAATTGATTTCTAAATGGGAGTTTAACGTACGAAGACTAGACATGTTTACTATACTGCTTATATATCCTTTTAAAGAAATATATTCATGTCGTATAAAACCGGTAACTAAAATTGTATTACCCAACTGTTGATTGTTATCTATGAAAATTGCACTCACCTTGTAAAGGTAAAGAATATTTCTTTAATATTTCCTTTTTCAAGGATACTAATTATATTAGTAGGATTATGTTATTAGCCTTAGATATATCCACTTCTGTAATTGGTTTAGCCATCTTTGATGGTAATTATAAACTACATGAATTAACTTACTTAAAATTCAATGCAAAAGAAAAGAGTTTGTTTAGAAAACTAGATATTTTTATCGAATTTTTAGAGAAATACAATCTGAATTTTGAAGAAATCGTTATTGAAGAGCCATTATTGAGATTTAAAGGTAAATTTTCTAATGCTCAAACAATTCAAAAGTTGACCCAGATGAATAGTTTAATATCTGGCTTTTTATATAGAAAACATAAGGTTGAACCAATCTATTATAATGTTCAAACAGCCAGGAAGTTAACGTTTCCAAATTTGGCCATTCCTCAATCGCATCCCAACAAAAAAAACCTTGTATGGGAAGCGGTTATGCAAGCAGAACCGACTATTAATTGGAAGTATACCAAAATGGGTAAATTGGTTGAAGGTACTTATGATTCTACTGATGCTTATGTGGTTGGAATGGCGCATGTTGTTTCTAAAATTAAGCAGAAAACTTTAAAAGCAGTTTAAAAATGAAAACACTAAAAAAAGTAAGTGTTGATTTAGTGCTTGTTGAAACAATGCCAGAAGTTTATGAGCCTAATATAATATATTATTCTGAACAATATCATGGCTCCGGACACCTTTGTTTGTGTGGGTGTGGTCAAAAAGTTTATATTCCTATAATGCAAGGAGAATGGTCGCTAATTCAAAATGATGGCAAAGTAACAATCGCACCATCATTGGCACATAGATTCGAATGTAAGTCTCATTATATAATAACTAATGGAGTAGCAAACTTTGTTTAAGTTTCGCACACCTCCTATGTCATGGGTAAATCAAATTACTCCTCCTAGATAAGGGGTAAAGCTTTTCTTTTATACTAAAATATACAGTAGTTTCCAAGAAAGCAAACTACCTTAATTAAGAGGTATGAACAATGTATTTTTCTGTTAAAATTAAGATTGTACTTTACTTTATATTCTAAAATTTTAATTTTATTATTAAAATAACTATTAATGTCAAAAGGAAAAGAAATTTTTACAGAACCTGCGAAAGAAGGACCAATGAAACCAGGAAGACCTTGCGAATCACCAGATAAGCCCATTAACAACCCTCCAGCAGAACAAACTAAAAATCCACCAAAAGAAAATAAATGAGATATCAAATTCAAGATAAAAAAGGTGTAATATTTTCAGGAGAATTAACTGATATGTCTCTAGCTTGGGACATAAATATGTTGAACTATAAAGCCTTCAAAAAAAAATATGGTAACTTAGAGCGTAATCCAAAATGGATTATTAAAGATTTTGATACAACTTTACAATTTGTTTCTATATTAGAAGCTATATTTGAAGATGGAGAGACAAATCAAATTGTAGAAATGGGTAATTGGTTTGAAACACAAGCACAGGTTCTTACAGAAAAAGAAGAACACCCATTTTAAAAAAACATTAGAACCCAAATTTTTAGAACTCTTTGCAGAAAACGAATTACTCCTTAATTAGGGCAGTTTGACTTCTTGAAAATCCTTTTGTAGCTTAGTATAAAAGAAAAGCTTTACCCCCTTATCTAGGAGGGGGTAATTTGATTTACCCCTGACATAGGAGGGTGTGCGTTAAGTTTTTATTCTAGTCTTAATTGAAAAACAAGTACTTTTTTGTATATTTGTTAAGTGAATCAACTTGACATCAAATCCATTATTATTTCAATGCTTAAAAAGGTCTTAAGAGACCCCAAGAAAGACTTTGATAATCTGGATGAGTATGAGTTCAATTGTCCTTCAAACACTTGTAAACACGATAGGGGTAAGTATAATCTCAATTTTTCTCCTGAATTAAATATTTTCAGATGTTGGAAGTGTAATTACAAGGGTTTTGTTCATAGAGTATTTGAAGATTATGGAACAGAAGATGATTATGTTCGTATTCAAGAACTGGTTCCTTCTGATAAATTAAAGAAATACAAGAACCAGGAAAAACAAAAGCAGCAATTTGATGAGTACATTACATGCGAACTACCAGAGGGGTATCGTATTTTAACAAAGAAGTGGAACTCCAAATATTATTATAAAGCCTTAGAGTATCTTCGTTCTAGAGGTATTGATGATAAGCTAATAAAGAAATATGAAATCGGCTATACAGAATCCGGGCCCAGAAAATTTCGAATTATTATTCCATCTTACAATAAAAATGGTGACATAAATTATTATGAAGCAAGGTCTTATCTTCCTTGGATTAAACCCAATTATTATAAACCAGATGAACCTTCAAAAAGCGCTGTTATTTTTAATGCTTTGAATATAAACTTCGATTTACCGGTTTATATTGTAGAAGGTCCTTTTGATATGCTTCCTCTCTATAATTGTCTCCCATTATTAGGAAAGGAAATGCCAGACATTATTTTAGAGAAGCTCGTAAAGCACAAAACTAAGATTATCTTATGTTTGGATGAGGATGCCTTAAAAGATTCAATAGATATGTATAATAAGCTTGTTGAATGTGGATTGGATGTTTATTTTGTTGAAATTAAAGATGACATTGCAAAGTTTTATGAAAAAAATGGTAAGGAAGGTTTAATAGAACTTTTAAAAACTCATAGAAAACTTGATTTAAAATATATTATTTCTTTAATTTTGAAGGAAGGGAAAGGTGCTTTAAAGAAAAGAAAAATAGATGAAAAATATATTGAGCGTGAATGGAATTTACTTAACAGAGATTTTTTTAATGAATGAAAAACTAAAATTTAAATGACTAAAAAAGACAAAACATTCCAAAATTTACTTGAAAGATTTCATGCTTTAAAAGATAAAGAAGCAATTCTCGTAGCCGAATTGGAAGAGGTTAGACAAAAAATAAACGATGAAAAACGTAAAAACGAAAATATATTTTTAAATTCTTTTGTTGGAAAATATTTCAAACAAAATTTGGGGCCAAACTCTTATGATATAAAATACAGATTTTTTTCTGAGCTTTGTATGCAAACTGGAAAAATTAAAGGTGTAACAATAAAATCAGAATCAGATTTTTCTCACATTCTTACTTATGAGAATGAAAGTGCGCATCATTTTTTGAATTTACAAACAGACTTTGTAGAAATTACAAAAAAAGAGTTTGATAAAGTTTATAATCGTTTCATAAGCGAAGTTGAAAAAAACAGATTAGTAAGCAAAAGAAATGTCATAACTGAAAAGTATTGATGAATAATGATATTAAAATCCCTATACAAAGAAGAGTGTTAACAGAAAAAACTACAATTACCTATAATAATGTAGAGCTTTTTTTTGAAGAAGAATTGTCTGGATGTAACATTTTTCATTCAAATCAATTTAATAACACTTATTTTTATGTACAAAATTTAGAAGTTATTTTTGAAATTCAATTTCATAAAAATAGTTTGAATTTTTTATGTAATCCAATTAAAGCAGATAGGTGTTTTTTTGCAAAACAAAATGCGGTAATTCATCAACACATTATGAGAATGTTTACTAAATATATTTCTCCTAATATTCAAGAATGTGATTTTGGGTGTTCTTTTAATTCCATTTCAACGTTTCCTCATGTTAAGAAGTGTGCAACAAAAATACAAGTCATATAATGAACATAGAAGAATTTCTTGAAAATCCTAAAAGGTTCAAATATACAAAGCGTAGAATTTTAATTGAGAAATTAAAACATCCAATGAAAAATGTTGAATTTATGGTAGATTTATTATTTGAAGATTCTAAGGTGTTTGTATATAAAAGAGTACATACTGTTGTTTATAAAAAAGATGGAATTACTATTTTTAAAATATATAGTGATTTAGATGAAAAATTAATATTTAATTCCTCTGTATTGCAGTTTCATTTAGATTCTGCACCCTATTCTAATAAGGTTAAGATTCGGCAGAAAATTGCCGATTTATTTTCGTTATCAGATGATGATAAATATCGTATTGTTTTTAGAAATTTATCAGATACGGTAAAAATGACACCAAATTAATGATATTGCGAATTCCAATACAAAGAAAAGTTTTTTTAGAAAAACGAGTATCTGCACAAAAGAATATTTTGTTTAATCTTGAGCAATTAATAAATTCATGTGATGTATATCAATATAAAGAAAATTCACATGTGTTTTTTTATGTTAAAGATAAAGTTGTGTTATTTGAAATGTCTTTTACTACTAATAAGGATTTACGTAATTGTTTAATTTCAAAAGAATCCTTCAAATATTTACATCTGGAATATACTGATGAGAATGCATTGTTCTTAACAAGTAATGTGTGTAAATGTTGTAACAAACAAGAAATAAGAATGTTCTCAGATACTGTTTTGGAAATTTATGAACCTTCAGATTACTCTTATGTTTTAACTTGTTCAAACTTATATTATCAACCTTGAAACAAATTTTTATACCTCAAATTGATAATATTAATGATTTTTATTATCGGAATGTTTTGTTTGAAAAAAAATTTATAATTAGTGTTCCAGTAAAAACGAGCCTTATAAGATTATGTGAACTAAATGGTGTTCCTGTTTTTATGAAATCAGAGTTTGATGAGCATATTTTAGCTTTAACAAATCATCTAGGCATAACGGCCCTAGTGGTTGGTTTCCCTCATCAACGCATTTTAACTGATAGCACTATCTTACAACAGATGCTTCGAGTAATAGAAAAATATAGAAGAAAAACTAATTTATAAACTTTTTATAAAGAAGTCATTTTTTCAGGTTAAAATTGCTAAATTTGTTCTATCTTTTTAAAGGAGCAAACATGGCAAAAAATGATTTAGTACATTTAAGTGATATTCATATTCGATTTGGTAGTAGGCATGATGAATTCAGAACTGTTTTACAAAGAACAGTTGAAGATATTAAAACCTTAAAGCCGCGTCGAATTATATTTACTGGTGATTTATTTCACATTAAAATCAATCTTTCCCCTACTGCCGTTGAGATTGCCGGTGAATTCCTACGTAATTTATCCAAAATAGCCCCAGTAGATGTTATTTTAGGTAATCATGACCTTAACATGCAATCTTTGTCTCAAGGAAATGCTATTTCGCCTATAATAGAGCTTTTAGATAATGGTTTTATCATTACAAAAGAGAATCCAATTCTTCCCATTCCTAGTGATGGAAAAAACGGTATATATTTTTATAGAGATACGGCTTTCTATGATATTGATGATGAAATTGTGTATGGCGTATACTCTTGCTGGGACAGTAACGTTCTCACCTTGACGGAAAAGAAAAAGAACAAAAAATATATAGCATTATTTCATGGTCCTATATATGGTTGTGTAGGAGATAATGGATATGAGATGAAAGGCGATGATTTAACTAATCTATCTACTTTTAAGAATTTTGACATTGTTATGCTTGGAGATATCCACGAATATCAAGCTTTTGAAAGAATCGAAGAAAAACTTATAGATGAATCAGAGTTGGAGAAATATAAAAATGAAGGCTGGACTGTTTAATTGTGCTCTTAAAAGTTTTGTTGTACTTTTTATTTGAAAACAACAAAACTATGGAAAGAGAATGTAAAAATTGTAATAAAAAAACTAACAATAAAGTTTATTGTTCTGAGGAATGTCAATATGAAGGCTATAAACAACCAACAGCAAAAAGAATAAAAAAGAATTGTTTATTTTGTAATGAAATGTTTGAAGATACTGAATATAGAATTAATGTAATAGGTAAAAAATATTGTTCTCGAAATTGTAAAGACACACATCAAAAAGAAATATATTCTGGAGAAAATAATCCTAGTTTTGCACGTAAAATTACTGAAGATGAAAAAATAATTCGTTCTAAAGCAACAAAAAAGTTATGGAAACAAAATGGACATAAGGAAAGAGTAAAAATTGGTCAAAAGAAATTTAAAGATAAAAATGGTTATTGGCCCGGCACAGATGATAATTCAAACCAAAAAAGAAAAGAAACTAATTTGAGCAGATATGGCGTAGACCACAATTGGAAGAATAAAGAAATAAGAGAAAAAGGAGAAAAAGCAACAATTTTAAAATATGGAAAATCGTCTCTTGAGTTAGCTAGAATACAACTTTTTAAAACACAAGAAACTAATATTGAAAAAATAATTAAAAATATACTAGAAAAAAACAACATAAAATATGTGAAGAATTTTTATGTATTCTTCAATATGAAAGAATATAAAATATATGATTTTTTTTTAGAAAAAAATAATATATTGATTGAAGCTGATGGCGATTATTGGCATGGAAATTCAAAAATATTCAAATCATTAAATGAAATACAAAAAATGAATATAAAAAATGATAAATTTAAAAATGATTTAGCTAAACAACAAAAATATAATTTAATAAGATTTTGGGAAAATGAAATAAAAGAAGAAAAATTTGAAAATTTGTTGCTAAATAAGATAAAACAATATGACAAAAAAAATAAAAATAAGAAGAAAAATTGAATCTGCAGCTTATGCATCCAGCCTTCTCCAGCAGAATTTTGGGGAGTCTATTGAAAAGGGTTATTTAGTTTGGAATTTAAATACATGTGAACATAAACGTCGGTTTATTCTTAATGATTATGGTTATTGTAAATTAAATATTTTTAAAGGTGAGTTATGGGAAGATAGATTGCAAGATTTGAAATTTTCTCTCAACAGAAAGAAAACTAAAGTAGAAGTTATCATACACGATGATAAAGAAAACTATTCAGTTGAGAAGTTAAGTCAAATTGAAAAGTATATTAAAGATAGATTTGGTTGTGAATCGGTAAGTGTAGATTATCAAACTATTGATAAAGAAGTTCAAGAATCTGAAATAGACACTGATGTTATTGATGTAAATAATGCTGAAAGTGCAGAAAGTCTTCTTGTTGAATATTTGAAGCAAAATAATTACGAGAATACTGATGATGTTATAGAATTAAACAAGGAGATAGATAAAAAATTGAATGTCAAGAAAAATCCAACTCATGGAAAAAGGATTGAATTCAATAGTATGGAAGTAAGTAATCTACTTTCTTTTTCCGTAGAGCCTACATTCTTTGATTTTGATAGACTTAAAGGTATTACCGGAATATTTGGTCCCAACTATAATGGTAAATCAAATTTCATGAAAGTATTTTGTTGGATTGCTTATGGTAAAATGCCTGGCGATTTAGAAAGTGCAAAGATTGTAAATTTATACACCAACAATCCAAAAGGATGGGGGAAGATTTATTTCACTATTGCTGGTACTCGATATTTTGCCTATAGAGCAGCAACAGTTAAAAAGAAAAAAGACGGTACTTCTGAGGTAAGTTATAATATTGAATATAAAAAAGCAAAAAACGTTGTAAGTGATTTAACTGGAGAAACTGAATTACAGTGGGTAGATGTTGAATCAGAAGAAGCAGCAACAGAAAAAAAGGAAACCAAAAAACTGATTGTAGATTATATTGGAACATATGAAGACTTTATGGTTTGTGCTATGCAAAGTGATGGACAGCATTATTTAAGTCTTGCACAACAACCAAAAAATGACCTTATCAATAAATTTTTGGGTTTGGAAATTTATCGTGATAGATATGATGTGGCTAATGATACTTTTAAAACTATTAAGTCTAAGCAAAAAGTATTAGGTGACCCAGTTGAGTTAGATGCTCAAATAACAGATTTTCAAAACAAAACAACTCTTGAAAATGAGTCTTTGAAAACATTACAAGAAGAAAAAGAAGCTAACAATAAACAGATTGATAATCTTAATAATAAAATATTAGAATCAACAAAGAAATTACACAAAATAGAAATACCGGCTGAAAAAGATGAAACAGTCATTAATACTAAAATTGGTCTTCTTAAAAATGAGTTAACAAATAACAATAAAACTTTAGAAGAACACGAAAATTGGTTTAAAACAAATTTTAAGAAAGAATTATCAGAAGAATTAAACTCTTTAGATGTAACTCATATTAAAGAGAAAAATATTGCTGTCTTAAAAGACAATATTGTTAAGGGTAAAGAATTTATAGAGTCTCAAAAACAATTATTGTTAGAAAAAGAATCTTGGTTAGAAAAAAACTTTAAAAAAGATTTACCGGAACACTTATCTACTTTAATTAAGGCTGATGTTGAAAAAGAATTAAATTCTGAAAAAACTATTTTTAATTCTGAAAAAAGTTCATATGTCACTATTGAAGAATGGTTGAAAGCAAATCCTATTGCACCAGTAAAAGGACAAGAAGAGTTAGAGACTAAAATAGCTGATTTTCGCGTTGCTTTAGCTGGATTAAGCGATAAAATAAAGTTAGCAAAAGGTGAAAAATGTCCTACCTGCAATCACGTTAGCCATGAGCCAAATTTAGAATTAGAGAAAAAATGTATTGCTGATTTTGAGAGAGGCGATAAGGCTTTAAAGGATGCGCAAAAAGCCTTAGAGGTTATTAAAACCAATATTGAACATAATGCAAAACATGATAAGGAAACAAATAAATACAACTCTCTTAAAGTTACAATTCAAGCTCATCATAAAAACATTCAAACGTTAAAAGCGAATCTTGAGCTTTGTGGCCAAAAAGAAGAAATTGAAAAACATAATGATTCTATTGATGTAGTTGCAACGGCTATAAAAAAGATTAAAAGCTTAATTGAAAACAAAGAAAAGGAGAATGTAGATTTTCAATCTCATATTGATTTGTTGGAAAAATATATACAAAAACAAGAAATTGTTTCTGGAAATTCCAAAGTAGATGCAGTTGTAGGTCAAGTCAATGCGCTAAAATTACTTAATGAAGAGAAAGCTAAAACTATTAAACAATTAGAAGAACAAATTGTTGTTTTAGAAAAAAACAAAGAGTTCATCATTGAGAATGATGCCATTAATAATGTTATTCAAAATTTACACGAAGAGATTAAAGTATATAAGACTTTAAATTTACAAGTAGATTCTAAAATAAAAGAAAGTTCAGGTAATATTGGGGCCTGGAAAAACAACATTGAAACTTTAACTGAAAAATTAAATTCGATAAGAGAAACAGATAGGATTTATAAAAAATATTCAGTGTATTTGCAAGCGGTTGGCAAAGATGGTATTCCGGCTATGATTATTAAAAAGAAAGTACCTTTTATTAATCATAAAATCAACAGTCTTTTAAAAGGAATGGTTGCATTTAAGGTAGAAATGTATGTTAAGCCAAATGGCGATGTGAAAGAAATATTTTACTTTAGTGAAAATAAGACTGATACATTACCTTTAAATATGGGGTCAGGTTCTGTTAAGTTTATTACCAGCACTGCTATAAGTGATGCTCTACATTATGTGAGCGTTTTAATTAAACCATCTCTTAAGGTAATTGATGAAGGATTTGATACTTTAGATAATAGAAAATTAATGGAATTAAGCGGAGTATTTAATTATTTAAAAACGAAATACAAAAACATTTTTATTGTTACTCATAAGAGTGAAGTAAGAGATTTTGTGGATAATATTATTGAAGTACAAAAAACCAAACAAGGAATTACTGACCCCGATATATTATCAAATGCAGAAGCTGGTATATCACAATTTGTTTATTCATAATGGAACTAGAAAAAGTAGATAAAAAAGTTTTAATGGAATTGTTTCAAAGTGAATTTCTTATAGCAGAAGAAGCTCGTTTGCATATTTCTGATAAATTTTTTTCTGTTTACTTAGGTACTGAGCATAAACATATCATAACCATTTCTGGTTATCAATATAACTCTTTCGTTAAGTTTAATACTATTCAAATACCTATTTTACAAGAAGAATATCAAGTTATATATGAAATGATAAAACCTAAAGTAGAGACTATTTTAAAAGAAAAACGTATTAGAGAGCACAATAACGATTGTGAAGATTTAGCATTTTATATTGCTGAAAAAAATAAAAGAGAGATTAGAAAACCTTTAATTGAAAAATCAAATGGATAGAAAAGACTTTTTAATAAATTTATTTGAAGAACAATGTGAAGTTGGCACGCCTACTAGTTGTTATTTAAAACATTCAATTGAAAATTATTCTGGTGATTTGCCTGGATTTGAAATTGAAATTACAATTAAAGTGCCGGAAATAAATGAGGATGGAGTACAAGAAGAGTATGATAATTATGAAAGAGCTTCTTTGTATGTTGTTGGTGTTTTAGATTCTTTTTTTATCGGTTTCAATTCTTTTCGTTATAAACTCACATCAGAAGAATATTGGTCTTTGATGCAAAAGTATTGTAACAAACAAAATATCGTTTCAGAAGAAGAAAAAAAAGACCTTGTTACAAATGATGAAAAACTATTAAACCTAATTTTTTCTCAAAAGGTTAATAAAGAGAAAAGAGGTATTTTATTAGAAAAACAAGCAGATGAATAAAAGAGCACTTATAGATTTATTTGAAACAAAACTAAAGGATATTACAAGTTTGACTCTTGATTATCATTTTAATAAAGGATTAGATTGTCCTCGAATTCAATTTGATGTTGATGACCGAATGAATACAATTAAATTTCGTGGCAATGATTGTGAAATGCTTTTATGTAATTGTGATGGAGATTTTTTTTTAACCTTCAATTCAATTGAAGTGAGTGTAAATTCAAAAGAATATCATTCTTTGCATAAATTATTTTTAAAACATTTAAGAGAGAAAACCAATCAATTAAAAAAAGAAAAACTTGAAAGAGATAAAGCTTTGTTACATAAGGTTTTAGTAAAAAAAGCAGAGGATGAAACTCGAAATATTTTAATAGAAAAAACGTTTTTAACACCAAGATTTCTTAGGGATTTTTCGCAGATAAGACAAAAATAATTCAGTGAGTAGACAAGTAAATAGATTGACTGGTAAAAGACAATGGAAAGAAGAAGCTTTGTTGGAAAAAGTCATTGAGAAATTAAATGATTCTTTACAATCTGAAATTAATAAAATACAATCTATTTCTTGGGGAATCAATACTTTGAGAATTAGAAATGTTATTTTATCAAAAGAATTTGTAAAGCAGTTTTTTGATTGTAAGAAAAAGTCAGAAATTATTTCATATCTTGGAGAAATGGCTATGTATAGTAACCCACTAGCATACTTAGAAAGGTTTATAGAAAAGCCATATTTTGAACTTGATACCAGTTATGCGTTTAAGAAAAAAGTATTTATAGAGAAAATTAAATTAAAGAAAAAAAAATATGAAAATTAAAGAATTAGTTACAGCTATTGAACATGCTGTGGCACCAAAAAGAATTCAAGAAAGTTATGATAATTGTGGTCTTATTGTTGGTAATCCAGAAAATGATATTACAAATATTTTAACTACTTTAGATATTAATTTAAAAGTAGTTGAAGAGGCTATTGAAAAACAATGTAATGTTATTGTTGCGCATCATCCAATTATTTTTAGAGGCTTAAAGACTTTACTTTCAACCAATAATAATGAAAAAATCATTATGTTTGCCATACAAAATAATATTTCTATTTATGCTGCTCATACTTCTTTGGATAATGTATTTTTAACGGGTCTTAATAAATCAATAGCTGATAAACTTGGCTTACAAAATCTTACACCATTAAAAATGGTAGATAATGATACAACTTATTCTTTAGGAGCTGGAGCTGTTGGAGTTCTTCCTAAAAAAGAATATGTTATTGATTTTATTTATTCTATACAAAAAAAATTAGAAATATCAGGACCAATTAATTTTTCAAAGGGATTTAATTCTTCTCTGATAGACACTATTGCTATTTGTACTGGTACAGCTTCTTTTATGGCATCACAAGCTAAAAAGATGCATGCCCATATGTTAATTACTGCTGACATTACGTATCATACTTTTTTTGATGAAAAGGATATTATATTAGTTGATATAGGACACTACGAATCAGAGAAACATGCTGGACAGGTAATTTCTGATAATTTAAAAAAATGTTGTCACTCTAACGTTAATGTTTTTGTATCTAATGTTAATACAAACCCTGTTTCTTCCATAATAAAAAATGACTAATATTGAAAAAAAAAATCAAGGTAAGACCGAACAGCAACTTGCCTTTATAGAATATCCAGTAAAAGGAGTTAATTCAAAATCTATTATTTTGAGTGCTTGCGCAGGGTCAGGTAAGACTTTTTCTGCTGTTGAAAAACTGAAGTTTATGCTTGAAAGTGGAGTAGACCCTTCAAAAATCATTTTCTTTTCTTTTACAGTAGCAGCAGTAGAAGAGTTGAAAAGACGTGTAGATAATGATAAAATTAAAATTACTACTATCCATTCTTTTTGTACTCATTTGTTAGGAAGAATGAAGAAGATGAGAAAGATTGTAACATTCTATGATTTTATAGATTGGTTTAAAGAACATCATAAACCTAAATCAAGTGCACCTCAAAGAGACATTCAACAATTCTATTATGATGTTGAAAAATTATATGATACTGCAGAATATGTAAGTGCAGAAATTTCAGCCTTTAAATTACAGACAGCAGACAATATCAAATGTAAGGTTCCGGATTATTTAAAAGAATATCAAACATTTCAAAAACAAACCAAATCCATTGATTTCTCGGATATGCTTATTTTAGTAAGGGAATCTCTAAAAGAAGACAAATGGCTTAGGATGTTTAGAAATCAATATGATTATATTTTTATTGATGAGTATCAAGATACCAGTAGTATACAAATGCAAATACTTTTAAGTCTAAATGCAAAGTTTTACTATTTAATGGGCGATAAGAGTCAAAGTATCTATGGATATAGCGGAGCTAATTGTGATGCCATAGAAGCTATGTTAAAACGTCGTAGAGACACGGTGGAATTGAACCTTTCTACCAATTTCAGAAGTGCTAAAGCTATTGTAGAGAATTCAAATAAACATTCGCACTTACAAGCCATTCCTTTTCATAAAGAAGACGGTAAAGTTCATAAAAAAATAATCCTATTTGAACATTTAGTTGAAATATTAAAACAAAACCCATATGTTGCGGTGTTGGTTAGGACAAATTCAGTTATACGAGAACTTGAAAAAAGGTTAATGATTTTAAAGGTTCCTATTCGCTATGAAAATTATTTAAAAGCTGCTGAAATAGAGGACATAATCAAAGCCAGGGAACGTGTTACCACTAGAAATAAAATGAAGGATTTATTATCTCATTTTACTAATGCTGATGAAGTTATTGAATTTATAAAAGCGAATAAAGATAATCAATCACATATTCGTACCATACACAAAGCCAAGGGTTTAGAGTATCCAATTTGTGTAATTGTTAATTCAATAGCACCTGACATATTGCAGGAGAACAACTTACAAATTCCTAAAGAATATTTAGCACAAGTTTCATATGACCCAGACGATGCCAATGATTATGAGGCTAAAAATGTACATTATGTGGCAGTAAGTAGAGCTAAAGATGAATTGTACTTTATGCTATTTGATAATTGAAAAGTCTATAAAAAAGTAACAAAAAGAATAAAAAATCGTTAAAGTTGTAAAGGACTATTATTATGGAAATCAGGATAAGTTTCGAAGAAGTAAAAGTATATCATAAAGAGTTGATTGATACTCTGGTAGAGAAAATTAAAGCGTCAAAATCTAAGGAAAAACATAAGCGTCCGGAAGATTATGAGTGGTATTATTCATTTGGTTTGTCCGCCCAAGGATTACAACCGCATGAAATGCTAGATGAAGTTTTTGATTCTGAAAAGAAAAGTTCTCATGAAAAAATTCAAAAACAATTAAACGCAGTTATTGGTTTAAGTTTAGCAGTATCAGTTGGAAATACAAGAAGGTATTTTACCTTAGCCGATAAGCCTAGATTATTCGTTGATAAATTTTCAGACGTTATTGCAAAACAATTTAAAGAAGACGAACAAGAAAGAAATCGTATTTCGAAATTATCTCCGGAAGAAAGAGAAAAAGAAACACAACAGATGATTGAAAACCTTGAAGTGACAGATAGTGGCTTTGAAGCTTTCAATAAAGAAGAAGAGGAAGAAGGAGAGTTTGAATATGACCTTGACGCTGTTTTGGAGAAAATTGGTAAAGTAGGCATGGAGGGTTTAACAGCAGGAGAAAAGAAGTTTTTAGATAGCCAATAATTGAAATCAAATGTAGTATATAGAAAGAATGATGATTGTTATTTTAAAATAAATCACAAGCTAAAACGTATTACTAAAATTGAGAAAAACGAAGTTAGTTATTTGGATTATAAAACTAATATTTCCAAAATAATTAATTTAAAATCTATTAGATTGAATGTTTGGAAACGAATGGAAAATTCGTTTTTTATTTCAAGACATTTTCAATGGGAATATAATGGAGCTAAATACACAACTACTGATAAACAAATTGATTGGTTTAATACCGAACATGCAGTACAGGCAAGAGTTGCTGCTATCTTTCATAATGGCAAAATTTGGAAAGCAACTTTTCAAAGTGGGTATTATCCGAGGATTTATTTAGAAAGAATCGTATATGATACTCCAACTAGGACTACTTTGGTTGAAAAAGAAAATTATATAAAAGAAGAAGAAAGACACTTTGTCGCTAAATGGACAGACATTAAATACTGTCGTCATTTTGAAAAAACAACATGATAAAACACAAAAAAATAAAGGAATTTTTAATCATGTTTGTAGTACAAATATTTTCTTATGGAATAATTTGTATTAACTTAAGAGCAGTGGCTCATGGAAATATTTTATTAGCTGCGAGTAGCGATTTTATATTTGCATCAGCGAACTTTGTGTTAATTAAAAAGATTGCTACATCTGACGATACAATACATCAATGGTTGGGTTATTCACTAGGAAGTGTTGTTGGAACTGTTATTGGCATTCACTATTCTAATGATTTATTACAATTAATAAAATAAGTTTATGAATTCATACATGCAAAATTTATCTATTAAATCTCCATTGGATGTGGATTTTTATAAATTTACAATGGCATATTTTGTTTGGAAATATTTTCCGGATGTTCATGTAAAGTATGAATTTAAAAACAGAACTAAAGGAGTTTCTTTAGTTCATTTAGAGAAAACTATTAATTATGAATTATTTCAAATAAGACGCGCATATAAATACGAAGAGGACGAACTTGCATATATATCATCTTTAAACGTATTCCCAGAAGAATTCATTAGATTTTTAGCTTTAGTTTCTTTACCAAAAGTTGAAGTAAAAATAGAAAATGATGAATTAAAAATATCTACAGAAGGTCTTTGGAAAAACACAATCTGGTGGGAAACAATGGTATTAAGTTCGGTAAATTGTATGTTTTATAAAGACATGGATTTTTTAACTGGAAAGGACCATGAAGTAATTGGAAAAGAAAAATTGGTTGAGAAAATTCAAAGACTAAAAAATTATCCTCAAGTAAGATTTAGCGAATTTGGAACAAGAAGAAGATTTTCGTTTGAATGGCAGAAAATTGTTTTGGAAACTTTGCAAAAAGAATTACCAGAACAATTGGTTGGTACTTCAAATGTATTACTAGCAAAAGAATTAGGATTAAAGCCAATAGGAACAACTGCGCATGAACTTACGATGGTAGGAGCAAGGCTTTTTGGAGATTCTGATGACGATATTCGTTCGTCACATGGTAAAATTTTAGATATGTGGTTTGACCTTTTGGGAGAAAAATTTTCTATAGCTTTAACTGATACTTATGGTTCTAAATTTTTCTTTGAAGATTTTGGAGAAGAACGTGCTCATAAATGGATTGGTTTAAGACAAGACTCAGGTTCAGCAAAAGAATTTGCTAAAACACAATTAAATTTTTATCAAAAATTGAATATAAACACTCAAGAAAAATCATTTATTCCAAGTGATGGTTTAAAGACGGATGATGTGATTGGATTGACTTTAGACTTTGGACAAGACATTAAGACAGTAGCCGGTTGGGGTACGGAACTTACAAATGATTGTGGATATAAACCATTATCAATTGTAATGAAGGCAACTGAGGCCAATGGAATGGGTACTGTAAAGCTTTCAGATAACCTAAATAAAGCCACTGGTAAACCAGAGGATATCGAGAGATTTAAAAGAATTTTTGGGTATGAAAATACAAGTTCACAAGAAACTATTTTTTAACAATATTCGCATCCCCAGCCTTTGTGATGAGTTTGTTTTCCTTGTGCTACATGACACATTAAAGTCATTGTTAAATTGTTTTTGAAACAAAATTGATTTAAATTTTTGATTATTATTTTTTCACCATTTGGTTTTGTTAGTTTCCAAAATCTTTTTGCGTGTTTTTTTCTTATTTTATCCTTAGTTTCTATTGAGAGTATTCTTCGTTTGTTACTTTCAACCCTGCTTTGTCTTAATTCTTTAGCTTTCTTTTTACCATATATTTCTTCATACGTTTTTCCTCTTGTGGCATCTCCTAATTTTTTACGGGTTTCCTGTGAGGGATTTGCAGTTCCTCCAAAATGACCATCCCAATGGTTTGTTAATGGTCCAGTTTGTAAATCTATTCTTCCAATTTTTTTAATTAATGAAGCCTCTATATCAAAAGCTTCTTGTTCAACTATGTTATCTCTGATTTTTAATATTATTGGATTTTGTGAGGTTTCTCTGATTATTTTTTGAATTTTATTATATTTGAGAGTATTTTTAGTACGCTCTTTTGATTCAAATAAATGTCTTTTAATTTGACGTTTAGTACCACCCTTTCCAATATAAAACGGCTCATATTCAAATGAATAGTCTCCATAAACATATGTTCCAGGTTTACGTGGGTCTAAATAAGCATAAACATAAAATATATTTTTGTTTTTATTCATTGGAAAACTGTTTTTCTAACAAAACAATACGGGTGTTAAGTAATAAAAAATCTTTATTAATTTCAATTCTATGATTGTTTTTGTTGTTGGGTTCCATTAGTCTAATTACTATAGTATTGTCAATTACCATATTATATCCAATAGGTTTTGAAATAAAGCCTTTTATATTGTTTTCTGTATTAAGTAATGTATCTCCTATGTCTGGTTCCATATTATAAATATATATTTTTTATTGCATTATAAAAATGTAACCAAAAGTTCTTTTTGTCGTTTATTAAGATAATGAAAGAAACAAAGCCAATAAAAGACATTCCTACAGAAGACCTCATTAAATTAGAGCCGGACAAACTTTATTCCACGGAAGAGCTTCGTTCTGAAATTGCAGTTAGATTATATCGCTGTAATAAGGAATTAGAGCTACAATCATTGTGGAGGGCTTTTAAAAAGTTAACATAATCAGAATTTTCACTATCTTTAGCTTGTGAAAAATACGTTTCAACTTGGTGATACAATAAGTTTAAAAAGGTCACCATTCATTAAAGGATATGCTTTTTTGGTCAAATTAAACTTTGCTAGTTTACAATTTAAACGATTGGTTTTATTTAATTCTAATGGCAGAGCTATTACCTCTTTGCATTATAAAGGTATTCAAACCAGTAGAATGGTTTTGTTTGAAAAATATAAATATGTTTATAGATTTACAAGCGAAAGGGATGAATTTAAATTTGAGACAGGTGATGGAAATCATGTGATTATAGGTGCTGTAATTCATAATATGGAATTTAGAGAGGTAGATTTAATAGAGATTTAAGAATTTGCAACATTTTTACTGGTTTTACGTTTAATTTTAACAATTGGTTATATGAAACTATCCAAAGAATATTTGGCTATACAATTTGAACATGGTCCAATGTTGAAACAATTCTATTTGTCTCAACAAAAAGCTATTTTGGAAAAAAATAAGCAAGCGATTCCTAGTGTTGACGCTCAAAATTTTTATGTTGTTCAAGGTGTATCTTTAGCTCACTCGCTTTGTGCGCCTACCAAAAAAGGAAATTTGTTTTATTTAAGTCAAAACGTACAAAAACATTCTGATTTAATTAAAATCAATAAAATAAACTTAGATTGGTTTAAGGAATTGGAAAATGAGATTTCTTCTTATGTAATTAGTAAAACTGAATTTTACAGATTTCAAGTTATAAAAGGAGAACGTATTAATGTTGTTCGTTGGTTTATATCACAAAGTGATAAAGGTCCAATGGTTAATTATGAAAGTTTTGCTGTTTTATTGAAAGAAAAGGAAATAACACAGTATGCTAATCAAAATGAAGAAGCTAAACAAAGATTTGTAAAATTACTTCTGTTTGTAAAATTAACAGAGCCGGAATTGTTTATTATTAAACCATCTCAAAAAATTAATAAAGATATTGGATTTAAAGGGAAGGAAAATAATTTTTTAAATGATACATTGTTTGATGTAACTTTAGTTAATACACTGTGGAATAAAATCATTGTAACAGATGGTTTTAAAGTGAGAGGCCATATACGTATTCAGCCTTATGGACAAGATAGAAGTTTTTATAAATTGATTTGGATTGATGATTTTGAAAAAGGTGGTTATACAAGAAGTGAAACATAATGTAGATGTGCCCTATAATGGAGAAATGGTAGTTCATCCGCTTCAAAACGGTTTGGGGTTGGTGGTTCGAATCCTCCCATCTACACAAAAATAAATGAAATGGACGCTTTTAATAAATGGTTACAGCAATTTATAAAATCAAAAGGACGCGGGTCATCAAAAAAGAATTTTGGTAAAAAATTCATTTGTGTTACCGGAGTGAATAAACCATTGTTTCTTGATACCTCAGAATTTAATGAATGGTTAGAAAGAAAAAGAGAAGCATTTGCGGGATTAGAGCACTTAAAAAAAGAAAATGAAAAATAATCTTAATAAGAAAAAATTTCTTGTAGGAATTCAACCTACTGGTAAAATCCATATTGGCAATTATCTTGGGTGTCTTAAAAAAGGTCTTGAATTACAAGAGCAAGGTCATGATGTAATATTTTTGATTGCTAACTATCATTCAATGACAACTGATAATTTTTCTAATGAAACTGAAAGAGAATTAATTCGTTTAGGATGTAAGAATATTAAAAAGCAAACTCCGGAATATACTGAACTTTTTTTCAAATTGTGTTGTAAAATGAACTTAGGAACATTGCTTAATATGCCACAATATAAAGATAAAAAAGATAATGTTGAATATGACTTGGGGTTGATGTTGTATCCAGTTTTAATGGCTGCTGACATAATTATAAATGACCCTGATGTAGTTATTGTTGGAAAAGACCAAGTTGCACACTTAGAACTTTGTAATGATATTGCAAAGAGAGTGGGTGGTAGAGAGTATGGATATGAATTTGGTCATGTAGATAAAATAATGTCGCTTACAGACCCAACAAAAAAAATGTCTAAATCACTTGGAGAAAAACATGTGCTGTATTTGTTTGATGAAGATTATTTGGCAAAACTTAAAAAAGCCAACACAAATGAGGAAGGAATAAAAAATATTAAATTAATTGCTGATAATTTAGGTTTGAATTCTTCAGAGTTTCCTTTAAATTTGCAATTAAAAGAAGCAATTTCTATAAAGATGAAAGAACTATTTTCTTAAAACAACAAAAATGATAACAGGTAAAGATTTAATAGAATTAGGATTTAAACCAGCAAAATGGTTTAAGGATGCGATTGTTCATATTAATATGTATGAACTTAAGGGAGAAGAAATGCTCTCTTATATCAATTCTGTGGTTCCTAAAGAGCTTCCTATGCTTCCTTTAAGAAATGAACCTCTTCATTATCATGAAAATATCATAGCCGATTCAGAAGTAGAACAATCAAACATAGATGCTGTAAAAGAATCTATGCACTTGATTATGAAAACGCCTACTGTTGTATCTGGTGCAATTATGCCAGATGCTTGTCCTGCCGGTCCGGTTGGAACAATACCTGTTGGAGGTGTTGTCGTAGCCAAAAATGCTATACATCCTGGAATGCATTCAGCAGATATTTGTTGTTCGGTATTTTTAACTGATGTTGGTCAAATTGACCCAAAAACTATTTTGGATATGGCTCAAAGTATAACACACTTTGGTGCCGGAGGTCGACCAAGAGGTAAACAATTTAAATTGTCTGCTGATATTTTAAATGAGTTTAAAGAGAATCCATTCTTAAGTTCGGAAAAGAGTTTAAGTTTAGCGCAAGAACATTTAGGTACTCAAGGAGATGGTAATCACTTCTTGTACGTTGGTATTTCTAAGAAAACCGGTAATACTGTTATTGTCACACATCACGGTTCAAGAGGTGTTGGTGCACTACTGTATAAAAACGGCATGAAAGTGGCTGAAAAATACAGAAAACAAATTTCTAAAGATACATTACCACAAAATGCTTGGATACCTTTTGAAACTGAAGATGGTCAAAACTATTGGGATGCTTTACAAACAATGAGAAAGTGGACAAAACAAAATCATACTGTAATTCATAACGAAATATGTGCAAAATTAAATCTTTCTATAGTGGAAAGGTTTTGGAATGAGCATAATTTTGTATTTAGAGATGGTGATTTATTTTACCACGCTAAAGGTGCTACTCCAGTAAATTCAACGTTTTTACAGGATTTTGGACCACAAATTATTCCTTTGAATATGTCTCAACCAATTTTAATTGTTGAGGGTGATACTACTGCAACAAATCTTGGTTTTGCACCTCATGGTGCTGGGCGAAATTTGAGTAGGACCAAACATAAATTATCAAAAGGTGATAAATCTAAAGAGGAGATTTTCAAAGAAGAAACAGTGGGAATTGATGCGAGATTCTTTTTTAAAGAAATTGACATATCTGAGCTTCCAAGTGCATATAAAAACGCCCATGCTGTTAAAGACCAAATTAAGCAATTTGATTTGTGTGATGTTATAGATGAAATAATGCCATATGGGTGTATCATGGCCGGTGGTGCTGATAATGCTCCATGGAAGAAGCGTAAGGATAAGAAGAAATTTCGTCATGAACGTTTTTAAATTAAATCATGAAACAAGAAAATATACAATTTGTTCAAGCGATATTTCAGGATGCTGGGATAAAACCTATGAAAAGAGCTCTGTTGAATAAGACTGAATTTGAGAACATTGGAAAAGTTCATGATTGGAGGAAGTATGTTTCTAAGTTGTATCAAAGAGAATGGTGTAATTTAACTTATAGAGAAAAAGTCATCATTTATTGCGAAGCTGAATATCATGCCAGTCGCGAAGAATGGGATTAAAATCCTTTAAAATCCAGATATTAATCTGGATTTTTTTATTAGCAACATTTTTGTTAAATTTACGTTTAAATTATACATAGTGTTTTCCCCTTCAAAAATACAAGAAAGAGATGTTATTATAGAAAAAAAAGGTTATCTTTTTAATTGGATGAAACTTATTGTTTTAAACAAAAGGATAAACATATCGAAGGAACAAAATTTTGTTGATGATGGTGTGTTTGGATTTGTTGTAGAAATTAAATATAGACATAATTCTCCTTATAAAGATTGTATTTTATATAATTGCACTCAAGTTCATTATGGTTATACTGAATTTAAAACTATTTCTGAGCTAACAAAAATTGCATTTGAAAGTGATATTCATAAAACTGGAATAAATAGAAGAATAAACGAAATAAAAAGTGTTGTTGTGTATCATGCACAAACCCGATATAAAAATTACCATGAATTTGTTTAAAAAGAATTTTGGAAGAGAAAGGAAAATATTTACACCACAAAAGTGTTCTGCTTGAAAAAATAACTTCTCGTTCTGTTTTTCATGTTCATTTTAAAGAACTTCTTTATATTTCAATTATGCAGTCTATACAAGAAAAAAAAATTAACCAAGATGCAATTAGTTGTCTTTCAGAGATGGTCAAATTTATAATGATGAAACTCTTAAAACAATTTAATCAAAAGGCTATGTTTGATGAATGCAATGTAACTGAACTGGATGAATTATATCAACATACTTTTTTATATTGTACTGGTTATTACCATTTTTATAATGGTCGCAGAAATTCAACAGAATGTTATTCTTATTTTGTAGAAATGATTACACAAGAATTATTATTGCAATCTTTAAAACAATTCAATGATAACCGTAGTAAATAAAAAAACACATACTCCTACTGAAAATGATGTGTTTATTGGTAGAGGCTCTCCTTTAGGAAATCCTTATACTAGTATTCCGGCAACAGTTCAAACCAAAGCAGAATATCATTGTGATTCAAGAGAACAGTCTTTAAAAATGTTTAGCGAGTATCTTAATGAAAAAATTAAAAATAAAGATACTATTGTTTGCAAAGAATTAAATTCAATTTGGAAAAAAGTTCGTTCCGGGACAAATATGAATTTAGTGTGTTATTGTATGCCACAGCCTTGCCATGGCACTATCATTAAAAAAATCATTGAATCTAAATTGGATATTCACCGAACATACAAAGGTAAAATATTATCTTTAAAAGAAAATCAAATAGCGATAGTTGGAACCAATACACAAGGAAGATATGGTAAAGGATTTGCGTTGCTGTGTAAAGAGAAGTTTGGAGCGAAAAATGGAAAACCTAGAGGTTTAAATGGTCAATGTTTTGGTATTGTCACTAAAGATTTAACCAAAGATACCCATCCTAGTAGAACTCCAGAACAAATTAAAGAAGAAATTAAAAGCGCATATGAATTCGCTGATAATAATAAACATTTAGAATTGCTGTGTCCTTATAATTGTCACGATAATAATTTAAATTATTATTCTAGTGAGGAATTGGCTTTGTTTTTTGCTGCATTTAGAATACCTTTGAATGTTGTTTTTGAAGAACAATTTTATAAACTAATAAAGAAATATTATGAATTTTAAACAAAAACCTATATTTGGCATGATTCACTTATCTGGTAATGTGGGACCAAACATTATGGAAAGAGCTATGCAAGAAGTCGAAATTCTTATTCAAGAAGGTGTAGATGGATGTATAATTGAAAATTACCATGGAGAAGTTGCTGATATGTCAACAGTTTTGAACATTTTAAATCAGGAAAAAGCAAGAGAAAAAATCATGGTTGGTTTAAATATATTGCCCAATGATTATGAAAAAGTATTTGAAATGGCTAAAGTTTATAATGCGCAGTTCGTTCAAATAGATTATGTTGCCGGTGCATATAAAAATGGAAATCCAATTGATGTGGAAAAATATTTATCAAACAAAGCTACTTGTCCTGATGTAACTGTGTTAGGTGGCGTTTGGCCAAAGTATTATAGACCAGTTCCTAATTCTGTATTGAAAAATGATATTGAAAATGGGATGAAACTAGCAGAAGCAATTGTTGTTACAGGTGAAGGAACCGGTAAACAAACTCCTTTTGAAAAAATAACAGAATTCAGGAATATTCTTGGAGAACATCCTCTTATTGTTGGAGCCGGTCTAAACATTTCAAATGTTGTTGAACAATTATCAGTTGCAGATGGAGGTATTGTTGGAAGTTGTTTTAAACCACATGGTATAACCACGAAAAAAATTGAACGTTCATTAGTGCAGGAATTTATGAGTGAGGTTAAAAAAGCGAGAATGGTTAGTGCGTCTTAAATATGTTACACACATTAAAATATATTCAAGATAAAATTAAATATACCGAATTCACCCCACAGGGAATTTGGGAATGGAAAAGTTCTTCTTCTCAAACAGAACATGATAAAACTTTACTAATAAGAATATTGAAAAATTTATCAAATTTAAAATATGATGATTGTTTTGAATATCATTTAAATACCCGTAATGTTTTGCTGGAAAAAGAATTTTTATTTAATTCTTTATATATTTCTATGGAAGTTGAGGTTTTGTTAAGACAATTTTACACACATAAAATTTTTTCATTTGATAAGGATTTTGAACATCATAATGGAGCTAGAAAAGAGGGATATATAGAAGGAATTACTGTATACTCTGATATACTATTACCTCCAAAATATTGCATTTTATTTAATAATCAGAATTATATACATACAAAATTAATTTATATACAATGAAAAATTTCGAAATAATATATAACGACATTAGTCGTATAAATCAAAAAGACCAAGCAACTGCTGCGGAGAGATTGGGGAAATTTTTTGAAGAGGGCGGAGAGTTAGCTAAAGCTATTAATAAAACAAATGGAAGGAAAGTTTTGAAGCCTGAAGATACTCCAGAAAGTATTAATCAAGAAATTTTAGATGAGGGAGCTGACTCCATTCAAAATGTTATTTGTATTTTGGATGGTTTTGGTTTTACAGCAGAGGATGTACTTAAAGCCATTGCGAGAAAAAATGAAAAATGGGAATTAAAAGTAGATGGAAAATTATAACATGAAAAAAACAATCGTTGTCAATTTATTTGGTGGACCAGGTACTGGTAAAAGCATTCTAACAAATGAAATATTTTCTATTTTAAAAAGAAAATATATTTCTTGTGAAATATCTCCGGAATATTACAAAAAAAAATTTAGAGAAGAGGCTAAAAAAGTTACTCAAAATCAAATTTATATTTTTAGAAAACAACAATTTCAATTGTTTTCATTAAATGAATCTGTGTCTGTTGTTGTAACAGATTCGCCTATATTGTTTTCTACGATTTATGATGAAGAAAAATGTCCTTTTTTAAAAGGTCTAAGTTTAAAAGAATTCAATAAATATAATAATTTGAATTTTTATATTCAAAGGGATGCTGATGTTCCTTATGAACAAGAAGGACGTTATCAAGATTCTAATGGGGCAAAACTTGTAGATGAAAGAGTAAAGGTATTTCTTGATGAACATAAAATTGAATATACTCTTCTAAACGGTATTGGAAATGTTAGTTTAGATACAGTGGTAACTACCGTTATTAATAAGCTTGAGCAAGGTTAATGAAAAAGAAATGTGGTAAAGTAAAATTCGCGACTGAACAAGATGTTTTATTTCATATTAATAAAAGAAAACAAACTTCTAAAAATAAAGACAATAAAAAAGACGCTAAACCTTATTTTTGTCCTCATTGTAGTGTTTGGCACATAACAAGTCAGGTTAGCAAAGAAGCAGAACAGGTTATTGAATTAACAAAACAAATAGAAGCATTAAAACAACAAATTTTAAATCAAGATGAACAAATTAAAACTATTACTTCTAAAAATTCAAAAGAAGATAATAGAGAACTAAAAAAAGATGTACGTGTTCAACAGTTGAATGTTTTAATAAAAAAACAAAGAGGAATTATAAAAACACTAAGAAGTGATTATCATAATCTTTTAGGAAAAGTGTTTAGACTAGAACAGCAACAACCAATTACTATGAGTATAACAGAGGAATATAATTATAATACAGATGGAGTTAATCATATTAATGTTTATTCTAAGGGGAAAACTGAATTAGGACGTTTGCTTTCTAATTTTGCTCGAACTCCAATAAATACTAAAAAAGCCCAGTTTGTATCTGTAGAATCGTGGTGGTATTTTAAGAAAATGGAAAACATTAATGCTTCTTGTCTTCTTCCTTTATTTGATGAAGACAAACTAAGAGATATTAAACGTAAGCCAGGAAAAGAAGCAAAGGATTATTTTCGCTTTCTTTATAAGCACGATACTGTTGAGCATAATCCTTCAAAGGAACAGTTGAAAGAAATATATAAATTAAAACTTGCACAAAATCCTAGAGTTGAGAAATTATTATTGGCAAACAGTTTGCCTTTAACACATTACTATATAATGTTTGATAAAAAAGTTAGTGCTGATGAATATTTGTGGACAGTAGAATTATGGGAAGAAATCCAAAAAGAGCTCCTAGATTAAACGAGGATAAGTTTTTTTTAATTACAAATGTTGACTATACTGTTTTAAACATAAGAAGAACAATTATTGTTAATCATTTGAATGAAAAAAAAGAGTTGTGGTATTTATATGATGAAACTTATTCTAAATGGAATTTGATAAATCGTGACCGGTTTATGAAGGAGTGGGCAGATGTGTTTGTGTATGTAAAAAGTGTAATTTTAGAAAAAACAATAAAATATAAATTTTGAACCCTACTCCAAGAGAAATAATTTTTTTTCACAATCACCTTGAAGAATTACAAATTGTAAGAGAGGTTGTGTTTAATTTGTATAATGGAGAATTTTTTGTTGTGTGGAATAAATATGATGAGGAGGCCGGAAAATGGCGGCTAGTAGATGGTAAAAAGGTTTTATATAATTGGAAACATAAAATTTATACAAAAAAAATATTAATAGAGAAATGTCTAAAAAATCTAAACAACAAAGATTAAAAGAGAAACGCACAAGGCTTTATAATCAAAATCCATTTTGTCCCAAATGTAAAACGAAAATGATATTGCCGGAAGAAATTGGATTCAACGTACACCCTAATAATGGTAAAAAAACTTTAAAATACAACCCAGATAATTTATGTACATTAGAACATAAATATAGTAAAATGAATCCTTTAAGAAAAACCCCATGTTTCAATAATGAAATTAGAATAATTATTTTGTGTCAAAAATGCAACAAAAACAATGCTGATTATGATACAGAAAGATTTTGGACCATAGAAGATTTGCGGGAACGCTCAAAAAGACATAAAAATAATTAAAAAGTCAAATAATTGTATTATATTTGTAAAAATTCTCAAAATGATAACTAAACAAGTTTCGAAGGTAGACCCAGATTCTAGAGTTAAAAATCTTTTTAAAAACGTTAATGCTGCTATTGCAAGCGAAGTGAAATTATATATTTCACAATTGTCGCCAACAAAAAAAGAAATTGGTGAACTGTTAGCAAACGGTTATTCATATCAAAACGTATTAACAGCAGTTGCAAGAAAAAGAAAAACCACATCGAAGGGAATACCTACATTAAAATCAATTATTACGATGGTTGTTGATGAACTTGAAATGGTTATAAAAAATAATTCAACTTTACAGCAAACAAATACTCAAAGAGTTGAAATTCCTGAAAAAGTAACTAAACAACTTGATTTTAATAAAGGTATCAGAAAGCAAAGTGTAAGAGAAAATGTTCTTTATAAAATCCTTGAATCCTATAAGAAATTTAAAATTGTAGATGGATTGATATTAACATTGAGTTCATGGCAATGTTTGATGGAAAAGAAAATTAATAAAGAATTCCCGAACTTTACTTTTTTGACATGTGAAAACGATAAGGAAACTTTAAAAAATTTATTTGAAGAAAGAACTAAACATAATTTAAAATTCATAAAGTATGTTTTTGCCGGAGAAATTGGTAAAATCATTGACCTTTCTGAGAAGGATAAATTTGCTCATCTTTTATTAGACTATTGCGGAACACTTAACAGTTATAAAGATGATATAAAATTAGCAATTCAAAAAGACATCTTGAAAAAAGGTGGAATTATAATGGTTACTCTTTCTACAAGAGTATCAATCAAAGGTTATAATACATTAAGTGAGTTAAATAAACTTATTCAAACCGTAGGCCGAGGAAAATATTCAATTATACACAAAGAATCTTATAAAGATACTATGGATATGATAACTGTAATTATCAGAAGAACAAAGTAATTAAATGGATAAGTTCAACAACAAAATAGAAGTAAGTTATGGAACTGATTTTGTTTTAGATGTGGATAAAACTCTAGAAAAATTAAAAAACAATCAATTGGTTTTGTCAATAAACAAAACAAGTGGTGTTGATTGTGTCAAGTATGTCATTGAATTTAAAAATGCAGAAAGTGCTTTTATGTTTGGATTAAGTAGACCACAAAATAATATTTTGTAACATTTTTATGACTTTTTCGTTTAATAATTCCTAACGTTATTATTAACTTAAATTACTATTATGCAAAACAAAAAGAAAACCTTGGTAAATTCTAAACCAGCACAAGTAACATTACAAAATCCATTTAAGCCTCAAAAAGATGGAGATATTGTGATGAATAGCCGAGATTACAAAAAGATTCGTATTATTCCACTTGATGGGTTGAACAGAAAAATTTCAAGACCCAATGTGGCGAAATTAAAACTGAAAATGATTAAAAATGGTTTTACAACCATTATTGACGTAATCAGAACTCGCGCTTTTTCTAAGGATGGTTCTTATAAAATGTTCATTTTGGATGGACAACACCGTTTCACATCTGCTGAACAATTGGATAATGAAATTAAAGGTGGTTTTGGTTTTAATTTCATCATCAAAGAACTTAAGGAAGATACAATTGAAAATATTCGCGATTTAATTATCGACGCAAATGATTGTTCTCACAATTGGCAGAACAATGATTATTTGATGTCTGGATATGCAATCGAAACAAAAAAGGGTGTAAAAAATGGTTTATACCAAGCTATGCATAAGGCTTTAAAATTCAGAAGTCCAGCAACCGGTATTAAGCTTAAAAATGAAGATGCTATGCATATCTTTGTTGGAGGCACAACACCAATGCAAATTGCAGCATATCGTTACAGGAATGTAAATTTTGGTAACAAAGAACGTATTGAGGCAGAAAAAAAGTTATCTGCAATCACTAAACCATATGGTGGTACTTGTCTTTTGGACTGCGTAACAAAGTCATACACAAGAAGAAGCGTTTACAAGATGTTTTTAGGTGAAATGGATGGAGATTACGATAGAGTAGCTAAATTCATCGTAGAGCATGCTAAAAAAGCCCTTAGAGTATCAACAGCCGAGGGTAAAGCAATATCTAATGTATTACCATCAGATGAGCAAACTTTCTTTAATCAAATAATGCCGGAATACACAAAGTTTTCCAGAGCAGAACATGATAGGACAAAAAAGAAGAACTCTAAAAAAGTGGTTAAAAAATAAAAATCATTTTATCTATTTTCTAAAAGGAGGGCTAAATTTTGGTCCTCCTTTTTTATTGGGTTTATTTGAACTTTTTTGTTAAATTTGCGTTTAACAATTATGGAAGAATATAAACAACAAATTATCAACCAAGGATATCAAATGGTGGCTGAAACAGAAGATGGAGTTTGCTTCGTAAATGAAGCTGTAAATTTTTCTGTTATTCTTTTAAAAGAATATTATTCTGGACATGATACTGATGCAAAAGCTGGTCATGAACTTCATAAAATTTTGAAAGATAAATATGGTTTTGCCGAGAAATCTACTATTTGTATTATAGCAAATGTCCATCCTGATGAAAAGAGAACTTTGGAAAAAATTCAAAGAGATGAATATTATTTTTTAAAGGTATTCCCTGAAAAAATTAGTATTTTACCTCAAACACAAAACAAGAATATTAAAATAACTTTTTCTCCAATGACCAATGAAAATGATAAAGGAAATTATTTTATAAATCCATTTGAAGAATTTGATGGTTTATGTTCAGGAAGTTTTTTAGAATACCTTTCAACTGCCAAAAATGGAGATGTTGTAAAATATCCAAAGATTATCAGCACTTCTTTCTTTAATTATTGGGGAAGTAAAATATATAAGATAGAGATTGAAAAATAATTATGAGTGATTTAAAAAATAAAAAAGTTCGTGTAAGATTTGCTCCAAGTCCTACTGGTGGTTTACATATCGGTGGAGTTCGCACCGCCTTATTTAATTATCTTTTTGCCAAAAAGCATGATGGTGAATTTCTTTTACGTATTGAAGATACTGACCAAACACGTTTTGTTGAAGGGGCAGAAAAATACATTATTGATTCTTTGAATTGGTTAGGTATCACACCGGATAATAGTTTTAATACAGATGGTACAGTAAAATACAAACAAAGTCAAAGAGAATACAAAACATATATTGACATATTAATTTCAAAAGGACATGCATATTATGCTTTTGATTCTTCAGAAGAATTAGAAAAATTAAGAGAAGAACTAAAAGTATCTGGAGCTGATAATTTAGGTTATAATTATCTAAGCAGAGAAAAGATGAAAAATTCTTACACACTTTCAGCAGTTGTGGTTAAAGAATTAATCGATTCCGGAAAACCGTATGTTATACGCTTTAACACTCCGAGAGATAAAGAAATTAAATTTACAGATTCTGTAAAAGGAAATATTGTTGTAAATTCCAACACTCTTGATGATAAAGTTTTATTTAAATCTGATGGATTACCTACATATCACTTAGCAAATGTGGTGGATGATTATTTGATGGAAATTACTCATGTAATTCGCGCTGATGAATGGTTGCCATCTGCACCACTTCATATTATGCTCTATGAAGCTTTCGATTGGGAAGCTCCTGAATTTTGTCATTTGCCATTAGTTCTTGGTCCTGACGGAAAAAAGCTTTCTAAGCGCCATGCTGCGAAATATAACTTTCCTATTTTTCCAATTACTTGGGATTATCACAATGAAAAAGGTGAAGCTGTTCATATAATAGGTTTTAAAGATGAAGGATTTGAGGCGGATGCTTTGATTAATTTCTTGGCCTTACTAGGATGGAATCCTGGAAACAACGAAGAGTTTATGTCAGTAGATGAAATGATTTCTTTGTTTAGTTTGGAAAGAATAAACACTTCCGGCGCAAAATTTGATATTGAAAAATTAAAAAACTTTAATGCTCATTACTTAAGAAACAGAAATGATATGTTGTTGTTTAAACAATACATTGAACCAAATGTTTCAGAAGAATATCAAAATTATATTTACAATGATAATCAAAAAACTAAGATAGTTGGTTTTGCAAAAGAACGTGCTGTCTTTAGTAAAGAATTGTATAAGTTCGTATCCTATTTTTTTGAACCGGTTGTTTTAAAAGATGAAATTTCATTAAAAAATCCAACTGAATTTACTTTGATTATGAAAGCTGTTTTGGTTAGTTCCTATAAGGAATCAGATTGGACCGCCGATTTCATACAGAGTGATTTGGAGGCTTTTTGCGAAACGTTAGCCATAAAGATAGGTAAAGTCCTCCCAGACCTCAGAATGGCGCTTACTGGCGGTATTCCAGGGCCTGATTTGCCCACTACAATGGAAATATTAGGTAAAAATGAGTCTTTTAGGAGAATAAGGAACCTTTTAGATAAAACAAACGTTAAAAAATGAAACACGAAAAAACAGTTATATATTTTTCATTCAAAGGAAAAAATTATAAAGTTGAATATCATTATGGCAACACAACAAGTCGTGAAGTTTGCATTGAGAAAAACAATAATAAAAGTGATTCTTGGAATTCAGAAGAGCTACAAGCTAGTGTTTATGAAAACGATGAACTAATAACAAATTTTAATCCAATACCATCTACAAATGCTAGAAATCCTACTAAATCACAAGCAAGTGAATTAATACGAAAAGCTTTAAAAAAGAAGAAAGTATGAGCAAGACAGTTTTATTACCAAAAACAAATATGGAGCAAAAACTCAACAGGGAGTTGTTGCCTTCATTTTGCTTGGATATACACTCTTGTGTTAATGAATTACATAACAATAATTCTGAAATATTTCTTTTGCAAGATGGACCACCATATGCGAATGGAGATTTGCACATAGGTCATTTTTTAAATAAAACCCTCAAAGATTTTTATATAAAATTTCTATTAACAAATGGATATAAAGTCAATGTTCGATTTGGGTGGGATTGCCATGGGTTACCAATAGAAAATAAGGCAAAACAAAATGAAGGAGACTTGTTTGAAAATTGTAAGAAAATAGCACTCTCTTATAGGGATAAGCAAAAGCAAACTTTGTCATTGTTTGGAATATTTCCAACACAAGATGATTATTTGACTTTAACTGATGATTTTGTTGAACGGGAATTAAACATATTTAATCATTTAAAAGCAAATGGTTTTATTTTCAAAAAGAATAAACCTACTTGGTATTCTCCAAAACTTAAAACAGTATTAGCAAATTCTGAAATAGAATATAAAGACATAACTGAAGAGTCTTTGTATTTCAAATTGAAAGCTGATAATGATGTGTCTTTTTTAGTGTGGACAACAACTGAATGGACTGTATCTGGTAATCAAGCTATCTGTTTAAATCCTACAATACAATATTGCATAACATATTCAAATCCAACTGACCAAAATAAAGCACAGTTGAGAATGTTTTGTAGTGAGAAATTTGCAATACAAAATGAAATAAAATATTTTTTAGTTGATTATAATAAATATACACATTATACAAATCATAAAGGAGAACAATGTCCGGTTTTATTTGATGAGTTTGTAACTGATTCTGAAACTGGAATAGTTCATCTTTCAGGAGGACATGGTGATGAGGATTATAATGTCTTAGTAAAAAATGGAGTAGAACCAAAGAATGTTGTAGAAGATGTTGCAATGTTGCTAGAACATATAGATTCTTTTAAAGTAGATGAACAATATGTTTACAAACGTGTTCCATTAACACATTCTTATCCTATCGATTGGAGATTGAAAGAAAAAGTTTATAAAGTTCTTACAGAACAAACATATCTGGATTTTGATTGGACAAAAATAAAGCAAACAGTAAAACAAATAAAGCTTTCTAAGAAAGACAGAACTCGTCTTGAAAGCATGTTGTTTTCTCGAAAAGATTGGTGCTTATCAAGACAACGTAAGTGGGGCGTTACCATACCTGATAGCAATGACATCTTGGATGTTTGGTTTGACTCAGGAACGGTATTTTCAATGAATGAAGGACCGGCAGACCTATACATAGAAGGTATAGACCAACATCGTGGGTGGTTTCAAACATCTATCATTATAGCTGCTATGGTTGATACATTGCCAACAAAAAGAATATTGACACATGGATTTGTCGTAAATGAACTTGGTGAAAAATTTGCAAAGTCCATGGAAAACTATTCACCTTTAGAACAAATGTATCAAGCTTATAATCCAGATGTAATGAGATTATGGGTGTTGCTCTCAGATTATAAAAGCGATGTGGTTTTTTCTGAAGAATCTATGAATAGCGCTGGGAAACAATATTTTAGAATAAGAAACTTTGTTCGTTATCTAGTAAATAATTTACATAGAGAACAACATGATGTTTTGAATGTGCGCGAAGATTTGCAAAAACAACTTAAAGATGTAAAGGAAGTAATACAAAAAGATGTAGATGCTTTTGAACTTAATAAAGCGATAAGAAATTTTGTGAATTTTACTAATAGCTATTCTTCATATTTAACTGAGGATATAAAAAATAAATTTTACGAATCTGACATAAACGATGATTTTAGAATAGCGTTGGAAAATGAATTTTACTTTTTAGCAAGTGAATTACAAAAAATGTTGTTTTCGTTTTTACCATTCCTTTCAATGGAAATCAAAAATGTATTAAATAACAAAAAATGATATGGAAAGTATAACAGTAGAATACTTAAAATTAAAAGGCTTTAAAGAATTGGGAAATGACTTAGGCGCTGCTCATTATAGGATTGATGGCAAGAAGCATAATTCTTTAATTGAAATACGACATACTCAAGATAACAATCGCTGGTGGTTGACAGATGGCAAATCGTCTTACACCATTCAACGAGAATTGTTTAAAAGAGAGGAAGTTCAAAGTTTAATGGATTTTTTATGTATTTCTTCAAACTCAAATGAGTAGAAAACCGACATTTCAATTTGGTGATGTTCTCATTCATGTAGAGCAAGGATTACCTTACTATTTTGGAGGTTATATTTTACAACGAGATTCTTTTTATGGAGGAGGTAGTTTACATGATTGTTTTTTATATCAATCGCTTGAGCTTTTAACACAAAACACTTATAATAAATTATATCGAGATAGTACAGATTTTTGGTTCCCATCAGGACGATACGTACTTGTAGAAAAGAAAAGAAAAAATATATTTTTAGATGAAATAATATGAAACTCTCAAAAACAAAATTGTATAATTTACAAAAATTTGATAAAAATATCAAATTAACAACCACAGAACTTTTAGAAAAGTCTGGTTATATCAAACAAGTTCAATCAGGGTTGTTTGTACAAATGCATTTAATGCGTTTGGTATTAAATAATGTTGAACAAGTAGTGAAACAACATTTGAATGCAATAGATTGCATGGAAATAGGCTTGAATCAATTGCAAAGCGCCGATATTTGGAAAGAAACAGGAAGATATGAGACGTATGGAGCTGAAATGTTCAAATTACAGGACCGCTCTGATAAAGAAATGGTTTTTACCGGAACCAATGAAGAGTTGGTAACTACTATTGCAAAAACATATGTAGAATCTCATAAAGATTTACCTTTCACATTTTATCAAATCAATAATAAATTCAGAGATGAAATTCGTTGTAATACCGGTTTAATCAGATGTAAAGAGTTTTCAATGATGGATGCTTATTCTTTTCATACTACAAAAGAAGATTTACAAGCAAGATATAATGAAGTACGTAATTGCTATATTGCAATTTTTGACACACTTCAATTGAAATACAAAATAGTATCTGCTGATTCTGGTGAGATTGGAGGTTCATTATCTGAAGAATTTGTTGTTGAAACAAGTGATGGAGAAATTGAGATTGGACATATATTTCAATTGGATACCAAATATTCTTCTCAACTTAAAGCTAAATATGTTGATACTAATAATCAAAAACAAGATATTGTAATGGGTTGTTATGGTATAGGTATATCGCGATTGGCCCAAGTTTTGGCTGATGCCGGTCGAATTGAAAATTGTTTAAATTGGAGTCCAGATATTACACCATATGATTCTGTTATTATTGTTGCAGATATTAAAAGTGAAGTGCAGTTAAATTTTGCATTGAATTTGTATTTAGAACAAAAACAAAGGGGAGTACGTGTTTATTTAGATGATAGAAACAATAGAATTGGAGAAAAATTAAATGAGGCCGACATTATTGGTGTTTGTAATAAATATTTGATTGGAAAAAACATTCTTCATGGCTATTACGAAATGAAAGATAAATCTAACGAATCTTGGGCGCAAATAAAAATAAATGAATCAATTGTTTCATAAACGTATTTGTATACTTTTAATAATTACATTTGTTTTACCAGCATGTAAAACATATGAAAAATCTATTATTGTAAATTCCTGGATTGATAAATGGAATTATAAATATCGCGTTTTTGAAGTAAAAAAATATTACAAAAAAAATGATAGTTTAATTTCAATGAGATATGATACTTTAAAGATTGATTTAAACATGATACATGATGCTTCTGAAAATAAAAAATAATTAATGGCAAAAAAAATAGATAAAAATAATTCTGACGAACAAAAACCATATATTGTCAAAGTAGAGATAATTAAGCAGGAAACTCGATTCTATAATCCACAATACGGAGATGATAGAACCTGTAAATGTGGTCATTCATACTATAGACATTTTGATACATATGAACAAATGTATCCATGTGGTTGTAAATATTGTCAATGTGGTACTTTTGTGGAAAAAAAGACCCGTGTAACAAAATCATCTTAAAAACGTTTAAAAAGTATGAAAAAGAACAAAGTTGAATTAGAAGACGTTATTTTAAGAGAAGTGATGTCAGATAATGGTTGTACAGTCCATTTTACATATGCAATTAACCACAAAAAAGGAGTAAATCCAGTATCGGAAGATAACTATGATGTGAAGGCGATGACATTCAATCCTAAAACCCAAGAGAGTTTTTTGCTTAAAGAAGTAAAAAACGTTAAAACTCACGAAGAAGGATTGGAAGAAATTTTACTTTATGTTCAACAACACAAAACCGACTATAATTCTTTTACAGTGGTTTGGGCTAAAAAAGGCGAAAATCAACAAAAAATATCATCGTATTTTTACTGCAAGGATTTGCTTGAAGCTTTAGAAAAATTTTATCATGATAAAGTAAGAGAGGATTATATTGTTTACGACACAAAAATGAACGGAAAATCATAAATATACATTCTTAGCTCAGTTGGTAGAGCGACCTTCGGTAGACGCTCAACTCGTCATAAATCACTGGAGGCGTGGGTAGGTCACAGGTTCGAGTCCTGTAGAATGTACAAAAATAAAAAATTTTGTTAGAAAATAAAATAAAAGATATTACAAAAAAATTAGTTGAAATAGGTTTCAAAAGACAAAATTTTAACAAACCTACTTTAGAAAATTTTTTAGAATCAAATGAACGCAAAGATGAAATGCTTGATAAAATCAGAGAGATTTCCGGAAATGACGCTGAAAAAATATATGAAGATTATCATTCAAAAATTTTAAATGATTATATTCCTGATATAGAATTTGTTTCTAACAAATTTAACTTAGAAATATTTTTAGAAAAAGATTTAATGAAAATTACTTTAAATGGTAAATTAAAAGAAATTGATAACTGCAACAAAGAAGAAAAATTAGAATTACAAGAAATTTTGCCATTTAAAACTATTGGTTTAAATAATTTCTATGTATTTTTTATTGAAAAAGGATATAAAATAGAAATGATATTACAAAATAGTGATAATTAAAAATGGAAAAAACAACAGAAGTTCATAGGGCACAAATAAACTCTAACGGGTTTTTAAAAGTAGATTTAGTAACTTATAAAAGAGGTGAAAAAGAATTTAAACGTGAAGTAGTTAATCGTGGAGATGCGGTTGCCGGAATTGTATTTAATAAAACCACTAGAAAATATGTTTTTGTAAAACAATTTAGGCCGGGGGTTAATGGTGAAATCTTAGAAGTAGTTGCTGGTACAATGGATATTGAGGGAGAAACACCAGAGAGTTGTTTTAAACGTGAAGTTGTAGAGGAAACCGGATATGTATTAACAGAGTGTAAGTTGATTTGTTCTTGTTTTTCTTCTCCTGGAAGTCTAACTGAAAAAGTGCACATCTTTCAAGGTATTACTGATGGAACGAAAAAAGGTACCGGTGGTGGCGTTGGTGATGAAGGAATAGAAATTATGGAATTTACACCGGAAGAACTAATTGAAAATAAAGAATTATTGACACAGGATTTGAAAACATTCATTGCATTGTTTTATGAACTTAAATCAGGTCTAATGTCATTATCTAATAAATAATAAAAAATGAGTTATATAGTAGTTGACGTAGAAGCAGATGGTGAAATACCATACAGAAATTCAATGGTGTGCTTTGGTGCTATCATTATTGATGAAAAATTAGACAAAACATTTTATGGGAAAACTAAACCAATTTCGGATTTATGGGTTCCGGATGCTTTGGCTGTATCGGGGTTTTCAAGAGAAGACCATTTAAAATTTGATGAACCTGTTAAGGTGATGAAAGATTTTGCTGAATGGATAAAGGCAAATTCTAATGGTAAGCCCACTTTTATTTCTGATAATCCTGCCTTTGATTGGCAATGGATAAACTATTATTTTCACATGTATTATGGAAGTAATCCTTTTGGATTTTCAGCACGTAGGATTGGTGATTTATATTGTGGTCTTATGAAAGATGCCGGAGTAAACAAAGATTGGAAACGATTATTTCGTAAAACCAAACATACGCATCACCCTGTTGATGATGCAAAAGGCAATGCAGAAGCTCTTTTGGCATTTCGAGATAAATTAGGTCTTAAGATTCGCTTTTAAGCCCAGAAAGTTATATCTTTGTATAATGACTTACAAAGAATTAATCGAAAATCCATGGTTGTCAGCAATAATTGTATTTATAACTCAAATAGCTTTTCTTTATTTAAGAACAGTAAATGTAATATATACTACTGAGAGAAAGGTAATGCCAACCATATTATCTAATGTAGGAGTTTCTGCAACATGGTTAATTTCAACAGGCGTAAGTATGAATTCAGTAATTTCTGGTTCTTGGCAGCCAATAATAGCGTTTATAATAGGCGGAATAATTGGAACTTATTTTGGTATAATTAAAAAATAGAATAATGGAAAATATAAAATCACAAGTTCTTGAAGACTTAAAAGTAGCAATGAAGGAAAAAAACACTTCTAAGCTAGAAGCAATCCGCGCTACAAAAGCAGCTATTGATAAATTTGAAAAAGAAAATCCAAATCAAGAGATTAACTACATCAAAGCTTTAAAGCCCCTTGTAAAACAAAGAGAAGACAGCATTCTTCAATTTAAGAATGCCGGTAATGTGGCATTGCTAGAAAAAGAAACTACAGAACTCAATGTCATTAATTCTTATTTATTAAAGGTTATGCCAAAACAATTATCAAAAGAAGAAATGGAAGAAATTTCGAAAAAATATGTTACCGATAATTCTCTAGGAAAAACTGATATGGGGAAAATTATGTCACATTTTAAAGCTCAATACGATGGTCAATATGATGGCAAAGAATTGAGTTTGATTGCTAAAAATGTATTAGCGTAACAAATTTCTTAAAATTTCGTTTAAATTATAAAGTTATTTAAAATGTTGATTCACAGCCGAAAGGTATCGTAATTTAGTGTTAACGAATTTGTAGAGAGTGGGAACACGCCTTTGTGCCATAACTGTTATACCAGAAGCTTTAAACAAACACTTGGAGTTAGTATTGGGTTACGCTCATCAGAACAACACAAGTGAATCAATACTTTTTTTTATGGCAAAGACGCAAAAACAAAAAAGAGACGAAAAAGCAGAAAGAGTCTGTAGAGAAGTACGCTATCAAATGGCAAAGCATGGTGGCATAGCAGACAATCAAACTTTATGTGAATTACTTCTTTCTTGGATGAAGGTTACTGGAAAAGTTAAATACGAACGCCCAAAATTATCAAAAAATGAAAGTAAAAGTATCACTCGCACAAATTAAAACCGTTACCGGTGATTTGTCTGGAAATACAGATAGAATTGTTGATGCTATCAACAAAGCTGTTGAGGCTGGGTCTGACATAGTACTTTTTCCGGAAACGGCCATTACGGGATATTGTTGTGGTGCACTGTTTAATCAGGAACATTTTATCGATTTCAATATAAAATTTCTTGAAAAAAACATTATTCCTTTAGTTCCAAAAAACCTTGTTGTAATTATTGGTTTCGTTGATAAGTACGGAAAAACCAAAGATGGATATCCTGAAATTAGAAATTCAGTGGCAGTCATTCAAAATCAAAAAATAGTTGGGACATATGATAAAATACTTTTAGCAAATGGTTCTCACCATGAAGATAGAAAGTATTTTACGCCAGGAACTCACGTAAAAGTATTTGATGTTAATATACGCGGAGAAAAATTAGTTATTGGAACTCCTATATGTGAAGATGTTTGGAATACAGACCACATGGAAGATGTTGTACAAAAGATGAAATATGCTGGTGCACAAATTATCTTATGTCCAAACCAAAGTTATTTTTATTATGGCAAACAAGAAGTTCGTAGAGAACTTTTAAGTACACATGCTTTTGAAAAAGAAATTCCATTTGTATCTGTGAATGCTGTTGGTGTTGGTGATATTGTAAAAAATATCATGATATATGACGGTGGTTCAATGGTGTATGACCAATATGGTAATCTCATACATATGGCTGAGCAATTTAAAGAGGAATTTACTACTGTTGAGCTTGATTTATTTCGCGATAAAACAAAAGCACACACAAGTAATCCTAATAAAATGCGAGACATTCTTGTTGATAAAAACAAAGAGATATTTGATGCTCTTGTTTTTGAACAAAAAGAATTATTTTCACTATTGGGAATTAAAAAAGCTCAAGTACACATGTCTGGCGGTATAGATAGTTCAGTGGTGCTACCTATTGTTGTTGAGGCCATGGGAAGAGAAAATGTAGTTGCTATTTCTAACCCAACACAAGATAATGGAAATGTTACAAGAACGAATGCTCAATTAACTTGTGACATACTTGGTGTTAAACTTTATTGGAATTCTATGGAAAAGCCATATAAGGCTTTACAGGAGAGTTTTAAAGAAGGTTTTGGTGTAGACCCTAGTAATGGCTCAAAATCATGTATGCAAGCTGTTGGTAGAACCGTACAAGGACTATCAGCGTCACATCTGTTCGGTACTGGTATAGTAGCAACCGGTAATCATACTGAAGTTGTTTTGGGATGGGCAAATTTTCATGATATAGGTTCAATAGGAGTGCATTCAATTGTTGGAGATATGACCAAAATGGAAATTTTCCAATTGGCTGCGTATATTAACAAAAGATTCAATAAAGACATTGTACCAGTAAATCTTTATGATGGCAGCACAAAGCCTGCTGCTGAACTTGCCGATGCAAATGAAGACCCTTTTGATTATTGGTTAGTGTCTGGTATTTGTGCTGAGATTATTAGAGACAGAAAAGATTTAATTGATTTAATAGCAGAATATCAGAATAAAACTTTAAACATGGATTATTTTCCAAATTATCCAGATGGAAGTACTATATATGAAAAAGTAACTGAAAAACAATTTATTGATGCTGTTGATATGTGTTATCATAAATCTATGATTTCAGTATTTAAATCAGCTCAAGCAGCGCCTCTCGTTATTATTTCTCCTCGAAGTAGAGGATTTTCAAATAGAGAGACAATCATTAATAAATATGCCGGAGCATATGAGTTTAATGACCAAAAATTGATTTCTTTAAATATAAAAAAACTAAATTCACATCTGTTTATTCATTAAAAAATGTATATTTGTGTAACAACAAATAAACATATAAAATGAATAATCTTAATACAGAATGGCAATTAGATAAATATTTTTACTCAGGAATAACTGATAAAAAATTAGAATCTGATTTAAATTTATTTAAAAGCAAATCCAATAAATTTCTAGAAAAATACAATTTAAACTCCTTGGTTTCTTTGAGTAAAGAAGATTTTTTAATCTTTTTGGAAGAAGAAGATGAATTAACTAAAGAAATTAATAAGATTTTTGTTTTCTTAAGTCTTACTCAATCTTTAGACACTCAAAATCAAGAAGTGCAGAAAATTATTTCCAAAATGGAAAAAATTTATTCTGAATTTAGTGAAAAATTTCTTTTCATTAATGAAGCATATAAACAGATGGGATATGAGAGTATAATTTCTATGTCAAATATGGAAATGTTTTTTTCTTTCAAAAACAGTCTCATTAGAATTGCTAATGATTTAAAGCATATGCTTGAAGAAAATCAAGAAAAAGTTTATATCAAACTTACTAATGCTTCATCTTCTGGGTTGAGAGAAGAGTTTATAACGTCATTGGAATTTGAAGTAGATGGAAAACAAATGACAGAGGATGAAATTCGAGCTTTAAGAAAAAGTCCAAACAGAGAAATAAGACAGAAGGCTTTTGAATCTCTAGCTAAAGTTTATAATACAAAACAGAATCAAATCGTTTTAGGAAATCTATACAGCACTGTTTGTAAGGAATCCGTAGCAAATATGGAGTTGAGAAATTTTAAAACAGTTATGAGCGCAAGAAATTCTTCTGAAGAAGTTTCTGATGAAGCTGTAAATACTCTTTTGGAAAATAATTCTTATGAATTATACCATAAGTTTTTAGATATAAAAGCAAAAATTTTAAATATTGAAAAAATGAACATTTTCGATGTGTTTGCACCAATCACAACGGAAAAGTCTGAAGAAAAATTTTTATTTGAAGATGGGTGGAAATTGTATTGTGATACAATAAGTCAGGTGGACCCATCGCTATTAACGTTTTCCCAGGATATGTTAGAAGGTGGGCGAATATCAGTTTTTCCAAAAAAAGGTAAATCTAATGGAGCTTATGCTCAGTATTCAAAATTTTTACCGGAGTTTATTCTTTTAAATTGGGCAAATACAACAAAGGATGTTACAACTCTTGCTCATGAATTAGGTCACGCATTTCATGGAAGATTGGCAAGAAAACAAAAAGATTGTGTTTTTCATGCCCCTTTAACCTTAGCAGAAACGGCTTCTATTTTTAATGAAACTTTAATGTTTGAAACTCTGCTTGATTCAATTAACGATAAAGAGCAAAAGAGAATTTTAATATGCGAAAGACTAAATGATATTTTTGCAACAATTTCAAGACAAATATCTTATGTTTCTTTTGAGAAAAAATGTCATGAATCATTTGCTAAAAACGAACCTTTAACTTACGAAGATTATAACAGAATGTGGTTAGATGAAACCAAGAAGTTATTTGGAGATAATATTCTTATAGATTCTAAAGTTGTTGAATATGGCTGGTCATCCATACCTCATATTTTTGAAACACCTTTTTATTGTTACACTTATGCTTTCGGGAATATTATAAGTTTAAATCTTTATCAGAATTATAAAAATTCAATTAATAAAGAAGAGTTTATTGAAAAATACCATAGATTATTAGCTGCCGGAGGCTCAGATACTCCTGAAAATTTACTAAACAGTATATTTAATATAAAATTTGATAATAATTTTTATAAAATTGCTTATGAAAATATTGAAAATTTAATTAAACAACTAGAGTAATAAAAGCTTCTTTATTAAAGCGCACACTTCTCGTCTGGGGTGTGCGCTTTTTTATTTTATTGGTACACTAAAGGTGACTAATATCCATAATAGAAAAATCATATGAAAATTTTGATTATTTGATTTTTTTCTTTTTGTTTGTGTAATGAGATTTGTAATTTTTGAAAAATTTCCAATTGGGTATCACCAACAAAAAGGAATGTCTTATTGGAAGAATAGTGAAGGTAAATTTCATAGAAATAATGGTCCAGCTGTTATTTATGATACAGGGCAATTAGTATGGTATAGAAATGGGAAATTTATCAAAAAAATAAATACCGAAGAAGATGATGTTCAAATTGAATATATACTTAGAAATTTTGATTTTGAAAAAACACATTTTGTTATGAAGGCCATTAATTGGACTTGGGGAATAAATCAACAACTCCCATCCATAGAAGATTTGAAAGCTACTGCTATATATTTATTAGAAGAAGTAAGAAAATATAGATACGAAGAAGAACCTAGTTATGTTTCAACGGGTGGATTTAAAGCAACTGCGTGTAAAGCAGGATTTGAATTGCAATTTATTTTAGAAAGTATTCACACAACATAATAAACAAACAAATGAAAAAAGCAACAAAGAATAAATTTTTAAATCAGAAGGTTATTATAACCAAAATAATTGATGACAAATTTGATGGCAATCATCCTTTAGGAATAAATGAGGGTTTTACAATTTCCGGTATACTAAGTGAATTTAGAACGGGTAGTAATTTGTACTTATGCAAAGAAAATGGAAGTATTGAATTTTACACATCTGCTATTAAAGAAATTAATGAAGAAGCTGGTATTTTTGAAACACAAAATTCTACTTATAAAATTGAATTTGATGGAGAACCTCAATATTATAATGATGAAGAATGTATGAAAAAAGAAGAGTATACTGATGCAGCGAATGATGATGGCCCTATGGAAGGCGAAGCTGAAATTACAACAGATGAAGATTTGAACGTTTTAATGGATGAGTTAATAGAAGAACGAGATGCAGGAGGTGAGGCTAGACAGGAGATACAAGAATTCCAAGGACATAATGGAAATGCAGAAGTAGAAGGAAGAGCTTAAAATATGCAAATTAATAAAACATATTTAGGTGATTGCTTAGAATTAATGAAGTCAATAAAAGATAACAGTATTGATATGATTCTCGCAGATTTGCCTTATGGGACGACAAAATGCAGATGGGATAGTCCTATTGATTTAGTACAGCTTTGGATTCAATATAAAAGAATTATAAAATCAAATGGGGCAATAGTATTAACAGCTCAAACTCCATTTGATAAAGTATTGGGTGCAAGTAATCTTGAAATGTTGAAGTATGAATGGATATGGGAAAAAACTCAAGCGACAGGACATTTGAATGCTAAAAAAATGCCAATGAAAGCTCATGAAAATATTTTGGTGTTTTACAAAGATTTACCAACATATAATCCTCAAAAAACAAAAGGCCATAAGCCAATTAATAGTTATACTAAATATATTGAAACTCAAAATAATACTGAATTATACGGCAGAATGAATCGTGAAATTTCAGGTGGTGGTGATACAGATAGGTTTCCACGTAGCGTAATAAAGTTTGCTAGTGATAAACAAAAGAGTTGTTTACATACAACTCAAAAGCCGCTTGCTTTAATGGAATATTTAATTAAAACTTATACAAACGAAGGAGATGTTGTTTTAGATACGTGTGCCGGTAGTGGAACTACTGGACTTGCAGCAAAGAATCTAAAACGTAATTATATCATGATGGAAAAAGAAGAAAAATATTTTGAAATCTGCCTTCAAAGAGTAAATGAAACTATAAATCAACAATAACATAAAAATGATAATAGAATAATTATGAACAAGTCCTTTGGTAAAAAAATAGAACAAGCTGCAAGAAAACACGAAAAAACTTTAGACAATAGAAATAGAAACTGTTTTAAAGCTGGAGCTGAATTTTGTGACAAAAATTCTCCAAAACAATTTTCTAAAAAAGATGCCTTTCAGATTTTATACGATGGTATAGGTCATTTTGCCTATAAAAATAATATAGTCATTAATGGTCGAGAACTTACGAAATGGTTCAATGAATACGTAAAATAATTACGTATCTGTATTACTTTTCTTTAATTTGTTGATTATATTTTCCAATTCCGATTTTTTATCACTTAAAAGTTTAGCAAAACCTGGGTGTAAATTAGAAGGTAGATGTTCTATTGGGAACCAACCAAATGTTATGTGTTCTTTATTGATATGTACTGGAAATTTGCTGTCTACCAATCCTAAATAACTATAAAAGGTTAATTTAGGGGAATCTTGTACATAAAATGGAGTTTTTGATATTTCGTATTCTTCACTACTACCGGTTTCTTCTCCAAATTCACGTTTTGCTGTTGTTTTTGGGTCGCCATCCTTTGGTTCAAATGTGCCACCAAATGGACTGTAAGTGTTTGGAGATGGCGATTGAAATGAACGTCTTCCAAGTAGAATATCGCCGGTTTTTTTGTCAATTAATATAACTCCGGCACCTATTTTTTTGTTCTCCATATCCTATATAAATATGCTTATTTTAAGTAAAAAAAAGGCTATTTATTTACATTATGTTATTGTCTGAAACGTTTAAACAAAGATTAAAGGTATTAGCTGGTGTTCCTACTAGTGAAAATCTTATTTCAGAAGGTGATAAGCGTAACGTTATTATTACTAAAATTAAATTCCCGGAAGAACTTCAAAAAGAGATAGCAGATTGGGCTCATAATTTATCTGATAAATATTCCATTTGGATAGCTGATTCTTTAAAGAAAACATTAATTCAAATAGGTTATATAGACGAAAATGGTGAATTGGATACAGGAGTTCAAAAATCTGAAAAAGATGGGAACTTATCACCTCAACGAAGAAATGTTATTGAAGAAATACGAAAAGCTATTAAAGCATTCACTCCTGAATATGAACACATACTTGATTGGCTTAGAAATAGAACTGTATTAGCTCCAGAACAAGACCAATTGAATTTAAAAGCTTTAACATTTCAGCAAGCTACATTAAGAAGTAAGGCTTGGCATGAGGCACTAAAAGATATTCAAGGTGGCAAAATCCAGGATGAAGATGGTGAAATTGTAATGAATTTCCCTGATGGATTTTACTGGATAAAATTAGGAAGAGCAAAATGTGAAAAAGAAGCAGCAGCTATGGGACATTGTGGTAGTGGTAGAGGTATGCTTTATTCTTTAAGGAAAGACCAGTATCCATATATTACTACTGATGTAAGTGAATCTGGAGTGGTTCTTCAAATGAAAGGTAGAGCAAATACAAAACCTAAAGCAGAATTTCACAAATATATTATTCCTTTTATTTTAGGTGATAATCCAAATGTTAATTACTTCCATTCTACTTATCAACCACACACTGATTTTCGTCTTGAAGATTTAAATGATATTGAATTAAAAAATGTTGTTCTCAAAAAGCCTTCACTACTAAAACACCAAATGGGCGTTTTAAAACGTTTGTCTTTAGAGGATATAAAAATGTTATTATTAAAATATCCAGATATTTTTAAATATGAAAACATATCAGATAATTTGATTTTATCTGACGTTTTACAAAATGAAGATATGGTTAATTGGGCACTAGACAATGCTCCAAAATTGTTTTGGGTTCAAAATTGGGGAACAGTTAAATTTAATCAAGAACAACTAAAAAAAGCTTTATCTAAAAAGGAAGTTTCAGAAGGAATATTTTTAGACCAAATGAATTTAGATAAAGATACTCTAAATTGGGTAGTTAAAAATAGACCTGAAATGTTTGCAACTTCAAAACATATTCTAGAGTATTTAAGTGATGAACAAAAAGATTATTTAGTAAAACATTATCCAAAAGCATTTACTCATTATATTTCCATGCTTGAGTATAATGATGTTAAAAACGATAAAGAAATTTTACAGTTGTTAGGTCCAGATAGACTTCGTGCATTATTTATTTCAAACCCTGAGCTTTTTTCTAGAAGAAGTAGAATATCTTATATAGTATTTAATGCATTTTTAACACCAGAATTATTATCAAACTATATTAGAAATCACAGTAAAGATAATGACCCTTTTGGAATTCTTAGTAGTGTTCCAGATTTAAATCAATTAGCTCCTCATTTTGATGCTGATTTAGGTTTATTTTTTATACAGCATTATCCTATGGAATTCTATGGTGCTCAGCTTTTAGAAAAAACAAAAGAAGAGGGGTGGGAAAAAGTAGGAAGATATATTGTGGACCATCATTTAGATTGGATTAAGCAATATTCTGAATATAATAAAAAATTAAATATACATAATTGGAATTTAACTCCTATACAAAAACAAAAAATTGTAAATGCTGAAATTCAAGGGAAATTAAATATTTTATCTTTATATTCTCATGAGGAGATGGAAAAAATTAATTTTTCACCTGCTCAAAAAAATGAATTAATTAGTTCAAAAGAAGTTTTAAACAATTTGACATTTGATACAATTCAAGGATTAAAATTATCACCTGAAAAAACACAAGAATTAATTATTTATTTATTTGAAAACAATAATAATGATGAATCATATCAACTTACTCTTGCTAAAGAAATAGAAGAAGTACTTGGAGAACAATATGTTTTTGAAATTTATAAACAACATCCTGAATTTTTTAATGCTTTAATTTATCCAGTTAGATTTAAAGATATTGAAAGGTTAAAAAAATACAATGGTGTTTATACTACTTATACTGATGAGAGTATAAAATTAAGATTTGATGATTGGCAAGATAGTGATTTGTTAGATTTTTTTGATGATAATGCTAGAGAGGGAGGAAAAGACATAGCTAAATCTATAGCTAATTATGAATTAGATTTTCATAGTTATGACTATACATTTGAAAGTATAGATAATAATTTTAGTGATTTAGACCAAATAAATTCTGCACGAGTAAAATATCTTATTAAAAAAGCTTTCCCTCCAGGATTTAAAAAACAAATTCAAGCCATGACTAACAGTCAATTGGTAGATGTGTTAAATAATCCAGAAGAATTTGCAGAAGGCGGATATAATGACTCTTTACTTGATGATATTAAAACAACATTTGTCAGAGCGGTCGAAGATGCACAAAGACAGGCAGATGAAGATGAATATTGGAAATTGTTTATCCGACCAATATCTGAATTACTTGGTAAATCCGAATGGGCTAATGTAAAAACCAAGAAAAAAGGAGAAGAAAAAATAGAAGATAAACAAATGTTAGAATTTGAAATATCTTATAAAGAATTAGTGGATTTTATTAAAGATGCTCAATCTTATGGATATTATGATGATGGTTTTATTGATATAAGTTCTGCTGGGAATTTAAATAATATAATAGCATATGCTTTAGATGAAAGAGGAGATAGATTAACAATCAAAGTTCCTTATTATGGTGTTCAAGGGGATTTTGGTAAGGACGAATTAAATGAGAGGTTTTCAGAACTTTTATTTGAAAATAATGAAATAAGTACGTTGTTAGATAAAGCTAAGGTGATTGTGAAAAAAGAAAAAAAGTAATTAAAAATGTTCTACCACGGTTCAAAACATAAAATAGAAAAATTCACAGATGATTTTGTCGGAGGCAAAGAAGCTCATGACCAAGAAGGTCCAGGAATTTATTTTACATCATCATTTGATGATGCAAGACGATATGGAGAATATGTTTATACAGTTAAATTAAATCCTAAAAAAATTATTTCTGTTAAAGAAGGAAAGAGAGCTCCTGTTAAACAATTGGAATGGTTAGCAAAACAATCATCAGATTGGCAAATGCATGCTCAAAACTGGGATGAAAATCCTAATATTGGCTTAAAACAAGCCATACAGAATACAATTGAGCATAACGAAAATCCACATGAACAGTTTTTGCAAATTTGGATAGAATTTTTTAGAAATGAACCGGCTAATTATGTTAGAAATATGGTTAAGTTAGGTTATGATGTAATTTACGTTCCAAAGAATGAAGGTGTTATTCATGCTATTATTTTAAATCCGACAATTATTGAGTTTGTTGAAATGAAGCATGATGTTGAAGACTCAACTTTACAGGAAATTAGAAAAAGTGTTCGAAAGCTTTTCTTGTCAACTATTTTAAATGAAGAAATTAAAATACCAATTGAAATTGGAGATACTGTACTTGGAGGTAAATTTAAAAACAAAAAGATTGTTGTAAAAACAATCGATAAAAATGAAAAAGGTGATATTACTATTAATGGTAAACCTTTGTTGAGATTTAGAATTATAAAGGATAATTCAAAAAACAATTAACACAACTTTATGAGAGAAATACTAGTACGAAATATTTTCGTTGACATTTTTTTGACTTATTATTTTAAGCACGCTTTCAATGCAGCATTATCTGTATTACATAGTAGACCAAATAACAATTTTATTGACGAAGGTGGTTTGTCTAGAATTTTTGATTCAATCAATGCTAAAATCAAGAAAATTAATATACACAACAGTAAGAATTGTTCTTTTTTAAATGTTTCAAGTTTATTAAATTTACCTATAAAAGAAATATATCCAGTAAGTATTCATTTGAGTCAAGAAGAATTGTTTTGGTTTGAATTTATTGTTAATCTAGATGTAGATGCTCTGTTTAATCACTTTAATAATTCTAAAAACATTCAAAAAGTAAGAAGGTTATACGCAACACCTGAAAGTCATAAAGAAGAGTTTTTGAGTATTTTTAATAATTTTTATGCAATTGAACTTGTTCGAAAAAGATTTATACAGGGGGAAAAAATTGGAAACGAAGCTCATAGAGTTGGATTTTATATAGATTCCAAAACTGGAGTTGCTCATAGAATATAACTATTCTATGATAATGATTTTAATTGCATTGTTTTTATTTAAAACAAAAAACACTTTTAAATCTGCTGTTTCATATCCTTCAAGAAAAAATATCTCAATTAAGAATGTATCATCATCATTATCATTTTTTCCAATCTTAAGTTTGATGCGGTCATAAGTTGAACTGCCAAACATGTGATTTAAATTACTAATTGCTCCTAAGTCTGTAACTCTATCATAATAGATTTCCCCACTTTTGTCTTTGAATACGAATTCAACATTTAAATTTAAAAACATCATTAAGTTTTCAAATTTTCTATCAACAAAGGATTTAAATAAATTACTTGTAAGCTCTTCTTTAATATTAGAATGAATATTCAAAAATAGTTTACTGGTATCTTTTACTGAACATTTAAAACTTATAAAAGAAAATAAGAAAAATGTTATTAAAATAAGTCGTTTCATTATAGAAATATAACAATTGTTTGTAAAAATGATAGTTTTTTGTTTTAAATTTGCTCCTAGAATATGAAAACGAATAAAACGACAGATAGTTACGATTCTAAATCAGACAGCAGAAAAAGGCAATACGATATAGCATATATGGATATTGCTAAACGCTGGGCAGAATTATCGCTATGTGATAAGAAAAAAGTAGGTGCTATTATCGTAAAGGATGGAATGATAATCTCTGATGGGTTTAATGGAACTCCATCTGGTTTTGATAATCAATGTGAAGACGAACAATCGCACACACATTGGTATACTTTACATGCAGAAGCCAATGCAATACTTAAAATTACAAAATCAACACAAAGCTCAAGCGGAGCTACTTTGTATATTACCTGTTGTCCTTGTAGAGATTGCTCAAAACTTATTTACCAATCTGGCATTAAAAGAGTCATATATGGAGAAGATTATAAAACTGTTGATGGGATTAATTTTTTAAAAGAAGCCGGTATACAAGTTCAAACATTAAGGGATTTAAAAAATAATTTGACTGATATTTTAGATGTTTTTCAATTAGAATATAACGATAAACAAAAACATACAGCATCATTTTATCAACTTATTAGTAAAGTTGAAAAAGAAAAAGATTATGATTCCATTAATAAATCAATTGACACATTATTACAAAAATATAGTGATGATATTGAATTGTTGCAATGTTTTTTGGTTACAACTAATATTTGTAAAGAAAAACTATCAGAACGTCATCGCGTTTATGCAAAACTTATTCAAAAAGTAGGAATGAGTGAATTTGTAAGGAATCTTAAATAAAATGGAATATCCAATAAAAAAATTTGATTCTTTGAACCGGATGGTGTACGTTGACTGGAACGGTGTGGAACGTTGCGCCAATGTTTATTGGAGCAATACCAAAAACGTAAAGATTAAATATAGGTATTGGCATCAAGATATTGAGGTTGAAGCTTATGATAAAAACGGAATTGTGATAATGAAAAGTTCTTCTGGAATTCTTTCTTTAAAATTGCCAAGACTTATTATAGAATCTGGTAAAATCACGTATTGTGTTGATAAAAAGAAAATAATAGAATGGTCTCAAAAACTTGCTTTGAAACAATATTAAATATAAATTTGAAACATGAATATATCAATAATAAATAAATCAAAACACGAATTGCCTAAGTATGCAAAAGTAGGTGATGCTGGAATGGACTTAAGAGCTAATGTAGACGCTTCAATTGTATTAAAACCCTTAGAAAGAACGTTGGTACCTACTGGGTTATTTATTCAATTACCTTCCGGAACAGAAGCTCAAATTCGTCCTCGTAGCGGTTTGGCCCTCAAAAAAGGGATTACAGTATTAAATTCGCCAGGCACTATTGATAGTTCTTATACTGGACAGGTGCAGGTACTATTAATTAACTTATCAAATGAAGATTTTGAAGTTGTGGATGGTGAAAGAATAGCTCAAATGGTTATTGCAAAACACGAAACTATTGAATGGACTGTTGTGGAACAACTTGCAGAAACTGAACGTGGTGCCGGTGGTTTTGGTAGTACTGGTAAAAATTAACATGTTGAAATAAGTAAAAATGTAACAAAAACGAAATAAATTCGTTAAAGAATAGAAACATAAAAATCACAAAATAACCTTAATATGGCAGGACAAATCGAAGACGAAAACCAAAATATTGGTGGAGAACAAAATACAACAAGAAAAAAAGAAAAATCCAGAACTCCTATGTTGGATAATTTTGGTAAAGATTTAACAAAAATGGCTTCTGATGGTAAATTAGAAGCTGTAATTGGTAGAGAAAAAGAAATTGACCGCGTTATTCAAATTTTAAGCCGTAAAAAGAAAAACAATCCAGTATTAATCGGTCATCCTGGAGTTGGTAAAACTGCTATCGCAGAGGGGCTTGCAATGAAAATTGTTCAGAAAAATGTTTGCAGGATTTTACATGGCAAAAAGATTTATACTATTGACCTTTCTTTAATTGTAGCTGGTACCAAGTACCGTGGTCAATTTGAGGAAAGAATGAAAGCTATTGTAGATGAATTAGAACAAAATCCTGACATCATTGCTCTTATTGATGAATTACATACTTTAATTGGTGCTGGTAACGCTGCCGGAAGCTTAGATGCTTCTAATATGATTAAACCGGCACTTGCGAGAGGAATGATGCAAGTAATTGGTGCCACTACACTTGATGAGTATAAAACATCAATTGAAAAAGATGGTGCTATGGAGCGTCGTTTCCAAAAAGTAATGGTTGAAGAAACTACAGTGGAGGAAACTAAAGAAATTGTGACACAATCCAAAGGTATGTATGAAGACCATCATGGTGTTACGTTTTTACCAGAAGCAATTAATGCTGCTGTTGAATTGGCTGATAGATATATCACCGGAAGATATTTTCCAGATAAAGCTTTTGATATTATTGATGAGGTAGGTTCGAGAATTCATATTGATAACTTAAATACTCCACCTGAAATTCTTGAGCTTGAAACTGAAATTGAAAATATTAAGAAAGAAAAAGACCAAGCTGTCAAAGCTCAACAATACGAAAAGGCTGCAAAAATTCGTGATAAAGAAAAACAATGTGAGAGAGACCTTGAATTAAAAAAGAAAGAATGGGAAGAATCTGAGAAAAGCAACCGTTTCCCAGTAACAGAATCTGATGTAGCAAAAGTTGTTTCAAAAATGATAGGAGTTCCTGTAACAAAAATCACGGAAGATGAAGGTGTTAAATTGATTAACATGCCATCAGTACTTCAGAAGCGTGTTGTTGGACAAAATGAAGCAGTATTAAAAGTTGCAGAAGCAATCCAAAGAAATCGCGCAGGTCTTAATAGTCCTAAAAAACCAATAGCATCTTTGATGTTCTTAGGTTCTACCGGTATTGGTAAAACTGAGCTTGCAAAAGCAATAGCAGAATATCTTTTCAATGATGAAGATGCAATGATTAAATTTGATATGAGCGAGTTTACAGAGCCTCATACTATTGCTCAACTAAAAGGCTCACCTCCGGGTTATGTTGGTTATGAAGAAGGCGGACAACTTACTGAGAAAGTAAGAAACAAACCATATTGTGTAGTTTTATTTGATGAAATTGAAAAAGCACATCCTCTTGTACACAACATCTTTTTACAAATTTTGGATGAAGGTAAATTGACTGATGGTAAAGGTTTAACTGTAAACTTTAAAAACACCATCATCATTATGACTTCAAATGTTGGTACTAAAGAATTGTCTGAAACGACTTCAGTTGGATTTGGCTTAGGAAAAGGCACTGGTCCTGATATTGAATCAATCGTAAAGAAAGCGTTGAAGAAATATTTTAAACCTGAACTTTTAAACAGATTTGATGAACAAGTATTCTTTAATCGTTTAACAAAAGAAAACGTTGCAGAGATTACAAATATTCATTTAAATAATTTCGCGAAACTTATCGAAAAACAAGATTTTAAACTTGAAGTTAGTGATGCTTTAAAAGATATTATTGCAAAAGATGGTTATAGTGATGAATTTGGTGCGAGACCTATTCTACGTATGATAACGAAATATATTCAAACTCCTATTTCAAAAGAATTGTTGTTGAAGAAATTTAAAGCCGGAGACACAATTATTGCTGATTGGGACAATGATAAGCAAGAGGTGAAAATCTCCAAAAAATAAACTTAGAAACCTAGAGAAATCTAGGTTTTTTTCTTATGTCTTTTCAGCAAAAAATAATTCGTTTTTCAGTAGGGAAATTTTCCAATGGTGTTTATACTGTATTTGGTATAGTATGGTCTGGAATTTTATATGGCTTTATAATTAAGTCTTCTTTAAAATCTATCAAAATATTCAGTTATGTTACGTTAAGTCAGTACGATTCTAAATCTAATGTATATCCGGATTTTCGAAAAATATATGGATTTTTTGGGAAAAAACAGCTTAAATATTTTGATTTCAATAGTTCTCTAACACATGTAGCTATATATTTTTTATCTGAGATATCTAATTTGCCATTATGTTCTTTAAAATACAGAGAATATCTAATGAATGGGAAAAGGGATGTTATGATAGAAAAATATTCTACTAAAGATATTGTTAGACAATATTATAGATTTGACAAAATTACAGAAATGAATCTTGTTACTTTTCTTAAAACCAAATACGGTAAACCATTTATTCTAGGAGTTCATCTTATAAAACCAGTATGTCTAAACGATTTCTGGGACAGAGACAGGAACAACTGTGTAGTTGACATGCCTACTTTTTTTAATGATAAAATCTTCCTTACCCTTAACCAGCCTGAGTTAATGGATAGATTGTACAATGTATACGTAGAAATAAACCAAAAAAAATTAGGCGTTAATAAACAAATTGAAGAATTACAGAAAAAAACTCTGTAATTTTTTTGTTGCTATCTATTTTTAGTTACATTTGCTTTGAAATAAAAATTAAAGCAATGAAACAAATAGACTCTCTAATTCAAAATTTTGAATTTAATGCCAGAAAACTTGGCTACAACTACAAAATCATTTCACAACAAACTAATAAATTAATAGATACTGTAAATATAAGCCCTTCTGTTGTAGAAGAAGCTTCTAATGGTTCTTTGATTAGTTATGATGTATACACACGACTTTTAAAAGATAGAGTTATTTTCTTTGGTCATCCGGTTATGGATGAAGTAACAAACATTACTATTGCGCAATTATTGTTTTTAGAAATGACAGACTCTAAGAAAGACATTATCATGTATTTAAATAGTCCAGGTGGAAGCACAGTGGCTGGTAAAAGTCTAATTGATGTTATGGAATATATTACTCCAGATGTTTCTGTTGTTAATATAGGGATGTGTGCAAGTATGGGAGCTGTAATTTTAGCTTGTGGTACAAAAGGCAAGAGATATGCTTTAAAAAGCGCTAAAACTATGATACATCAAGTTTCTACCGGTATGGAAGGTAAAAGTTCAGATATAGCTGTAAATTTTGAAGAAATGATGAAAGAAGAGCAATCTTTATATAAAATTTTATCTGCAAAATCTGGTCAATCTTATGATATCATAAAAGAAAAGTGTAAATTAGATTATTGGATGACTCCTACTGAAGCGAAAGAATTTGGGTTGATAGATGAAACTTTAGAAAAAAGACAAAAATAAAAACAATATAATATGAAAACCCTTACAAATTTAATTACGATTACATTATTACTAATTACTAGCTGCTGTTTCTCGCAACAAGAATCAACAGATGTAAAAACTCCACCGATTCAATCAATTCAAGTTAAGCAGTTACCAAAAGATTATTCTAAATTTTTAGGAAAATATTTTTTAAGAATACCTTCAAGAGCTGACAGTGTTTTTATCTTCGACAGGTTCAACATCTATGAAAAAAATGGTCAATTGCTTTGTAGTAGAGATTCTAAAACTAGAACTTTAAAATCGGGCAATATTGTTTCGAAAGAAAAAACATTTCATTGCGAATGTGAATTAACTTTCATTAATGAAGCAGAAGAAAAAATTGGAGTTAAATTTTTAAATAAAAATTATAGCTATAAATTTGTAAAGAACAGTAAAGGTCATTATGAAATCATAATGATAAACAGTTCTATGGTTTATGAACAAGAGTAAGGAGCGCTTACAATAAAGGATGGGCAAACCCTAGACTAGCGGAATACTATCTTTAGTATTTCGCTTTGTCGTTTAAAATAGTTTGAATTGAAAAAAGAAAAAATAGAAATTGTAGGTATTTGTCCTATTTGCGATAGAGATATGTGGAAGGGTCCATCTATTGATAAACATCATTTTATACCAAAATGTAAAGGTGGAAAAGATTCAGAGTTTTTACATAAAATTTGTCATAGAAAAATTCATTCTTTATGGACTGAAAAAGAATTAGAAAAAGAATATAACGACCCAAATAAAGTTTGTTCTCATGAAGAAATACAAAAATTCATTAAATGGATTGAGAAGAAAGAACCAGATTTTTACGATAGAAATGAACAACATCATAGAAAAAATTAAAACATGAAAGAGTACTATAAAATATTAGGCGTTGAAAAGAATGCTTCTGCTGAAGAAATAAAAAAAGCATATCGTAAATTAGCTCTTCAAAATCATCCGGATAAAAATCCAGGTAATAAAGAAGCAGAAGAAAAATTTAAAGAAATCGCTGAAGCGTATGAAATACTGAGCGACCCAGATAAAAAAGCTAAATTTGATAGAGGCGAAGTAAGCGGAGATAATTTTGGAGGATTTAACCACACGGGATTTGGTGATGATATTATGGCTGAATTTTTTAGAGGATTTGGCGGACATTTTGGAGGAGGTTTTAATGGAAGACAACGTCAACGTCAAGCAGTAAATAAAGGAAAAGATTTAAGAGTAAAAATACCTTTAACTATTCACGAAACTATTACGGGTGTACATAAAAAAATTATTCTTCCAAGAGAAGTTAATTGTAAAACATGTTCTGGTAGTGGTGCCAAAAATAAAGATTCTTTTGTAATGTGTGTCAACTGTCAAGGTTCCGGTGTTATAACCACACATCAACAAACGATGTTGGGCGTAGTTATGACTCAACATACATGTGATAAATGTAGTGGTTCAGGGCAATCAATAAAAGATGTTTGTACATCTTGTGCAGGTAATGGTTTAGTTGGACATAGCGAACAAGTTGAAATTGATATACCAGCAGGAGCTGTGCAAGGGATAAATATGAGTTTTGGCAATTTAGGTTGTGAAGCTAAAGGTGGTGGAGAAAATGGAAAACTTATTGTTGAAATTACTGAAATTGAACATCCAAAATTAAAACGAGAAGGTCACAATATTTTTTTAGATGTATTTGTTAGTTATTTAGATGCTGTTTTAGGGAATGATTCCATTGAAATCGAAACAGCAGATGGAAATGCTAAAATAAAAATAGAGCCAGGAACTGAAACTGGAAAAATTCTTCGTTTAAAAGGAAAGGGTATTCCGGTAATTGATAATCCAACACAACGTGGAGACCAACTTATATTTATTAATATTTTCATTCCAAAAAACATTTCCGAAGCGGATAAAAAGATTATTTCTAAACTTAAAAAGGTAAAATTATCTATCCCAGATGAAAAAAATACTGAACACTTAAAAGGCATATATTCTCGAATGAGAGAATATGATGAATTGCATTCGTGAGCGAACCAAAACATATAAAAGTTCAAAGATTACTTGATAGAGCATTTGACAAAATTAAAAGTCTAAAACTAGTAGGTGATGAAAGTAGAAATGTTTTATTCGAAAAACACGTAAAGCCTAATGTTGACTTTGAAGAAGAAGCTGAACATCTAGAGTATGATTTTGGTGGTATGATTTTTAGAGGTCATTCTTTTGTTTCAATAGAGTGGGGTGATGCAAATGGTCGTCTTCATAGCTTTAATGGAATGCCATCTAGAATAACATATGGTAGTTATAAGTGGTTAGAAATAGAATGGCATAAACATGGTGAGCCATATCGTAAAAATAATCTTTTCAATAGAGTAACAGTAACTCAAGACGTTTCCAGATTTTTTAAAGACCCAAAACCAGCAGAAGAGTTAAATATCACTTTGGAGTGGCTAAATAGTAAAGGACAACTTCATAGTTTTAATGATATGCCTTCTAAAATAACGAAGGATTCAGTGCAATGGCATTGGAATGGAATAAATTGTAGAAAATTTAATTATCAAGCAGGAGAATTACCTTGTTATATAAGTAATACTGGTAATATGCATTTTTGTTATAATGATAAAGACACAGTGACTTCAGTGAAGTTTCCATTATCAACTAAAAATTATGGACAAATGACTTTATATAATGTTCATTTATTTGAAAAATATGTTAAGTGGCCACTTAGACAATTATTGACTTTATAAGCTTTTATTGATATATTTATAATCATGAAAAAAATCGTAGAATTTGCAAATAAATATGGAATACTAATCCTTATTTTTTTAGGAATATGTATTCTTCTTAGTACATGTGGTACTAAAGGTGGAATTTTAAAAGAATCTCGCAGAATAGATAAGTTAGACCAAACAATTCATGCTTTAGATTCAACCTTAAAACAAAAAGTTTCAAACGAAAAGCTTGAAATACTTTTAGAAATCAATGCTCTGGAAATCGCTAGAGAAGTGGTGTATACAAACAATGCTATTGTTCGTACTACAACGCGTCCGGATGATGCTATAAATAGTTATAACAACAAGATAAAAATACTTCAAGAAAAATTGAAAAATATAAAATAAGATGTCAACAAATAAAAACAAAGCATCTTGGTGGATTATAACTTCTTTTATAATTGTACCACTTATTACTTCTTTCGTAAGTACAATTCACGTAATTAGTTTTTTTGAATTAAGTAATTATTATACTTTATCAATTGTATTGGCTGTTGCTTTTGAATTGGGAGCTCTTTCTTCATTGGCTGGACTAGTAGCTATGGATAAAATAAGTAAGACAACCATATGGCTTATTTTTATTCTATTAACGCTATTTCAAATGATGGGTAATACCTATTATGCGTATGATACAACTACCAATAAAATGATTCAAGACTCTAATTTAATAAAGAATTTTACTGAATTATTTGGCTTTGATATATTTGATAATACAGATGTGATTTTTGTTAAACGAATAATAGCTATTTTTTCAGGAGCAGTATTGCCAATAATTTCATTATGTTTTTTACACTTACTCATTTCTTATGTAATTAAAACAAATACCATTTCCAATAAGATTGATGAAGTGAAATTAGACTCAGTGGTTGAATTAGAAAAAGCAGAATCTGGATTTGATACTGCCATCGAGAAGAATGAGATTAAAGAATCAATTTTCGAAGAGGATTCAGAGATAAACGAAAATACACAACAAGAAGATTTTCAAGGATTTATAGAAAAAAAGAAGAAAAAATTAGAGGAAGATAAAGCGAATTATTCAGAGCTTTTAAGAATACTTTATAAAGATGGGCTTATTTTAAAAAACCAGAGATTACCTTCTTATAAAGAATTTGTCGGTATGGTAGATTTAGAAAAATACAATACTGATACTTTGAAAATTTTTCTAACTCTTTGTAATTATTTAGATATTGCAAAAGCAGGTAAAGAGCAAAAAATTGCCCTTAAATCTTATAAAGAAGCTCAAAAAACCTTAGATGGTTACCTTACCTTGAATATCTAATATTTTTTTTAAAAAACCTTTTTTTATCTCCCTTTTTATTCATAAATTAGCATGTTAACATTAACTTGGCCTTATAAATTAGAACGAAAAGTAATGTTGGAAAAAGCTGGAATTAATCGATATATAGTTTTAAAAAGAACGCGAGATATAAAAATGTCAAAAATAAAAAGGAATATTTGTAATATTATTGCTACACTTACTAGCTTAATTTTAGGGTATTCCATGGCAGTGATGACAAGTTTAAATTTAAATTTATTTAACTGGGATATTGCAGATAGATTAATATTTCTTATATTTTTTCTGTGTGGTATAGCGCCAGTTGGTATTTATTGTAAAACGCACATTGTTGAATTGACTAATGGTAGAGATGAAGAAATTACAATAAAATTATTATCTTTTAATTGGTTTAAAAAATTGTTATCCATATATATCATTTTTTTTATTATTGTTTTCGTATTTTATTTGCTCTTTTCATTTTGTTTATTAAGTTTTGATATTTCCAAAACAACCTCTACTGTTAGATGTGTTTTCGCAATAATTATTTATGTTTGTGCTTGTATTGCAGCACTTGCTGCTCATTTAAATCATTTAAAAATAATTTTAAAAATTGAACAACCATGATACCAGGAAAATCTTATCTAATTCAAGTTCCAGACGGAAAACAAGTAAAAGCAACATGTGAATTAAATGAAGGGAAACATTATACATTAAGATTCGAGTCGAAGTATTCCAAAAAATCCAAAAGAGTATTGAGGTCAAGATTTGAAAGTGGAATTGCATGTTTGGAAGGGACTGACCATCTTGTTTTAAAAGAATTATGAGAAAGTTTGAAGCTTTAATAGATGAATATGGACTTGATGATGGTGGAGTGGCTTCTTTTACTTTTAAAGTTCAAGTTTTAAAAAAAGGTAAGATTTATCAAGAACACCAACAACATAATGGTGGAGATGCAAATAATTCTATATGGGAACCTTCTGGGTATGTTATTGATGATAATAGTTGTTGGAATCAAATAGGTACTGAATCTTTTAACGAAAGATTTAAAGAAGTTGATATATTAAAACGAGTAGTTAGAATTGAAAAAAATTAATGTCGGAAAAATCTTATACAGAGAAATATCATGAAAGATTTTGCTATATACATTGTAGGCTTAAAATTGAAGTTCTTGACAATTCTCAACAACTAATAATTAATAGATTTTGTGAAGATTGTGAATCAATTCAAGAAAGAATAGTTATCTGCGAAAAACATTTAAATAAAATTCCTAATTTGTGGCCTGCGGACCTTGTAAATAATTTGGTATTTAAGTTATGATTTCTCCAACAATAATAGGTTTAGTAGCTGGCCTTTTAACTACTGGTGCATTTGTACCTCAAATGATAAAAACAATTCGTACAAAGGATACAAAAAGTATTTCTTTATCAATGTATGTCATCTATGTAATAGGTGTTTTGTTCTGGTTTGTGTATGGTTTTTTAATTAAAGAAAATGCTATTTTAATTACCAATACTTTCTCTTTATTATTTGGTCTTATATTACTTATAATGAAAATTAAATATAAGTGAAAGAAAAAGTAATATGTAAATTAGATGTAAGTCTTATTGAAGTAAAACTCTTACGAAGTTATAATGCAGATATTCCTATAAAAGGAAAAATTTATACAATTAGCAATGCCATGCATTTTCATGGAAAAGAAATTGCATTACACTTTAAAGAATTAAACCATGGTACACTTTCTGGATATAGTCCAAATGCTTTTATTTCTCTAAAAAGGGTTGAAACGCACTTAGAAAGAATTGTAATAATGTGTAAAATTTATTAAAATACATGAAGAATAAAAATCCAAAGATACAAGCAAGAGAAATATATCTTTCTATGTTAAATGCCGGAAAAGGATTGATATCATCATTTTTAGCTAAACAATGTGCTGTTATTGCTGTGAATGAAATAATAGATTCACATATTGAGAGGAATCATAGTGACGAAAAACACTGGAAAAAGGTTAAAAAAGAATTAAAAAATATATATTAAAAATCTATTTATTATAGATGAAAGAAGTTCGAAAAATAATTAGAGAAATTTTATCTAATTCTCCTATTTCAAAAAGAAAAGTCTATGTTTTAATAGGGCCACCGGCTATTGGAAAATCAACTTTTATTAAAAACAACCCTAATCTTAAAGGTGCTATCATTATTTCACGAGATGATATTGTAAATAAAGTAGCTACAAGCCTTGGTTTAACTTATGACGACCTTTATGTATATCCAACACCACAAGATACTATTGGAGAACCTGTAGTGGGGAAAGAGAAATTTGGACGCGTAATTCCAAATGATGATGAAAGAATGAAACAATATTATCCAACTGCTTTTGAAAAAGTTTCTAAAACAAATAAAATTGTTGCACAAAATTTAAAACAAGAAATAACTTCTGCTATAAACTCAACAAGTGATATTGTTATTGATATGGTAAATATGAGTAAATCTGATAGGAAAATAAATTTAGGGGACATTGATTTGCATCCTGAATTTAAAAAAATAGCTATTGTATTTAATTTTAAAGACCCGGAAACATTAAGTATCATTTCGAAGTTGGCTGATAAAAGAAATCAAGAAATAAAAAAACAAGGTGGGTCAAAAACTTTATCACCAGAAGTAATTCAAAGAATATTGTTAAGTTATCAAGAACCTTCTTCTGATGAAGGTTATGATGATATTCTACATGTTAATACTTTGGATATTTTAAGAAATATAAATTAACAATGGAGGAAAAAAGAACATTTGTTGAGTGGGTTAAGTGTCCACAAGAATTTTCTAAAAAATTTAATTATATTAAATTTGAAAAATATTCAGAAGTTTATCAATATGCTGGATTTTCTAGAAGATATAAGGAAAAGCATGAAGTAAAATATAAAATTATATTAAATTTTTATAGAATTTTTTTAGATGAAAATAATCAATTACAAAAAGGTTATTTAAAAGAACTATCTCAGGGGTGGTATAATAATAAAGATGTTACTACGCATATTACCGAACAAGCGGCTTTAACGTATCTATTGAATTTAAAAAAAGGAGATAAAAATAAATTTAAACCACAAAAGAAAAATTGGTTTAATGTAAGTAATTGGTTTTCTTAATTTTTTGTTCCTGGTTCTACAGATGTGTGGTTAAGTTCCTCAATACCGGCTCTTTTTTTAATGTTATTCAATTTTTGAATCATAGCTTCGAGTGATTCGGTGTGCATATCCACAGTAGGTTTTAAAAGATTTCTATGCTCTTCTGTTTGTTCTACAACTTCTCCATTAAAAACATATTGGTCTTTATTTTCATACCACTTATTTTCTTTGGCATCATAAATAAATAAAGGAAACTGTTCCCCATATGAACATACAACATAATTTTCTCCTAATTTTTCTCCAAAAATATGTGACCCAACAAAGTTTTCTTTTTTTGCAACATGTTTTTTTGCTTCATCATTGGTGATTCTTTCTTCATCAATCAAAGCTTCATCTAATCCTTCATTAGCTGGCAGGATAGTTTCATCCATACATTCAAATAAATGCTTACGAATAGCTTTTCTAATTTTGTTTTCGTTAATCATTTTTAGAGTTTTTTAAAAGTCTAGTTTTTATTATTTTCAATAAAGATTCTGCGATTTGTTGTTCTTTTTCTTCGTCAGATGTTTCAATAGTTTCTTGCGCTTCTTCTTCACGTCCAAATACCAAATCTCCATAATTGTTAAACCAAGTAGTTTCGCTATCATGTTTATCTGGAGTTATTTGTACCCATTCACCAACAGCTTCACCTGTTTCAGGATTATGTCCTGTAACTTGAAAATATTCTACTGGCTCAACTTCTCCTGCTCCTTTACCATTTCCTTGTACTGATAAAGTAAATTTATTATTAGGAAAATCAATTTTTATTCCTGTTTTATCATAAACATAATCTTGCAACTCACCACTTTCAACAAACTTTGTTATAAAGTCTTCCATTCTCATTTTTATAATTCTGATATTTCCAGAACTCTTTTCCATAATGTCCGCAATTTCAGATAAATTATGACCTTGAATGAAAAGATTAAAAAATTCTAAATAATTTTTCAAGCTATCTTTTTGTCCAAGCTTTCCTTGAACGAAAGATTTTAAAGAATTTGCAAAACCTTTAATTGCTTCTCTTTCTGCACCAGTTACTTCACCTTCTTTACCGGTTACTCTATCCATCTTTGTTTCTGTATCTTCTTCTCCTGCATCACCCAATGGTTCATCTAAAGAATATTTTTGACCACCCACAGCAAAAGTTTTTTGATGTAATTTACTACCCAAAGAGTCTTTAGCTAAGTTTGCTGCTTTATATAGAACTTGTGCACTAAACAATCCCCCTCTGTCTGGGTCATAGTTTTTTAAAAAATAATCAATTGCTTCATAAACTGCGTCAGCAACAATATCAATATAATAACTGGCATCTATGGTTTTTGCATTAATATTAAAATCATAACCTATACCAGCTTTTTGAGCAACAGTTTTAGCAAATGATGAAGGACGTATGTCACCCTGACCACTTTCAATTGAAGCCATGTTATAAACAGGCAATGCTAAAAATAAAACTTTTCTTATATTTTCTTTTTCGCTAGAATTTGCATTCTTGTATAATGTTGCTAATACAGTTGTAAAATAATCAAAGTCTTTTCTGTTTTTACTTTCTGATACCATTTTATCAAAAGTAAAATTACGATTAACTTTACCAGTTGTAAGTGATTTTAAAATTTCAGCATTTAACTGATTTAATTTTGTACTATCTAAATATGAAGCTACTTTCTTAATTATATCACTTAGATTTTCATAAGAACTATTTAAAGAGTCTTGACTATCAGTGTCGGCTGGAGTTTCATCTGCTATGTTTAATGTTTCTGAAGAATCAATATCTTTGTTTAATTCTGGAGTTACATCAGATAACTCTTCTTCTTTGTCTTCTAAAATTTTAAAAGCATTTTCAGCAATTAATTTTCTTAAATCTTTTAAAGTAATTTTTATGTTTTTCATTTTTTGTTTGTTTAAAATTTTATAATTCTGTTGTTCCTATTAGTTGTGCTACTTTTTTTGATACCCATTTTTGCGCATCCACAGAAATTGCATCTAAAGTTTCTATTTCATTTATTTCTTTAAGTAAACCTTTGATAGTTTTTCTAATTTCAACTTCTGTTATGTTTTGTGCAATGGCTTCTTGAGAATTAGACCAGTTATCAATTAGTTTTTTTAGAATATCTCTATTCTGCTTTATTACTTCATTGTTTAAGCTAGTAAAACCAAAATATCTTCTTAAAGCATTACGAACACCATTTATGAATTCAATGGTTTTTTGTTTTGTATCTTTTGGAACACCTTTTTGTTTATAAAGAGGTTCGTTTGTAGCGGTAAAATACTGACTAGGTAAATTCAAACCTTTTTTCTTAGCCATATTAGCTATGTCATCAATTATTTTATCATTTACTTCATCAGAATATTTTTCAGTACTCCACACATATTCAATAGGAGCAGATTCTAAATCTTTATATTTTGAACCTGCTTTATCTGTTGAAAAAGGTACAATGATTTTTCCCGTTCTATCTTTAGCAACTGCATCACCAACATTTTTCTTTGCCCAACCGCCATCTGCTTTTGGCAAGTAAACTGTTTTAGTATATACCGGTTTTAATCTACCATATTGAAGCAATAGTCTCAATAGCTCTGTTACTGTTTGTTCATTTTCTCTGGCTTTTGATACGATTTTGCCCTCAACTGATTCTGTTGGCGTTAATGCTCTAGCACCAACTTTAATTTTTTTCCCAGAATCATCTATTACATAATAGTATTTTTTTGGTTTACCACCACCAACTGTTGGGTCTTCACCTTTTTCAATAACTTCGTATGATTGACCTTTAGTAAGAGTAGGGTATAGTGCATTTTCTCTACCACTTAATTTAACAGTATCTCCAACTTTAGCATTAGAAACCACTATCTCTTTGGCGATTTGAGCAAGTATATCATTTACTTCCTTTGAAGCGATTTTCAATACTGTATTAGCAGAAATATCTTCAAATTTTTCAAAATATGCCGGTTCTACGGTTTGTTGAGATGTATTTGCAGGAATGTGTTCAAGGGAGCTTTTGTAGAACATTCCCGGTTCCTTCAAGTATTGTGCTTTTAATGGTGATTTTTTAAAGCCAGTATCTGTTTTTAGAGCTTTGGCTTCCAAATCGCTTAATGCGTTTTCCGGTTTTTGGTAAACGTAAGTAAAATAATTATGCTCTACACCATCTTTTGTGAACTTGTTCTTACTCTCAATGACACTGTCATAGTTACCAATAGCCTGTTCAGGATTCAATTGTGAATCAATTTTAAGCGGTCCAGGCATGTTTGATAATAAATCATATGCATGAGCAGTATCTAAACGAAAAGTAGTTTGAGATTTTAATTGGTCAATTACTTTGTGTTTTACTACTTGTATAAACCAAGCACCGTAATTTTTAAAGGATGGGTTATATTTTCCTCTTTTTGTTTGGTCTAAAGCATGGTCAACGCCGGCTCTAACAAATCTTTCAAATTGAGTGTCTTTAGGAGCAGCAGTAGTTCTTTTTAAAGCAGAAGCAATAATAGGAACAACAGCTTTATTAAAGAAATCTCTTAGAATTTTCTCGGAGTTTGCAGTAACTACATTTTTATAAATAAAATCATTGTTAGTAAGAACACTTTCAATATCAACACTTTCATCTCCATTAGGAGGAAGTGGTTTATTGGAATACATTCTTTGTAAAAACTCTAATTGTTCTTTACCTCTATCTGATAAAGAAAATGTTTCATGACCAAACTTATCAACTTGTTTTTCATACGATATAATAGATTCATCTTTATGAGTTGGTTGCCATTTGGCTAAACTGATTTGGTTCGTTGGATTAAATTGTTTGGATTTTTCATCCCAGCTTACAGGAGCGCTAGAGAACTTTTTTTGATTCTCTATTTCCTTATCAAAATCATTACTTGTCAAATCCTTTAAATGATTAGAATTTGAGTATTTCATATTTTCAATATCCTTTGAAGCGTCTTTGAATTTTTCAATTGGCTTTTTGGCTATTATAGTTCCGGCTGTACCTCCAAGTTCTTCTGGCTTTGCTCCAAGTGTCTTTGGGTTATATTTTGTATTTAAACCATGTAATGCGGCTTGATATTCACTTACGTTATTTAATACCATAGCTGCCTTTAAATCTTTGCTTAATTTACCGGTAGATGGTTTTTTCTGGATGGCATTGGTTTGCTGGGAAAAAACGTCTGTTAAATCCCCAAAAAGGTCATCTTGTTCATTTAAAACTTCATGGACTATATTAGGGTTAGTATCCGTTTTGACACCTTCATTTACAGAGTTTCTGGGGATTCCAGCTAATTTAGACATCCTTTGTAACTCTTTGTCAAAATGTTCGTTTAAAAAGTCCATAATATGAGTTTACAACTAAATAGTTTCAAAAAGCCAAAAACTTTTGGAATTATTGTGTAAATTTTATAGATTTGTATCGTTGAAACTATAATCAAAAAACTAAAAACTAAAAAAAATAGACACATGGGTAAAACAGCAAACAAACAACACTCCTTTTTGGTAGATATCGGTAAAACAATGATTGATACCAACAGAATCAGCTCTGAAGGTAAAGATAGCCAACGACTTTATTGTAAATGTGGAGCTCAAAAAGACCTTAAAACAAAAGCCAGAAGATTAGTAGTTAAAAAACACGATACTACCGTTGAAGATAAACACAGTATTGAATCTGTAAAGTGTGATAAGTGTTCAACTGTATATAATCAGGTTAATAAACTAATCTTGATTAGCCCAGATGATGATGAAATTTATAAAATCAATTTCAGAACCGAGGAAAAGGGAGATTCAGTTTTTCTTTACCGCGAAAAAATGTTTGCTCGTTACGATTCTAGTAAAGATAAATTTGACGAGAATATCGTTCGTGTAGATTATCTGAAATTCAACAAAGAAACAAAGAAAACAGTCATTTTCTTATCGAAGCCTACTTTAGACAAGTCTATGGCCACTCAAAAGCAAAGTGATAATAATGATATTACAGAAGATGTTGGGTTAACTAAAATTGCAAGACTTGAGCATTTCATGCATTATTTTGATTTCGCATTTTATACCGGCTTAGCTAATATTTTTGAATTTTTCAATAAAATTGATGGAGTTGTAGCTGACCTTGACCAAATTAAAAAATTAATTGCCCCAATTAATTTCACATACAACAACAAAGAAATTTTCGAAAAAACCAATGCAAATGGCGAAGTTATTACTTATTCAAATGTTGATACCGGTTTTGGGGATGGAAAAAGAAAAGAAACACAATTAAATATTGGTGGTTATCTTCATAGATTTTTGGAGTTATCAAGGGTATTTCTTTGTGTTGCAGATTATCCAAGTATCACCACTATTTTACTAACAAAAGGACAAGTGTTCTTCAAGGAGTTTTTACAAAGCAAAAACTTATTGAGTTCGGCAATTTACCAAAAACTTGATGCTACATCTCCTTTGAGAATTCTTGAAATTTCAATGAATTATGATAGTAATGGTGCTCTTAAAGGTGTCACAGATGAGATAGCTAAAAAAGCTAAAATTGTGGATGCTACTAAAGCAAAAGACATCGAAGAAGATTCAAATTATTTACGCGTAAGTCCACTTATTTATAAAAATATCACATCACCGGCTGATATGGATATTTTATTAAGTATGTACAGAAAGAAGTATGTGACTAAAACAGATATGGAAACTTTGTTTCAGAATTACGAACAAGGTCGTTTATATGTGTTTTATCGTAACTTGGATAAACAACGTATTGATGAAAGAAGTAGAATTACTTTGAAACACATCAAGCACATTTTTGACCGTAACATTGATAATGTAACCAAAGGTCAAAATTCGGATTTTTTACATTTATATACTGATACTTTGAATACAATGGATTTGTTAGAACTTCTACCAAATTACATTTACAAAATCAAAAGTAACAAAGAGCTAAAAGAGGTTCATGATGATTTGGCTGCTCGTTATGGAGCAATTAAAGACGCGAAGAAAGCAGAATTTTACAAGAAATCAATTAAAGACATTGAACATATTAATGTGACTATTGATGACATAAAATTCACTGTTGTTCCTACTTTGGAAGACTTAAATAAAGAAGGTATGACTATGGGTCATTGTGTATACACGTACCTTGACCGTGTAGTTAACAAGAACTACGTTGCAGTACACGTACAACATTTATTGTCAAACGAAAGAGCTACTTTAGGTTTAATGAGAAGTGGAACCGGTTTAGAATTTGACCAATTAAAAGGATATCAGAACTCAAGAGCTACATCAGAAATGATAGCTGCTGTTGTTGAATATCTGGAAGAACACAAAATTAAGTTCTCACAAAATCGTAATTCAGACCTTTCTCCTGCCAGTGGAAACCAGAAGAGAATGCATGATTATTTATCAGCAGAAGAAGTAATGGAACTTAGAAAAAAGAGAGCTGCCAAAGAAGAAGCTGAAATAGCTAAAGCCAAAGCAGAAGGACGTGAGTATGTTCCACAATTCACTGAAAATGGTCAACACAAAAGAAAAAAAGGAATTTTCGGAAATTTCTTTAACTCATAATAAAAATTATCAACCAAAATTTAAAACCATCGAATAAAATTTCGATGGTTTTTTTTCTTTTTGTAAAATTGTTCGTTATATTTGTATTCAACATATAAAAAGAAATAAAATGAGCAGTGTAAACAAAGTAATTTTAATTGGGAGGCTTGGAGCTGACCCAGAGTTCAAAACTCTTGACGGAGGAAATAAAGTAGCAAATATTTCTGTTGCTACATCTGAATCTTTCAAAGATAAAGACGGAAACAAGAAAGAAACTACAGAATGGCACAAAGTGTCAGTTTGGGGTACTCAAGGTGAGAACGTGTCAAAATATTTGACAAAAGGTTCTCAGGTTTATGTAGAAGGAAGACTACAAACTCGTAGTTGGGACGACAAAGATGGTAATAAAAAATATACAACTGAAGTTGTTGCAAGTAGTGTTGTATTCTTGGATTCTAAAAAATCAAGTGAAAATGGTGGAGGAACAACTTCAACCAACACAACTAAGGCTGCAAACACAAGTCAATCAACTAATACAAAACAACCGGTAAAACCAGCTGTGACAGTATCTGATGATGATTCAGAAGATTTACCATTTTAAAAATATTACTGGTGGGAGGCAAACAGATACAAAGAATTTTGTATCTAATACAAGAAGGGAATTTATTCCCTTTTTGTATTTATTAAAAAATAGAAACCATGAATAAAGAACATTTTCAAACATTACTAGAAGATTTGTATGATAAATATAATCATACAAAAAAATTAGAAGTTCCAAATATCGTTGAAAAATATAATGGACAAGAATTTGATGCGATAAAAACATTTTTGTTTAAATATAATTTTAGGTCACATCCAAATTTTGACTCAAAAGCTGGAAGCGACACTTACGTAAGAACGTTAATTGAAAGTTATTCTAATAACGACAGAATAATTAAAAATCCAAAAAAAGAAATTTCCGAAGAAGAAAGACAGTTAGATAACATTAAAAAAGAAATTGAAACTGCGAATAATTCTCTTGCAGAAACATCTGAAATACAAAAGGATGAATTATTAAAAATAGCAAATAAACAATTACAAGCTATTGAAGATTTAATTTCGAAAAAAGAAAAATATTTTGAAGACCTTGTTCAAAAATTTGATAAAATTATTGAAGAAAAATCATCTCTCATAGAAGATAAATTAGATAAGAGCGGTTTGGAAACTTTAAAGAATTTTAATAATGAACATATAGAATTGAAAATTAATCTTGATTTTGAAGAGACAGATATTGAGTTACCTAAAGAGGTTCATAATATGGCTTCCGGAACTCGATTTTTAATTACTGGTCCTGGGGGTAAATTGTTGGCATTTGAAATAAAGGATATTTTTTGTGATTATGTTACAGTGCCTGGAAAATGTATTAAAGAAGTTAATATTCAAAGAATGTGATGAATTTACATCGCGAAAAATTTATTACAGCAGAGTATCATGGTGGTATACACTATCACCTTTCTGATAGTGTGGTAAAAGGTGTATTAACTGTTTTATATCCTACTGATTTTGGTTTTGTTGATATAAATAAAGATTTTGTTTCTTATATACTGAAAGATAAAATTGGTGATGTTGTAGTATCGCCACGTTGTTTAATAGACTTTATGTCATTTTTAAACAAAAAATCGAAAATAATTTTAAGTGAAAAGACAAAGATGATTGATAAGCAAATTTCATTTGCAAAAAAATATTTTCCAAATGTGAAATTACATGTTTATGAGCAAAAAAATTTTATTGTTTTTCCAGATGTTCAGTTTGATATTGTTAAGCTTGGAACAGAAGATAATTCACAAAAATTCTATGTATTGCCTTAATGTTTTTTTCTGATTTTTAATTTGATAATGATAATTTTTTCGTTATCTTCATTACTTACACTATCAATATCATATAAATTATCCGGATAAATTTCGCGTATTTCATCCCACAATAAATCAAATCCCTTTTGTGTTACTTCGGATTTAGTGACTTCTATTATAATTCTTTTTGAATTTCTTTCAATAGTTCTCATAGGACATTAAGTGCTTATTCTATATAATTTCTTTCTAAATCTTTTTTATAATCTTTACTTCTTAAATCCTTGCTTAATCTAATTCCATCGATAATCATAAACATACAAATAAATAAACCAAAAAATAGTATAATATTAGTAAATGTCTCTGCATATATATTAAAAGGTAAAAATAAATTGAAATCATATATTCCATGAAATATAGTTGATGCTAAAATACCCAAACCAATGAATTTCAATGTATGTAGTTGTATTTTGAATTTTTCGGTAACAGAAAACTTTTCTATTAAAGTTCTTTTAGTTGAGAAAGCCATTTGTATAAAATAACCCATAATTACACCACATATCATATGTGTAACAATAGCTGAAACGGCTCTAATAAATAAAACTTGGTCTCCAAAATTCATCAAATACGATATGTTTTCAATAAGAGCAAATCCCGCAGATGATAGCATGCAATAAAAAATCGTAGCGATAGGAAGGTCATAAAGAGCACTTCTTCTTTGATTGAAAACCCACCAAAATGTTAAAAATTTAGCTACTTCTTCCACTAGAGCTATTTGGATGAATGTTTGACATCCAATAATGTTTATTGTGTCTGGTGAAGCAATTGGCGTAGACCAGTGTGGAAATATGTAATTAAAGACAAATACCAATGTTGGAGATAACATGCCTGCTACGGCATATAATCTGGCTCTTCTTTGAGATAAGAAACCTTGTGGAACTATATAATACACCAATAAAGAGTACAATAGAACGGGCAAAACTGCCATTAAAATGCTGAACATATTATTTTCCATGATTTTAACAATTTTAGCTACTTGTTGTTACCTATAAATAGTTGGGCAAATCTGGAACAATGGGCTGTGGTGAGTGAAATGGCATTATTAAATATTTAACATTCGTTTGTAACCTTTTATTTAAAGAATCGTTTAAATTATAAAAGAGCAAACAAATGGAAACAATGACAAAAAGTAAGAAACTTCAAGACGTTAAAGTCCTTGATGTGCCAACTTTAAAAACGGGCAATGCGAAATTTGATACTTGGTTTTCAAGAAAAGGTGGAATGGTATTACGTTCTGCAATTTATCTTTCAGGCACATCTGGTGCCGGAAAAACCACTTTGATGATTAATTTAATGAATTGGTTATCAGAGGTTCCAACTTGTTTATATGAAAGAGAAGTTGAATCACAAGACATTTGTGAACAAACTTCAAACGTGATAGAAAATATTAAACATACAAATGCTCATATTTGCGATGAGCAATCTCACCCTCATTTTTCTGATTTTTTAGCTGAACTTGATGTTTTAAAACCTAAAGTGGTGATTGTGGATTCTGTTCAAGCAATTGCAATGTATGATTTTTCTGATATTTCAGAAGAAGATGCTTGTAATTATATTGTGAAAACCTTAAGAAAATGGGTTGCCGATAATGAAGCTGTATTATTTTTGATTGGCCATAACACTAAAGAAGGTGAATTTGCCGGAAGAAATACCATTATTCAAATGATGGATGCTCATATTGATATGGTGTATGATAAAAAATTGAACACCAGAACAATGTCTTGGGGTAAAAAGAATCGTAAAGGACCAATGGGTTCTCTTTATTATACTTTTGAAGATGCTGGTATAGTTTTGTATACTCCGGAAGAATGGGATGCTTTAAACAACACCATGGACTTCAAAGAAAACTTTGCAAAGTTCATACATACTTACGTTACAGCAAGAAAAACTAAAAATAATCAAAAATTCATCGACATCTACAATGAGAAGGTGAAAAAAATCAAAAAGATAGAAGACCCTCAAGAACTTTGTAATGAACTTTACAAAACTATGATGGATTTATCTAATGAATTTGGAATTTAACTCAAGAAATAAATGGCTGCTTATATCACAACAGAAGAACGTAAAAAAAAATTGACACACATGTGCAATTATTTTAATTTTGAAAGTTGCATTGATTTATCTCAAGGAGTAAAAGTAACCCCTATTCTGCGCGGAAAAGATATGGTTGAAATTCCATTTAATGTTATCGCACAAGACATAGCTTGTTTTACGGCTTGGTGGACAATGAATATTTTACCAACCCTTAATGGCTTTTCTGGGCTTGATACAATTAAATGGGAATTTGTAAAGTAAATTATGTCTTCTAACAAAAAGGAAATAAGGAAAAAATTCAAAGAAGATGTTTTTAAACGCGACAAATGCACATGCAAGCAATGTGGATTTCATTATACTAAAGATGAAGCAGAAAAATATTTAGATGCTCATCACATTACTGACCGTAGTGATATGCCAAATGGCGGTTATGTTAAAGAAAACGGTATATCACTTTGTAAATATCATCAGCCTAATCGCGTTGAATTACAAAGTCATTTCGAAGATGATAGTTGTCATATGAAAGCAGAGAAATTTCATATTACAAAAGGGAAAGAATGGGAACCTGGAATGCATCCAAATGATTTATATAAAATTATAGGTTCTTCAAAAGAGGAAGCTATCAAAGCAAGTTGGAAATTATGATACAAACACAAAAAAAAGATAGAACGATTGAAATTCTCGTTAGCAAACTAACTTCTTTTCATACTGTACAACTTGAAGATGGTTCATGGCAAAGAATTCAAAGTGTTGGGCGCGGAATGTCTTTTGGCACACTTCTTATTCATTACGCCAATGGAGAGTGGGGTAATATACCAACAAAACAAGTAACATTAGCTTTGCAAACTGATTATGGTTATGATGTTGGTTCACAAAGTTGGATTATTGGAAATAAAACAGACACCGGTACAATCGCGATAGCTTTGGAATATTTTGACACTGCAACTCAAGCAGAAGCCAAATGTAATGAATTAAATAAAATAAAAAAGCAATCTTAATGGAAAAGAATTTCTACGGAATTGTTCGAGAAAAAAAAGAATTTAAATGGGGAGGTTTTCTTATTTTAGAAACTTTTAAAGGGCAATATCAATGTGTGCTTAAAAACATAAACATTAAATCTATTAAATCTGAATCTTATGTTAAAATTGTTGGAGAAGAAGTTCCTTCACAGATAAAAAAAGAATTGGTTATTTCTGATGTGGAAATTAATGTAATTTCTTTTGAAATTCTTTCTCAACCTTCTGCGGTTCCAAATATTAATATTTACGAAAAAGATATTAATGCTGATACACATCTAATTTTTGACCACAGAGCATTAACTCTTAGAAATGAAAAAAATAAATGTATTTTTAAAATTCAATCTATTATTCAAAATTCATTTAGAAATTTTTTAAGTGAAGAAGGATATATTTCTATATCTACTCCTAAAATTGTGGCTAATGGAGCAGAAGGTGGAACAAATGTATTTAAGTTAGATTATTTTAATAAAGAAGCTTACTTGGCACAATCGCCACAATTATACAAACAAATAATGTGTGGAGTTTTTGGTAAAGTGTATGAAACAGCTCCTGTATTTAGAGCTGAAAAACATGCTTCATCAAGACATTTAAATGAATATTTATCTCTTGATGTTGAAACTATTCTGTTTCAAAATTTTACAGAATTAATTCAACTAGAGAAAAGAATCTTGTTTACTATTACTGACAATTTAAAATCGCATGCAAAAAAAGAACTAGAATTTTTAGGTATTTTTTTAAATGCAGTTCCTTTTATAGAAAACCCTTTTGAAGCTTTTACTTTAAAAGTAAGTGAGATAAAAGAAATTTTAGGTACGTCCGGATTGGATATGTCATCAGAAGAAGAAAGAGAAATTGCTAAATATGCGTTTGAAAAACATGACACTCATTATGTTTTTGCCACCCATTATCACAGAGATGTAAGACCTTTTTATACAAAATTATCTCCTGATGGAATTACGACGGAAAGTTTTGATTTAATTTACAAAGGCATAGAAATTACTTCTGGAGGTCAAAGAAAAGAAAAATATGAAGATTATATTGAAACTTTATCTGCGTCTAAAATGAATATCGAAGCATTTGAAGGGTATTTGGAAGCGTTTAAATATGGAATGCCTCTTCATGGTGGTTTTGCCATTGGACTTGAAAGATTAACTGCAAAAATCTGTGGTTTAGATAGTGTTAAAGCTGCAACTTTATTTCCAAGAGATATTGACCGGTTAACACCTTAAAAACAATAACATGAAAAAACAATTATTAATATTAACAGTGGCATTATTTATAGTGAGTTGTACAACACCAATTGATGTTACAAAAGAAACAGTTATTCAAAATGCTAAAGTTCAAATTGAAAAGGAACATACTGAGCAATTACATTATCAATGGAAAATTGATTCTTTAAAAGAAGTAAATAAGTGTAAATGAAAAAATATATTAACGATTTTTTAAAAAATTTAAAATATTTTTGTTGGTATGTTCTTATTGTAACATTACTTTTTGAAACAGTTGGTATCAAAAGATATTATGAGCAAACTCATGATACTTTTGATTTGTGGTTTTGGGGAACAATAATGTTTGTTGGTTCTACTATTTCTGGATATTATTCTATAAAATTGTACGAAAAAACATTAAAAGATAAAATTAAGGAAGAACAATGAATAAAAAATCTTTCCAAATTCCGGAAGTTATAGGAACCATTTCGTGGTTAATCATGGATTTTTGCTGGTTATCCAAAGAATATGGCATAGCAGTATGTTGTATGTTAACTGTTGTTGCTTTTTTAGGAATAGCAGTAATGAATATTTTTTCAACAAAAAACATTAGATATAGTGAACGTTTTAATTATGTTGCTGTTTGGATTTGGTCTATAATGAATTCTTTTTGGATGATAAGTGATTTACCATTAGAAGAAGAATCTCATAGTACCATTATTGCATTAGATTTAGCTAAATTATGTTTTATGCTAGGGTCAATTGCGATACTATTGTCTTTTGTGTTCTCGTTTATAGAAAAAAAACAAATCGTTTTTAGACGTTTAAAAATCACACCAGATATTGAAGAAGAGAAAACAGACGTTCAAAACAATAATTTTGAACTTTCATCAGATTTAAGTAATTTTAATCAAAAATTTAAAGACTCATTTAAGTAAAATTATGACCAACCCAAAAAATACCGCAAATTCATTATTAAAGAGGTATGGCAAAAAAGGAGCAATACTGTATTGTAGAGGAAGGTTAGACCAAGCTAAATTCGTTTTTAAGAAATTTGATGATAATGGTTCTTCTGCAATCTTGAGAGATTGGGAAAGCGTTCTCTCTTCTCCGGTCGATTTCTATGAGGATGTGTTGGATATTCTTGAAGGTAAAAAAACAATAAAACAAAGAAGAGATGGTGTATCCTTAGAAGAATTGTGTAAAATTGATTTGAAAGAGTTAAAAATTTATCTTGGTGGTTTTGAATTATATCAATATATTAAAAAACTACCATACGATGAAGGACTAGATGATTTAAAAGTTTTTGATTTTTTTAAAGTAGATTTTTCAAATGAATGTGCAATTCTTCGTATTTTTGAAAAAGGAGATAAGGGTTATGTAAACGCAGTTTCAGAAGAAAGATTCTATGAACATTTTAAAGTTATTGAAAGTCCTGCTAGATTTTTAAGTAATATGAAGAAAAAAATAAAATAAAAAAAATGAAACAAGAATCTTTTGAAGCATTAAAAAATAAAATGATATCCACCTACAAAAAGAGAGGTGAAGATAAAGTATTACTTACAAAAGGAAAACGTTCTTATACCGGAAATGAATTAGTTAAAGAAATTGAAGATGAAACGCAATTTGGTCTTGAACTAATGAATGGAATTATTTTGTTGTGTGTAGATTTGTTGAGCAGAGATAAAATTCATTTAAAAGAAGAATAAAAGTTCTATGCAATTAAATTTTCATACACCAATAAAAACCAATAGAGAATTAAATTATATTCTCCAACTTTTAAAAAATAAAGGTCTTATAAAGTCCTCTATTCCTTATGGAACAATTATCGGCGATGATTTTACATTGTCTGAATTAAAAAAAGCAGACCCCAAAGATTGCGGTATAAAAGCAATTAACGTTGGTCTTTATATAAAAAGTTTGAATACATCTATAACGTTGATTGAAATTCCTAAAAAAATAAACTTTAAAGATTTTTTAGAGATTAGCCTTGTAATGCAAGAAGAATGGGATAACAAAATGGATTTTTCAAAAAAGAAAGTTGTTATAGAACAATTTGAGAAAAGCCTTAATGTTACTTTGAAAAAAGGAGAAGAATGGATTAAAAAAGTTTATACTGATTTAGAAAAAACATTAGATAAACATCCAGTAGTTAAAGTTGGTAATACTATCAAAGTAAGACTTAGTAAAAATTTCCCAATTGAACAAAAGACTGTTCGTGGATTTTATTTCTTTCCAAGAGATGGCAAACATAAGTGGGGAATTTCTACAAATACGGGTGTGAGTATGTTTGATTCCTTAGTTAAAGAACAAATAAATTTAAAATAAAAAAATTATATGTGTATTACAGTAAATCATGCGAAACTTTCTAAAACAAAAATTCTTTCCTTAACACTTGAAAGCGGAAATCACTTTATAGCTTATAGCAATACAGTGGTAAATTTATCAGGGAAGCCAAATGCTATGATTTTACCAATTCCAGGAGAAACTAAACCTGAATGGTTCCACAATACAGAATCTTATAAAGAATTTTTAGATGAAATTACTGATAATAGTGATTTTATGAAAAATTATTTAGGTCTGATTTCAAGAAGCGCAAAAGGTATTTCAACATTAGAGAAATTTGAGCTTGGAATGTATAGTGTTGGTTTATCAAATGATTTTGATGGTATTAAGCAATTTATTAATGAATTGCCTGAAAACAAAAGACCAGTAGTCTCTGAAGAATTACAAAACTTTTTCCAAAACAAATATGCTGGGTGGTCATTTGCTATTTGTACTTTTGATTCTGAAAAAACTATTGATGCACAACCAATCGCTTTTGAATATAAGCCATTTTTTACAGAGTTCCTTTATTTTCCAACAATGGATGGACATGATGGCAAAGCTCCAAAAATAGATTCGGCAGTAGAATCTGACCACACCTTCATTTACGAACACACAGGTTCAATGGAAGGTGAATTACCAGAAGGTAGGTCTTATCCATATAACAAAAAATTCATTACCTTAAATGCAGAAGTTCCTATGTTTCTTCAAAATAGAAAATATAGAACCATATATCAAGGAGGAAAAGTTGCAAATTCTGACACTTACATTGATTTAATAGAATTAAAAAAATCTAATTTTTCTAACCACCCAACAGTTCATAAATCACAACCAATCGCTTATTAAAAAATGAATATCCACATTCTTATAGAAGCATCTCATACACTTGGCAAAGACCATGGATTTTGGGAAAAAGAAAAAGATTTAAAAGAAGAAATGTTATACATTTTTTCTAATATTGGTGATATTGCAAAGGCTTACAAAAAAGGTCGAAGAGCTAATTGGTCCAAATTTGATGCAATGATAGGTCAATTAGAAAATTCTAATGATAATCAAAATGAAGGTACGCGTAAAATTTACAAAGAATATATTAAAGATACATTTGAAGATGAAATTGCGAATGTAATTTTAAGAATTACTGATTTGTTTGGTGGTAAAAATATCAATATAGTTTCAGTTCATCCATGGCTTGACAATTTATCTGAAACTGAACTAAATTATTTTTTCCGGAACGTAAATCCAAATCATGATTTTAAAGAAAATGTATCACATTGGTTAAATGAATCATTAGCATTGTGTATGTTTTCTTCTGATAAGGACCAAGACTATGGTTTTTCGCATATTTTATTTCACTTAGGAGCGCTTATTGAATTTTTCGACATAGATATAGAAAAGCACCTTACTAAAAAAATTGAATATAACCGGTTAAGGCCAATGCTTTATTCTACATAATAATATGGTTAGTTTAGATACACTCAACATAAGAAAAGGACTAGAATTAGATGTTGATGTAGCTGATATTTTTAAAATAAGTACTAAAGCCGAAGGTGATATAGTTGCAAAAAGAATTTGTAAACTAGGTCTTGAAAAAGCCATCCTTGAAAATCCCAATATAGAACAATACATTTTAGATTCAGGAGGGTTAGTTTTTTCTTCTGAAAAAGAAAAAGTCAAAATTTCAGAGAGTCTAACTGCATATGTTTACGATTCTTATTTAGTAGACATTGAAGTAGCAGAGGACCAGGAAACTGAAATTATCTTTGATTCTTGTAAGGAGATTGAATTTGTTAATACAGAAATTTTAGATTTTAATCAGTTTTGTGAGAACATAATGACGGCTCAAAGTTTTGCTGGTAAATACAAAACAACTATTTTCAAGTTCCCATTTATTGGACATGGCATATTTTCATTAGAAGAATACGCATGTGTTCACAAAATGGTTTCCGCATCCAACATGCATGTTCTTAACTTCTTTTTGATTCACAAAAAGGTATTAGCCGGAATAGGTGCTTTTCTTACAGGATTGTATCGTAACGATATTATGCGCCAAAGAGAATATTTGACCTCAAAAGAATTTGCCACTCTTCTAGATGAGGCAGAACAGCAATTTGCCATCATGTATTCTATGATTACTGACAGTACTAGCGATTAATCCAATAATTTGTTAAAATGCAACGTTTTTGCCTATTTTTCGTTTAAAATAGTATGAAAGGTTTAAAGGATATTTTACCAGAACAGGCCATTGAAATTGCTAAGATGATTTGGAATTTTGATGATGCAATAAAATCAGATTTCAACTTTACATATTTTAATGGAAATTATGGTTCTTATACCAAAGCTGACGATGAAGATATAACAGTTACTTTTGATTTTGAAACGGAATTTGATAAAAAAACAAATTCAATGAAGAAGAAAAGAATTGGTAAAATGTTCGTTCATATTCATCCAAATCTTGATTGTAGTATTGGAGAATTTATTTTTATCCCGTATGACAAACCTCAAAATGAAACTAACAAAGGATATTGGAAACATGACCATAGTTATCCTGTGAGAAATCAAAATGCTGTGCAAAAGAAATTTATTGAGTGGGGTATTGAACCATGTTATTTTGGAATGAATTCATATATTATAAAAAATGTCAACGAAAAAAAATAATAAAAAACCTCTTTGGAAAAAATACCTCTACGATATTGATACCGTAAAGGAAGGTGATATTATACCGGTATTATGTTCTCATCAAAGAGCTGATGAAACAGGTTGTAACCGGTGGCTTAAAATGATAGTAAATCATGCTTCCGTTATGAATTGCACTCATTTAGCGAGTGGCTCTAATTTTGATATGCGAAATCAAGAATGGTTTTGTCATCAACATAAAATAAAATGTTAGTAACAGTATATCATATTTCTCCGCGCAAAAATCGTAATTCCATATTACAATATGGATTAATTCCTAAAGGAAAGAAAGAAGGCCGCATTAAATATAAACCTCGAATTTATGTTTCTATTAATAAGGATGATTTGGCCTTTGATTATGTTAATTATGAAAATATAGATTGTTGGACATTTTCAATAGACCAAAAGTTTTTAAAACAGGACACAAATTCGAGCTCTAAAAATCATTTTTATATTGAAGTTTGGATTGAAAAGGATAATGTAAAATTAGAATGTTCTTATTAAAGAAACATTAAAACTATCTAATCTTACCAGTTTTAATAGTATCAATATTTTTTACTATCACATCAACTCTTAATTTAGCAGCATCTTGTGGGACATAGCTCTTAGCAAAATAAATTGTCTTTAGAATGTTTTCGCGAACTATAGCATAAACCACATTTCCATTGCTATTAGTTTTTTCATCAACCAAAACCAAGACTTTATTAGCAGCTTCTGCTTTTAATTCCGGAGCATTATAATTTACTTTATTTTTATCAATTATAATGTTAGCTATTAATATACCAAAAGATTTTGCTTTTGGAAAATTGTATTTCTCAATTATTTTTGCATTCTCTATAATTTGACTTTTGATATTATCTGGAATAATATAAGTGCCAATTATTTTATATTCTCCAACAGTACCAGGAATTTCATAACCAACATTTTGTGTACTCATGTTTATTAATCTGTCATACAGTCTTTCGCTGTAATGGATGTCCAGAATAGCTTCTGATAATAATTTACGAATATATTTTCTTAGAAAATTCATTTAGAGATAAATAGGGCCAAAATGTTGTTTTTAAGAACTTGATTTTCATAATTTAGACCTATATATTTGAAAGTATGAACTTTCATCCGGCTATAAATCGATTTCTCGATATTAATAATCAAAAAGTTTGGGAAGGTTTTTATACATCAGTGGCCAATGAGTTGGCTAAAAGTGAGATTCCACTAGAAAATGTGTTTTTTGTTAATACTCCGGGATTTACTGCTTTTCTTACTGAGGGTGGCTGTGTTGTGCAAAAACCAGCTTCTGATTATGTGCAAATACATACAAGAAAAGTTATTGTTGAAAAAGATGATTTTAAAAAATTTAAATATTATTCAAACAACGTGTATAGTCCAGATGAAAAGATAGTGAGTAAATCATGTTCTGTTAATAGTTATAGACTAAATTGGAATGCATCTTTATTTGGTGAAGATTTTGATTTAATGAGAGCTTTTAAAAAATATATTGAATCAAAAAGTCAATTTGCAATATTTTTATATATAGACAGTTCTTTCTTCTCGACCATTAAAGAAACGAAAATAATAAGAGCTAGTATTTTAAATGTTTTTGAGGTGGAATTATAAAGAATCTTCTAATTCAAACCTTCTTCTTAGTCTGTCGTGGTGATTTGGGTTTGTAAGATAATAACTAAAATTTCTATCACACCATTTGGAAAACCTTTTCCATAAATTCATTTTTTTACTCATTGTGTTTGTTTTAAGAATTTAAAATACCTGATAATGTTCTAAATAATTGAGAGTTTACTGATTGTTTAGTATTAATTTTTTCTATCAACATTTTTCTAGTTTCAGTATTTAATTGTCTAACAATAACATCTGAATATTCCTTCATAGCATCGGTAGCATGTTGAAAACTAAAGTATGTTATCTTTTGTCCCCACTCATTAGTTATGACAAGTTGTGGTTTTGAATTTAAAATATTTCTAGCACAGAATGTATCTTTTTCACATTCATCCATAGATTGATTGCATAAACTACATACTGACACAATTATTTTTTCTTTTTAATTAAAGTAGATAAAATTTTTGTTGATTTTATTGATAATGGATGAGTTGCTTTTAAATTTTCTTTAATACCTTCACATAACTCAATGATAAGTTTTTTCTGTTCTCTTATTTTTTTATTTCTATTATTCAATGTGGATTGAAGTCCTTCATTTTCACACATTGCATCATAAGCTGCTCCCATAATATTTATTTTTTCTTTTTAAATTTAGTGAATTTTGACTTTGGTTTATCTTTTGACTCAGTAATTATTTGTTCACAATCGGCTAATGTTAAATTTTCAGCATCTTTACCGGCTGGAATTTTATGATTTCCAGTTTTTGACTTAATATATGGACCGAATTTACCGTTTAAAACACTTATGTTTTGCTTTTTAAACTCTTTTATAACATTACTGTTCTTTGCCACCTTTTTTTCCTCAAACAGCTCTATTGCCCTTTTAAGCGTTATTTTGGCAGGGTCTTCTTCTTTTGGGATGGAAGCATAAATATTATCGATTTTAACATATGGTCCAAAACGTCCAATTGCTACTGTAACTTCTTGATTTCCATGCTTTCCAAGGTTGATTGGCCAAATTAACAATTCGAGAGCTTCTTTCATCGTAATAGATTCTATTGTCTGGCCTTCTTTAAGTTTAGCGAACTTTGGCTTGTTGTCGCTGTCTTTGTCACCGTCACCTAACTGAACCATTGCTCCAAATCGACCGATACGAGCAAATACTGGTTTACCGGTTATTGGGTCTTTTCCTAATTCTTTAATACCAGCTTTTCCTTCTGTACCAGCAGCTTCTTTGAGGATTTTGCTGAATGGCTTGTAAAAATCTCCAATCATCTTGGTCCACTCTTTATTTCCTTCAGCAATTTCATCTAATTTTCCTTCTGTTTCAGCAGTAAAATTATAATCCATAATTTCAGAGAAATGTTCTTTCAAATAATCCACAACAACAGTTGCAATTTCTGTGGGAACCAATTTTCCTTTTTCTCCACCAAACTTATCTAGTTTTTCACTTTCATCAATAGTATTTTTGTCTGCTATTAAAGTTAAAGTTTCTATTTTTCGTTCTTTTACAGGAATATCTTTCTTTTCAACATATCCTCTATCTTGAATTGTTTTAATGGTTGCTGCATAAGTACTTGGTCTACCTATTCCAGATTCTTCTAATTTTTTAACCAATCCTGGTTCATTAAATCTTGGAGCCGGTTTTGTAAATGATTGTGCTGAAACGATTTCTTTATAATTTAATTTATCACCTTTTTCAATTGGAGGCAATGCTTTTGAATCACTCTCTTCGTTATCCTCTTCTTTTGAATCTTCAACATCATTGTAAACTTTTGTAAATCCATCAAATTTTATAACTTGACCTTTTGCAATAAATTGTTCTTTAATTCCACTAGTTCCAATATATACAGTTGTATTTTCAACTTGCGCATCACTCATTTGAGAAGCAATCGTTCTTTTCCAAATTAACTCATATAAACGTTGTTCATCAGAATCTCCTCCGGCAATAGTATTCTCCATATGTGTTGGACGAATAGCCTCGTGAGCTTCTTGTGCACCTTTTGCTTTGCTTTTGAAAGTTCTATTAGTTAAATAATTTGCTCCATATTTTGTTGTAATCTCAGAACTAATGGCTTTAACAGCATCTTCTGATAAAATCACAGAGTCTGTTCTCATGTAGGAAATGTGACCACCCTCATAAAGCTTTTGTGCTGTTCTCATTGTTCTATCAACAGTGAATCCTAATCTACCTCCGGCAGCTTGTTGTAAAGTACTCGTTGTAAATGGAGCAGACGGAGTTTTCTTTCCTGGCTTTGTTTCTTTGGAATTTACTACAAATTCTTTTCCAATACATTTTTTCAAAAATTCAGTAGCTTCTTTTTTATCTTTAAATCTCTTATCAAGAATTGATTTGATGGAAATGTTTTTCTTGTTATTAAAGGTGCCTACTGTTTTAAAATCAACATCAGATGCAAAGGCGTTTATTTCTTTTTCTTTTTCAGAAATCAATCTTACTGCAACACTTTGAACGCGACCAGCACTCAAATTTGGACGAACCTTTTTCCAAAGTAATCCAGATAAATCAAAACCCACCAATCTATCTAAAACACGTCGAGCTTGTTGTGAATTGACTAAATTCATATCGATGAGTCTTGGATGTTGCAAAGCCTCTTCTACTGCTTTTTTTGTAATTTCAGTAAATGTGATTCGTTTTGTATCTTCAATGGGAAGTTTTAAAGTTTGAACTATATGCCAACTAATCGCTTCTCCTTCACGGTCAGGGTCACTTGAAAGAATAAATTCATATCCATTCTTTTTAAATTCTTGTAATGTTTTTACTACATCTTTCTTTTCAGCAGAAACATTGTAAGTTGGTTTGAAGTTGTCTTTTTTATCGATACCGGCACTTCCTTTAGAAAGTTCGGTAATATGTCCATATGAAGCAGCCACATCATAATTTTTATAATCCGGGCCCAAACTTTTTAAAATTTCTTTGATTTTTTTGATTTTTGAGGGTGACTCAACAACCAATACGTATTTCTGTTCAGAATTTGATTTTTTCTTTGCCATAAGACAAATATAGCAAGTTTAATGAAAAAAGGAAATTATTGTTTAAATTTTAGAATTATACTTAATCACATTCTCTATATGTATAAACGTTGGCAATGAATGTGTGTTGTCAGTTAAATATATCCACTTAACCACTAGAACGTCTTTCCCTGCCGTGTTTATTGAAAGAACTTTTCCGATACTATTTTTATGGTCTTTGAAAATTAATGTTTCAACACAAAAGCTGTTTCTTATTTTAATAAAATCATCTTTTTTAAGTTTATGAAATTTTTCTATTAAAACTTCCTTTTTATATAAATTTTCAAACCCCATTTAAGACAAATGTCTTACTTCCTTATGACTAGCTTTTGGGTTGTTGTTGTGAGTCCATAACCTGGCAAATGGAGTTGTAAAATGCTCATTATAAATTAAAGTATCATCAATGTGTAAATCAATATTATGTTTACGACAATATTCTGCTTTAGCCTTATCCCAATGCCCATCTTCAAATTTTTGTTGGATTGTTCCATCTGGAAATTGTATTTGACCAGTTGTTGGTACATTAGAACTTATTAAATGGTCATATACTGAAAAATTATGTGACCACACTATTCCAGCATCATTTAATTTTTTTTCCAATTCTACACTCCAAGCACCTCCTGTGACGATGTGTACCTGACCACCGGCATTTATAATAGCCTTTGATAGAAAGGCAAACGCTTCTGGAAGAGCATCAACCACACCGTGAATATCTAATGAAATTTTCATTTTATAATTTCCCATTCTTCAATTCCTCCTTTTACTATTTTAAAAATAGGATGAGTTTGAAGTTTTGTTTTTATTTTTAATTTTTCAAATTTATCTTTATCTCTTATTTTGAGTTTTTTTAATAAATGTGAAAATTCAAACTCTATTTGTTTATTTGTTACAGTAATTGAATCAGCGTTTAAAGACCAACAAATTTTATTTCTATCAAATTTAAATTTTCTTCTTTCTGCTTCGAAATAAATTGCTTTTAAATATTCGTTTATATAAGAAATAGGATTGTCAGTGTTTTTAAATCTTTGAAGTTGTGGATGGAATTTATATCCAACAGTTTTATTTTCTAAAACTTTTTTTGCTAATAACGTTTCTCTCCATAAAGCTACTAAACCTTTTGAATCAAGATAACTAGGATTTAAAGACCACAATCTCATTATTCAGCTAATATTTCGTTGTTGAAATCTATTATATTTTCTTCTGGAACTAATAAATGAGCAACTCTATATTGTCTGAATAAGTTCCATTTCCAAGTTATGCCTTGTAAGATACATTCAAATTTTTTTGCTCTATGTTGCATTATAGTAACACCGGACATTGAATAAATGAAATAATTAATAAGAACGTAGTTTTTTTTATTGATTGTGTGAACTATAGTTATGTTTTGATTTTCCATTAATCGTCGTTTTTTAAATTACATGTAGTATCGATAATCCATCCTAATATATCACCCATCCAATCAAGTAACATTAAGTGAACAAAAAAATCTAGCATATTATCTGCCGGTGTAAAAATCAATCTGATAATACCAATCAACATGATAATGCCTAAAATAACTAAAGAGATGGTTAAAATTGTTGTTAGCATTAGTGCTGTTTTAAAATTTAACTAATTTTGTTTGTCTAACCTTTTCAAAATCATCTTTATCACGACCAACCATATTTATTTTAAATATTGTCATTGCACATTTTGAAATTTGTTCTTTTAATAATTTCTCTATTTCTTTTTTACTATATACTTTTTTCATTTATAAGTATTTATTTCTTCTTCAGAATCAATTTTATATGAGTTGGCTCACTTAATTTAATATCAAATTCTTCTTTTACTGATTGTTCTATAAAAGGAAGAAGGTAATGAGAATAAAAATCGTATGAATATTTTTCTGTTGGAATTTTACTCATCATATCTTCAAGAGTGATTGGGAGATAGTTTTCTCTTAGTTCTCTAAACCAATTTTTGTTATACCTGAATTTTAAGAGATAATGTAAAAGGTTTTTATAGTTTGAAATTTTACCCCACATTGTTTCAAATTCTTCAATATGTGGATTTTGAGAATTATAAATTTTTTGAATATCTCCTATTTCTGAATCGTGTACAGAATTTTTGCTTAAAAGCATATCGCGAACAACAATGTAAGAAAACTCAGTATTGAATAATCTCTTCCAGAATTGCTTAATAGTATCTTCTGTTCCATAAGAATATACTTCATGTATAACTGATGAAAGTGTTATGGCGCATTCTACGCCTTTGCTGGTATGGTATTTAACCAATCTTTCAATTAATGTCCAATCTGAGGTAAATACTGGGATTTGTTCTTCGTCATATTCTTGCCAAATTTCATTTTTTGATTTAGCAATATCAATCATTTCTTGGGAAACATCATACCCTATTAAAATAATATCTGGCTTTAAATCTCTTATGTACTTAAGCATTGTACCGTCAGCACAACCAAAATCTACAATTAATCCTGGGTTAATTTTATCAATAAAAAACAGCTTGTCTATCATAGATTTTGCCATTTCTGTACGATAAACTGAAATATCTTTTATGGTTTGTTCCATAACTTTTAAACGAAAAACTGTTAAAAATGTTGCAAACCAGTTTTTGAGATAGAATTACTGCAAAAACCTAAAGTTTTCTTTATTTGATTCCATTTCTACAATGGCTTGATTAACTATCTCCAATCGACTTTCAAGGTAATTCCGGTCTTTATATAGTTCTACTAATGGCTTATTGCTATTTAAGATGTTTTGAAAGTTGTTATTTATAAAATCAAATAAGCCGCTATATTCCTTATTGTTTCCATATAATTTGAAATGCTCTTTCGTTTGAGTGCTAACACTAGAGTGGTCTCTATTAACAACAGCTGCAATTTCATATACAGTAGCTTTAGGATTTGACTTTTTTAAAATGTTTATGATTACACGTCTTATGTCAGCCAAAGTTCTGGTTCTTGTTTTGGATTTTATTTGCTCTTGTGTAATACTTATTTTTTTGTCTATTATTTCAAACAATAGTTCTGCATGAGAATTGAATTTAATATTCAAAATGTTTTTTTCCATAAGGCAAATATAAAAATTTTTTTTAGTTTAATTAATATCCCAACCACATATTTTTCCATCCGGACCACAATAAACTATTTCCTCTATTGGCGGTATAGATTTTCCAGTTTCAATACTTGTTGTAGAAAATTTGTAAATATCTTCACTACTAACTTCTTCTAGCGAAGTTTCTTTGCCATTATTGAAAATTTTATAGCCCCACATCTCTCTGATGTGTTTCTTTTTACTTAATTTTTGTTTCATGTCACAAACAATAACCACAATTACTGATTCTGAATTTGATAAATGATTTAAGATTGTTGTTCTTAGAGTGTCTGGTTTTTTTTCTAGACACATAAAGTTAAAATTTCCATTTTTCTTTTTTTGAATAACCCAATTTTCTTGAATTTGTTCTTGGGAATCTTTAATTGCTGTAAATACTAAAATAGAAGAAGAGGTTGTTCTTTTTTTAATATTTTGCATCAAAATATTTACAGCCTTTCTATCAACATTTTTATTTATTCTATAATTAGAAAAAAATCGCTCCATTTTTTTATTTTAACATTTTGTGTTTCTGTTTGTATTTTTTATACTGTTTGTATTTTGCTTGGACATTTGCGCCGCTAAATGTAGTACCTGTAACAGTTTTTTTGTTGTTAAAATTTAAATACAATGCTATATAATTAAATCCTTTCTTTTGAACATCTTTAAGTTCTTCTATTAACTTAAATGTTTTAAGTGATTCTGCACATTCACCAGCAGCTCTGTTTTTAATGTGAGGATGTCTTTTTTTGCCGTGTTCTCTAATTAGTAAATAAATTCTTTCCGGAGCGGTGATGTTTTTTGTGATTTTTAAAAACTTATTATTAGAATTTAAAATAGCATTAGCAGTATATCCTTGTGTGTATAAATCTACAATAAGCTTGTCTCTTTTTTTGACAAAAATTTTTCTTAAAGAAGGAAAATTGTATTTAGTTTCTAATTTTCTTAATTTTATGTCATTAATATTATATCTTTCGAGAATTTCTGTGTAAGAAAACACACCATGTTCAACATCTTTAGTGATTAACTTCATCAATTTCTTATCTAAACTTTTAAGAAATTTGCGTCTTATAATACCTAAATCTTTTTCAAGTAAATTTATATATTGCGGTGACATGCCTAAAATCTCAGAAATTTGTTTTTGTGTCTTACCTTCGGAAAATAACTTTTTTATTTGTTCATCCCTTATTGTTGGTTCATGAGTAGGGACTGGTTTTATTACCTGGTTTATTTTAATTGGATGCGGTACTATTTGAATGGGGCTTACATATTTTGAGTTATGATTTATTATATCTCCATGTGCGCACATTCCATTATTTGATGCTATTTCTCTAACAACAGATTTGAAAGTGTTTAATTCATGTGCAATGCTTCCAAGAGTTTTCCCTTCCACAATTCTTGATAATACATATTTTTCATCAAGTTCACTTGAATCCTTTATTCTTCTGTTCATTATAAATGGATTTCTTTTTGTTGTTTTTTATCTTTGTTTAATATTTTAACTTCATTCTCTTTGTCTTTGAATTTCCAAATAAACCAGTAAGATTTTTTTTGAGACCCCTTACAACATCTTAAAATAGCACTTTTATCAAACCCTAATTCTAAAGTTATTTGTGTTGCAGTTTCCCATTCTCTCAAAAGTTCTCCAGCAAGAGAATATTGACAGATAATTTTTCTGTCATATTTTCCTTTGGTTTTTCTTTTATACTTTTTGGGCATAACTTTGAAATTAATTTTATTTTTTTTTGTGTTTCTCTCGTTCTTTCAATATGATATAACCAAAACGCCATGAAAAAAATACAATAACCCAAACTGGTAATGCCCAAATGCATTGTTTTGAATACAGTAAATATTGGCAAAGCAATAAACTGCCTCCTATGACAATTAAAAAAAATAAAAATCTTTTATTTTCTGGTAAATCATCATACCACTCGTTTGATTTTATTATCCAATCTTTCACGTTGCTACTTGGCAGTACTTACATAAACTAAACCATTTCTTGACATCATTCTTCTTAAAATGATAGTTTGAGATTTCCAATCATCTAATTGTTTTATTTCTGACATAGAAAGCCAAGTGACAGTGGATTTTAATTCTGTAGCATTGGTCGTTGTTCTATCTCCTTGTTTCATTTTATCAACTTCAACAGAAAATAAATGACAAAATTGATTACTTTGAGTTGAAACCATTGCTTTACCATGATATTCAATTTGATTGAAAGAAACATCAAATCCAGCTTCTTCAATAACCTCATCTTTTACCAATAATCTTAAATCTTTATGGTATTTTTCATTGTCAATTGAACCACCAAATGCTGTGGTGAGAAAATCTTGTATTGGGTCTTTAAATTCGTTTATCAATCCTATTCTACGCTCATCAGCAGCATTAATAGCAATTAATACGAATGCTACTGAATCCACTCCTTTACGTTCAGAATAAATATATCCTCCGGCTCTTTTTACTTTCAACCAATTATTATCAAAAATAACTTCATGTTCTTGAACTATTCTGGGAGAATATTCAATAGCCTTATTATCTTTTTCTTCGGTTTTTTTATCTTCTTGTGTTTGAAGAGGTTTCTCATTATTAAAATTCAATTCCTCTGAGCTCCAATTTATCTTGTTGTCCATATTGCAAATATAGTAAATTATTTCTTCTCCATTAAGGTTTTTCGAGTTAATTTTAAATTAACTTTATTCATATTTTCAAATAAATCAATCATTTGTAACTTATCTGCTTCTTGAACCTTCACTCTCTGGGTTAATTCGTTTGAAAAATAAAACAATAATTGTGTATTTAAATTCATGTTTTTAAAAGCCTCAGCAGCATTGTCGGAAATTAATATTGGCTCTGTCAATTCCGTTAATCCCAACTCATTTGTTCTTACATCTTTTGATATTATTAATTCTCCTTTTGAATTTATGTTTAATACCACAAAGATTTGTTCTTGATTGTCGGCTGTTTTGACTTTTGGAAGGTCATCTATTTGATAAGGAAATTCTTGATTGATATATTTAAAAATCGGTAAAGAAAAGCTTGCGAATATGGCTGAACTGAAATTATCCATACCCATTTCTTGAAGATTGTTTACTATTGATGGAATAACTTTTTCTATTAAAGCATCTAAAATATCGTTATATAAATTCTTGTTTTTCATTAAAAAATTTTATGTTTTTCTAAGATTACAGTTCTAAACAAAGGTAAAGAAATTGTATTAGCAAAATGAAAAATATCTTTTATATCATTTTGATAAATTTCAGCTTCTTTTATAAAGCTTACTAATTTTTCTGACAATATTTTTAAAAATCTTTTATAATCAATATTTGCTAGTGAATGTCCAGGAATATCCCATTTTCGTAGTTCTTTTAAATCCAAACGTATTCGTGGAGCTTCATCATGTCTGAGTCTTCCACCCGGACTTAAACTTAGGCGAACAAGAAATATTTCATTATTTTCAATAATAAAATCATAATGTGAAATGTGGAAAGAAAATTGTTCTGGATATAATTTTGAATTTTGTAATTCAAAAACGTTCGGAATTAGAATTGTAGAAATTATATCAATTAACTTGTTTGTTTGCTCCTCAGTCATTAGATTATATTTTTTCCATTAAAACGTATCTGGTTTCAGAATCAAATATATTAAAATTAGAATCTATATCCAAAAATTTCTTTACTGTTCCTAAGTGAAAATTTGCCGGATTATTAAAAGATTCTAATTCTTGTGTTATGTTGTGACATAAATTTACTAAAGTTCTCATTGAAACTTGAAAGCAAAGGTACTTAATTAATGATTTTGAATCATGAAAATCAAAACTTTCAGTTACACATCTATATTGTTGATGACGATTTATAAAAAAACCAGGATGAAATCTATCATTATATTGAATTACTCCCAACTCTTCTTGTCTTACTGGGTCAATATGTAATGTTGATTTAGTTATAGAACCATGTGTAAAATTAAAAGAAGAATTCATCGTAATAGCTAAACTCAGATTATCGTCATGAGACTCATTCGGTTTTGAAGCTGTTTGATTCCAAGTGAATTCTGTAAAATCTTCTTCTTCTAAAAACAATCGAGCTTGTATAATAGTTGGAAGAATTTCTAATATTTTTTCTGCGATTTTTTTCTTAATGTTTATATGTCTCATTTTTTAAAAACTAGAATTGGCAATTATTCTACTTCTCAAAATTACTAATTTCTTATGAGATTTTCAACATTACTATTTATTTTTCATATCTGTTCAGATTATACTGAATAGAGCCACCAGACCATCGTATCCCTAATGCCCAACTATCTAACTCTTTAAAAATATAGATACTATCATTTGGTTTAAATTGTACCTTAAATTCTTCAGAACAATTTATTAACTTTTGTTCATCTGTAATAAAAGCGATTTTCCCTTGAAAGATAACTGGTGTTGCATAAAGAAATTTTTTATTTTCGTTTGCTTGACTAACTCCTAGACATAACCAAACTGTCAAAGAAATGCCTGTTAATACAAAAATTCTTGCTGTCACCGGATTATTTTCAAACAAAAAAGCACTAATTATGAATAATAGTACAATAATAAATATCAATAAGGGTCCGCTCATTTATTCAGAAATAACCATTAATAATTCTAAAATATTTGATGCTACTTCAGATTGTGTTTTACAATCTTTATCAGAAAAAGAAGCGTTGTGTCCATCATCTTCTCCTCTTCCACCAATAGCTGAGTGCATTGTTTTAAAAGAGGATTTAACTGTCAAAGTACCATCTCCTTTACATATAACTTCAAAATTTCCTTTTTTTGCTTGAACATGATAATGTGTATCATCACCATTCATGTTTGTTTGAATAGAAATTTTTGCTTCTGTTTTTTGATTTTCAATTATTCCTTTTGACATATTATTTTGTTTTTTCTATTAAGGTTTCTCTTTTTTGTTTGAGTTTTCCAACTATTACACCTTCTTGGTGTACGAAAATTAAGTTTTCACTTAGATAATCCAATACAACACCTCTTTCTGGAGGTTCTGGAAATGCTTCTTTAAGTTTTTTCACATCTAAACCATTACTTTCAAAAATAGCCATGCCGGTACACCATTCTGTTTTAATTTCTTCTACATTATCGGCCCAGACAATACCGCTACCCTCAAACGTAGTTAGATATCCAATAAATTTTCCAGATTGTTTATTAAGCGTTTTACTCATAATTCTTAAGGATTTTTAATTTCGTAACCGTGTTCAATAAGATATTTGTGCATTTGAAATAAATCATCATGAAATAATTCAACATTAATCAATGATTTTTTGTCTTGAGAAATATTATAAAGTCTAAATTTATTTCTATATTCAAAGTCTACTACAAAAATTCTATCAAGTTGATGTTCCATAGAAGGATTTGAAAAAAGATACACCACATGAAATCTCGCATTATATGGTTTTCCTCTAAATTCTTTTGGAACCTGAAGAGTTTTATATTGGTATTTTTTTCCAAGATATTTTGCTGACTTTTCGTTCCAATACTTTTTATTTATCCAACTGGATAAAAACGCTAAGTCGATAAACTCCTTTTCGGTAAGTTTAGTTATGTCTTTTAAATCTTTTTTAGCCATTGTTGGATTTTTCTACTTTTTTTAAGTATTCAATATCTTTTAGTGTTGGATTTTGCGCTGCTTTGTTAGCTAATTTATCACACCTTTCGTTTTCCGTATCTCCATTATGTCCTCGTACCCAAACAAATTCAACCTCTGAACATTTTCTGTATAAAGCTAATAATTTAATCCATAAATCTGCGTTTTCTCTTCCTTGAAATTTATTTTTTTCCCAGTTAAACAACCACCCTTTATTGAATGAATTAACTAAATATTGAGAATCTGAATTGATAATGATTTTAATTTCCGGATTTTTAATGGCTTCCAAAGCTAAAATGGCACCCATAATTTCCATTCGACTATTAGTGCTAAGTGTATATCCGGCGCTTAGTTCCTTTCTGTGTCCCTTATAAAGCATGACACATGCACATCCGCCTCTTCCGGGATTTGGCATGCAAGAGCCATCTGTATAAATAATAACATTAGGAGATTCCATATGGATTAAACGAAAAAGAAGTTATTTTGTTACTTAAGAATTTTCCAATCTTTAGTATCAATGATGAATGGTTTATTCACTAATTTATAGCTTCTATTAAGCACAGAAGCATTAACTATTTTTTGACCATCTGCACCCTCAAAAATACCTCTTGCTTCATGAATGTGTCCACAAACGATTAGTTTCAATTCTTTAAGTTCAGGCAATCTTTGTAACATTTCTGTGCATCCACAAGAATCACCTTCTAAGGTCATATCTAAAATACCAGCCGGTGGTCCATGGCTTAATAAAATTTGAACATCATCAGGAACTTTAGACCAATAATTATGCATATAACCTCTTTGTACGTTAAATGCCCATTGATAAAATTCTGGTTGTTGAGGTACTCCGTAAATTTTAATACCATCTATTATGACTTCTGAATTTTCTAAATAAGTTACATTTGTTGGAATTAAAGATTTAGCTACATAAGGATTTCTTTGAAAAAGCCAATCATGATTACCGGCTATAAAGCATCGAAACTTATAATTTCCTACTGTACTAAACCAATTTACAAAATCTGATATTTGGTCTATTGTTCCCATAGAAGACACATCTCCAGGATGTAAAATCCAATCAGTATCAGGAAGCCATTCTTTTGGAATTTTATTATGAAGTCCGTGAGAATCAGAAAGCAGAGTAATTGTAGGCATAATGTAGTTTTTTACAAAGTTACATTATTTTCAAGAATTAACAAATGTATTTGTTGTCTTCTGCTTTTATTAGAACTGCTTTAAAATATTGTAATTCATTTTTAAAGTTACTTCTTGTGTAACTCATAAATTTATTTACGCCGTTATGACTTAAATTTCCTTTATTAAATTTAGACATTCTCTCTCGAAATTTTGGTAATATTTTATAAAACCATGATAAAGCAAAAATATGCATATTCATAACATTTTGTCTATTGAAACCAACAGTTTCAGATGTAATGTTTACATCTAAAAATAAAACAATAGATAATAAAATAGTGTCATTCATCAATAAGCTAAGGGGGACAAAATTATCTTTGGATTTTTGAGATTCTCTGGTGGTATAACCTACAAGAACAAGTTGTCCTGAACTACTCTTAGATATTAATGCAATATTGTTATCGATGTAGTGAATACCGTCCCAATCTCCTGAAAAATGTAAACTAGATAAAAGTTCATTTTTTTTAAAACTTGTTTTTTCAACAAATACAGTTTTGAATATTGGGGGATTAGAAAAATTTTCTTTTAAGAATTCTGGTTTTATGTTGAAAAATGAATTCATGGTAATAACTTAAAAACCGTTTCTGTCTTCCAATCTTTTTTCATTTCTAAAATGCAAGTTTGAACTCTACTACCCTTAAAAGTACTTCTTGGTAAATGTGTAATGGATTTTAAACCCCAATTCATAATGTCTTTTGTCCTTTTTTCGCCATTAATAATTGCTAAGTATGGCATTAGTGCAATAATATTTTCAGACATTTCCATGCACTTATATAGAATCTCATAACCTTGTTTCATTGGAGTAAATGGCGGATTCATAACTATCCAATCAAAGTTATTTTTAGTCATTTTATTAAAATCTTCTGGAGAGAATACGGTGCCATGTGCTTGTAAAGCTTTGACTAATTTTCCTTTTCCAGGAGTTGGCTCTAAAATAAGACCAGCATTCTGAGGAAGAAACGAAGCCATGTAATTACAAATGTGTTCCGGTGTTTGAAAATGGTCACCCCAATCTTTAAAATCTTTTTGCTCCGTATTCATATTATTGTACAATGTTCTTTAAGTAATTTTTCACCGTTTGTATTCTATCGTTATATTCTCCAGTTAAAATTGTGTAAGATACATTCCAGTTTTTTAATTCAGAAATAATTTTTGTAAAATGTTTTAACCTCTCTTTGTCTTTAATATAATTTCTTGTTCCATCTTGAACAGATTTTGTTCCATCTGGATGCATTATGAAAAAATGGCAATTATTATCTAATTGTTTTTTAATGTGGTAATTGAAAAAATGATTTAATTTAACAGATTCTTTTGGATAATATAATTTAGAAAATATTTTTGTTGTTATTACTTCTGTATCACAAAACATAAATTGCTTAGAACACCTTTCTGCTAATTGTTGTTCTATTTCTCTTTGTTTAATAACAATTTCATGAAAATCCATTAATGAAAGTTCTCCAACATTTTTTTCATATAAAATACGACCATATTCTGGAACCCAATTTGTTTCAAACTCTTCTTCTTCTGATAATAGTTTAGAAATTGTTGATTTACCGGTGGATTCTGGGCCTAAAAAATAAATGCGATGTAGAAAATATGGTTTAACATGATTTGGAATGAATTGCCAATTATCAAAAGGATTATTTCTAATAGCTGTTCCTGATATTGGAACAGTTTTTCTTTCTTTATCAATTAATTCATGTTTTATTCCAAGTCTTTTTGCTAGTTCAAATCCATAATCTTCAGAAGAAAAAATAACATCTAAACCATTTGGAGCTGAGCGATTAATTACATCACACCAGATTTCCCAAAATTTTTCATGTTCTTCTGGCAGTTGTGGCAAATTTTCGCGCATATCAACTACACTAATGGAAGTATCTAATTTATTACAATATTCTTTAACCCATCTTGCTCTTAAATAACCAGGAATAGGCTCTTTTGACAAACTACATGCTAATACAGTTAAATGGTCACATTTGTCATAACCGCTAGATATCAAATGTTGATGCCCTTTATGTAAAGGCATAAACTTTCCTAATAATAACCCACGTTTATATTGCTTTTTCATACTGTATAGATTAACATTCAAATGGAATTTTCAACCATTCGTTTTTTTTCAATTTTCCATAAACGTGACCACTATAAGAGTAGTCACCACTTTCTCCATTAGGAGTTTTCTTTTCATCAACATAAACTTCTTTGAATATTTTATTTTTTTCCAAATCATCTTTGATACCTTTTTGTTCTTTTACTAATTCCATTTTATTTGTAATGGTAGAACCGTTTAACAATATATCAATATCTTGTTTGGTAGCTCCTATTGATTGAGTTATTTTTAAATTATGTTCCTTAACTTCTTTCTCATAAGCAGCCATTTCAACATAAATTTTATTTTGTGTTTCATTAATATTTTCCATCTTAATTTTTTTTATCTGATTGTCTGATTTTAAACAACCATTTTTTATCTTTAATAAAATTCAAAAAAGCCATTGTAATAACTGCTAAAAAATTAAGACAAACCAATCCACAAAGACACGACAACCAAATTGGTGGCGTTATTGGATGGTCTAGTAAAGTTTTAATAGTATAATCTTCTAAGAATAAAAGAACAAACAATACACTGGATATTATATAATAACGTTTCATACTAAGAAATTTTTGATTGTACCTTTTTTATTCCATTGTACATATCCGTTGATACACAAAATGAATAATAACAAATATAAACCGGTAGATAACCACAAATTAATTTCGAAAAACAAATAAACATATCCTACATCAACTATCATCCAAATAAACCAAGCTTGAATATATCGCTTAATGAGCATAATGGTTGCAAAAATACTAAAGACCGATAAAGTTGTGTCTACAAATTGATATTGAGCATCTAATAATGTTGATAGAATGGTGGTTGTTATTACAGAAACTGCAAGTGATACTGCTGAGAAAATTAAAAATGATGCGAAGTCTAACTTAATGCTATGAAATTGTTCATTAGCTGGAACTTCTTTATTCCATTTGAACAAACCAAAAAGTCCTTGTAAAATAAAAACAATTTGTATTAGTGCATTCATATAAAGTTTCTGAGAAACAAAAATCCAGCAATAAAATACAGAACCAATAACACTAAAAAGCCACCCAGATGATTTTCCTCTAGCTAATATTATTACAGACAATATTGTAGTACTTACAGCTAATGCTTCTATGATGAATTCTGAAATCACTCTTTAAAATTAAGCGTTTTTTTCTAATTTAACAAATTTGATTATTTTTTTTGTATGTTTAATGTTATGTATTTACCTTCAAAACTTACCAATTCTCTAAATAAATCATGACCTCCAACAATAAGAGTTTCATCATAATCTTCTATTGTTACCTCTGAATATGCATTTAAAATAAAATTTAAAGCTTCAATCTCTCCTCCACACAATTTGTGTATCTGAGATTTTTGTATATCTTTAAATTTCGCTTCTACATTAGTTATATAATATCGAATAAACACTTTATCACCTTTTTTGAAGTTGATAAAAATATCTTCAATTAAATAAAAATCATTCTTATTTCCAAGGTCATAAATACGCAAACAACCATATTCATCAATGCTAAGTGTACCTCTGTAAATGATATTCGTTTTTTCTACTAATACATGTCTTTTATTTGGGTCAATGTATCTCGACATTAAAAAGTATGCTTTAGAGTTAGAAAGAAATTTCTTGGAGCCCCAATGAAATAATACGGGTCTAAAGCTATTGAATAGCCACCATTGTAAATTCGTTGATTAGTAATGTTGTTACATAAGAAAGATATATTCAAACGTTTCGTTACATTTAAAAGCAATGCAACATTAAACGTTAGAGCTTCAGGAACTATTAAATTGTTGTTATTATCATTCCCTAAATATTGAGTTCCTACATAACGTCCTGTAAGTGTCAAATCAATTTTTTGTTTTAAAAATGAATAAGAGATACTTTGATTTACAATGTATTGTGGAGTTAATAATGGCGTTATATTTTCATAAGAAGTTGAATCAAAATCAGAAGTGTATTTATCAATTTTGGCTTTCATTATGGTGCTGTTTCCAGATAGTGTTAAGTTTTTTATTGGATTACAGAAGTATTCAATTTCCAAACCATATCGTCTACTATTGGAATTTAAATTTTGAGTGAGTGGTAATCCAATATATGAATAAGGTCCGGTAGGGACTATTTGATTTTTAAATTCCATATAAAAGCCATTTATAGAAAGATGTAATTTTTTGTAATTTAATCTATAACCTGCTTCATAATCTATTACACTTTCCGGTTTAACCCTATAAAGATTACCTATCAAAGCGTAATTAGAAGTATCAACATCATCAAAACCAGCAAACATATCATTGCGCGTAGGTTCTCGATACATTTGGCCTATTGACACATAATAAGATGAATTAGTATTTGCTTCATAAGTAATTCCTCCTTTAAGGTTTAGAAAAGTCCAATTTACCGGTTTAACATTGATTGTATAGTCTTTACTGGGTTTGTACGAGAATGTAGTATTACGATATTGTGCATCTCCAAATAAGGTAATTTTATTTAATTTATAAGATAGTTTTGTAAAAGCACTAACCTCATTTTTATTGCCTTTATTCAGATAAATATTTGTATTCATTTCCGGAGCAATAGCCATAGAATGAAATCTAACATATGTATATGCATTTCCTCCTATTTTTAAATTGAAATTTGACTTTGTAAAATTCCATGTACTCATCACACCATATAAATTTGATGACAATGAAAAATTCAATAAAGTTGGTTTGATTAATACACCATATTGTCCTTGTAAATCTATATGATAGAGACTACTTGTAATGAATGAGTTTTTTCCTGTGTTTCTTGTGTGCTGTAATTGAATGAAGTTTTGTCGAAAATCATCTTTCTCATCTACATTCAAATAGTTTGTTCTGGGGTCTTTTTGAATATCGCTTAAGTTTGTTGGTAAATAAGCCATTTGATTTTTTGAACTTCCAGAAAATGCAGTTAATTTAAAAATGTCTTTTTTGCCGTAATACCCGATTGAAGTAAAAAAAGTATGAGCATCGGTTCCGCTATTATAACGATAGCCGGAAGAGAAATTGTTGGAATAACGCCCATAAACTGCAAAACCTGATTTTTGAATACCAGTATTGATGCAAGCACTTATTCGACTTGAATTAAAAGAACCATATCCTAATTGAATATCATGATACAGCGAATCTGATAAGTTGGGACTTTCAAAATTTACCGAACCTACTAAATTACCAATACCACTAGGAGAAATTCCTACACCACGTTGAATTTGTATTGAATTTACATTATTTAGGAAATCTGTAAAATTTGATGGATAAAAACCATTGTCTTCTGGTTCTGCTAAAGAAATTCCATTAAACGTAAAATTCATACGATTTTGGTCAATGCCTCGCATTTTAAGATACATGTATCCTATTGAATTACCACCATCTGAATATCCGGTTAAACTGGGAGCTTTTGTTAAAATTAATGAGGCAAAATCTTGACCAGCATAATTTTTACAAACATCATCTTTTAAAAGGTTACTTTGAGATACTGGGTCCTTATGTTGTGCTCGAACGCCAGATATTTCAATTTCATTTAGTTGGTGATTTTTTACGGTATCTTTTTGACCATTTACAGTCAAAAATGAACAAATAAGAAAGAAAAATAGAGGATTTTTCATGTTTAAAGGGTTTGTTCTTTAAACGTAAAAAGTGTTAATTTGTTTCATTTTTTTCTATTAATACGATTCGTTCATAATTTACAAATTCACGATAGTGTTTTGTTAGTTTTTCTAATACTTGCTCATATTCTTCTCTTGAAATTTCTTCTTGACAAATACTATAAATTGGTTCATGTATATTTCTTTGAAATGTAAAAGTATCAGTTAGGTGTTCTTCATTTTCATTTTTAAATTTGACACAATCAAAAAAAGCATAAGAATTATATGTATCGGAAATTTTTTTACACAAAGCATATGTGTCACATCTAAAGCTAGAAGTTTTCCAAAATTTTCCAACAAATAAAATTTTAGAATTTTGATGTTGAAATTGTATTAGGTTATTGTTTGCTAATTTAGATTCTTGGTCCTTGACCTTTGAATGTTCTCTTAGTTCTTTATGTTGTTCTTCTATCTTATTCATGAAATTTTTCAATTAAAATTTCTGTTCTTAGATGGCAAAACTCATTTAAGGTATTTCGAAAAACTTCAAATTTTGTTTCATATTCTTCTCTAGTGATTTGAGTTTTAAACATATGTAAATTTGATGTTATATAATTTTTTGAGAATTTTTGATTTATTTCTTTTGGCCTTTTAAAGTGAGAAATACTAAAAGAATCTATTCTAAAGCATAAGGTGTCTCCAAACCCAGGAGCATTTTCAACAATGTGATTGCAAAAATAATATTGAGTTTCATGTGTATATTCAATTTTCCAAAAAGTCCCTTCAAATAATCTTTTTGCATTATCGCGTATATAATCTGACAACTCCCGTTCAGCATATCTTTGCTGTTGTTGAGTATCAGAAACAACTTGTTTAAGTTTAAAAAATTCTTCCATATTAATTGCTTACGAATTACTCACAAAGATAGAAATTTTTCTTAACTTTACCAAAATGATAGACCCAAGGGACATAACCAATTTTAAGCGCACAAAAGAAGAATTAGAAGAGTTAATTCTATTTTGCATTATAGTGGCCGGTAAAACAGCTTCAATTCAAGCTAAAAAATTAGATTTATTTCTCAAAAAGGATAATAACAAATTATCTCCATTTAAATTGATTCAAACATACATTTCGAACAATGTATTGCTAGAAAAAATTCAAGAAGCTAAATTAGGTCAATATACAAAAATAAATAAAGCATTCCAGGAAATTATTCAACTTGATATGTTTAATTATTCTGTGCAAGATTTAGAGGGCATTACCGGCATCGGTCCAAAAACAGCCAGATTTTATATTTTACATTCAAGACCAAATCAAAACATAGCTGTTCTTGATACTCATATTCTAAAATGGTTAAGAGATGAGCTTAAAATAGAAACACCAAAATCTACACCAATTCAAAAAAAGTATTTGCAATTAGAACAGGTGTTTTTGAACTATTGCAAACAGAATAAAAAGAATCCGGCAGACTTGGATTTAGAAATTTGGAAAAAGTATAGTAGATAAACTAAAAATTAATAACCATAATAAATTACTACGTTATTTTCCCAATCAAAATGTTTATACAAACGAACCAATTCAAAAATGGCATATTCATATTTCCAGCTAGTTGTTATGCTTTCTCCTTCATCTAATTTGAAAGGTGTGAGATAATTCCATTCGGAAGACATGCTTCTTATGTGAGCAAATAGTTTCTCTAAGTTTTGTTGTGATATGCTATTTACGTTATTGTTAGAGTTTTTTACTAATTCGAGATAAAAATCCTGAGTTTGTTTTGTGTAGTGTTCAATGACGTGTTTCAAAAAATCTTTTTCGACAAGATAACAATCTTGTTCCTCATTATAATCCTCTTGTAATTCTTTATTGGAAAAAACAGGTTTGAAAAAATCTCTTGCAAAATCACAATATTTTCCAAATTCATATAATTCTTTTTCTTTTAAATCAAAAACACCAAGATAATCATCTTTGTCTACATTTTTGTATTTATACAATTCTTCTTTTGTAAAATCCTTGATTTTATCATATTCTTTTCTTGGTAAAGAACCAATATAATTTCTGTATCCCATTATTGTTTGCTTTAATATAAGTAAACTAGACTCTCTAATTTATTTTTTATAGATTGTATTTCTTGGTTCTTTATCAATACTATCAAGACTATTTACACAATTATGAAAATTTGTTGCATTAGTGTGATTCCAACGTGAATATTTATCATGTGTTAATTGGAATTTGCTAATAAGCCAATCCTCAATCATTTTGTGGTCAGCCATTTGAGAAGTACATTCATAAAAACATATTTTATGTCCATTTATGAAAGCGAAATTAAAACATACACTTACTGGTTTTTTGTATACTTTTCCTATTGTAAGCATAAAACCAGCACTAACTTCTTCCCAATTAACTCTCGTGTGTTTAAAATCTTTCACTTGGTCGTTGAGGTCTTTAATTTTTTGTTTACATGATTCCGGTAAAGAATTAATAAAGTCATCTGAAAGTGGTTCGATATTAGTTCTACTTTCTTCAGACCATTCCTGCCAAAGATTAAATTTTTCAGCGCTCGTAGCTTCTACGAAGAATACAACATCTTTGAATTCCGGCGCTATTTCACCAAGTGTGTTTTTGTTATTTAAACCTACATCCATATTATTTTTTTTTAATAAATGTATAATTTTTAGTAGTTTTCATTGAATTTTTAAACGCTATATTTGTGATAAAGTTACAGAAAATTTAACATATTTATTTAATATGAAAAGCCAAATTAAAACACAGATAATCAAAGAAGTAAGGCAAATTCTTATTACAGAGGACAAAAACACTAATATTATAGTGGATAAAATCAAATTACCCTCTGTTATATCAGATTGGATTACCTCTGAATATCCTGAAAAGTTTCAACTTTGGATAGCTAATACCTTTAAAGCAGAAGCTGTTAAAAAGATTTCTGGTAATAAAGAAGCAATAGCCCATTTTATGCTATTAAAATTAGCAGGAGATAAAACTCCCCCTTCCTTAATAAATCAACTTTCAAGACAAAAGGCATATTTTGGTGGAGCATTTCGAGAAGTAATGGGTTGGCTTCAAAATCGTAGAGAATTAGCCCCAGAAACAGATGAAATCAATTTAAAGACCCTTTCTTATGCAGAGGCTATACGTAGAGCTGAGGCTTGGCATTTAGAAGTACAAAGATTAAAAGCGGCAGCTATTGTTGATGAAACCGGTAATATCATTAAAACGTACCCTAATGGCTTTTACTGGCTTGACCTTTTGTCTAGCAATTGTCCAGCAGAAGCAAGAGCTATGGGTCATTGTGGTAATGGGGTTGGAAGACTTTATTCTTTGCGTAAATATAAGAATCCCGTTTTAACTGGAGATGTACATAAAGGTAATCTAATTCAATTAAGAGGAAGAATGAATACTAAACCAAAAGCTGAATATCATCCTTATATAATAGATTTTCTTTTAGATACTGCCATTGGTATTAAGTCCATGAATCCTAGCACTTATAAACCGGATAGTAATTTTGAATTAAAAGATTTAAGTTTAGAGAACATTAATACTCTTTATTCACAAAAACCAACTCTTTTTGTTCCTGATGAATTGTATAAAGTTTTGCGTAAGTATCCTGAATTTGCACATCAAGTAAATATTAGAGTTACCCCATTACATACAGAACAAAAAGATGATTTACTTAAACGTCATCCGGGAATGGCAGAACTTTTTAATTAAGATAGGACTTCTTCGTATTTTACTCCACTACAAATGAATCCATGGTATCCACTTGCTGTGTATCCTTTTTGACATTTAAAAACTAAATACATATCATAGTCTCCAGTCCACCTATTTTTATAATAAACTTTATTCATCTTATATAAAAAAATAGAATCTTTTGGATAGTTTTGACAGTTCATTAAGTCTTCTTTTAAAATTCCAATTCTAAATTTGTAATTTTTAAACTGTTGAAATTGGTTATCGTCTAAGAAATTCTTTATACGTTCAAAAGAATTTGGAAATTTTCTTTTAAGCCACTTGTTGTTTTCCATTTTTATTTAAATTTAATAATCTCATTTGTTTAGCTTTTTTTACGATTTCATCTTCAATAATTTGTGTATTTATTTGCTTACGATAAAATTTATACACATTAGAATAATTTTTAAAAATTTCCTTGATTATACTATCTCTCATATTATTTAAATCATAAGATAAAAATTCTTTAACACTCTTTTTTAAAGTTATATGACTGCTGAAAATTAAATTTATTATTTCTTTTTCATGTTGTTCGTAAAATTCATTTGGTTGAAATGATTTCAATACCCTATCATGACCTAGTAAATTTATAAATCTATATGGTATCCCATCAAATTTTGGATAATAATTTGAGATATCCAAAGAGTGTATTTTATTTCTTAAATATAGAAACTCTTTTTGGGGTAAAGCCATACAAGATATTGCAATTATTCTTTGTGTTTTTACATCATAAGCTTTTCTATGATTTGCTTTCTTTATAAAAGTATTTTCACCTCTAAAAATTATAAGGTCATTTGAAAAAAACACAATTTCAGTAACAAGATTGGCTTTTTTAAGAGTGTCACTTAAATTTAAAAGGTCTTTATTGTCTAATGTTTTTTCAATCAGCACTATTCTCATTAGACGGTTTTATTAAATGAGAAGGTATCCCAACAGAAGAAAACATATTATCTTTCATTATGGTTTGTAGAGCCACTTGTTGTAAAAAGAGCGCATTTATATCTACCGAAAATGTAGTATCAAAATAAGCATCTAACCAACTAGGATTGTTTTTTTCAATTAAAACTTTTCTCTTAGGTGTTTCAAAATATGATAATTTATATTCAATTTCCATTAATTCTTTTCAATAATTACTTCTCGTGTCGGAGAATCAAAAGGTAAATTTTTAATATCCTCTAAAATATTTTTAAATTTTTTTTCTTCTTCCATTAACTTTTTAATAGCTTTTTTTACTGTCTCTGCCCACGCAGAATAAAGCTCAGGTTTATTTTCTAATTTTTGTTCTAAAATAAATAATATTACTGGGTCCTGAATTTCAGTAATAGAAATTTTCTTTTTAAAATCCAACATATCCTCATAAGATTGACTATTATTCGTTCTTTTAGAATAAAAACTTAAAGCATATTTTGCATTTAACTCCGCACTTAAACGAAATTGATATAATTCATTAAAAGGTAATAATAAAGTTTCCGTATGAGTAGAAGCCAGTAAACTCAAAAGTTTTCTATATAGGACATCACACAATGCAAATTGCACTTCAAATACAATGTCGTCTATAATAGTGGGTTTAGTGGTCTTGTTCATTTACTCAAAGATAATGATTTTATTTAAATTATGGTATTCCAATTGTTTGAAATTTTCTTTGAAATTCATTCATTGTTAAATTAACAAACTGAGTCTTTAAAGTGTTGAATAAATGGTCTGTTGACAGTGTTGTTGAGGCTATGGCATCATCTACAGTATAAATGTTATCTAAATACTTTAAAACATTTATTTTGACGATTTCTCCAATTAAACATAATTTATTTATTGTTTCCCAAACATTAGCATTTTTTGATAATTCTTTAAACCCTGAATTGATGAAAGATGTTTCAGACATTAAACCTAAACCCTCATAAAAGAAGTTGTTTTGATTTATGGTTTTCTCATAAAAATGATTCATTTTATTAGATAGGCCATTATCTGTATGAAAACACTCTTTTTGAAGGGATGTCCATACTAATATGCAATTTAAATTATCATTTTTAAAATGAAAAGCTATGTGTTTATCAGTAATAAATGCAATGTTGTTCACAAATCTAAATCCTATCGATGAAGATAATTTAGATGTTTTTTCAAATAATACCTTTTTTGATTGAACCAAAGCCATGTGACAAATATATTGTCATGGCTTTCATTGTAAATGTTTAAGAACGCAATATTGCCTTTAAATCTTCACATCCTTCTATGTTTTTAGCAAAGAAATACTCCAATGGAGTATAAACATTAATTTGATGATTTCTTGGTCCAGATACACATTCCAATTCTTCAATGGTTGATTCTAAAACCGGTTTCTTACTCGTAATATAGACAGCAGCACACCTTAATGGTAATGCTACTGTTCTAGAATTGGTATGTACGCGCTGTAAGCGTTCGTAAAAATTGGTATCATTATAAAGGTCTTTTTTTCTTTCTTCTATAAGACCATACGATTTTAACCACGATGTTTCATGGTCTACGTATTTTAATAAATCTTTAAATATCATATTTGTTTGATAATTGAGTGTGTTTTATTTTTATTTTTAAACGTGTTCTGGGGCTTTTTTCAAATAATATTGTACGCTTAGCGGTTCCTTTTGGAATGCCAGGAATTGAGTACCAAATTATTTCATTGTTCCTTTGTATGGCCATTCCTGTTTTTGTGGGAGGAAGAAATTTAAATTCTTCTGCCTCTAACCACCATGATTCACTATAAAAAATATCTCCGGTTATTACTTCATTACATTTTGTTCTTTTACGAATAGCTCTAGCATGTCCTTTGTTCTTTACAATAATTATTTTCATAACATTAAAACGAACTTGTTTAATTTCTTCTTCAGAATATACTTTAAAAGTATAATTAAATTTATCAATATTTACTCTGTTGTTTAACATTAACGGTCAGGTCCTTTGGCTGCAACTCTTCTTCTTCGTCTTATAGGTGATAGTCCCACAACAAATCGTGTTTGATTATTTTCGAAATATTTTTCTATTAATAAACATTTTGTTAAAATGAGTTCACAATCTGCACTTAAATATATATTATCAATTACTTTTGGTAATCTATGAGATAATCCTCTGCATTTCATAAAACCAATAACTCTCGAACGAAAAATTTCGACTGCATCTTCTTTTTGTATTGAATTAATTACAAGTTCATATTCATCAGTTTGGTCTAAATATCTAAGTGTTGAATAAGATTCAACAATGCCTATTAATTCATCTTTATAATATACATCAATATAAACATCTCCTCCATCATAAATTGGATGTTTTACAGTGAAATCTCCTTTGGTTTTAGACCATTTTTTTCTAGGACCACCCTTATTCTTTTTGTTTTTTTTCTTAAAACTCATCTTCTTTTGGAACTAATTTTTTTTTGAGTTTTTCTACAAATACTGTTTTTGTAACAATGCTGTTTTTTAATTTTAAAATATTATCATGTAATTCAACATACAGAATTTTTTCTGGAAATTGATTTCTAAGTCCTGTGTAAATCAATCTACCAACATGTCCACTTATAAATTCTTTATTAGCTTCAAGTCTCATATCTATTCTTGCGACTCTTAAATCCTCTTCTTTATAATTAGAAGATATAGATTCAGGGAAAGGGTCAATGGTCTTTATCCAATAAGAATTCCCTAAAAAACAATCACCAATAAAATCATGTTTATACCACACTTCAAAAGAGCGTTCACCCGTTGGATGATATGTGGCCCTTTTAAATAAAAAATCCCCTAATTGAGAATGCCATTTATTTTTTATTCTTTTTCTAATGGTCATTAGTAAATAATTTCAGGAGAAATTTCTTTTTCCTTTCCGGAACTATCTTTTACTAAGTAAGATACACTGTGTTGCCATTGACTACCTTTAATTACAAACGAAGTAATAACACATTTTAATGAATCTGGTTTTAGCCAAATAACAGTTCCGGTTTTATATGGTAGTTTTGAACATACAGAATCTCTATATTGAAGAGAAGCTGCCATTGGCATATACTTTCCAATACGATTTAAAATTTTATTCATTGAATCCGCACGAACTGTTTGTTTTTTTAAAGTACTATTAATGGTTGATTCTTCTAAAAAAAGTTTGTTATATTGATTTTGAATTTTAATAAGCTCATCCTTTTTTTCAAAATATGACAATGCAAAAGCAAGTGCTAAAATTGCACAAAGAGTAATTAAAATTACAAATATTAAATTCCAGTATTTTTTTAAAAATGTTTGTTCTTGATTTTTCATATTTTATTTGTGTAATTTTATTCTTGCCATAAACCCTTTCCAAAATTCAATATTTTTTTCAAAAAGTACTTCTCGTGTTGGATGTAAATAATCTTGCTTAAATTCTTCATATGACCTTTCTCCTTTAAGTTCCCCATACAGTATACCGTCATCCAAATATTCTGAATGTGAATTAAAATATGCATTACATACTTCACACCAATATGATGTTAAAAGGTCAGAATCTTCAACGTAGACCAGATAATTCATTATTGTGCCAGGTTCTTTTTTTGAGGCACAACCCCAACAAAACCTAGCTTTTTTTATTGTAACTTCTTTGTTTTTTAGTAAATCACCCACCAAGGTATTAAACGTAAGAATTGCTTAAATGTTTCTAATCTGGTTAAAGGTTATTTTTAAAGCATTTATGGCATTTTTTAACAAATATGGTATCTTTCACATAATGTTCTTTTGGATACCATTGTTTACAAAAACTGCACTGATTATTAGAGATATAGAACCAGAAAATCCTAAAGTATTGTTTGATTTTCCTCATTAAGAAATTATTAAAATTTTATCCTCGCTCCAATCCCACTTTTCAGATTCGCAACTAATGTGGTATTTTAAAGCCGGAAAATCATTAATTAAAATCCAATCCTCACTTGTTTTACAAGGACAATTTACATTGATTTGCTTTGCTAAATATTCTTCCTCATCTATTAAAACTCGCCATTTTAATTCAGAACTTTTATGTTCAGTATTGAATCTTATCTTAAAATCTGCCATATAGCAAATTTAAAGAAATTATCTATAAAAGGAAAGAATTATAATAGGTTTGATTTATGGTGTTTTTATTGTATCGAGCGATACCTTTTCTGACTGTATATACCTGACCGTAAATATTTATAGTAATTTCTTGATATTTTTCAGTTAATATTTCTCTTGGAGATACAAATTTTTTTTTAATATAATCTGATTTTGACAAATCGATTTGAATATTATCTATTTTTAATTTATTAAAACCATTCTCTTTTAAATCGTTATAAGGGTCTCTAGTCAAATGAAATAGAGTGACTTTAAAACTACCTACAATAATTTTTTCTTCATCTAGAATAGGGAATTCAAAAATTTCATAACAATAAGGTTCATTGTTTTTGTGAGAATATGTGGATTTGACCGATTGTCTTGTTGAAAATGTCCCTATTGGTTCATCAGCATATAAAACCATAAAATCTCGCGTATCTCCGGCTCTATTTGGAGTAAATGTAAAATGACCTACATAATATGTTCTGTTATCAAGAATTGACATTAATTATCAAACCAAAATACTAATCTAACATTTTCGGGGTCTTGATGTAAATCACACATTTCATCTAGTTGTACAAAAAACAATTCTCCAATAAAAGCTTTTAAAGTTTGTTTATATTTTTTATGCATGTATATGTTCTTAGGTCTTTCTTTTTCAATGCAAACGACCCTGTTTCCAAATGTGTTACCAAATTTATGTGGATGAATTGAAAACTCTTCATAAAAGCTATCATCATATTCCATCTCTTCAAAAAAATTAAATTCGATTAATTCTTTAACACTTAAATGAGATGCTGAGTGTGCATCACCCTCCTCGGCTTTCCAAAATTTTCCCACTGAATAAGATACATCATCTGGAATTCCTTTTGGTTTACCAAATGATTTTATGTCATTATATCGAACACCAGCTAAAACTCCAAATAATGCATAATGTCTTGAGGAAAAAGGGGAAGAAGTACTATTTTTAATAAAAGCTTTTAAACTATAATCAAATTTTGAAAAATGTTCTTTATTTAACAATCTCCATTTGTGTTTAGAAGTTTTTCTAGTTTCTACATATGTGTGAATATCGCAACCCATTACCTTAAAATGTTATGTGTTTTTTCTATTAATACTTCTCTGTATCTATGATAACATAGAAGCCATTCATATCTTGATTTTATAATCTGACTTGTTTCCAAAACATTAGTGGTTTCAGATATAGTAATTCCGAGTCTTTTGTTAAACCAATTAAGGGATTCTTTTAAAGAAGTTGCTCTCCAATGTTCTCCTAAACAATAGCACATTATGTCTTCATAGTTTTCACCTAATGATTGTATAAAAGGATGTGAAGCTGCTGGGTCCGGTAAAGGATTTTTCAAAGTTGATGTTGTAGGAATAAATTTCACAATACAAATATAATTATTTTTTTTCTAATAAGAACCTATTAATTTTTTTTTGAAGTTTTGATAGTTTTTGTATTATTTTTCTTTTTTCAAATACTTTAAATGCAGATTGAAATTCGATTGAATTTTGAATCTGTTCATTTAACATTTTAATGGCTTGTGGAATATAAATTTTCAATGCAAGAATAGCATTTTGTTGAGAAGAACAAATTAATTGTTTATCCGAAACTCCAAAAACCTGAACAGGAATTGCTGTTTGAGCATCAAAAGAGTCTAAAAATTTTTGACACCCAATAGAAATATCATCTTTACCGCTTCGACTAAAAAAAGTTATTCTGTTTTCTCTGTCTAGTTGTCTATAAATTATTTCTGTCGGCACTTTTGCAATCACGTATTTGGTAATTTCAAAAGTATTGCAATTTGCAAACCATATATATTCACCTCTTTTAAGAAAAGTTTTTTGAAGTCTTTCATAAGTTTGTTTAAGTTGCAATGTTTTATGTTTTTCAAATAAAACTTCCCTGGTAGTTACAGAAACTATTGGTAAAGGTGGTAAAATTTCAAATATTTTAAAAGTATTATACATTAATAAATGTCCTAGCCAATACACGTTGAGCAATAGGAAATACATTTTTGTTTTGTTTTTCAACTAATACAGATTTTGCGAAAACAAATTTTTGAAACGTTTCCGGAAAAACATCAATTATATGTAGTTTTACCCTATCTGTGTCTAATAATCTAAAAATAACTGTTCCGCCTATCGCCATATCTTCAAATGCGCCCAATTCCATTTTAAAAGAAGTAGACCATAAACTAATTAGTCCAGAACCAAATTCAGTAAATTCATTTCTAAAAGTTCCAATTAAGTGTTCGTTATAAAAAACATGATACCAACCTAGTCGATGAAACTTTTGAATTTTAAAATTGTTTTTACTATACTGTCTTTTTAAAGGTAATGCTTTATAAGTGAATGTATGAGTAAATGTTGGAAACATTTTCTTATTAAAAAGTGAACTTTTCTTTAAAATAATCTATCCAACCTTTGTTTGATAAAACAATATTTTCAGAAGATTCAAATTGTTTTACATCTTTCAGAAAGGTTTCAATATTTTCAATGGATTCGGTTAATAAACGAGAGCCTTCACCATACAAGTGGTTTCTTCTAACCATATTTGAAATAGCAATAGTCCTATCAACATTTAATTCCCGAAAAGTAAAACTACGACCTATGAAGTATTCATAAACATCTTTACGAACATCAATATGATGTTTCTTTCTTATTTCAATAACTGTATTTGTTATTGGAACAAGCCATTGTTCTATTGAAGTGAGTTTTTCTGTTTGGCTTTCTGTATATTGCATATTATTTATTTTTTTTCTTTTTTTAAAGGAACTTCATCCCAACTTTTTAATATTTTATTTGTTTCGGTATTTGAGACAGAGAGGCTGGTGAATCCTACACCAATAGATATTTTAGTCATATCTATTTTATTTAAGTCGTCGTAATCTAAATGTTTTAATCTGCCACCATTATTAATAGCAATAACTAACAATTGTTGTTTATACATTTCATTCGCTCTTTCTAAGCGTTCGTTTTTTTGTATTATTGCTTCTAATTCTTTGGAAAAATTTTTTATATTATCCATTATGGTGTTTTTCAATTAATAATTTTCTCGTATTATCTTCTTTAAACCATTTTAATAATCTCTTTTCTGAAAATTGTTTTGCTCTTTCTCTTCTTCCGTTGTTTGAAACATTATGTTTTAACCTTTCAAAATAAAAATAAGAACGTGTTTTGTTTAAAATTATATATGGTAATTTTACATTTTCTTTTACCCATTCTATTAATTTTTTCTTTTTTACAGGTATTAATAAAAGAAAATACTTTTCATTATCAAGTGTTAGAACATTATGAAATTCAACTAATTCATCAAAAACACACTCAGTTGTTTCGACCATATATAATTTCCAATAGTAATTATGTGTTCTTCCGGTTATTTTTTTGATTAACTCCCATTTGAATTTAGTTAATTGTTCTGCTCTATAATAATGTTGCTTTGGTTGAGCTGCACCTTCTCGCCATTTTTTCAAAAGGTAGTCACTAGCATAATATCTAATTTTAAAAATACAATAATCTTTAGAATTAAATTTTTTCATTTAAAAACTTTCTTCATCTTTTAATTCTTTAGCACTGTATCCGAGCCAAGTATATAACTTCTTATTACAAAAACCAAAATCAGTAGAGAAAATTTCTATTTTATGTCCTTCTCTTTGCAGGAGTTGTTGTAGTGCCACAACCATATCTAATGCCCATTCACCGGACCCACCAAAAGAACCTGATACACTTAAATATTTAATTCCATTTTTATTTTCATCTAATTTTAGGTCTGTTCTTAGTGACCATCCCCATTGTTCTTTAGAACCTCCAAAATGACCCAACAATCGTTTAGGTAATTTCTTGATAATTTTATCTACAGTTTTTTCATCTATAGATTTTTCTCTGTCTATTAAATCAATTGAATACCCCATCTTATAATTTATTTTTAATTCCTGGCATATAGATTTCAAGCAAAGAAATAATTTCTTCTCTACATTCAGGAGTTACGTTTTTAGCTTTATTATCATTTAAAAAAATCATAAATGAACTTACAACTTTATTAAACTTGAAAGCTTCTGTATAATCGAATATTTGTTTTTTGAAGGTGGTTAAGTCAATAGTTTCTTCTCCAGAACGACTCATCCATTCCTTCATGCGATTAATAAATCTTTTTATTCCGGATATGTTTTTATCGGACCAGCTTCCACCATCAAAATAATGTCCAATGAACATTAAATAAAATCTTAATTCATCTGAGTCATAACTATCAGGATTGACAACATTGCCTTTTGATTTTGACATTTTCTGCCCTTCATTCAAAATCATTCCTTGGTGAATTACTTTATTAAAAGGTTCTTCTTGGGAAACAATTCCAATGTCATACAAGAACATATTGATGAATCTGGCATAAATCAAATGCATACAAGCATGTTCGGGACCACCTACATACAAATCAACCGGTTTATACTTATTCTTAGCACATAATTCATTTTCATTAGTTGGGTCACAATAACGTATAAAATAGAAACTGCTATCCACAAAAGTATCCAACGTATCCGTTTCGCCATCAACAGGAATAGGACATCCCCATTTACGTTGACGAGATACACACCAATCATGTAAATTCTCCAACCAAGCTCTTTGAGCATTTATGGTAGATTTTGGATAATCGATTGTATCCAAGTTTTTTATCAACCGGTCTTTATAATCGGTAATTTTAAAATACCATTGTTCCATTTCGCGCTGTTCTACTTTAGCGCCACTTCTATCTGCAATACCGTTTTTTACTTGTTCGTTTGCTAATACTGTTTGGTCAATTGGGTCCCAATTTACTAAGCCAGTCTTTTTATAGGCTAACCCACGCTCTTTTAATTGTAAAAACAACCATTGAGTCCATTTTACATAAGATGCGTCTGAAGTGATTAAAAGCTCTTTAAAGCCAGTGTTCATTTTTAACATTTGACTTCGAAAATTTTCAATGTTTTCATACGTCACATCTTTTGGGTCTCTTCCTACTGATTTTGCAAAATTTTCTGCAGGAAGACCATGGCTGTCATACCCAAAAGGTTGAAAAACAGGAACTTGTAAATATTTTTTGTAACGACAATACGAGTCGATAACTGAATAGTTATAGTAATGACCAACGTGCAAACCTGCTCCGCTTGGATATGGGAACATGACAGCTATATACATAGAAGAATTTAACATATAGGATTAAACGAAGAACCTCCTTAATAGTTTCAATTAACTTAAACTCCTTTTTTGTGTAAATCTACATACATTACACCGCAATCTTGACATACAATATAGGAAGCCAATTTATTTATAGAATTATGTCCTCCAACAACTAAAGGACCATTTCTAACTGAAATATTAACCGGTTGTTTTTTTGTGCTTTTACAACACGGACATTTAATATCTGTTATTCTTTTTTCTTCTATTTTATTTTCTTTTTCAAGACGTTTTTTCTCTTTTTCTTTACGCTTTTTCTCTTCCTCAAAAACTTTCGTCATGTCTAGTTTTTTCCAATCACCTTTGAATTTTATGTTTTTCATAAAATCAAAATTTTCTATACTACATTCCGAACAATTAAGCATACTTTGTCCTTTATGTTTAGGACATTCTCCATAAGCGGTACTGTTGTGTTTTGCCATATTAAACTTTAGTTAACAAAAAATTCTTTTCTGTTTCTGCTATATTTTGTTGCTCCTCGTGTTGAATTGGAAATTTTTCTTTTTGAATTTTTAAAATTGCTTTGCATTTTTCTTTTAAAGTTTCCCATTCCTTTTCATTGTGAAATGAAATGATTTTTTTTAAATCAGGATTTTGTGGAGTTAAATGCCATTTTGTTTGTAAATTTTCTCCAGAAAACTGCAATAATACAATTCCTGTTTTTCTATTCAAAATAACATCCCACTGTCTAAAATTTAATGGGCTTTCATATTTTTGTTTATACGTTCCCTTAATGGTGTATCTCGGTTTGTTCATTTTTATTTTTTGTTAACCATAAAAAATCATGACTTACTTTAGTATCATATATAGAAAATTCAGTTATAATTTTTTCAAAGTGAATATTCTTATTTTTTAATGTTTCTTTTAAATGTTCAATATTTTGAAGGAATTCATTGTAAGTTCCATTATGTTTTCTATACGTAATCATATTGACAAACTTACCATTTTCTAGTTTTTTAAAGAAATTTTTAGACAAGTGAGCATCATGAAGTTGTGCAATTATATTAAGATTTTGTTTTTCTTCTTCTTTAATCACACAATTGATATGAGATTCAAAATAACAATTTTTTGGCATTTTATCATCTTTCACAACAGGAGCAGCCGGATGCCAAGGTACTGTTTCTATTTTTTTACGTAAAACTTTAAAGTTACGAACTTCAAAAAATTTAGCAATTCGATTACATTCCTCATATGCACTTGTGTTATTTCCAAAGTGTTTTGAAGAAGTCATAACATCTTTCATAACTGTTTCCCCATCATTCTCTAAATCAAGAATTATTGGTTTTACATTGGCAACTTCACATTTTTCTTTAAAATCTATTACAGCATGTTCCCATCCTAAGTTATGTTTTTTGTAATACTCATGATTTAAGGCATCAGTTAAATCTATAGTAATATGAATTTCATAAGGTATAGGATAGTCGACTTTTTCTTCTTTAGTTTGAATGCCATGCCATTTTTCTGCTTTAGCCCACATCATTTCTTCTACTTCATCATGTGAATAACCTAGTTCGTAAGCCATAGAAATAGCAGTTAAAATAATATCAACAGATTCTTCTAAAATCTTTTCACTTTCAATAAAACGGTGTGTTGTACCAGCAGCATTGTCGTAAGGCAAAATTACTTTTGCTAATTCACCACACTCCTCAGATACTTTTAACGCTTTTTGAGATAAAGTCTTTTTATCGTTTTTAGAAAGTTTTTGAATGTAATCTAATAATTCTTTGTTCATTTAAACTTTTTTTGGCGCTGGTGTATCAAACATTTCATTTTGAGGAATTGGTATAGCATTACGTACATAACGTCTATCTACAATGTTTCCTTTTTGGTTAATGCCGGCATAGCCAGTTTTCAATAAATCATAAGAACGAACTAAATCGTCTTTGCCTTCTTCGATTAATTTTTTTCTTTGCTCCGTTGTCATATATTTGTATGTTTTTTAATTTTATAATTAATCCTCCAAGATTAAAGAGAAAAGCTATTGCAACAATTGGAACCACTATCCAATATAATTTATTTTCATTACAAGCATCTTGAATCGCTATAAAAGTGGCACAACCACAAGCAGCAGTCCAAAACAAATATCCCTTTATAGAACGATGTTGATTTATTTCAGAGAGAATTTTCATGAGTTATTATTTTTGAAATGGTGGTGATAACAACAAATCTAAATAATAAATTATTCTTTTCCAAACTTCATCATCAACTTTGAATTTATATTTCTTTGTTGCATCTTCTTTAAGCCAGGTCCGTATATCAGTACCAAACTCCTGAGAACGAGCTGTTGTATCACAAACAAACTCAATTAAATACAATTCTGGCATTTTATGAATAGAGTCGCCCCAAAATTCAGGATGATGTGGATTAATTGCTCTGTGGTGCTCAATAGCATCTTTTAAAATTGGGTCGCCATGAAATAAGTGTTTAAATTCAATACCCTTAAATTTACTATTATCATGGATTTGACCATTGGCTATTAAGTTTCTACCTAGCTCAATTTCACCCATTTTAATTAGTTTTAAACCTAATTTATAGCAATTTTTTTGAACATTTTGAATATGTTCAAGTACTGTTTCTATTTTATCTAGTGCTTCCATTTAGTTTAGTTGTTATTCATTGTTTTTTAATCTTTCCCAAAAGTTATTTGCTCTATGAATTATACCTAGTACAGTTGGATTAAACCAAGGTGGCCAAGTTTCATACATTTGTTCAATGCCACCTATTTCTCTAATAAATATTCCTGCTTCTTTTATTCCACGATGAGTAAAAGAAAAACGAGGAGTTATGTCAAAATGCTTTTCTATTAACATTATTCTTGTTGCTCGACTCATTATGAAAACCATTGAACTATACCACATTTTATCTCAATAGATTCTTCACCAAATTCCTTTTTTAAAATATCTATTTGCTTTTTGTAATGTTCACTAAACCAATTAATTTGTTTATCAAAATCTGTTTTAGTAAGGTCAATAGCGAAAGAATTTTCTGAATCAAAATTTTCTACATCAATTTCGCTTGGCATATTTTGATTAGTAATGAAAACTCCATTATCACAACCCATTGGGTCTGTCCACACCAATTTATCTTCAAAATTATTATAATATTTTTCGTGATAAACCAAATCACTTGCATCAAGTTCTTCCGAGTCAGTATATTTTCTTTCTGCAACTGGTGAACCACATTTAGGACAAAAACCTTGTGCAAGTTGTTTGTTCTTGACAAAATTTATGCATTTTTCATTTGAACATGTTTCAACAGATTCTTCTGATTCGAAAGTTATTGTCCCTTTTACAATCATAAAAGGACCAATATGTATATTTGTATCTATTCCCATAATTATATTTTAATCTTCATTAGTAAAATCTTTTATATCTGGATTCCAATTAGCTATTTTACCATGTTCATCAATATTCATAATAATGTAGTCACCAAAACCACCTTTTTCAGGACACATTATTCTTGGTACATAACCATCCTCAAGTGACAATACAATATTGTTGTCTTTATCTAATAGATAATAATTACCAGCATCACAAACTTTATAGTGTACTTTGGCTTTTACTCCTTGTTTCCAATTTATTATTACACCATTATCTATATCAATGATAGGGCACCATAACTCTCCTTGTTTACATGGTATTAAATCTCCTTTTGAATCTTCAACACCATCAACAGTCGCATCTTCGTAATAACGCACACCGGCTTTTACTTTTAATGTTGTAATTTCAACTTCTTTTTCTACTTTAATGGTTACTTTCATTATTTATCATTTAAAAATTCTTCAAGTTGTTCTTTGGACCAAATTTTACATCCTTGTTTTTGAGCTTTTTGCTTTTTTGTTGAGTCTGCTGAAACATTTTTCATTACAAGGTGTGTTACTTGTTTAGAAAAATCTTCTGCTATTGCATAACCTTCATTGATTACTTTTGAAGATAATTCTTCATTTCTAAAACCTGAGAAAAGGAAAACACATTTTTTCCCCACTGAATCCTTAATATCATCTTCTGTGTCCTCTAAGAAAAATTCTTCCTCACAATGTGGACATTTAATTTTCTTTTTATGACTTAAGTCAATTTTTCTTTCAACAGCTTCATTGTTTTCTATAACAAGTTTCCAAACATCTCCAATTTCTTCGCCTTGCGCCAATAAAGTACCGGTTAATTCAAAATCTGGAAATCTTTTACGCATTTGTTCTATAACAACATTAATTTTTTCTACAAGGTCATATGTTTTTTCTGCACCATTCCATTCAATTCCTGTGAAATCCTTAGTTAATTGTAAGTCAATATAAGACAGATGTGTGGCTTTCCATTCTGGATGGTCTCTACAATCTTCTTCTAAAAATTTTCTTAACTCAGCTAATTCGCTTGCTTTTAATTCTTTAGTAAATGATAATTGTCCAGTAAAACTTGTGCTGTATCCCATATGTTATTTTGTCTTTTTAAATTTATTTTTTATTTTATCCCAATTGTTGTCTAATAATATTGCTGTCATTCCAACAAACAATCCCATAAAAATATGATAAGGAAAACTAAATTTTCCAGGCACATCCATTGGAAGAAACAAAAATCTCATAACAAAAAGAGAAAAAAATATTACTATAAATCTCATCTTAATCTTGTTTGAATAATGTATCTAAGTAATCCCAAAGAGGTTCGTTCTCGCCTTGAACATATAGTTTTTCTTTAAAGTGAGTATGCTCTTTTTTGTACTTATTAAACATATCGCTGCCTGTCATTTTAGAATATTGAACGTTTGCAATTCTATCACATAATTTCACAAATGTTGCAAAAGGAACTTTACAAATATCTTCATAAATAGAATCTGGCATTCTCTCGTTTCTATCTCTTCCGCGACCATAATTTGTAACAGCACGAACAATTTCAGCTACGTCAATATTGGTAGCTTTCTTAATGCTATTGTAATTTTGTCGTGCATCTTCAATAGCATCATGTAAAAACGCTGCTGCTATTACAGTGAATACCTTATCTACCGGAATTAAGTAAATAAAATCCTTAGCTGCCTTTACCACCATCCTTAAATGAAATTCATAAGGAAGGTAATCATCATAATAATGATTTGTATCATGATGGACTTTAATAGCGAATGCTTCTATATTCTTTAATTCTTGAGAATTTAAAATACTAATAGCTTCTTTTGAAAGAGCAACTCCTGATGTCATAGTTTCCATAATTGTTGTTTTTTAATTATTATAAGTAGACCATTCTAAATCACACTCTTCCTCATCTAATATTAAAGTACACTGACAAGCATATAATTTAAATAAGAAGAAATCAAATCCAGTCAAATTAGATTCAGTCAATGGTGTGATTTTTTCTTTATCATTTGTAAAATACCACATTCTGTTTGTCTTATCATCAACGGACAGTCTGTATTTACAATTGTAATCTGAGTTTTGTCCTTCTTTTTCGTCAAATCCAATCCAAACAGAACCGTAACTACTTGGTTTTACAACAAGGGAAATAACTCCTGATTCATCACGGTCATCTTCATTAACAAAGCTTTCTTTGAATTTTTCTATTACTTCTGATAATTTCCATTCTTTCTTTTCTAACTGCCCAACAAATCTGTTAATCATTTCTTTTGCAGGCTCAATACCATATTCAATAATACTTTTATTTAAACTAGACTCCATCAAATCAGTCATTGTTTTCGCGTATTGCGTAAAATCCAAACCTGCAATATTAGATAAGAGTTCTTTTTTTAATTTTTCTTCTAATGCTTTTCCTACTTCGCCGTAAGAACGCAAAGCTTCTCTAGCTGTATCTTGTAAGGCAGCAGTGATTTCTTTAGTTATGATTTCATCTAATTTTCCATTAGATGTTAATTCTTCGAGTTTTTTTGTAATTAATTCTTGCATTTTGTTTTGAGTTATTTTTTTATAATAAAGGTAGTTTTCCGGTAATTGCATCAACTTCATTTTCCCAAGCTGGACCTATTGCAACAGCTGTTAGTGTCGGAATCCCTTCAAATTCAGTAAAGCCAGCATCTGTAATTAAAGAACAAATTAAACCACTTTCTTTTGCGGTATTGTATATTTGTAATAATTCAGCTTCTGAATTAACGCTTACAGATATTTTAGTATAATGTCCTTTTATCCAATCATTCAAAGCAGAGTCTTTTTTAATGTCTAATATTAATTGTGTTTGCACTGCATCTTCATTCTGGCGCATTAAATCAATAATAACTTTTAGAGAAGCATGCGCAGCTTGACTACACAATTTACCAGACCGAACTTTTTCGCCCTTTGCATTTTTTAAATCTTTTCTTAAAACTATAACCTGTTTAGACTTCATCGTAATTTCTTAGATAATAACTAAAACTTAAAATTCTTGAGGTTGCTTCACCCATATCATTTTCTGTATAACGAATTTGAATTGTATCAATTTTCGCAGATGGAAATCTAGCTTTAACCAACTTATCAATGATTTTTTTGTTATGTTCATTATCGATTAAATCTGGACGTGTTTCATAACGATTAGGATTAACAGGAGCTAATTTTAACCCTAGTTCAGAAGAATGTTTTTTAATAAATTCTTCTTGTTCAGCAGCAGTGTTTAAATCAAGGTGAATGTACATTGCAACTTTAAACTCGACATGAATAATACTTCCATAAAATTTAACTTCACTATAACCTAAGTGATTATCGTTCCACCAATTTTCAATTGTTTTAACCATGCATTTAAGCTTTTCTCTTAAATGGTCGTTTGTTACCGCTTTGCCAATTTCTTCTCGTAATTCTCTGTTTTCTTGATTTAGTTCACGAATTTCTTTATAACGTTCTTCTTTATCTCTTAATAGTTTTGAATCATATTTAAGAATTTTTTGAATATCTGCAGCATATAAATCCAAAGAAGCACATATAGTATTTGCTGTATTTTGAACCCCTTCTCCTTTTTCGTACAGAGAACCACCAAGAGTATTTAATGCCAACGATAAGTTTTGAACTGCTTTAACATATGTTTTATGCTCTTTCTCGTTCAATTTAATTGGTGTTGGGTCATCATCACCAAGTCTTATTTTTAATGTTCTTTGCTTCATTTGTATATTGTTTTTTCTATTAAAATTTGTCGAACTATTTTACATCCAAACCACTCATCTTCCTTTTTTAAAATGTAATCCACTATAGAACCTGTTAAATTATCTTTTCCTGTTAAAATCCAAAGAAATATAAAAATCACAGGTTCCATAATTATTGACAAAAATACACCAACATACAATAAACACATTAACAATCTATAAAGTATTCTCATTTTCTTTTTTGTTTTTTTCTACAATAACTCTTCTTACAGTATTCTCTCTATATATAATTTCTGTTCTTAATTTATCAATATATCCTTTTGAATATCCACAAGCAATAGTATTGTAGTGTATTATTGTATATTCATTGTCTGCTATTTCTTTAAAAAAATCATCTATTAATTTGTCAAATACTTCTTCTCCTCCAACACTACCTTTAAATAATTTTCTTTTAATCATGCCATTTGTTCTTTTTCTACAATAACTTTTCTAGCAAAGTTTTCTCGATATATCACTTCTGTTTGCATTCTTTCAGACCCAATCATCATAGTCGCGTATGAAACTAAAGTATGTCCTTCTTCTGTTATCTCTTTCAAGATTTTATTAATTGATTCATCATAATCTAATCTATTATAAACATTTGCTTGAAACACTTTCCGTTCCATTATTTTCTTTTTTTCTCTACAATGACTTTTCTTACCAAATTTTCTCGGTATAATATTGTTGTTTTTGTTCTGTTGTTATTTTTAAATCTCCCATAAGACACTTCGTTCATACTAATAAATGTGTGTCCTTCTGACTCTATTAAAATAAAAAACTTTTGTATCTCATCTTCATGCTCTTTAATAGCAGCAACATATTTGCTATCATCCTCATGAGCAAGAAAATGTATGGTTTTTATTTTAATCATTCATTATGTTTTTTTAAGATGATTTCCATCTTTTAAATTTACCGCAATTTTTACAACAATAAGTTATACTTGTGTAATTTTCATTAGAACCAAGATTTTTCACATCTCTTTCGAATAATTTATCCCACTGATGCATACAGGCCCACTTATTTATTAAATTCGCAATTGCTTTCCACATAATTTATTATACTTTATCAATTTCAAACAATCCTAATTTTTTCATTCCCAAAGACAGGTCTCCTAATAAAACTGAAAACATTTCTTTGTTTTTTTCATTTTCGCTTATCTGATGTATTCCATACAATTGATTAATTTGATTACACAAATCAATTAAAGCATCAAATAAATATTTAGGATTCAATGAGTGTTTACTTTTTAAGTAATTAAACGTTAAGAACTGTTTTATGAAATTTTCATTCGTTGTAGCTGGCACTCCGGCACTTTTTAAACGCGCCATAGTATAACTCAAATATAATCCTGGAGAATTTTTTGGATTTTCCATTGTGTCAGCATTAAACATTTTGTCTGACTTGGGATTGTTTTTTAAAATATATCCTGCAAAGATGTTATAACACAATTTTATATCATCATTAAATTTTTTCTGTAAGTCTTTTAGAAAATCATCAAGAAATATCACATTTCCAAGACGAGTTGACATTTTATCATCCTCTAAACTACCTTCTTCATTTCGAGTTTGAAAACGTAATAGTCCCAAACCAACATGGTGGATGTGCGGATAAATCTTTTTAAGCGTATTAAAATGATTTTCTTGTTCATAGCCTGTTAAGTAAAGAGTAGATTCATTAAGTTCGGAAGCTAAAGCTAAATCTTGATAAAAATAAGATGTAGACCCATCTTGTTTTATGACAACAATTTTTTCCTCACCAATCTCAACAATTTTTGTACCGGCATAATCTCCTTCGCCATCTTTTAATAAATCTCCTTTATACACCATTTCAGATGCAAAATAAATTGGATTTGATTTATATTCAAATGTTATACAATGTCCAGCGAATTTCGCTAATGCTTCCGCTTTAAGTGACACTTCTGTTGATAGTGTATCTCCAAGAATAGAAAAATAGACTTCTGCGACTTCCAATGATTGAAATGCTTTGGCAATTACAAGATTGGAAAAATGTCCAATATGTAAATGTTTATTTAAGTTTGGACTAAAACCATCCATGTATTTAAATTTTTTAAATGCAGGAAACATTTTAGTGAAATCCGTTTTTTCGGTAGGAAAAAAATCTGTATACTGATGGCCTTTTGCAGAAATAGCTGGCTCAACTTTAAAATTACATTCTTTCGCCAATTCCAACACTTCTTCAGAAGTTTCTCCATAAACACAAAAACCAAAACCTTTTCCTAAATGTTCAGGAATGATTTTAAATGTGTGTATATCTATTTGGTTTTTTTCAGTTGTTTCCATTGTTCGTTTTTTTAAATACATCAATTGCTCCTTGTGCAGCATTAATTCCGCAATCAAAAAGAATCTTATCTATTTTATCATGATGTTTAGACAGGTTGTGCGTGTCAATGTACTTCTTAATGTCTATACGAGCATCCATAATAGTTTTATCAACTACTCGATATAGCTCATTAGACTTTTTCTGGCTAATAGTTTTAGTATTGCTTATGTGTTTATTGTTACTCATTCAAAAAAAAGGTCTAATTTCAACATCTATACAAAGATAAGAAATTAGACCTTATAAAACTGAAAGTTAGAAAATTTATTATGGTTTTCTTAAATGTATTATGATTTTATTATTAATAAATTTAGGAGCATATCTTTTTAATGAAACATCAATCATACCTACTGAATTGGATATTTCTTCTTCTGGGTCATCCTCAACTTCTATAAAGCATTTACAATCATTCTGAATGATTTCATTAAGATGACCAGTATGAATGTCAATATATTGGTTGCTTGCGTCATTTGGTCTAAAAAGCCATAAATTAGCGAATTCTCGGTCCGTTACACATAACCGTTTGAATGTTTCAAATGTGTGTCCTCCACTTACGTTTGTATGATAGTGCCAAGCATCAAGTAGAATTTCTTCTGGGTCTTCCGAATAAATAAGACCAATTTGGTTCTCTGAGGCCAAAATTTCCCTTTCGAAGACTAAGCGTAGTTTAACCGGTACAAATGGATGCATAAAGGCTGTACCAGCTTTTAGAAAATCAATTTCCTTACTTTGGAGGTTATACATTACAATACCATCCGTAAGCTCGTCCGGAGTATAAGGAATAATAGATAATATACAAGGTTTGACCTTCATATCTATTAAACGTAGTGATTGTTAAAAAGTTACAGTTATATTACAACCGTTCCTGGGGCAGCGTTCTCATTACTAAGAACATAAAAATCATTATCAGGATTTCCGGCTAATAAAATCATACCATGAGATTCTATACCACGAATTGAGCGTACCGGTAGATTTAAAATAAAAGGAATATTCTTGTTAAGAATTTGTTCTGGAGTTAATTTATGAGCAATGGCACTAACTACTACTCTATTATCAATTCCAGTATCAACAGTAAGTTTATAAAGTTTATCTGCCTTTTCTACTTTTTCTACTGTTAGGATTTTACAAATACGAATATCAGCTTTCGCAAAATCTTCAAAAGCAATGTCGGATTTTTGTTGTGTGTTTGTTTCCATGTTGTTGTTTTAATTATTAATCTTCATTTCTTTTAATAGGACTAGGAATGAATACTTCGACTCCAACCGGTTTCCAACTAAATGTCGGAGGTAAACAATCGCAGCTCATTAAACGTTCATCACAAGTGTGACAATAATCTCCATCTCCATTTTGAATTCTCTTTTTTGGAGCCTTTTTATTTCTTTCAATTTCAGGAACTTGTTTGGCACAAAATGGGCAAAATGTAACCTCAACAGAACTAATTAAAAAATAATTAGAACCTTCATATATTTCTTGAACTCCTTTCGAATACCATCTCGGTTTAAGAGTAGCGTGACAATCGGACTGCTTGTGTTCCTCATAATCAAAATCTAAATATACTGTTTTAAATTGATTTGCTTTTTCACAACAACCGGTAGAAATTATATTTTTAGGATTTATATTCATTAAAGTTTTTTATTTCTTCTTTTTAGGTATTAAACGTTCTAAAGTTTCTTTTTCTTCTAATAGCTTTTCTTTTTGTTTTTCCATTTGAAGGAGTGTCTCTTCGAGACTTTTTATTTTTTGCAATCCATCTTGTCCTAATGGATTTTTATCATTTAATTGAAAAATTATTTCCGAAATTAATTTATCTTCTTTGTTTTTATAATCGTTTATAAACAGTCTCGTCCTTAATGCAGAATCTTTTTTACTATCATATCTATCTTCTTTAGAAGTGTAGTGAATAGTAATTTCATCTTTAACTTTCGTTTTATCATGACCAGCATAATGTTGTCTTGCATTAAAAAGAGATAAATGAAATTGAGCTTCTATTTGCTTAAAATTCCTATATTCATTATGTTTATTTAATTCATAACTTTTATTTTCTTCAATTATTCTTATAATTGAAAAATTATCTCTATCAACTACAATGTTCAATTCTGGATAATCAGAAAGTTTTTCTACTACTTCGTGAAATGCTTTTTCTAGCACAAAATAAGAATATGGTTTTTTATTTTTTTTATTAGTGGTAAAAATATTATTTGTTATCCCTCGTAATAAAGATATAATTTCTTTACTTGTTTTTTGAAACAAAAACACTTTATGATTATCCGCCTCTCTTTCAACGTTTTTAATTAAATCGTCTATTGTTAAATAAATAACATTAGAATTAGTTTTAAAATCTATTTCATTATTATGCATTTCATCATAAGAATAATAATATTTAAATAGTTTTAAAGATATGTTTTTTTCAATTAAATATTTAATCCATTTAATTCTTTTTGTATCATCTGCTGATATAATGGTGTTAGAGTAATTGCTTTTATAAGTGAAACGAAAACAGCATAATCTTGTAAAAAAATCTGCTCTTAATGTGTTATTTATATCTCCTCCATAACTTCCGGTTGTTATATAATTTAAACAAAACATTAAATTTAAGTTTAAGTTTTTTATTGCAATATCTAAAGAAGTAGTACAGTTAGCATTAAAACAATTATGAAAGTGTGTTAAAGAAAAAGAATTATGAATTTCTTCTAACGTGAGCTTACGTTCTTCAGATTTACCTGACAATCGGTTATATTTAGTGGTGTATATTGTTTTTTTAAAATCTTCTAATAAATCTTCAAGCGATAATAATTTTTTATCTAAGATGAATTTGTATATATTTTCTAACGGAGTGTCTAATTTAAATTTACAACCAACATATGACCCAGTATGTGATTCTAGATTAGATATATTTATTCTTTGATAGTTATTTCTATCATGTCTCATTCTATCTATGAAAATTTCTCTGTAGTTATAAACCTCTTTGAAAGCTTCTAAAAACAATATTTTAACTTGGGTAATATCAAATTCTATTATTACAGTTTCATATTCGTTTGTTTTTTCATTTTTTTTCCAATCGTTTCTTGAATAATTTTCTTTTTGTAAAAGGAATGCATGTTTGATAGGATTGTTATAGAATTGATTTAATAAATCATAAACACAATGTTGCCAATTTTCTTCTGTGATTGGACCTTGTACTTTTTTTTCATCCAACACAAAGGATGCAAAGTCTAGTTCTTGCTCATGTCGTATGCAATTGTCTTTATTTTCAAAAAATTGACCATCTTTAGCTTGATATTTAATATCATGTTCTATTCTTGGGACTAAAATTTCTAACATAATTTAAAATTGTTCTGGAAGGTTATTGCTATCATTATAAATATCTTGTATATCAATGTTTTTAGAAAATCCAACTGTTTCTTTCATTGTAATTAAAGCCGGAACTAAACCATAAGATAAAGTACCAAACATTTGCTTATAAAGTTCTGGCATTATCTTGTGAAAATTCATTAAAAATATAAAGTTTCCCCTAGAACGAGATGATTGTTTGAAATTATCAAAAATTATTTTTTTAAATGCAACAAAATCATTTAAAAATTCTTGTTCATGCGTTTTAATAATGTGTAAATATATTGGATTTTCCATACACCCTAATACTGCTTCTGAGAGTAACACATTTGAATAAGATGGAGATACTGTCATTTTCAATACATCATATTCATTTTTTTTATCAATTTCAATATCTGCTAATACTAAGTTAAATCTATCAAAAAAATCTATTTTTTCTGCTTTTGTTTTTAATTTTTCAACATCTAAAACTTGTTTGATTTTATATTTAAAAGGCAACAATGCACGCCATGAGTCTGTCTTATTTATATCCAAAAAAGTAGGTTGATTTTTTATTTCTATTTGAACTCCATAAAAATTTTCAAAGTGTTGTTTCAAAGCCAAGGTTTGTTTTTCGATATTTGAATTAAAAACTTCTTCTTTTTTATGAGTTTCACTTGATAAAGTAGAAGTTATAATGTTATTTTCAATTGTTTCAATTTGACTTTGTTCAAAATAATATCGTTCTGTTTTAAGAGCAAATTTTTCTTTTATTCTTTCAAGAGTTGTTTTTTCGTTTCCGAGTTGAATTTTATATTCAAATATTTGACATTTTTTTTCTTTATAATTTGAATCGACAGTATTTTCAAAATAATAACATGTATTTTCGAGCAGTGGTTTTAAAATATTTACTTGTATAATTTCATTAAGAGTTCTTTTGTCACTGTAACCACCACCACTTATAGAATTAGTAGAATTGAAATAAACATCATTAACAAAAATATGTGTAAGTGTTTTATGAGGATAAGATTCATAGTGATTAAATCTTATAACAAATGGTGCTTTTTTCTTGAATGCCATATTTTATAATTCTTTATTATCTTCTGATTTATCTACTACATTAAAATTATATCCATAGTGTGGAAGATTTATATCATCTCCAAAACCAAGATTAAGCAAGATATGAGAGAGTTCATCGTTTGAGGCCATGTATAACCGGTCTAATATAATTTTCATAGATTCTTCTCTTGTTATGTCTTTGCTCGATTTCCAACCCATTTTAATATTTTGTTTTAATAGTATTTAAAAATATTTGATAGTTATTTGCTACGGAATTTTGGTCATTTATAATTGCAAAAATAATTTTATCAAAAAAGAATCTTTTCTTTTCTAATACAATATTAAAAAACTCTGCTACGACTTTAGGTTCATTTTTAAAAACCCCACACCCCCAAGCTCCAAGAATTAAATTTTTATTTAAATTCTCCTCTGCAATATCAAAAATTTTATTAATTTTCTCAATCATTCTTTCTTCATAGTCAACAATAGAATCTTTTACTATTACATTATCAATATGATTCTTGTTTAAATTAATGGCTGGCATTGTAATAACGTCAGCCAAAATTGGTTCTATTCTTTCATAGTTGCCATTTTTGACAAAACTAACATTTTTACTAAAAATAAATTCTTTTGAATCTATTGGATAAAATTCTTTTTGAATATGATATAAGTTTGAACATCTAAACAAGCATTCTTCTTGAGCAACAGAACCGTTTTGAACACCTCCTCCGGGTCTTTTTGAGCTGGCCATATTTAGAACTGCGTTCTGTTTAAAGATACCATTATTGTTTTCTTTCTTAGAATACTTAATTAAAGCTGTGACCGTATCTAAAGGTTCTATTATAACTAATCCCTCTTTTTGCGTAAGTTTTTCCGATTCAACATCTCTAGACATTGTGTGAATGGATTTTTGTGTACTTGGTGCCGGTATATTTTGACAAAGGTTTTTTGTATCTTCAAACACTTGTATTAACTCTTCCTTATTCATGTGTAAGATTCCCTTCAGTTTTATTTTTAAAGTTTTTTAATTCTTCTAAACTTCTTAAGGTGGTACTTACCGGTACTTCAATACCATCCCAAGATAATAATGGCTCAATTTCACAAAAAACAGTGTGACCTTGTCCAACTAATCTAGACTCCACAACTATTGTTTCTGCGATTGCTGCTTTTAATGTTACAAAACCACTAGTGTGATGTCCTTTTGACTTAAAACGTATTAAATCATTAGAAAGGTCTTGGCCAGGTAATGGACTTTCCATGTAAAAAATTGGATGCCATGTTTTTCTTTCTGTATTATGTAATATCTGGATTAATGTATACATGTAATTAATTTTATTGCTGTGGTTAAAATTTCTTGTTTTCTTTCTGATAAAATCTCAAAAAGTCCACCTTCTGGATTTGGTTGACCATTTTCTTCTTCGTTATCCCAAGGTTCTCCGATTAACATAAGAGATACACAAGGAATGCTAATTGGTCTTACAAAATGCCATCCTCTTTTTTGAAGCATTTCATAATAACTTCCGGCACCTAATATAACCTTTGCAATTTCATATATTTTTGGATTTTTCCCAGCAAATTTTTCAGTTGGTCCTATGAAGTTTGAGGCTTTCACACCTAATCCCATTTCGTATTCACCACTTAAAATATGAATAGCAGATGGCCATGGGTGTGGATGATATAAAGCTTCTTCAGAAGTACAAGGATGAATAACGTGAAGTAATAACCGGTTCTTTCCCATTTGAGTCCATAAACGCTCAACTCTTGGTGGATGATAATTAACATCTAATGTATGCCATTTTGCTTCATCTTGTAATAGAGATAGTAATTGAGTTTTTTCAATATTTTTTAGTTCTCCAATCATTTTTTTCTTTTTTTCATTAGAGATAATATTGTTTTGTCAAGTGCGTCTTGACGTAATTTTTGCATTTCTTTTTTAGAATAATGTCCAGCCGGAATTGTGTAGTTTTCTTCTAAGTTCGTTATTTTGTCTGTAACGTGTAATCTACATTCGGTAAGTTTTTCTTTTCTTGAGTGTCTAGAGACAGAATGGAGGTTTTTACCGCTCACCGATGAATTAAAGCCCCATGTAAACTCACTATAATCGAATAGTGATGGCGTTTTCTTGGATTTTTTAGGCTCTTTCATTCATATATTTAAACGAATTTTAAGACAATTTTGTTACAAAATATTGAAATTTGTTAAAAAGGCTTGTCGTCATAATCACAATCTGGATTGTACTTAGCATCGCCGAACCAAGAACCCTCATCTGCATATGGTGATTTTCTTATTGGTTTAAAATCATCTAGAGGTTCAACAACACCTTTTGGAATGGGCCAACTTACTTCTCTTTGCGCTAAAGAACGATTTCTCTCTTTTTCTAATTTGAGTTCACGTTTTAATTCAACAACATCTGCATAACAAACAGTCTCTTCATTCGTGTTTTGCATGATAGAGTTTAAAGTTGCAAGTTCTTCCAAATATTTTTCTTCCTTATATCTAAATTCTAACTCTCTGTCCTTTAAATCTTTTATTTCATCAAGAAGAAGTTTGTGTAGTTTTTCACATTGTTGATTTGCAAATTCAATAGTATGGGCGGCACATAAATTTGCCATAGAATTGTTTTCAACTATTCCGGATTTATAAAAAAAATCAGAAAAATTTTCTTGTAAAATTTCTAAATTTGTTTTTTCTTGTATTGGTTGTTTCGTTATTTGGGAAAATAGATAGTTCATATCTAATTCTGAGCCAGCAAACGCCCTAATATAATCACCATAATCGCCACTAGACATTTTTATTGTTTTTTTATAGTTTCTAATTTCTTTAATAAAGTTTGAGCAAACTTCTTTAAAGTTTTTTGTCCAGACACTGTAGCATAGCAAAATTTATCTCCTTTATTGTTATTACCAATCCATAAATAACATTGCTTACCTTCTCCGTTAATATGAATGATTGGTTTGTTGGGATTTTTAGATAATTTTTCTCCTTCTTTCAAACTCAGTGTTTTTAAAGGTCGTTCTACTATTTTCTTGAATTTGCTCATTATTAATCTTTGTTGTCTTTGATTTCTTTAAATCTAAATGTATCATCTCCTAACATGGTTTCTTTATCTTTTACTTTATCAAACCACATTTGTAATGGTCTTGCATGAACACTTCCAAAGTGAATTGATTTATAAATTACTAAATTTTCTTCAAAAGATTTTTCAAGCTCTTTTATTAAGAATTTTATTTCTGGACTTAATTTTGTTGAATTTAGTTTTTCAAATATTGCTTTAACATTTGAAGCTTCGCTGTGTTTAGCTAATGTCAATACATTGTATTTACCACCTTTATAGTGTCTATAATTTGTCCCAATTTCAGGATAATTCTTTTTTTCATTTGTACTCATAATTAATTAACTAATATTTTAATTTTTCCATTCTCTAAAATTTCCGCATCATGTTTTCTGTGTGGTGTAAATCCTTTAAGAACACCCAATTCAATTTCAAACATTCTTAACTTTGATTCGTAATCCTCAAATTGTTGATGTCTTTGTGCAAACTCATCTTTATCTTCAAAATCCATAGGATGAGGTCTATTTCCTCCATAACAACCATATGGATTAACTTCTTTGGCTTGTAAACCATTTGCTTCTGTGATAACTTCTATTCTTTTCATAATATTTTATACATTCAAATGTATAGATTTTGATAGTAATCTCCTACCTTTTCTTTTTAAAGTTTTTAAATAATTGTTTATATCACGTTTAAGGGCTTTTAAATGATGGTCACTTATGTGAGTAGTATGTCTAATGAGTTGATGTTCTGTATTGTATTGTCCATATAAAAGTACACATTCATCTAAAAGTATTTTGTGATAAGGTGCAACAATTTCTTCACAATCTGACAATTGAAATTGATATTTAATTTTCTGAACATTATTAAAATCTTTAGAAAATTTTATTATGAGCTCTCCAAGAGATTCTTTGTGACAAGCATATACGGTACTATCAAGTAGTTGAATTTTCATCTTTCCTTGTAGCATTATCTTTACAGTATGCTTAGCATTGGCAACTGCATATAGTGTTTCTCTAAGAAAATTGTTATCAGTTGATGGTAAGGTATCATTAATATAAAGATATTCTTTTCTTACCTTACTTATTCTTAATGCTCTAATTATAAAAATGTTTGATTCTGGAGTTAATGGTGCATAACGGATTATTGTTGCTGTATATGTACCACATATACACATGTGTAAAGCACTATTGGGTACTACTTTGCACACAGGAGAAATAAAGTCTATAAAATCATTAGAGATTTTTTCGATAATTACGAACTTTCCAAAAGTTATTTCGATATCTTTAGCCACTTAACCATGTAAAGATATAAAAAATTCCTGACTTAGCAGCCTGGAATATCAAACCATGTTTTATGATTTTTCTCTTCTCTAGCCTTTTGTGCTTGATAGTTTTCTAAATCATATTCTATGTAGTCTGGTAATTTTAATGCTATAAAATTTTGAACCTCGTTTGGAGGGTAACTATTAGAAATATATTTTTGTTTAAAATAAAGTAAATTTGGAGGCAAATAAACATCTCTTTGTTGATTTAAAAGACCACCAAAAAATGCAATTGGCCCAGTTGTAAAATAATCACTGAAATTTCCTTCTTTTTTTTGTCGACTTCTATCTAAATCTTTTTCAGTATATATAAAATACTGCATAAATGTCATAATATCATCTTTAATAACTTCAAAAGCAATCGGATGAATTTTTTGAGTTTTTTCAAGACGAACAATTCTTTTATTGAAACGAGCTTTGTCAAACCAAATATCTACATGAGCATTAAGTTCACCATTTTTATTATCTAAATAAAACTTTGCTTGTATAATATTCAAATTTTCCATTATTTAAATAATGTTTTTTTATATATTTCTTGGAATCTGTCAATGGTCATGCGAACATAATCTTCTCCGTTAAATCCATAACTGCCAATAGCCCACATATCATTTACTTCTACCAAACTAGTTTCTGCTGCTCCGTTTTCACTTAAATGAACACCTACGTCTAAGGTATATGAAATAGGCGCAGACTTATAGGCTTCAATCATATCGTTTATCTTTTGAATGTTAGGAAACACCGTAAAGTCTCCACAATACCATTGTATGCCCTTTAAAACTCCTTTATGTACAAAACAACGATATTCCGTAATAAAGTCAATAGGAGAGCTTAAAAATAAAGCAGTATCACTCTGAACCTCTTTGTAGAAATCTCTCATAAAATTATAACTCTTCTCGGTTTTAATGAGAGAGCCGGTAAATAACTTTACGTGTGTACGAGGCTTAATGAAGTATGGGTATGGATAATTAATTTCTCCAAATGTAGTTTCTAAAATTTCTCTATTTAAAAATGATTTTAATTCTTCGGGATAACCTAAATATTTTGGTTCTTCTATTTTACAAGCTTTAAAAAAAACACATGAGGCTTCTACTGAACCTATAATAATATCATTTTTGAGATTGAATACATATTTATCTTTAAACTCTTTAAGTTTGTTTCCGTCAAAATCAATAATTTCAACACCTAAGTTTTGTAAAGCGTATTTTGCAATAAACACAAAATCATCTAGATAATCACCTTCAACTGTTTCTAAAAATGCTCTCATGTGTTTATTGTTTTTTCTATTAATAATTGTCGAGGTACCACCAAAGGTCTATCACAATCAAGAAAACATCTCTCTAAATTTCTAGCTTCCTCAAGACTAATCCGACTAATTTTACATTCTTTTCTCATTAATTTTACAAAATCCATTTCATCTTTTCTCTCCATAAGATGAGCAATAGCCATTAAAACTATTTTTTTACAAGCTGGACATTTTGCTATCTGAACTCGTACTTGGTCATCACTTAATTTAATGGCTTCTGATTTCACCTTAAGAATTAATTATGTTATTCAAAATTTTATCGTGAATCTTAATGTATTTTTTTGCTGTTTCTTTATCAAAAAAATTAAATTGAGCTTCTTGTATTTTATATACCCAAATAGGATTTTTTACATTGAAAAATAACAACTTTTCAAATCTTCGAAATTTTACAGATTTATTATATTCATGAATCAAACAAACAGCGAATCCAGAAGAAAAATTTTCGACCTTTTTCATATCTAATTCGTTGATTTTATGCTCTTTTAAATAATCAAGAACTATTTTTACTTGTGAAGGTAAAATTAAACTTTTGTTTTTTACAATTTTTGTTATATCAGTAGTTGTTTTTTTCACCATTTTATTTTTCTTCCTTTTATCCAACCAAGATTTATCCATTTTTGTAATTCATCCGGTTTTATTTGTTTAGTCTTTTTTTCAAAGTTATTATAAATCAAAATCTTGTCATTAATTTTCCCTTTATTCCAAGGTACATTTCCTTTTTGCACACCACTTCCTTTTCCTATCATTGAACCAACCACTCCTTTATTCCAAGGAATAAAACCAGTTTTTTGATTTTTATTCCAAGGAATTTGTCCTTTATGAGAATTTGAAAGTTTTTTCCTGGTTTCATCAGAAATACCAATTTCTTTATTATATTTAATTAGAGATTTAGAAATCCTATTACTCCAAATCTTTGCTCTTTTATCTCCAACTCTTTCCTCATATGTTTTTGAACTCTCGATGGACCTTCTTCTTTTTGTTTCTTCTGAATGTTTGAAGTCTACAACTGTACCTCCTCCGCCTTCACGTAAATTCATACACAATTGGTCTTGTAAAACTATATCATTCACATATTCTTTTTCACCTTCTATTAATTCTTTTCTGCTAGAAAAAAATTTAAGTTTTTCAAATTTAAAATTATTTTTTCCATATCTTTTTATGGAACGTTTTAAATATTTACCAGAGCCTAAATATCTATCATTCAAATCATTAGTTGAATGCATTTCAATATAATACTTATCATTAAGTAAATTTGTTGTTTTGTAAATGAAATGATACTTCTTTTCTTTTCTTGCCATTTATCTATTTTAATATAAATAAACAAGAAAAGTTCTAAGTACCCTTTTGCTCCTTTAGCAATTTTTACTATTAAAACAGTAAAGACATCTATCAGTACCTATTGCAATCTCAATTACTTTATATCCTAGTAAATCTTTACGTTTACTCATAGAACAAACTTCCATATTTGATTTCACCCACACAACATCCATGGTTTCTTCAGAATAATCCGGCAACCTATCACTGGCTTCCATTCTACATTCTCCAATCATATTAGAAATTGCTTTAAGAACATCTGGATACAATTTAAGAGAGTAATCATTAGCAGTATTTTCTCCAAAAATAATTTGAAATTCCAATTGATAAAATTCTTTAAGACGCATAAATTTTGTAGGTTGGTCTTGTTCTTGACGAAACGACTTTCCATGTTGAAAAACAACAATTGGAGGTTTTTGTTTTATTTCATTATGACCTGATAAAATATGTTTTGCATAAATAAAGGAACCCATAGTAGTCTCTGGTCTTAAGCAAAGTTCTCCAAAGGACCATATATCGTCCTGTGTATAGTTTTTGTTTATTAATTCTTGTGGCGTTAACAATGGAGCTTCTACTTGAATGAGTTGAAATGCCGCATTTTGTTTACGCAAAGAAGAAAGTATTTCGGTAGAAAAATAGTCTTCAAACATTCTTCTTAATTTAATTTCTTCCTGGGTCCAAAACATTAGACCGTTTTTGTTGTATAAATTTTCTTCCATGTTTTTAAAATAAATAATGTTTTACCAGTACGTTGTTTGTATTCTATTTTCAACCACTCAGTATGCCAAAAATCTAATCCTTGTTTTGTGTTGCCCCAATAAAAAGCCCCAGTAAGAATATCATGATTTCTTATAAAATTATGTATTCTTTTACGTCTTTTGTGATGAGTGTTTTTTAAGGCAAGTTCGTAAACTTTTTTGGATAAAATTCGCTTTAAGCCTTGTTGAAAAGTTTCATTTTTTTTCTTCATCACTTAAGGTAATTTTCCAAATGGTTTAAAATTAACTTTTTTACATTCATATATTGTTGTTTCTGACAATTCACTTCGTTTATATTCTACCGGACCATGCAAGACACTGAATTTTGACCACACAGGCTCAATTTCATCAGCTTCATATTCTCCTCGCTCAAGAGATGTTTCTAAAAATAAACAATCTTCTCTTTTTATACCCACATGTCCTAAACACATTTTCCATAAATCACTTATTAATTGCTCAGCACTGTTTATAACAGAAGTGCCTACACCAATATCAATCAGTAGAACAACTGTGTATTTTTGCTTTGTCCAAATTTTTATTATGCACTCAGAATCATAAATGCCATAACCTTTATATTTATGTTTTACATAAAAATCAGGCACTCTTTCTTTATCTCCAACAACAAATGAGAACAGTTCTCGTTTCGATTTGAAAGTTATCATTATTCAGTATAACTTTTAATTATTTTTTTCTCTAAAAATTTAACGTAATTTTTTAAAGCATCATTTTCTTGTTTAAGTTCTCTATATCTGTCTTGATAAATTTTCAGGCTATCTGCCGGTTTGGTTTTGTATCTAACATAAGTATTGAAACTCACTAAAGTATCACCAACTTCATATTTAAAGTTTGTGTACATGAAAGTTTGTTTTTCAGCTGTTGATGTTTTGAGTTTCACAGCATATCTTTTAGCGTATGTATTTGGAGAATCTAACAATTCAACCTGTTCAATAACTGGGATTTCTGAAATTTTAGAGGGTTCTCCACATGAAGTTAATAAAACTAATGTCAAGAGTGTTAATGTAATTGTTTTCATGATTTTTATTTTTTAAAATGCGTTTATTCTACTTTTTCCAAATTTACTATTACTATCATTATAATCGATTGCTGGTTGCAATAAACCTTGAAATAATAATTTTAAAAATTGTTCTAATTCTTTTTTTTGTAAAATTGTTTTATCACCTTCTTTAAAAGAAAAAAAATCTTTAGTTTTTTTATTTAATTCCCAATATGCACTTCGAACTTCTTTTGATATTGTTATGTTAAAACGGTCATCAAAAATTTTTTTAGATTTTTTATTACTAAAAGAATCTAAAGTAGACACATAATATAAAGTGGTAGCATTATTGTGATGAGAAGTTATTTTGAATTTATAAAATCTACCACACGTATGAAAGCCATGAACAAAACTTCTTAGTTGTCTTAATAAAAGCTGATTAAAATTAATAATAGAATTTGTATTATTTTTTTGAATTTCTTTAACTTTGTTTATTAATAAATCTTCTACTTCAAATCTTTCTTCTATACGCTGTATTATTTTGTCAATCATTTTTTCTAATGTCATTGTTCTTTCATGAAAAACAATACGAGGTTTAGTATATGTAACAGCTTCGCTTATATGATGTAAAATATCTGGTAAGTGTTTTGCTAATTTTTTTTCATTGCAACTGAAAATATCAAATGCACATTTCATACTATATGAATGTATAAAATCTTCAAACACATAGCGTTTATCTGTATCTAGGGATAAAGTTTTATGTGATTTTATGGCTTGTTCCAATATTGTGTCCATGGGAGGCATCTAGATTTCAACGAAAAGAAGGTCAATTTGTTACTTTTTTTTGTGAAAAAGTTGAATACGTTTACCATTCAACTTTCCATTGTTACTATATTCATTTTCAATGATATATACAACCTCTGATTTTTTATCAATATGATGTTTAGACATTGTGTATATAATAATATCTTGATTTTTCCATTTTAGAACTTCACCCCAGACTCTATCATAAATAATTTTAAAACCATTATATTTTAAAGTTGGAAGTTTAGTTAAATAGCCAAGAGGAGAGATGTAACTAAAACTATGGAGTTTTTCGCCTGTGTAGTTTTTTAACCAAGTTCGATATGTTTGTATATTAAGGTTTTTATTAAACTCCAATAAAACCTTTCGAAGTTGAATATGTTCTTTATTTTGCAGAAGAAACTTTTGCTAAGGAATCAATTTTGAATTGATATTTTAATTGTTCTGTTTTTTCTTTGCTTATATCAACATCTTTAGATGTTATTGACACAATAGAAAGGAATATTGCTCCACACACTATTCCTGTTGTTACTATTATTGCAAATGCTTTATTGTCGTTCATATTTAAAAATCTAATTTTAATTTTTTAATTAATTCTTTTGGAATTTCATCTTTCTGCCAATCAAAATGAAGTTTTTTCCAAGCTTTAATTTGTTCTTTAGTTTTACAACCAATGCCGGTAACATAACTTTCTAATGTTTTATAAAGCTCAGGTTTGGCTTTTTCTAACCAACCTGTACCATCATCCCACATTTGAGCATTATAATGTTTACCCAGATTTTCTCTAAATACCCCTTCTACCCACCACATGAATTGAAAAGCATGACCATGTCGAAATTCAATGCAACTTTGTTTGGATAGAGTCTTGGGTTTTTTATATTCTTTATATTCCTTTTGAGAACCATATTCATCACCTGTTCCATATCGAACATCATCTGTCAACCAAAACATTAAGGCAATCCTCTCGTTTTGTTTATAACGTACATACCATTGATGTTCCCCCATCCGTTTTCTTGTTTGTGTTGATATTCAATAGTAAAAACTCCAGCTAATATATCTTCATTAAGACCTTTAATGATTTTTGTAACCTCTTTGGGGTCAATCTTTTTCTTTGAACAAATTCTTGCGTGATTTGCCATGTTAAAATTTATTACCGAATTTTTTACAAAAATTTTCTCCGACCTCTTTGTCTTTTACAAGACGGTCTTTTATAAAATCCAAAGCAAGACAGCAAATACCAGCATTTACTCCATCAGAATGATAAGATATGAGAAATTCAGCCACTTCTTCTCTTTTTGCTTTTAACAGTATTTTCATAGCCTCAATTCTGTATTCCTTCCCTAGTTCTTTATTAATGATTTTTTGTAAATATTTTTTCAAATAAGCATTTATAACTGGCCTCTTTTTTTTGAGATTTTTTTTGAAAAGAGTCAATGCTTGTTTTGTGGTATATGTTTTTTTCATTATTATCGTATATTCTTCTTTTTCAAAATAAGTACCAACTCTTCGTTCCAGCCTCCACTGGTTTGGTACTCTTTTTTAGTTAAAGAGGATTTTATAATTTTCAGAAATATCCCTAAGAAGAATTAAGGCATAGCAATCATCCCTTCTGAAACTTCTTGTTTCTTCAATAAGTATTATTTATTGAATATCACTCACATCTTTCTTTGTCTGTCATGCCTGTAAAATTGCTTACTAAGCTTTGCTGAAGACGTACAGCAGCCGTAATACTATAAAGATGTTAATAGTAAAACTTACATTATTCTTGACCTGTTTTTAAGGCAGCTCTTTACTTCATAAATAATGCAAATGAAGGTTCAGGCTAATTCAATTTCTTTATGCAGCACTTATCTATATAAGATGCTCATAAGTTAAACGGTTCATTGGTTTTAAACCGGCTCGTCATGGCAAATCCCCGTAGGTTTAACCACATAAAAATTTTGAATTAACTTTAAGTACCAATTCAAAGAACGAATTTTTTAATCAACAATAAAATCTATTTTTTCAGGACACTCTGCTATAATTTGTTCAATGGCTTTTTCTGGAATATTAATAGGAATAGCCAATAAGAAAACTCCAGCAAACATACCTTCTACTTTAATGTTTTTATCTTCAAAATAAGTATAAATTTTACTATATTTTTCTTTAACATCACCATCTTTAGAATAGCTCATAGCTAAAGTGGTGGTTTTTTTCTCTATTAATTTTATAACTTCATTGTTGTTTGGATTAAATGATACAATGTCACCCAAACAATAATCTGGATTCATAAGTATATTTCCAATTTCAGCAGTATTTTCAGAAATTTTATATGCCCAAAAACTTTCTCCGGGAACATGTAATTTCAATAAAGGTCTTTCAGAAATTTTTTCTGTCATAACCGTTTTCTGTGAAACACTTGTTTCTTTTTTAGCCATGTTGTAATAAATTATAATTCTTCTGCTAAACTAAAGTTGTTTAAAGCTTTAATACCGGTTACATCCAAAATCATTTCATTTTTTATGAATTTTGGAAGCTTAATGCTTGAAAGTTGTTTTTGATTTTTCACTTCCACTTCTGCGATTATCAATTTTATGAAAGCAAATACATCAATTTCCCACTTTACTGTTTTGGTTTTTTTGATAAACCTGGTTTTGATGATTTTCCTAGTAGCAGTTTTAATTGCTTTGTTAAACTCAGCTTGTGTCAACTCCCATTCTTGTTCATCGTTTACACCAATTGTAATGTGTTTTTTAATTGTTTTGATGAACTTGATACCCTTTACAGTATGAACGCTTCTAAAGCGACCTTTAGGGGTATAGTATTGAGTTATGTTCTGAATTTCATCAAATGTGATTTTGGGAAGCTTCTTTAAAAGAATCTTCTTTTCTATTTCGTGACCGGACTTTAATTTTTTCATTTTTGCATTTCTTTATAAGTAGGTAATTTCTCTGCTTCTGGTTGTTCAACTTCTTCAATAGCATTTAACCGTTGTGCAATGCGAACCATTTGAGAAATGTGTCCTAAAGTATCATAAAATGTTTTACACACAACTTCTTTGTTATCCATGCTTGCTTTGTGGCAAATAAAGTATGATTGTTTCTTAGCACAAGTATTGATTATTTCTTTACGTCTTTTAGGACTTACAATACTGTCTGGGCTTAACAAACAATTTTTACAACAATCTTTATAAACTTTCAACATTTTTTAATTTTTCCAAAACTTGTTTAATTTGTTTTATTCTATCTTCACATGGTCCAACATTTCCTTCTGCCTGAATATTTGTTATAGAATCCATGAAATTGTGTTTACAATATTCTAAAGAATTTTCACAAAAATCTGGAGCAGTTAGAAATAAAAATTCTTTAGATAAAAATTCCTTTCCAAAACCATCCTTATAAGCAATAACAACACTAACTGTTTGATTATCTAAACCTTTTTTTCTAGAGCGCATCCAGCTAAAAACGCGAACATGCTTTTTCCAAAACCTTAATTCTTCTTCATTTTTTCTTAAAGCATCTTCTAGTACCTTCAGAGCATATGGAATTTTTGATTGCGGTCCTCTTTGAACCGGTTGATTCTGAGGTGTTTTCGTGTTAATATTTTGGACTTTTTGACTCACTATATTTAAACGAATTTATAGCTTTTTTGTTACAAATCAAATATACCAATTCTTTTTTTAAGAAGGTCTCTATGTATTAGGCAGTCTTCTGGAAATATGTATTTTTGATTTCTTTTCCAACCTTTTATTGTTGAGATAGGAATAATAGTTAAGTTTGGTTTCTGGAGATAATATCGAATAACTTCATTTGTTATAATTTTGATATTATATTTTTGTGTATCATAACGATTAAAATGCTCTCTTATTAAAGAATAATTAAAATACATCGCATTATCATAAATTTCTATTTGAGCAAATATATTTTTATCCTTTAAAAGGAAAATAGATGGGTCCATTTCAGATTTCTCCTTAAATTTATATAAAGTACAGTCATTAAATAATGATAATACGAAATGTTTAACGGAATTATGAATAGATTTTTTTTCAATTAATACGCCTTTAAATAGATTTTTATTTATATCGTTTTTTATCATTTATAAAAAATTCTAATCCAACGTGTTGATTGACTCCCTTGAAATCTATAAACTATTTTCTTTTGTGGAGGGTCTATTTTATATTTGACAATCATATCAATGACAAATTTTTTCCCATTACCTCTTAAAGATGAAAGATTTATTCTTTGTAAATCAACAAAATCTAATTCTAATTCTGTATAACCATATCTTTCTAAGAGTGGCTTTATGGTTTCTTTTTTTGTTGACTTTTTGCCATTTTTATTTATATGTGTAAAATATTTTTTGCGTAAAGTCCCAGATAAATAATCAAAGTTGCTTTGAAGCCAAACAGAAAGAGGTTGAATAAGAAACTTTTGTTTTTTAAATTCCAACAATATAGAACGTGTTTGAATGTTTTCTTGTTGTTCTACAATTTCTTGTATGAAATTTACTTTACTCAATATTTTCTTGTATAAATTTCAATAAATTAATATTTGTGTGATTATCCAAAAATTGTTTAATATAAAACAAACCTAATTTTGGAAAAGCATTTTTTATACATCTTGCTCCTAATATTTGGTTTTTTGGAGAATCATATTCAATGATAGCTCTTTTTATCCAGTATTTTTGAAATTCTAATTTTTTCTCAATCAGCACTTTATTATGTATATCTCCTGTTGAAAGTAATTTATATATTTTCTCATCATAATTATTCATTTTTTTGTTGACCTAAAACGTAATTATGAACCGGAATAGTTTTAAAAATAAAAGTAAAAATAGCTTGAGAGCTTAATATGGTATTGTGTGGAGGAAGTGGAGTTGTGAAATTACATTTTTCAATTAAAACGCCTCTAGTCTCTATATTATCTATTGCCTCTAATGTTGCCAATAATTTTCTTCCATTATTATCAATGTGTCGTATTTCAATGATAGTTTTATTGAGTTTCTTAATCCAACTAAAAGAAAATATTTTTTTTATAAATTTAAGCATACATTCCTCTGGTGAAAGATTTTGATTTCTGGTCAAAATTCACATAATCAATCATAACATTTTTTTTACCATCTTGCCATTTAAAAACATCTCGTTTAAAATCTTCTATTTTTGTTTGATTAAATCTATATTGTTCATCATCCGCCACTTTGTAAATAAAATTTTTATCTTCTTTATTATTTAAATGATAAAGTGTTTTGCATTTTCTTACGGGTAAATGGCTTGAAATAAGTACATCTTTCATGCTTTTAAATGTGGTACCGTAATGAGTTATATATTTTTTAAAACTTATTAAAGCATTTATTAGTTCACTTTTACAAGATTTATGAATAAATAATAAACCGGTAGTTGTAATGTAACCACCTCTTTCTCCAATGTAATGGTCTGCATAATTCATTGCTAACCAATGCCAATTGCTTCTTGATATTATTCCAGGAAAAGTGGCTTCATTTTCTAACCATTTTAATCGAGACATATCAAAATATAAAATTCTTACCAAAACCATATCGATACCATATATCTTTTCTCCAGCATAAGGAGATTCTTGATAAACTATAAAATCATTTTTATAAAAAAACAATTCCATATTCATTAAAGGACAATCTAAGCTTTTTAAAATCGTGGATATGAATGGATGAAATTTTTCAAACAAAACCATTCTAGTGGAATCTGTTATTGTAGATGAATTATCAAACATTAACTTTTAACTCTTCAACTATTTTAGGAAAAACTATTGCTTTTTTCTTGTTTTTTAAAGACTTACGAGCTAATGCACATCCATCCGGAATAACCGGCTCTAAATAATTTGTGCATTGTTCCAACAAATAAAAAAGATTATTAAGAGTATACAGATGTGGTTCATTCCAAGGCTGAGCATTGTTTAAATATTTGTTTCCAAATTTTAAAGTAGAAATTGTAAGTTCAATGGCTTTGTTTATGTTGAGGTTGTGCCATTCGTTTTTAACTTCACTCAATCTGTTGTCAATGTCCTCTTTAAAACTTGGTTCTACATACCTCGCATCAATTGGACAACGTTTTATATCAACTAAATGTAAAGTCCTTGCAATTAAATTCCCATAATCATCAGCCAGTTCTGAATTGTATAAATCTACAAGTTCGCGCTCACTCCAATTGTGATTTAAACAAGTATGTATGCCTTTGATTGTATAATAACGAACTGCATCCAGTCCATATTTATTCAATTGTTCTATTGGGTCAACAACGTTTCCTAAAGTTTTTGACATTTTTTTTCCATTGGTATCTAAAATGGTACCATGAACTAAAAGTTTTGTGGTATGCTTTATTTGAGCAGAAGCAATAAGTGTTTGAAAAATGTGACCTTGAAAACGAGTATTGTCCGGACCACACAATTGAATAGTTGTACCATTCCAATAATTTTCATCATCACCAGCAAGATAATTAGATGCAAACAAATAATTGCACAAAGCTTCAAACCATACGTAAATTACTTGAGTGTTATCATTTGGTACTGGTATACCCCAAGGCACATTATCTTTATTTCTTGAAACTGAAATATCAACACCACCTTCAATGATGTTTTTTAATTCATTTAATTTCAAGTGTGGAGTCAAAAAGTTTTTTCCTTCTTTTTCAATCCATTGAGTTAAATGTTCTGTGTATTTTGATATGCGAAAAAACCAATTCTCTTCTGCTGTATAAACCGGTTCTACATTGTGGTCAGGGCAACGTCCGTTGATAAGGTCTGAATCGGTTTTGAAAGATTCACACCCTACACAATATTTCCCTGAATATTCTCTTTTATATAAATCACCACGATTTAAACATTCATTCCAAAATGTATGAACTTTTACTTTGTGTTCCTCAGAAGATGTTCTATAAAATATATCGTAAGTAATTTTAAATTTTTCACAGAATTCTATCCAATTTTTACTTTGCTCATCACAATATTCTTGTGGTGTTTTTTCCAATTCCTTTGCTTTAGTAAAAACTTTTAAACCATGTTCATCCAAACCAACATTTAGAATAACATCACTATTTAAAATGCTTTTATGATAACGCTTTAAAGTATCTGCTTGTATAAATTCAAGAGAATGTCCAATGTGCGGAATAGAATTCACATAGGGCAATGTTGTTGTTATAAATATCTTTTTATTTAGCGTCATACTTGGAAATGTGTTAAACTTGAACTAAGTCGTAAGTAGTATTGTCTTTCTGTTCAATTTCATATTTCTTGATGTTTAACTTTTTGATTTCCCCACGATATTTTTTTATTAAAAGTTCACCATCTTCAGTGTTGTTCCGGTTGAATTCAACAATAATATCATCTAACTCATTTTGTTTAATATTGATTTCTTTTTCAATATCAATAAGCTCCTTGCTTTTTTTAGTTTTCATGAGGTTTAAATTAAACGTTTTGTTATTATAATTGTTACAAAAGTAGGTATTTTTCAGTTAATACCACATAGTCAAGTTCATATATTCTTCTGTCCTCTAAAATATGTTCGTAGGATTTTCCAATATACCATCTGGTTTCGTTCAAACAACTCATTACAAAAGAAGTAAAAGAATCTCCTCCTAAAGTACCCCATGATTCTTCAATGATTTCTTCTCTTAAAATCGGAATTCCATTTCTCTCAATCCAAATATTTACGTTAGTTCCAGGTAAATAGTCAATGTTGTATATATAGTAAACAGCTTTATTTGTTCTTATAACATGTATGGTTTGAGCCTTTTCTACTTTTGGCATTAAGTGTAAAAAAGTTTTAACCTTTACAGTGGTTTTATTGTTAAAAAAAGATATGTTAAATTTTTTAAACATCGGCTTAATACATGTATTGTTTTAAAATATCAAATGTCTTTTTTGTTAAAATGTGAGGGTTTTTTGGAAATTGAGTAGGCATTTGTTTTAATAATTGAGGTATTTCATAGGTGAATACCTTGGGTTCTTTACGAACTTCGCTCATAACCTTATAAGACCAAAGATAAGAGACAGCACCTCTTATATAAGCCTTGGTATCAACAGGAAGTTTTAAACGCTTTATGAGCTGCACAGTGCGTTTTTCACAATCATATTCAAGGTCTATAATTGCTTTAACGTATTTTTTGCGCTGAATTTCGGTAAGTTCAACCTTTTTCTCAATCCACATATCAAACATTTCGCCCTTATCATAGTTGCCAATTTTAATATTTCTCCAAACTTTTGTGTTTTCTAGAAATTGCTTTGTATGACACAATTCGTGAGCTAAAGTGGAAACCCAATTGTTTTCCGGAACACCCATAGCAACACCCAATTGCATTTCATACTCACTAAAGAAACCTAAACATCTTAAGTTTGGTATTTCTTTACCATCATAAACTACAAGGTCAATGCCATTTTTATCACATTCTTTTTTTGCGTAATTTAAGAATTGTTTTGCTCCTTTTGATATTTTCATATAGTGTTCCTACTTTAGTACATTTTGAATTTTTGCATTATCTTTTTGCTCTGTAAGCCAATATTCTATCTTGTGCCTTAGTTTTAGTTGAGCCTCAAGGGTTTCCTTGTCTTCTTTATGCTTTTTAAGACCTTCTTTATCTTCGGGGGTCTTTAATAACAATCCAATCAATTCATCCAGCAAAGATAATTTTTTTTCTTCTTGCTGAGTAGTATCTCTAAGTTGTTTTAAACATTCTTTGACTGATAAGTTTTCTTTAAACCAACTACGGTCTTTTAAATATTTTAGTTCTTCTTTGTTAAATTCAACTGCTCCGGAACTGTCTTTTTTGAAATCATCTTGGATGATATTTACATCACGTAACATTTCTTTTAATTTACCACTAATGATTTGTTCTCCAATATTATCAATAATGGTGTTAGTTTTTGCATATTCAGCCCTAGTCATTGAACCTTTATTTATATCTGTAATAACTTTATTAATAATTTTCATTGATTTTTCTTTTTCGTCATTTGCTCTTTTTACATAATGTTTATCTGATAAAACACTATGTAAAACTGTATGATGATTGGCTGCAAACGTTTTTTCAGGAGTTTCTGCCAATTCACCATCTGGAGTTAGAATGCGAGTACAAGAATCAACCATGTCGCGAATAATAAAAACATCAGATGTAACAAAACAAATTTCTGTTTTGTCAGAATTTGCCATCACACTAACAATTTCCTTTCTTTGTTGAATAGTTAAATCCCTTTCCGGATAAACATATACCACATCATTTGACTCTAATGGTATGTTGGTAATATTGTGATAAGGAGCAATTAAGCATTTAATTACTTTACCATACATAGCAATGGAAGTTTCTATTTCTGCCGGAGTTAAATCAAAAAGATTTGGTTTTAGTTTTTTCATTATTCGTTTGTTTTTAAAAGGTTTAAAATAAAATCCTGTAGTTCCTGACTCATTTCAATAAATTCAGGTTCACATATTGAAATCTTTGGTCTTACTGTTGTGTGACTTATGTCGTAGCCATATTTATTTTTATAATAATCAACCTCTTCATCTCTGTATTTTGCAGCAGATTCATAGTTCTTACAACGAACAGCTTCAAATTTCTGTGTTATAATGCGTTTTAAACCAAAAGGTGGATATTTTTCGGCAAACACTTGTCGTTTAACAGTAGTACTCATTTTTAATTATGCAGTGTCTTTTTCAAATCTACTTGGATGACACCAGTGAATCTTATTTCCATCTGGTAATTGTTCACTACAATCATAACAAGTGATGTAATTATAATCAGACACTAAGCCAACATCAATGTGTTCTTTTCCACAAGAACATTTAATAACATTTTTTGCTGAATATTTTTCACCTTCTTTTAAGGGAGGCGCTACATCATTACCTTTTAAAGGTTTGTCATTTAAACATTTAAGTTTTTCATTAATTGCTATTGTTTCCATGGTTATGTTTTTCTAAATTTGATTTTTTTCTGAATTTTATTAAGTAATTCTAAGATTGATTGTAACTCCCAACAAATATTATAAGGTTTTGGTTCATTTGCAATTTCATATCCAAATTTGAGCCGGTAAAAATTTCTTTCCAAAGCGCTATATGTTGCCTCTGCTTCATAATCTTGTTCAAGAATAGCTTTCTTTTCGTTTTCTAAAATACTTTTTAATCCTGGATGTGGAAATTTCTCTATAAAAATATGTCGTTGTAATATAAAAGACATTATGATTCGTATTTATCTTCCAATGTTAAATTAGGAAACAAATATAGTGAAATTTCTACTATTTCAGAACCAACTGTTTTAATCATTCCTTTTTTTGTAATTTCATTCGTGTTAGCTTGTTGAGCTATTTCAAACAAAAGCGCTTCAAGTTGTGTCTGATTTTGTTTAAACAAAAATCCATATAATGACTTAGGGTTTAAATTATCACCTAACTCCCTTGCTCTATCAATAAGTTTGCTTCTATCCATTTTTTTGAGATACTGGTTGATGTTCTTTTAACCACAACATAAAATCGTGTGAGTAAAGACATTTCTTACCGTCTTTACCATTATTATTTGTTTTAGTTGAATCATATGTGCCATAATCTTTATCGCTACCTTTCATAGTTGCATGTTGTTCTGTTAACCATGTGGTTAATTCGCTTTTGCTTCCGCCATAAAATAGATTACACTTACGTTCATCGATTCGATAAGAATCTAGTAAAATCCAATTTTTATCATATACATCAAAAGATTGGGAATTACTAAAATATTGTTTACCATCTATGTTGTGTGGATGTGTACTTCCAAGCGTTATTGATTTTTGAGTAGTTAAGAAATAATCTTCTAATTCTAACGCCATTGTGTGGTGGCCAAGCAAAAATCCTTGCTCAACAAATTCTTTTTCACACTTTAGGTTATCATCGAAATGATATTGTTTGCCGGTAATTTTTATTTCAATTGTTATTTGACAAGATTCTTTGTTGTTGTTTTTTATATTATCAACATAGAAAAAGATTGCTTTAATATCTTTGATGTTTTTTAAATTTTCTAAAAATTGTTTAATTGGCGTGTATATTTTAGTTCCTGTTAAAAACTCAACATTATTTGAAATTCCATTAACAACATCTGAGGATGGTATTTTGATGTTACAATAAATATTATCATCAGCATATTCATTTTTTTTAGTATCATTTAAATAGAGATTAGAACTATTTAATTCTTGTTCATATACATTTGTTTTTTTTGCTGCCGGATAAAGTTTTAATATAGGTTTAAATTGTATTTGTATTTGTTTTAAAATAGAGTACTTGTTTACTGTTTTTGGTAAATCCTTTTTATATTCTGAATATCCATTTTCACTCAAGAATTTTTTTGCTATTGCAATATTGTCGAGCGTTCTCTCTTTGTTGTCTTCGCTTTGTTCTGCTTCTACTTTAGAATATTTAACTATGTTTAAACAAATATTTATTGCAGCTTTAACATAAGAAGAATGTACATTTTTTGGCATTTTAAGCATTGCAGAATACCTAGACAAAGGATAGTAGTTACCAGACTCAGAATCTACTTGTTTGGTTTTCTTTCTGTCTCCAAACATTTTTTTATATTCTGCGGAATTTAAAAAATCACTCATAGCTTTCTTGTTGAAAACCTCAATGTCTCTTATTTGTTCGCCACTAAGTTTTAATGTGGAAAATTTTTCTTTTACCAATTTTGTTAATTGACTATAAAATTGAGAAAGCTTTGTTGTGAGTTCTTTGTATTCTGGAGTAGAATTTTTAGATTGCCACTTTCCTTGTTCAACAGTATTTAAATTTTTTGGCATACGTTTCAATAAATTTGTACGCAATTCATTGAATCGTTTAGAAAGTTTTTGTATTTCTTTTTTCTTTTTGAAAGTGTTGAATGTTTTATTTTCAAGTTCTACAATAATTTTATGTGGTTTGAAAAAAGTTTTTGATTTGCTTTTTTTACCAAACACTAAGTCAATCATATGATGTCCTAAATCTAAAGAACTAGATAAATCTTTTTTTGTATTTTGAGCTATTGTCTCTAAATGTTTTTTCTTAGCATTGTTTAAACAATCCTGCACAAAACTTTGTGTAAGAATTTTATTTACTTTTTGTTCAATTTTTAAACCTTCACCTTTAGAATTTCCTTTTAACATTGGAAATTTCCCAAAATCCACTTCATCTTCGCCAGAAGGACCATTGTTAGAAATAAAACCATCTTTATTCCAGCTGTAACCATTTCCTATAACACATAGCAAGTGATTATCAATGGAGTGTTTCGTTTGATATAAAGAATGATAGCGATGATTTTTGTTTCCAAGAAGAGAATACCAATCATTCATGGTTTTATTCTTTTTGTATAACAACTTAGTGAATTCATCATTCTGATTGTAATAAGAAGAAAGTTCGTCAAAATCAGCTTCATTAAATTGTTCCATACTTGATGAGCGCGAACGCTTATGCTTCTTTAGAAATTCTGCCGGTAGCATTTTTTCCATTTCAATTCCAGCACCCCATGCATCATAAATAAACCTTTCGTTTGTTTCGTTGTTTTCCATACCCTCAAATTCATATTTCGGGTTGTTTTGACATTGATAACCATATTTTTCTTCACCATAAACAATACGACCAGCATAATATAAATTTTGCCATCTTAGCATTATATATGCCAACAATGGTCTGTTAGCCTTTTTACATAAGAAATCCTGGTTTTCTTTCATTATCTCTAAAATCTTATTACATTCTTTTTCAATGTTAGGATAACTTTTTAATTTAAGAAATTTTTTACTTGCAGCTTTCCTGATTTTGGTAACATAGTCAACTTGTTCGTCTGCAGTTTTATAATCTGAAGGATTTTTTTTCTCCTCAACAGCACAAAATTGCATAAAAATTTCATAATCTTCAATCATTTCAGAAGTTGGTATCATTAACCCTTTGAGAGTCATTCCACTTCCACAAGAAAGCCAATAGTGTCCTTTTTCATCAATAGATGTTATTTCTTGTATGCCATAAATTTTTGGATTATAATTTAATAAACCAGCTTCAATACCACCACCTTTATAATCGACTAGTACATAACTGCCTTTTACTAATTCAGATTTTTTTGCTTGTCTTACTTTTTCCATTATAATTTATTCTTGTTTGTTTTCTTCTCTTTCTAATTCTTTAAATTTTTTCACCAAAGCTTCAAACTTTTTAGCATATTTTAAAGTTTTATTTTCATCTTTTTGTGACTCTTTTATTTTTTCTAAAATTCTTGGCTCCATGTATTTTGTAATTACTTGAAACCAAAAATCTGTATCAGCACAACTGAACTTATTTCCTTTCGATTCAAAGTCCATTTCTAATAATTTTGCACACTCTCTTAATATAGCAGCTGCTTCATAAAATTGATTTCGCACTATTGTGTTTTTCCAATTGTTGATGTAACAGGCTAAAAACTGAAAATTATGCTTTTCAACCAATACTTGTCTTTTATTATTTAAAATATCTATCATTTATTTAAGCAAGTATTTTTGAATGTGTTGTAACAGATTTTTTTGAGATTCAAACCATTCATTAGATTTTTCAATACACTCTGGATGTTTATCTTTTAAAATAGAAATATGAGAACAACAACTTTTATCTTGATTTGCCTTTAAATGTCTTGTTAATTCTTTTGGATTATCTTCATCTTCAAGAGAAATAGCATATAACATATTGTCTGCTATTTGAGAAACATTCATGCGAGAAGCACATAAATCTGAAAATTTTGTATGGTTCAACAATAATAAACTGCTATTTGTGCTTGTTTGTTTGTGGGCCTCATACCAAGCTATAAGTGTTTGTTTTTTTTCTTTATCGATAGGTATGTATTTAAATTCTAATGGTTCTCCAGTCTTATCAAGATAAATTTTTAAAAGTTCATCCATGTATTCAATTTTTCCCAAATTTTCTTCTTTATAAAAAAAGATTAAAGGCAATGCAGTATTCATTTTAAAGTCACCTTTAATGTAATTATGTGTTTTAACAATAACCGTTTCAAATTTTTGAAATCCGGCCAATTGCAACATCGTATCGGTAATTTTAATTTTTTCCATTTTTACTCAAATATCTTAACGGTACTTCTCTGAAGTCTGTTCCTTTGTCCAGCGGTGTTTCTACTAATGCTCTTGGTTCATCAAATTCAACCCACTTCGTATTATCTCCTTCACCTTTATATGTTCCAAACAAAGGATAATAAGCTATTTTCCAAACCTTGCCATCACTTTTACCTCCTACATTAACCATAGAATAGGTATCTCCGATTTTATGATTCATCCAGATAGGGTCTTGTAAAATCTCTTTTAAGTCCATAGTTAACACTAAATTATTGAACGGAAAAAATCCCATTTTGTTACTTTTACAACTATCTTGTTATCAATAGGTTATTTTTCTGATTGAACTCTTTTTTTGAATGCTTCTAGGGAGTCCGCAAAAGCCATACAACCCTTATATCTACCCATAACATAACCATCTACATAAGCCATTACTTTTATCCAAGTCCAGGTTTTAACGGGGATTTTATCGCCAACGTACACATTTCCAATATCTGGGATGTTTGTAACATAAACCTTATCTTTTTCTTTTAAATCAATCCCCTTCAGATTAACATTGCCATTTTTTATTATTTCTGCTTTTTTCATGTTTTAGCTTTCGATTTATATAGTATTCTACTTATTAAAAACTCCTCAATCGTTATATTATGTTCTTGTAGCGTTCTGTTAATTGCAATAAACTCATCTATGGATTCCACTTCTTGATTTGTTTGTTGAAAATAATACCAACGTTTAAGCATTGGAAAAATCTTAACATATAAATTGCTTTTTTCAAACAGCACAATTCTTTTAAGAGAATTTTCATCTACTATATGCGTTTCATTATTACTCATCTTCAAAAGTGTCGCAAGAATCACAATAATGTTTTCCTTTTTTTTCTGAATAATGTCCACTACTATAAGAATTATATAGTTCTTTGCAAACATCACACTTTTCAAACCGGTCAGGAATAATTTTTAATATTTCTTGTAAGTACCAAATAATAGTAAACGCTTTGTTTGGAGTTAAATTAAATTTATGTCCTAAAGAAAAACCATCAGAATCTATATCTTTCCCTTGTAACATTAAATAAAAATCTTCTACTTGTTTAATGCTTAATTTGGGTCGCGCATATTGAATAACTGTGTTTTCTGTTTTCCTTAATAAAATCTCCAACGTAATAGTGTTGTTGTGTTTTTCGAACACATCAAGAATGTTTTCAACACAACCACCAAAATTTCTATGACCTCCAACGTCAAAAGCAGATTCTAATTCTTCGTATATGTCTTTTCTTAATGGGTCCATTATTGTGGTGTTGCTATTTCAAATGCTTTTACTTTATCACAAAAATTATTAATTTCTTTTTTAATAAAGCGTGAATCTTGTCTTTTAAAGTCTTTATATATGTTTTCAATTTTAATTGCTGACGGAAGAATTAAAGCTCTTGTTATTAGAAAATAAGGAAAATTAAATTCTATTTCTTTTTTTAACCTATCAAGTCTATTTTGTACAGCATATTTTATGAGAGAATGTTTTGCTTGTGTTGGTATAGCTATTAATCCAGTCATAATAAAATCTTTCCATGAAGAACTGGTTGTAAATTGACAGTCACGTTGCATTTCAAAATATCTTTCCAAAGAATATTGTAGAACAATGTTTTTAAATGTATGTGTGTCAAAAATCATTAAACGTACAACATCTATTTTTTTTGATGCTTTTCCAAAAATTTGTTTGGATAATTTTTCACAAGTTTGATAAATAGCAATATCGTTGTTGTTTAAAGGGATTATCTCAGTAGTATATTGACTATTATCTAAAGAAGAAAGAATTCTTTCAAGTTGTTTATTGGATTTTTCAGTTATGACTATTCTCGAAGAAAAATCATAATCAATCTTTTTTATAGGCTTTTTGGTCTTCTTGCCTGGTTTATTTAAAGATTGAACTACCTTCGGCACTTATTTTTCTTTCGATTCAGTTTTTAAAAAAGGACACCATGTTGGAGTTTCCACAATTCTATTAAGATTTTCATGAAGATTGCCACAAAATAAATTCAATGATTTATTTTCCGCTATAGAAGGATGATTGCAATTGGATTTATACTTTGGGTTTTTACCAGATTTTAGTAAATCATTACTAAAATATTTACAACGCGAACAAGACATGAATTTTTGTTCCGGAATTATTATTTGTTGAGGTCCTTCTTCTTGAAATTGTTTCATTTTAAATCATGCTAATATTATTTGTTTCAAATTTTTCTTTTTTAATTTTTTCCAACAAAACACGTCTTCTTGTCGTATTGTGTAAGTGGTCATGCAAACGTTGAGACTTTTTTTTATCATGTTTTTTAATCGCATATTCCAATACGTAATTTAACATCCAGATAGATACTGGAATTGAAGTTATGGCTATATATTCTTCTAATGAGCTCATAAAAATCTTTGAGCTTCTTCTTTCATTTGTTTAATCATACTTAATAAACCATTAGAACGTGTCGGAGACAATTGCTCTTTTAGATTTATTGTATCTATAAATTTTAAATCGGCCTGTATAATATCTTGAGGAAGTTGATTTGAAAGTACACGAATAATTAAAGCTATCATTCCTTTAGTTATAGCTGCATCACTATCTGCCGTATAAATTATTTTATCATCATCACTTATCCTAGCATGTAACCACACTTGAGTTTGACAGCCCTTAATTAAATTCTCTTTGATTTTATGCTTGTTATCCAGTGTTGGTAGACTCTTGCCTATATTAATGATATGTTTATATTTGGCTTCCCAATCATTTTGTAGAGGTTTAAATTCTTCTATAATAGTATTTTCAATCAGTTCTATCATTATTTCAAAGATTTGTTTATTTCTTTAAATTTTTTCAATTTTGATTTAATGCTTTTACAATCTGAATAAATACCATAAGAACCAGAGGTTGATATTTTATTAAATTCTAATACTAATTTATCCGTCCAAACAAAATCTATATGTTTCTTTGGTTTGAATATTGATAATTCAGAAATAGGAATGAGTTCTAATTTTTTTAAGACCACTTTTTTTTCAATAGTATCGCAATAACTACTGTAAGTTTTCCCATTCCAATCTCGCTCAATGATTTGTTGACAGCCTGAACAATAATATTTACTCATTTTATATAAGTTAAAGTTCTTGTTTCTTTTTCATAAAATGTAATTCTATTATTGTATACATTTAACCACTCATACCAAGGAAGTAAATCAGCTTGTTTATCAAGTTTTGTTGGATATAAAAAATGTATGTTAGATAAATTAAAAAACTTTTTTAAAGTTTTTGTAAATGTATTCAAAAAAACATTTTCAGAATAAATACTATATTGCTTTTCGTAATAATTCCACAAATCCATATCGCAATAAAAAGCATTTCCAATTGCACTAAATCTAAAAATACATTCTTGTTTTTCTTTTTGGAAAAACTTAAAAAAGAAATAGTTATCTGGCCAATGATTAAAATCCTCCAACCAAACTCCATCGTTAATCACATCAAAAAAATCAATTTCAAATTTTGATAATTGTTTTTCAATAAGAACCGTTTTATATTTTGGAATTACAGGGATTTGCATGTGTCAAATTTAATAAATTTATTTCAGCTTTTTAATTTTAATTCTCTTAAAATCGAATGGACTTCATAAAGTTTTAAACTGACATTAAGCATGTCCTCAAGCGTATCCACAATGTATACATTGTTTTTCTTGATTTTAGAGAGGTGAGCATTTACGAGAGCTCGTGACCTCATACTTTCTTTGGCAAGGGCTGGATTGGCTATTTTAAGCTCTTCCTTGACATCTTTATGTATTAAAATGACAACAGACCTATTTTCACTAGAATTAACCGTTTGAAGGATTGAAAAGCCTGTTTCGGCCAGACTACCGGTTCCATAAGTTTCGTCAGTAACTGGAAATAGAATGATTTCATCATTTAATAAATGCTCTGCTTCTATTTGGGCTAATTCTGGTCTCCAATCCTCCACTTGTGGATTATAATGTTCAATACCAAGCTTTTGATACGCTTCAATAAAAGCAGTTCTCCACGAACTACCACCACACGTACCAAACAAGCCTATACATAACATAATTGATGTTTAAATGAATTAATTATTGATTTTTTCAAAACACCAACAAGGATAAGACATGGAAGGAGCTCCATTCACACTTACAAACTGTTGGTCCGCATCTACTACTTTAAGAATTGGTGTGGCATCTGTTATAATATATTCTTTTTCTTTTTGTAGTCCATCTGAAATATATTGAGGAGTTATTTTGTTTAACATTTTAAAATCACCACATCTTTGTGATAATTTTACTCTATCATTTGTTTTTAAAAAAGTGCACCCAATAAAATTTGTTATTGATTTATCCATTTTATTCACCATGTTTAATTAAAAATTCAGGACTTATTACCTTAAAGGTTATGCGACCAATAATATCATTTATTTCAATTAACGGAGTAATCACAATTCCCTCACGTTTGGTATCATATAGCATAGACCTGCCATTTGATAAAGCAACAAGTTCATTAATATCATTACTTAAAATGAGCCTATCGTTGATTAAAGGTACTCTTTCTAAATCTAATACAGTAGTAGCCATAACAAATTCATCGTAGTTTAAATAACAATGTTTATCAATGTTGAAAATGTTATATAAAAATACTTTTTGGCCCTTTATTTTGTATTTATTTTTTTTGATTCCCTCTCCAATGATTTCGCCCTGCATTGAATAATTATACCCCAAGTTAGCTCCTTTGGTTTTGGAATATAATCTTAATTTCTCTTCAACTTTAAATTGTTTTGCAATTCGCCAATGTACAGAATCTTCAGATTCAATAAAATCCACAACTTTAGAACAAACACCAAACACATTATCTTTTAAATAAAAAGTAATGCTTTCTCCGTCTAACTTTTCAGTTTCATAACAAAGAGTTCCTTGGTATTTATCAAGAACATCTTGCATTGTTTGCACACGGTATAAGTCTGATTTAGGTATTACAGATGGCATATATCCTTTTGATTTACCCAATAATTCGGCTGGTAACACATCTTCATATTTTTTTATACCCATCGCATCGGTTACATCCTGGCCAATAGTCATGTTTGTAACTGATAAACCAAAATTCTCAACAATACTTATTGGAAAACAAATTCCTTGTGATACCTGTCCTCTCATTCTAACGGTGCGTATACGCATAGTTCCGCTAGTGATTTTTTTGACATCTTGAAATAAATCAATATCCGGCAATAAACTGTCTATTTCGCAATAAACAACCAAATCACTTTCTTTCACATCTCCTATTCTACATACAATTTGCCAACCTAAAATATTAGCACAACAGATACTATCGGCATTCTCAATCGGTCTGATTTTATCTACTCTTTGTATGGAAGCTAGTTTTCTCATTTGGTATTTTTATAAATTAGAAATTCTTTTTGCTGAAACTTTTTGACGAGAGTTCTTAAGTAATTTACGAATTTCTTTCGCATGTTTCTTAACGCGTATTTCGCCGCTTGTTCTTTTCTTTTTTAATGGTTTCATATTTTTCAAACAACATTACTCTTGTGTTTAAACTGTCCAATGTATTCCATTCACAAATTGGACAGCATCCAACTTTGTTTACACAATAAGCACATGGTGGATGAAGATGACAAGAACATCCTTCCAATTCTTGTGGTTTTTCTTCCAAAATGCCTTTACAGCCATTTCGTCCACACTCTTCGCCATCCATTATTCCAAAGCTGAACATGTGACTAGATTAAGCAACGTGTCCAATGCCTTTACTATCTGCAAATTGAAATCCGTATCGTTGAATACTAAAGGTCTTCTTTCGACCCTGCATTCCTTCTGACCATACATTACTACAACATTTACAACGATAAGCACGTCTTCCGTCAAACGCCCTTCCTTTATCTGGATTAGGAGTAAGACAAGAAGAACATCTTCTTACACTCTCTTGATTTAATCCAAGAGAATTATGTTCATTTTTAACAATATGCATAGTCTTTTAATTAAACGAAAAATTGTTAAAATTGTTACACTCTTCAAGATAACTAAGGAGAAACAACAAATTTTGCGTCATTTTTGATAGCTATTCTTATTAAAGAGTCATTAATAGTATTCCTATGTTTTTCTGTTAATACATTTCTGTTTGCCAAAATTTTATTTGTAATAAAAAAGCTTATGGTTGAAGAACACTCTTCTGTTGTGTATTCTGATGTGTGTACTGTTCTTGTTTCTATTAAAAAGCCACCGGTTTCTTTTAAACATTCATTACAAGCCCAATAATGATAATTCACAATACGCTTACAAGCAAACATTGAATCGCAATATGAACAAAAAATATCTCTTTTATAATTGTGTTTACTATAAATTTTCTTTAATATTTTTTCAACAAACATCACCATAACTGTTCTCCTCTTTTTTCAGTCATTACAGCTTTGTGCTTTTGTGCTATCTGTACAAGAGAAGTGTTCATTGAGTTGATGTGTTTTTCTGTTAATACATTTCTTGTTTGAAGAGAAGTGTATGTTATATAAAAACATTTCACCCATTCAAAACAAAGAACCTCTTCAAAAAATATAACTTCCGTTTTAATGAATCCACCTCCAGCTCTTTCAATACATGAAGAACAAATTTCACCTTCTGTGCCACATATAGTATTATAACTATAAACAGTTTTACATACAGTACATACTATACTGAAAAATACTGTTGGTTTTTTGTTATTAGCAGCAACATCAGAAGACATTATGTATTTTTCTACAAAACTCATTCTGGTAATGGACTAACAAAATGCACAGTACTTCCTAAATTGTATTTTTTACCCAATTGTAACATTGGGGAATTTAGCGAATTAGTATATTTTTCAATTAAAACGTTTTTATAATTTAGAACTTTAAAAGGTATATGATATTCGATTATACCATACTCTTTAACAAAAACTTCTATTCGCAATAAGCCTCCACCTAATTTTTCAATACATCCTGGACAAATAATTAATGTTCCTTTTTTTAATTTTTTTGATGGTTCATACAAATCAAAACAAATTGTACATTTTTTTAACTTATGTAACAGTGCTGGATTAGTATAAGTCCAGCCATTATCTAAATTTGATATTGCTGGAATACTCGTGGTATTTTTTTTAATCTTTTTCAACTTAATGTATACATTAAACTTTCGGTAGGTTGTATTCCGTGTTTTATAGCAATTTTCACCAAGGATACATCTCTGTCATTTTTGTTTTTTTCCAATAATACATTTCTTGATTCCAATATTTTGTACGGAATAATATAAAGTTGTAAATTAACAGTGTTGGTATCTATTTGAGTACGTATTTCAATTTCATAAAATCCACCACCAGATTTCTCAAAACATGAAGAACAAATTGAACGGTCCCATCCAATGAAATGTCGCCTTGTGTTTTTACCTTTTTTCTCATATGCTTCTGGAAACATAGATTTACATAAACTACATAAACCCGTTACACAAAAATCCATTTTTGAACTTTTTGATTTTGGTTTTACATTTTTTATAGGGCATTCCAAACGTTTAGCCATAGACTTTTGCTTAGGCTTAATGTTTTTGTTATTACCAATAGTAGTGCGTTTATTATATGTATATCTGCTGTTTTTCAAACTCTTTCAAATATTACCTCTTCTTGTGTTATGCCCTTAGAATTTTCGAGATACTTAATGAGTAATTTATTTATAGAATTTTTTCTCTGATTATTAATGTAAAATTTTTCTGTTAGTACATTTCTGTGAATCATAAAACTTTTATATGGTACCAAAATATTTCGGTTGTCTAAAAAAAAATTTTCTCTAATTTTCTTAGTGAGATACTCTTTAAACTCTATTCTTATTTCACAATAACCACCTTCTGCTTCTTTTAAACAACCAAGACAAAAACGCTCATTACTACCATATCTGTTGATGAAAAATTTATCCCCACACATTTTACAATAAGTAATTGGGTAGAACTTCTCTTCTAATCTCTTTTGATGTTCTGTTGTTATTTCTTCTATGCCAGTAGTGTCCATTTATCTTCTTAAAGATACTAATATATGTTTACTTACGTTATTTGGATATTTTTTTGCAATTTGTATTAAAGATGTATTTTTATTATTCACATGTTTTTCAGTTAGTACATTACGAAATGCTAAAACATAATACGGAATCAAATATTCCATATTTCTCATACTTCCCTGAGAAATTTCAGGAATTCTAATGCTTAAAAAACCACCTCCAAATCTTTCTAAGCACTGATGGCAGGCTTGTGCATGTTGACCTACCACAGACATGCCAATCAAAAAAGCACATCCGCAAAATCTGCATTTCATAGCCTTTAAATCATATCTATCACCTATTAATTTGGCCATTGTATAAAATAAAGTTCATTATATATAATTTGTAATATTATGCAAGTACCTTCTTTTTTCGTCCTCTACTTTTATGTTTTTCCAACAACACCTTTCTTGTTGATGTTAAATTGTGAAAATATTCAACATCAAAATAAAAATAAATACTATAGTCTCTCTTTCTGGTGTTTCTATTCCACCCGTTAAGCATATGAATAATTATTTTTTTATTTTTTAAAGTTTGTATAATGTTTTTATCAATGTCGTTATCAATATACAAATCTTTATAAGAACGATAAGTGTGCTTCATTCTAAAAACTAATGTTCTTTTTTCTACTACATTATAAACGCAATAGCCATCACTTATTTTTAGAATTTTTTTTATAATTTTTTTTTCTTCTGACGTTAATTTGTGTTTGAATTTAAAAGAAAAATTCGTTATCCTTGTAAGGTTAATATCAAAAAAACGACAAACATATTCATCTTTATTAAATTGTTTGAATTGTTTACTTTTCATAAATATTCAATTGCTTTTTCAACCATTACAAATTTAAAACAAAATTTTTCTACTGAATCTCCAGATAATACATTATAATAACCTCTTGAGTTTTTAGTGACTCTTTTTGTTCTCATAAAAGAGTTTAATTTAGGAAAAATTATAATAGAAAATGTTTTTCTGCGAGTATTATTCCAATCAACAAAAATATTTTTATCATCAGACTGACTTCTTGGTTTACCTGTAAAGTTTAATCCAAGTAAATATTCCTCCAATTCTAAAGCCTTTTGTTTGTCTTTAAAGTGAATAGTATAATGATTGGCAAGTGGACTTTTTAAGGTCCATTGATTTAATAATTCTTTAAAATTTACTTTATGTTGTTTGGTAAAGCTCATTTTTTTCTAATAAGATACAAGCAGTTATCGGTTAAAGATTTTCTCCCGGTTTCATTAATAGTATAACGTTGAACAGAAGATGAGTAATCATCTGCCCTTATGGTCATATGTCTTAAAAGTGTTATAGGCAACTTTCCTCCAACTCTATCAAGCCCAAGCCACCATCCGGCACCCTTTTCAAAAACAAGCTCTTCTCCACTTGATAAAATGGTTAAAACCTCTCTTTGACGTTTGGTTAACTTCTTAACTGGTATATATTCAACGTAGTCGTTCTCCACTTACTTGCTCTTTTTCTTTATGTAATCAATCAGTTCGTTTGTCTTTTCTTTGCTGTACTCATAACCTTTAACGGCTTTATCCTTGGTAAAGTTATAAGCTTGAGGTACTTTTACCTCAGAAATCTTACATAATTGATTAAGTGCTTGAATATCTTTCTTAAGTTCTTGATAGCTAGGCACTTTGTTGGCCACTGTTTTAATTTGTATGGCACTATAAATTGATGTTAATACTGATACAATGAAGAGTATTGATAATATTATTACAATTCTCTCCAGTCTTTTTATGCGTTTTTCTGTTTCCATTTTATTTTTTAGTTAATTTGTTAATTTCCTTTTTTTACGTTTTTCAATTATAACCTTTCTGGTTTGTGTTAAGATTTGTATTTTATATGGTCGGCATATTTGAATTGTAATACCATTTTTGTAAAAATTGTGATTTACAAGACTTCTTATTCTTCCTATCTTCTGTAAAAATTTTATATCTACTGGGTTGACTCCAATCTCTAACCAAAATTGTTTAAAAGTTTTATATGACTTTTTAGTTAATAATGTTGGTGGGTAAGCCTTACTAATCTCTAACCATTCACATTGCCTTATTATTTTTTTAAATATTTGTATTTCACGAAAAGCGAGGTTGTTATATTGTAAACTCAATGTTGTTGTTTTCACATTTTTAAATCTCGAAGTATTAACTGAACTAACTGAACTATTGAAACTCCATAGAATATTATGCATAGACAAGTTTCCAGTATTGCACACTTTAACAACACAAATTATTTCGTAGATTTTATTTTTCACTTCTTTGTTGAATCTGTTTAATCTTTTTACAAATAATATATTGTTCTTTAATATGAAATCCTACATTGAATCGGCATTCTTTACAAAAATCACTACCAATTTTACACCAAACTTTAGAGATATGACAAGTTTCAATACATACATGAATCATACCTGACACACCATGTACCTGAGTTGTGTTGTAGTAATAAACTTGTGCTTTTTCAAACATAACATGTCTAGTATTGTTGTGACTACCAAAGTCTTTTTTGTTTTTATTCACGTCTTAATTCTTTTCAGTTAAAGCTTCTTTTAATTTAGAACAGACTATATACTTCTCTGTTGGACCATAACCTTTATTGAACATACATCTTCCACAAGCACCACTACCAACACGAGTTCCATTTAAAAGTAAGTGACACCTTTTTTCACAAGCTCCTTTAGGGTCTAATTTAAAATAATAACTTTGATTTTTTTCAAACATTACCATTCTAGTGCTTTCTTTATAGCCAACTATATCAAATGTTAAACTCATTTTAAATTTTTTCTGTTAATAAAGTAACCAAAAATTTTCCTGTCATAAATCCGCTTACTCCAGACAATATCCATCCTACCCAAAAAGGATGTACCGGAACTATTATTGTCACTACAGTTGTAATAAGACTGAATATAAACAAAAAACGATTCATAAATTTATTCTCTTTTTTTAGAAAATGTTGGATAATCAAAATACATAACGAACTGTTTTGGATTTCTTTCTATTGTAGAAGCTGCCTCCATAAGTATACTAAACAGTTTTTTATTTAATTTTTCTTGTTTTTTTTCAACAATTAAATCATTGTGTTTTTCAAACAAAACTATCCTCTTATTAATATCACTGACACCGAATTCAAAATTTGTATATATACAATAATCTTTATTCATTATCAAGTACTTCAACATTATCTTGGTCTTCGTTTACGCTTTTCATAATTTGTCTACAATATGCTGTTGGAACATTTGGTAAAGGTTTCCAATATAATACTTTTATATGTGGATGTTTATTTAACCATAAATTTTCATTAACAGATAAATACATCCAGTCCCTACCGGTATAATAACCAATTGTAGCTGCAAATGAAATGTTTGTCCAAATCAATACTGTACTTATAGGTTTTGGTAGATTGGTTTTAATATCAATCCACCCATCCTTGGTATCGAATTTTTCTATTATTACAACTCTAGTTTCAGATATTTTACGTTTTTTCATACCAATTATGACCACCTCATTTTGTAATTTGTTTTTTCAATTAACATATGCCTTTTTGCTGGAGCTATAGTTTCATCATCATTTTCTTCAATGCATTGTTGCAAATCTTTTAAAAAATTCTTTGCTTCCAATTGATTCATAAAAAGGTCAACAAAGTCCTGTTGGCCTCTATCGTAATAAGAAATCATAATATGTTTATCATGACGTTGACACCCAAGAGCATTCTTACCATTTACAGAAAGATGAATGTTTATTTGTTCACTCATTCTAATTATTTGGTTTTGTCTTTCATAAATCTAATACAATCTTGTATTCGTTCTTTATCCAAGTGATGGTCACAAGGCAATGTGGATGTCCATTTTTTGTTGGTTTCATTATTCTTCAAAGTTAAAGAAGCATTAAAACCTTCTTTGGTAATAATTAATTCGTGACAAGAAAACAACTCTTCAATAATATCTTTCATAATTTTAAATTTTTATAGAATCACATTTGCCGATAAAACATTTATTAAGCATCCAAGATTCATTTGTTGACACATAAATTCCATTAAGTTTACATCTTTCTCTAAATGACATACCAAAATAATTTCTATCATTAATTATATCTTCCTTTTCTTTTTTTGTAGCATGTCTAACACTAAATTTCTCATTTATATATTTAAAATACCATACCAAATCAGGACTTACATATTCAGCAGGAATTATTTTAATTATAAAATTCTTTTCAATCAAAACATCTCTCGAACCATAATGCGTATTTAAAATATCTTGCATGTTATGTGTTGTTTGTGTCTTTCATTTGTTCGGCAATTCTTTTAAATTCTTCTCTTTGTGCTGGAGTAATATTTTTTTTCAACTCTTCTTGTTCCTTTTTACGCTTCGTCTCAAGTTTTTCTTTTACGTACTTTTTTTAAATTTTTCTTTTCGAGTAGTACATTTCTTGTTCTTTCTAGATTAGCTATTGCTATCTTCTTCGCTTTTTTATTTATAGATTGTCTTTCTACTTTTTTATATGCAGAAATAATATCTCTTATACATCTACTTGAAATAGCATGGTCATCTGAATAATAACCTTTGTCTATCAATATACTTTTAATTTTTGCTATACTCATTTTATTCTTTAATTAATCGAGCCGTCCCATTTTTACTCTTAAAAATTTTAATAATACGTTCTTCTGAAATTTCTTTAAATGCTTTTTCTAGTGTGTTTCTCCAAATAAAAGAAGCAAGACTTTGCGCTGCCGAAACTTGTGCTCCTGAAAACCCAAAAGTTTCATCTAATTTTGCAACAGCTTTGTTCGTTGCATCCTTTACTTCAACAGTAAAACTTTCAGGTTCTTCTGAAGGTTTTAAATGTTGTAAACTTCTCAATATTTCAATTAAACATTCTTGTATTGCCAATTCATAACCTTCGCCCATACCACCCATTTCAATGGATTTAACTATAGTTCCTTTATCATAATCAGAAATCCAGGTAACTAATGATTTTTGAGTTTTTTCAAATAAAATTACTCTTTGAAGAATATTTGTGTTATTTTTATCCAATTGTTTTAAATTTTTCTGTATCACATTTTCCAATTAAACAACCATTGTAGACCCAAGTATAATTTGCAACTACATAAAATCCTTTTTTCCTACATCTGTCTACGAACATATCACCATAATCATTAATGTTAACTCTAATACTTTCTCTCTCTGAGTTTGTAGAACATCTTACTAAAATTCGTTTATTCGCAAATCTAAAATACCATACCTCATCATTCATAAATAAATCCTCTTCATTAATTTTGATACGAATTAAGAAATTCTTTTCAATCAAAACATCACGAGAATTTAAATCTGGATTTGGCGCAATAAATTCTTTGTTTTTAAGCGTTCTATTCATTATCTTAATAATCGTTCTAATTCTTCAATTCTATCGGCGGCACTTCTCCAAAAAGAATGAGCACCAGCACTAAATGTAGTAGAAATATATTGTATTTTTCTACTACCATCTTCGTTAAATCCCTGATAATCTCTTAAACCAGATTTTAGTTCTTTAATTCTATTTTCTATACGTGCTCTCAAAATGACATTCATTTTTTTCTCTGTCATTGGCATTCTTATGTTTTTTATGCTCATTTTAATATCCTAGTCTTTTACAATGGTTAAATGCTATTCCATAAACGTGATTAGGAGATAAGTTAACATCTTCAAAATTTACTACTAAAAAATATTGGTGATTTGATGCGAATTTTACTTTGTATTTTGACTGAAATTTATTAGAATTGTGTCTCTCAATTTCACATTTAGAATACCAAGTATATAATCTTCTTCCATTAATAGTTTGTCCAACTTCTTCTTCAAGAAGTTCTACCCAAAAGTTTCTATCAACCTTTTCTGTCAACACTACTCTATATGAAATTTCTTCTAACAATTTTCTGTTGTTTTTTCTAGAATTATAAATCTACTTAACTTATTACGTTTTTTCTTTTTATCAATATAACATTTTTTACAAAAATTTACAGCAATAATACCAGTCATATTATTGCACTTAGGAGTTATGCATTTTTTGACATCATCTACTGTTACAAGTAACAATAGATAACACATTATTTCATATTTAACACCTAAGTATGTCATAATTTTAATAATTTGTTTCTAAAGTTCTTTTTGAAAGTATCCGGTATTCATCTGGATAACCCTTATATAGTTCCAACAATACTTGTCTGCTTTCTAGTATATCCTTCTTATTAATCCACTTAAGGGTTGAAAGTTGACTATTCCATATAAACTTAAACATTTCCTCGTTTGTATGAAAAATTTTTTTATGATTGTCGTTATTGCTCATTCTAATAACAATGTATGGTTTAAGAAATACTTCTTCGCCTTTACAAATGTATTCTCCACGAGCTTCAATTTGCTGAACAGAGCAATAATCATCATAATCATAAAATCCTTCTTTTGTCATTTTTCCAAAGAATGTTTTTTTTGTTTTTTTATATTCATAATAATTACTTTTTGAAAAAGTACTTACCTTCAAAGAACAAATTTGATTTACATTTATATATTCAAAATCCATATTATTGTTTGTTTGTCATGTAGAGTTTCAACCAATTAATCCCATGAGTAAAAGTTATCTTGCTTCCAACATAAGGACTATTATTCGGAGTCATATGTGTATTTACCGGATACCGAGATTCTGCTTCCGCTTCAATTTCAATATCTGTTGGAAATAATTCTGTCGCAATATTAATAGCCTTCTCAATTATGATATATCTTTTTTGTATATTTTGAAATCTTTCTTCAAGTACATTACAAAACTCTTCATTGTCAATTGGGTTTGTCTCAGACAAATTTCCGCCAGTGTAATGTTTCCACACTCCGTTTACTCTAGCAAAACTAAAACCATCCATATAAAGTTTTGTAAAATATTCATCTCCAGATGGAATAGTTACAACAAAAATTTCTTGTTTATACTGAATGTGCATTGTTATATTTTATTTTTTGACATATGCTTTTACTTACAATATTACCAACAAACGCACCTCCCTTAAGTACAAGATAATATGGAGATGGATTGAATGAAAGAATATTTTTATATTCTACACCTTGCATGTTCCTGTATTCTTGTCGTGCTATTTGCAAATCATCTTCACTTACACATGGTCTTACTAATAATTTTTCCTTATTACTATTACGTAAAATAATAGAAACAAAAAAAGGACTCTTTTCAATCAATACAGCTTTTGTTATTACTTCCATTACTCTAACTCTGTTGTTTTAATTTGATGCATCGACCACCCATCTTTATGTTGTTTTTTAATCAATCCGTTACTAGTTCTAAATTTATGAAATTTACTCCAATACCACTCATCTTCTTTCTTAAGTTTCTCACGCACAATGACTTTCTGGTGTTTTAACGAAAACTGGGTAGCCGTAACATCTACCAATAAACCATTCACAATAATAAATACATGAGCACCATCTCTTTGACTCTCAGTATAATAACTCATGCAAAGAACCGGTGAATAACCAAATTCTTTAAGTTGATTGAATATTTTCACAGAGCATATAGCACACATACCCTCAAGGTCTGAAGGAAATTTATTGTTTTCTTGAGCATATGTTTCGGCCCAGTCGCGAACAGATATAGCTATATTCTTAATTTGTTTCATCCCAACCATTAACCCAGGTTTCTTTTTGTTCATCCCATATCTCATAAGGAAGACACATTAATTGTTCCGAAGTGCCATCATCGTATTTAATAAATTCATAATTTTCGGTGTCATCATTAAATTTATCAAGTATGATTGTACCGTACTCCCATTTATTTCCCCTTCCTTTTCTTCGTGCTTTTTTGCCCAAATGAGGAAACTTACTTAGTAGTTCCTTTTTTTCTTTTGCCCTTTGAGCTTCCAATTCCCAATGTTCCATGTCTTATTTTTTAATTAGACTTTTATAGTTTTTATATTTTATTCTTATAAACTTTTTCAAGTAATATAATTCTCTTTCCGACAATTTGTGACCTTTTTATGGCTTCATTCACGTTTTTAAGCTTGTGTTTATAATAAGTACAAATTGAACTTTCTTCTGATTTAATACCAAGTTGTTCTCGGAGCTTAGTAACTTTACCAATACTACTTATTATACTTTCATACAGTTTCTTTCGCTGGTTTTTACTGAGTCCGTAACTATTTTCTTCAGCCTTCATTCGTTGCTTCTGAAATTGTATTTGTTTGGCAATCTTTTCTAAAATTTTATCTGTATCTATCTTTTTAGAACCTTTCTCAATTATTTTATTTTTTTTAAGTATTTTCATGGTTGTATTTAAATTTCACTCTTGTTTCTTTTTGTCCATTAATTGTAACTTCATAAAATTCCATAGGGTTATAAGCATTACATATTTGTTTTACTCCTTTTGCTTGACAAACACCAACTATATTATGTATACAATCAACTTTTTTACAAGGTTTTTGAAATCTGCTTATTTCTACACTAATACCGTTTGGATGCCTTCCTACAATATCATATCCATTAAGATGGAGAAGTTTCAGAGAAGTTTGATTTAAAAATTCTTTTGGTATAAAATATTCATTACGACCTTGACTTCTGTTGCTTATCATACATGTTGCCAAAATATGAAGAGCGCTTTCAACACTATATTCAACTCTTTCTTCCGGAAGAGCACCACCAACTGTAATAGGTTTTTCCTTCTTTTCAAAAAGCACTATTCTAATATCTGTTTTCATTCTGTGTTTTATTACGTTTTTCAATCATCACTTCTCTAAAACAAAATTTACTACAAAATTCTTCTGATAATAATGTGTTGTATATATTAGAATGTTTTGATGTAAACTTAGCAGCTCTAAGATAACCACGACTTTGAGAATACACAATTATATAATAATTTTTTCTTGAACCATGATACCAATTAAAATGTTGCACCCTTTCAATTTCCGCATATCCTTCATTTAATAGCTTGTGCTCAAAACTAAAAGCTCTGTTTCTGCAAGTAAAATGAACAGTGAAAGGCTTAGTTTCTGCTAAATTCCATTTTTTAGTAAACTGTTGAAAGTTTATATTTCTATGTTGTGCAACCCTGTTCATTTTTATTTTAAAATAATTGTTGTATGATATTCTTTTTAATTCTATTCACCTTTGGTTTTTTCACATTATCAAATACATCCCAACTTATCCAAACAAGCTTATTTTCTGTAAGGTCATGACATAAGGCATTTACACATCCAAAAGCACTGGTAAGTAACACTATTTGCCTCTTGGGTGCATTTCTGTAAAACTTAAAAGTTAATAATTGTCCTTGTAAGTGATTGAATTGTTCATTTAAATGTTCAAATTGCTTGAAGTGAAACTTTCCGGTATCGAAATAATTCAATATGTTTAAATGTTCTATAAATGGGTCATCTCTAAAACAAGTTAGTTTTTGTTTTAATATCCAATCCTTACATTCTTCAATAGAATTAAATTCACCTTTTTTGAATTTCTCATACCCTTCTCTAACTTCAGGTTGATGAGTAAAATTTCTCTGAAAAGGTTCTAAGTCTTTTAAATCTTTTATTTTATCTAACATTGAATTCATTCTTTTCGGTTTTATTAATATCTTGATACTGGTATGCAAAATTTTTTAGGTATAACCCAATGTTTCTCTTCTGGTCCAACAATTAGATATACATCATATATTTCATCTTCATCTAACATTTCTCTAGTATCAAATCCAAATTCTTCTAGTTCTTTAATGGTTGTGTGTCTTACTTGAAATGTTTGTCCTTGATGTTCCTCGCACCACCAACCTTGGAAGTCAATATGACTTTTAACTTTTATGGTGTCCACTCGTTTTTCAAATATAACACTTCTGGTTGTTGGAAACATTTGTTCTTTTATATCATCTTTAACTTCTGACATTTATTTACTTCCCGATATTGTTGTACAAAATTTCTTAGGCAAAGCCAAACCAAATTTTGGGTGCTGCTTAGGTTCATTAGTTAAAAAATAATCATATATATTCATATTGTTTTTTATGTTCAGTGAATTGAAAGCCTGTATATTATAACCTGCTGCAATTAATTCTGCTAAAGAGGCTTCTTTTATATAAAAAAATTCTCCTTGATACTTTTCGCACCACCATCCTCCAAAATCAATATTACTTTTGATTTTAACTTTATAAGGTGTCTTCTCAAACAAAACAATTCTCTCTAGGCTTTCCAACGTCATTATTTTATACTCTTTTCAATCATTATAAATTTAAAACAAATACTATCAAAGAAATCTTCAGTATATCTATCTTTAAAATACGATGTCTTGGTGATTTCTTTTTTGTTTATTCTATAAAAAAATTTTTGTCTTGGAGCAACTCTTAAGTAAAACCGTATTCTTCGACCATCACCCCAGTTTATCATTGCACTATAGGCTGACCGTTGGTATCCAAGCTTTAATAATTGCTCCTCCAATTCATGAGCTTTTCTTAGATTTTGAAAAGTAATGGTATAAGCAAAATTACCAGCTTTATCCCACATATCATTAAAGTCTCTAAAACTATATTTATGTCCTTTAGTAATACTCATCAAAATAATTCATCAGGGTTTATTGAATGTGGGACCATATAGGTTTCTTTGGACTTATCTTGGTCAGTTTTTCCTAAAGCCCTCGAAAGTTTTTTACACATAATAAAGGAATCAATACTGTTATAACCTAAAGAGTGTTTGCAATGAATACACCATGAACTTCCAATCCAAACATCACGTTCATATACAGCACACTGTTCTATACAAGCACCTGTTGGACTCATTCCATAATAATGAATCTCAGTCTTTTCAATAAGGACCATCCTTTTATCTTCTTTATATATGCTTTTTTTAACTATTAAATCACTACTCATATCAAAACTTTATAGCCCATTCCTCAGCTGTCTTTAATTTTCTAAAATGCCACTCATTTAAAGAATAAACAAAGCCTGTTATAGGTGATTCAACACATACATCCATATGATGAAATTCAAGAATACTATCATATAAGTCCGGATATATACTGTATAACTTCTTAAATCCGTATTTAGATATTGTCTTATATACGGTGTTTTTACGTTCATTTGCACTAAACTTCTCTGTCAAAACATTTCTATTCCACAAAACATTAAAAGGAGTATACATTATACTAACAGAGCCTTCAGAAGTAAGATTCATTATCCTTACAAGATAAAATCCACCACCAGCTTTCTCGATGCATTTTGGACACTCTGCTATTCTTCCTTTATTATAAAACCCTTCCCTTGTTTTATTGTTTAAAAAACCTTGTTTATTATAAAAAGTATTACATATGCGACACCAAGTTTTACCTACGTTCGAATCAATCTCTTTAGGTAAAGAATCAAGATGTGGGTCTGAATGCAACAATAAATAACTCATGCGTTTAAAGGATTACTATATCGTTTGGGAGAAGAAATATCAACCATCAAATCAGAATGTTTTATAAAGTCAATTTTATCAAAAATCATAATTGTTTTACATATACCATCTTTTTCTAACATACAAACCTCTTGAATGGCAATTTCCATTGGTGTTTTTAAAATATCTTCTCTGTTTATTTCCTCTGCTTTTGATTTTACATATTGTATTGTCGTTTTAATAATGAAATTCTTTGAAATTTTTGGACTGTACTTCTCCGTTTGAACAAAACGCGTTCTATATATATTGTACGGAATCCAAAAAAGCTTCTGCTCAGTACGGTATCCTGCTACGGTCTTAAAAATGTATTCTGTTCTTATAAAATAAAATCCTCCTCCGGCATTATCATAACAAGTATCACACTGGGATAATCCTAAACGATATATTGAATTAGCATTAAACAACGTTTTACAAAAACGACAATGTGATGAAAAGTATATAGGCTCTTGTTCTATCTTGCCACGCTTTACATTTATAAATTTTTGTAGGTTTTTACCACCCTCCACAACAAAACGTTTTAAAGGCTCAAATTGAGCCTTGAAATTAGTAGATATGTTACTGGTGTTATACATTAATATATTTTCGTATTTCTTTTTTTCTTTCAATCATTGCAACAACTTTATAAAAACCACATTCAGCTAATTTCATTTTAATATTATATCTTCTTTTTATTACACCATTTTCAGTAGGGTTTTTCTCTATTAAAACGGTTTTTTCATTTTCAATACATTCAGAACAATCAGCGCAAGCATTCGTAGTATCAAAGCATTCTCTTAAAAAAGGTTTATGTACCAATTTGCCATCAATCCACTTTGTTTCTGAAAGCCACACAAAACTATTTTCACAATATGAACATTGAATAACCACAGCCATTAACTATAACTTTTACACTCAGTTCCAATACCATTGCATTTGCAATTTCCATAAACATTATACACACATCCTTTAGTTCTGCAATCTGTATTAAACTTACTTATGTGAATGTATTTACCATCTCCAATAGAATTTTCTGTCATCGTAACTCCGTTTTTTATCAATACACTTATTACCTCTTTGGTTAAAGCGTAATTTGAAACATACACAATATTACCACCTTTTTCACGATTAATGTTTATAAGTTTAGATATTATAACAATAGCATCTTCTAAATTGTATTCTTCTTTTTCATCCAAATTATGACCACCAAACAAAATAGGTCTTTGTTTCTTCTCTACTAATACTATTTTTACGTTACTATTCATTTTATTCGTTCACATATATCTACGCTGATTATGTTAGCCAGAAATACATTCCTTTCTAGAATAACATAATAATCACTCGGATTATTTGAAAGTCTATATATTTGTCTGTCTTTGTATTCTTTATATTCTTCTTCATATTCATCATGAGCTCTTTCTAAATCTTTCTTATTGCATTGTCTTGCCCAAAATCTTCTTCCATCATTAGACATAATTGTGAATTCAGACTTTTCAATTAATACTATTCTTTTAATTATATCCATTGTTATGTTTCAATTTGCCCAGCCGCACGTTTACTCGTACACCTCGGACATATAGCTGTTCCATCCTTTTTGAGAATCCAGCCTGCTTTCCTTGCAAATTTTCTCACTCTGGAATAACAGTCTTTTCCGTCTGCATGAAAACTTACAGGGTTAGTGACACCATCACCATTCCTTCTTTCTGGCCACTTTTTGTCTTTGCATTTATTACAATACAAATCAAGTTTGTAACCACTAACTATGTATAACGTGTAATCTTCCATTTTTTAATTTTTCCTTCGATACTTCTAAAAACCAAGAACAACTAATTGGCGCTGTCGTTATTTTAATTTTATACAATGTTTTTTATAAATTGCTGCACCAGCTTTATAACCTTTACCATCAGTACATACAATATATAAATCTTTAGGACTTATATTTTGGCTGTTTTTTACTTCAGCTATATCTTCCCTCGTACATTGTCGAACCATAAAATGCTGTCCTTGATTGTGTTTGTACCACACATCAAAAAATATATAATCACCTCTTTTTATTTCTATTAAGAATGGCGCTTTTTCAACAAGTACTTGTGTGTCTTTATTTAATAAGTGTAAGCCCATGATTTAATTTTTAATATTAGATACATGAAATCTTGTCTCTTCCATTTCTTCATCACTAAGTTTAAACAAAAGTTCAAATGGTCCTTTATATTCGTTATCGTATTTTACCATATAAACATCTTCTATTTCAATACTCATACCTTTATAGTACTGTTCCTGTAAACTGTTTTCTAGAATTTTACCCGCTATTTTTTCTTTAATATATTTTGTGCAGATTTTAATTAATAAGAGACTTGTAAATTTGGCACTATATTTTTCAACACAAACATAACGCCTTCTTGTAAAGTTTATCGGAACCCAATAATCTCTTTTGTTTGTACGATTTCTTAAACTAAGATTGGAAAATCCATAATTTGTCCTTACAACAATAAACGAACCTCCGGCTTTGTCTATACATTTTGGACATTCACCTATGCTGAATTCCATAGGGTTATAAAAAATATGTCCACACATACGACAACCGGCTCTATAACTACGTTTTTCAGGCGTTGAAATTTGCTTGGTTAAATCTATTATTTGCGTTGTTGTAAGTTCCACTTTGTGTGTGTTGTTTTTATTTTATAGATTTTATAATATTATCAATAAGTTCTACCACAGGTAAATCATTTGGTTCTCCTGCAAATGGATTTTCTATCTCGCTGCTTATTATCTCTATTCCGGCTATTAAATAATATACAAGCATTACCATTAATGAGGACCAAATACCCAAATCATAAAATAAACCAAATGGTAGGGTTATAAGATAAATTAAAATTGAAATTTTTATATGTAAAGCATATGCTATTGGTATTGGAGTGTTTTTAATTCTTTCACAAGCAACAGAACCTTCAATTAAAGATTTGATGGAAATTTCAATAATTGTTGCGTCTCTTCCATCTATTGTTTTTTCCATTTCTAATTTTTTAATTGCTTGCATAACTTTCTCTATGTGCACATTTTGCTGGTCAATAAACGTTTCAGATACAAAAATCTCTTTAGTTTCTATTTCTTCTTTTAGATAGTTTTTCATGTTATTCATGAAACTTATTAAATTTATTCGTATTACATCAAGTCCTTTTTTATATTCATTGGATTCTTTTTGAAGACACGAATTAATTTTCACCATAATAAAATATATTGATGCTGATATTTCTGATATTCGCTTTCTTCCTTCCCACCACCTGTCATAGGCAGTATTTGTTCTAAATACAAGTAACAATCCAATAACAATTCCAATCAAACTATGCATGGTTGATGGAATTCTAAAAGAATGTAAACCAGTATTTATGTATATATAATTTAAAATCAACGTTATTATTCCAATTGAAATTGTACTTATCATCAACTTTTTAAAGTACAAATGTGGCTTTCCAAAAACAATAAAAAATAAGTTATTTTCTTGTAATTGCTTAGTTTTTTTCTTTAATCTATTCATGCGTCATTGTTGTTTCAATTTTCTTTATCTGGTTGTCTAAATCCTTTATTTCTTTTTCGGCTCTTACAATATATTGTTGCTTTAATTCATTCTTTTTTTCAGTAAACTCTTTTAAAAGAGTTGATTGACACAAACTATCAATATGTATAGGCATATGGGTAATGACCGGTGAAAACATACGACCAAAAAATTCTGGATTGTTTTTATTATTTTCATATTGAATAAAGTTCTTTAACTCCCTTTTTGTTGAACTTAACATAAGAATGTCATGTAAGGATTTATCTATCTCTTTTAATTGTTTAAGTATATTCTTTTCGTTATAGAAACCTCTTTCTAAAAACGGAGCTATCTTCTTTCTGTATTTTTTACAGATATCTTTGTGGAAAATTCCTCTATTAAGATATTGTTCCAATCCCCAATTGTTTGGGAATTTCTTTTGCATTTTTTCAAAAACCTCCAAATCAAAATTTGGATTTTGTTGATGCCAATTAAGATTGATATGACTAAAATCATCCCAAACCCTTGAAGTTATGTCTTTTAAATTTAATAATTCCAAGAAGAATTTCTTTGTAATGTATTTTGAACAATACGCTATCTTCCCATGTCTTTCTTTGTATAATTTTTGATATTCCGCCTTGCTGATACATTGAGATAAGAGCTCACCACCATCATTATTTGACCAAAAATTACCTCTATTTAATGATTCTTTTATATATTTTTTGGTATAAGATAAAGGTATATTCTTTGAGCGACCATTAAAAAATACATTCTCTGGTTTAAAATATTTCTCTAATATCCGTTCTGAAAACTGTTGTTTATCATTAAAATCATTTAATTCAATTTTATTACTCCTTACCTCATTATACTCCTTTATTATTTTATCTAACTGTTTTTCAGTTAAAATGACCATTCTGAAAAATCCGGCTACATTGTGTTTAAATCCACCAAGAATCCTAAAGTTCTCTAATACATAGTCTGTTGTCTCTTTGGATTGCTCATACCAAAAAATCTGAGGTATTGGCAATTTTTCATGAAAGGTTTTTATAAACTCAATAGACGGATATAACTTCAATTCATTCATAACCGTAAACGTGTTTTCAAACAAACGTTCATCCTTATCAAAATTATCAATATTCAACTGCTCATCAGATAACTTTGTAATTTTATATTTAGTACCCTTAATGTTATTAATAACATCTGTCAACTGAATTCCTTCCACAGGATGCATTCCAGGTTTATAGTATTCCTTATAAGCCTTAAGAAATGCGTTAATTTCTTTTGTTAGGCTCTTTGAGTATTTTGAGGTAGATTTCATTTTGTATATTATTTTGTTGTTTTAATTTGTTGTTTTACCCATTCGAAAGCAAATATCTGCCCACCATTACATGTACCACATGAGTATTGCTCATCGTCATGGATGATATTCTCACACTCTGGACAATCTATTGTCAAATACTTAATCCGGTCTAAAATCTCATTCCTAACATAATTATCATTACTCTTAGTTGGTGTAAGTGATTCAATAATCCTGGATTTTACCCCTTCTTCTATCTTTTTTGTCTTTTTCATTTAATCGCAAGCTATATTTTGTTCCATTTCCCAAAGAGCTATCTCCATCCAATTATCGTTTAGTTTTTTTAAAGCTTCCTCATCAAACAATTTATTGAACTTATCTCCATAATGTGCTTTACAAAATGAGATAACACGTTTTACAGAAGGTCCAGAATGAGCATATTCTTCAAATGTATTAACCCACTCTGAAAATTTACTTATCTCTTCATCTGTCATTAAAACATTAGGACAACCAACCTTTTCCGTAAGAACAACTCGTGTCTTATGCATCTGGCTTAAATTGGCCTTTATAAAATCTATGCCTTCTGGTCTTTTATCCACTTCTATTTTATAACGTATTTTTCCAAAAATTGTTCATTGTAAGTAATGAATTCCGGGTGAATACCTTCATCCAACCAATACCCCTTAAAATGCTTGGTAAGGAAGGTTAGGATTTTACTACGCTCCTTCGTAAGAGAATGGTCGCCATAGCTACTTCCAATACAAGGCTCAGTACTACTTAAATTCAAATCATTTAGCTTTTTCCACCAACCTTGAGACCCAGAATTGCTCTCCTCAGTTTCAGTTAACAAATAACAGCCATCCTTGCGAATCCATAGTTCGCATACTGTTCTTTCATTATTGTCTCTAACAATGATTTGACCGGTATGATGTAACTCCACCTGAATCTTTAACTTATTACGAAAATGCTCCGTAATCAATTTAACTATATTCTCAACAGTTAAATCCTTGATATTCTCTTTTGGTATTATAAATGATATATTTCCCATTATATTTGACTTTTAAAGTGTTTAAAATATGATTTCCTTTTCTTCTTTTGTTTTATTCTCTTTTCTATGCCATTCATTTAAGTCTTCCAAAAAACCAGAATCTGACCGGTCAATAAAGACACTTATTACTTCTCTATTGTTAAATTCTTCTTCTGAGACATAGTCTTTATTCTTTAAGTTTAATAACTCTTTTGTGGTGTATTTGAATAAGAGTTTATATAATGTATTCTTAGAAGGCTCACTGCTGTATTTTTCAACTAATACATTTTGATACCATAATACTTTAAATGGCACCTTTAGTGTTTTAAAACGAAGAAGACCACCAAATACCTTATCTTCATCTTTTGGAATGCCTACTCTTACTGCATAAAACCCATTTCCGGCTTCCTTTATACACTCTTCACATTCAGACATGTTATATTGATAGTGTTTCTTACCTGAATTATAAGTAAAGGTCGTTTCACATATCCTACACCAAGCAGTTGAAAATTTTGGTTTCATCTTACTATAATCAATTAAATGGGAATTGCACACATGCATTTGTTTTTTAAGTTTAAAATATTATTTTAAAACATATAACCTTCCACAAGAAGTTCTTTCTTAATTATAAAATCCCAATTACTCACCGGACGTAAATTCCCCATAGCCCTTTTCTCATAATACCTTATGTGAACTATATGACAATCTTTACTGGTATAATCCTTTGTTTCATCATCAGTAGAAAACCTCCTTAAAGCCTCTTTCTTTATTATTGTAGCCACAGAGTTTCTTTCTGCGTCTCTACTAAACTTCTCAACAAGTACATGCCTATTCAATAAGATACTATGAAATACCCACATAAAGGAATCAATAGACATCTTAGTCTTTTCATTCTTGGCATAAATGTTTACTATATGGAATTTACCACCAGCCTTGTTTGTACAGTCATCACATTCACTTATACGTTCATCATATGTGAAATGCTCAAAGAACTTAGTACGACAAAATCTACAAGTTACACTGCGAGTATATCCATCAGGAGGATAAGTATCAATCTCTGTTATCATCACTCCTCCATACGCTTAATTTTTCATGTTCTAACCCCAATGGTCGTATTCTTGTTTTATCCATATATAAGGTCCAACGTATCTCTTCTTTAGAAAATATAAACTCCCAAGGCTCCAATTCTCCGCGTTCTCCTCTTATTAAGATTTCCAACAAACGAATCTTATCAAACCTCTTTGTAAGTTTTGAGGCTTTTACAGCTTCATTAAAGATTATTTTAATATTACTGTTCTTGTGTATCTTGATACTAAACTTCTCCGTTAAAACATGACTCGTTTTAAACACATTGAATGGAACCCATAAGTATCTTGTTTCCACATGAACATTATTGTTCTCCCCGTATATATCCGTTTCTCCCTCCACATATCCTTTTAAATATATATAGGCTTTTACCTCCAAGGTGTAAAATCCTCCACCGGCTTTCTCAATACATTTAGGACATTCCGATACCCCACTATGATAACTTTCTACTTTAGGGAGAAACATGGTTTTACAGAAACGGCAAGCAGATTTTTGAGGACACACACTTGTCTCTAAGTGTCTATTCTTTATATTTTTTAAAGACTTAATGGAATCATACATACTATGACAAGCCTCAGACAACAAGGGAAGATTATCATCTTGTAAAGCTCCATAAAGTTCTTTAGTTTTTATTTTACGACCCACTCCCATTTTTGATTCTTATGATTATCCCTTATTTCTTTTTATTGATTTCATTCATCATATAGAACATTTGGTCTAATGTCTTGGTCTCCCCACTCCCATCTGTTCTTAGATACTTTCCCTCATGCTCTCCATTATCCTGAAGGATATAAAAAGCAAAAGGTCCACCATTGCTAGGTGGAATTCTAAAAGAATAGATGGTCATGTTGGCCAAAGGGTTTTTTACTACGATAGGTTGCTTTAGTTCGGCCTTTTCGAATTCGAGTTCTTTTTGAGCTTGTTTTTCTTTCTCCCTAAAGTAAGAATAAGCCTTAGAATCTGCGTCTGTGATACCAGACCAACCACTAGACTTTGAATTGTCATTGCTTCTTCTTGAGGCCGGTTCGTATTTAGAATCGTATAGTTTCATTTTGTTTTGTTTTTCTATTTTTTTATTTGCTAACTCTACCCTTAATCTTTGTTTTTCTCGCCCATCGCTTGTCTGTTGAAATCTGTGTCTTATATCTCTTTCGTCCATCTCTAAATTCATTATCTCTGAACTGATTTTTTTAATGGATTTAAAAATCTCATTTTTTGTTTGGGTTTTACAGATACTACAAAATGCAAGTCCTTTATAACTAACTCTCATTGGATACTTACACATTTGACAAGTCTGTGTATATGTTTGTTTCATTTCATCTATCGAACAAGGTTTGCTCTTTTTTTCTTTAAAACCTTTAATTCTTTTTCTTGATATGATGTTACCAAAATTATCTCTTGTTTCTGAATAATATTCGTTACCAAAATCATCTCTTGTTTCTACAACATTCCATTTTTGTGTGCCGTCTGTGCCGTTAATGTGATTTAAAGTACAATTAACAGGTTCTTGACCTAGGTCAATTATAGTGTTTTCGTACCCGTTAATGTGCTTCTGTATTTCATCTGAACAACTCTCTAAAAATTCGGTACGTGTTAGAGGTTTTTTCCTTGCGCCTTTCTTTTTTATTATGGTGGGCGTTGGTCTCCTTTTACGTATGATTTTAGTTCTCTTATTTGGTCTAATTTGTGCCATGTTCTTTGAATATTCTTTGAATCGGTTTGGTTGGTTCTTCTGTTCTTTTGGTAGGATTTTACTGTATTATTTTTATGCTTATTTGCCCCTTTTATATACAACGGAAAAAATGGTTTTTTTGTTACACTTTTTGAGCTTATATTTTCACATAAAAAACTGTGAGAAAAAAGGCTTAAAAAATAACGTTGTTTTGCTATGGTAAAATCCTATTAAAATACTCTAAACAAGATAGTAAATTTTTATTAATTTTATAGAGGGTTTTTACTGGGACTATATCTCATTTTATGGAGAGTATTTTTTGAACGTAGAAAGGGAGTATTTTGTTGGGGAAATATTAAGGATTTTACCTAGTGTAGTGGTATAAAGTGGTAATAAACTCAATAGGTTTACTAAACAAATTTAGGTTTATTATGTTGATAATCAAGCAGTTAATGGTGCAGATAGGAGAAAAGTAGATAAATGGCGAATTTAGGGTAAAGAAAAAAGTGGACGATTCTATAAATATTTGACGTTCTAAGGGGTCAAAAGTTTTCAACCAACGAAATTAGTTGTGTTAATAACTTCCATCTACTTTTCTCCTTGTGGTGTCATGGTAAAATCCAGCCCTTGCCTATGTAAAATCCAATAGTATCTACTTTTATCTAAGATGAAAAAATAAAAATTTTTAATGTTGTGGTGGGATAAAGTGGTAGAAAGTGGTAAATCTAATTTTATATTTTTTGAGTAGGATTTTACCTTTGTAAAAATATATATAAACAATCGGAAAAAAACCGATTATCTATTGAGGATTTTACATAAAATTCCGGTGGTTATTCCGGTTATTTTTATGCTGGTAAAATCGTATTAAATTTTGCCAGGAATTCCGGTGATTTCTGGACCTCATTTTTTGGTATAAAAAAACTTTAAAATGATATACGATTTTTCAATTACAAAATCTGCCAATCGATTTTTGGTGCACTGTATTTTTATTATATTTTGTCGTTTGGTAGAAGTGTAATTGGATTTTACGTATATCAAGAAATAACCTAACTTTGCAGTATGGCTCGACTTATCACCATAGGCACCGGTTACTCCGGCTCAAATTATACTCCGGAAGGACTTTTAACTAGAGAAGTTATTTTAGAAAAGAGCTATGGACTTTCTCCTTATAATGAGCCTTATTCTATTTCAAAAAAATACTGGTATCAGTTATTTCGAGATGCTCCTGGTGGGTATGACTTGATGGCAGATTTTATCGCAAAATGTATATTAGCCAAATTATTAAAGTTAAGGAACTATCAAATTACTGTTTCGGATTATAATTACTCTTACGCTCCAAAGAACGTTGTTTTTTATGATGAGCATTTAAATGAGATACAATTTAGAATAGATTTGGATGTGCACATTTTTATGGACCCCACCGATTTTTCTGCTATGATTTGCAACGCTTGGACAAATAGAGTATTTGTTATTAGAACCCCTAATACCATTGCAACGTAATTTAGGATTTTACGTTTAAACTGACATGGTCAGATATTTTACAGAAGCAGACTTACAATATGGTGATTGGATGACTGCGGATGGCAATCGGATTCCATATCATATGGTCACACAATCTCATTGGTCAAATATTTATTGGTATCATAAATTTATGACTGAGTCTGTAAGTAAAAATAAAGAAGAGAAGTTTAAATGTTTTTCTACTGGTCAGTTTGCCTTAGCTCAATTAAAACTCAGGTTTAAAGGTGAACTTTTGGATTGGATTCCTAAATATGAATATGAGAAGGTGTGGTGGAATTTAGAGCAAAATACCCGTAAAATCCTAATTGAGAAGTGTAACACCAAGAGTTTTAATTTCGTATAGTACTGTATGAGTAAAAGTATAAAGATAAGATTTAAGGCATGGGTTGTAAAATTCAGGTGTTATGTTGGTATTCATAATTATCAGAAGGGTGTGGATTATAAATTAGCTCATAGGCTTGATATTTGTAAGAATCCTTTGTGTACTCGCGATTCTGCTACCTATGGAATGTATAGAACCAGGAGATGGGTTGAAGATGTTGTAGGTTATGAAACTTTTACTTTTAGATTAAAATTGGCAGAACAGAAGCGTAAAGTCCTGATTGAAAAATATGTTCCGATTCTTTCTTTGGATAAACTTTTACTTTTGGAAGTAATCAAATTCCATGACCAATTAGAGGATGGTACTTTAATTCCGGTTATGGTTGATGTTGAAGGGTAAAAAGTGTAACACCTAAGATTTAAATCTCGTATAGTACCTTAAACGTAAAAACCTTATAAAAGATGAATAAAATCTCATTATACTTTCAAGAAGGCTCCTCGGATAAGGAGTATCATGTTCAGATGGAAAAGTCTGGGCCCGGTTATTTGGTTAACTTTCAATATGGCCGAGTTGGGAATGCTTTACAGAGTGGTTCCAAAACTCCTAAACCGGTTGATGAGGCTTCTGCTTTGAAGATATATGATAAGCTTGTAAAGGAAAAGATGGCTAAGGGTTACGCTGAAAAGGAGGGTAAAGGTTCAGGATTTTCCGGCCCAGCAGTTACTGAAAAGAAGACTCATGGGATTTTTCCTCAATTGTTAAATTCTATTGAAGAGTCTGAAGTGGAGCGTCTTATTCAAAATGATGCTTATGTAGCTCAGGAGAAATTTGATGGGCAGCGTCGTATGGTTATTTCAAAGGACGAAAAAATTACGGGTTTAAATAAAAAGGGCCAGGAAGTACAGTTACCAGATTCTTTTGAAGGTTGTGTATATAACAAGTGTACTCTTGATGGAGAAATTATTGGTAATAAATTGTACGTATTTGATGTTCTTTTTTTGGACACAATAAGTATAAAGGAACATAGATTAGACCATAGACTTAAGTTACTTGAGTCTTTAAATCATACCAACTCAATTGAAAAAGTAAAAACCGCCTATACTACCTCTGAAAAGAGAAAGTTGTATAATGAGTTAAAAGCTCGTAATGCTGAGGGTATTGTTTTTAAACGTAAGGATAGTGAGTATGTTGCTGGTCGACCAAACTCAGGTGGCGCTCATTTGAAGTTTAAGTTTTATAAAGAAGCAAGCTTTATAGTAAAGGATTTTACAAAAGGTAAGAGGAGTGTTGGATTAGAATTGTTAAATGAGAATAAGGAACGCGTATTCATGGGTAAATGTACAATTCCTCCAAATAAAGAAATTCCGGCGATTGGTGATGTGGTTGAGGTTCGATATCTTTATGCTTATTTGGGTGGAGCAATTTTCCAACCAACCTTTAAAGAAAAGAGAGATGACGTAGATTTTCGCGAGTGTTTGACGAGTCAACTTATTTATAAGGAAGGTTCTGAAGAAGAAGATTAAGTGTAACACCTAAGATTTAAATTTCGGATAGTACATTATAAAACATTAAGTACATGGCAAAGCAAGCTGAAAAAAGAGAGGTTATTGTAAATAAAAAACCAGTAGCGGTTTTTACAGAATTTAATAATAAAACTAATTGGGTAGCCGGTACAGTTACTGGACTTAATGGAAAGCAATTTACATTTGAATCAAAGCTCTTTGATACCGGTTCAGAGTATGGCATTAAAAAAGGCCGTGTTTCATGTCTTGCCATATCTGACACAGTTGTTCGCGAAGCAAAGAAAAACTATGATGACAGTCTCATTGTGGCTTATGACAGAGGATGGGGTAAACGCGCAAAGAAAGAAGATAAGTCGGTTTTTGATGCCGTGATGGAATTGTTGGAAAATTCTCCAAAAAGATTTGAAGATTAATTGTAAAATCCAAACGATATGGCAAAAAAAATTTATAGTTTAGGTTCGCCTAAAGTTGAAACAGAAGGAGATTCAAATGAGCCGGTGGTGTTAATAACCACCAAGCATGGACAAAAATTCCGTGTGGTGGTTGGTAAAGATAGTTTACAAATTCACTCTGTATCTGAACCAGGAGTTCAACTTAATATTACTCCAATGCCTAGTTCGTCGATTCTAATTAAAGAAAAAATAGATTAACGATGAAATCATTTTTTAAAAAATATTGGAAGCTAACTTTTGGAGTAGTTTTGTTTTGTGCAGTTCTTACTGCTGTTATTGTATTTCTTTCAGGGTCTTCTCTTGGTGTATGTATTCTTGGTATTGCTGCATTTCTTTTTGTTCTTAATCTTTTAATTATAGCATAATGAAAACTATAAACAAAAATAACTGGATGTACAAACTTATCATGTATACGTTTGAATCAAGGACATTTTATAAACCAACAAACACTTGTAGTTTCTATTGGAATTTATTTTTATCTATAATGTTATTTCCTATGTTAGGTGCATTAGAGTTAATATTTAGATGTGGTTGTTTGGATATGAATTTTAAGAAAAAAGAGGATAATAAACAAAGTAATGAAATAGTTAACGATACAAAGTGGGAACATGTTCGTCTTTCTTCTGTGTTCTTTATTTTTATTATATTCATTGCCTTTTGGATAAACATTGGTATTGCCAATATGTTCCACACAACTATATCTTCTGCTTTAATGTGTGTTATTATATATCCTTCTACTTTATTATATGCAGCAATTGTAGGTTTGATTGTTAGAGGAATTTTTTATTCACCTTTCAAAAAGTCCTATAAAGAATTAAAAAGCAAAATTTGTAAGCCCATACAATATTTAGATGACCAAGTCTAAAAAAGAAAAAGAATTAAGGTTTTGTGACTTTCCTATTATAAGAAATAATTTAACTTATAGAAAAGCCAATTTAATTTCTGATATATCTTTTGCTCATACTATAATCACCAATCCTGAGTGTATCGTAATAATAGATAAGAAAACTAAACAACAAGTAGTTTTTTTGGCTTATAAAGATAGAAATTCAGGATATGGTCGTTGGAAAAAAATTGTCTTAAAAACCCCCATTAAATACAAAGACAGTATTTATAAAGATAAATATACAACCGTATATTATCAATCAAATTTTTATTCTTTAGGAAATAATGGTGAAGTAATTACCCAGGTTCACAGAGTTCTTGATGAGCCAAATACATTTCAAAAGATTTTAAAAATGGAAAACACAAAAACTGTGTTAACCGAAAAAGTTAAATTTAAAACCAAAGTTCCATCTTATATGGAATTTGAAACGGGTGAAGTGTAACACCTTTCTTTTTTATTTCGTATAGTACCTTAAGAAACAACACACATGATACGAAGAGTAACACAAACAAAACAAATAGGTACTCGTAGACGAGAGTTTACTTATCGTGATGGTAATGGAACTACCGATGTAAATGATGAAGGCAATCCGGTTGAATGGAATTATGTTGTGATTGTTCGCGTAAAGGACTGTAAAGATACCGGTAGGACATCACCAAATGGTAGAGTAAGATATATTGATACATCTAAAGCTCCTCAAGCAGTTGTTTTAGCTTACGGCGGGACAACTTATGGATATGGTCCTTGGAAAAGAGTTGTATCAAAAAAAGGATGTTGGATTGATGGTAATCTTGCAACAATATTTTATAGATGTATTGTATACACAGTAGACAACAGAAAGGTATATACGAAGAGTTTAAAACGTATTACACCACCAGATAAATTTATGATGAAATTTGTTGAAGAAAATACCAAACATGTTTTAATAGAAAAAGTAAAATCCCATGAATAAAAAACTAATTAACTGGATTAAAGTAACCAAAAATGTGGTGTTACCTCCAGCATCTCCAAAAGCTGCAAAGGAGACATTTATACAAGGAGCAAGTGATAAATTATTGCTTTTTTGCAAGGATGGTCAAATGAGATTCGGTCGCTATGTTCATGGGTTCGCTAACAGTTTCTTAATAGAAGGAGTAACTGGCGCACCAAAAGATTGGGTTACACATTTTGCTTATACAAACTTGCCCGTTGATTAAATGCACGCAGGCAACTGTAAAAACAATTAAATTGATACCCAGTTAGTTACCAGATTTAACACAGAAAAAAGTAGATAATGTCAACTCTTTGTATAATTTTACGTAAAAATCTGGGAGCAAATAAAATCTAACGTGGGAAAAATCAGACCAGGAAATAAAAAGAATGCCGGACTTAACGGTGAATGGGGTGCACATGTAGGAAAAGGTGAAAAGAAAAATACATCTGGAATACGTCGCGCTAAAGTGAAGAAAGAAATCAAAGAACATCTTGATAAAAAAGATGACATTGATGACGCTACAATAGGTGAAGTCGAATATTAAAAAGTAATTAGTGAGCAAACAAACAATATAAAAAAAAAGGAACATGAATTTTAAAGAAATCAAATCAGCACCACTCTATCAGATAGTTGGTCGTATTACTACGAAGAAAGAAATTTCTATTCGTGTGTTTTCATTAACGAAAGCAAAAATCAAAGGTAACGAATGGATTTATCCATCGGATACTGGAAACAAACATGTTTCTATTAGAATGGTTAACATTCTTGATTCGAGAGAATTCTCTATTAATTCTACATTACGAGCTTATTGTAATAAAACAAAACTTAAAGAATTGTTTGGTGAAATTGAATTCCGTTGTGGCAAATTAATTGTGAATCCGGAAGAAATTAAAAACATGTCTACACCGGTGGTTGTAGAAACAATCAAACCTCTTAAGACGATTGTACAATTCAACAAGGAATCTTTGGCAACTATTGAGAATGCATGTAATAGTGATAAGTTCGTTGGTGAAGATTTAAAAGACATCCAGGCAGTTAAATCTATAATGGCCGGTGAGATAAATGCTTTCGCTGTAATTTATAAGCGTTACTATCCGGTTATTAACCGTATGTATGCAAAGAATCTTCAGTTTAACGATGATGCAGCAGATGACCTTACAGCTGACTTGTTCATTAAAGTATATGAAAAGATTGGTGAATACAAGCCAACGTATACGTTCAACAGTTGGATTACAAAAATTGCGAAGAACTTCTTTATTGATTACCTTCGAAAAAGAAAACTTAATACGATTTCTATTGACCGTAATCTGACATCTGATAATGGGCAACAATTATTAAATGGCCAGGGTAATGGAATTCAACTATCTATTCGCGATGAAGACTCGTTGAATGGTGAAGAAATCATCTTACAGAACGATAAGACTGTTGCTTTAAACAAAGCATTGCTTAGACTTGATAAGAACAGCCGTCGTTTGATTGTAATGCGTTTTATTGAAGATAAATCATATGAAGACATTGCTGCAACGTTGAACGTTCCGGAAGGCACTGTGAAAGGAAACCTTTATCGCGCAAAGAAGAAAATGAAAGCATATCTGGAAGAACACAAAGGTTTGCTAGTTTGCGTGCAGGGATAATAAGTTCTTAACAATTTTATTCTTTTGAATATCAACTGGTTAGACAAACTCACTTAAATAATCACCTCAACTCAGTAACTTTGGGTTGAGGTTTTTCGTTAAAGATAATAGAAAGGCTCACTAGATAGTATACCAGGGTTTCCCGCATTGTTTGTTTGCTCCTACGATTCGTGTTCCAGACCCTACTTACTTCGGTGGGCCTTTTGCTTTAAAATATTCTTGGCCGTGTACTTAAACCCATCTTAGAGAAATCTTTGGTGGGTTTTTCATATCTTTGAAGTGTGTATCAATACTTTAATTTCATAAGGCGAATCTTTGAAAGATTTAAATCTAATACGAAACATAAGCATGATTTTAGATTATTTAAACCTCTTAATGTAGTTGAATTAAATAAAGAGATGCCGGTCTTTGAACATTTGTTATATAAGGTACTTAAAATTTCACAACACAAAGAATTGGTTAATTATAAAACAAATGACAATCATGAAGATTTTGAAAAAGAATATCTTATAAAAGAAGATATAAAATCGTTATCTTATATTGGTGGATGTCATTTGCGAATGTGTGGCGATACTTGTGTAATCATGTTAAAGTTTTGTTTCTTTTATGACGAGCCGATACAATATATTATTTGGACAGGATTTGTTCCTGACGTTTCTAAAGGGCTATATGGTCTACGTATGCATCAAATAGATTCGCAGGAAGAGATTACTAATATGAGTATTGTTACCGGACGCTCTGTCAGACTAACATTAATAGAAAAACATACACAAAGAAAAAGTCTCCTTTCTTAAGGGAGACTTTTCTATAAATGTAATCCGGATACTTTTTTAGTTTTTAAATATTTCGTAGATATCTTTAATGGTACCTGGGATGTATAAGAAAATCGTCTGGGTCACCACATCATTCTCGGTGATTTCTTCTTCTAAGGCTTTATAAGCATTTTTTGCGTCTTCGCCGGTTTTTGTAAAATACAGTTCAGCGTTACGGATGTCAGTTTTTAATTTCTTAACATCAAGTTCTTTTTTCTTCTTTTCCATAAGTACTTTTTCCCTTTAATTGTTTTCTTTTATCTTGGTAATAACCAGTGTATTTACCAGAGATGTTTTTTGGTAAATCATGATGTGTCATCTCCCCAAGATGAACGCCGTTGTAGCGCTCCCTGGCCTTTTTTAGTCTATTAAACTTGAAGGCTAGTTTGATGGCGAAGTATATAAGAATACACGCCACGATTAATATTGCTCCTATTAAATACATGTTCCGATTTTTTTAACGGAACCAGTATCAATTTGTTACACTTTGTTGAAAATTTTTCTCAATCCACCATTTCTAGTTCCTGAACTTGAAAGTATGGTTCCATTCCCATTGCTTTAAACACTTCAAGGACATGTGAAAATTTTGTGTTATCTGGAAGCTTAATTATAACCTCAGAATACCGGTCTTCCTCATTTCCTTTAATTGTGCCCTTTGCTATATCTTCAACTGTCCACTTTAGGTTATAAAAAGTTTTTCCTTTATCATCATACTTTAAATTATAAGCATATGAACGGACATTATTTTCTCTTAACCATTTAATATTCTTTGCTGCACAAACTTCTTCTGCTTTTTCTCTTTTCTTATATCCATTAATTTGCACGGAGTCTTTTTTATCATATCCACCTTCATCATCATATTCAAATTTACCTTCTACAATCACGAATATTGTTTCTGGAGCTGGAGCTGCCTTCTTGGTTGTTTTCTTTACCGGTTTCTTTTTTGCTACTTTCTTTGCCATGGTGTTATTAGTCTGATATATGAATTAGAGAACGTGATATTTTTGTTGTTTGTAATGCTTTAACTCCTTTTAATTTCTTTGCTGATGACGGTTTCTCTCCTATTCCATTGCTCATCCAGGGTTGAATCTCAATCTCCTGAAGATAATCCTGAGCTGTTGGGATGTACTGTCCTCCAAAGTCTTCTAATACATGCTGCTCGGCCACATCGCGGGTAGATACTTTGTTACCGGCTGAGTTGATGATGTAAAATCCAAACACCTTTTCTATAATAGTACTGATGAACCAAGAGTTATGTGTCAAAGCCCTGTGTCTATTATCAGCGATTGCGCCTTTTGAACTATCCATTAAGTTGTGGATGTCCATGTAGTCTTCGGCTTTACCACCGAATCTACGAGCGCTTGACTCTGCATGAAAAATAGGTTTTGACATTACTTTGCTTCTTTAATTTGTTTATCAGCGTCGCGTTCCTTTTGAAGATTCTTTAGAACTTTACCTTTACGAAGTTCAAGAGGCCAACCGTATTTTATAAAATCTTCACCTTTTTTTGGCTGAGGATTTTCACTTCTTGAGTGTGCTCCATCTGTTTGTCCAAAGTATTTCTTTTCTTTGGTCTTCTTTCGGTCTTTAGCCTTATAGGTTTTGCCTTTGTATTTTTTAGTTGTCTTTCCCATATTGTACTATACGAATTAAATATGAAAGGTGTTACGGTTATGCTACTGAACCTGCTGTTGTGTCATCGTAAGGATGTGGAGACTTATTACTAAAAACCAAATTGAGTAATTCGGTCATGTCTTTTTTGTAAGACTCCGGTAATTCTTTAACAGAATGAAATCTTGATTTCAAAGTAACTGCTCCTTTCCATTCGCTTATACCAAGTATTTCTCCAGTTTCAAAATGTTTTAAAAATATTACCCAAGGCACTTTATAACCTTCTGCACCTTCAGAAGTTACAATAGGTTGTTTTATTAAACAAATGAGACGATATAAAAGAAGAGCTGCTGAGATAGTCTCATACAAATGAGCATATCCTTTCCCGAAATCCAAATTTGTAAAAAATTTGATTTTTTTTGTTTTGGAATTTACTCCAAGATTCATCGCGATATTGCCGCAAAATCCATTAGTAGATCCTTTATATGCTACTTTCTGTGAAATAGGTTTCCATTTATTGTTAATGGATTCTCCTTTTTTGTAGTCTGCGAGTCTTTCAGCATAAAGTGCTGGTTGTACCAAATATTCTTTTCCCATGTGTTATATTTTTAGGTACTATACGAATTAAAAAAGAAAGGTGTTACACTTTTGTAGAGACTGATGGATTCGAACCACCGACGCACCCCCGGTCAACTTTCGTATCCCTGATGAAGCCGCTCTACCCACTGAGCTAAATCTCCGTATTACATTTTGCACTCAAGGTAGCACCCGCCTCAGCTTTCACCGTTTTCCCTTATAACTCTGGTTTGGTCACCGTTGTTACAAGGTTCACTTTACGCCATCCACCTCTTATTGGGTCGGTTTTGTGTTGTAATTATTTTAATTTCAAACAATCCACAGATACTCCGTGGAAAATATTAAATCCTTTTTTTTCATCAAATGATAAATCAACTTTATCGTTTGCGTGAATTGAAATGATGGTAGGTTTGGTTTTAGAAATTCCTTTTTTGGATGCTTCTAATACTAGAACACCTTTTTTCGATAGACCTACTTTTTTCTTTGATAGCATTTGTTTGAATGCTAATTCTAATTTGTTTTTTGACATGTTTTTGTTTTTTAAAATTCTGTTACACCTCTGCTGTGTAACTCTGTTTTTATTTTTTCTGCTTCCTCAAAACTTTCAGTACGTAACATCATTTTGATATGTCGTAAAAGTTTTGCCGTTGAAGTGTTCTTATAATCTAACGGGTCAATTTCATCACCGGGAAGTTTATCTTCAAGAAGTGTATCCAGGTCATCATATTCATGTTCTTCTGTATATTCTTCTTCAATGTCATTATTTTGATTACCATTCATTGGTGTGGCTGGTGTATGAAGACCAAAATCAATCTCAATCATTTCAAGTGATACAAGAAGGCTTTTACCGGTATCAGAACTGCCTTCAAATTGATAGGTTGATTCTTGTAGTTCGTAAAATCCTTTCGGTACAATTGCATTAGCTACTCCAGATTCATCAGATAAACAACCTTCGGTATCATAGTACTTTTTTGGTGTAATATAAAAAATAGTTCCTGATGCTTCATTCACCATTTGAAAATAAAAATCTTTTCCTTCCATAAGTTACGGTTCAATTACTAATGCTTCACTTATAACCAAACCACTTAATGCTGCGTTCTTTGTTATGTCTCCAACAGAGTCTCCGAGTTTATCTATCCACTCTTTATAGGTATCAGTCCTATGTTGTTCTGCTGTGTTAAGTAGAATCGCTTGTTTTGCCGCATCAACATGATTTTTTGCAATTATAACATGTAATTTGTTAACTGCATCATAATGACTGAAAATGGCAATAAAGTATGTGTTCATAAGTGTAAGCCTATAATATACTATACGAAATTTTAATAAGAATTGTTACATTTTCTAGAAAAATTCTTGCTTGTGGTCAAAGAACTTTTCTTTATTATTTTGGTCCGGTTCAACAATCCTTTGAGAGTAAGTTGATGTATTTTCATCTTCTTCTAGCTGGTTGTGTGAATTTTTCTTAGAAAGAGCGATAAATTCTTTGTGTTCTATCAGATATAAATTACTGATTTCCAAATCATTAAATGACTCATTATCTTTAAACCAAATTGACTTTCCTTGCGGAACATCACCATGGTGTGTTTCCCATGTAACAAGTGCAGCCAACTTCCATTTTTTATTAACCTTTACGAACCTTCTTACGTTACCAAAAGTGGTCGTTTTAAGACAAAATTCTTTATTTTCTTTTCTGCATTTTGCTGAGCAATATATCTGGCGAAAACGCTTGGGGGAGAATTGGTTATCACAGGTTGGGCAAAGTATTGATTTAAGTTTCTTCCTGGCTTTTACTGAACAATCGACTGAACAGAATTTTCGTCCATTACCTCGACGACGTATTTGTTTATTACATCCAGGGAGAGTGCAGGTGCGGATTTTTTTTCTTGTTGGCCTATTTGGATGGTCCAACCGGTAACACTTCTGAGAACAGTATTTCCGTGTGCTTTTACGCGATATTAATTTTGATTCACAACCCTGTCTCTGACAGTTTTCATGTGCATGAACGTCGTTGTGTTCTTTATAGCAAGTCCAAGAACAATATAAATTTCGTCCTCTTTTTACTTTTTTAATGCAGCTTGGATTCGAACACTTGGGTATTTTTTCTCCCTTATGTTTTTTACAACAATCTCTTGAGCAGAATACTCGTTTGCTATTTTTTACTTTGTTGTTACATCCTTTAAGTTTGCATAGTCCCGGCGGTTTTGTTTGCTCCGTTATCAGTATCATGTTCCTTGTTGGTATTTTGGTTTTCTGTGGTTTCGATTTTGGTCAAATCAAGAAGGAAGTTGGTAAAATCCTCCATGTTTTTACGGTTACATTTTTCAATGGTGTCTTCCATTGAATGACATAGTCTCCAAGTTTTGCGGTCTTTTAAATCTTCTTTAGGGAGAATTCCAATACATAATGCCGGAAACTTGCTTGTTCTAAAAGCAATAACATCGCTCGGAGGAGTACTCAGCTTAATAAGCTTTTCTTTCTTTGTTGCTTCGAGTTTTTGATGTAAGGTGATGTCTTGTTCATTATTATGGCAATCTGTCCATATAACGTCTCCTAGGCCGGTTAATTCAAGATTTACAACTCCTGATATTTCACCAAACTTATTATGTTTGATAATATTTGGATTATCTGTTTTGGTAGAATCCTTTGCGAATTTTCCAGCACCTTTTGCACCTGACTCTTCACAGTCAGAGAAAAGAATAATTGTACGTTGAAGGTTTTCTTTAGATTCTTTTATTAAATTGGTGAGTTTAAGTAAATTACAAACACTAGCACCATTATCTTGGCAATTGTTCGAACGAGGATTTGCTACGTCATGGTGTGCACAGAATACGATAGCTGGTCCTGTTGCGTTTGGATTCGGTTCAACTATGATGTTAACGAGCTTGTGACTATCAGCAGTGTTAGACCAGAATACTTTATATCCATCATATCCAAATATGTCTACTGTGTATTTTACATCGAACTTATTTAAGGTGTCGATGATGTACATTACTTTAGGAGAGAAAGGATTTGGCTGTTCTGTTCTGGCCGGATAGATATTGAATACATCAGCATATTCCATTAAGAAGTCATAGCTGTCATATTTTTTTTCAAAGAATTTGAATTTATCTGTATGTGTAGCCCATTCAAGCCAGTTTGGAAACTGTCTATATAGGTTTTGATTATTATCGTCTTTATTCATACAGTATGATTCTTGCTCTTCTTCTTTATGTACTATACGTAAAACCATTGTAACCTGTTACACTTTTGGTAAGAATTAGTGCAAGGTAGAGATTATTTTCTCAATTCCAAGAAGTGTGAGTAACTTTTGCGAATAAAAAAAATCCAGATGTTTTGATATCTGGATTTTAAATGTCTAGAGTGATGTATTAATTTTCTACCTCTTCTTCTTCAACCTTTGCATAAAGCTCTCGCATTGTTTTAATAGTCTTTCTGTCTGTTGAAATACCTATTAAATGTATCTCTCCAACTTTGGCACAAGGATAATATACCGTTGTTCTGTGTTCGGATTTATCTGGTTTTACGCCAAATCTGTTTCCTTTTTGAGGAACTTCTTGAAAGCCTTTGTAAAATTCTAAAACCATTTTATCAAGGTCAATCACATAAGCATACTCACAGAATAAAGAATCTTTAGGAAAGCTACTTGAATCTACCATATGTTCAACCTTTCCTTTATGTATCTCTTTGAGATATTGTACACCTTGTAGATTACGTAAGAGGCAATACCATTCTTCTAATGTACCAGTACTTACACCGGTATCAGAATAGCCTACATAGCGCTCTTGTAATTCTTTTGATGGCTTAGCATCCTCTCTTACCAATTTAACTTTAAGGCAATTTTCTTTAAACTGTTCCCAACCACCTTTGCTCTTTTCAATGTTTTTTAATGCTTTAATGATGTGTTCTCCAAGTCCACCTGGATACGAATCTGAATGATTGTAAAATCCTTTGATTTTACCTTTTTGCGCGATTAATACTGCTCCTCTTGTACTCATGGTTTTATATTTATTGATTTAATGTACTATACGAATTAAAAGGGAGAACTGTTACACTTGATTTAAAAAAACTTCCTTAGCAAATTCAAAAACATATTTTTCATCTTTATCTAATGAATCTTGTTGAGATAATTTTTCATATAAGGCCAATAACTTTTTTGTATGAGCTTTTTTATTAAAAGGTTTATCCGTAGGGAGAAGTATGCCGTCTTTTGAATATTTCTCTGAGATTTTTACCGTTGAAGAATAAGTGCCTTCATGAGCTGGACAACCATAAATAAAACACAAGTTAAACATATAGTTTAAATGACCCTCAATTTTTTCTTTTTGTTCTTCATCTGAAAGACCCTCCAAACTATCTGCAAAATGTCTTCCGTCTCCGGAAGAAATCCAATTATACATTATGCTTGGTGGTACACCACGTTCATGTAAACCTGCCTCAATAAGTTCGTCATGCCATTTCTTTCTTACACTGCTGTCTCCAATCCAGCCAAATGCGCCACCACTCTCAACGTATCTTTTTAATTCTTTAGATTTAAACACCATAGTAGAAAATCCACCTTGATATAACTCCGGCTTAGTTTTGTATTCATCATAATCCATCCATAAAACAATACCTTCAGCTTGTTTTCTGTCTCGTTCTCTTGTCTTGTAGCGTTCTAGGTATTCATTTAATGATGTTGTTGAATCTTTTGGCTTAAAACCTTTCTTCATGTAAGATTGAACAAGTTCTTGAAATTCAGGTGTCTTACTAAAATTATCCCGACCAAATCCTGCTGATTTATGATAAAATGTTTTATCTGATTGAAGAGACACACATAAAAACAATTCATCTCCTTCTAAACTTTCAACCATCTCATTATTAATCATCGGAAATTTTTCAGAAAGAATTCTACGTCCTTCTGAAATTTTAAAATCCAGCTTATCTTCTGTGGTTTCCACTGAAAGCCAAGCATCACCACTAGCATAAGAGCTGTTAGTAGCATGTATGTGTTTTTGAAATAAAATGATTTTCATATTATTGGTTTATTTTGTGTGGTTATATCCTTTTCTTATTACAACATCTTTGCCATCAACTTTGGTTTTTACCATTATTAAAATCACAACGATAGCTATAAGTACAATACCGGCTTTAATACCTAACATGACTTTCTTATTCATATAATTGTGTTTCATAATGTACTATACGAGCTTATTTATTATTCTGTTACATCTTTTAAAAATTCCTGAACGATTTTATCTAATTCTTCCGAAGATATTTTGGTAGAATCTATTCTTGTTACATTCTCTAAGAAGTTTCCTTCTCTCGGACATACCAGCCAATTGGCCATTTCTTCTAGGTGTTCATCTTTAATTTCATCGTCATCTTCATAATCCATTAAAGATGAATTAGAGCTGCGACCAGCCATATATTGAAAGGCGTGTTCGTATCCAATTTTGATTTGAGCTGCTTCAAGACGTTCGCGATAACATTGCGCAACCATATGTTCTTCATTATACCATATAATAGCTATGCCGCCGTCTTGGGCTAAAAGAGTACCGTTATCTTGTCCTTCGTCAATATATAAGAATTTGTCCATGTGTTTGTTTTTATAAGGTACTATACGATGAATATATTAATGGTGTTACACTACCTGTAATTAAAAAAGAACTGGAGCCTGGTTGATATCAGCCAGGTCCGGGATAATTCCAAAGGCCCAGAAACACTTTTGTATCTCGAAATTTTTGTACAAAATTTTTCTAACAATCTCTTACTGCTTGATTTACAAGGGATTTTACGGTTGGCAGATTTACAGTATGAATAATCGTATAACTATATAATAACATTAAAATTATCTATAGTAGGGGTTTCCCCCTGGAGTGCAGTCTATCTGCAGTTGTTCTACAGCCTAAAAGATATCTTCATTTTTAAAAGTAATTGATTACCAGTATTTTATCTCCAGTTTAAACTATAGACTTTCGCCAACACCCGGCTGGCTCTTGGATAACCCGGTATCCAGACAAAAAAAAAACACACAAGACGATTAATCTTGTGTGTTTAAAATAAAGTGTTTAATTTTTAAGCAGCTAAAGCGTATTTACCTTTTAAAGAGTATTCATAACTCTTTTCTCCAACTGGTTTTCTTTTAAGAATTCCTTGTTTTACAAAGTGAGAAACGCTTGAATAAAGAAATTGCATGAATCTCTTTTTGTTTCTTGTGATACTTTTAAATTGTGGGTTTTTAATTAGCCTTTGAGCGATTTCTTTGGTCATGGCTGGGCGACCAATTTGTTTTAAGCCATCCAGGAATAATTCGTATTTGAATTTTTTAAATTCTTTATCCAAGGCTTCTTTTGAATTACGGTCTACTGGCGCAGATTTGCGATAGGAGCGTTTAATTCGTATTGGACTACTGTGACCATTCGGAGCAATGAGTTTCGAGCTATTAGCCCGAATAATGTCCAAAAGGGAATGGATTGTTTTTTCCTGCTTCTCACAAACGTCAACGAGCTTGTTTATTGATGAAACTGCTCTGCTACCGTTACCTACATTGATTTTTCTTTTTGTTGTCATTTTTTTGTTTGTTAATTGATTATTAATGCAAATTTATGTTTAGTATGTATACCCTGTATTTATTTTCGGTAAGAGCCTGTTTTGCATAGCTATAAAAGGAATTTAAATAGATGGTATAGTATATCTATTAGAAAACATCGTGCCACAAAATGAAAAAATGCAACTATCTAGTTATTAGAAAGTTGCATTATGTGTATTAAACTAAAGATTTAAGCCTCGGTAAAATCCTGCCCGATGTGTAGAAAATATTCTAGTATTTTTCTGCTATTTTTCTTGCCTAGATTTTTCTTCCTGAAACAATTCTTTGCTTATTTCTTATTCTATTAAAATTCTTAGTTTTAACAGTTAAGAAAACAGTACCAGCATTTGTGTAGTAAAACTTGTTTACGTATTTTACTCTACCTACTCCGCCTGCCCAATCGGTTGCGGATAAACTATAATAAGCGTTATTATTATTTGTAAAATACAATATCTTTCCATTTCCGTATTCAAAACTTAATATCAGTTTATCTTGGCTGACCATTCGTTCTAAGACGCAAGGAGTATTTTTTGGTATTACTATTTTCTCAAATTCCTTATCGCTGTTCAAAAGGATTTTACCATTTGATACAGATACTCCTTCGGCTTCCTTTGAGTTATATAAAATGATTTCTTCTGAGGTGTAAAACTGAATGTGTTTCAGAGTAGATTCAGAAAAATCATTTTGTTTCTGAATAGCTGGAGTAAAAGCCATCTTTGTTGATGTACATGCTCCTCCTAATAATAAGGAAATGAATATGATTAATATTTTATTCAAAGGTAATTGCATTTGTCATGTTTGTTGTTTTGGTTACGAGTGCTACCATAAATATAGCACCAACAGTTGCTAATACAACTTTGACCGGACGGCTTAACTCTCCAAATATCTTTCGTTCTGTGTTATTTAAATTCAGATTTGGAGTTGCCATTTGAGTTTGATTTGGTTCTGTCCTGGTCTTATAGGATTCAAAACAATCAGTACACGGAACGTAATTGTCTGTACTATCTTTAATAGATTTTTGTGCTGTCTGAGAAACTCCTATGCTGGAGATACACATTAATGCTACTATTAAAACTACTTTCTTCATGTTATTTAAAATAAGTTTTTAACAAATTAAGGTCTGAATTTCTTTCTTTAGAATTTGCATATAAATAAGAATTATCATTTACTTCAACAGTATATGTTGTAGTATTTTCATCTTTATACTCATCCTTTTTAATTTTTAAAGAATCATATCTTTTAATCTTTTCTAGTTCTTTTTGTAAATCACCATTAGAAAATTTTGGAGTTTTATTATGTTTAATTGTTTTCATGTTGTACTATACGAATTAAAATTCTTAGATGTTACACTTTATCAATCACAACGATTACAGTTGCGATATTTGTTCCGCTTTCTTTAAACATTCCAGCTTCCACATCTGTTATGATTGCTCCTACTTCTCTTAACCAGTCTCGGAATTCTATTTGTTTTTTCTGTGTACCATTTCCCCAACTTGTACTCATAATAGAAACTAAACGTCCACCTTTCTTTAAGTGAGTGTACATATGCTTTACATGGTCAATATCCTGATTCTTTGTGAATGGTGGATTGGCAATGATTTTATCAAAACAATTTTTGGCATTAGATTTTAAGAAATCATCTCCAAGTAAAATGGCGGCTGTACGTTTTTTTAATATGGAAACATTTTCAGGCATCAGCTCAAAACATTCTACAGTTGCTCCTGTCTCCATTTCTATAACATTGATAATGTCTCCCTGTCCGGCGCTTGGCTCTAGAATACGGTCTGTATTTTTTAGTTGTGCTAATTCTACGAGCTGCTCAGATAACTTACGAGGAGTTGCGAAGAACTGGTATTTCTTTTTGTTGTTTACCTTTTCTCCCTCTTGAAGTTGTAGAAAGATATTTGTTGGGTCAAAACCAAAAATAAATCCTTGAGTCTTGCCGCCTTTCCATTGGCCACCATTCTTTGTTAGAATGGTTTTTACGTCGTTATAGACTTTTGCATCTAACTTAATATTAGGGAGACGAACGACACCGTTCTCAAGTGTACATTGTTTGAATACATCCATTGCAGCAAGTGGTTCTGTTGTCTGCATTTCAACTACCGGAGCTGTTATAACCTCATCTTCAGTATTTTCTTCTTCCTCTTTCTCAACAGGTACTGAACCAATCTCCACTATCGCAAATAACGTGCTTGCTATGATTTGGTCTGCTTTTAAATAAATTCTGTAAAATCCATCCTTATCATCATGTGTATTAAAATGATATGAATGTCCCCATTGAACACAGTGCCAACTACGAACTTGTTTGAGAGCTTCTTCAGTTAAACTGAATTTTCCAGGCAATCCATAACCATGTGGTCCTTTTTCGTCTGCTATAAAAATATCAGAGAACTTTGTGGCTTCTCTAAATAAAATGGATGTTCCTCCGTTTTCTGTTTCGATTTTACGCGTCTCCATATTCATAGAATCCGGAACCATAAACTCTTCAGACATATGACCAGCCTTCTTAAAATATTGAATATATCCAGAAGGTAGTCCTGCTGTACGTTTCATATTTTCTAAATAAGGAACATATTGGTCTTTTAAAGAAGCACCGGTAATATCTTTACCTACGAAGTTTCTACCGGTAATATTGTTCCACAATATTGGAATTGATACTCCGTCATCGCTTGAGAAAATTACTTTCCCATGTTGTAATATATATTGTGTGACTTTCTTTTTCATAAGGTACTATACGATTTAATGGAGAACGGCGTTACACTATGTGTGCATATCGACAACAGTTAAACAAAATCTTTTTCCTTTTTATTAAGATTTGCATAATAATTATAAAGGTCAATAAATTTTTGTAATTTCATTCCAGTTATAAGTTCTTCTTTTTTAAGAGCATTTTCTTCTAAAATAATATTTTCAAAAAATTTATCAAAAATTTCTGTACGTGTATTTTGTTCCCCACCACTTACATTAAAACAAGATGTAATATAATCTAAAATAGTGTCTGGAGTTAAATTGTTAGATACTAAGATAGAATTTGTGCCACCAATTTGTAATTCAACTGCGGCTGCTTTAAAGTGCATTTCACTTAACTCAACATATCTAGGCATATCATCTCTAAAAGTTTCATATACCTTTTTGTTTTTTAAATTTAAAGCTTTCTTAACGAGTTTTTCCAATTCTTCTTCCTCTGAAAAATCTGGTAAAATATTGGCATAACGACCTCCTATTTCATAATAATCATACAACCCAAGTAAATTGGTTGTATAACCATAATGACCGTCTTTTAATTCATATCCATCCTCAGCATTCATCCACGAATCTAAAGAATCATATTTGTCTGCATCTTGTGGATTTTTCTTTAAGTATTTTTTAAAGTTTTTTTCGGCTTCTTTTGCACTAATGGATTTTACAAATTCTATTACCCCACCATCATCTTCATCAGCATCCTGATAGTATTTGACCAGCAAGTTATCAACTTGAAATGATTCATGGAATATTAAAACTGGAAAGTGCATATTAAAATTTGTTTCTTAATGTACTATACGAATTAACTTAAACCGGTATTACACTTATCGAACATTTTCTTGCTTCTCAAAATAAAGAGTTTCCGTTTCCTCGGTCGCTATATTCTCCCTCTGGATAACATATGCTGTGTCTCCCATTTCAATTGCTTTCTTTGAATCCTGGTATTCGAACATCCCTGCCTCGTTTTTACCAACTGTTATTTTTTTTGCATTCATAATCTTTGTTTTTTATTCTAATAATGTATCATCTTCTGTTGTTTCATCGTCATCTTCAAAATCAGATTCCATATCTTCCTGAGTTTCAAAATCTACTTCACCTTTAGTAATTTGGAGTTCTCCCTGAAAGGCCATTCCCGGCTCTTCATACCCAAGAAAGAAAGTTAATAGTGGATATTTTGGAGCAATCTCTTTTAAAAACTCAGTAGGAGGCGACCAAGCTGTATCAAAGTAATACGTAATATATTCTTTTGTAAAAGGGTATCCATCAATTTGATTACATTTAACATCCCACTTTGTACCCCAATTCGCTATCCTCCAGTCATACCAAGATTCAAAACCATATTTTTTTTGGAGTTCTACACGCAGTTTTTTACTTTCTGCCGGTTTATCAAGAATTGGATTTAATAAATCCATAGGAACAGGAAACAGTTTGTGCATAGAAAATTCAGTGTGATTAGATTGAAATATATTATCATTTTGTTCAAAATAACAAACCTGTGTCATAAATTTACTAATGTCCATTTCTTGATGTGCCGTATAAGAATCAAGGGCATCACGATATTTCTCATCAAAATTACTTTCAATAAAATCCTGTCTTAACTTTTCCGCATCCTCCATCTTTACTTTTTGTCCTTCTTCTTTAACATCAGAGATGAATTGTGCAAGTTGAGCAAGAGCTGCTTTAGTGTTCTCTGCACATGTTATTGTAAGTCTATTTTCGCACCAGTTTGGCATATCTTTTTCTTAATGTACTATACGATTTTATTTAATCCTGAGTTACACACAATGTGTAGTTAATAACTACATTAAATCATGTTTCTTGCAATACTTTCGATGCTCTTCTAAACGCTTCTTCGGAATCTTTCCGCCATTATCCTCAATTTCTTTTACAAGAGTTTTAGCAAAAGCACTAAGACCGTTTTTTAAAGCTGCTAAATCTGATTCAGTTAATTCAACTGGTTTTTTATTTTTTCTCATTATTTTGTTTTTTAATTTCTTCTACTCGTCTACATAAAAATGTGGATGCAACGCTCGTACATCTTTCTGAATGTTCTTGTTTAGCCAATATCTGCGCAACTTCTTCAAGGGTAGTAAGCACTTCGATTTCAGCTAACATTTTTTTACGTTTGTCTCTGTCAATCTCTTTTAAAATTTGCATTAAGGATGCGCTTGCATTATCTTGAAAAACTTCCTTTCCGTCTATTTTAAATTTTCTACTTTGGCTCATTGATTCTTTATTTACTGTACTATACGATGTTTATTCTTCTAACGTTACACCACCAAACAAACAAAGATATAAGTTTTATCATTCGATTGGCAGAAATTTATTCTGACTTTTCGTATATCAATTATAAGTGTAAAAAAGGCGAGAGATGTCGCCGGCCCGTGAAGACCAGGGAAATTCCGCCGCTTCCAGGAAATAAAAAAGCCCCACATTTCTGTGAGGCTTTTATAAAATTCGATTATGTTTAATCTTCAGGTAAAACATTTCGCAATGCACTCATGGAAACATTATGTACAAGCAATTCATCTATTACTGTGTAATCTTCTTGGAGGAAGTCTAATTTTAAACGCTCAATTACTTTATCCACAAGTTCATGTCGAGCATCCTCTATACGTTGTATTGCGGCTTGAATTTCTTCTTGAGCATATTTGTCTGCTTTGGCTCGTTCATCCTTATAAGTGACATTACCTTTATCGTCAATGGTGGCAATTACTGTTCCATTTTCATCATCATCAGGTTTTGTCCAAGCATCAACGTGTGTAATTCCAGTTTCTTCATCAACATAATTTGTGCGAATTTCCGCCCAAATGTTTTTTGCTTCTTTGATTTTCTTTTTCATCTTATATCGTTTTACAATTTGTTTAAATTCTCTTTTGCAATTCTTAATTCTTCTAAAATGGCTTCCGATTCCATTATAGCCTTAAAGTGTTTCTCACGCAATCCATCAATTTCATCATTTTTAATTGCTAATTTTAAAGGTATAAAGAAATTCACAACTGCTTCCTCTGCTAATTTTCTGGAACTAAAAATATAAAAACCTCTATTATGTCCTTCATTACGATTAAAAGATTTTACTTGAAATATATTATTCACTTTATATACATAAAGCAATTTAGGGTCAACAACAATTTTATTTGTAGATATTCCAAACATAACTGTTTTATCTTTTAAATGACCAAAATGTAATAAAGTTTCGGTATCACTAACTTGTAAAATGTTTTTTATATCCCACTCACGAATGTTAGTACTACCAACTTGAATAGCATAAAATTTTTGACCTATTGAAAACATTATATTTTACTTATTTCTTTAATGTTTATGAGTTCGGATTTTATTTCTTGTTTCACAATTAAATCTACAATGGTTAATGCGTCATCTTGAGTTTCTGCATCAACCTGAACTTTGATTGGGTCGGTTTTTACTAATATACCTTGTTCACCTAAATGATGTATGCTGGGTTGACTATAAAATTCTATCCTGAATTCTATTTCAAAACGTTTCAAATTACTGTGGAGCCAATGAACAAAATGTTTTTTTATAAACTTCATTATTAACGGTTGTAGTATTACTCCAAATACAAACGCTCCTATCATGATTAATAATATTAGACCTATTATGTGCATATTAAAGGGTTTTAAAATAAGTTTCTAAGTTATTCAAACTATCAACCATTTCAAAATATTTCTTCCCTGTTTGTTCGGTTTGATATGTGTGTTCTTTAATTAATTTTGGTAACAAACATTCTTTTGCAACAACCTGTGCTTTTTCTACACTAGAAAAAAGAATGACTGAGTGATTATTGTCGTGATTATGGTCTATAAAATCTTTTTTGCTGCACTCAACTTCATAAAATATTAAAGAGGGTTTCTCTTTTTTATCTTTTATAAAACGTTCATAGGCTTTATCTACCTGTGTGCTTAAACTAAAATTTATTCTAAATAATAATCTTTCATAGTCAGTTGGATTATCAATCACAAGATAATAATCAATGTCTGAATCATATTTACCTTTAGGTTTCTTATAAACTAATGTGCCGGAATGAATTTGTCCAGACTTGCAGTCTAAGACTACTAATGAAATTCCTTTAAATTTACCTTTTCTTGCCATAATGTACTATACGAGTTAATAATAACTTCTATTACAGTTTTTTGGTTTTTCTTTTTTCAATTAATCCACAAGGAATTAACTCTATATCCGGATATTTCTCTTCTAAATACCAGCTTTTAGCATCCTTCTGTTTTTCCCAATAACTTGCTTTATCAATGTCTTTTACAAAATTATAAACAAACATTTTTCCTGGTTCTGGATTTTTGTCTATGCTTAAATAAAGCTTTCCTTTTTTATATACGAAAAATGTTGTTTTTGTTTTTTTCATGTTGTACTATACGTTAAATAAAAAAAAGACGTTATATTAATAGTCCAGTTTTTAGATTAATGTGCGGATTTTTCAATTCTTCTTTTATAAAAACAATTTCCCTATTCATATCTTTGAGTCGCTGTAAATGTTCTTCCAAATTTGCACGGAATCCTTGTCCAAAATATCCTGTTAGATTTCTATAATAACCTACCTGATTTGATTTCCATTGAATAGTAAATGATTGCTTACCTTCTTGGTCTTTTTCGCTTCTAACTGTGATATATGCTTTATTATATTCTTTATCCATAATGTACTATACGTTAAATAAAAAAAAGACGTTACACTACCAACGTCTTTTGTTTTTGCGGCCTTTCTTCGATGGCCAGGGGTTATTTTCTATTGAAGGGTAAAATACTGTATCTTCTCTTGATAGTGCTTTTAAAACAATAGGAGGTGGACCGAATGTCTTTAAGTTCTCCGATGCGATTCTTTTTACATCCATACTTTTTAAGTCATCAGCGGTTAATGTAAGACCTTCTTTTGTGTTTACATCCTCAATGGAATTTACAATGATAATTTCATGTTTGGCAACATCCATGTGTAATGCTGCCATTTTACCAAGTGCTGCACTTTCAAGTCCTGCGCCGATAATGTAAAGTTTTGTCTTTCCTTTTTCGTCGCTGTTATTGCTGGTTAATTCTATCATTATTCTTTAATTAAAAACTGTGGAAAAATTTCATGATTATATTTTAATGTTGAACCGAATTGCTCATTCTCAACTTTAACACCAACAATCGGATATGAACGTGGAGACTTTGTTGACCATCCAGTAGCTGTAATTATCCCTGTTTTTTTAATTCCGTGTTCACTTCCAAGTTGTGTATTAGAAATAAATGAAACTGTATCCCCTATTTCAAAAAGAGTAAAATCCTTATCTTTTTCGTAAGCCTCTTTTGTATCACGTAAATAAGGAAAGTCGGCAGTTTTTGTGGCTTTATGAAATATGATTGTATTTGAATCCATTTGCATTGTACTATACGACTTTTAATTTATTGGTGTTACAGTTAGTTATTCAAAGCCTTTATTAAATGCGTAATGTTTCAAATAATTTAGTTCACGTAATACATACACATAATGAGAGGAAGGCATATTTTGATAATCATTATAATCGCCGTGTAAACCTATGTGTTTATAAACTTTTAATTTTTTTAATAATTTATAATCAGGATTTATATGATAAGAACAATAATGCTTTTGCATTCCTTTCTCAAAATCTGCGATAATCAATTTTGTAACTTCTTTTATTACATCCACATATTTTTCATCCGTGTACTCTGCTCCTAGTGAAAATAAATGTAATTTTCTACTTCTTTTAGGAGATTCCAATTCTTCTGGAGCGGTGATAATCATATCAATATAACCAGTTCCTTGAAAAACAATTATATTCAAATGTGGATGTGGGATAATAAAAATGTAACGGCTTTTTGTGTGCATACCTTTTTTATAATAGGTATCCCAATTTACCATCTCTTCAACTGAAAGTACATTTTTGTATTCTGTCAAATATGGATGTAAAACGTTATCTATATAATTTCTAGATTTCTTTATGTTGTCTTTTTGAGATTCCCAGAAAGAACGATTGATGTCATCATAATCAAATTCAAATTCATCAGCTTTGTGTTCTTCAAAAAGTTTTTTGAGTTTTAAATCCGACTGACTAATTGGACGAATATCATATTCAGACATTTTTATTTTTTCATCTAACTCTTCAAAGTTATAATCTTTATAACCATTACAATTATCCGTAACGAATCCATCTTTAATAGTTAAAAATTGTATTCCATTACCGGAACCACCACGATTAACTTTAACCTTATCACCTGCTTTATATGTTTCTAGTGGTTTCTTCTTTGCCATGTTGTACTATACGAACTTTAAAATTGCTACGTTACAGCTTAATAAAAATATCCTTGATTTTCACAATCTTTCGGATAAGGTAATTTATCCCAAAATTCTTTCCAGTTTGAATCGGCGCTTGGAAGTGTTTGAACCAATTTTGGTAAGCTAATTCCTTTCTTCGCTGCTGCGTTAAAGTCGCCATATCCATTAGGATAAACTTTTGTCCATCCTGCTTCTACCAACTCATTAGCGGTTTTATTAAAACCTTTTATGGGTGTACCCCAATTTGTAAAATCCTTACCACATTCTAATACCTTTTCTCCATCAGTGAGAATAGTTTTATGAAGTAAATCAATTGCTTTAATTCTTTTTTCATCATTATTTGCTCCTTCAATACCATTTAGTTCAGCAATAAGAACATAAATATCCATTCCGCCAAACTCACCATATCCGTCATAGGCCGGTTCTGTAAAAACCTGACCATATTCTGTAATCATATGTATAGTGAATGCTTTCCGAGATGAATGAATATTCGGAACACTTTTTCTTGTATCTGACGTTTTCCAGCTAAAAAATCCCATGTTTTATTGTTTGTTTGTGTACTATACGATTTTATTTAAAACTGTGTTACGCTTTTAATATAGAAACCTTAATGTTTTTAGGTTTGTGTGTTTTAAAAAGACTAGCAAGGTGATATTGATAGCGATTTTGATAAGCTTCGTAAAGTTCTATTAATTTTTCTTTAGCTTCTTCAGAAGTTTTAGCAGTTGCTTTATCCCAGCCTATATTTGTTCTTACTTGAATTTCAAAATCCTTATTAGTTTTTTGATAATAAAATCCAATATCGCTGAATAATGGGTAACGTTTATTCGCTTCGTAAGCACTTACATACAATTCTTTTCCAATGAAAACTAGCTTAATATTTTGAGTTTTATGTCCCATGTTGTACTATACGATTTTGTTTAAATTGGTGTTACACTTTTTTGGATTTTGCTAAAATTTCTTTCACTAATTCCTTAGAAATTCTGTTTATATCAGAATTATGTTTTTTAAGTTGCCTAGGTGTCATTAAGACTGTACGGTCAATTTGATTAATAAAATCCTTATAGGCTTTATTTTTTAGTGATGATTTAAAACGAAGTGGTCTTTCAAATCTTTCACCATAAATAGCATATGTCATTTGGTTAATATGTGTGTTTGACCATTCTAATTTTTCTGCTGTGCCGGAATTAAACCATCCATAGCCTTTTCCTTTTTTTAAATTCATTTTATATTCAGCGACGGCCATAGTGAAAATGGCTTTAAAATTCCTTTCTTCTTTATGAAGAGAATCACTTAAAATATTTGCAAGCCATATCTGTTCCTGTTTATATTCTCTCGGAAACATTGGACGTTCCTCATTATATCCAGGTTCATTTCTGGAAAGTTCTAATAAACGTTGAACTATTTTTAGGTTTGAATTTTCTTCCATGTTGTACTATACGATTTAAGGGAGAATTGCGTTACACTATTTCGTTAAAAGCTTTTACTGCTTGCTCAAGCTCGGTTCCTGAATATTCTTTAACGAGCTTCTTTTGATTATAAAGCCTGAACTTGGTCTCATGGTATTTAAAACCATCAAAGGGAGACACAACGGCTCTCAGAGACTTGTTAATATCTTTGTCAAGTACTGAGGCCACTTCTATTTCGCATAGCTTATTTGCCTGAATAAACTGTTTTACGGCATTAACTGTCAAATCCTTCATTATAGTTTTATTTGAATTATATCGGTTTTAGGGAAAATCATATCGTAATGTGTTCTCGTATGTCCTTTTTCAAGAGTAGCCAACTGGTCAGCGATCTTCTCTCTGCCTTCCTTGGTCATCCTATCAGTATATAAAATACCGTTGAGGTGGTCATACTCATGTTGAAATACAATACAAGCGAATCCTCTTAAGCGCAATTGCTTTTTATTAAACTTTGAATCATAATATTCAACGTTCATAATTTCATTTCTATCAGGAACAATTCCATTAAGGCCGGGTATGCTCATACAACCCTCTTCAGATTTTTGTTTGCCGCCACGACTAATAACAACCGGATTTATCATTACTGTTTCCTCACCTTGTACACACATCACAAATATTCTTGAGTTGGAATTTACTTGAGGTGCTGCTAAACCTACTGCGCTTCCCAATCCATACATGGTGGCAAGGAGATTATCCACAAGACTCAGAGTCTCTGGATTATTTTCTGCCTCTACACACATCTCTTTTAAGATAGGAGAACCGTAACCTACGATTGGGAGGATTTTACCTGTCATAACGTAATTTATTATAAAATTGTTTTCTTTCGCTTCCAGTTAAGAAATTTGAGAACAAGCTGGTTCCTTCTGTTGAGGTTGAAGTTTCATAGATAATATACTTTACTGTATCTATCCACCACTCAAAACCATTTACGAATACTTTCTTTCTCATACTGTATCTCTTTATGTACTATACGATAAATATAAAAAGCAAGTTACACATATCTACGCCACCAGTTCTGAAGATATCTGGAACCAGGAGACCCGGATATCCCTGGTCACATCCGGACCTGCAGAATTGAATTTATTTGTTTTTTATACCATGCAAATATAATCATTTTATGGGAATGGTAGATTTATCTAAGAACAGAACGGTTGGCAGAATTCTATTTTGATTAATCGTATATCTGCGTAATAAAAAAGGTACCAGCCTTCCTGAAGAGACCGGGATATCTTCAGGGCCAGCGACCAGATATCTGGAAAAGCAAAAAGCCCAACCGTTTATAGATTGAGCTTTTTACCATTACCAAAACAAAAAAAGCTGCTTGTGAAAGCTACTTATGATACAAACTTAGTACAAAAAACATAAAAACCCAAGAGTTATCTTGAGTTTTTTTACTTAAAATTCTTTAGATTCTGTATTTCAGCCGATAAAGGTTTTTACTTAAAGTAATACTTTACTTCTTTTTCTTTTCCTGAAATACAGTGTGGTGTTTTTCAAAATCCCAGATGGTCATTGATTTTTCTGATGTACCTTCTGCTTTTACTGTAAGATATGCTTCATACAACGCTGAACCTTTCTGTGGCAGTTTAGCTGACTTTACAATCGACTCCACATATCCGCGACACATTTTCATCTCACCAGCTTCAATTGCTTTAGAAACCTCTGCTTGAGATAAACCATCGCCCTCTACCATTTTATGACATGGAAATAATCCATCATTTCTTTGAAATGTTTTGATGTCCTCAATAGTATAGTCTGTCAACCAGCCTCTTATTGATTTATTGCTGAAAGGACATTCTCCGCACAATTTACTGCAAACTTTTAATTTAGGTTTTGTTTCTTCTTCTTCAATATTTTCCAAATATTCTGCATCCACTAAATCTTCATCCTTTATCCTTTCATGTAACCAATCAAATGCTTGACAAACATCGGAAGGTTGACCTTCCGAGAACTCATCCTCTCTATCATAAACTTCGTCCTCTGAAAGGATTTTACCTTCCAGGATTTCAATTTGAGTATCAATCAGAATATGATTATTTTCATTGAAAAAATTTATTTCAGGTAATGCTTCTCTTTGTTTTAAAAGAGCTTTAATCATCCTGTCGATTTCTGTTTGTTTTCTCATAACGTACTATACGGAATAAATTAAACCGATGTTACATTTAAAAAGAAAACCCCAACGTCTGCCGTTGAGGTTTTCTTGTTCCTTTTCCACAAGCTAGGCTTGGTACTTAGGTGGTGGAAGTAGGAGGACTCGAACACTCCGACACATGCTTTTTCAGGGCATTGCTCTTAAAGATTAACCTTTCGATTCACCACCCCTGAGCTATACTTCCTTATATTGTTTGCAATTTAGTCCCATGATTTATGACCTTTGGGTTTTAGTAGCCGGAACGGTCATGCGGCCAACATTCTTTGCAAACTTACTACTTTAACGTTCCCAGTTACATAAAAGTTACAAGGAAATAAAAATATTTATTTTATTGCTTTATTATATTCTTCTTCTGTGATTTCAGTTACGTTATCAACGTACTTGTCATCATCAGGTTCGATTTTACCTTGGTCAATTGCAATTCCAATTATATCTTGTTTTTCCCAATTGTTTACAACTGTACCAGTTATAAAAACTGAAAATCCTACACCTCCTCCATGATTTACATGTACATCAAAAAATCCTTTTTTCATATTGCTTATTTTATTATTTGTTGTGGAGAAGGGATGAATCGAACATCCGACACACGGTTTTTCTTGGCCGCTGCTCTACCAACTGAGCTACCTCTCCATATTTATTCTAAGATAACAGGATAATTTTATTTCGTCCGCAACTTACCTGATTCTACGGCTTCATCTTAGAATGTGTTATGCTTGTTTGGTATCCTTGATATAATCAGGATTGTTTTTAATTGCTCCTCTCACATCGTCAAGAAGTATGGAAATATGATGTCTTTCATGCAGCTCTTCTAAATCGTCAATGCCACGTACCATTGCTTGTAATTTACCCAACGATACTTCTTCAAGAGTATATGTTCCGTTTTTATTTTTCTTTATTCTCATGTTGTACTATACGATTTAATTTAGTATTGCGTTACAGTTATTCCTGAACCTGATACAGTTTGTTTTCTACCAAGCATATCAAAAAACATTATTTTGTTTCCGTCTTGAGAAATAATACTGTCCGTTATATAAGTGTCTCCTTCCGCTACACCAAAATTATATACTGTAATAGTATAAACCGACTTACCTTCGCTTTTAGCTTTTAAACCATACGAAACGTGAGCAAGCACAATTGCGATGATTAAAGCGATAATGATAAAAAAGAATGTTCTGTTCATATTGTTTTGTTTTATACCGTACTATACGAAGTAAAATCCAACCACGTTACACCTAAAACAAAAAAACCACTCTGTTAAAGTGGTTTTGATTTTTATTTCTTAGCTGTCTTGCGAATCGGCTTAATTGTAATGGCCAATCGGAAACCAGAACCTCTCAAAAGAGTTTTAACGTCCTTTAGGGAGAGTCTTTTGGTTTTTGAGATAGTTTTTAATGTTACTTTTTTGGCGGCGGTTTTTACCGGTGCTGTTGTTTTGGTGGATTTTACACTCTTAGCAGCAGTAGCCGTAACTTTTGTAGCTGTAAGTAGACCGTGTTTTACCAAATCATTTTGCACCATTGTAATGTGCGATTTCATCTGGGATGATTTCTTTCCTCGGTTTTCTGGGAAGGTCTTTAAAATTTTTAGAAGCGCCTCGGCAGAGGTTTTGTCTTTGTACAGAGCATTAGCAATTGCTTGCTTTACTGCTCCCATACCAGAAGTTTTCAGATAATTGTCGAAAGTCATAGTTATAATTTTATGGTTTATTATGAAACGTAAATCTACGATAAAAGTTTCAATCAACCAAAAAACTCTTAAGCCATCTGCTTAGGGAGAACTCCAAAGTCTTGAAAGAATTTTCTACGCTGTGTTAGAATCTTGGTGTCATTTTCAAGAGCTGCTTTATGTTCAGTATCCTTTTCGTTTTTTTCATAAGAATGGTTCTTATTCATTATGTCTTTAGCTTCTTGTCTGATATAATCTAACCAAGCGAAAACGTTATTACCAAAACTCATTGGTCGGTCTACTGAACTTTGTACTGGAACTTTATATGATGACTCAGTGATGACCTCGTCTGATTTGGCTGATAGGATTTTTCCAACCAGTTCTTCATTTACACGCACACCGTTAAAATGTACTTTAGTCTTAGACATCATTTTAACATATTGTTCTCTGCGTTCTTGTTCTTGCTTTCTTTTTCTTAAAATAGAAAAATCAAAAATTTCAATTAACATTTTGGCTCCTTTTTAAAGTTTAAACGAAATGTGGTTCCTTTTGTTTCACTCTTAAATGTTAAAGTACACCTAATGTATCCGGTACTTTTGGCACTCTGGCCAGGTATTCGTTGATTTCTCTTTCAACTTTTTCTTCAGGGGTTTCGGGTTTGTTTTCCATAAGGTACTATACGAAAAGTGTTTTTAAATTGTTACAGTTAAGAAATATAATCACAAAAGAAATAATGAAATTCATCCTGAAATTTAAGTTCTGAATCATACACATCTATAACAATACAATCAGCCAATTTTTTAATATCTATGGTGTGTTTTCCATTGTCATATTGTTTATTAGATAAATCTGTTCTTATTTGATTTACTAGTTCTATGACGCTATCTTCGCCTAAAGAAACTTTTACTTGTTCTTTACCATCTAAAAGAATAGTATATGACTCTTCTGTATTTCCAACGTATGTTATTTTCATAGATTATTTCGCTTTTAAAACAATTTTCAGTTTACTCTCAACTGTAAGGTCATTGATGATAGCCCAAGCAATTATGTTTGCAATAGACTCGGAAAGAACTTTTAACTTAGCTTTTGGTGTAGTGTTCTTTTCTTTGTTGTAGAACGCTTTACGAGCCTTCTCGCTTTTAATTTGAACCACTACGTTCTGTCCTTCCTGTGTAACTAAAATATCTTTTTCCATTATTTCTTTAATTTTTGCATTTGTTCTTCAAACTCCTTCCAAGATGCATAACCTTGATTGATATTCTTATCGTACACCGCTCTTATATCAGGAGTCGGGGCTGTTTTTTGTTGTTCTTGTAATCTATTTACAAATGAACTGAACATTACTCCAACAAAATCACAAGTTTCCTTTGTAAGGGAGATTTGTTTGTTTGTAAGTAACAAACGCTTAATTTCCTCAAACATTTCTCGTTTAGCCTTATACTCTTCATACAAACCTTTGTTTGCTGGAGTCTTATCGTTCTCATACTGTTTTTCATCAGAACGAGCTTCTGCGATAATTTGATTTAAAAATGATTCTATCTTGTTCATATTGTACTATACGAATAATTAATAAGAAGTGTTACACTTAAAGTAGAAAAGACCGAGGCTATGAGCGTCGGTCTTAATTCTTTTGTTGAGGTCAAAACCTCGTGGCATATTGCCTTATATTATTTTTTTTGTTTTTTGTTACTTACTTAGGAGAGCCACCGGACTCGACAAACTTTGCCGTAATGGTTAACTTTACTTTCGGTACACGCGGTAATGTTTTTATGTAGAATAGATGTTTTGCCATCCCGACTATCCACGTCCCTAATCTTACGATTTGTTTCGGTCGTAGTTGGGGCAGGTGCAGTTACTTTAGTAACTACCTCTGCCACACTGGGCTGAGCCTTGGAATTCTCTATTCCATAGTTGGGCGTGTGCCGGTCTGTGTTGGCGATGGCGATGCAGATGCAACTTACCATCAAGAACATGAGCATTTTGAACTTCATACTTTTTTTCCTCTCTTTCTTGTTTTTACTTCGACCACTTATACACTCGCTGGCCGTTTTGCGAGACTCTTCATTGAGTTCCTTTTAGAATGTACTATACGATTTTTATTTCGTAGGTGTTACACTTATTTGAAGTTAGATTTCTTCTTCTTCGTTTTTACTTTCTTGAATATCCGACCCATCCAAACCACTACTTAAAATTTGCGCACCCAATCCATGAGTTTCTCTTTGTAATGATTGATTAATGAGCATAATAGCTTCGTGGGCTGCCTTTACATTATCTTCTCCTTCATTAACATCTATTTGAATAGATAGATTATTTATTGTGATTGTTTTCATGTTGTACTATACGATTTTTATTTCTTGTGCGTTACACTTCTACTTCAAAAACATCAAACCATGTGGTATCAGATAATTCATAAAAATCACCATCTCCTGTGATTTCTTCAACAATGTTGCAATCATCATTATATTGTGCTTCTGTTGCATCATCTTTAATTAAATCAACAACCGATTGAACTTCTGCTTTTAACTCTTTAATAGTAGCATGAGCTGATAAACCATGTTCTCCAGACTTGTGATTCATAAAAAGAAAGAACATCTTTTTCTTTTCAACTTTAAGCAATGCCTTAAAATCTTTTTTATACTTTTCAACTTCCGCATCGAGTTTTGCTAACTCTTTTTTTTCATCCTCAGTAGGAAATTCCTGGATTACTGTAGTATTGGTTTTTTTATAGTCTGCTAAAAGTTTAGCTAACAACTTTAATATTTTTGTTTTGTTTGCTTGTTTCATGTTGTACTATACGATTTTAAAGGGAGACACGTTACACTTATCTATCAAGTTTATAAATCTTTTCATAGTATGCCGACCTTTCTGCATAATGTTTTTCTAATTTATTACTTTGAGTAATATTTTCAGTTTCAGTTCGAACTAAATCTATGTAATCTTTCCATTCTTCCTCTGTATAAATTAATATCTCGTCTCCCGACGCTTTATGACTTGTTAACCAACTATTAATATGTGATTTGTCTCGACGAGTATCGGACGAACGATAGTTAATATTTAAATAAAATTTAGTTTTATCATCTCTCCCGAAGTCACATCTTACCTCAACCAATGTTGTTTTGTGTACAAAAGTTTTCTTTTTTGATTGAAGTATATGATAAGCTATAACATGAACAAATTCCTTCTTTTTTAATTTAACGACAATTACATTTCCTTCTTTGATATAATCAGCACTTAACACTTCTGCTCGACACTGTTCAGTGTTATAATTACTTATCGTTCCGTTGAGATTTCTCCCTTCCGAGTAAACATTATCCAACTCATCCCACAGTACTCGCATCTCAGTAAAAGATTCCGTAATGTTTTGTACAAATAAACCATTATACTTAAATTCTTTCAACAAGTAAGTAGAAATAGCTAAATGCTCCTCTACAATATCAAAATCTTTTCTTTCACCTTCTCTGTTTAATAAATCAATTCCTGAACCATTAAAACTAAACGCATAAGGACTATTAATACTAATGTTATTTTTTGTTGCAAGTGTATTTCTGATTTCTGAATATTCAAATACATCATACTTTTTAGCAATGCGGAAATTCATATCAGTGCTATGTGATTTTTCTACATTCCATATATATCTTACAGTCACAGATTGTTCATCTATGAAAATGGCAATTTTACGTTCCGGTGCAATCGTAACATTTTGCAAAAACATAGATAAAAGATTTTGAATTGTTTTTTTTCTAAGGTCTTTTAATTGAGTCCTAATAGACTCAGAAGAATTTTGTAGAAACTTTATTCTAGCCTCTGCTGCTTGTAAGTCTTCGGCATTTTCTATTTTATCTATTTGATTGCTCATATTGTACTATACGAAATAAGGTTTATCTGTGTTACACTTTTGTTAAAACAACATCTGTTAATTTATACAATGGTGTTCCTTTTGTTTCGAGAATATCAATCTTATTTTTAAAACGTTTGTTCATGGTATCTGCTATAATGTAAATTTCATCCTTATCACCAGCATTACTTAGCTGGACTTTGTCTCCGTACTTAAACTTCTTTAAAAGGTCTCTTGATACCGCTATCCATTTATGCTCACTTGCTTTGTTTGGATTGATTTTATAGCCACAAGCCGTTACTAAAGGAGAATCATCACATTGACCAACCACGGCATAATACATGGTCGCTGTTACTTTAAAAGTAGGTTTATCCACTTTTTTCTCAACCGAATGAGTTTTGTGATTTACAATTTGAATTACGTCGTATGATTTGACAAAGCAAAACATAAGGACTGTTAATAGTATTATCTTTTTCATAGTGTACTATACGACCTTTTTTGGAACCGTATTACACATAAAAACAAAACCTCCCAACTTTTAACTTTGGGAGGTTTTATATAAATAAAATATGTTTCTTAAAGCGCATCTTCGGTCGGTGGTCTTGCTCGGTGCATACGATTTGTTTTTCTCATTTGTTAGGCGAATTAATTATACTGAAAATTTGGACACTCCTCAACTGCCATTACCATAGCAATCATTTTACCCATTGTGTAGTTTTCGATTTTACGATATAAATTTGCACTCTCATGCCCAACACGTATCTTTAAGTCTATATCCTTAAGATTCTCTGCGGTGGCTGATTGTCGTTCTAACTCCATCATCTTCTCGGTAAATTTCTTTTCCTCATCAATGGATTTTACGATGATTTTTTTAAATGAGCTGCTGTTAATTTCCATAGTGCTTGTTTTGGTTATAAGGTACTATACGATTTAATTTTTTGGGAAGTTACAGATAAAAATTTTAATTAAAATCTATTTGGAAACTATCTTTGTACATTGTAATGATGAGAGTTTTCCACAATTTGTGAGCATCAGCTTTTTTGATAATTTGAATCATGTTATAATCAAGCAGTTCCACAAAATCATCCCCACCACAAATTTTATGAAGTTTATCATACCAATCTTCAAAAGCAACTTCATTAGGATTAAATCCTTTTGCATATATCACATAACGATATTTAAGAAAAGGTATTTCTTTTTCTCCTCCAAACCTTGCAGCAAATTCCACAGGGTCTTTCGTTTGATTTGCCTCTACATAATCGGGTAACTTATCTCTCCAATATTGGTTATCTAAAAGTAATTTCTTCTGATATTCTTTACAAACAACTTTAAGGCTATTCTTAAATTGTTTATCTACTTGCCATCGCATTAAGTCAGGCTTTCCGTTACTCATTAAATAAGCGCCACGGTCTTTTACTAAGTGTAGCCCTGCCTTAACTGTATTATCAATTTCTTCTTGTGTCTTGCGTTCAAGACCAATATATGCTTCGCCAAGAGTCTCTAAAAACTTCTTAGAGGATAAAGAATGATTAACTAAAAGCATAACGTCTTTTAATTTAAATACTAATTTTCCTAATGGTTTGGTTTGTTTTGGCATAATGTACTATACGAAAACTTATTTAATGGCGTTACTGATATTTTCAATTATTTCTATCTTTGATACCGATTCCATATATTTTTTTAAATGATAATCTGCTTGAAATGAATGTTTGTGTACGTCATATGGTAAAATGTGGTTTTTTAAATACCATTTGGCTTTTTCCTCGGTTGTGAAAATCATATACTCTACCACATCAGGACGACCCCAACGACATTTGTGCATATATTGTTCATTAGGATAATTTACAGTACAATCATATTCAAACAATACATTGTGTCCTGCTCTGTAAAAAGCTACTTCTTTAACTTCGTCTTTTCCGAAATGAATATATTGATTACTTTCAAGGTTATGGATAACAACTTCAAAAACGTTATAAGTTGTTAGGTTAATTAAAAATACTTTTTGTTTATCTTCTAGCCATCCCATTTGCGTACTATACGGAAAAGGATTGTATTGTGTTACATAGACATTGTGTCTATGTTCCAGCTTCTTCAGCTGGCCTTCCAGCCGGCGACATCTTTCGTCGTTTTTTAACTTATAATTGATATACGAAAAATCCAATTACAAATCTACCATTCGTAAACCTATTCGTTTGGCAGAAACTTATTCTGACTATTCGTATATCAGTACAAAACCAAAAACCAGCCGCTGCCTGCACGCCGGCTGGGACCAGGGAAGAATTCCGCCAGGTGAAATAAAAAAAGCCACCCCATTACAGAGTGGCTTTTAAAAAATATTATTTAATTATTAATCGACTATAATGTCCAATGTTTGTCCATTAACTTTTACAGTACCTCGCACACCTTTTAAAATGAATGTACGAAATTTAGTTGTCTTAAGAAATTCACCGATAGCTTTTTTGGCTAGGGTTTTTGGTGAGGATTTTACTTCTTTCTTTGTTCCAGCTTGTAACACTTCTTTCTTCTCTGATTTAGCGAATAAATAAATTTCTTTCTGTTCGAAATTATATTTAATACTGTAATTATAATCATTAAAGTGCATATAAGCATTCGATTGTGCTTGAGATAAAACTGCATTAGGAGTTGTGAGAGACTCTTTTAATTCCATCAGTGCTGTATTCCAATCTGCTTGAGTATAGTCGTTAGAAGGAACGTATTCAATTCCATTCTCTAATAATTTTAAATCAGACTTCTTTGCGTTATCATAATTTGCACCAACATTCAATAAACGTTTACTTAACTCTCCGTGTTTATTCTTATACTGGAGTGAAACGAAACCAACCCCTTTATATGACATAAAGAGGTTGTAGAGTTGCTGATATAATTCGTTATTCATTCCGATTCCTTAAATTCGTATCTCAACCGAGTATCAATGATTGTAAAAACCTTATTACATTCCATAATCATAATATGATATACTTCTGTATTGGCAAGTGTACGCAATCTCTTTCTTAAACTTTTTAATTCATCAGCGGTAGTACTGTTAGTTACCTCTGTTTCTATTTCACGTAACGTTTCCCAAAATCTTTTAGACTTTTTCATTTGGTGTTGCATTATAGTAAACATTAATGCAAGGATGACCGATATGATAGTTGATGTAAGGTCTGAGTCTAATTTGTTCAACATTTGTGTTCTCATTTCTACAAGACTCCAAGCAATAAAAAACACCGTGTAACAAAATATGAACCATATAATGAATTGTATCAATGCTGGAGCCTTATTAAATTTGGCCATTAAAGTTTCTTTTTCCATGTTTTAAAAATGTTTAATATAATGAACAAAATATGCCGCTCCCCACAAAATCAACATCACAATAATATAAGAAAGTAACATTAAAATATACTGAACAGTTTTTGGCATACCATATTTGTCTTCATCTGATTCTTCATCTTTAGCTGTGAGAATGTATCCCTTGTTAACTTTCAGTTTGATGATTGATATTAATATCAATGCGCCATATACTGTTTCGTCTTTTAAATCATACAAGAGACTTAATTCATACAATTTAATTATATCTTGTATGATATAAGTGAGTAGAGGGAGAGTTATCAGTATGTGGATAAGGAAAAACGCTAACCCTTTGAATATAATTATTAAGATTTTGCTCATATCTATAAAACGATTTTTAAGGGAGAATGTTACAATAATAAACTAAGACCTTTTCCAAAACCACCTGTGCCCAAAATAAACCCAAAGTCATACTAGCCACCATTATTATTCTTGGCATACACCGCAATATCATTCGAGCAAAGCTCCCCAATGAATGAAAAGAAACAGATTAGACCATGCCATAGACCACCCCAAAACCCATATGTATGTTCCGCAACCGGTAAACATTGTTCTACATGAGACACATCAGCGCAACCTGATAATAAAATTATAAGCGCACACACTATAAAAGGAAGTACCTTTTTTGGACTGATTTTTAACTGCTTCATATTATTTGGTTTGGTAGATTATTTCATCTTTAGTAAAAGCCTTTTGATTTGGACGAATTACACTATAAGAAGCCAATACAAAATAAGTGTTCTTTTGAAATACTTTTTTCATCATGTCGGCTTTCTTTTGTGCTTTTTCTTTTGGAACAATTCCTTTAGCACGGTCGCATAAGTACGTGTCAACGATTGTATCCTTTTTTCCGGTAGGTTGATTATCTTTTGTGGTAATGATTTGATAAGCTAAAGGGATAATAATTGTATCCTCACTTTCGTTATCAATACTGTTAGGCTTAGTTGTGTCTAAAACAACAACACTTTGATTTTCCTCTTTTACAGTTTCTTCTATTATATTAAAAATATCTTCCATAGTTTGTTTTGGTTGGTTATACTGTACTATACGATTTTACAAAACACTACGTTACACTTATTTTGTCCAATTAGATTTAGACTTTAGCATCCTTAGAACTGCTGGGAAAAGATGCTGTAAATCATTTGCATTCATCCCATTGTCAATACATACCTTTGCCATAGAGTTGGCAAGCTCTGCTTCATTCTCGGCCTTTAAACACTCTTGTTCGTTCTTTACATCAGCATCAAATAACCAATGCTTAACCATATCATTGTTCGGATTGATATTTAAACGTCCCTTTACTATATGGGTACGAAATGGTTCTGAATTCGCGTTTTGACTCATGTTTACCTTTTGTTTATGTACTATACGAATATAAAGAAAAAGGAGTTACACTAGCAAGTAAAATCCAAACTATTTTTCATAATTCGGTTGGCAGAAAACAATTCGGAGTTTTCGTATATCAGGTTATAAAGGAAAACGCTCCAGCTGCAGCCGGCTCCGGTCCCCAGGGAAAAATCTTCCTCGCCCAGTAAAAACGCAAAAACCCCCACATTTCTGTGAGGGCTTTTGTGAAGTCTATAAGGAATCGTTCTCGACCTTTTTAGTTGTCGCGTCCTTAGTATTAGCGTTTATAGCTTATTCCAAAGACTTCGTTTATCTTAATTGGTTTCTACAATTTGTACGTGTTTTCTTAGGAAATCATTGTAAGCATTTATTGCTTCTTCCATGTTTACTTTGAAGTATGTTTGTTTTAATGCTGCCATCATTTCTGCTACCTTCTTTGAAATACCTCTGCTTTGTAAATAGAATACTGCATCTTTATTTGCTGCACTATAAAGTGATTTGATATTCACACCCGGAATTTGGTTGATATAAGCATCAGAGAACTCATCAATATCAGTTACAAGTTCATATTGCGTAGGTAAATAATATTCCGCAACAGTTTTGGTGCGCATGATTTTTACTTCGTACACAGGTAACAACAATGCCATCCTTACCCCAGCTTCATACATTTGTCGTTCCGTTTTTTTGATTTTACTTTCCTTTTCATCAGTTTTCTTTTCACTATAAGGAATTGTCATGTCCTCAAGTTCTGCAATAGTAACCTTTAAAAGTTTTGCATATTTCTTTTGAGCTGCTTCGTATTCCTCATTATAACGACGTTTACGATTCGCTTTTTTTGCATAGTGAACTTCAAAACCATTTTCGGTACGAATTTTTATCCATGCACCTTCGCCTACATTCTTGTTGTCATTAGGAAAATAATTCTCAACATAAAAAAGACTCATGTTGTCTTCCCAAAATATTTGTTCGGTCTTACTTGCGTTTGTATCCAAACATTGACATAAAAACGTTTCAAACACATCGTCAAATGTAAATTCTCCACTAGAAATTAACTTGATGATTTGGTCAACCGAAGTTAAAGTTTTGCTTGTTTGTAGTTTGTACATTTTAGCAAATACAGCGAGATAGGTTTTTACCCATTCGATTTTTTCTTTTGATATTTTTTGTTCTGTCTCTTTCATTATTTTGCTTCTTCCCAAAGTTTATCAAAATCTTCTTCACGCTTAATTACTTTTAATTCTATTTTGTTTGTATCACAAAAAGTTCCGAGATGATAAGCCGAACTTTCAAAATACGCATCCTTTCCATCTGCATCTTTCATTCCGCATATTTGAACTGTATTAGAACTATCCTCAGCAACTGTGCTGGTCATATTACCATGACTATCTTTCAAAAGATAGAGTGTAGAATATACTATTTTCATATTGTTTGTTTTGGTTTATATGGTACTATACGAAAAAACCTGTAAGTGCGTTACAGGTTATTAACATAAGTGATGTTTGTTTGGTCTAACTGTTTGACACAATCAATACATATCTCTGGGTCTTTATATTCTTTGACTGGTAAGTTAAAAGCATAGTGTGCATATTTAACTTTATTACCGCAATAATCACATTTAATTAGTGATAAGTCTTGCCACCATTTTTTGAGTTTTTTAAACATTAGTCGATAGTTTCAATTGTTATACGGATTTTACGACCTATCAAGCTGTTTATGTCGTAGTGAGATTCGTCAGGACAATTTGAAATTAAACGAATAAATAAACCTCCATCAGCATCCTTACGATTTTTATCTGTACTCGTAGAAACATCAGTTAATTTTACTTCGTTGTTATCTTCAGAATCAACCATAACTCCTTGAATTGTTTCTTCAAATTTCAACTTAACCTCTTGCTTTTCTACAATAGTTAATTTGTTGTCCTTACAAAACTCCTCAGCTTCTTCGTATGTTTCAAATACTTCGTTTGCCCAAACTTTACCCGTGACAATATCATAAACTTTAATTTTACCTAAGTCTACTTTTCCTAGGGTTACTTGTCCGATTTTTACTTTAGTTCTCATATTGTACTATACGAATTTATTTTGAACGGTGTTACATTTAACTATAAGCACAAATGAATGCTATAACAAAAGCGGCAAGAATACTAAAAAGTGACCAAAATATATATTTAAAATCATTATCATCTCCATCGTCTCCTCCGCTACCAGTTCCCATATACCCTGAGTTTCCTGAACGTCGGAAAGCACCCATTGGAATTCTACCTATATATGCCATATTGTACTATACGATTTTCCTGGATTTTAAGTTACACCTTATAAATTAAAAATAACAATAAGGCAGTTATGATGACCGAAACAAAAAAGGGAGCGATGTCATTTTTTCTATTCTTATAAAGTAGATAAAGAAATGTGTTCCAATACCCATATAGGTTAAAACCGACCGTAGGGAAACAACCGTTTTTGTAGAAGTATTTTGAGTTAAAGTTACTCTTCACGTCTCCCCCTATGCTTGTCTTTCCGGTCATACTTGTTCTTATCCTTCACAACACGCGGTCTATATCTCCCGTCATAAACGCCAGCGTCTTTCATATCCTTTCGTTTGTGTTCCGAACGGATAGATTCCACTGTTAGTTTCTTTTTGCGTTTATTTTTCTTCTTCTTTGCCATTATTAATTTTGTTGTGGTAGGTCGACAAAAAATATGCCTTTACCAAGTATTTTTTTATAGTTATCAATCGTATCTCTTTGATTTTTGATAGTTGTTTTTTGTATGTCGATAACCTCTTGCTGTTTATCGCAAATAGCTTCCCACTGAGGGGTTTTATTACTTTTCATGATAAGAATTAATCCTACACAAAATATCAAAGCACCAAAAGCTATCATTGCTGCTCCAATCTGAACTACTGTAATATCTTCCATTATTTCTTTGTTGCTAATTTTTGTAACACTTGCATATCTTGTGATTGTTGCGTAAGATGCTCACGTAAGAATTTAATTTCTTTATTCTTTTCACCGATTGCAGCAGCGTGTTCCACTTCCATATGTGTACCTTTAGTTGCAAGACGGCTTGCTTTATCTTGCCATGCTTTAATTTCTTTTTTTTGTTTGTTGATTACACAACCTGCTGCAAAACTAATTGCAATGCAAGCTAAAATCCAAATTGCTGTTTCCATTTTTATAAGGGGTTGTTTGTTTCTATTGTACTATACGTAAAATCCTATTGCCACGTTACACATCTGGACACTTATTTGGACATTGTGTCCACATTAAAACAAAACGCCCCGAATTTCTTCGAGGCGGTTTGAACCAACATAAACCATAGACACAGAACATACTTTTAATTGTGGTGAGAGAATGAATCGAACATCCGACACACGGTTTTTCTTGGCCGCTGCTCTACCAACTGAGCTACCTCACCTTTTGTTTCGTTCTTCCCGCAAATTGGGCATTTTTCTTATGTTTGCATCCCCGAACGACAAGGGCATAAGTTTGGGTTTTACGTTTTTACTTTTTCATAACTTTCGATTTTTAGTTTCTTTTGCTTTTCTATTGTACTATACGACTTTTATTTCTTTGGTGTTACACTTATTTTAAAATAATTTATCTCACAGGAAAAACATCACCATTTTTACCAACCCATCCTACAACCTTTTTAACAAGAACGGTTCCTGAACGGTAGCTATCTCCAAATAGAGTATCTCCACAAAATCCACCTCTTTTTATGTTGTTTGCACATACAGTGGTAAGCTTTCCTTCGTGTTCAATCGTATCTCCTGATTTTATTGTTGAGATATGTACCGGAGTTAATTTTGCAGTATCCATAATGTGTTTGTGTTTGGTTATACTGTACTATACGATTTTCCTGGATTTTGCGTTACACTTATCCTCCATGATATTTTTCTGAGTCTTCTCTCATATCTCTCATGTTTTGAAAGAACTTAGCAGAATTTTTCGCAGCTACGTCACGTTCTTTTTTTTCCTCGATTGTTAATGTAGCTTCATAATGTTTTTTTACAACAGTGGTGGTATTGGTCAATTTACCTTTTCTTTGTGTGATAATTTTTTTATCAACTTCTTTACCGTTAATATAATATTTTATGTATTTGCTATTACTCATGTATTTTATTTATTAACAGGATTAATTGATATTGTCATAGCTTTACCACAAGTACGACAAATGTGATAGTGCCAATTATTAATGGGTGTAAGTTTTAATTTAGTATGGTTGGATTTTATCCATGTACCCGCACTTGAAATATATTGAGTATCCCAACTTGCACAACAAACGCATTGTATAGCATTTTTTACAAAAATCCTATTCATAAAAGCTCTAAAAGCTGAATAGGGTAATTTATTATGTTGTTCGTTTACCTTTTGTATTTCCTTTGCTGTGTCCATACGGTACTATACGAATTAGAAAAAATGTGTGTTACACTTGGTCAGCTTTTTTAACAAGCTCGACCGGATTATTTTTATGACCATTGCCATAGATACTCGCATCGTTGCGTTTTTTCTTTGGCTTCATATCTTTAGCTAATTCAATACCATGATAAACTGGCTCAGGTAATTCTTCCCAATGCTTATTAACAGTGATTTTATTAATAAGAATAGCTTTAATGTTATCTTTAATAATATCGCCAATGCCATATTTTGCTGTACCCATAGCATACTCAACGTGTAGGATTTTACGTTTCTTCTCATATTCGAGTTCTAACGCTTTGAGTTTCTCTCGATATTCTTGGGGTTCCATTGCCATGTTATATGTTTATTAAAAATCCAAAAGGACTTAAGTTTTTTGTGTAATTCCAATGGTCTCTTTCTAATATATTACAAATACGTTTGCAGGTATTAGGTAGATAAGACCATTTACGCTTTGTTTCAACAATTGCCCTAAGCGTTTGAATTTTATTTATCAAAGCAAGATGGCGATTAACTGTGTGTGATTGCATTTGCATTTTACATTGATTTATTTACCTGACGAATTAATGATTCATAGAATGTTAACAGGTCAGCATCGCTTAAACCCTCAACAAAATCAGCATCTATATCTGAGATGTGTTTACCTTGAAAGGTAAAATTCTGCCAACGCATTGTTGTTTTTGGGAAATTCCTTTGCTGGTGAGCAATTGAATTGATACGGGATAAAACTAAATCTCTCATGCCGTACTATACGAATTAAAAAGAAACGGTGTTACAGATTAAGAGTTCCGATATTGAAAGTTCTTTTACCAATGGTTTGTTGTTCAACGTCCATTGTTAATGAACCAACCTTAACTTTTTTCTTTTTTGCCTTAACAGCTTTTTCAAGAGCTTCATCAAGATTAATGTCTTTATCGGTTTTTTTCATTAGTATGTTTTTTTTTGAATATGTCTTAATAATTTTTGACTAAATCCAACAGGAAATAATTTTTGATATAAACCTAGAGTTACAAAACCTATCACAACTTCAATTCCAGTAATTCCAAAAGACATAAGAATAAAAAAACTGATTGTAAAATCTTTAATCTTTTTATTCATTAAATCAAAGTTAAAAGATATTCCATAAATAAATCCATATCGGCTTCGTTTGCTTGAGAATCAAATGTATCTTCAAGTCTATGGCACATTGCCCATGTTTTACAAAACCCTTTTGCTCTTACTGAGGCTATATTAAAATTATCCAAAGAACCAATACAAGCACTTGGAACACCTGTAAGCTCAAGTACCCAAGCATCGTTATAAGGAGTCATTACCTTTGCTGTGTTTGGGTGCTTTTCTTCAATAGTTTCAGTTAACAAGCTCTCATTTTCAAATGACATCCAATAGTTACGTCCATTCGCTGTTAACTCAAGGTTTACTGCGTATTTTACGTTACCGTATTTACCTGCCAAAATATTATTTCCTAAACGTCTTGAACCACAAACATCAGGTCTTACAATTTCTTCTGCATCCACAAAAGCAATAACCACATTATTTGCAGGTTTGTCTTTTGACAAGCGTACACATAAATCCAATAGGTTTGCAACCGAAGCTGTATTGTCCTGACAATTCTCAGAGTGTTTATTGTTAACGTCATGGTGAGCTAAAAACACAGTAGTTTGCTCTTTATTGGTTCCTTCAATCTCAACAATTACATTCACAAAACAAGTAGAAAAACCATCTACAATAATTTTATCAGGCTCCGCATCAGGAGTTCCTAACGTTGGGATAAAATAATCGTTTGTATAAGGAATACCATGCCTATCCAACTGAGCATTAATGTAATCAACGCGATTGGTGTTTGGGTGTGGTCTTTTGTTAAAAGAGCTGTAATCAGCCTTAAAAGAGCATAGTTGGCGTAAAAACTCATAGCCCTTAACTACCAATGAATCTTTCTGTATTTGTGTATTTTCTACTTCCATCTTATTGTACTATACGAAATTATGTATCATATTGTTACAACAAAGGTAAGATATTTATATGACTTACGGAATACTTAAAAAACCAAGGTGGAGCTGGAGTTCGCCAGACCTCCCTGGGTCCTGAAGGGCCGGCTGGTTCTGGGTGGATTTTACTAGGTCTCATATATACGATAAGTCAGAATAGATTTCTGCCTTTCGCAATTCGCGAAATGAGAAACGATTGGCAGAAGTTAAAACGGAATATTCGTATATCAGTTCATGTTGAAAAAGCGCCAAAGATGTCGCCGGCCCCAGGACCAGGTCGAGTCCAGGGCTGAAGAAAAAACAAAAAAGCCGCCCAATTACGAGCGGCTCTCTTGAACCATTAAACCAACCATGAACCAATATCACTTATAAAAATTTCATTCCATTCATATACCAATACACCAAAGCTATGGCTGCTAACAATGCAAGTTTCCAAAGTCTTCTTGAAAAATATGCTTGTTTGGGCGCTGATTTTAAAACAAACACCACAAAGTCAAATGCAACTGCTGTTACAAACGTAAACAAAGCTGCGAAAATAATCAATCCAATTTTATCCATGTTTACTTAATCTTAATTTCTATATTATGTTCTGTGTATTCAGCGCCTTCCCAAACACGACCATTGTATGAAACAAAAGCAATAACCTTTCCGCTATCATCTTTTATTTGACCACCTGCCCAATTGCCACTACCGAGGTCATTCTCTTCAATAAATTTTGAACAAACTTTACTTGCTTCTTTAAAGGAATTTACAGTGACTTCTTTATTGTCTTCACAACCCCATACAGATTCATTTGGATTTTCTCCAAAGTCAGGATTTCCAACCGATTTTAAAGTTACTTTCATGTTACTTTTCTTTTTTAATTTTGTTATCAACATAGTCCATACAAAACAGTACAGATAAAATAATACCTAAAAACAAATAATTGTTTTTCACCTCTTCTTCTTTACTTATCAAGTAAAATCCATATGCAATATACGCATAAAGATAAATCCACAGTATATTTTTTATGATATATTTCAACAACCACCAAAGAACTTCGAATATGAATTTTACAACACGATATAAGAACTTTAATACAACTTCTAATACTACTTGGTCTTTTTGTAAGTCTTCCTTGTTAACATCAACAACATCAATTGTTTTTCCTGCCTCATCCACAAATTCCACCACAACTGATTGTGCATTATAAACATGAACAATTGTTCCTTTGCTACCTTTAGGAATGATTCCTTTTGGAATGCTTATGTCAAGTTTGGATTTTACTATATCGTGTTCTTTCATATTGTACTATACGATTTTACTTGAACTAATGTTACGGCAATTAACTTAAATTTCTATCTTCTCTAATTTCTTTTTGATAGTCAACAGGATTACCAAAATTAGATACATCAGCACCTTTACTTAAAATCTCAATTGATTTTTTTACATCGGTTATAATTCCTGAAATATCTTCGATAGATATATTTTGGCCACGAGTTGCATATAAACGAGATTCTACGTAAGAGTCTGAATGACCAACACGTAATAAAGTTCTTGCCACTTTTTCTAATCGCGGGAACTCATTCTTTTTTACCAATAAACGTTCCAATTCTAAATTAGCTTTTTCACAAGCCAATCGAGCATCTATAATCTGTTTATCTAAGTTGTTATCCATGTGTTCTATTTACTTATAATGAGTGAGGTGCATTTTGATAATTTCTTTCTTCTTCCTCATTGGCCATTCGTAATGAATCTCCATCAGCGGTTAAGTGTGCAATTGCTCCGAAGCTGGTAAGAATACCGTTCCAAGCAACAATGTCGTTAGACATAAAAGAATAAGGGTTGTAGT